>Ga0155075_108_pt1 | contig 95438 bp, 70 predicted proteins | sample RifCSPhighO2_01_FD_106043 | JGI IMG/M metagenome (GOLD analysis project Ga0155075, IMG submission 106043) | Candidatus Chisholmbacteria bacterium RIFCSPHIGHO2_01_FULL_49_18
GTAAATATTGGCGCGGTTTTAATCGTCGGCGGAGGGCGGTGGATCCCGATCCGGCGCGGCTGTAAAAATTATGTTTCGCGCGCGCGATTTTCTCGCCCCTTGGGCAAGAAATAAGTTCTATAAAATGATTGTGTTGCTTTGAAGATTATTTCTAATAATAGACCAATCAAGTAGTAGATAATCAACGAACCCACAGTATAAACTATAAGTCCTATTATCCAATTTATACTCTTATCCGTGATGCCATTTGGGTAAAAAATCATTAACAACGGGGTTAAAAATAAATAAGAGAAATAATTAATTACCTGCCAGAAATGAGAATATATTGGGCTGGAATCACCCCATATGTAAACATACTTTTGTCCCCAAGGTAGAACCGCCAGTAATAATTGAGCGATTGACAAAAAAACATATATTATTGGCAGTAAGCTTCTAGCACGCATTTATTCAAGTATACTAAAAATTATCTAAGTTGCTACGCCATCCCAGACTCGCCGGAAAATCCATTTCTGTGGGTGGTGATGGAATCGAACCATCTGCTTCTTTCTTACCGCGCCCGCATTGACCGCTTTGACAATTTGGTGGGCAAGGTAGGGATCGAACCTACGACTTCTGTCTTATCAGGACAGCGTTCTGCCACTGAACTACTTGCCCTATGCGGTCAAAGCGTGTCGGGCGGGTCAGGTAAGCGTTCTACCACTGAACTATCCACCCTTATTTTGGCAGGCGCGGTCAGGACGACGCCGCATCAAACGTGGCTGGGACGTTCGACGTCCCGCTCTACCACTGAGTCACCGACCCCAACATTATCCAGCATTCTCCTCGCTCTCACCCGTCTCTGCAGGTTGTATCCCCGAAGCTCCCCGCATAACATCTTCTATTTTCTGAGGACTTTTTGAAAGAACTGCCTTCGTAGCATTCGACAGTTCTGCTCCTGCAGATTCGCGATACTTTGCCGCTATTCTTCCGAGATGTTCCCTCCGTTCAGCTGGAGTCAACTGATCAATAGGCGTCCCTTCCCGAGATCTCCCACCCTCACCTGGTTCTTGCATAATTCTGAAATATTGAAAAAACCAGAACTATCCTACCATAAACCACTAAAGAAATCAGCTTTGCCGAGGAAATTAAAAATATTATCTACACATCATATATGTAGAGATATCATTCAACAATTGTTCTCAATGTCAGTTATTTTACTCTATCATCAATCCATTTTATAATCTGGCACTTATCTTGACATATTGCTAATTCTATGGTATAGTACCGTCGAAATTGAAAGGAAAAGAATAGCCTGCCAGAGGCTATATTTTGTCTGTAGAGACAACAAAGTCCCGGATTCTACTCTGGTGGAAGGCTGTGAAAGCTCGAAAAAAGTTAATATTTCGGGTAGTCCTTCCGGCGTTCCGCCAGAGTTGAGTCCAGGAAATATACATCCCGCTTCCGGCGGGTTTTATTTTAGGAAACAGTACCATTGCTTTAGAGGTAATGACTTTTCTCTTATGAGCCGTGCCTTCAAAGCACGGCTTATTTATTGGTTAACAAGATATAGAATCCTTTTGAAGCTCGTGCAGCTGCCTGACACGTTTGACGTGTTGACGCGAGGTAAGCTCGAGTGGGAGACGGAAACTGACCGATGAGAATTTCCGAGGGATCCCGCCGAGCTAGACGAAGCGTCACCGGCAGAGCTTCATAGGGAGTCATTCTTTGGTTACTTTCTTAGACAAGTAAGAAAGTAACAAAACTGCCTGGAAACCAGGCATTAACATCAACTATCAACATTAACAATTAGCTTTTCGCTCTTTGACCACGCTACAACTCCTGCCTGCAACATGGCTTACAGCCTATGCTTGCATGCACGTCATATACGTGGTCTGCAGAGCTCATCTCGACGCATTGTCGGGATTCGCTCTTTGACAAGTGAATAGGCGAGGTTCCCGAGTGAAACTCGAGAGCCGAAGTCCCGCGAGTTTTCCGAACGCAGAAACGGCCGAATAGGCAGTGTGCCGCGCTTCGAAAAACTTTGTGGGGCGAGGAACTCTTTGTAACCTCGGGAAACTTAAATTCAAACAAACATAGGGCGCAATGATGGTGCGGGGAAGAGTGGAAAAACCGATCTTTCACGCAAGACCGATCTTGGTTCTTACTTGCTCAAGTTGATAACGAATCGTATCTCGCTCCTGAAGGAATTTTTGATAATCACCGGCAATCTCATCCATTCTTTCGAAGAACTCGTCTTTCGTGGGAAGTCTGCGAATGTGTTCTTTCAGCTCATTAAACTCAGTCTTTGTGACGTAGTTCTTCGCAAGATAGTCCGTGATCGCATCAATAATCTCTTTTCTCTGCCAGACGAGATCTTGCTTTGTAGCGAAGCCTCTCAGATCCTGCTTGGTTGCAAACCGTCTGAGATCATCCTTGGTGGCGAATTGTTTGAGATCCTGCTTCGTGGCAAAGCGCTTGAGGTCGCTTTTGGTTGCGAATTGCCCAAGGTCTTTCTTTTGAGCGAAAGGCTGAAGATCCTGTTTCGTGGTAAAAGTCTGCCTCAGAAGCGAGATATCGGCTTGGTTGAGTGTCGGTTTCTGCCTTGGCATAACCTTCATTCAACCACAGAGGCTCATTTTGGTCAATGACATTTTGGGGGAAAAACTTCCCCTCCGCTCTCCCCCGCACCACGAAAGGAGCGTAACCGCTGAAGACCTAAACGGACGAGGAAATACACCCTGTTGAGGGGATAAACTCATCTGCCCGAGCCGGCCGGCACAGAGGCCTGATTACGCACGCAAATAGGCAAGTGAAAAGGAGAAAGGACCATGAAACAGCTACCGGGCAGTACCGACCGCGACAGCGGCTGTTTTGTATTCGCAGCCGTCTCTGTGTTGGTAGGGGCTATGACTATCACCTTCTGTGTAGGGAGTGTTGTCTGGAGCCTAGCGGGGATCGACGACCTTGGAAGGGAGATCCTTTCGGGATTCCTTTCTGGATCTCAGGCAGAAATGTGGTTGAACATACTTCTGCTCATCGTCAGCTTCACGCTCCTCATCCCAGCTACTGGAATGGTCATCTGGTGGCCATCGGCGCTCGTCGTTCGATCCGTCGAGCTCGTGCTCAGCTTCAGGCCACACCCTGATTGGGTGCGCCTATGGAAGTCGAGTCTGGAGTTTCGGGATGAACTGCGCAAGCGCGTGCCGATCGTCCACTGGTATACCAGAGTAATGAGCAAGTTCGGGTCGGACGCGCGTCATCCGCTAACGGCTGGTGGAAACTGGGTGAGAGCTTTCCTCACGACAGGTTCCATCCTGACGGCAATAACCATTGTTCCGTACATGATCGACCAATCCTGGCCAATGCCGCAGGGGATCAAACCGCTGTTTCCGCTGATCATGGTGATCAACTCCCCGATGCTGGTGGAATACTTCATACTGCGCAGGGTACCAAGGCGCAATGATCGTCCACCGGTCAACCGATGGAGTGTCCAACCTCCACTGCTCGACAGAAACGACAACAACCACCAACTCCCGTCACCCTAGAGCCACCGGGCTCGGGACTAGCCAATAAGGAGAATCCGATGAAGACTTGGCAAAAGTTCGCGTTCGTCGGCGTCGTCCTTGGTGTCGTGGGGGTTGCATTGATCCCCTTGCTGCTCGCCCAGCTTTTCCAAGCGACGCACGATCTGCAGGGGATCCTCAAGGAGGTTGTTGTCTGGATGCTCAACTATCCGCGACCAGTGGAGCTCATCTACCTGTGGCTCCTGCCAGGGGCTCTGCTGGTGCTCAGCTTCGTAGTCCTCTACTTCCGTACGCTCTGGAAGCTGTTCCAGTCAGACCCACAGTGGCTGACTGAGCTGGCAGGACAACTGGTTCTTTTGGCGTTCTTGTTCATTGGGCCCTGGATACTGAAACAGTTCTTGAACCTGGGGCTAACGCCAACTGCCTCGGTCCTGCTCCTACTCAGTTCAGCGATCGCTTTGCCATGGATCGTCATCTGGACCTGGGGCAGAAGAACAAAGAACAACGCCCACCCGCCCTCCTGACCGTGTCCTTCCATAGCTCTGTTGAGCGACGGAGGAACCACCGGGCTCACTACCTATAGAAAGGGGAAAGGACATGTTACCGCTCACCCAAAAAGAGGCGCGAAGCCTCAAGTTCACAGGAGCTCTGGCCGCGGTCGTCTTGATTGTGCTAGCGATCCTCTCCCCATCCATCAAGGAGCTGGGACAGGTTATCACCGAAGAACCGGCAGCGGTGCTGCGCTCCGTCGCGTATCTCCTCCTCACAGCAATCTGGGTCGTCGCAGCCGAGCTATATGAGCGAAATTCGCTCGAGGAGAATAGCGACCGGTGGTTGGTGTGCTTCGGGATACCACTGATAGCGTTCATCCTGGTCTTCTGGGGATATGCAGTCCCCCAGATTGCGAACGCCTTCAGGTTTCCGTGGACGACCGTATCCGGCGCCAACGGGTTCCTGATCCTGATCATCACTGGTCTACTCTACTTACCTCAACTGATCAGGGCAACCTGGCAAGAACGCTTGACCAATTCGACATCCTAAGCCATCAGGCTCAGGACTAGACACTCAGGAGAGAGAATCATGACCGCGCGAGCGCAAGTCTCATTGTCGTCCCGTCTCGTTAGCTACCTCCTCCTAATCATCATGCTCAGTGTCGTCGGCAGCCTCCTCTTGTGGTACTTCTTCCCGTTGACCGTGAGGAAGCCGCTCGCGGTGGGGATGGAGGTTCCCATCTACGACACGCCGGCCAATCAACCTGCGATGTTCCAGATAGAGGAATTCCCGTCCTGGAAGAATGAGTACACCCTGAGGGGAACCTTCATCCCTCTGGTCCCAACCGACGCGGAAGATCTGCGGGTTGAACTGCTCCAGCGAACCGAGGGTGGCGGCACGATCGTCTTCGGCTTCGGGTCGATCGACATCGACACCGAGTTCGACGACTGCCAGTTCGCCATCCACTTCACCCTGAATGGCACGGCGGAAACTCGGTGGTGGAGGGAGTGCACCCATCTGGTAGGAAACGAAGAAGTCCGTGCCAACCGCATCATCGTGCGGCAAGGCGAAGAAGCGTGGACGCGACCGATCCGCACGCTCACCAAAACAGGGCGTGAGCAGTTCCAGGGCTTTGCATCCTCCTGGTTCTCCACGCTGCTCTTCCCCGAACCGGAGGCTGAACGGTAACTCCCCGCATCGCATCCGATACAAAGCCGTGAGCAGCCGCCTATGACCAATCCTCGCCTATCACCACCTGAGAGGAATCCCCCTCCCGATAGTCGTCCACTCGACGCTCTGCGTCGGGAACTCCGACAATACGTCGGAAGGACGGCAAGGGAGGCCCCTCTCAGAAGAAAACGGATAGCAGTGGCATGTACCACGAGCACTGGAGAAGGACTCATCCTTCATCATTGGAGCTTAACCCGCTCTTCGGGTTATCGCCCCCTCCAGTCCTCAATTCCGCCACATCAGTCTATCCGTTTTTTCATGCCCAAAATTTCCTACTTCGGCAAATGTCTCCCATACATCACTCCCATTTTCTCCTCCCAACCCGCTACACAACGAAACCCCAATAAAACTTGAAACCGATGATACAATGAAAGCAATTCTCTCTGAAGAAGTCTGCCTCTGCCCCTCAACATCTATGACTATTCATCACCTTGGGCGATATACGCCTGATCTTTGACAACCGAATACGTTGTCCCGATTGGTATCGGGACAAAATCCCTCCCGAAACACTTCTTCCGAAAGATTGCTGTTCACTCCTGGCCTTTGCCGGGGAGTATGAACGCTCTTAAGGTAAGAAGAGTGTCGGCGAGGGATGGCGAGAGAATATTCACACGAGGAGTCGGACGACGCAAACAGACACGCACTGGAGAAAACCTATGGAAAAAGCCATACAGCGACTTGCGGGAATCGCAGGAGGACTCGCCGGACTCATCTTCGGCGTTATCATCTCCATGTCTTTGAGAGTGGAAGCAAGCGCATCACCCCCTTTGCTCTGGCATGGTCTGCTGATAGGCCTGTCGGTGACCTTAACCTGCGTCGGGGTTGGATTCGGGGTTGATTTTATTGCCCCCTTGACCCAAGCGCTGATTCGCCGCGTGGCCAAAGACCATCACGCAACAGAAACCGCCATACAGGAGGAAAATCCACAAAAGGTGACCAATAATACACATCCCCAACCCCAATCGTCTCTGGATTAGCGGTTAAGACCTTCCTGGCCTCAACCAAAGGAGTGATTTGCAATGTCGTGGAATCTTAAGGACGTGATCGGTATAGTCGCCGGGGTGATCTTCGCCAGGTTCGTCATGATCCTCATCCGCAAGCATTGGGGCGAGACCTTGAACCGTTTGGAGGAAGCCCTCGCCCTGCGCATCGAGGCCATCGGGGAATGGCTGGTCGACACCGCGGAGTTCGTCCGGGCCGCGTACGTCCGGATCCGCCAGGTCTACAGCCCCACCCAGTTGTGGCTGCTGGTCCACTTGTTCCCGCTGACGTGGTTCGCCGCTGTGATAGCGGTCAATGCGGCTCTAGGGCTTCGAATCCCGATCCGCAGCCTGTTCATCGCAGCCGCGATCCTCATGGCACTGGAAGCCGGACTCCCCATGTACTTGATGCGCTTCTCTGTGAAGAGTTCATTGCTCTTCGCGGTGGCAGCTAGCATCGTCGTCTTCAAGCCGTGGGAAAGCCAATGGCTGGAGAACCAGTGGCTGTTGGCCGTATTGACTGGAGCCATCGGCTTCGCGTACAGCGCCATCCTGCTTTGGCATCCGGACGAGATCCTCAAGCGGATCAGGCGGGAGCTCGGGCTCCCCTTCGAGGAGGGTGAGTTCCTGGCCAAGCTCAAGACCCCCGAAGGCTTCCTGCTCATCCTGGCCGACTCCCTGATACGCATAGGGAAATGGGTCACGGAGTTCATTCAGGACTGGTATCTGCAGGTAAACCTGAAGCAGGTCATCCTAATGCCCTTCAACCTGATCGCCGTGATGGGGGTAGCTCTGCTCCTGCAGTACCCGCAGTACCCGCCGCTCGAGGAGTTCGCGCCGAAGGCCGTCGGCCTGACCGGATTGCTCATGCTCTATTGGGCTGCAATCTGGACCTTACGCTGGATCTTGAAGGCTGGCCGGCGATTCATGTCCATCATGAGTTATGGACGGGAGGCTGGCTACTCCGGAAATGTCCTCGGAGGCCTACTCACGATCTCGGCAATCGTCTCGCTCGGCCTGGGCATCACGAGTATCGGCTACCGATACGTCCCGACCGTCGTCGGAGAAGGCACCCCCTGGCTCTACGCCGAGGCGCTCCCCTACATCGAGACCGTCGGAACTGTCGCCGCGCGCATCATCTCCGCGTTTGCATAGGAGGAATACCATGCAGAGAAAGATCCTTTTCATCGCGTTAGTCTTATCACTCATCGTCTTGGCAGCCTGTACGATGCCTGCCCCTACTTCACCGCCACTGCCGGAGGTATCCAATCCCCTGCAGTCAACGGCAAAGGCAGCGCTGACGGCAGCGGCTCAGGTTGCGACCGACGCGCAAGCGCTGGCCCGGGAGAGGAAGATCTTTGAAGCCACCCAGACTGCCGCTGCCGCGGCTTTGCCATCGGATGCACCAGCTGCAGTCGCGACCGCAGAGCCGCTGGAACCCGCTTCAATCTTCGCAGACCCTGGATTGACCATCGACTACTATGCCTACAAGTGGCTCAAACAGGCATCCGAGAGCGGGTATATTGAGGAATGTGAGGTCGAAGGCGCGGATCCGGGCGCGATCTACATCTGCCCAGTAAAGCAGTTGCTCATCGGCGACCTTTTCGTCTCGGCCGCCAAGTTCTTCCACCAGGATGGGGATTTCGAGCCCATCGCGCCGACGAATCTGAGCTTCGACGACCCCAAGCTGGTGCGCCACCCATACGCGGCCGCTGCAGAGGAACTGGGAAGACAACTCATACTCCCTCGGCATTTTCTCTGCCAGTACCCAAACCCTCACTTCGTCTGCCCATTCCAGGGTGCAACTCGAGCCGATGGCGCTGTCATGATCGAGCTGCTGGCGCACTCAGACCAGATCGTCTACGACGATCCTTATCGAGGATCGGCACTCCTGTGGTCAACTTACGAGAGAACCTTTCCGGACGTGGCGTACACGTTTGGGCTGAAGGAAGACGAGGTCAAAGCCCCGGAGGCCTTGTACCGAGACCTCATCTTCCAGAGGCGCGGAGGATCAAGAGACTTCGGCCCCGAAGAGCCTTTGACTGTTGAAGTCTGGGCCGAATGGCTCATGCGACTCTTTGAGCTCTATGGTTCTCCCAAGCCGGTGCCGACCCCTCTCTCGCCGTAATCAGCATCAATCTCTGAAGGGAAACGTTTCCCGGTGCCGCCCTCCTTCGAGGAGGAACTCTGGCGTCGAGATGGACCCTTCAAGAGAGAAAAGACGGGCATTTTGCTTGCCGATGGGAACCAAGTGTGGGAAAGGAGACGAAGACGCAATGTGTCTTTGGTTGAGCGCCCTACGCTCACCCTCCTCCCCCACCCCCATCGTCCAAGCCGCCCGTTTTTTCATGGCCAAAAATACCTCAAATCACTTGGAATTATGGACATTGTTGTACTGCCTGACGATCGCACGCCTCAACCCCTCGATATTGGTGAGAGTCGCCCCGGAAATCGGGATGAGCGCGACCCGCTTTGTGCGAAAAAAAAGCCTGATGCTCTCGATCTCTTCTTGCGATAGCAGATCAATTTTGTTAAACACCATAAGCGCAGGAAGCTGAAGCAGGCGCGGACTGAATGCCGCAAGTTCTGCCCGCAGTTGTTCCCGCTGTTTCCAGATCGTTTCGCCGATTTTCCGTTCCCCGGGAACCACCGCCAGAACCCAATCCTGCGGAAAAAGGACGTAGACCAACAGCTCACAGCGTTCGATGTGTTTGAGAAACGCAATCCCCAGACCCTTGCCCCGGCTGGCTCCCTCGATGAGGCCGGGGATATCGGCGATCACCAAAGAAGCCGAATATTCTGTCAGCACACCCAGGTTCGGCGAGACCGTGGTAAACGGGTACGCCGCGATGGCAGGCTTTGCCGCCGTCAGAATGGAAAGTAGCGTGCTTTTCCCGGCATTCGGGAGTCCGACCAAACCGACTTGTGCCAATACCTTGAGGCTTAACCGCAGCCAGCGTGCTTCTCCGGGAGTCCCGGGTTCTGCAGTTCGGGGTGTGGTGTTGGTCGGCGACCTGAAATACCAGTTGCCCCGGCCCCCATGCCCCCCGCGCGCCACGCAGACGCGCATATCCCGCGCATCCAAATCAGCGAACAATGCTCCCTTTCGTTCATCCTTTCCTGAAACCACTTCGACCACCGTTCCCACCGGTACGCGCAGTTCAATATCTTCCCCGTTTTCCCCATGCTTCCTTGCCATGCCCCCGCGCCGTCCGTGCTCCGCAGCAAAACGATCCTTCCCGGAAAAAAATCGCAAGGTCGTGAGATTGGGATCGCTGACAAAATAAACCGATCCACCGTCCCCTCCGTCTCCCCCATCCGGTCCGCCGCGCGGCGCGTATTTCTCACGCCGGAAGTGCACCGATCCTTTCCCACCATTCCCCGCTTGCACCCGAAATGAAACCTCGTCAATCATCAGCCCAGTATAACCCTTCCCAAAGCCGTTTTGACGTCAGAGCCTCATTCTGTTATCATACAAAGTCAGCAGCCTGTCCCCAACGGGCTTTTTTGTTGAAGAGAATGAAAGGGATAAATCAGATGCACAAAAGTCTTCACTGGCTTTTTGCAACAGCGCTCGCCTCGACTTTTCTCCTGTTGCCGACCGCACTGCTTCCCATCAATGCGGCTTCTGTTCAACCGAAATGTTCGATCGTCTATAACCAAAACTTCAACCATCTGTCATTCAACCTTCAGTGGAGCGGCGGATACGCGGTTTTTCACTTCGATGACGGTTCCAAGTTTGACCTTTTCTATACTTCCGGGTGGGCGAACCTCCCGCATGACTATCCCTATGACACCGGCGGGACCCGCACCTTTCATCCGAAACTTTCTATCAATACCTCTCAAGGACAAGTCAGCTGCGAAACGACGGCAACGATCTCGAACTCCTCATCAACCAATTCCGAACCCGTCTGTTCGATTGAGTACGAACAGAATGGTAACCACCTCACGTACCATCTCAATTCAAGCGACGGGCCCGCCGTTTTTTCATTCGGAGACAACACGCAGACCGGAGTGGCGAACGGACCGCAATCGGTCAGCCACGACTATGCTTTTGCCGTAAACGGCTCAGCAAAATACACACCCGTCCTTTCGATCGACGGGCTACGAGGGAAAAAGACTTGCTCTCCGAGCTCGCCCATTACAATCGCCCATACCCAACCATCCCCTCCTGCACAAACGCAGCCAAACTGTTCAATCACCTATTCCCAACAGTTCAACAACCTGAATTTCTCTGTCGAATGGAGCAATGGACCCGCAACATTTTCCTTTGACGATGGTTCATCTCTCGGTCTTTCGGGTTCGGGAGGGTCATCATCGTTCAGCCATGCATACGCCTATCTTCTGGGAGGCACAAAAACTTATACCCCTCGTTTAACTATAAATACTCCCCAAGGAAACGTCAGCTGCACCACCACCATTTCCATCGTTGATTGATAGCATCTCCACAGATAAAAAGCCACCAAAAAACCGCCCTTCCGAGCGGTTTTCCCTATTCTCTGTATTCTTATGCCTTTTAGTTCTTATGATTTGATAGCCAAAGATGCGGTAGGAAACCGGTTTCTTTCACAAGAAACACCGGTAAACCTTGGTGAGTTTATTAAGACTCCTTAGAAAGGAGGTGATCCATCCGCTCCTTCCAGAACGGATACCTTGTTCATGTTACTCCATCAGTTTCCTGTGGCATGGACTATATCTTCATCCTCAAATATGACTTCTTTTCAGGATGCCAAGATCCAATGGTTTCTGCAAAATCATGATATGACTTTGCCGAAACGTAAAACCGAAAGTAATCGGGATCGACCCGATGGCTCGGATTATGGATTTTTCCACACACAATCCCAAGTTCTTCTAAATACATCATAAGCTTTGCTAAATCTGGATAGTCTTTCTGAGCAAAGTAAATGTAATATCGAACATGAGATTGCTTGGCAATGCCACCCTCGGTGTCAAAGTAACCACGAATGTATTCGACTTTATCCTTCCTTGATCGAATGGACACATGAGAAAGAAAAGACTTTGAGAATTCAACAATATAGACATCTCGAGTCTTCCCTTCTCTATACGTCCATGCTGATCCTCCTAGAGTCCGTATGCCTTTGGCAATGAGCTCAACATACGCTCTGGACTTTTGAGAAATCCGATATGTGCTCTTTCTTGTCGTTGCATCGTGTAAAGCACCGAGTAGGTAAGCTTTTGTCATTAGAGGAGTTGGCGTGTAGTCTCTACGGGGTTATCCCGACATGTGAATTGCCGGGAAACTTCCCTCGGTATTACCATATCATGAATCGACTGATTCGTGACGTAGGCTTCACCGATACAGCCAAATTTTCCTGCCCAATTGCTCGGACAGGTCGCAACGTATTTACGACTTAGTCCTCATCACCGACCTAGCCTTAGGGGGCTCCTTCCTGGTATTGCTACCAAGTTAGGAAATCCCAGTTCGGGCTCTGCCGACTTTGCTGGCTTGACGGGCAGTGTGTACAAGATCTGAGAACGTATTCACCGCGGTCTGCTGACCCGCGATTACTACCAATTCCGACTTCATGTAGGCGAATTGCAGCCTACAATCTGAACTGAGGGTGGGTTTGAAGGATTAGCTCCTGGTTACCCCATCGCGACCCGTTGTCCCACCCATTGTAGGATGTGTGTGGCCCTGGGCGTAAGCGCCATGCTGACTTGACGTCATCCTCCCCTTCCTCCCTGTCTGTAACAAGGCAGTCCCCCGTGATAATTCAACACGGGGCAAGGGTTGCGCTCGTTACCGCACTTAAGCGGACGTCTCACGACACGAGCTGACGACAGCCATGCAGCAGCTGTTCTATCATCCTTGCGGATCTTCCGATGTTTCCACCAGAATAAAACGATAGAATGTCAAGCCCAGGTAAGGTTCATCGCTTTGTTTCGAATTAAACCACATGCTCCACTGGTTGTGCAGATCCCCGTCAATTCCTTTGAGTTTTAACCTTGCGGCCGTACTCCCCAGGCGGGATACTTAACGCGTTAGCTTACGCCAGCCCGGCAAAGCCGGACCAGCTAGTATCCATTGTTTACTGCTAGGACTACCTGGGTCTCTAATCCAGTTTGCTCCCCTAGCTTTCGTTCCTCAGTGTCAGCATCGTCCTAGAGGCTTGCCTTCGCCCTCGGTGTTCTTGACGATATCAACGGATTTCACCCCTCCACCGTCAATTCCAGCCTCCCCGAACGCGCTCAAGTCTGATCGTATCCGACCCTGTTCCCCGGTTGAGCCGGGGTCTTTAAAATCGGACGCATCAAACCACCTACGACACTCTTTACGCCCAGTAAATCCGGATAACGCTTGCACCCTACGTTTTACCGCGGCTGCTGGCACGTAGTTTGCAGGTGCTTTCTAGCAGGGTACCGTCAGATCTTCTTCCCCTGCCACAGGTGTTTACACCCCGAAGGGCTTCATCCACCACGCGGCGTCGCTGCGTCAGGCTTTCGCCCATTGCGCAATATTCCTAGTTGCTGCCACCCGTAGGTGTAGGTCCCGTATCACAGTGACCTTGTGGGGGGCCGCGCTCTCACGCCCCCTACCCGTCATAGCCTTGGTAGGCCGTTACCCCACCAACAAGCTGATAGGACGCAGGCCCCTCCCTCGGTGGCCAGTTACGGCCTTTGCTCCGAAAAGATTATGCGGTATTACCCAGCCTTTCGGCTGGCTATACCCCGCCAAGGGGTAGGTTCCTACGCGTTACTCACCCGTCTGCCACTTGTCCGATTGCTCGGACCCGTTCGACTTGCATGCCTAAGGCACGCCGCCAGCGTTCATCCTGAGCCAGGATCAAACTCTCAAAAATATTCCTACCACATCTCTGGCTACCAGAATCAATTTGCTGATTGATTCGTAGTCCGCCGAAATTTCCGATTTCGGAAACGGCCGAACAGGCAGTCTGCCGAAAATCGCGAAATCACAGGCGGATCAAAAATAAACCTTACTGGTATTCACTTGTTAACGTGCGTGTTGTTCCAGCCACCTCCGCCCGACGTGAAGTCAGGACCCGGTGGAATGTCTACTATTTGTAAAATATCAAAGAGAACAAAAAACCCCGACCATGTCGAGGCAAAACTCAAGTAAGCCAGTACCTGGTCAGACGTTTATGTCATATCAAGATCAGAACTACTATACCAGACTTCTCCGGAAAGTCAACCCAATCCATTCACCCTTTCACCCATAAAACTCGTGTAGATCTGATGAATATACAAGATTCTTTTTAAAAAACAGTCAGGCCAGATCGATCACTCCTCCACCCAAGCATTCATCGCCTCGATAAAGTACAGCCACCTGCCCGGGAGCAACGCCCCTCTGCGACTCATCAAGATGAATCATGAATTTTAAATGATGAATAGTGGATCTTGAGGGAATGAGATCCCCACCATGTCGTATACGAACCGAAAGATTCTCTGTACGAACCAATTCGTCCCTGCCCATCCCATTGATAAAATGAAGGTCCTTAACCTGAAAATTATCAACATAGGTTTCCGGTCCGAAGCCTACGATCAGCCTATTTCGAGTAACATCTTTACCCACTACGTAAAACGGCGGAATCGAATGTTTTAATTTTGAACTTTGAACTTTGAACTTTGAATTGATGCTGAATCCATGCCGCTGGCCGATGGTGTAGAACCAGACACCTTTATGTTCGCCGATCATATTCCCATCGGTATCAACCACGACACCTCTTTTTTCTTTGATCCGTCTTCGCAAGAACTTCTGCACATCTACGTCTCCCACGAAACAGATCCCGACCGAATCCGGCTTATCGGCGGTAACAATCCCCCGCTTCTTTGCCTCCCTGCGAACCTCTTGCTTCGTCATCTCCCCGACCGGAAACAGGATATGCTTCAATTGATCCTGCATCAGCGTATACAAGAAATAGCTTTGGTCCTTCTTCTCATCAACACCGCGAAGCAAGCGATAGGTCGCATGACCGTTCTTCTTCCGAGCGATCCGTGCATAGTGCCCGGTAGCGATAAAGTCAAACCCTTTTTCGAGCGCCCACTGTAAAAACAATCCGAACTTGATCTCCCGATTGCAAACCACGTCCGGATTCGGCGTTTGTCCGGCTTTGTACTCCCGATAAAAATAATCAATTACCTTCCTCTTGTACTCCTTCTGAAAATCGAGTACTTCAAAGGGAATCCCCAGCTGAAGCGCCACCGCCAAGGCGTCTTTGCGGTCCTGCGGCGCCCGGCAACCCGGTTCATTCCAGCACTCCAGATAGACTCCGGTCACCTCATACCCTTGCTCCGCCAGCAAAGCCGTAGAGAGGGAGGAATCCACTCCACCGCTCATGCCAACCGCGACTCGAGATGCATGCTTTTGTATCTTCATGAGATAATTATAGCATCACAATCCGTGTATATAACGAACAAAACCCGCAAATGGAACTTGACCATATTGAAAACACCAACTCCCGAATCCTGGTTGAAACGGCCTCCCGACTTGGAATAAAGGTCACGCTGCTTAATAAACAGAAGATGAAGTTGAAGCTTTCCAAAGGCGGCAAAACGCACGTGGTGACCAAAAAAAGCTTCGGCCTGAATCCCTCCCGAGCCATTGAATTGACCAGAGATAAAGGGCGCACGACCCAGCTCTTGAAAGAAAACGGAATTCCCACGCCTCGTTCTGTCTCGCTTGCGCGTCTATCAGAACTCAATCTCGACGCACTCCCACCCTTCCCGCTCGTCGTCAAACCCAGCCAAGGGCAGAAAGGCCACGATGTCTACGTGGGAATCAAAGATGAGGAAACCCTGAACGACGTTCTGCGCACCCTATCAAGGACTTCAGACAACGTGATCATACAGGAATATATCAGGGGTGACGATCTGCGGTTCTTCGTCCTCAATGGAAAAGTGATCGGCGCCTCGCGTCGCCATCCGCCGGAAGTTACCGGCAATGGCAATATGTCGATAAAAGAACTCATCCTCAACCACAATCAAAAACTTCTGGAAAAAAGAACGGTAAGTCGGCTTGCCCGTCCGAAGCTTTATGCGAAGGCGGGGCGCCGCATGCAAAACCGGATTCTCAACTGGCCCAGAGTTTCCTGGCATCTGAAAAACCAAGGACTCTCGCTCAAAAGCGTCCTCCCCAAGGGGAAAACCATCAAGCTCTATCCCATTGCCAACTTCCAAGCCGGAGGGACCGTCCAAACCCTTCCCCACTCAAAGATCCATCCTTCAGTCATCAAACTTGCCGAAAAAACCGCCCTCCTGACCGGACTCATCGTCTGCGGCATCGATATGATCGTGGCGGACATCCACCATTCCGAGTTGACAAGGCCCGGCCCTGTCAGTGGGAAAAACGCGGTAGTTCTTGAGGTGAATTCGGACCCGTCGCTTCGACTTCACGAGTGGCCGAACCACGGCCGACCGCAGCCTGTTTGTCGAATGCTGTTACAATACATATTCGGGGAGAAATAACATGTCGCTGTCAGCGCCGGAAGAAGGCCCAAAATTCTCAAGATCCGAAAGAATCGAGCAGTCAGGGTTTACCGCTGAAGACGTCGACTATTTTTTGGAGCTCGGGGTAAAACAACTACCTCCCATTGAAGGCGGGACAATACGTCACGAAGGGACGGAAAATCAAAACCAAGAGACGAGAACTGAATATCTGTCACAAACACTCGGCATTCATGCGGCGGAAATCCCCAATCCCATAAAACCTGAGAAAATGCTCTCCGAACGGCTCGTCTCCGATGTTCTGGTAGATGTTATCACTCTCTGCCACACTGTTCGGGACGCACCGGAAGGAACCGATCCATCCCCTTGGATCGCTACCTACAACAAACTCATGGAATTCAGGGCGGCAAAGGGAAATCTTATGGATACCTCGCTCCCCGATGGAGCAACAAGCCACAGGGATTTTGGACTCAAACACAACTTCTCTCCCGGGAGGAGCGAGAACCCGATGAGGCCCGGTTACTACAAAGCGATCCTCGAAGCTCTGGAAGAGGGACTCGCAAGGAAGAAAGCCTGAACCGACTCGAAATTATCCTCTCTGTTTACTCTTTTCAAGTTTGTACAGCCTATAGAGGCTCTTCATCGTTTGCCTGATATCCGGCTGGAGTTGATTACCCCGATCCTCCATGACGTTCCGCTTGAAAATCACCCGCCCAATTCGAGACCCGGGTTTCAATAGCTCCCCAGCTCGCGGTACCCCATCGGTCAAAACGAACTCCAAGTCGCTTTCCAAATCTGCAACCGAATACCCACCCCTCACCCATTTGATGTTGACAAGGCCGGGCCCTGTCAAGCGGTAGAAGCCTGGTTTTACCGACCCGCGGACGGTCACATTTCTGCGTTCGAGATTGTGTAAGAGAAGCTGTGCGCCGGTCATCGCCTGATCGTAACTGCGCTGTACGGCACCAACATCCATCCTGTACTCAACACCGGAAAACTCCAGAAGATGCCAGGCGTCAATCGGAATTGCGCCCGCCTGCTCCTGCAACATGCTGTAGACCGGAAAAGCCCCTGTGTATCTTGAATTGCACTCAATCGGCCATACCTCATCGTTGCTTCGATTGACCACCAAATCCAGACCAAAAATCCCCCGATACCCTCGTGCAAACATCTGCTCGCCGAGTTTGCACACTAAACTCCTCGCCTTCCCTTCAAGCGTACTGCCGTATCGCTCCCCCCAATCGTGGCCGCAGAAGACGCCGCTGCGGCCGTGATAGCCCACAACTTCGGGAACATCGACGATCTGACGCTGGATTCTTGAGGTCAAAACACCGTACCGCGTCACGCACCCGCTGATGCTTGCCGACTCTCCCGATATGCGTTTGGTCACATTCAGCCGTTGAAGGTCCCGTCCGGCCTGCCGCCGCCTCCCGACAAATCCGATAAACGCGTCAAAACCTTTAACATCCGAAACAAAAAACGTGCCCACACCCCCACCCTTGGAGTAATCGGTGATCTGAAAAACCAAGTCAGTTCCCAGCTTTTCCTGTAATTTGCCAAAAACGTCGCGGGAAAAGTCATCAATAGGGAGTTGTTCGCCAGCCGGCAGCGGGAAGGCAATCTCGCGGGCAATCCGGCGAAACTCCCACTTATCCTCATAGACATCCCGCACATCACTGCGGTTAACGAGTAGCCGATAGCCGTTGCGATCAGCAAGTTCTTCAATCTTCTTCGAGGATTTGTAGAGGAACAGTGAAGGGTGCTCTCCCAACGAACGCAGGTATCTTTGCGTGGAGCGGAGTTGCAGAAGCGCCAAGGTATTGAGTTTCTCCACCCTGCCGGTAAAATCACGCTTGACTGATGTGACCTTGACAGTACGCTTGAGCCATGACAAATCAGTCGAGTCGAGAATACAGAGAAGCTCAAAGTTCGGCAGGAGATTGACCACCCCGATCCTCGGAAAAGCGGTCACGCCCATGCCGACAACCGGCCTAAGGCCCTGCAAGGCCTCCTGAACATCTTCAACGGATTGAATGGTTCTCATACAACTTGTTTATGCAAGAAAGTTCTTAATAAAACAATTCACAAAACATTCGGGTGTGAACAAAGAAGTAACAAATCTATTCCGCGCGAACCAGAAAAGTCTTCAGGTCCCGTCTCCCGACCAAAAGCTTTTCTTTGAATTTGGAACGGTTGGATACATTGGCGGCGGTCTTCACCCGTCTGCCTTTGAGCCAAAATGTCAGTTCAATGATCGGCCGCTGTTCCCGCCCCATGGCACTGACATAGTATTTCTTCCAAAGAATATTTTTCTCCCGCAAGAGCCCCAGATCTTGGGCGAGTTTCCGGTCAATGCTGGTGCGAAAAGCCCCGGTATCAACCTTGGCCTGTACTTCCGTTCGTTTCCCTTTGCTGTCACGGACCTTTGCCGATTCAAGAAAACCGACGATTTTTGCCCCCCGCTCGGCGAGCACCTTGTCGGCAAAACTCTCCCCAAACAGCGCCCGCGAAATCTGAATTCCTCTCCCCTTCCCTGCCTGTTCCAAACCTTCAACGCGCTCCAGTCGCTTACGCAGGCCCGCTCGGTTGGCGATTTGAATCCCGAGTCCGGAGCTCGCGGTGAGCTCAAGGACCAACGGCCCTCTGACGTGATCAAGAACAAAGTCCACTGCCAGATAACCCAGCTCAACTTTGCGCTGAACCGCAAGAGCAATCTCAAGCATCTCATCCCAATAAGGAAGCCTGAGACCATTGACCTTGACATTTGTGTCGGGCACACTCTGCACCGGCCGGTCGAAAATCATCCCATGGGTGGTGATTCCGGTCGCCAAATCCAGTCCCACGCACAGCCCTCCCTGATGCAGATTGGCTTTCCCTTTTGACTCGGAGGTCGGCAAACGCAGCATGGCCATCACCGGAACTTGATTAAAAACCAAAATCCGGATATCCGGCGTTCCGCGATAGGCATAGCGCCGGAATTTCGGATGTTTCGGCACCCGCTCCTCGATAAAGGCGACATCCGGTATGTCGTACTTGCTGTAATTGCCTTCCAAAATATCCAAAATGTGAAGCTTCAAATCATCCAAATACACCTCTTCGTTCTGCACCGTCATGAAGCGCTCGCTCCCCATTCGCCTCTTGACGATGATGATTCCGTCGCCGCCATACCCCTTGCTGGGCTTGATGACAAAGTTTTTCCTTAGCGCCCCCCAGTCAAAATGAGGAACGTCCGCGAATCGGCGAAAAACGCCGTGCAATTCCGGATGGGGAAAACCGTTTTTCTTCAGGAATCTCTTCGTCAAGAGCTTACTTTTGGCAATGTTCCTTCCCTTCCTGCTGTTATAGCGGCTGGTGTACAGATGATTTCGGGCGTTTAAGCCCAATATTTGGGAAAAAACGCTCATATTTAATCTCCTCGACCGAAGAGCTCGCGGAACCTCCAATATTCAAGCAGCCGCAAACCGACGTACTTGCCCAAAAAGATGTCAAAGACAGCCACCGAGGCAACCGTGAGTTCGGGGTTTAAGACCGCGAACCGCTGCAGGCTTTCAAGGGAGAGGACCAAATAGCAGATCACAGCCAAGATGATGGTCTCAATCGTTAATTCAAGCGCCCGCCGCAGGCCCACACCGATGCGCGAACCGATATACGTTTCGACAAACAGCACCAACAGGAGTATGGGGAAGATGGAAATCGTGACCAATTCGTTGAGGCCCAAATAGGGGGAAATCGCAAGCAGGGCAAAGATCCCCAGTGAAACAAACCACAAAAGCAGGGCAATTCTTGGGAGGTACTGAAGTTTGAGGCTGCCGATAAACACCCTTCCCAAGCTGGCTACCAGAATGATAATCACGAACAAAAGCATCCCCACCGTAAATCCGGTTGCCAGGAAGGCGATGGAAAGCGCCGCGGTGGTAAACAAACCGAATCCCCGCAGTCCGATAAGATGGCGCGCCGCCGCGATGACCGCTCCCACCAGCGGAAACAGAAGCACCAAAACCAGTGTATTTGCCGGAACACCCAAAGCGACGGCACGGCGTAGCGCGTGCTGTAAAAAGTTGGTGATCGACAATGGGCCGGGGTCTTTGGATAAAAGGTACTGCTCAAGTTTTCCCCGCGCCAAACCGGTCGGCTCGGTTAAATCCGTTTTGCCGATAACGCTGACGGTAGGCAGAACCGATCCCTCGCTGCTCCCCGTCGCCGCCGTACTCTCGGTTGCAATCGGCGCTTCAACTGATTCCTCCGCTGCCGAAACCGGGATGAGAGGCAGAACCAGCAATGTGATGAGAGCACCCAAAAACCAGATGAACCGTTTCATAAACTGCATTATACCCTTCCGCTCAATTCCAAAGCCAGAAATTTGACGACAACAAGTATTGAAAACCGGAATTCTGAAAAAGACAAGTGAGAATCCTCTTGTGCGAGGTGAAAAGCTCTGCTATGCTGGCGCCGCAATGGACACCATGCTCTCCCTCATTACTCCAGTGTTCAACGAACCGAAAATCCATGAAAACCTGCCCATTATCGATCACGAATTGTCAAAAACCGGCCTTCCGTACGAAATCATCGCGGTGAACGACGGGTCAGACGCCGTCACCACCACACTATTAAACGGTGTAAACCTCGCATCGCTTCGAACCTTCACCTACGCCGCGAACATCGGCAAAGGCTTTGCCCTCCGCTACGCATTTGAGCAATCCAGGGGAAGTCTCATTTGTCTGATGGATGCCGATCTCCAGCTCCACCCGCAGCAAATCGCCCTCTTCACCAATCTCATGACCCTCGTCGACGCCGACGTGGTGATCGGCAGCAAGCGGCACCCGCTTTCTCAAGTGGATTACGGCCCCCGCCGCCGACTCTATTCTTGGGGATACCAGCAATTGGTCCGTCTTTTCTTCAATCTCAATATCACCGACACGCAAGTCGGACTGAAACTGTTTAAACGTCATGTCTTGGAGGCGGTTATTCCCAGGCTCGTCGTCAAACAATGGGCGTTTGACCTCGAACTGTTGGTGGTTGCCAGGCACTTGGGATACCGACGTATTCTTGAAGCACCCATTCGCATGACCTGGAGGGAGGGAAAAAGCAGCATCAATTGGAAAGTCATCCCGGGCATGCTTCAGGATACGCTGGCGATTTATTATCGAACCTACCTCAAACGCCAATATGATCAAGCCCCGAGAGTTCAATCTTCGCAAGATATTCCGGTCATCGTGAGCGGAGAAGTCCTGAAAGAACGCGATGATACTTCCAGGTCGCCTATAGAGGTGCAGGGCATCATTTACGCCGCCGATAAACCGTAATCTGCTTCCGAGTTGCAATGCTTCATAGTTCCATTGTGATAAACTCCTTATACTCTGGTTTGTAATAAAATAATAATAGTGTGCAATACCCCGATTCTCCAGATGTGGAGTTTGGCGCAGTAGCCCACGAACGAAACAATCTGGAGTAAAAGGGGTATATAAAAGCTATAAAAGCAATGATGCACGGTTGCCATGGAGCAGTAGAACCATGAATATTCTCATGACCTCTTGGCGGGACAGGAAGAATCCGGCGGCCGGTGGAGCCGAAGTTCTCACCCATGAAATCGCCAGGCGTCTCAACGACCGCGGGCACAAGATCACGCTGATTACCGGAAGATTTCCCGGCGGGAAGGAGCAGGATGATGATGACGGCGTGAGAATCCTTCGCCCAGCCTATTTTTCACCCACGAATGCGATCTCATACGTGCGTTGGATAAGTTTCCTTCTCGCCACGCTCGTAACCTATAAACGGGAGGAAGCCGGCATCGATGTCGTCATCGAACACGTTCACGGTCTGCCGATGCTCATCTCCGTCTTTGCGAAAAAACCCGTCTTCCTCTTTCCCCATGAAGTCGCCAATGATATCTGGTTTATGGAAGTTCCGTTTCCCGGCAATGTTCTGGGATTTGTCCTCGAACGCGTCTATCTCTCCCTTTTCCGGAACTTTCCTTTCCTCGTCAACTCCCCATCAACGGCCGCTGACGTTCGGGCACACGGGATCAAACGAATCTTCACCATCACACCCGGTATTTCGAAACCGCCGCGCACACTTCAACCCAAAAATCCAAGGCCGACGTTCATCGTTCTCGGGAGGATCACCCCGATGAAACGATTGCAGGCCGTGGTTGATGGGGTATCCAAGCTCGGGAACCGACAGGTGCTCCTCCACATCGTCGGCGGCGGGAAACCGCGTCCAGTCCAAAACCTCGTTTTGTATGTCCGAAAAACCGGAATGAGTGGACAAGTCAGATTCCATGGATTTGTCGGGGAGAAGCGCAAATTCGATCTCCTCTCGCAGTCATGGGCACTCCTCTCAACATCGCTTCGCGAAGGCTGGGGCATAAACGTCTTGGAAGCCGCCAGCGTCGGAACACCGACAATCGCTTATCGGGTTCCGGGAATCAGGGACTCCGTCGTTAACGGTAAGACGGGTATCCTCGTTTCTCCGAATTCCGCTGCTCTTGCGTCCGCCCTGCAAACATTCATGCGCGACCAAAAACTTCGTGAATCTTTGAGCCGTAATGCGCGCAGCCATTCCCAAAAGTTCACTTGGGACCGCACAACCGACGAGTTCCTCAAGGCAATCGCAACGGTCCGAACAAAAACGAAGGAACACACACCTTTACACTATTAATTTTAAATTTTAAATTTATACTTTTAAATTTTTTATGTCCATCTCAATCATCATCCCCACCCGCAACGAACGCCGGAACATTGAACGGCTCCTTAGAAGCATAGCCGCTGATCCCCATCCTCCCCGGGAGGTGATCATCGTCGACAACCACTCTACCGATAAAACCCGAGAAATTGCACGCAAAACATGGAATCAACATCTTCCTAAAAAGCTAAAAAGCTACCTGCTAAAATCTAATAAGCTCATGATTCTCAGCAAAGGTCCGGAACGCTCCCAGCAGAAAAACGCAGGAGCACAAAAAGCAAAAGGATCGCATCTTCTCTTCCTCGATGCCGATATGGAGGTCGAACCGGGGTTCTTTACCGAACTCGCAAGTCTTGTAACAAAAAAGGTACAAGCGGCAGTCATCCCGGAACATCCTATCGGATCCGACTTCTGGAGCAAGGCGATCGCTCTGGAACGAACCTGTTACCAGGGGAATGAACTCCTCGAAGCTCCGAGGTTTATCGAAAAAAGAGTCTTTCAAGCGGTGGGTGGCTACGACCCGAGCCTAATCGCCGGAGAAGACTGGGATCTTGATGAGCGGCTCCAAAAACAAGGCGTCGAAATCGTCCACACAACCCATCCGCTCCTCCACCACGAAGTTCGCGGCTTCCTCCCGAACCTCAAAAGAAAGTGGTACTATACCGAGCATATCGGTCGCTATGCCGCGGCACACCCGAGAAGATTCGCGAGGCTCTCCGGAATGTCTCGCCTCAAGATCTACGAGAAGAACAGAGACGTGTTCATCCGTCATCCACTACTCACTGTTGCCTTCATGGTCCTCAAAGTCGTAATCTATCTAAAATGGCAGCTGACGTTGCACATCCGAGAATGAAGCCAAAACCCCACACGTTCCAGAAACAGCTCTCACAGCGATTAACCGAAGAAGTTCAAGAGAAACGCCAAGAGAAGCTTGCCAAAATCAAGCTCGTCCTCAACCGCACCACCAACTTGATCCTTCTTCTTCTCACATCAGTACTCATCAGTTTCATCTGGCAACAACGGGTAGCCACACCGTACATTCTTTCCGAGCAAGCAGTTGGCGGAGATTATTTTAACGCCTTAACCTATGCCAAGTTCTATGCCCAGAATATACCATTCCCTCCGGCAGGATGGATGCCATTTTGGAATGCAGGAGTGCCAGTCATCGGTGGGTATCCATTCGGTTTCTTCTATCTTATGCTCCCCCTGACACATTACTTCGATGTAGCTTCAAGCATGGAGTTAACTTCCATCATTCTTATCCTCTTCTTCTTTATAGCTTCTCATTTCCTTTTCTGGGAAGTAGGAAGAAACCATCTCCTCGCACTCCTTTTTACCGGCATCTTGATCATAACACCTGCAAGTTACTATGCCCTGACAGCAGAAGGATTGATCACTGCTTCTGCAATGCAGTGGTTCCTTCCCGCAACACTTTTCTTTATTGTCCGTTTCATAAAATTCCAGCAGCGCTTCCTACTCGTAGTGGCAGGGACCCTCACGGGCTTGGCTCTGTTAACCCACGCACCGATGGCTTTCGTTACAGTCCTCACACCGGCAGTCCTTTATCTAGCCATCGCCGATACGGGAGATCCGAAAGACGCCCAACAATCCCAACAGCTTCGCTTCTGGAAGATATCCCTATGGAAAAGGATAAAAAACAAAGCAACGAACCTCATCATTTTCTTTATTGTCTCATCAGCAATCGGAAGCATCGGTCTCTACACCCTTGTTCTGCAAGTTTTTTTCTCTGCCGGATCAGGTACTTGCGACAGCTCTCAGTGCTGGGGTGACTACCCACCGCACTTTATCTGGCTGACTCCTCTTATGCTCGCACCTGTCGTGGTCTACCTTCCACTCACCTTGATCGCCCGCTACATCCATAAAGCTCGTTTCTCAGAAATCCTCGCTCCTCTTACAGCACTCGGTCTCCTCCTTGCCTATATTTCGGCCGCATGGCTTCAACTCATCAACCAATTTGCAAGCGCCATGTTTCCACGCCGATTTTTCTGGGCAATAACACTTTTGGCTTTGACTCTTGCTGCTGCATCAGCGAGGTACATCAGTAAATCCTCAAAAAAGCTAGCCATGGTAGCCAACTCATTGTTGATCATCTCTTTGGTATTTTTCATCCCAAAATCTCCAGAATTATTTGCTTTTTCGCTTAAACCTTATCTCAAAATCCCCAATACTCTTCCTATGGGAGCTGCAAACTTCCTCGTCCCCAAATACCAAACCCATCCCATAACAGACATCGTTCCTTCCTGGCTGCCAATGAGGGACGGGAATTGGAGATTGGACAGCGTGAGACCCGATTTCTTTATCTGGTGGAATACGGTTTCGGAAATGCCATCAACCCGCGGCTACTCAAATGCACCAACGCTTGAACATCTCGACTGGATCTACTATCTTCAAACCGCTACTCTCCTCCCAGAGGGAGAGGATACCATCCCGGAAGAAGCCAAAAAAAACAGGGCTCTTTTTCTGCTTGATGCATTTGCCGTTAAACTCCTCCAACAACCTGGAGGAGACATCAGCTATGACCCCCTGCTTCTTACGAATAAAGCACTTGTGCAACGAACGGAGAAAGTTCGCGACTGGGAATATGTGCTCATCCACGAGGATCTGATTAGTCCTATCGTCTCTCCAACCAATGCCGCAAGAGTGCTTGTCATATCTGATGAATACGGGTATTCAACCCTCATGCGGGCCATTTCACTCGTGAATCTTAACTCACAAATCATCATCCCAATAAAAGGACCCGACTCAATTAACACAGTCGACGATAAACTCCTTAATCTCGCCGATGCCGTGATCCTCTATCAATTCAAAGGCAACCAATGGGATACAATCGGAGATTTTGTTAAAAACGGCGGCAAGGTCTTCATTGACATCGGATCGCTGGAGAATATCCCTTCGCCTGTTCCACAGATTCTAGGAGCCAAAAGTCTGCAACTCCACGACCAGGAAAAAGAGTGGCGGCTTACGTTCAAACAATCATCTCTTTTAACAAATGTACAAACGACAAAGTTTTCCCCACTGCTTTTCGAGAATAATCCATGGAAAATCGCAGCCCCCCAATCTGAGGATCTCCTCAGCGACTGGATGCAACCTGTGCTGATTCACAAAACAATCCCCATCCTATCAGAGGGTACATTCGGCGAAGGTTCTGTCATATTCTCAGGATTCAATATCCCATACCACATCGTCAGCTATAACAATTATGAGGAAGCAAAACTCCTAGGCAATATCATTACTTCCTTAATCCCTTCCCAAAGTCAGCGAGGAGCATTTGATGTCACTCGTCCAAAACCATCCAAAATCATCGTTTCTACAAAAAACAGCCGAGGAATTTACTTTAAAGAAAACTACCATCCTGGGTGGAAGGCAACAATCAACGGAAAGGCTACCCCGATCTATAAAGCGGGTTTATCATTCATGTATCTCCCCCTACCCAAAAGTACGGAGAACACCCAAGTGGAATTCGAGTTCCGCGGAAGCCTGGCGTCTTGGGGGTTGACGCTACTCACTGTACTCTCGTTTGTCTTCGCCCTCCTCTACATGACGACCAACACGCCTTTCCGTATCTTCAACACATTGCTCTCCCGCAAGATACTCCGTCCTATCAAGCGTTGGTGGGCAAAGGAATAAGCTCACCGGTCTTTTCTCGAAAGTATGTGACGTCAACGTAGCGCTTATAATTCTGCCGCCGAAACCCTTTGCCCATCACCTCATCGAAGTTATTCCGCCCAAGAAGAAAATGCGATACGACAACACTCCCTTTATAAATGTTGTCATCCACAAGAAGGCTTCTCCCTTTGAAGGTCAGCACTCCCTCACGGATGAGTTTGGGAAGAATGATAACGAGCGAAAGATGAGCCCGAAAAACTGCAACAACGAATCCCAGATGATACTCAACAAGGTAATGGAGGATAGATCCGATATCAAAAAGCAATCGGATAAGAATAAGCGGAAAGAATGGCCATATGGAGTAATGTTTGAAGATGAAATACAAATTGTTGCGGTGATTGAAGAAAATCTTCTTTCCAAGATCTTTATTGCTGGTATAGGCCCCATAATGGTAAACGCAGGTTTCAGGAAGGCAGTAAATCGAATACCCTTTCCTCTTGAGTCTCAAGCAAAGATCGATCTCCTCCATGTATGAAAAAAAATATTCGTCAAAGCCATGTTCTTCCAGGAAAAGATCGGTTCTCACAACCATACATGAACCGGACGCCCAAGTGATCTCAGTCGGTTTATCGTATTGACCCACGTCTTTCTCTATACAGTCAAACACCCTCCCGCGGGTAAAGGGATAACCGAACATGTCTAAAAACCCTCCGGCACCACCCGCATAGTCAAAGTACTCCCTTTCCACAAACGACCGCAGCTTCGGTTGACAGGCTGCATTATTTCTATTCTTCATCATGAAAGAAATGAGTGGTGGAAGCCATGAAGAAGTGACAACAACGTCATTGTTCAAAAAAACTAAAAGCTCTCCGGATGCTTCTAAAGCCGCCTGGTTGTTGGCTCGTGCATACCCTAAGTTCTTCTCATTCCGGAGTATCTTTATCCGACTTCCCTTATATTTTAAAATTTCCTTTGTAAGCTTCCTCCCCTGCTCAGGATCGGAGCCATTATCAACGACCAGAACCTCAAGTGGTGAATAGTACGTGCACTTGAAGAGCGCTTCAAGGCACTGAAATGTTATCCTCACATCATCTGCCGACAAGATGATGATAGTCACGAAAGGACGCTTGTCGTTTTCATTTGATCGATTTTTCGCCATATACGAAAAAGGAACTTCAACTATTGCGATTGGGATGATAAAGCCTGTTGATAAACTTCGATAAGTTCTTTTTGCATTTTCTCAAGAATAAATTCTTGTAGGAATCGTGCGCGCGCCGCTCGACCCAACCGCTCTCGAAGCGCACCGTTGCGTACCAAAACAGTGAGAGCCTTCTCCAGCGACTCGACAATTCCGGGCTTAACCACCATTCCTGTCTTCCCGTGAATCACCATCTCCGGCAAGGCTCCTACAGCTGAGACAACCGGACAAATCCCAAAGCTCATCGCTTCAGAAACAACAAGCCCGTAACCCTCTGATTCCGGCGGCACATGGACCAACACATCAGCATTGGGATAAAACTCACCGACCAACCGTTCATACGGAACAAAATCATGCTGTTGTATTCCTAAAACTTTTAACTTTTCCCTGTCCGCCGTAGCTTTAGCGAAGGAGGAACTTTTCATTTTCAACTTGTTTGGCAGCGGCCCGAGGATAGTCAAACGAACCTTCCGGCCAAACCGTTCGCGCACCCTCCGGTATGCCTCCCACACAATCAATCCGCCTTTCCGCTCAAACCACACGCCGGCAAACAGAAACCGGACGCTGTTGTCCGCTGTCGGAAGACGGATGCCCCGATCGGGTAGTCCGGGATAAATCACCCGGATGCGCTTTGAGGTTTTTCTGATCTTGAAATGTTCTCTCTGCGCAAACCGGCTCATCACGATCAACGTCTTGAAGTTACCGAGGCAAAGATCCTGATCATAGACGTTCGCCAGGCGATGGACGACGTGCCGGAAAGCATAGGCCGCTTTGATCCGCAGGCTGTTTTGATGAAAATAATGAGTAAGCGCCCAGCGGTTCGGCACGCTGTCTCCAAGGACGACCGGTAGGTGACCGCTCTCCTGTCCCGACAAGCGAAGGGTATACGCATGACAGTGGACAAGATCAAAGTGACTGCAAAGTGTTAGGTCGATCGTGCCGGCCGACAGCGGAAGCAGACGAAATTTCGAGAGGAATCTGAGCGGCCGATGCAATTTGCCGGGGCGCACAGCTCCGCTCGTTAATGCCGAAAGATAGTGAACATACTCTACACCGCGGGGAGGATGCTTCAGGAGTGTGCGGGTATAGGTATTCTCCCCTCCCATCAGGTATTTTAGATGCGACGGAACTTTGGGATCAAGCGGCGCGACCAGTAAAACCCTCATGGCAAACAACATACCATACTAATCGATACGGATGTGAAGTTCCGGGCTTTGTACCCCTGGTGCTGTGGCAAAGAGATCCAGATTATGTTACCCTGCGGCTATGCGTGTGATGATCACGGGAAGTAACTCCCTCCTTGGAAAATCCATTTGGGAATTGACCCCGCAGCGTTCCGCTATCCTGCTTACCCACTCGCCTTCGCATAAACCGACATTTTCGCGCCAGAGTTGTGCTCCCCTGGACGTGCGGGATGGATCATCCGTCGCCCGTCTGATGCGTCAGTTCCGTCCCGACTGGACGCTCCACCTCGCCGCAATCTCTGACGTTGAGGCCTGCGAGTCGTCACCCGATATCGCAGAGGAGGTCAATGTTCATGGAACAATTAATATCCTCAAATATGCAAAAAAGTATGGTTCAGGAATTCTTTATATCTCAACGAATGGAGTGTTTGCCGGCAACGCTCCTCCCTACGCAGAATCCCGAAAACCTCATCCGCTTCACATCTATGGGAAAACGAAATATGCCGCGGAGCAACTCACCAAAAACGCCCGGGTCCCATGGATGATCGTCCGTCTGATGACATTGTACGGCTGGCAGCCCGAAGGTACCCGCATCAATCCCGTCACTTGGGCGATCGAGAAGTTGCAAAGAAACGAGTCTCTGAACATGGTCAATGATGCGTTTATCAATCCTCTCTATGCTCCATCGGCCGCAGATGCCGTGTGGAAGTTATTGACGGGCAGTGCCAGAGGTATCTATCACGTCGCAGGGAAATCCAAAGTCAGCCGGTATGCTTGGACACGGGCTATCGCCCGTGTTTTCGGATTCGATCCCTCACTCGTTCATCCCGTGCCCAGTAGTTTTTTCCCTTCTGTCACCCCTCGCCCTCGCGACACGACATTTGTGACCAGGAAGCTGGAACGATCTGTGGCCTGGAAACCACTCTCACTGACTCAAGGATTAACTCAGATGCTCAAACACCGAAAAACTGAAGGAAAGCGTCTAAAACAGCATGCGTAAACAACCATTACAAGCCAAACAAGGAGAAGTCGCTTTTCGCAAGGATCTTGCGCAGCAGCATTTCCGGAAAAAAACCGTATTTCATCACGAATACTCAACTAGTGAAATGGCTCGGGTGTTGCGGGAGAAAATGGAGCGCTGCCGGCAGGACTTTATAAGGCTCAGGAATCTCGGCATCACCCTCTCTCCTTTTTTGGAAATCGGATCAGGGTATGGCCAAGCAGCGCTTCTCCTTGCGGATGAATTTCAGGCAGAGGGATTTGCCTCGGACATTGCTCTTGATCCGCTCAAAGAGATTTCTCGTGTGGCAAAAACACGCAAGCTGTCCCGACTCCCGCGACTCTTGGTTTTCGACGCTGAGGCAATACCCTTTCCCGACAATAGCCTCCCCTTCGTATTCTGCTACCAAACCCTCCACCATTTCCCTCATCCCCTATCCGTCACCCGCGAAGTACATCGGGTCCTCTCCCCGAATGGGGTGTTTTTCTTTGCCGAAGAACCGGTCGCCCAATCGTTCAACCTCAAACTTTGGTACCGGCCGACAAAGCTTCGCTGGTGGGAAACGATGCTCAAAACGATGCTCATCCTTCCCTTCATCTCCCGGATCGGAAAAACCGAAGTTGACCATCACATCATCGAAGACGCATTTACCTTGAAAGTCTGGGATCAAGCGCTTGAGCCTTTTGAGATCATGGAAACCAGACTTGAGCCTTTTCCGTTCGGTCCTGCAGGGTCACTCGAGAAACGCAATCCGCTAAACCGGATTTTTCTCTTCTTCCTCGGAGGCGGAATCAGAGGAATCGTCAGAAAAAAAGGTCGGGAGGTTCGCACCTCCTTCCCGCCCCTGCCTCGCCGGCAGGCGGGTCGCTTTGCTTGTCCTTCTTGCCGCAACCGGCCGCTCCTTACGAACACAAAGAACGGCTTCCGCTGCCCCCAATGCGCTGATGTCTATCCTGTTAAAAACAACATCCCCCTATTAATCCGCAAACAAGAGCGAACTTCCCTCTATGGATAATCCCTCAGTTTCCATCATCATCCCGACCCCGGGAGATAACCCGCTTCTCAGCGACTGCCTAACCTCGATACGCGGTCTGCACTATAGGCAAAGCGCCATTCAAACACTGGTGATCACCAACGCAGATCTTGAAAAACGCGGTAAGCCGTTCAGTTTCGCCGCCGCGGTGAATCAGGCGGCAAGCAAAGCCACCGGCGACCTGATCCTTGTCACCAATGACGACGTGGTATTTACGCCCGACTCACTATCTGGATGGATGAAAGCCAGCCGGCGATACCCGAACACCATTCTGGGAGCAAAAATTCTGGATACCACCACCAACCGGCCCGCGGCTTCGGGCTATATGCTTCGCCGTTGGACCGGCATCGCCAAACCGGTCTATGCCGCCACCCGCCCCGTGACCTGCGATTGGATTGCCGGATGCGCACTCTTGGTGAGTCGTAAAATCTGGACCAAGCTCGGAGGCTTTGATGAACGCTTCGCCCCGGGCTATTTCGAAGATTCGGACTTTTGTGCACGTGCCCGCAAGTCAGGGATAGAAAGTCTCATCATCCCCGGCGTGACGCTTTTCCACAAGCAAACGACAAGCTTTAACCGCGATACATCGACGAAGTACGAGTATTGGTACCGCAATAAATTCCTCTTCCTCCGTCGTCATGCCTCCCCGCTCGAGCTTGCGACGGCCCTCATCATCCAGTATGCTTGCCTCACTCCTGCCCGAGCGGTGTTTCTGCGTGATGGCCGTTTCCTCCCTGCAATGAAAGGAATATTGTGGAACATCCGAAACTGGGTAAAGGAACTTCATGATCAACCGTCTACGAGCTCATAAGCGAAGCAAGGGAGCATCCCTTCGCCATCGCTCGATCCTCCACCTCGGCTGCGGCACCCGGAAAGCCCCGGGAAGTATCGGTATCGATGTCAATCCCCGTTCCGGAGCAGACGTTATTCATGATCTCAACCGTTTCCCCTACCCGTTTCCGGATAACCGCTTCGACCGGGTGATCGCCGACAACATCCTTGAGCATCTCGACGACATACCCAAAGTCATGGAAGAAATCTTCCGGATTACAAAACACGGAACGCTCGTGAAGATCACGACCGGGCACTTTACCTCAGTCGACAGTTTCACCGACCCGACGCATACGCACTTCTTCACCAGTAGGACGTTTGACTACTTTATTCCGGGAACCGATCTCTACAAGTATCGCTACTCTCCCGCCACCTTCAGGAAGCTCAAGGTGTGCGTCGGCCCTACAAATCCGACAAATCCCTTCCTCAAATTCCTCTTAAAGCTGATGAACCGCCATCTCATCCTCTACGAAAAACGATTTGCCTTTATCTTCCCGGTCGGTGTGATCACCTACGAGCTCGAAGTTATTAAAAAGCAAGGAAGATGAAAGTCCTCCTCAAAAACTATCTCTGGAAAATTTGGCTTCAGGCCGCGCAGGACAATAATGCCCGTCTTGCTTCACTGGTTGAGGCGGCGAAGGCCGCCACTCTCCTCGATTTGGGTTGCGACGATGGGGTTGTTGCACTTGAGAGAGTCAAAGATAAAATTACCAATCCCCTAATCTATGGCCTTGATGTGAGCCCGCAAAAAGTGAGACTTGCCAGAAAAAGGGGGATAAAGGCCACCGTCGCCAACCTCGAACATCCCTTTCCTTTTGCCAACAACACGTTCGATCTTCTGACCGCGAATCAAATCATCGAACACCTGGTCAATGTCGACGGATTCTTAAAAGAGGTCCATCGTGTGTTAAAACCCGGTGGGTACCTCATCCTCTCAACGGAAAATCTCTCCTCCTGGCACAACATCGTCGCCCTCCTTTTCGGCTGGCAAGCCTTCTCGCAGCACATCTCTCTAGTCCGAAACGTCGGTAATCCACTCCGTCCTTTCGGATACGGAAAATCAAAACCGCAAGGCATGCATGTCAGGATTTTTACACCCAGAGGCTTGCGGGAAATGCTGGAAATCTACCGACTCGTCGTTGAGCGGACGTTCGCTGCCGGGTACTACCCCTTCCCTCCGCCCGTATCGGGACTATTCTCCGTTGTTGACCGTGTACATGCCGCCTTCATCGGCGTCAAAGCCAGAAAAACCGCAAACGTATGAGTACGAAAAAGCTGCAACTCATGCACCTTTTTGCTTGTCCCCAGTGCAAAACCCGACTCTTTCCAATAAAGATGAAAGGGAAGTGTCCGCGCTGCGGCTTCCGCTATAGGAAATCCGGCGGCATCTGGCATTTTCTGAAAACTGGGGATGTCCAAACGCAATCCTCCGCCAAACGCTATAACTCCATGCATAAAAAAAACTTCATTGGGCCCGATGACGGCTCCTATGAAATTCTGGGAAGCTTTGCAAGAGGAAACCGGACCGTCGATATTGCCTGCGGCGACGGCCGAATCGAAACACTCGCTCCCGAGACAGTGGGAGTTGAATTCTCCCTGAACGCCCTGAAAAACGCCAAATCGCGGGGTGTGAAGCACCTTGTGCACGCCGACGCCCAGGCTCTTCCCTTTACGGATAATTCCTTCGATGTCGCGATCTGCGCCGGCAGCCTCGAACACTTTGTCGACCCCCAGTCGGCCGTCAATGAGATGGCCCGCGTCGCTTCAATACAGATCCTAACGGTCCATAAAAAACTCCCTTTTCCTCTTTCCCTTGGGGAACGGGTCCTCACCAACCTCGGTCGCGTAACTCACCAACCGATCGAAAGGCCATTCAGCAGGCGGGCGCTTATGGGGTTGCTGAGAAAAGCAGGACTCCATACGGTGTTCGAAGGGGTATGGACGCTTCCGGTCAACTACGGGAAAGCAGTCTCGTACCTTCCGCAGTTGAGCAGTCTGCCGAGCTGTCATTTCGTCGTGAGTATAAAACGGAAGTGAACTTGGTCGGTCTCTATGCGGATCATTGTTCTTACCAAAATTATCAACCGCAAATCCGGTTCCCGGGCTCCCCTTGAAATAGCCAAAGGCCTGCGCAGCGCGGGCAATTTTGTCACCATCATCGCTGATGCTGCCCGGATTGAACCGGAGGCTGTTTCGGATCTTCGACGGGCACAGGTCAAAGTCAAGTTTGCCCGCTTGCACGGACTGGGAAAGGTACTCGAAGTCTTCAAGCTCATCAGGCGCGAAAAGCCTGATCTTATTAGTTTCCACGCCACCCCCTCCTATTTTCTGATAGCCTTGCTCACGAGGATCCCGATCGTCTTGACCTATTACGGAACCCAGTTTGATCCTTTTCTGGAAAAAATCTTTCCCCGACACCCCTCCCAATCCCTTCTGCTCATTAACACCATGTTGAATCTCGCAATCCGCGTCATCGAATTCGCACTCCTGCGGGCGAGTCATCGTATTCTTGCCATCAGCCGCTACACCCAGTCGGAGCTGAAGAATCTTTACGGGGTAACAGCCGATTACGTCTACCTCGGTGCTCCCCCAACAACTTTTTCTCGGAGATACTCTGAAAGATCCCTAAGCCCTAAACCCGATAACCGAAAACCTATTACGATCCTCTCCGTCAGCCGCCTGACGCCATATAAGGGATTTCATACATTGATCGGGATCTTCAACCGACTTACAAAATCACAACCGCGTCTTCGCCTCACCATCGCGGGGTCAAGCCCCGACCCGAGGTACCTTCGCTACCTGAAACGGATGCAAAGCTCAAAAGTCAGGCTCGAGACGGACGTCTCCGAAATGGAGCTCAAACGCTTGTACCGGAAAGCTGACATCTACGCCACTCTGGACCGCTACCCGTTCTTCGGCATGCCTCTCGTGGAAGCCGCGGGTTTCGGGGTACCGGCCGTCGCCTTGGATGCCTGCGCTGCTGCGGAAGTCGTCAAGCACGGCAAAACCGGGTTTCTTGCCAAGACACCTCAAGAGTTTCATAACTACCTCAAACGCCTGATCGAAAATCCTAAATTGCGTGATGTACAAGGCCGACGGGCAAAATTGTTTTCCCGTCGATTCCGCTGGGATACACTGGCGGCTTCCTATACCCCGATATTCAGGAAAGTACTGACGCAAGCCCAAAAAAAATCTTGGTTGCAGAGGATTTTTTTTCTGACAACTCTGGCTGCCTTTTTGAGGTTGGGATTTATTTCCAAACATCCCTTTTGGTTTGACGAGGCCTTCTCAGTCTGGATCGCCCAACTCCCCCTCCCGGCCCTCATCACGCGGCTGGCTCTCGATACCACACCTCCGTTCTACTATCTCCTGCTCAAAGCCTGGCTCTCGCTTTCCCATGAAATCCGGTTCATCCGTGTGCTCTCCGCGCTCTTCGGCATCCTCTCCGTTCCCGTCGCAGCCGCCGTGTTCAGGAAACTGACAAGCCCCCGGGTTGCCGGCTTCGCGACCCTCCTCGTTGTACTTTCACCCCTCCTCATCTACTTCTCGACGGAAACCCGGATGTACGAGCTTTTAGTCCTCGAAGCACTGCTCGCAGTTTGGCTTTTCCTGCGCTACCTCCAAACCCGAAAAATGCCGTACCTTGCTGCCTTGTCTTTCATACAACTCCTCAGTCTCCTGACGCATTATTATGCCTTCTTTTGGGTTTTGACGGTGAATCTTGTCTGGTTGCTGAGGCGGAAAACAAGCCGTCTTTCTTCTTCCGCTTGGCTGTCGAGTCAGCTTGTCTGCCTCATTGTTTTTCTCCCTTGGGTCGTCTATGCCTTGCGAAACACCCACACTCCTTGCTGGTGCGTACATCCCGCAATCGGCATACCGGTACTTTTCGCTTCCTTCTCGGTGGGAGGTCTGGGCCTCACAACCCTCAAAGACATCCTCACTTCGGCACCCTTGCCGATTCAAGCCACCGCCGTCTTCGCGGCACTTCTGACCTCGCTGATCTTTCTTGTTCAGTCGCTGCGCGCGTTCGTCAGCCGGAGGCAGCGCTGGCTTTTCCCGATGATCTGGTTCTGGACACCCGTCCTCAGCGCCTCAGCTGTCGGGTTCGTCTTCCCGATTTTTTCTCCCAGGTCCCTGATCTTTACCGCTCCCTTCTTCTATCTTGGCCTCTCGCAAGGGCTCGCTGCCTACGGCAGAAAAGCTTCCGGCTGGGGGAAACTGCTCATCCTTCTTGTTTTCATCGCTATTGTAGCGCTCCAATATTTCCACCCCTTCTTCTCGACTGCTCCTCCGGCAAAAGCCAACCTCATCTATGATACGGTAGACCCGGAGGTCCTCGATGACGCATTACGACAAATCCTACTTTATTAAGCGCGATCACCTCGATCGGCATCTGGCGGATACGCTTGCCCGCTTGGCACACCAGCGCAACGCGCATAACCTGCTTGATGTCGGCTGCGGCAGCGCAAACCTGGTTGCCGACCTTGAGAAACGGGGTTTCGTCAGCTTCGGCATCGATCATTCAATGGAGGCGTTGAAGCTGGCACGAAAAAATCTTACCCGACGGTTACTACGTGCCTCTGCGACTCATCTTCCGTTTCAAAACCAAAGCCTGGATCTGGTCACCGCCATTTCGGTCATCGAACACCTGCGGTTGCAAGAAGCCCGTGAATTCCTCTCGGATGTTCAACGCGTCCTGAAATCCGGCGGAACGCTTTTCCTGGTGACTCCCAACTTCTTAAGTCCCTGGAGACTGCTCCAGGGAAAATCCTGGTTCGCCTATACCGACCCCACCCACAAACACTACTTCACACCGCGGTCTTTAACGAGCCTGCTTCTCCGCAGCGGCTTTACAAATCCTGTCTTTTCCTTTAAAACCACCTATGTCCCGCCCTACAACTGGGAATTCCCCGGTATTGCAGGAAAGCTGCCTTCCGTAGTCAAATCGATGCTGACGTTCCTCTTAATATCTACACCGTTGTGGAGGATCCGCAACAGTTTTTGGCTCGCGGTGAGGAGAAGATAATGCCAACCAAGAAACCGAAAATTTCTCAAAGCTCCCAGAGAACGTACACCATCGGGGTGGTGATCGACCAATTGCTTGCCGGCGGCGTTCAACTGGCTGCGATCGAACAGGTACGGCAACTTCGCAAGCTGGGCCAGCATGCCACACTCCTCATCCTCATGCGCAAACGCTACCCGATCGATTTCTCCCATTTAGTTGACGGTGTGCCGCATCTCTACCTATCAGATTCCTATCCCCCATCGCTGAGGCAGACGGTGAAGCTTCCGATCTTCAACTTCCTCTCAACACTCCATCTCGTGAGCCCCCTGCTTGCGCCTCCGGTCATCAAACCCGGTCAGTACGATATCCTGGTAAGTTGGGGTACGACCACCTGTCTCACCACGCAGGCAATTTTCCGCAAACGTAAAATTCCCTACATCGCCATCATCCCCGATCCCATCGACTATATCCTCGAACACGTCTATTCCAAAACCTCTTTAAGTCTGTTCTTTCCTCTCCTCAAACGCATCGCCAAATATTTTGAGGCATCCTTCGTCAAAGATGCGAGCCAAGTGGTAATCATCTCAAAAGTCCATGCTCCGTATCTGGTAAAGCATTACGGACGGAAACCCATCGTTCTGCATCTTGGCGTGCATCCTCCGCCCTCTCTGCCGACTAAGAGAGGGAAAGAATTGCTCTCCTTCGGCCGTTGGGAGAAAGAAAAAAATCCAACCTTCCTCCTTCACCTGATAAAGAAAATCCCCAAGGTACAACTGACCATAGCCGGAACCTGGATGAGCGACGACGAGCTCATCTGGTTTCGCAATCGGATCAAATCCGAAAGGCTCTCAAAAAGGGTCAGCGTCATCGACCACTACACGGCAAAGTCGCTTGCAAAACTCTGCTCCCGGGCCCGTCTTTGGGTGCATCCCCATTTTGAGGCGTTCGGTTTGGCGGCGCTGGAGGCTGCCGGACATGGTCTGCCGATTGTGATCCCGGAAAAATCGGGGGTGACGGAAAAGTTTACTTCAGGAATTCATGGCTTTTTCCCCGGAAGCGTGGACCTCAAAGAATACTTAAAGTTTGTCCGCCTGCTTCTTACTGACGAACGCCTTGCCTTCCGGATGGGAATAGCCGCCTCCCAAGTGGTGAAACGCGACTTCACTTGGACGACAAACGTAAAGAAACTCTTACATCTTATTACCTATTCGATTGACAAAAAGCCATCGACCCAAGTTGCCGTGATCGAAATCGGCCATACGCAGGGCACTACACTCTCAGGCGGAGACAAACTGATGGAGCCGATGGCGACCAGACTCACAGGAAACTATTCCTTCACGATCATCGTCTCACACCTGGGGTCAGCACACTGGAAGCAGGCTCAATTGACAAAAAAAATGCGTATCCTACCCCGAAACCGCTTCGACGGCTTCTCTGATCCGGTTTCGGTGTTTCTGACGTATTGTCATCGGATGTGGACCGCCAGCTTTGCTTTATGGAGAGAAAAAGACGCAAAGGTTATTTACTCCTCCACCAACATCCTTCCGGATGTCCTCCCCGCGTTTGTCGTGAAACGCTTCCGTCCCCAAGCACTCTGGATCGCCCGCATCCACCATCTCATCCCCCCGCCCCATAAACGGGAAGGGAAACCCATCGTCAACATCGTCTCCTATCTCATGCAATGGCTTGCGCTGGTGATGATTCGTACCGGCGCGGATACGGTCATCGCTTTAAATGAGTCGCTGAAAAGTCAGCTACTAACCAGAGGCTTTTCGCGCCGAAATCTTGAAGTACTGGGGGCCGGCATTGATCTTCGTCATATCGGGACCGGGAAAGACCGATCAAACATTGGGCAGTATGAGGGTGTCTTTCTCGGCAGGCTCCATCCAACCAAAGGGATTTTTGACCTGATCCCCATTTGGCGCAGGGTCATCAACTCTCACCCGCAAGCCCGCTTGGCGGTCATCGGCGGCGGGCAGGAGTACCTCCATGGATTTCTGGAAAGACTCATCGCCAAAGCGGGCCTTGCCGGGAATGTTCGCCTTTTGGGTCAGCTTCCGGATTCCGAAGTCTACGCGCTCATGAGAAAAGCAAAGATTTTTCTCTTCACGGACCATGAAGCGGGTTGGGGGTTGGCAGTTGCCGAAGCCATGGCGTGCGGACTTCCGGTGGTGGGTTTCGATACGGGTGTTCTGGGTTCTGTCTACAGGAGAGGGTTCCGAAAAGTCCCGCTCGGAGATATCGATGGTTTTGCCCGGGAAACCCAAACCCTGCTTGACAAACCGCGCTTGAGAGCCCGGTTGGTTGCAGAAGCTATATCTCAAATGAGATCGTTGGACTGGAACACCACCACCCGGCAGTTTGAAAGAATTTTAGTAAAAACAATGAGCCGTGAAGGATAACGCGATGCGTGTTCTCGGCATCACCACCAACCACAATGCTTCAGCAGCTCTGCTCATCAACGGGAAAGTTGTCGCCTGTGCCTCTGAAGAACGCTTTACGCGCCGCAAAAACCAAACGGGTATTCCTAAAGCTGCGATCAACTTCTGTTTATCGGAGGGCAAGCTCCTGCCCCGGGATCTCGACCGCATTGCCGTGGCCGATCTCCTGTCGGCACCGCTCCCTGGCGAGGCCGAACTTCCCCAGTCGAATCTGTTATCATGGCTTACCAAGGTTGCCGTCGCAGTGGAGGAATTCAGCGAAACCCGCTTTCCTTCTTCAAGAAAGCTCTTCTATGCTCTCGAATCTCTGCCGCTGGGGATGCTCCGTTTGAATTCTCAAAATCGCAGGTTGAAAAATCTTCTCAAGATCCTGCCCGTAGAGAAAAATCGGTTCAAGTTTATCGATCATCACACCTGTCATGCCTATGCGGCCCTTTTCGCCTCTCCCTTTCTCAAAGATATGGCAGCGAAGAAAAAGCGGATTCTCATCCTCACAGCCGACGGAGCCGGCGACCGCAAATCGGCAACGGTCAGTCTGTATCGAAACGGGAGGATCAGTGAGAAACATTCAATCGACTCACAGCAATCATTGGGTTTTTTCTATCTTCATGTGACGAAGCTTTTAGGGATGAAGCCGATCGAGGACGAACATAAGGTCATGGGCTTGGCACCCTATGCAACGGATAAGCTTAAAATCACAGCATTGTACAATAAACTTGCGCATTTAATTCAATTTGACGAATTTACAAATACATGGAAAATGCCTGTGAATACCTATTTGTTCGCAAGCCTCATTCCGAAACTAATGGGATCGCAACGCTTCGACCATGTGGCGGCGGTAGCCCAACGGCTGACCGAGGATCATATCGTACGCTGGGTGAAAAGAAATCTTACCAAATGGAAAACGAGAACCCTTGCCGTCGGAGGCGGGGTGTTCGCCAATGTCAAAGTCAACCAGAAAATCGCTTCGCTCCCTCAGGTAAACAACGTTTTCTTCATGCCGTCACCCGGCGATGAGACGAACGCCATTGGCGCCGCGTATTTTCTCTTTGTCAATACAAAAAAACGCCCACACCCCCGTCCGCTTGCGCATCTTTATCTGGGACCATCTTGGAGTGAGAGTCAGATCGCCCTGGCTCTATCCCCCATGCGAACCAGGAAAAACCTCCGTTTGCGCCGCCCGAAAAACATCGCCGCCGAGGTCGCCCGACTGTTGGCTGACGGAGCGGTTGTCGCCCGCTTTGCGGGTCGAATGGAATTCGGAGCCCGGGCATTGGGAAATCGGTCAATCCTGGCACACCCGAAACACAGGGAAGTCGTTGAACGGATTAATACCGCGATCAAAAACCGCGACTTCTGGATGCCCTTTGCACCGACTATCATCCGCAAATATGCCGGTCGCTACATCCGGCTCCATAAGGCGGACTCACCGTTTATGAATGTCGCTTTCCAAACCACGCAAGTCGGTCAGCGGGATGTGGCTGCCGCCATTCACCCCTACGATAAAACGACACGGCCGCAGTTGCTCGATGAAGATGTGAACCCTTCCTATTATGCGGTCATCGAAGAATTCCGGCGCCTGACCGGGATCGCCGCAGTCTTGAACACTTCCTTCAACCTCCACGGGGAGCCGATTGTCGCCTCCCCCGCCGATGCCCTGAGGGTCTTCTTCCGCTCCGGCTTACGTCATTTGGCAATCGGCGGCTGGCTGGTCTCTAAACGGTAGCTTACACGAGTTTCGCACCCAATAACCTCGTAATGAGGAGAGCGCGGAACAAATTTCGCCGGTCGCATAGGCCAGTCCGGCAATGCCGGACTGGTACGTGTGACAACAAACACGTGCCAATTTAGACTGCACCGTTTGCGACTAAGAAATTTTCGTTACGCGATCTCCAAAATAACACGGAACTCGTGACTTAGGCCTTTGTCGAGAAATGATAGATGGCCCGCCGGGTATCACGGACGCTGGCGACACTTCTCAACGTAAAGTATTTCTGGAATGCCTGTTCAAAACTCTCCCGGGTGTAATCGGGTACGCCGTCTTTCCGCCGCTCAAGCATCCTGGTAACCTGCGGGTCGCCGGGAGATACGAATTCCACGATTAGGGATGATCTGCAAATACGCTTGAGAAACTTCGCGATCATGAACATCGGGACATTGCTGCTGATTGCCAGATGATGAAGGAGAGCCAAAGCCAGGACAGAATCCGCCGGACCCCGATCGAGCAGTGAGAGCCGTTCCTCCTGGTTCCATCCGATGCTCGGGCTCGGATTGGTAAGATCCATGACCAAGGGTAAAATCCGTTTCTCTCCCTGCTGCCGACAAGTTCGGTACATTGAGTCGATTGATACCACATCCATGTCCATTGCCACGACCAACGCCGCATGCTCTGCCGCGATGCGGCTGTAGACCCCGAGATTCGCTCCCAGATCCCAAACGACTCTCCCTTTTATTTTTTCAAGAAGAGTCCGCACAATCCGCTCTTTGCTCCCCTGCGCGTTCGCGGAGTAACGAAAGCGTGTATAGTAAGAATCCCAAAAAGACTCGGATGTTCCCGGTTTGAGTCCGAGAACGGTCTTCTTCAGGTTCATGAGCAGTGCCTGAAATTCTATTTTGCGAAGTCCTCGTTTCAGAGTCGGCAGTGGTCGGTCGGCATAGCGCTTCTGGCTTTTCGCATGTGCAAGGATGTGGATCAAAATCCCGGATTTGAGTTTCGCCGTCAGCGGAAGCAGGCGGGAAACCAAATCGAGAGGAATGCCGTTAAGATGCGTTGCCGACAGCCGAAGCAGTCGGGCATCCGCAGTGGCCGCAAGTACCAAGGGTCCGAGAAACCCCTCGCAGAACTGCCGATAAGCAACCCACGGCTCTCCTTCCTGATAGAACTCAAAAGAAAGCGTATCAACATGGACCGGCTTTCCCAGAAAAAATTGGGTATTAAAAGGACTGGCATCTTTGAGGACCATCCCGAACTCTAAAGACTCGAGCGCGATATCCAAGGTCGTCAGCGCAGCATCCTTGAGTTGGCTGAAGCTCCACTCATAGGGATAGGAAATGAAAGGGATTGTTGTCGGCCTGATGACCCGGAACACCCTCCCCGCGTGCGTTCCGGCTCGCAGCGGCTCCGGAAGAGGAATCGCGATCTTCCCGAGTTCCTGGTGATTGAGAAGCAGTCCTTTTTCGGTAAGAGAGGCATACAAGCCCGAACCCATGAGCCGTTCATAACAGGTTCGGTACGGTTCGTAGATCACACGGTAAATGGCTCCCTCGTGGGCAAACACGGAGCCGCTGGGATCGCGATACGAAGAAGGGAGGATGCTACTTGCTTTTCTTCCTGCTGACCTGTGCTTCACCATCTTTTTTCATCGAAGGTTTCTTGAATAAGCCGGTGAGGAATAACTGGATTTTCTTCCAGTAAATCTTGAAGCTGATGAGTATACCTAATACCGTTCCGATAAGAATTTGCAGGAGGTAACTGCCGCTCCCGGGATCAAGATACGCCTGCGCGTCGCGTACGATCCAGGGAGAAAAAAGGAAGAAGAAGCTCAGGAATAAGATCCGTCTCATACGTCCAGTGCTGTTATTCATCTTCACGTTCCCACCATTTTCGCAGGATCGCGTGTGTGGCATGCCGGAAACGCAGGGCATGTCTTCCGACCAGATATCCTCCCAGAAGCGCCCGCTCTGAAAAGAATATCACAATGACCAGTGTGCCGATAGTGGTAACCCAGTTGATCAGAGATCCGCGAAAATGGTAGGTAACGACAACCTCTCCTGCCTGCAAATCATCGGGAATCCGAACATACATGAAACCCGGATAGGCTGGCCCGGTTTGATAGATGGGAAGCTTCCGCTTTTTGCCATTGCTGGTAACCGATGCGACCCACCCGTTATATCCCTGCTCTTTAAGAAGCACTCCTTTTACACCCGAGACGCGAATCTCCCGTTGTTGCGGTCGGCTGTCAAGAATCGTACCCGGGATGATCGTCTGCTCATCAGATTTGGGCGGCAACACACGCCCAAGCAGAGTTTCGAAAAACCGGATCTCTTCCGGATTGTGTTTGCGGATCGCATGGTAGGGAAGGTTCATGCCGCTCCAAAGGATCAATCCCTCACCCAATCGCCGCTCGATGACGATCGGTGCCGAGTGATTTTTGAGGAGTACCTCGGCACCTTCCCTGATATCCGCATCGGTCGTGGGATAGGAAAAGTTCCATTCCTGGTCATCAAAGAGCGGATCGTCAAAACTCGAGAAGGTCACTTCGGTGAGAAATTCCTGAGCCGCCTCTGAAAAGTCCCAACTGCGTCCCAAGGGGGTTCTCTCCATTCGCTCAAACGGGAAAAGCTGAGGCATTCCCGCCGCGTGACTGACAGACTCCTTCGTCTCTACTCCGCTATCGATAAAAATCTTCCCTCCACCGGATACATAGGCGGTGATGGTTTTGAAGGCACGCTCCTGGTCAGAATAGTCATAATCGTAGAGAAAAAGTGAGTCGAGTGCTTGCAGTTGGTGGGCACTGACGCGATCAAGTCTGCGTCCGAGATAGATCGGGATGATGCGCCCCACGCCCCAATTCACATCGGCAAACGCCCGCATGAACGTCTCATACCCCTGTCGGCTCGAAACGATACCCACAGTCGGCGTATTGACGCCTGAAAGAATCGGAGAAACCCATTTATCGGCAAGCGCGAAATAACGCAGTTCCTGATACCCTGTACTGAATTTCTCATCGTTAAAGTTCAGGATCTCCTCTTTTTCCATATATTCTGGTGCCATCAGAAATTCCGGCAAAGGCGAGAAGACGGTCGGCCCTGCATGACCGGCTTCAAAGTATTTCGCTGCATACCAATCGATGAGAAAGAGCGTGTTGTTGATCGCAATCTCTTTGGGATACCCGAATGTGCCTACCAGCTGATGCTCGTTGCCTTCGAGGTCGCGGTTGAGGCTCGCATCCATCCAAAAGGTATATCCCTTCTGCTCCGTACTCGGGGGGTCAAGATATCCTCGAGCCAGAGGCATAGGAAACAGGGCGCTCCACCAAATATTCACCGTCTGATCGGCATCATACAGACGATAATCCTGGCTTTGCGCATCAAGCCACTTGGGAACCAGCCGCCCCCGAAGATACTCAAGATCCTTGGGTCCGGTCTTCATGCTCGGTAAGTCAGGAAATGCCGAAGAGGTTTGCGATCGCCGCGACAAGAGACTCATCGTCCCTGGCGCCAGGATTTCATGCGGATCTTCATGATAGTATCCCTCTCCGAACGTTTCCGGATAGATAATGCCCGCTAGGACATCCGGCCGGGTAAACGTACGGATGTTTCCGCCAAACGGTCTTGCGATGAAAGCTATGGCTACAAGAAGCACTGTTGCTTTGCAGACGATGAGGAGGGGACGTGGAAATAACCCTATGAGTCTTCCCCATATTGCACTCGACAGGAGACCTATCCAGAGCGGAGCCGTCCAGAACAAACGGTACCAACCGCCATGAAACATGGAAATGCCACGTCCGAAAAGCCACAAATAGAAAAAATACCACACGAAGAGAGCAAGGTACGGAAATACTCTGCCGAAGCCCTGTCTCCCACGCCGGATGAAAAGGGCGGAAACATAGACGAGAGAAAGCAGGACAACGATGATATATAAAAGCGGCTGCGTATCGGTTATCCCACGCAGAGGTTGCTTCTGCAGAAAAGCGAATACCCCCCCCTCAATCCGCGGTTCATGTGTGACACTCGACGCGCCTACCTCATAGGAACCTGGCACGACGAGGTACGTCAGGGCACCAACGTTACGATACACGAGCGGCAATCCCACCAAGATCGAAACCACCAGAAATGTCAAAAATGAAATCAGTCTGGTTCGAAACTTTCTTCCCTTCATAAAAGTCAGAAGGTACATGGCGGCAACGGCAGGAGTGATATACGCGATGAAGACCTGTGGATGACCCCAGATGGAAAGACCGGCAATCACTCCGGAGAAGTAGAGGTACCGCCTCCGTCGTGTCCGCAAGTGCATGAGAACAAAGACAATGGTCCAAGGGAGAAATGCCTGTGTTGCAAAACTCGGAAGGCTCCCTCCCCAAAGAAGCGCCCCATAAAACCCGATGGAGTAAACAGCACCGATTGCAAGAATGACGGAAAGTACCCGACTCCTCGATAACAGATAGAATGCGAAGTAGGAGCCAAGAAAAAAAAGTGTGGCCGAAAGAAGCATCCACATCTTAATCGCGGAAAAAAGATCGAGAATTGTGGTAAGAGCCAAAATGAAGTAGTAGTGAAGAATCGCATAGTTGGAAAGAAGGGGTGAGCCGGAAAACCAGGCAGAGTTCCAGCCCAGGGCCGGAAAAGGGATGGTTCGCATTAGGATGCGGACCAGGGAGGCGGTATAGTAAAAATCAACCCCCCAAAGCGGGCTGTAGCGGAGATACCACGACCAAAAAGGTACAAAAGTCAGTACAATGACGCTCATCGCGAAGAGGTGAAAGAGAATAGAGAAGGTCTTACGAACGACCGAGGTAAACTTCATCTTGATTCGACTCGCACATCTTCAAGAATATCATGAAACAATCTACAGCATAAGCGTATCCGTCACGTTTGTAAAACGATAGGGAAACTGATAGTAATCAGAATAAAAACTCTCATCCGGAAGAAGCCGCAGCGAAGCATTGAAATAGAGATTGAAAATGTGCCTGAACGTGTTGACGGGTGAAATCGTCGGGTAGAGGCTCTCCGTTCCCTTACCGGGAAGATAGTACGCGTTGAGGATTCCGAATATTTGTTCATAATCAAATCGCTCTTCGACGGGAACATTGCGATAAAGGTCCCAACCAACAGCCCAGGCCCAGCCGTGGTCGGCTTGGAGAATGATGATGGGCGGATCCGGTTGATCCAGAAGTTTGCTGACAAGCTCCTCAGTCTTAAGATTGACAAACTTCAGCTGCTCAAGATACGCATGTTTGGTGCCTTCTGTATCCCACCCCTCTTCCGGTATCTCAACCCTCCCCCCCTGCGCATCAAAAACGTACGGAGAGTGTGGAGCGAGGATGTGAGCAAAGATAAAGGTAGGTTTTCCGTCGTTACCGGCCAGAGGAATTTGATCGAATGCATAAAGTTTGGTCGCTCGTAACATATCTTCAGTACTCTCCATAAGAACAGACACAATGCTTGTCTTCAGGAAAAGGGAATAAAATTGATTCTCATCGCTCAATGAGAAATACGAGAGGCTCTGATCCGCCAAAGGGCTGTGGTTAGTCACAGTCCAGTCAGTTCCAATCAGTACATAGCGATATCCGACGGTCTTGAGGAGTCGGGCAACCTCGTTCGATTGAATGATGGGGTAGGTGAAATTAAAATCTTTGGAGTTTTCCCCCACGGCACGGCTTAAAAAATTAACATAGCCCATATTCAGACTGGATGCCAGAGAAAAAATAGTGTATGGGTAATTGCTGTGGCTCTTCTCGGCAATATAGAAGCCTCGTTCCTGTAAGAAATCGAGAAAAGGACGGTTATCATACCCCAAGACTCGCTCGAGGGTATCCTGGCGCATGTATCCGTCCAGGATGATGTAGTAGATGTCGGGGAGATTATTCGTCGGCTCCAAAATAACCTCAGGAGCTCGTCCAAGCTGTAGATTTGTCGCTTGACTCTTCGAATAAACCCATTTCGCAACCACCACAAGCGACTGCAAAACAAAGAGGGCAGAAACAAGATTAAGAATAAACGTCATCGCTTGCCACCGGGAACGCAGGCGGAAAATGAGTACCGCTCCCACCCCGAAAAGCAGCAGCCACAGAGGGAGGAGGAACCGATGGTAGCCGATAGATATCTCCCTATTGAGTAGCGCTCCGTGAACATGCCCATAGGCAAAAAACATGAAGAGAGTAAGCGATGTCAGGAGTCCGACAAGGAGCCTGCGCCGAAAAATCCGTTGCAGGAAATACCAAAGGAGTAAGGTCGCATAGAGGACGTGTGTGAGTGGATTCCAAAGGACATCAATCTCCGTTTGCCAGAGATTGATCGAGTAGAGAAAAAGCGGCGGATAGATGGCAAAAAAAATTGGATGGAGGATGAGTGGTCGCCGAATCCCTATCTGCCACCGTTTATTTGTTGAACGTCTCCGCATATTGAAGCTCCGAGGGCCCAGCCCTCGGTTACTCTGTTGGTAGAACAATCGTACTCTTTTTCTGTAGCTTCAATCCCGCTCGGTTGTTGCTAACACTCCGAATAATAATATCTCTCGGTTTCCCGCAGCGGGAATCTAAAACAGTTCATTCTAAAACAAACCCACAGAAGAAACAACCGAAAAAACTCTCAAAAACGCGTGAGGCCTTCCCGTAGGAGGAACCAAAGGAAGCGAAGTCCGGTTGGGATAGAGCCGGCTTTGCTCTCTCCCCCGATCCGCTGCCCTTCAATCGTCGGAATTTCGGCAATCCTCATCCCCTTTCGTATAGCCCGGATGGTCATTTGGTACTCAATAGCGTAACCCTGAGCAGTAAGCTGAAGCTTATCAAAAGCGCTTTTCCTGATCGCCCGATAGCCATTGATGGTATCGCTCACGTACTCCCCTCCGCGATTCCAAAGCAGGTTTGCAACGAATGAAAAAGCACGATTTGCCCAAGCACGCGGCCTGACAAGGAAGCGATCCTCCTCATTCCTGGATCCCGGCAGGAATCTGGAGGCAATCACCATATCATACCCTTCGCGAAGTTTATCCAGAAGCTTGGGAATATCGGCAGGATCCTCATTGCCGTCCGGTGAGAAAAAAACGAGAAACTTTCCCTGTGCCTCGCGGGAAGCCAGCCGGAATGCTTCTCCCCTCCCCGGCTTCTCCTGACGGATGATCCGGATTCCCCGCTTCCTGACAAAGTCCACCGTCCCGTCGTCGGATTCAAAATCCACGACGAAGTGCTCATCGCAGGCTTCAAACGGAATTCTGCCGACAAGCGCCCGCATCCCCTCAATCTCATTGCGGGTCAGAATGACCAGCGTCGTCTCTATATGTTTCTTCTTCCTCATGACTGATGACTGATGACTAATGGCTAATGTCCAATGTTTAATGTTTAAATCTTAATTCTTAAATCTTAAATCTAGAATCTAGTTTCCTAAACCCTCTTCCCTATGCCCTATGCCCTATGCCCTATTTTCCTGTACCATTCTATCGTTCTCTTCAGTCCTTCTCGCAAAGAGACCTTCGCCACGAACCCTATCTTTTCTCGTGCTTTCCTCGTATCGCAGTTCCTGCGCGGTTGGCCGTTGGGTTTGGATCTGTCAAAGCGTATACCTGCCTTACTCCCTGAAATCTCGATGATGAGCTTCACGAGATCCTTAATAGATATTTCTTCGTCAGATCCGATGTTTACCGGATCCGCAACCGGATACTTCTCACAAGCTTCAAGAAGCCCTCGTGCAAAATCCTCAACATAAAGAAAGGAACGAGTCGATGATCCATCGCCCCAGACGACAACCGGATCCTCTCCCCCGACCACGCGTTTGATCAGCGCGGGAATGACATGGCTCGTTTCGGGATCAAAATTATCTCTCGGACCGTATCCGTTGTATGGCCGGACGATACTCACCTCAAGTCCATGCTCGTCGCCGTAAGTCCTCGCAAGCACTTCCCCCATGCGCTTCGCCCAACCGTATCCGAAGTTTGTCGGTTCCGGGTCACCGCTGAATCCTTCCGTCTCCGGAGTCGGAATCGTGCAGTGCCGGGGGTAGACGCAGGCGGAACTCACATATTGAAAACGCTTCACTCCTCCGATACGGGCCGCCTCTAAAGCCGTAAGTGTGAGCGCGAGATTGTCATACAGCATGGTCGCCGGGTGCGTCGAGTTGTAACCGATTCCGGCCACCCGTGCCGCCAAATGAAAAATCATATCCTTCCCGGAAAAAAGCTGCTTAAGTTTCCGGCTTGGCCCCATCAAATCAACACGGCGATAAGCGACAACTGAATGTTTTAGATCAAGGAATCTTACACGGGCTTCGGTTTCTCTGCCGATCACGGTAACACGCGCACCGCTGGTAACCAGCTGTTCGGTAAGGTGAGATCCGATAAATCCCGTTCCCCCGGTAACTAACACCCGCTTCTCACGCCAAAAAGATTCCGCTATGCCTTTTTTTACTTGCTCCATTGTTTCCATGATCCGCTTTCTCGAATTATAGACTCATCACCCGAGGCTTAAAATGACAGTCTACGTATCTAACGGATTGAGAAAAAACGGGAAAATATTTCAGCTACATAATCAAAGTCCTCAAAACTCATTTCCGGATGGCAGCCGATATAAAATCCATTCCGATTTAAATGTTTTGCTATAGGATAGTCATCTTCTATGTGCCCCCACAGGCGCTCATACACCGGTTGGTTGGTCAAAGGCAGAAGGTAGCGGGTCTCGATTCCCTGTTTTTCAAGATACAGTATGAGTTCATCCCGATCAACACCGTCCTTTACAACCATCGGGAACATCATGAACACGTGCTCCGCGCCGTTTCGCTTGCTGGGAAGTTGGAGGTAATCGGAAAACGGTCGCAAAACTCTTGTGAGCGCTCTGGCATTCCGTTTTCGGGCTGCAATGATCTGCCGGTAGCGGCGCATCTGCCCGAGCCCCAACGCGCTCTCCATCTCCGTTGCCCGGTAAGAGTAGCCTACGTCGATGAAATTGAACCGGCGCGAAACGATCGCAAACAATTGGTTCAGGCTCCCCCGCTTCGTATCATCCGGATTGGTATAGATCCCATCCCGTCCGTGGTTATACAAACTCTTGATGGTAACGGCAATTTCCTGGTCATTGGTAACCGCAAATCCTCCCACACCGGTCACCAGGATGTGGGCCGCGTAGGTTGAGAAACACGCCACCTCCCCGAACGATCCCACGGGCTTTCCCCGGTACCGGGCGAACATCGTTTCACAGGAATCCTCAATCATTTTGAGTTTGTACTGCTCCTTGATGTCAACGAGCCTATCCATATCGCACGGGCAGCCGCAAAGGTGGACCGGCATCATCGCCACCGTACGCTTCGTGATCTTTGCCTCCGCCCCCATGGGATCCATTTCAAAATAGATGGGGTCCACATCGACCAAGACCGGAGTCAGATTATTCTGAAGGATCGTATTCAGGGAAGCGACAAAGGTCACCGCCGGTACCAGCACTTCATCCCCATCTTTCCATCCGTATTTCTTCTTCATCGCATGCAGACCGACTTGAAGGGCCGACGTACCCGAATTGCAAAAAAGCGCGTAACGAACCTTGTGAGCTCTGGCAAACGCCCGTTCAAACCTATTCGTATAGTAGCCGTACGACAGCCGATTGTGGTCAAGTACCGCGGCAACATAGCGTTTTTCGAGGTCGGAGATCTTTACCGAACCGACTCCGATGAATCTCCTTGGAATTCTCTTTCGCACAGACGGGAGAGCTTTCTTTTTGGAGATACTATCTGCCGAATCCGCCGGCTGGCGCAGATGCATATTAATCCGTTTTTTTAAAGATTTACGCATAACGCTTGGGGTAATAGTTGCTATCGTAACAGAATATTTTCAATTTGTTGAGAACTAAAATCGTACCATGACAATTCAGGAAAATCGCATGTAACTCCACAAAGGCTGGTGATATACCCCTTTTACTCCAGATTGTTTCGTTCGTGGGCTGATCCAGCCAAACTCCACATCTGGAGAATCGGGGTATTGCACACTGTTTATAGATGCAAATTAGAGTAAGATGAGTTTACAATCCATGTATGAGAGCAGGCAAAGAGAAAATGGTAAAACTTTGGCTCGGAAAAATTATTGCAGCCCTCAAGGGATACACGTTGGAGAATTACCCCTTCGATTTCACCGGCGACAACTTCCAAAGGGACAAGAGCGGAAAAACCGATGCCGCTTGGAAGCTTTTAAACGGGATCCGTACAAGAGGCCTTTCCCCCCGCAGGCTACTACGGCTTATCCTCCTTTCTCCCACAATCCTCCTCATTCTTGTCCGACTCAACATCAACGCTTTCGTCACTGCCTATCTCACCAGAAACTTTTACTACACGCTCCCCGAGACGAAAAGGCGCAGCTTCCTCATGAAAAATATTTGGGGAGGAAATCCCGGCAGAAACTGGAATCGTGCCCTTGAAACAGTCTACGCAAACCGCAATGAATTCCGCTCTCCCAGAGAAAAACTCATCAGCCTCATCCGGTCCCTCGACCCAGGTCTCTACGACGGTGTAATTGAACTGGGGACCGGCAACGGCTGGCTTCTCAATCGTCTCTCCAAAAAAATGGCCCGCAAGCGTCCGCTGACCGGCCTGGATCTTAACGAGCACACGATCCTTCGCGACAGAGCAAAATACAAGAAAAATAAAAGCCTTCGCTTTCTTTGTTCCGATCTTCCCACCTATGCGAAAAGAGCTTCTCTCAAACGGAAGCTCCTCATCTCGTGTTTTGTCTTGGAGTTCTTTTCCCACAGAGAGCTCATCAAACTATGTAAACTGTTAAGGACAAATGCTCAAAACTATCTGGCTATCATTGAGCGAATTGACAGCCCGCATAAGGTAAGACAGGAGACCAAGCCTATTGGAGGGTTCTCATATAGCCATGATTACGAAAGGATTTTCAAAAAATATGGAATTCAGAAGATGTATACTCACGAAGATACGGCACAGAATCCCGGTAGCAACATGAACCTGACGGCCTTATTCAAGACTGCATAAAAAGGGGGTGCAATAGAGACGCTCTTCAATGGAGTTTATACATTTCATCCTCAATATAGTGAGATCAATCCTCGGCACAAGAACGTATTTTAAACTGGGGAACATCTGGCATAAGTTCAGAGGTCAAGAAGCTGCTCGAACCACAAATGTGCAGGATTGGAAAGCTCTCCTTAACCATCCGCATTTGGATCCGATACTAAAAACCATGATGCTATCTTTCGAAGCTCATCAGAGAGATAACATGATTTCCAATTATTGGAAGGGGCTTAATGATAAACATATTTCCCAATTACTTGAGCTTGGTTTTGACAACTTCAAACAAAACGTTGCTTTAAATTATTTCAACTGGCCACTGCGTGAATACAACCCTCAAGTAAAGTTCCTTATAAAGAAATTGCCACGAGACACAGTTTCTTGGGCAAAACAACAAGCGCAATCAGCCGATCATCACGAGATTTTTACTCCTGAGCAATCTCAATATTTCAACTTTGTAACCTTTCTGCTCTGGAAATTTGTTGAAAAGCAAGGAGGCCAGAAATTACTTGATAACCTGGAAGAACCACTGATCGGCAACCCTCTGGCCGTTCGCCTCAATCGAAAATTGATCTCGCAGGATATCGCAAACTCAGTACTTGAATATCAATCGATGGCGAAGAACGGCATTGACTTTCAAAGTACTCATACAATATTGGAAATAGGCGCCGGATACGGAAGGACAGCCTATGTCATACTACGTCTCAATCCACATATCCGATATATCATTGTTGACATCCCACCCGCCTTGTATATAGCGCAGCGATATCTGTCCAAGATCTTCCCGGACAGAAAAATATTTCATTTCCGGGATTTTGATAAATTCTCCCAGGTCAAAGATGATTTTCGCTCTTCTGACATTATCTTTCTAATGCCGTTTCAACTACCAAAACTTCCGGACAACGCCGTTGATCTGTGCATCGCAATAGATTGTCTCCATGAAATGCTCCCGGAAACAATAGATCGATATTTCGACACCTTTGAAAGGCTTGGGAACAGTTTGTATTTTAAATGCAGCAATGAATACACGATTCCCCATGATCTGATTACTCTCAAAGAAAAAGACTATCCTATTCGTTCCCATTGGAAGAAAATATTTTGGAAGACATGCTTAGTCCAATCAAGCTACTTTGAAACACTGCTCACTTTAAAACCAAATAAGTGAGAACCACAAGAAAATGATTCTTTGCTCCGATCCCAAAGCTCAATACTTGAGTCATAAACGGGAAATCGATGAGGCAATCCGGCGCGTCCTCCTGCGCGGGAGGTATATCCTGGGCAAGAAGGTCGACGCTTTCGAACACGAATTCGCCCGCTTCTTGGGGACAAAATTCGCCGTCGGGGTCGCAAGCGGAACTGACGCGCTGGAAATCTCCATGGCCGCTTTGGGAATCGGCAAGGGTGACGAAGTCATCACCGCCTCCCACACCGCGACCGCGACCGCTGCGGCAATCCTCAAGGTCGGCGCCGTCCCGGTCCTGATCGACATCGAGCCCAAATACATGACGCTTGATCCGCATGAGCTTGAGTCGGCAATGAGCCGCAAAACCCGGGCTGTCATCCCCGTGCACCTCTACGGTCAGCCTGCCGACCATGCTCCCATCCGTCGGATTGCCGATCGCCGCGGCATCGCGATTATCGAGGACTGCGCCCAAGCCCACGGCGCGTTGTATCGGGGTCGACCGGTCGGGACGTTTGGTGCTCTGTCGGCGTTCAGTTTTTATCCGACGAAGAACTTGGGGGCCTTCGGTGACGCCGGAGCCGTCGTTACCGACAATCTGCCGCTGGCTCGTCAATGCCGGTCTCTGCGGGAATACGGCTGGAAAGAGAAGCACAGAAGCGTCTCCCGGGGTTGGAATTCGCGGCTCGATGAGCTGCAAGCCGCAGTGCTCAGGGTGAAGCTCAAACATCTCAAGCGGGATAACCGGAAGCGGCAGGCGCTGGCGGACGAATACCGCCGCAGGCTCGTCTCATCCGGGGTCATCGCACCGAAGGTCCGGCCCGGCTCCACCCACGTCTATCACCTCTACGTCGTACGGACGAAGGCCAGAAATAGTCTACAGGCCGCCCTGAAGCGCAAAGGCATACAGAGCCTCATCCACTATCCTCTTCCGATTCACCTTCAGCCGTATTTCAAAACCAGGGTGAGGTCGGTCGGCAAACTCCCCGAAACGGAGCGCGCAGCCCGTGAGGTTCTCTCTCTCCCCATGTATCCGCAGCTTACGAAACTCCAGCTACACACAATAACCGATTCGATCAATGAATTCTTCGCATAAGAATTGACTTCACTTCCCTCCTCATCTATCCTTAGGAACGAACAATTGACACGAGTTTCGCACTCAATAACTTCGAAATGAGGAGAGCGCGGAACAAATTTCGTAGGGCGCAGAGGTAACCTTTTCAATACAGAAAAGGGCGCACAACAATTTTGTGCCGGCTGCTTGGCTAGGCAGAATGCCTAGCGTGACCCTCATGCAGGAGAACATAACAAGACTGAACCATGTGCAGCCATACAAAATTCTGTTGCGAGACCTTTTCCCTTAATCTAGTCTGCGACCGAGAAAATTTCCGTTACGCAATCTAAAAAATAACGCGAAAATCGTGTATTGAGAAAAATATGCATCACTGCAGAATCTGTGATTCGGAAACCCAAAACATCTTTTCCTTCGGCAGGATGCCGATTGCCAACGGTTTTCTTGAAGGTCCGTCCGACCCGGAGTATTTCTATCCTCTTTCTCTGGTACTTTGTCCCCGTTGCTGCATGGTCCAGCTTCGATCAGTACCGGCCCCGAAACTGATGTTCGGCCGAAGCTACGCATTCATCTCCTCGACATCTGCAGCGATGCAGGCGCATTTCAAAACCCAAGCGGAAGATATCCTGAAGCTGGTGAAGGGCAAGAAAGACCCCTTCGTCGTCGAACTCGGCTGTAATGACGGCATTATGCTTAAACATCTTGCCGGCAAAGGCATACGCCATCTCGGGATCGAACCGGCGGCTAATGTCGCCCGTCAAGCTCAAAAAAACGGCGTTACCGTTCTCAAATCGTTTTTCGATCCGCAGACAGCGGCAAAAATCGTCCGTCGCTACGGTAAATCGGACGTTATCTGCGCCTCAAATACGCTGTTAAGCGTCGAAAATCTCAATGCCGCGCTGGAAGGAGTAAAGCTGCTTCTCAACGATAACGGGGTATTTTTCTTCGAAGACCCCTATCTTCTGGATATCGTTTCCCTGGGTTCCTTTGATCAGATCTACGACGAACATATCTATTATTTTTCCGGACACTCGGTCGCAAACCTTGCCCGCCGCCACAACTTTGAACTCGTGAACATGGAGCACCAAGACGTCCATGGAGGTTCAATGCGCTACTTGTTGGAATGGCAGCCAGCGCCAAGAAACCGCGCCGTGTCGCACTGGTTGGCAAAAGAAAAGCGCAAGCACTTGTCATCCCGAACCGGATTCAGGGGTTTCACGAAGGCTATCCGAACGACAGCGGTTTCGCTGAAGCGGACCTTGAAGAATCTGAAGAAACGCCGCCTTCAGGTTGTCGGGTACGGCGCGACCTCAAAAAGCACCACGCTCTTGAATTACTCCGGAATCGGACCCGAGCACGTCGAATACATCACCGATAATTCCCCGACCAAGATAGGCAAATTCACCCCCGGCATGCATATTCCGGTGAAAGACCGCAAGGCGTTTCTCGCGGACAACCCTCCCTACACGCTCCTCTTTGCCTGGAATCACAAGCGGGAAATTTTTGCCAAGGAATCCCGGTATCGCAAGCAGGGCGGAAAGTTCATGACCTACTTTCCCAAGTTGAAGCTCCACGGCCTAAAAGGCCGTGGAATCTTGAATATCAACAATACCAAGCCTACCACAATGAGAGCTGAAATCCGCCGAAGCGGAAATCACCGGACTTTGAAAGTCGCTATCCATCCGCGGCCTAAAAGGCCTCGGTTTTCCGCGAAGGCGGAACTAAAATCGAGTAAACGCAGCCTATGATTGAGGGTGTGGAGATTAAGAAGCTCTCTGTGCACACGGATAAACGGGGGTTCTTCGTCGAACTCATCCGTAAATCCGATTCATTATTCGCCGGTTTCGCCCAAGCGAGTCATTCTTTGGGCAACACAGGCGTCTTAAAAGCCTGGCATCTGCACCGCAAACAGACCGATCTCTTGTATGTCGTCTCGGGCGATATCAAGTTGGCACTCTTCGATTTGCGCAAAACTTCCAAGACCTACAAGGAATTGGCTGAGCTTTTATTGGGAGAGTCATACAAACGCTTTCTGGTGAAAATCCCGCCCGGAGTTGCCCACGGGTATCTGGTCCTTCACGGCCCGCTGCACATCATCTACCTCATGAACCGCGAGTATGATCCAAGCGACGAACTGCGCCTCCCGCCCGACGATCCTCAAATAGGTTATGACTGGAAAACCAAAACGAAAAGCCGCAAGTAAAGGAGCATTTCTTAACCGTACGGTTCTCGTCACGGGAAGCGCGGGGTTCATCGGCTCCTCCCTCCTCCCCCGGTTAGTCCCTCTGGCAAGCCGTGTAATCGCCTGGGACCGCAGCCATGATGTGAGGGATAAAAAAACCTGGAAGTTGGCGGTCAAACACGCCGATACCCTGGTTCTCCTGGCCGCCCAAACCAGCGCGGTCTACGCCAACAACCATCCGCTCGAGGATGTCTCCGTAAATCTTCTGCCGGTCGTTCATTTTATCGACGAGTGCCGCAGGACCGGCCGTCGGCCGGACGTCATTTTTGCCGGCACGGTGACCGAAGTCGGGTTGACCGCTGACTATCCCGTTGACGAATCCTTTCCTGAACTCCCGCGTACCGTCTACGACATCGATAAGCTCGCAGCCGAAAAATATCTCCGCTATTACGGGCTGGAAATGGGAGGCCGTTCCGTCACGCTCCGCTTGGGAAACGTCTACGGCCCCGGCCCGCTGGCCCGCCGCGATCGGGGCGTTGTCAACCGAATGGTGAGAGCGGCTTTGCTAGGCAAACCGTTGACCGTGTTCGGAAAAGGGAACGAAGTACGGGACTACAATTATATTGATGATGTGGCGGATGCGTTTGTCCGCGCCGGTCAAAAGATCGGTCCGCTGTCCGGTCATGTCTATGTGCTCGGCAGCGGAAAGGGTTTCACCATCAGCCAGATGGCCGGATTGATCGCTGAGGAGGTCGAAGCTTCAACCGGGAAAAAAATCGCCGTCAAACACGTTCAACCGCCCAAACATTCCCTGTCTATCGAATCCCGCTCCTTCGTCGCCGATTCCAAAGCCTTTTCCAAGGCGACCGGTTGGCGGTCTCGCACCAGCCTTCGTGACGGAATCCAAAGCACAATCGCATACTATTCGAAGAACTTTAAACGATGAATATCCTCATTCTCGGCGGAGCGGGATTCGTCGGCGCCAACCTGGTCCGCCGCTGCCTCAAGCATCCCGAAAACCGGGTCACGGTTGTCGACTCGCTCGAACCGCTCCTGAAAAGCACAACCGAGAACCTCAAAGAAGTTTGGGGAAAGATCCGCTTTGTCAAAGCCGACATCCGAAACCGCGAGGCGATGGAACGGCTGGTCCGCGGGAAAGACGCGATCTTCAATTGCGCCGCCCAATCCTCCCACACGCTCTCCGTTCTCGATCCCTTCTTCGATGTTTCTGTTAACTGCATCGGCAATCTCACCCTCCTTGAAGCGGTACGCCGTAAAAACAAACGGGCCCTCATTATCTACCCGTCATCCTCAACCGTGATCGGTAGAGCTTCCCATCCGGTTGATGAAAATCACGCCGAAGCGCCCTTGGATATCTATTCCGCGGATAAATCCGTCGCCGAAAAATATTACCGCATTTACAATCGCGTCCACGACATTAAAACCGTCGTCATTCGCTTCGCCAATCTCTTCGGTCCCTACGGAAAAGGGTACCCTGAATTCGGCTTTATCAACTACTTTATCGCCCAAGCCGCCCAGGGCAAGGTGATCTCAATCTACGGGTCCGGCAGACAGAAACGCACAGTCATGTATATTGAAGATGCCGTCGATCTTCTGTATGACTGTGTACATCGCAAGCGGCTGATCGGCGGCCTCTACTTTGCCGTGCACAAGGAAAAACATTCCGTGATCGGTATCGCCAACCATATCGTCAGGGTCTTCCGGAAGGGAAAAATCCGTACCGTACCATGGCCAAAACTGAGGCAACGGGTGGAAACCGACAGCATGTCCATCGTCTCAACCAAGCTTTCTCAATTGACCGGATTTAAACCCAAGTACACATTACGCCGAGGACTCGAAAAGACCAAGACGATTATTGAGAGCGCGGAACAAGAGATATAGTCGTGCGCGAAACAAATTTTCGAGCGTCGCAGAGGCCAGGCTCATCCTCTTTAGAGGAGGGCGCGTGACAATTTTGTGCAGACTGCTAGGCTAGGCAGCTTGCCTAGCTAGCGCTCCTTGTATGATGAAATTGTCAAATCGAACCGTTGCAGTCAAACAAAATTCCGTTACGCGACCTCCTCGGTTCAGACTTTCTGCGACCGAGAAAATTTCCGTTGCGCGAACGACAGTCATCTTTAACAGCCGAGAAAATTTCCGTTGCGCGATCTCAATACAATAACAATGAGTAACTCGTGAGCCATAAACAACGATGACCATCACCATCACCGGAGCTTTGGGACACATCGGTTCTGCGCTCATCCGCAACCTTGACCCCAAGGTCACCCGCGTCCATCTCGTCGACAATCTCTTCACCCAACGCTACGCTTCTCTCTTCAACCTGCCTGCCCACCCGAAATTCATCTTCCATGAAACGGATATCCTTTCCGCTGAGATGGAAGGAATCATCAAAAACTCGGACGCCATCGTGCACCTCGCGGCCATCACCGATGCGCAAAATAGTGTCCGCAACCGCACACTGGTGAATCGGGTCAACAAACAGGGAGTCCGCAAGCTTGCTCTCCTGGCCGCCCGCTATCGGGTCCCTCTCCTCTTCCCCTCAACCACCAGCGTTTATGGTGTGCAGAGCGGTCTGGTCGACGAAAATTGTCCTCAAAACGACCTCAAACCGCAGAGTCCCTATGCCGAAAGTAAACTCTACGGAGAACGACTGCTCGATAGACTTGGAAAGTCGAAAGGTCTTGCCTTCGTAACGTTCCGCATCGGCACGATTTTCGGTTACTCCATCGGTATGCGCTTCCACACCGCGGTCAACAAATTTATCTGGCAAGTCTGCCTCGGCCAAGAATTGACAGTCTGGAAAACCGCTCTCCATCAGAAACGTCCCTACTGCGCGCTTACGGACGCAATCGCCGCCATCAACCATGTGCTCGGCAACAACCTGTTTGACAGGGAAATCTACAACATCGTCACAGTGAACAGCACCGTCTCCGAGATCATCGATACCATCCGGCTCTATAAATCCAACGTCAGAATCCGTCTGACGCAGTCCCCGATCATGAACCAACTCTCCTACGATGTGTCCAGGGAAAAATCGGAGAAAAAAGGCTTCACCTACACCGGGAACCTCAAGCGGGGGATCCGGGAAACGATCAGGAAGTTTTCGGGGTTGAGGAATACCCAAATGTCATGAAATCTTCGCTGCAGTTCGGGATCGTCATCCCCAGCTTCGAGCGTCTTGAATATCTCAAAGAATCGCTGGGAAGCGCCCTCAACCAGACCTACACCAACCTCGAAATCCTGGTCGTCGACGACCGCTCGAAAAATCCCGATCTCATTGCCTACCTCAAAAGCCTGACCGCTGCGCATCTTCGCGTCATCGTCAACAGAAAAAATCTCGGTACGACGGCAAATTATGACAAATGCGTCCGCTCCCTCTCCTCCGCTGTCAGCTGGTGCGTCATCCTCGACAACGACGACATCTTGGACAAAAACTTCGTCGAGGAAGCCGTCCGAGTGATAAAAAAATTCCCGGGATCGAATGTCCTCCACGCCCGACAGCTCTTCATCGACGGAAACAAACGCCCGATCGGTGAGGACGGACCGTATCCTAAACTTGAAACCTCAGAGGAGTACCTCATCCGCCGCTGCCTCAACCAACGGGAAATCCGCACCTCGGCAATGATCTTCCAGCCGGAAAAGTTTAAGGAGATCGGCGGTTACCCCCGCTTCCCCAGCGGTTTGGGGACCGACACCGTCCTCCTTTTTGCCCTCGCGTTCGGGAGCGCCCTTGCCTACGCGCCGAAGGCCAAAGTCCGCACCCGGCTCTATGCGGGGGCCGAATCGGGAAACACGAGCAATCTCATCGGCCGTCTGCAATCTATCCGGATGATGCTCCCCTACTGCCGCGCTGTGTATAGGTCCCATCCGAAACACGACGCCCGCCTGCAGCGGAAGGTCCTCCTCTACTTGAGCTTTTATACGCTTGCCTTAAGCCTCTTCGTCCTGGTCGGCCGCTGCAAAGAACTCGCGGAAAGTTCACCCGCAAAAATGAGGCAAGAATTGAGAAGAATCAGATTGAAGCTTGTTCAGAAAGGATTGGTGCGGGAAGCCATATTTATAGCTTTGATTTCTTTCGTTACTCTCTTCGGGGTCGGGATACCTAAAAAGTCCCTCGCAGTCACTGAGCGCGTCGGCAATTCAATGAGAACGATGTTGCGCAAACTCCTGAATCTTTTTGTTTGAAGTGCGATCGCCTCTCGTTTAAAAAGATTCCCTTTGGGGTACTCACACGCCCAGCACTCTACGCGACCCAAAAACCAAAACTGAAGACGATTAAGAAACCGATCAATCCGAAACTCGAGAGCAACGCGAAGAAAGCAAATGCCTTAGGATTTCGAAGGATTTTAGACAATATCATAAAACCGGGGAAAAGTATGAGCACCAAGCGCGGTGCTCCCTTAAGTGTCCCGACCGCCAACATCATGATGAGCGACAAGAAGTAGTAGATGCTGTAGGACAGGTGTAGATCACGCGCCACCCAATACCCAAGTGCCAGGAACAAACCGAAAAACAGGAAATCTAACACTTCCTTCACACGAACCAAAAAAAGCGGTGTCAACTCAAATCCTGAAGCCAGGATCTGCCCGCCTACCAGGAAAAATTCCTTTATGTAGGAAAACAATACCGTAGTAGGTAAGCTTAAGGATCTTGCCCGTTGCCACGGGCCCTCTCCCCAACCGGACAAGTCATGAACAAACAGGAAAGGATCTCCGAACTTTGAGTAGAGATAAAAACACCAAGGGACAAGTGCCAGCGGGATAAGGACTAACCAAACATCCCTCTTTTCCCACTTCCGTCTCTTGACGAGTCGTGCAACCATGAAACTGGGGAAAAGGAGCAATCCCTGCGGTCGGGTCAACGCCGCCAGCCCGCCGAAAATTCCGGCATGAAGAAACTTATCGCGCCGGAAACTCAAGAAACTGGCAACGGTCAAAAGAAGGAACAAGCTCTCCTGATACGCGGCTGCGAAGAAAAAAGCCGTCGGAAAGACAAGAAGCAGAGCGATCGTCTTCAATGCCGGTCCGTAACTTCTGAATTCAAATCGAATGAGTTGTCGCAGTAAGACCAGTGCAACAAAAAGCGCAATAAAGGAGATCGTGAGCGCCGCCAAGAGCTGACTCCCTCCCAATAATGGGGCCAGCAACCGTATGAGCAGCGGATACAGCGGAAAGCGCAAAGTCAGACCGGGAACATAGTACCCGAAACGGGCAATCTGGGTATGCCAGTATCCGTCCCACATTCCCCAGAAGGAAAAGAAGATAGAGGATAACGGTGTGGTCCCCCTCAACCCACGAAAAGCAATGTACTGGACGGAAAAAAGCCAGAGACGCCAACCAAGAAGCATGATCATGATAACGAGAAACCAAGGCCAAGACTTCCGCTTCTCTATTCCGCGATCAAAAGAACCAAGCACCTTGCCTCGCATACAAATCTCATCTCCCTACTCCTCTTCCCTTTCCCACCAGGAAGCGACCTTCTTCGTGACTCTCTGGGAACTCATTCGAATTGTTCTGCCGAACAATCTTCCCCCGAGAACAATGAAGTCAAGAAGCACAAGAAGAACAAGGATATTAACGAATGTCACGATCCAATACAACGTCCTGCCGTGGTAGGAAAACTCCAAAGTTATCGGTGCGTCGTCTACCTCAGCCAAGGGTACATACATGAATCCAGGATAGGTAGGCCCGGCGAGGTAGATCGGCAACCGCCTCCCGTTTGGTGAGTGAAGGCGGGCTTTCCAACCAGAGTAACCCTGCTCCTTAAACAGAATCCCTCTCGGCTGTTGATCGGTCGACAGGATCACCTGTTCAGGGCGTTTCCACTCAACAATGGCATTCAGAACTTCTGTCTCTTCAAGAGTGGTAAATTGTTGAAGGATCTGGATGAATAGGTTTGCCTCATCCTGAATTTTATATTGATCGAAATGGTAAAGGAGGCTCATCCCGGACCAAACCACCTGTCCTTCACCAAATCTTCTCGCTACGAACAAGGGAAAACCCTTATGACTCAGAAGGACGGTCGACCCTTCACGCAGATCCGAGGCCGAAATCGGTGTCGTGAGCTTCCATTCATCAGCTCCATAAATGGGCGGGCCGAACTGGGAAAAGTCAATATCGTTCAGCAACTCGTGCCCTCCGACAGTCAACTCCCATGTCTTACCCAATTGTTGGCGCTGACTGGTAGTGATGGGAAATAATTCCGGCAACTGTGCGCTCTCCGCTTCTCCAACCTCTCCCCCGGAGTCGATGAACACATTCCCTCCCCGCTCGACGTAGTTTTCAAGAAGACCGAAGGCGACCCCTTGGTTGCGATAGCGATAACCGGAAAGGAGAGCGGCATCGAACGCTGAAAGCTCATCTGCTTTTATCTCATCAATGTACTCTCCCCCGTACACCGGGATAATCCTGCGAGAATTCAAATTGCGGGTAGCCAAAATTCGTAGCAAATCCTCATAAGAAGCGCTGTCACCGAAGAAAATGACGGGTGAAGCATCAGTCGGATACAGTATGGGTGTTGTGTACCGATCCGCTACCTTGAAATATTTCAAGCTCTGCGGCACTTCCATATGAAGCTCAGGCTTGCCTGATTCTGTCTGGAATTTGAGCATTGCTCCGTAAGTAATGACTTCCTCCTCCTCGTCAAAGATATGATTCTCCAGTAAATACGATGAAGGTGGAACGCTGGGCCCTTTGCTTCCGGCCCGACCTCCTTCAAAATAGTGAATTCCGTTCCAGTCAATGAGAAAGAGCGTATTGGCCAGCGCCTGCTCCGGGGTAGCCCCGAAATCACGAACTATCGTATCATTGGCAATTGCGATATCCAGCCAGAATAATCCCCAGCGTCGATCCGTTCCGATTGGTGGATCAGCGTATCCCCGCGCCTGAGGCATATCAAACAAAGCATTCCACCAAATGTTAACCGCGGCATCAGCCTCATAGAGCCGTTTGTTTTTGTCACTTGGATCGATGAATGACGGAACGAGCTGTCCTTTGAGTCTTTCTAAGTCGTCTTTGCCGAATTGAATACTGAGAATCTCAGGGAATGCGGAGGAAAGCTCAGATCGAGAATCCACATACGAAATGAGGCCTTCAACCTGACTTGTATACGCGTAATAGGCAAAAGCAATACAACCGGAGGTAAAAAAAATGACAGCAATCATATTGGCCATGACAAGTTTTCCTGACAACTTCTCTCGAATGAGTGAGAAAAAAGCACCCCAGAAAGCCGCAGCCAGAGCTCCGATTGCAATTGGGAACTGCCAAAAGGCACGATATGGATCATGCCGGAAGAAAAAGACGATGTCTGCTAAATTGAGAGCCGGGTGTACTGCCGTATAGCCTGCAATCATGAGGAACGGGACTGCAACAAGTGCTCGTTTCCGAGACTTCGAGAATACGACTGCAAGTACAAAAAAAGCAACACCGATCGCCAGAAGTACAAACAACCACGTATTTGTTTGTGTAAACAGCAAGCGAATCTGTCCTTTATAGAAATCAGCGATAGCTAAGGCTTCCGGAGTTAATGCTGCCGCAGGTGTCGACGAATGAGTAAAAACCGGCGGTATTTTTTTTCCTATAAAAAGGGTAACAAAGAAGTCATAGGTAAAGATAAACGAAGCCAACAGAACTCCGAAGAAATAGAAGAAGATACGCTTGAGCATCCCTGACCACGATTTCGTGACGAAGAACCCGGTGGCCGCGATAATCACAATGAGCGAAGGCACGAGAAACGTTATCACCGCAAGAGGGTGAATCAGCATTCCGATTCCGCTGGTGACAATCATGAGACCGAAATAGCGTAGATCTGGTTTCTCGAAATATTTAGCTCCCCAAAGCAATCCCAAGGGGAAGAATGCCTGGGCGACAAAATAGGGAATTGAGCCCGCCCAAGTCAGTGCACCATAAATATTAGAAGAGAGGAGAACAAAAAGAGACAAGAGAAGAGACAGGCCCCAACTCTTCGAAAGCTGATAAAATAAAAGATACGAAAAGACAACAAGTAAGAAAAGCGAAAGCATTGCAAACAGCTGAACGCCGACCGGAGGACCATAGACCGCAGCAAACGGCGTCATCAAATAGAATGACAGCCGTGGAAGGTCCAGCATCAATGGATATCCTCCGAACCACATATCCTTGAAGCCATTGAAGGGCAGGGCTGATGATTTCAAATGATACGCGACGGCGGTCGCACTGTTGTACAAGTCAACACCCAAAGCAGGGACTTTACCAAGATACCACAGAGCAATCGGTCGAAATGAAAAGAAAAGCGCAGTGAGAGCAAGAAAATGCAGCACAAGAGAGAACAAAGTTCTCAAGAAACGTTGAATGCGCATGATGTCATCGTATCATAAAACGAAGAAAGCTGATCGAAGCTCTGAGCAGTACATAACAGTATGAAAGTCCTCATCTTATCCCCACTACACAGACGGAAGGGAGAGAAGATCGTAAAAGAAAATCTTTTACCCGAAACCGGACTGCCATATTACCAAGCGCAGAATTTTTGGTACGAAGGACTCAGAATACTGGGGCACGATGTGCGTCTCTTTGTCTATTCCGGCTTCAATCCAGAACTTGATTATTACTCTCTGCTTCTGAGAAGTGTCAGTGAGAAGATGGGGTTGAGGACACCCCCTATAATCTCCTTCCTGCCTGTCTGGCAGACGCAGAAGAATCTCCTGAAACTTGCCCAAGAATTTGTTCCGGAGGTTGTCATCCTTTCCGGAAATACCGACCTCATCTTTCCTGATACGCTAGTAAGAATTAAAAAAGAATACAAGAGTAAACTCGTACTCCTAAACGGCCTATCGCCTGTAATATGTGCCACTCGAACTGAGAAATCACTGACCCCCTGGTTTGACTTCGTCTTTACGAACGACGAATACCACGCTGTTGACTGGAAGATGCTCGGCGCCAAGAAGGCTCATGCTTTACCTGTTTCTGCGATAGACCCAGCGTTCTGCAAACCAAGAATTCTCACAACAAGTGAGAAGCTGGATCTCGGTTGCGATATCAGTTTTGTCGGTTCACTCTCTCCTAACTCCCTCTATAGTGAACGTCTGCGCTTATTGGAAAGTCTCACGCAATTTGATCTGAAGATCTGGAGTCCGAATGAGCAGGAAATACTCAGGAACCCAAAGCTCAGCCGTTTCTATCAGGGGCAGGCATTCGCAGAGAAAATGCAGAAGATTTTCTGCGCCACGAAAATAAATCTAAATTTTCATGGTCATACCATGCAAGCGGGTGGAAACCTACGAACTTTCGAAATACCCGGCTGTAGCGGGTTTGAACTGGTCGACCGAGTCAATCCAAAGTGGTACCGCATCGGTAAGGAACTCATCACGTTCACATCCGCTACCGATCTCAAACACAAGATCACGTACTATCTTTCCCACGCCTCGCAGCGTAGGAACATCGCCGTAGCCGGGTATCAACGTACGCTCAAGGAGCATACATACACGCACCGCTTTAGTAAGATGCTGAAGATGCTGGCCACATGAGGCACCAAAAAAGGACAGAACTTGAATACGTAATCTGTAATCTCTGCGGTAACCGCAATGGAAATGTTATCGGAGAGTTCAGGAGTCGAGATCTCGTCGACATTAACCGTAGTCTTACGAAGCTGGGAAAACGGCCAATACTGAACTCAAATCATACATTTCAAGTTTTTCGCTGCCGGAGTTGCGGACTTGCTTTCATAAATCCACGAATGAGCCGTACAGCGCTGAAAAGATTCTACGAAGGATTCTACGAGGGACTGTTCGTTGGTAAATCTGTCTCATATGAACAGAGCGTCTACGCGGTACTCAATCACGAACAGGAAAAAGGCAGACTCAAAGATGTTTCACGGTTTACCAGAGCCGGGAAGCTTCTTGATATTGGTGCAGGGCCGGGTCATTTCCTTTCTGTCGCTAAAAAACACGGTTGGCAAATATACGGTCATGAATACTCAAAGAAGGCAGCCGCGATCGCGCAACAACTTCTTGGCCAAATGCTCTTTACCGAAAAGATTTCCCAAATCCCGCTACCGGATAACTTTCTTGATGTCATAACCATGCACTCGGTGTTGGAACACACGTCAGACCCACAAGAGTACGTCACGACAGCCTTAAAAAAACTTAAACCCGGAGGTTTATTGGTGGTGAGCGTCCCAAACCTCCGGTCCCTCAACTACTTTCTGGCAAAACTCTTCAGTCTGCCTCACCCGGGGTTTCTCTTCGAACATCTCTATTACTTCAGCCCAAAAGTCATTTCGAGCCTGCTGAAAGACTTTAAGATTCTGGAGATGACCAGTTACAATCATTCGAGGCCCATGCTTCCCCAGCAATCACAACATAGGATATCAGTGAACAGGAACCAAAGCCGGTTCGCGACGTTTCTCTTAGAACTCTCCCGGAAAGAGAGAAAATGGCTGTATATCCGAAATCGGGTGTATGCTGCCCAAATGCGACTGTTTAGAGAGTTCCTTGAATATCATAAAATCGGTGGCAGACTCAAGCTCGGGGATGTACTCTATGTTTTTGCTCAAAAACCTGCTGAAGAATCTCAAAACTAGACTATATTGGATCCTCAAAGGCCCGTATAACCCGAGGGAGTTTTGGCAACGCTGGGGGGAAACCTTTGTTGATGAACCAATGCAGCGGAAAATATACAAAGAACATCACTGGATCATAAAGAAACTTAAGGAGCAAAATCCGAAAACGATTCTTGAGGTCGGATGCGGATTCGGAAGAAACATCAGGTTCATCGCGGAAAATTATCCTCTGAACAAAGACACCGGCTCTGATCAGAGACTTGAAATAGTCGGAGCTGATTTTAGCGACTCAATGCTTACGAGTGCCGGCAGGTTTCTTAAGGGTTTGGATCAGAGCAGACTCAAAATAACCACCAAAAAAACCGATGTAACCAACCTGCCTTTTAAAGAGTCGTCGTTCGACACAGTATTGTCTCACGGAGTTCTGATGCATATTAAGCCAGATGATATTAAGAAAGCCGTTGCGGAGATGGTGCGTGTTGCAAGGAAATATATTATTCTGATCGAACAAAACGATAACTCGATGCCGTTAAAAAACAGGTCGTTTCAAAAAATGAATTACTTCAGTTACGCGTACCCCTATAAAAAATTGCTCACCGATCAAGGGGCACAAATTATTGAGTACCATCGAACCCAGGAACTTGACTGGTTCGTAGCAAGGGTTTGACAAATGAGACCGGAAAACTACAATCCCCTGACTCTTACCGAGCCGAATATCGACACGCTCTCGCTGAGCCTGATTCCCGAAAACAGCCGGGTGCTTGATCTTGGATGCAGCTCAGGCTATTTAGGTAATGTGATGTGTAAAGAATTGGGCTGCACAGTGATAGGAGTGGAAAAAAATAAAAAATTAGCAGCGATTTCAAAAAAATTGCTCACAAACGTGATCATCGGTGATATTGAAAACTCAAGTACCCTGAGGCAAATTGCCCAAAACGGCCCATATGATCTGATCTTCGCATCGGCCGTACTGGAGCATCTCGTGCATCCTGAAGCGAACGTCCGTACACTCTCCAAACAGCTGAAACGGGGCGGATCGTTCATCATCACCTTACCGAATATAGTCCATTGGACGGCTCGTCTTGCAATACTTCGCGGCAATTTTACCTATCAAGATGCGGGTCTCTTTGATAAAACTCACCTTCATTTCTATACCTTGGAGAGCGCCCGAGCATTCCTGAGAAGCTGTCAACTGAACAGCGTTCACGAGGATTTTGAATTTTTCGGACCCAAGCTCCTATCTCCCCTATTCAGGATGTTCCCGGCTCTTTTCGCATATCAATTCGTTTTTAAAGCAAAACCAAATGCCCATGCGCATCGGAAATAATGACCTGGTATTAGAAGTCGGGAGCGGAGATATGCCCTATCCCCGCTCGGATATCCTCTGTGATCGCTATCTTGGAAGAACGTCGCACAGACGGCCCAACTCTAGGCTCATCATAGATCGCCCGATGGTCATTGCTGACGGTGAGAGGTTCCCATTTAAAACAAAAGCGTTTGATTATGTTATAGCCTCTCATATACTCGAACATGTAGATCATCCTCAGCAATTTCTCGCAGAACTGCAGCGGGTCAGTAGTAAGGGGTATCTTGCGTTTCCGAGCCCGCTTCTGGAGAGGTTTTATGAAAATAAACCTCATAAATGGTACTGTCGCGCTGATGGAAAGAAACTCACCCTGATAAAAAAAACGACAAAAAGTATGAAGAAATGGCCGACCACATCAGAAGCTCATATTTTCAGTCTCGTGATGCGCTATTTTTCTGAAGAATGCCAACTTACCTTTGAGTGGTCAAAGAAAATCGAGTTTACAATACTCGACGCAGAACCTGCGGGATTTCTTGAAACTCTCGATCGGAAGACGCACAACCTGATGCACAAAGTTGGAAAGATGAAGACTCCTCATCCTGTCTTTCTCAAGATGAAGGATAATCTGTTTAATGTTAGGCTGAAGATCGCTCGCAGCCTTGAAGGTTTGTATTGGCGTACAACCCAGAGGTGAGAATGCTAGTTTCGTCTATCTTGTACACTTATTGCCCGAATAATCTGTAACAGTTCATGACTCAACCAGATCTCACCATTTCCATTGTCAGTTTCAATACCAAAGATCTCCTTCGGGATTGCCTCGCATCAATTTACAAAAACAGTAAGGGAATAACGTTTGAGGGAGTTGTTATTGACAATGGCTCGTCAGACGGAAGTGCTGAGATGGTTGCCGGAGAATTTCCCCGAATCCGCCTCATAAAAAATCGCAAGAATCTTTTTTTAACCAAGGCGCAGAATCAGGCCATGCACGGAGCCCGAGGTAGATACTTCCTGATATTAAACTCCGATACGCGGATTCTGCATGGAACACTGAAAACCGTGGTTGAATTTTTAAATCAACACCCGAAGGTTGGGGCTCTTGGTGTTAAACATCTGTATCCGAATGGGAAGATCGAGCAAACTTGTCAGCGCTTCACCACCCCGCTCATTGAATTTCTTGATTCGAACCTACTCACAAATCTCATCTGGAGAGCTTGGAAAAAACCACAGGTGCTTGAGAGAATACATTACAGCAATTGGGATAGAACATCCTCACGTTATGTTCAAGCCGTTTCTGACGCGTGTCTATTCGCACCGACAAATCTTTTGAGGCGGATCGGATACTACGATGAACGATTCCTGCTTTTTTTCACTGAGAACGATCTCTGTCTGCGAATCCGAAAACTCGGCTACTCCTGTTATCATTTGGCAAACGCCTCAATCACGCACACTCGCGCCCAATCCCTCGCACACTTTAAACCCCATAGAACCTATCGGTTCTATGAACAGGACATGCTGAAGTTCTACCTGAAATATTTCGGCCGCTTTTGGTGGCTATTTTTATATCTGAATTCCCGTCTAAATAGAATCTACTACCTCATTGAACCCGCACTCTCGGGTATACGCAAGTTTAAAGACAGGTATGGAAAAACGTAAAATTCTCTACCTCACCCCTTTCCCTCATGTCGGCGGGGGGGAAACAGCCCTGCTCTACCTTCTGGAATCGTTGGACAGAAAACGATTTGAACCTAATGTTGTCGTCACCAGTAAAGGCCAGGTATACGCCCGTCTGAAAGAGATGAAAATAAAAACATCTGTCATCAATCTCCCGGGCTATTCGATCCGGACTCTTTTTATGCCGGGAATATCCGTTCCAGGAATTTTGCGCCTGGTGAGACTTATCCAAAAACTGAAACCCAGCCTCATCCACATCAACCACCCGACCCTCGCGGTCTACGCAGGGATTGCCGGCAAACTCTTGAATGTGCCGGTACTGGCAACATCGCACGGAACTTGGGACAGCATTTACTCCCATCAGGATCTTGCGAACCGGCTGTTTTGCGATCTCCTTCTTCCGATTACACCCGAGGTTCAACGGCACCTCACCAAACGCGGTATCATCAAAAAAGAAAAAACAAGAGTTGTTTATCTGGGAGTTGACGCCAACCGCTTTAAACCTGCTTCACCGGCTGACAAGTTAGCCGCCAAGAGATATTGGAATTTCAAACCAGATGACGTAATCGTCACCATGGCCTGCAGGTTTGACTTCACCAAAAACCATCTCACGTTCCTGAAAATAGCAGACTCAATCATCGCTCAATTTCCGGAAGTAAAGTTCCTCATCGCCGGAGACTTCAAAAAAAACTTGGAAAAAGGAAGTCAAACTGCAATTGCGGTGAAAAAATCCCTTGATGAGTATCTTGAGAAGCGGACAACCATCAAGAAAAATATACGATTTACCGGTTTTCAGAAAGACATGCGGCCTGTTTTCCAAGCGACCGATGTGCTCCTCTCGAGTTCCCTCTCAGAAACCCTTCCGGTGAGCTTTTTAGAAGGAGCAGCTTGCGGTTTGCCTCTGCTAGCCTTCGAAAATACCAGCAGCAAAAGAATTGTCCTGCAGGGGAAAAACGGCTATCTTGCTCCTCTTGGAAGAAGCGATTTGCTTACCGAACACCTCCTCAAACTTCTCAGAAACTCTGAGCGAAGACATCGCTTTGGCAAGTATTCAAGGGAGCATCTACTTGCCCACTTCACGATTACCCGCTACGTCAACACCATTGAAAGCATTTACCGACAGATGATAAGAAGGAAAAATCAGGATTTTCGAAAATAGAAAATGAAACTGAAAATACTCTATTTAACCCAGCACGCAGAAATCGGAGGCGGAGAAACCATCCTCCTCTCACTTCTTGAGAAACTCGACCGGAATCGTTTCTCCCCCCACGTTGTCGTCCCGAAGCAAGGAACGCTCACAAAAGAGCTCGAAAGCCGCAAAGTACCGGCAAGTGTCCTTTCCCTCCCCGGCTATCTCATAAGAACTCTCTTTATACCTGGGATGTCCCCCTTTGGCATCTTCCGCTTCATGAAGCTTGTCAAAAAGATCAAACCGGATCTTATTCATCTAAACCACCTCAACCTCGCCGTCTACGCTGGGATTGCGGGAAGGCTTCTGAAGATTCCGATAGTTGCCACTGCGCACGGCCCTTGGGATACACTCTATTTCTACCAGGATGCTCTCACTAATTTCTGCGTTAACCTGCTACTTCCCAACACGAAATACCTTGCAAAAAAACTCCTGCGCAGAAACATCATCCCAAGTCACAAAATCCGCTTCCTCCCCTTCGGCATTGATACCGAAAAATTCAAACCCCGACCGAAAGAAGCGGCAAAAAAACGACTTGGTATGAAACATTCTGATGTAGTAATAACCAATGTTGGACGTTTTGATCCAAAAAATAATCATCTCTCATTCCTGAGGGCTGCCAACCTGATAAACAGGCAGCTTCCGAAAACTAAAATCCTCATCGTCGGTTCCTCCCTGGGAAATTTTTCAGACAGAATAAACACAAACTCGCCGGAAAGAAAAATCAAAGGGTATCTCAAAAATCATGCCAAACTCCGAAGAAATGTCATCCTGACCGGATTTGTCAACGACATGGAACGAATCTACGCCGCAACCGACATCCTCATCTCGACTTCTCTGTTAGAAACTTTCGGCCTGGCCCTCGCTGAAGCCCAAGCCTCCGGCATCCCGGTCGTCGCCACCAACGCCGGCAGCCAAAGTCTGATCGTGAAAGACGGACAAACCGGCTTCCTCGTCCCCCCCGGACAGCCGAAAGCTGCTGCAGATAAGATTCTCATACTGGCAAAAGACCCTAAGTTGAGACAGCAATTTGGCAAGTATTCAAGAGAGCATGTACTTGCCCGTTTCACGATTACCCGCTACGTCAACACCATTGAAAGCATGTACCGACAGATGATAAGAAGGAAAAATCAGGATTTTCGAAAATAGTAAGCGACGCTGGAATCGACCTGTCGAAACTCTCCTGTTAGTCTGCGATCTTTAAGAAACTCATCGGTTGCCCGTCTGCATCCCTCCCAGCAACCGTAGTCGTCCAATACGATAGAGCCTCCGACGACAACGCTGTCATAGAATTTGTGAAGGCACAGTTCGACGGACTCATACCAATCTGCATCGATGTGGAGAAGTGTGATCTGCCCAACATAAACAGTAGGGAAAGTCTCCTGAAACCAACCTTTCACTATTCTGAGATTGTTGAGAGGGATTTGTAATTCCTGAAAAATCTGTTTCACCCGTACGGGATCCCCTTTTAACCAGCCTTCGTGATACTGATCGAAAGCCATTTTTCCATCTTTTTTTGTAGGTTTGGGCATTCCCTGAAATGAATCAAAAAGCCAGATGTTCCTTTTCATTAATGTACCTCGAGCGGCAAACGCCAACACAGCTACCGAACCGCCGTTGGCAACCCCACATTCAACAATATTGCCCGGTAGCTTTGTGGAATCAGCCTCCCTCGTTAAGCGATAGAGAAATACTAATCGGGGGATATCGAGCATTGTATAAGCCCGAGCTTTGGATAAAATCCATAACATCCTAGGTAGCTCTAAGATGTTCCTGAAACTGGAAAAATCTGCAATTTGATATATGGTTTTCAAGTAGTGTTGTGTGTGTGCAACTCCCATACCTATTCTCAAGAGTTTATTATACACGGAGTATAATCTGATCCATGAGACAGAAACTGATTAATCTGGAAACGAAGTTCTGGGAAGGAAGAAGAAGCAACACAAATCCTAGTATCTTCCAGCACGACTATTTATTTCATCTCACACTCTACAAAGATATAAAGCGTGGCTTCACCGAGGTTCGCAAAAAGAGTAAGCGCGACAAATTAAAAATCATCGATATCGGCTGCGGCGACCGACCGTATCTGAAACTATTAAAACGCTGGGTGAAAATGTATGTCGGCGTAGATATCAGTGATGAAGCGGATGTTGTTGCGCCGGCCGAACATCTTCCCTTTCCTGATGCAAGTTTTGATCTTGCCCTCTGCTTCCAGGTGCTTGAACATGCTGAAAATCCTCAAAAAGCGGTGCAGGAGATGAAAAGAATTGTCAAAAAAGGAGGCTTTGTCCTTGCTTCTACCCATGGCGTATGGAACCATCACCCGTTTCCGCATGACTACTACCGCTGGACGCACGAAGGACTAAAAAAGTTGTTTGAAGACTTCTCGGAAGTGAAAGTGAAACCAAACCTAAATTCATACTCAAGTGTCATACAGATAATCAACATTGAACTATACATCCTCGCCTGCAACAACATCCTGATTAAACTTCCGCTGTACGGACTCATCGCCGCTCTGAACCTGATCGGCAGATTGGCCATACCCTACGGCCAAAAACATCTCTCGGTGAACTACCTGGTACTTGCAAGGGTGTAGCTTAGATGTTGTAAAAAAAGTCCTTGATTGCGGTGATGACTCTTCTTTGTTCTGCCTGAGTAAGATCCGGAAAAATCGGCAGGCTGACGATCTCCCGCCAGATTTTCTCCGTTTTTGGCAGACTCTTCCCTTTTTCTTTGATATTCCAACCGAACATCGGAAAATAATATAAGGGTTTGTAATGGACGGAAGATGAGATATTCCTCTTTCTCAAGAAATCGATCAGTCTGTTTCGGTATCGTTTGTCAACGCGGATGACATAGAGGTGCCAACTACCGGATTCCGGAGGCAACTTGATCGGTAAGTCACGAAACGCCTTGTTGTACCGCTCAGCAATCGCTCTTCGTTTAGAATTCAACTCCTTTAATCTGCGAAGCTGAACCAACGCGATCGCCGACATGATATCGTTGCTATGATATTTATAGCCGAGTTGAGAAATATCATACTCCCAGTCATACTTGCCCTTTTTGCTCCTCTGATATGTAGATCTGTCGATCCCCATCCATCGCAGTCTCCGAATGAATTCCGCAGCCTTATGATCATCGGTAGTGACCATTCCTCCATCGCCTGTGGCGATATTTTTTACGGCATGAAAGCTCCATGCCGAAAGCTTACCGGTTTTACCTGCACCCGGTGTTCCAGCCGCATGCGCGCAGTCTTCAATGATGGTAATATGGGATTTTCCATTATCAACACCGGATAAAACTCCTGCATAATGCATCGGAATAATCGCAATGGTATCACGAGTAATCTTTCGCCGAACATCCGCTGGATCAAGACAGAATGTTCGCTCGTCAACGTCGGCAAATACCACCTCACATCCTTCATATAAAGCCGCAGCTGCGGAAGAGATGAACGTAAGAGCCGGAACAATGACGCTCCCCTTTCTGCCTACCTTTGCGATAACGGCCTTTAAAGACAGATGGAGTGCTGCTGTGCAGCTGTTGAGAGCCACGGCGTGATGTACGCCGACGAACTTCGCGAATGCTTGCTCAAAAGCCTCTGTAACAGGACCTAAACCCCACCAACCAGACCTGAGTACTCGCTCAACCGCTTTTATCTCCTCTGCACTGCAGGAGGGACCGAGAAGTTTAATCAATTTGTTTCTATCCTGTATAGCCACCGTGTCTGATTTTACGCCTCTATTGTGTTTCAGCCAAGATTCAAATTGACAAAGTTACCTGTTAATCAGATCTTTCTGTTGAGCTGGACCTGATATGAAACACTTGGTTTCAGAAGAAATGAATTGTCAGAACCGCTGCTCCCCCCGTGAAGTCTCCCCGGCCTAAAAGGCCGGGGCTTCATTCAATTGAGAGACTGAAACCACGTACCGAAAGCCCCAAGGAGACCCGCATTCATCCCCGCCATAAGATGGCGGGGCTTTCTGGTACTGTGGTAAATACTACCTAATTGACCCGAGTCAACAAGATCGGCATTGTAGTAGACCTCATCGAGGAGATCAAACCGAATTCCCACTATCAAAAATGGCTGCCCTCCCGTTTCTGTGCTAATCCGAGGCACAACATCCCGTAGCGGGAATGAACAGAGAGAAAGACGATCGAACGACACAATTCAAGGTATTATGACGCAGACAGGCTCGCAATGATTCTCTGTGTCAGAATGATTAACTCGTCAGCTTGTTCATCTGTTATTTCTTTTCCCTTCTGTGCTTCAACGGCGTTAATGAATGCCTGGAGAGAATTAATGGCAGCACCGTCGTTATTTTCGTTTATATCATTGAGAGCTTGAAGTGCACTATTCAGTTTTGCATCAAGGCTATTATCTATTCCTTGCTGGAGGTTATATCCCTCAACTACGTCAATTAAATCCTGAATTACTTCAGAAGGAGTTTGAACGGTAACAACAACAGTATCAGGAGCGCTACTCAGAGAGCCATCGTTGACAACCAAATTGAATGTATATATCCCTGCAATAGACGGAGTAAACGCAGGGTTGGCGACACTTGTACTAGTAAGGACATTCAACTGTGGATTACTGACTTCTTCAGTCCATAAATAGGAAATCGGATCATTATCCAGATCAAAACTACCAGAACCATCAAGAGAAACAGGCGTATTGACTGCCGTTACAACATCGGCCCCGGCGTTAGCGACCGGCGGCTGATTCAATTGGGTAATATAGTAGATGTTTGAATTACCAAAGACAATATGGAGCCGATCAACTCCATCTGTGGTAACGCGGGGCCATACAAATCCTGATTGGGTGGTATAGGCGGCGGCAACAGCCGTTTCGCTCCAAGAGCCTCCAGCCGGTTTGATCCGATATTTCACGGATCCATGTTCATCATCAAATACCAGATGAAGCGTTCCGTTCGCTGCAATCGTAAGTGAAGGATGATTCACTCCGGGAGTATCCGTCAGATCAAGTGGAGTGGACCACTGCCCACCTCCAGTCCGATTGGTGTAGGAGAGGTCAAAGTTTCGTGCACTATCGAAAAATACCAGGTGGGGAAGAAAGGAACTATCGACACCGAAACCCCGCACCGAGGCTCCGTCATAAATGGGCTCGAAAGCACTCCAACTGCCACCGGGAACGAGCGTAGAATAGACGGCCTGAAAGTTGTGGTCACCATCCATATCTTGAGTCCAAGCAAGATGCAGGGTATCCGTATCATCAACCGCTAATATCCCTTCTATGGCATCACCTGCTCCAGACGAGATCTGCTGCATTCCACTCCAGCTGCCACCAACTGTTTTAAACTGGTAGCGCATTTGCGGAGGATCAAACGTCCCAAAGAGTTTTCCTGCATAGACCAAATGCAGCGTCCCGGTACTGTCCAGCACCAACGAAGGGCCCCCCGCAGCAGCATATCCTGTATTCGCAAGCTCGATGTCTGACCATTGACCTGAATGTGAACGGGAAAGATAGACCCAAGCCCAGTCCGAGCCACAGCAGGTTCCAGAGGCAACAAGATGCACTGTACCATCCGGTGAAACCAAGGCATCCATTTTTCCGTGATCACCCCGAAAAGGTAAGGGAACTGACTCCGGTAAACTCCAAGCCTGTCCCGGTAGCTTCTGAGCGTAAAACGTGCCATCTTGATCGCCGGGGTTATATTTGTACTGAATCCACACGGCATGCAATAACCCCGAATCATCCGCTGCTAGCATGATGGGCGCTGCTAAACCTCCTCCTGGTATATTCGATACCTGTTCAGGCTCTGTCCAGGAAGCATAGACAGTAACTTTTGAGAATTGTCCGACACTAACCAAGAGAGCCAAAAACAGAGCAACCCTTACAAAAAATCCAATGACTTTTGTCTTCACAACTTGATACTCCATACTTTGCCCCTTCACGAATCCTTTAATCTGTTTGAACCTTATCGAACAATAACATGACAGAATCCATAATTCAACTGAAACGAATGCGGAATATCATCCCTGAAGGAGATTGAAACTCCGGAATTTATTTCAAGCTCCGAAGAATGGATAGCTCCGCTTCGACCTGTTTTCGCAGGAACTGCCAGGTTAAGATGAGATACAAACATCCCCCGACCAGTAAGGTCAACACCAGTTCCCAGAAGCCGGAAATCCCGAGGATTCTTGAGAAAACCCAGAGGAATCCTCCGAGGAAAAGGGAAAGAATAAAAGGTCCTTTGACAACTCCTAAAACCGGAAAACGAACGTACTTTCTCAGGCGAATAAACGCGAAAAGCCCGGTCAGGGTCACGATCAGTGTTGCGATGTTGACTCCCCAGAATCCGAAGAGCAATACCAACGGAATCGTCAAGAGCCATTGGAGGATCGCCCATAATCCCTGCAGATTCCGATAGAATTTTGCCTCTCCGAAAGCAAGGAGCGCGGTCAGCGCCACCACATTGAGCGATCCGACAGCGGTTTGCAGAATCGCCAGGCGCAGAGCAGGAAGTGCCGGAAGCCATGACGGAGTGTAGATGATTGCAGTCACCTCCGGGGCAAGTGCCAGAAGTGCCGCACAAGCCGGAAACGCCGTGAGCGCTACAATGCCCAGCACTTTCTTAAATATTCGTCCCGCAAACTCCCGATCATCCTGACTGCGGGACAGCAGGGGAAAGAGAAGCTGCTCAAAAATCCCCGTCGCGGCCGCCGGGATCGCCGCGACACCAGCTGCCCAGGACACAAACCCGACGGCTTGCGCCCCGCTCCAGCCTCCCGGTCCCGGAAAGCGTCCTACAAACAGAGGGACAACCGCCCCGTTCACCAGCCCGATCCAACCGGCAATCTGCAGCGGAACCCCGAATTTGAACAATGACGCAAGCTTCCTGCGCTGGAATCCGAATCCCCACTTCCACGGTGAAAGGAGGGAAAAGAAAACCAAGCTCATCAGGCGCCCAAGAAGATTGCCGTAGATAAAACTCCCCACTCCCATTCCCCGTGCGGCGAGGAAGATCGTGACGGATAGTGTAATAAAAAGCCCGGCAATCTCCCCAACCATGATCCTTCCGTACGCCAACCGCCGTTCAAGAATCGCCACTGAAACCAGACCCATATTGACAAAGATTTCGGAAACAACCAACAGCCGTATCCAGGAGAGCGCTTGCACGGGCAGAATGCCTTTGTAGTAGGAAAGGATGGCAGGAGTGAAAACCCATACCGCGCCGACGACCGCTACACCGAGTAGCGTCTGCGTCCACCAGACGCTGCGAAGAGTATCCGTATCCGGTTCGTCGCGTCTCTGAACCAGGGCTTTGCCCAAACCCAAGTCCGCAAACACCCAAAACAGCGTGATGACGGTCTGAATGATAGCAAACGCCCCGAAATCCGCAGGAAAAAGAAGGCGTACCAAAATGAGGTTGGCGCCCGTTAACAGGATTTGGGTGGCAAACCGCTTCGCGACCAGCCAGCCGATCCCCCGAATTGCCAAACCGCGAAGTTCATGGTTGCGCTTCATAATCTACAAAGGCTTAACCGAGCCTGAAGTGACGAATATTGTCACACAATTGATAGAGATAAGTCCTAATATGATCTATTCATCACCATAATCTGTTGTCTGCTCCAAGCAGTCAAGACACTCAGTTGCTAATAAATATGACTCATATCGAACGGGTTGATTTACAGGCTGATCTCGTCATCCCTGAACCTCAAAATCCGGCAGTCGAGAATATAAAGTGATAATCTGCTCGAAGCGAACAGAAGAACATACTCCCTGATTCATAATCCTTAATCATAAATCATAAATCTTAAATCTACCTTTCTTGAAATGATCTTCGAACTCCCAACTTTTAACTTATAACTGTAACTTTACATTTTTAACTTTTCACTTTTCCTTGCCCGCCGTAGCCTCGGCGAAGGCGGGAACTTCCAACTTTCTTCTCGTCCCATACCATATAATAAACCCCACCGTTGCGGGAGTCGTCAGATACCCCAGCCACTCAATCCAGGTTCTTCCATGCTTCAAAGTAATCGCGAACTCTCCGGGTTCAGGATAAAGCACCAAAAAGCCCAAAGGATCCTCTCCCTTGCGAACACGCTTCCCGGTCCGTTCATCGCTGGCTCGCCATCCCGGATCCGCGGTCATTTGCACGAGGAGCACCTCACCTTCATCCACTCTCCCCGCAATCCTGTAATGATCATGATCGAGCATCTGAAAATCTGCGCTGTTGAGAGAAGATTTCTCTACCCAATCGGCATAGGCGAAGACAGCCTCCTTATCATCCGCTTTTTCCGGAGTCTTAAGTAATTGTATGGTAGCTTCTCTCACAGGTTTTGCAGGGGAAGAACGGACCAGCAACGTATCATAGATAATATCTCCACCATCATCATAGACAATCGGCATGTCATCAAATCGATCGTAGTTTTTTATTTCCTTGTAGATTTCACTTGATCCCACGCCCGTAATCACCGCATACTTAGCATTCATAACCACAAGCCATGCACGCGCAAGATCCTTGTCTTTCCCCTGTGACATCTGATAATGAATGTGATCCGGCCAGAAGTGTGTAGAAGCCTGGAAAAGTCCACCTCGATGCTGCCAGATATCGGTAAACCAGTTGAGGTAAAAGTCGTAATTTCCGGGCAGGAAAACACGCTCTCCCAGACTTGAATCAACATGCGTATTGAGCCAATCGGCTATCACTTTCTCTCTAGAAGTGCTAAGGTCAACAATATTGCTTGCTGCACGGGAAGAATCATCTAGAAAAGGTTGAACATAGATAAGCGAAAAACACAGACCCACGCTGACAAATCCTGTGAGGATGATCTCAGCAAGTGAGAAGCGTCGTCCCAGTACTTTCATGACCCATCCGACGAGTGTGCCAATGAGTACCGATAACGCCATATCAACCTGAGTCATATAGCGAAGCGCTTGTGGGAGAAGCTCGACCCGAAGTTGAAAGAGCTCGGGAGGAGAAGAAGCATAGTAATAATAGACGACCGTAAACAGACCAAAAAACCAGAGAAGAGCTGCGGCAACCCCGGTATCCTTAAGGAATTTCGAAAAGACCACATACATAAGCCCCAAGGAAAAAATGCCCGCCAGCCAGCCCCAAGGAAAGAGGGAAAAGTAACGCCCGACAACTCCCCCTCCCTCGGCAAAGAAGTTTTTAAGAAACGACAGGTTGTACCAAAATCCGGCAAGGCCGATACCCAGAAGGACTAAGAGGAGAGTCCAGTGAATGGTTTGCCCATGTTCATGCGGTCTGCGAGCAAAATACACAAATGCGATCGACCCGACCAAGAGAAGCGCCCCCATCATGCCTAAAGCATTCGAAAGAGCGGTAAGCATCAGGAAAAACGCGGAAACGGCCAAAAGCCAAAAGTTTCGCCGACGCAGAGACCAGATAAAAAACGCCCCCACCAACGGCAGAAAGATGAGTGACAAGGTATGCGGACCTTCGCCCCACCGCACCAGGACGGTAAACCTTCTGGGTTCCCAAAAAGTGGAGAAAAAACGGTCGGCAGCGACCTCGCCATGCTCTGAAAATGGTGTTGCCGGCAGAACAAAGTAAAAAATCGTCGGCCCGACCGAATAGAGGATACCGCTCACCAAACCGCCGATCCAGCGTCTGCTCAACGCCCAGCCTAAGAAAAAGACCGATATCGGCGCGAGAATATATCCCCACCCCGTCACGAATCGGTAGGCTTCCCAGAGAGGCATTCCCTGCCACTGATTGAGCACCCACTCGGCAACCGGAAGAAGCGGCGTATAAAAAAGGTGGAACGGAAATCCGAAATACCAGAGCGGCATCCAAGTTTTCCAACCGAAATCGACAAGAAATCTCCCCATCGTCACATAGGAGACTTCGATGGACCCCAAATTCGCCGGCCCGTTCCCTCCGAACCAACCCTGGATCACTAACCAATTAAGATAGCCGATCAACGCCACCGCGACGAGAGCCCCGAGAATTCGTAACACGATCAGCACTGCTTTGGAAAAAGTCGCACCCTGATTCATAATCCGAGCAAGTTAAGGGGTCAAAGTGTTAAGAGCAAAATTTAAAATTCAAACTTTAAACTTGTTTCTCTTCTTTCCTCAAACGAAAATACAATCCGGTCGTTGCAACCGCCGTCAGCGACGTGATGACGTAGCCGAGAATCCGATGAACTCCCCCCGTCCGCTCCCGTATCTCGCCAATATCGATGACAACCGATTCGCTGGCTCCTGTAATCACTCTTCCGCTCCTTCCGGAAATTGCTTCCCGATACGGAACGACCACCGCTAGGATGATAATAGTCAGAAAAAAGACCACCAGCACGCCTTTCTTCAGCATCTTTCTTCGTGCAACAGGAATCGGAAACCACTTGGACTGCGGAAGATAGCCGAGCAAATCATAGACAAACACGCCAACGACACCCCAAAGGATTGAGAGGGAGAATGAGACTTCCGGAAGATACCGGCTCTGCGTGGACACCGCAAATCTCGCCAGCCCGCCCGCAAAGGAAATGAGTCCGAACAAAAATGTCAGCCCCAATGCCACAAACAACGGCTGCAGATGCGCCCGTTTATCAAAAATCAAGAAGCCGAAGGTCCCCAAAACAGGCAGGATGAAGAATGAAAGCGGGACCAGATTTTTTATAGCAGCGATAACCGCCATTCCGGGTGTTGAAACCAGAGACAGGCGAACAAATTCCGGGTTATACCAAAATGCTGAAAGACCGCCGGAGATCATAAGGATCAAAACAAACCGCAGAAAGCGGACCCTACCGGTACCCAGGAGCATTTCGGAAAATGTCACCACCAGCATGACCGATAAAAGAATAAACAACCCGAACGGGCTGGTGAGCGCGACGAGTAAGACCGCGATGCTCGCGGCAATCGCAGCCGGAAACGATCCTTTCTTGAGAAAACGCATGAGGAAAAAAGCCGCCAGAGGAACCAGTGTTAATGCGGCAATGTGTGCGCCGTCCCCGGAAACGGTTAAGGCTTCAAACCGCGATCGGAACACAGGCAGCGAATAGAGAATCGCTGAGATAAAAGCACTCGACTTTCGCCCGCTCAACTCCTTCACAAACAAATAAAGAGTCAATGGTCCGGCAATAAAAAACGCGATGAGTATCCAGTGAATGGCAACGTCATACTCAACTCCTGCAAACCCAAGCATGCTTGCCAAGATCGGCACCACCGGAGCCGAAAACACATAGGTAAACGGAGAAGAGAAGTATCTCCAGACCAGAAGAACGTTCCCGACCAACAGCCCCGCCAATAACAACCGGTCGCTGATCTTGGAAAGTGTTCCATTCCTCAAAGGAGAAGGCTGTCGTTCCTCCTTTTTTTGATCCGCCTCTTGTCCCTTACCTTGCTCTGATTTTTTCTCTGCTGCTTCTTCCATAATTCCCCCTTCCACATTCTCATTAAACCTTAAACATTAAACATTGATTTACTATCCGCTATCCGCTATCCGCCATTCACTATTCGCTACTGGCTATACCCTATACCCTAAACCCTTCTTCCTACACGCATTTAACCACGTATGAAGCCCTCTCATCAACGTAGGACATAGCCACTGGTGTGTAGCCATTCACTAATCCAGATTCAAAGCTTAGCTTTAACCTGGTTTAATTTGACGCACGCGGTAAAATCATTGAACCGCGTGTGTCATCCGCCAAAGTATCCGGTTCGCGAACCGGCGGAATACGCCGATTGCGCGAATCCGCCGATGCGACGGCGGACTCCTTCTTCTCCTCCAATACCCCACCATTGGTGGCAATACCGGTATTACCAGACCCAGAATGAGGGAGTTCTCGGGAACGATCGTGCCAGTCGCCAATCTCGAATCAAACCCGCTGTTGTCATAGGAAATGGTGACGGTTCCCGAGCTCCAGGTGAAGCGCACTTGCAGCCTACGCATGCTGATGTTCCCGGTGGTGTCAGACGGAGGTGCCGGAGATCCCCCACTGGTGAAAGTCACAGTCTGCATGGAGGGACAGGCCGGAGAGCAGGAAGACCAGGTGCTATTGGCAGAGGCTTTGGCAATCTGGGTCCCGTCCCACTCCATGATATCGGTATTGACAGTGAGGCCGGCAGCCGCACTCGCATAGAAGTAGACGGTCCAACTGGATGACTGGTTGATGTTGATCTCATTCACGTCATAGCTCTGTCCGCAGACCCGCACCAACGAGGTGGAGTTGGAGACCCCGCACTCTCCAGAAGCCGCTCCCGCGTCATTCCGATTGTCTTCATACCCAAGATAAACACGTATAGTCCCATCAGCAAGGGATCCGGTCACTCCCCCAACAGCCGGCTTCCCGGAATAATGGGTCCCTGTCCCTCCTGCCAAGGAATCCACTCGGATGTCGGTAACGGCATAGGGAGCGCTGTAGCTACCGCCGGTCGTCGCTGCCGGCCATTGGGGTCGGCCGCTCGAACCGGACAGCTTCTGCATGAAGACGTTCTGGTCGCTGGTAAGCGTAGTACCGACGAAGCTTCTGGTGTCTTGCCAAACAACGATTGGGTTGCCGGAGTTGGCGGTCACTTTGGGAGAAGTCTGGTGTCCCCCCAATCCGGAGGAATGGGAAACCAGCATCTCTCCGGCCGGGGTGTAGAGTTCTGCCGTGCTCAGGAAATCAGTGCTGTACCCTCCGGAAACCAGGATCCGTCCGTCGGGCATGAGGACCGCGGCGTGCGAGCGCCTCGCGGTGTTCATCCCGCCTGTGGTGTAGCTAAAGCTTTGACTTGTAGGATCATAGAGTTCGGCGCGGCTGGTCGCTGTATCGCCGCCGATAATGATGACCTTGCCGCTGGGCAAGAGGACTGCCGGCCCGTTGTCCGTGGAAACCTGGAGTCCGCCGCTGGTTTGGCTGAAGGAGCCGCTGCCGGGATCAAAAAGTTCCGCCACCGTGGTCCCGTGTCCCGCAACCAGGACCTGCCCGTTGTCAAGGAGGGTAGCAATGTGCAGTCTGCGGCCAGTGATCATGTTCCCCGAGGCGGTAAAGGTATTTGTCGAAGGATTGAATAGTTCGCTCGAAGAGAGGTCGGTGCACCCCGCTCCGTTGCATCCGCCGATGAGGAGCACCTTGCCGTCGGGCAGGAGGGTCGTCGTGTGCAGTCTGCGAGTGGTGGTCATCCCTCCCGTGGTCACGGCAAAGGTGTTGGTGCTGGGGGTATAGAGCTCGGCCGCAGTAACGGTCGTCCCGGAAGGGTTATTCCCTCCGGTCACCAGGACCCGACCATCCTTAAGCAGGGTCGCCGTGTGCTGGAGCCTCCCGACCACCATTCCCCCCGTGGTGTAGCTGAAGGTTTGCGAGGCGGGATCATAGAGTTCGGCGGAAGTCACGGCCGGGTCATTGCCGCCGGCGATGAGCACCTTGCCGTTGGGCAGGAGGGTAGCCGTGTGCTGGAACCGGGAGATGCGCATACCCCCCGTGGTGGAGCTGAAAGTGTTGGCAGAAGGAGAGAAGAGTTCCGCGATGGTATTGGCGCTCTCCCCGCCGGTCACCAGGACCCGGCCGTCCATGAGCACCGTCGCCGGGAAGTCCACTCGGGTTTGGTTCATCCGGCCAGTGGTGTTGGTGAAGACATTGCTCGTCCCGCTGGGCCACTGGGTTACTGGAGATCCGCTGGCAGGGTTGGTGAGCTCCTGTCCATAGATGGCCCAAGTTCCCCCGCGCTCGTCGCTGCCCTGGTTGACCCGTCCCCCACCCATGCCGCTCCCCCGCACCCCGGCCCAGGAGTAGAAGAGTTCCGCCGATGTACCCGAGCCGTTGATGGCAACCGAAGGTGTCTCTTGCTCCGCCAGGTCCACTCCGCTATTCACTATCTGGTCAATCGAATAGAGCTCGGCATTTGAGATGCTCGAGGAAGCATATCCTCCCACTATCAAAACCTTTCCATCCGATAGCAGAATAGAAGTATGATAATTATGCCGAGAGACCATATACGCTGTTGCTGAAAAACTCCCGCTGGTGGGATTATAAATTTCGGCACTTGATAGATCATCGGAACCACTCTTTCCCCCCGCCACCAACACATTTCCGTTAGGGAGAAGGATTCCACTCTGTGCTCTTCGCATCGAAGACATATTTCCTGTTACGGAGAAAGTTCCAGTCAAGGGATCGTAGATCTCGGCGGTAGAATGACTGGATCCCGCAGAGTACTCGCCACCAGTCATGAGAACCCTTCCACTCGTGAGGAGCGTAGCGGTATGGGACGCTCGAGCGGAGGTCATGTTCCCCGTTACCGAGAATGTACCAGCCGTAGGATCGAAAAGTTCTGCCGAAGAGCTATAGGCAGTCGCTATTCCTCCAGCCACAAGAACCTTACCATTCGTTAGGAGAGTGGAAGTTTGATTGGTTCTCAAGGACGCCATGTTCCCCGTTGCCGAGAATGTACCAGAAGAAGGATTATAGAGCTCGGCGGTGGAGAGTTTAACGCCACCTATTCCGATCCCTCCGGTTATAAGAACGTTTCCGTTTGCGAGAAGGCTTGCGGCGTGATAACGGCGAGCGGTCGTCATATTGTCGGTTACCGAGAACGTCCCTGCGGAAGAGTTGTAGAGCTCGGCTGTGGATACGAAATTGGTTCCATCACTTCCACCTGCAAGAAGAACGCTGCCGAATTGAAGTAGGATAGAAATATGTCCATCACGCCGACTAGTCATATTACCGGTGGCGGAAAATGTGCCAACCGATGGGTCATAGACCTCTGCTGTGGAAAGACGGTTTGTAAAATCATACCCCCCTGTCACAAGAACTTTTCCATTGGGAAGCAGGGTCGTGGCATGCTCTGCACGCCGCTTGCTCATATTTCCTGTGGTAGAGAAAGTTCCACCCCACTGCGGCGCTCCGTTCGAATTCAACTTTTGGGAGTAGATATTTCCCTCCCGCTTCATGGTCCCCGACTCCGCTTTCGTTGCACTGTTGCTGTCCCAAGTGAGGATCACATTCGTCCCGTCAATGGCCAAAGATGGATTGCGGTTGATATCACCTGTCGAGGAGAGCCCGATATCTTCCGGGTTGTTCTGGTTAACGGCAGCTTGGTCATCTCCCCAGTTCTTGGCCCCTGTTGAGGAAGACAGCTTCTGCCCCATGATCCGCAGGGGCGGACCGGCAATCGCCGGAAGTGCCCCGCAGGAATTGTTTGTCCCCCCTCCCCCGTTGCAGGCCCCTGCAGCCCCGAGGTTCGCGTTCGTCTGCCACCAAGCGTTGGAATCGTAATTGAACGAGAGGCCCCAGTTCCGGATGGCGGCAAAGCGGGAATCCTCCCAAGCGATGATCGCGTTGTCAGAGGAATCTATCGCCAGCACCGGATTTGTCTGTTCCCCCAGGATCCCTTTGCGGTCGGGATATTCCGGCACCGGCAATCCTGAACCATTCATCGGCGAGCCGTCATTGGAAACCGCGATGTCCGAAGCTGGAGTATAGAGCTCTGCGGTGGAGAAACGATTTGCAGCATTATCTCTCCCTCCAGCCACCAAAATTCTACCATCGTTAAGAAGTGCGGAAGAATGTTGATAGCGTGTTCCAATGAGATTTCCTGTCGAGGACCAAGTACCGATCGATGGATCAAAAAGCTCTGCCGTAGAAACATCAGATATTGTTCCGAAGCCTCCCGCGACTAACACTTTTCCGTTATTAAGGAGGGCAGCGATAAATTGATAGCGTTCTCCAATAAGATTTCCAGTTGAAGAAAAACTCCCAGTCGATGGATCAAAGAGTTCTGCACTCGATAAAACCGATACTCCAACCCCTCCCGCAACCAACACCTTGCCATTCACAAGCAAGAGAGCACTATGCCGGGTGCGAATCCCAGTCATATAACCGCCTGTTGAACTAAAAACACCAGTAGTAGGATCATAGAGTTCGGCTGTGGAAAGGTGCGTTGAACCAGTCGATGTTCCCCCGGTAAACAGCACTTTACCATCTGGAAGAAGTGTTGCTGTATGGTAAAATCGTCGACCAATAAGGTTTCCAGTAGAAGAGAATGAACCGGCAGTTGGATCATAGAGCTCTGCAGTTGATAGAGCAGCTGTACCGGTATATCCTGCAGCAATAAGAACTTTCCCATTAGAAAGAAGAGTTGCTGTATGCCTATAACGTAAACCAATGAGATTACCAGTCGAGGAGAAACTGGCTATTCTGGGATCATAGAGCTCGGCGGTGGAAAGCGGGATTGAAGCTCCAAAGCCTCCAGTAACCAAGACTTTTCCATTAGTAAGAAGGGTCATAGTATGTTCATATCGCCTACCGATGAGGTTACCAGTAGAAGAGAATGAACCGGCAGTTGGATCATAGAGCTCTGCAGTGGAGACAACGGTACTGCCATCATACCCCCCCGCTACCAGAACCTTACCATCAATAAGCAGGGTTGAAGCAAAAGTGTCACGTCTCCCGATGAGGTTGCCGGTTGAAGCGAATTTATTGGTATTCGCCGATGTATTCGGCCACAGCTTCGCCCCGTCCGATGACTGCAATTTCTGGGAGTAAATATCATCTCCGTAGACGGAGTTTCTGGCCTCCTGCCAGGCTACGATGGCATTCCCTGAACTATCAAGCTTGACTCGAGGATTCAAGTGGTCATAGTTACTCGGGTTCCCCGACTGCGTTGTGCGGTTCCCACTATCGGAATTGACTTTGATATCAGTCCCTCCTCCCCATTGGGATGTTCCGCTGTAGTTGTACTTCTGGGCGTAGATGTCACTGGTTCTTGGTGTATACAGTTCGGCGGTGGAAAGCGCACTCCCATTACTCCCTCCTGCGAGCAATACACGTCCGCTGTTCAATAAAAGACTGGTGGAATTAGTACGCTCGTAGGTCATATTTCCGGTAGTTTGTGTGAATGTCTCGGTATCCGGATCATAGAGCTCGGCAGTGGAGAGATAGGTCGCCGAGAAGCTTCCTCCCGCTATCAACACCTTTCCGTTATTCAGTAGTGTAGCGGCATGATTTTGACGCCTCGAATTCATATTACCGGCCGTCTGGGAAAAGGTACCAGTTGACGGATCATAAAGCTCGGCAATGGAGAGGGCAGTGCCAGGTCCCCCACCCGCAATCAGTACCTTACCACTGTTGAGGAGCGTCGCGGTATGTGATGCATGCTGAAACTGCATATTCCCGGTAGTGAGGCTGAAAGTGCCGGTTGTGGGATTGAACAGCTCGGCTGTGGAAAAATACGTGGGAGCGTCATCAACCCCCCCAGCAATCATGACCGTTCCATTGGCAAGTAGGGTAGCAGTATGACCTCGGCGGGCAGACGACATGTTTCCCGCAGTGTCAGCAAAGGTTCCGCTCAATGGATTAAAACGTGTTGCCGAAAGCAAAGTGATCCAGTCAACAGAGTAACGACGCCCTCCCACAAGCAACACCTGTCCATCGGCAAGCAGGACGGCGGTGTGATTGGCACGCTGTACAGTCATATTCCCGGAGGTGAGGGCGAATGTACCAGTTTGAGGATCAAACAATTCAGCCGTAGAGAGCGTCGTCGTGCTCGCACTCCTTCCACCCGCAATCAACACCTTGCCATTGGCAAGAGAGTTGGCGGTCTGATCGCTGCGCAAGACATTCATGTTCCCCGTTGAAGCAGTAAAATCATCAGTGACAGGATCATAGTACTCGGCAGTGGAAAACCATGTACTGCCACTGACACCTCCCGCGATGAGAACCATCCCGTTGGTAAGCAGCGAATCAGCATGGGAAGAACGCACGACTGTCATATTGTCCGAGGTAGCCGCAAAGCTGTCATTCACCGAGTTGGAATTCCTCGTATCCTCCCAGACGGCGACGGTATTGCCTGAAGAGTCAGTCGCCACGTCGATGTTTCTCCTCTCTCCAGTTGTGGAGGTGGTGAGGGTCCGGTCAGCCGTCCACTTCTTGTTCATGTTGTCCGTGAGGATGTAAAAGGTATCTCCGGCTCCGTTGAGGGTCTGGGTGGTCGTGGAGGATCCCAAGGTGGTATTCATCTCCCGTGTTCCGTCATCGGCGGAGTGGGCTAGGTAATCGGAGGCAAGGTTGCGGAAGTAGAAGGTATCCGGAGAAGCTTGGATGGGAGTCACCAAGAAGGCAAAAGAAGAGAGGAGGACGGATGTGGTGGTGAGGAAAATGAGCACCCCTTGGGTGAGCCAGCGGGCCTGCCGTCGATGGATGGGAATTCCGCGGAACGGGCGTTGGGAGGGAAGCCACGCCCAAGCGGGTTGAGGAGACCGTTCTTTTCCCAGCTCCATTCCCGATCCGATGAATTGGCGGGAAAAGATCCCCCGCACAAACCGGTAGAAACGGCCTCTTGTCAGGATATCGGTTATCTTCCCGGTCTTGGGAGTGCGGAACCAGGGTCCTTCTTGGATCTCCAGGAAGCCCCTAGCGGACGCATAAGCTTGGAAAGGGGTAAGGAGGTAGGTCAGAAAGATGAAAGAAAAAATCCCGGCAAAGTCTTTCTCTTCGGATTCTTCCAGGAAAAGTCCGACGGCATTCATCAGGGGAAGGGAAAGGAGGTTGGTCAGGACCAAGCTCCATCCCCAGATAGTGGTCCAGAACGGGAGTCTGGCTTTAAACAGGGTTTCCGAGAAGAGCCAACAGATGGTTCCCAAGAGGAAGAAGGCGGCCTGCAGGTAGTAGGGGGAGAGATACAGGAATTCCAACTTCTCGGACAATGATAATGGGGAGGATCTCCAAACCCTTCCCTGCTTCTGGAAGTCCTTTGAATCATGAATCATGAATGATGAATCATGGGAATTCAATCCATAATTCATACGTCGTACTTCATTATCCACTCGACTGGATTCCCCGGTACCATCACTCCACCCCCCAAACAACAGCCTGGTAAACATCCGTCTCACATTGAAGGAGTGTCCTTCCGCCCATCTCATTCGCTGGCGTATTAAACGTTTGAGGGTGGAAGCGCATTCGGCCGGGGCTTGGATGTAGGGGGTGTAGACAACCTTGTAGCCGGCTTCGTAGAGCTTGAGGGTGAGTTGGAAGTCTTCGGTGATACTGGTTCCCCAGCCGAATCGGTCCAGGAGGTCTTTCCTGATCATATAGACGCTCCCCGCGATTTGTTTGAGTCCCCCATAGAGTTCGGCTCCTGAGCGTTCAATGACATAGCTACCGGCGTATTCGGATCGCACTCCCCTCGTGATCCAGTTCTCTGATTTATTGAGGACATGCCACTGATAGCCTTGGATGGCTGCGACATTGGTCGTTGGTCGTTGGTCGTTGGCCAAAGACGAAAGACGAAAGTCTAAAGACCCTGAGTTAACTTGGAAGTACTTAAGGAATAATTCGAGGGTGTCAGGGTACGGAACGAAATCCGCGTCAAAGACGACGATGAATTCCGCTCTGGGGTCGGTATGCTTCAGGGCTTCTTTGAGGGCCCCTCCCTTGAAGCCTTCCCTGGTATCTCGATGGATCATCTTAATAAAAGGTGTTGAGTTTTGAGTGTTATGTTTTGAGTTCCATTGTTGAGCGAACCGCTCAACAATGGCCGTCGTTTCATCGGTGCTGTCATCAGCAACCACCACTTCATAGAGCGCCTGACCTCCGGAGGCAATATAGTCAAACGATGTACACGCCCGCAGGATTCGCTCCGCGACTTGCTTCTCGTTATACATGGGAAGATGGACGGAAATGAATGGCCTGCGTTCAAGAGTGATGTTCGTCAGGTCAGGTTCGAGCCCCCCAGGGGAAGAGGAGAAAAGCTGAGCTTTTTTTTCTTCAAAGCTCAGCTTTGATGGTCCGATTCCAAACAGCTTTGTCAACCAAGTTTGACTTGGCCCCAACCAGTCGGTCGGAGAACGGAAGACTGAAGACTGAAAACTTGTTTTGAGTTTTGCCTGCCCGCCTGCCCGCCCATTGGCGCGGCCAAACTGGAGGGAGTCTTGAGTGTCGTCCCGAGCTTCCCTGGAAAAGCTCAGAACAACGGCCAGGGTAAAATAATACTTCAAACTATATATAAAGAATACAGAACCCATCAGAAGGGCTCCAGAGGCAAACAGCCATCCCAACGATTGAATGAGGCTTTCCGCACTTCCAAGAAGCTGACCCCATTCATAGAATCCGAATATGATAAAAATAGAGAGAAGGATAATCGTGGATAAGCGTTGGAGATTTTTAAAGAAAGGAGCCGCCAGACCGGAGGGCCTCAGGCCCGGAGGGGGCGGTGCCGGTGCCAGGGAAGGGAGAAATTGATCTGATACCTGACTGATCCTCTCCTTCCAACCGGTCGCGGGATTGATCGCAATCGCCTCTGATGTCTTCTCTTCCCGTCGGGCCCACGCCCTTCTTGATTCAATGGAATTGAGCCCCCGCTGGTAAAGATACCGATAGATACCGCTTCTCCCGAGAAGGGGTTTCCCTTCTTCATCCTTGGGCACAAGCGCCGTAATCTCATCAAGATTAATTAAGGGATGCTCCTGGACTATATCGAGAATCGCCTTCCTCACCCCAGGGACGAAGCGCCAATGATCCTCACCGGATACCCAGCCTTGATTCAGAGCCGCATCCTTCTTTTCTTGAGATGATGTCGCCCACTGCCGATACCACTTATAAAATGTCGTGCGCGAGATTCCCAATCGTCTACATATCGAGGCTTTACCCTCACCACCCTCGGCGGCTTGCATCATTGATTTTTTATCATCAAAGGTGGGATAGTGAACCAAACGCTCACCGTTACGTTCAATGTGGTCTTTCCGTTCCTCTTCCTGAGAAAGTCCATGGCTACGTAAAATTCTATAGACTCCATGAGAAGAAACACGTCCATTGCCTGCTTCATCATTTCCGATTGCCCCGGCGATTCGCAGGCTACCCCATTCAGGATGGGAAAGTGAGAGTTTGATAACCTGGTTTTCCAGGTTTTTGGGGATCTTATTCCAATGTTCTTGCCCTCTGCGATAGTGATCTTCCAGAGCCTCCAAGCGCGCACCGTCCGAAACCGTTTTATATCTCTTGAGCCAGCGATAGAGAGTCTTCGGGCTAACCCCGGCTTGCTTCGCGACGCGAATGATTTGTTCTCCGGATAGCGCTTTATGAAGAAGATGGAGTTTTTCAATCGCAGTGAGTCGATTTCGAAGAACAGTAGACATAAATGAATGTCTACCCTCTGGAAGTCTCACTGTCCGTTTCTCTTGACCCGGCAATTCTTGAGGAATTGTAAGGAGGGCAGGCTTACGATCTCAAGTTATTGTTTTATTATAAACCTATAATTACATGTAAATAGTTTAGAAAACATTTGTCAATACCCTCTTTTGCATGTAGTACGGAAGATTGCGAATTTCATCTTATGCTCCTGAGGAATTCTGAAAACATCTGGATAATAGAAGATTTAATCTATTGTCCATTCATTGCGGAAATGAATCGAAAAGAAATCTATTCTCCGACACAAATATAATCCAAACATTCATGAAAAATCCTCATTAATGATGCTATAGGAGTCAAAAAAGTTTACGGCTGCTTTGAAGATAAATTAACAGGAAAATATACGGTCATGGATGCTCTTCGGTATATTGCTATAGGTTTATAATTCATAACGATCCAGGTTGATCAGCTATTATCAACCGACTTTTGGCTCATGAAAGAATAGTCGGTCGGTTGGGATGAAAATTGAATTATTGCATTAAATAGAATGAAATAGATGATTTAACTATATATATGGGCAATGCTGTAAGAATGAGAAGAATATCTATGCATTCAAGAGATAAAATGCCTATTACTACATTGAATATTCTTCTATTTGTGAAAAATGTTACGAAGAGGATGTAATTATAAATAGTATGATGCATAAAAAGACATAAAGATGCTAATAGTAGTAGAAAATGATTCACCATTCAAGCTGCGAGGGCTACCGCGTCGTTCCGTAGTCCACCCATTAGCGTACAAAGGACAAAAAGCACTCGTATGCTCTGTTTGGGATCAAAAAAACCCTTCATTCCTGAAGATCAAATCCTCTGTCAACCTTCAGACACTCGGCTTCAAGCCAAACCGACTTCATCTGTAGGTGAAGGAACAACATCGGTATTTTTCTCATCAAGTAAGTAAGCATAACTGAACCACCAAAAGAACATCAGCCACCCGATCGTCAGCAAAGCCGCCAGGTAATTATGAAAGAGAAGAGTAAATACCCTCGGAGAAAAGAGTGCCAAAAACGCAGTCAGGGATAAACGAAACACATTGAGAAGAAATAAGCCGCAAATTCCGAATAGCAGGGAAAACAACTGAGAAGAACGGGTAAAATTCTTTCCGAATCCGACTGCGATTGAGAATAAAAACAAGATGAAGCTCTGCCAGCCGATGCAGTTCCAAGTCACGTAGACCTGCATTCCGTTCAGTTCAACTCCCCGAATGTTTGAGTACGCTTCAATCCCGGGAATCAAAGACAAAATACCCGCGAGAATTCTCGATTCATATGGCACAACCAACGTCTGCAGCCAGCGGTACCAAAACATACCTTCAACAATCCGTGTCAGGCTTTCATTGAAAGTTGTGGTGAGCGGCAGCACCATGAGCATCACCACAAACATGGTCAATATTGTCCGAAACATGCGTTTAGATTTCATTTGCTTGCTAGGCGTTCAACGCCATCCTCTTCTTTAAAGGACTGATACGATTCAAAAATATGTTTCTCACTATGCTGGGCATCATGATTGCCAAAGGCAGGAGAAGAATGACCGCTTCGGGAACAACCTCTTCCGCTGACAGACCGATGGACGGTTCTGCTTCGGTATAGCGGCGTATCATGATGTTGCGAACATTGATGACATCCTGCGCCGCGATAATTCCCCAATCGCCGGCACCCTCTTGATCAGTCGAATCGCTACCGGAAGCGTTGGTTGAAATCGTCGGCCAGCCGGCTGGACCGAATCCGGACACCGTATTTGAATCCCAGTACTTGCCGTTCGTATTATTAATTCCCCAGAGAGCCATCCCCATCTTTCTCCATCCCGTCGGCAAGGAAAGGGCCGCTGGGTCCGTACCGTCAATCGCCGTTCCCGTTCGGCTGCCTTCCACGATATCCCCGTCTGTCGCGTAGCCGGTAGAACAACCGCTGGAATCCGCGCGTTGGGCGGAATAATAGTGCGAGGCATCCTCTGTACCGCCGGTGCCGGAAGCCAAGATAAATCGCCCGATTAAGCCGCTTGAGAGGTCGTTGTTATAGCACCCGGTATGGCTGAATTCCGACTCAATATACGCATCTCTCTCGTTGATGACTTGGCGGAAACATCCGGTGAAGTTATCTCCCGTGTCAACATTGTAATCGTCGTTGGTCGCGTCATACGACCAAGCGGTATAGCCGGTACCGTGCCAAGCGTCACAGCGTCCTAAAGTATAGCTGGAAAGCCTATCGGAGGTAGCGTCATCCCACCACAGATAAACATTCGTGGTGCTCAAAGCTGTCGGCGCTCCGGCACTCGCATAGCCGTAGTAGACATAATAGTTGGTGTCGCTTGAACTTGCGGAGATATCAGCGGCTAATGTGAATCTCACATCGGTTGCCGCATCGTTGCAATCGTCGTTAATGACGTGCCGAGGCAGCTCATCCCATCCGCTCCCATTCCAACGGGTAATCCGAAGATCATTGCAGGTATCTAAAAACTTTACGTCATCAGTCGCCGTGTCAATTGTGAAACGAACGGTATAACCGCTGTATCCGCCTGAAGGACTGTTGGCACCCGTCGTCACGGTGATCTTTTGCCGATACTGATAATTGCTGTCCCACCACTCTCCGCCCGGCGCATCCGCCTTAATTTGAGGAACAAAAAATCCCAAAGAGTTGACCATGAGAGCAAAGAAAACTACCAAAGCGGCGATCAATCTCCCCAATCGACGCTTACGCCTGCGACGAACGAAAAAATGATCAAATCTGGTATTCGCGGTAGCCAAGGATAAATATTCATTTGAGATTCCACCTGCAGAGGTTCGTAAGGCGGTGGCTGGCTTTCCGGTAAAAATTCCTCGGATAAATCGGTAAAATCGCCCACGAGTGAAGATATCTGTCACATTCCCGGTTTTCGGGGTCCGAAACCAAGGACCCTCTTCCTTTTCAAGAAATCCTTTTATGGAGGCATACGCTTGAAAAGGGGCTAACAGGTAGGTCAAGGAGAAAAATGAGAAGATGCCGTAGAAATCCCGCTCCTCCGCCTCTTCCAGGAACAGCCCCACGGCATTCATCAGCGGCAGGGAGATAAGGTTGGTCAGCACCAAGCTCCATCCCCAAACAGCGGTCCAGAACGGAAGGCGGGCTTTGAAAACTGCTTCGGAAACCAACCATCCGATGGTCCCGATGAGGAAAAACGCGGCTTGCAGGTAGTAGGGGGACAAGTACAAGAATTCCAGTTTCTCTGACAACGAGAGCGGCGAGGATCTCCAAACCCTTCCCTGCTTCTGGGAGTCCTTTGAATCATGAATCATGCCTGCCCCGTACCGAACGGTACTGGGGAATGATGAATCATGGGAATTCAATCCATTATTCATACGTCGTACTTCATTATTCACTCGATCGGCTTCCCCAGCGCTCTCACCCCACCCGCCAAACAGGAGCCGCATGAACATCTTGCGGATGTTGAAGCTGTGTCCTTCCGCCCAGCGCATTCGCTGGCGTATTAAACGCTTGAGGGTGGAAGCGCATTCGGCCGGAGCTTGGATGTAGGGGGTGTAGACGACTTTGTAGCCGGCTTCGTAGAGCTTGAGGGTGAGTTGGAAGTCTTCGGTGATGGAGGCTCCCCAGCCGAACGTATCAAGAAGGTCTCTGCGGATCATGTAGACGGAACCGGCAATCTGCTTCAAGCCTCCGTAGAGTTCGGCTCCGCTTCGCTCAATGACATAGGATCCCGCGTATTCGGATCGCACTCCCCTGGTGATCCAGTTCTCCGATTTATTGAGAACGTGCCACTGGTAGCCTTGAATAGCGGCGATGGGACTGAGGGTGTAGTTTTTAGGGTCGAGGGGGTTCGCATTCACTTGCTTGTCCGCCGGAGCCCCTTG
>Ga0155075_114_pt2 | contig 87034 bp, 90 predicted proteins | sample RifCSPhighO2_01_FD_106043 | JGI IMG/M metagenome (GOLD analysis project Ga0155075, IMG submission 106043) | Candidatus Chisholmbacteria bacterium RIFCSPHIGHO2_01_FULL_49_18
AGATTATCGACCGCTCCATTCAAGTCAGAGTTATCGAGGTCGATCGTGAGAAAAACAGGCTTATCTTTTCCGAGAAACAAGTATCTGAAGCCGATGAGATCAAGCAGCGGGGCCAGGCCTTGAAGAAGATCAAAATCGGAGAGGTTTATAGCGGAATTGTTTCCGGGGTTATGCCCTTCGGCGTCTTCGTGACCGTGGATGTTCCGTTGGAAAACATAAAACTCAAAACGAAAGACACAACAGCAGAAAAGAAGAGATCAGCAGAGAAGAAGGAGAAAACGATCGGGAAGGTTGAAGGCCTTGTGCATATCTCGGAAATCAGTTGGGAAAAAGTCGATAACCCCGGTCAACATTTCAGAGTGGGAGATTCCGTGAAGGTGTCGGTCCTTGGAATCGATGAGACTTCAGGGAAGCTCAATTTATCAGTCAAGCGATTAAGCAAAGATCCTTGGGATGGTATCGAGAAGAAATATCCTTCCGGTACCAAGGTGAAGGGAAAGGTTTCCCGAGTAGCCCCCTTTGGCGCGTTTGTGACGCTCGAGCCCGGGATAGAGGGCTTGATGCATATTTCCAAAATTCCGGCGGGTGAGGAACCTGAGGTGGGAGACGCTTTTGAAGTGTTCGTGGAACAGGTTGATCCGGAGCACCGGAGGATGTCCCTGGGGAAGGTGCTCACGGAAGTGCCAGTCGGTTACAAGTAGCACTCCGTGCTTACGTTTGATAGACAGTTGATAGACGATAGATAATAATAGATAGGCAATTGTTTTTCAACGCTTATCGCGAGCGAAGCGAGTAATTATCAATCGATTATCTAGGAGGTTCCTATGAGTAAGAAACTGTTGGAAATTCGGGATGATCAGATCCTCATTGATTTTGATCTCCTGTTTAAAGCGATACGGGATGCTGGCGGTGATTGGCAGGCCGTCGAGCGGGACATCAGGAAATTCTTAGAAACGCTGCAGGGAATGGGCGATGAGGAATAGTGGTCTTTGATAGACGTAGATAGACAGTGGATAGACGATCGAATATCAATTGTTGATCGCGAGTGGAGCGAGCTATTATCGATGTTTATTCTTTGAAATTATGACAATGGAGCAAGGTGATCTTGCCGCTCGGCTGCATGGATTTAAGATACGCAATGTCCGTTCTGATGAGCAGGTTTCGATCGGAACAAAACGGATGAGTGCGCAGGAGGTGATGACGCCTCTTGCGGGCAATTTTCTTCTGGCTTGCACCGATGAACGCCGGATCACGGAGCTCATTGATCCCCAGACCGGCAAGCAATTGAATCTTTCAGACTATTTACCGGTGCGTGCTGCCGGTGCGGCTTTCGGTGTCGTTGATGCCGTTCGCAACGTTCGGGTGACTATCAACCGCACAGAGATCCTCAATGTGCTGAGGGAGAACGGGGTGACGCCGGCGAATCACATCGACACGCACGCGAAAGAGGGAGCATTAACCGGTTGCGGACAGGCCTTGCTGCGTTCACTTCCGGAGAGCGGGAGCGTCTTTGACCGCTCGGCGGTACCAGTGTCGGAGAGAATGCGTTCTTTTGAAGAGCAAGGCGTGTATCGAATGGTTCTTGAGGGAGATCACACCGCCGAAGGCTTCTTTGTCAATCCGCTCTCAGATCGGGTTCTCAAACCGGATTCGGAGGCGGCCAAACAGTCGTTCTATTCGCTTGATTTGGGTATATATCGAGATATCATTCGTTGGATCGGCGGGGCGCTCTCCTTCGGAGATGAAGTGGCCACCAGCATCCTCGTGAAACTCACCAGAAATAATTTAGCCGCAGTCTTCATTCTTTCCGGAGGAGCAATCAACGAGGCCGTCTATGTGGAGCGCAATGATAATCAGGACGCAATTTACTCAGGAATTCTCCATGAAGCGATGGCGGAGCTCAAAGAGCGGGGGAAGGCAATTCTCAGCATGATGGAGTCGCGGTCGAAGGGATAAGCTTTTCAAGAGTTTTGGAATAATTGAACTATTCTCCTAAAGGGAGAATTTTTCGTTTTGCGATATGAGTACGGAAGCAACCCACCAACCATCCAATGATGAGCGCCGACAAGTATACGGCATGCAGCCTTGGACGCGCGAGGGAAAACCGTTCAATTGGGTTAGCCTCGCGCATTTTCTTACTTCTCAAGAGTTCTCGATTCCTTCGGAGTGCCTGTTTGCGAATCGATTTCGTGTCTTTTGCATTGATGATGGGATTGAGACTGACGACTACCGCCAGCGGATTATTCCGATTTCCGGATCCGGTGCGGGAGAAGACCTCAATTTGGTCCGTGCGGTATTGGAGAATGTCCCTCTTTTAAAAATCAAACCGCACGCCCGCTGTGGAAAAGCGGCCAAGGTGCTTGGTAGTCAACGAGAAGAGGAGGGCAGGAGTTCTCCAACACCAGAAGAGATTGATGAGTTTGCGATGGTGGAGGCCGAGAAGGTTGGACGTGAGCTCGGTCTTGAGGTGAAGCGGATGATTGGGTTTGATAGTCGAGTAACACGATTGACGAGACCTGTAGATTTCCATCCTGCCGATGGGGCGGTGGTTGGGCTTTCGATGGATTTTTTACATAACCTCGTAGGGAGGAAGAAGGAACAAGAGACGCCGCATCAATTTCGTTTGGCTGGGCATTATTATTCAGAGCCAAATCTACATTCCTTTGCCGTGTCCGAGGCATTGCTGGCAAACCGGATTGCATCGGGCGAACACGGAGTCGGCGTGATTTCCCGGGGTTTTCGACTGACGGCGCTTGTCAATGAAGCAGATCCGCGCCTGGAAGAGCTCGTTTTCGGCGCCATACGAGTGTTTGAGCTTCTGGAGGATGAAGTATCAACTTTGCGGCAGGCGGGAGAGAAGATCAATGCGGTGCATCTTGATATTCTTTCGTATGCTCCCGATTCCGACGGGAGTGCGTGTACGAACCGATTTGCCACGGTAGAAACTGTCTGATCCCTCTTCTCGTTTTTGGGCTTTCATAGTAAGATGCCGGTATGGCGAAAGTCGCTTCCGTCTTCGTGTGTCAGCAATGCGGTGCGCCGACTTCGAGGTGGTCCGGGCAGTGCCCGAGCTGCGGAGCTTGGAACAGCCTGGTTGAGACGGCAGTATCTTCCCGCAGAACAACAGCAGGCAAGAGAAGCCTCCGACTGGCCGCAAAACCGATTTCGCTTTCGCAGGTACAGGGGATCAGTGAGCAGCGGATCGCCACGGGGATCGGGGAGCTGGACCGGGTGCTCGGCGGAGGTATCGTTCCCGGAAGCGTGACCTTGGTTGCCGGGGAGCCGGGGATTGGGAAATCAACGTTACTCACTCAGCTGGCGCTCAAAGTGAGTAACGCAAGTTCAAAATTTAAAGTGCAAAATTTAAAATTAAAAGCACCTTCGGTGCTGTATGTCTGCGGTGAGGAGAGTCCGTCGCAGATCAAGCTTCGGATCGAGCGGGTCGGTTCCGGGAACGCGGAACGGGGGCTGGGCGATCGCGTGCTGTTTCTTCCGGACGTGGATACGGACGCGATTGTTGCCACAATTGAAAAGGAAAAACCGGGGATGGTGATTATCGATTCGGTCCAGACTCTGCGGACATCCGATTTGACTTCCGCGGCCGGAAGCGTTTCTCAAGTAACCGAGAGCGCTTCCAGGCTTATCGATTGCGCGAAGCGGCTCTCCGTACCCATGTTTCTCGTTGGGCACGTGACCAAGGAGGGAAGCATTGCAGGACCAAAAATCCTTGAACATATGGTTGATACCGTGCTTGAACTCACAGGAGACCGTTTGCACGAGTTTAGGCTACTGCGAACCGGCAAGAACCGCTTCGGAGCGACCGATGAAGTGGGAATTTTTTCCATGGATGACCGGGGGATACAGGAAGTCAAAAACCCGTCTGACCGTTTTCTTTCCGATCGGCAGGAGCGGGTTGCGGGCAGCTGCGTCGTCTGCGTGCTTGAGGGAACCCGACCCATGTTGGTTGAAATTCAAGCTCTGGTGGTTCCTTCAAGCCTTTCCATTCCCAGGCGAATTGCGAGCGGAGTTGATCAACGCCGGGTACAACTTTTGGTAGCCGTGCTTATGCGTCGTTGCGGACTTCGGCTCGGCAACCAAGATGTTTATGTCAATGTGGCGGGCGGATTGACCATCCGTGAGCCTTCCTCTGATTTCGGTATTGCGCTTGCCATCGCTTCAAGCGTTAAAGACAGACCGCTTCCGAAGGGAAATGTAGCGATCGGAGAAGTCGGACTCTTGGGTGAGCTGCGACGAGTCGGCAATCTTCAGCGCCGAGTTCGCGAAGCAAAAGCGCAGGGATTCCACTCCATTCTCAGTTGCGAAAAATATTCCTCTCTTCCTGTTGCGATCCGTTCCGTCTTTCGCTAACCGCGCTTCTTATTTTTTTCTGTGTTTACAATAGAGAGCCGCAGCTGTATGATGTTTTCCACAACTCACTTTTTGTTATCCACAATCGTGAATTCATTTGACTTATCCAGATTTGTTAAATCAATAATAAACATTACAGGCCTAGTTAATTATTCTAAGATATATTCTATAGGATTTGACAGCATTGGAAAAATGTGTTAAGTTTAGATCATCATGAATGCACGTAAAGTTTTTGCCTTAAAAATGAGAACCAATAAACGCAGAGAAGAGCGCAATAAGCGCAGGGAACAGGCAGTGAATGCCTTTGAAAGCCATCAGCTTGCAGATCTTTTCAAACTTGATCAGAAATTAGTTTTAATGGGGAAGTAAAAAATTAGAGCAAAGAGCATAGAGCATAGGGGATAGAGAGAAGAACTTTAAAAAGAATTTGAGATTTGTTGATAAAAGTTTATTGCGAAAAAAAGAGCATTACTACCGCAGCACGGAGGGCTCGAATAGCAATGCTCTTTCTTAAGTGTAGGATCGCGTTCGGACAGGTAACGCGAAACCTGAAAACGAACATAGCATGCGCTTTGTAGCTTGTCAACCTTTCGCATTTTCTTTGTTTGCTGTTTAGTATGCAGGGCGTATACCGCAATGAACATCCATATTTGTGCACACGGAGTGTTCAGTTGACATTGATACGTAAAATACCTTGACGGTTTCAGTGGTGGGTGATGTGTAGGGCCCAGCCTTCGCAACACTGCTTTGCGCAGACTGCATATTCAGCCGTTTCGCAAGCCGGTTGCTATGGCGGGCGGGCAGGCTTGGCACGTTGGCATATTCGAGGGGACTTGTATTCGACTGCTTTAGTGGTGGGTGATGTGTAGGGCAGGCGCATCACCCGCCTCTTGAGTAGTTGAATGACGAATATGCCTTTACTGTGCCGCATCACCCGCCTCTTGAGTAGTTGAGTGTCGAATATGCCTTTACTGTGCCGCATCACCCGCCTCCGCATTTACGATTTCGCGCTGACCGCATACCCGCTTCGACTCGAATCGAGGCGAGTTCGGTCGTATCGCGATTCGAATACTACGGCGGGCAGGCCCGCCTCTAAAGCTGTTAAGTGGATTCTACGTAATCATATTACCCACTTTGGGACTTGACAGAATATTTTCCGGCTGAAAGAATGATCATGCTCCTTCCTCTGGGGAAGATTTGTGTTTTCTGAACGAATTCCGACAGACAGAGGCTTTCCAGATCATGAATTGTGTAGAGACTTCTTTTTTACGCACAACCTAGAGATATTTTTATGGCAGTTCGAGCGACTTCTTCCAAGAGGAGACTCATCCCTGAAGCGAAGACTTCAGCGAAGAAGGAAAACGACATGAGCAATACCAAGCCAGTGATGGCTGCGGAGAATCCGATTATCCCTCAAGAAACAGCCAAAGAAGTCACCGTTGAGCAAATTGTTGGCGATGGGGTGGACTCTCAATCCACTGTAAGCGAGTCGGCGCCGGTTCCTGTTCCTGATGCCTCAGTTGCGATGCCGCAGACTCCCGGTGGGGTTGGTTTTACGGGGTTTGTTGATGATCGGATTATTCCGGATGCCGGGCTCCCGACGGAGATCGTTTCGGGGATTCTGGATACCCGGCCTGAAGGTCATGGGCTTCTCAGACCTAAGTTTGCGCCAAGTACCGAAGATATCTATATTTCTACATCGCAGATCCGCCGATTTGCCTTGCGGCCTGGTGATCTTGTCGAGGGGCCGGCGAGGAGACCAAAAGAGAATGAACGCTACTGGGGACTTTTAAAAGTCGAACAGGTGAATGGGAAAAAAGTCTCCGCGTTAACACGGCGGGTCAACTTTGATCAGCTGATACCCATCTTTCCCAATGAGAAATTGGTTCTTGAGACGGGAAAGGAACCGCTTTCCAACCGGGTCATCGATTTGGTCGCGCCGATCGGCAAAGGACAGCGAGGGTTGATCGTTTCTCCGCCCAAGGCAGGGAAGACGACAATTCTTAAGGATATTGCTGCCGGTGTGGCTGCTAACTATCCTGATGTCCATATCATGGCCGTTTTGATCGGAGAACGCCCGGAAGAGGTGACCGACATCGGACGTCATATTGAAAAAGTGACGAACGGAACGGGAGAAATTGCCTCTTCAAATTTTGATGAACCTGCCGAACAGCAAACTTGGGTTGCGGAAACCGCTTTGGAACGGGCGAAACGTTTGGTGGAAATGGGCAGGGATGTGGTAATTGTCCTCGATTCGATTACCAGGTTGGCGCGCGCCTACAATCTGGCAATTCCGACTTCGGGAAGGACGCTCTCAGGAGGTTTCGACCCGGCGGCCTTGTATCCTCCGAAGCGATTTTTCGGCGCTGCCAGAAATTTTGAACCGTTTGAAACACCGGACGGCAACAAAACCGCATCGATGACCATTTTGGGTACGGCATTGGTTGAAACGGGAAGCCGAATGGATGATCTCATCTATGAGGAGTTCAAGGGCACGGGGAACATGGAACTGCATCTTGACCGACACTTGTCCGACCGGCGGATTTTCCCTTCGATTGATGTCCAACGGTCCGGCACCCGCAAGGAAGAGCTCTTGTTTGATTCCTCTTCCTACCAAAGCATTGTTATCATGCGGCGGATGATCGATGTTCTGAACAAGGATGAGCGTACGGAGCTTCTGATTGATCGTCTGCGGAAGTCGAAAAATAACAAGGAATTTTTAGCTTCACTCAAAGAGGGGTAATTTCACGTCCAGCGATAAGAGTTCAAGGCATACTAACCGCCAAATGGGCGGTTTTTTTAGCCGATTTTTCGGGAAACGTTCAATTGAAAGCGCGCTTCTGATGTGCTAGGATGCGGGCTTGCCGATCCCTTTAATCGAGGGAAGTTATGTTTGTCTTTCGCCAGTTTACTTCTGAGCTGGTTGAGTTTTTCCAGTCATTATACTCTTACGCCTCCCAGCGTATTGGGCATACTTTTTGGAGGTTTGAAGGGATAAAAGGCCTTTTTGTTTCCGGTCTTTATCGGCGAAGGGGAAAGTATGCCCAGCCGTTTGTCCATTCGGCTATGGCGGGGCTGACATTTGCCGCGGTTGCCTTCGGGCCGCTCCTCATTGCTCAAACGTTTCCCGGACAAGCAGCGACTTTTGATGATGAACTGCCGTCGGAAGTAGTTTTGGGGACGGCCTCCGAACCCGATAAAGCCATCGTGACCCGTATCTCGGATAAACCCAGGGCTGATGTGCTGGAATATGAAGTCCAGTCCGGAGACACCGTGAGCACCATAGCCGATAAATTCGGCGTTTCCATCGATACGGTTCTCTGGGCAAACTCGATGGGAGAGACGGACCGCATCAAGCCGGGACAGATTCTCAAGATCCCGCCGGTCACCGGCATCGTTCACTCCGTGAATAAGGGAGATACCATCTACTCGATTGCAAAGAAATTCGAAGCGGAACCGCAGGCAATTGTCGATTTTCCCTTCAATACCTTTACCAATGATGAAACGTTTGCGCTCGCCGTGGGCCAGACGATCATCGTTCCGGATGGCGTTAAACCCGATGTGAAACCCGTTGCTCCGGCCGCAAGCTTTGCGCGACTGCAGACGCCTGATGCGGGTGTGGTGTCGGCTACCGGGCAGTTCGTTTGGCCGGCTGCCGGGCGGATTTCGCAGCGCTTTGTCTGGTATCACCAGGGACTTGATATCGCCAACAAAGGCGGAGGTTCTATTCTTGCCGCTGATGCTGGAACTGTGGCGCTGGCCGGGTGGCCGGATAATCGAGGCTACGCGAACCGTGTGATTCTGGATCATGGAAACGGCTCCCAGACCCTCTATGCGCATCTTTCAAAGATCAATGTTTCCGTCGGTCAGACGGTGAATAGGGGAGACGTGGTCGGTCAAATGGGCTGTACGGGAAGATGCACCGGCACTCACCTTCATTTTGAGATCATTCAGCATGGCGTCCACGTGGACCCGTTGAATTATCTTCAATAGACGGGTTTCCCAGCAATCGTTAGGGGTGAAGTGATTACAGGCTATCCTGACAGACGAAGAGGCGGCAGCCCTGGTTGTCAATTTGCAGCGCCCATTGGGTTGAACAGATCCTGGTGCGGGGAATTTTCGGGACAGCGCATTTTCCGGGATAATAGGCTTGGGTTTCGAACTGTTTTGGCTGGTAGAGCGCCCAAACGAAGAGAGGAATGGTTGCGAGCATAAGCAGAATGAAGAGGAATCCGAGCCTATGGTGATGGTCAAGGAAGTGGGTTAGAGACTCAGCCATACTGATTTGAGACTACGAGATTTCATAAGGAGAGTCAATGACATCGACTGATTCCTTGCTTATCCAGGAGGAGCAGTTACTTCTTTGTTCAGGCAAAGAAGTAACCAAGAAAGCCTGCCCCATGAATCTCTGCCGGTGTCACATCGTCTCACTCGGCGGGGACCCTCGGAAATTCCCCTTCGACTCGCTCAGGGTCAGTTTCCGTGTCCCGCCTGAGTTCGACTCATTCCAAGCTGCAGGAGCTTCAAAGGGGAATGGTTTGGCATACATAGACTTCAAGTTTTTTACTTTTCGGTATAATTGCGGGTATGGAACAAGAGAAAGCTTCGAATATGAGGTCTGAATTGGATCGGCTCAGACCTCTTTCTGATTCAGGAATGGAGTCATTTCTACGTATTGATGAGGCGATTGAATGGTGGAAGAGTCTTCCGGAGAAGCGGTTGGATCTGTGTGCCTCAGTCTCCCTAGTTGCTTTATTCGGGAAGTGGGTTATGGAATACTTCGATGCTGAATCTCTCAGAGAGGGTAGAAACTTCTTCGATGCCCTGGCGGTGCTTTCTGTACTATTCAGGTTGGATAGAAGGGTATTGATCGCGAGCGCCGAAGAACTCGCTCAAGCCACATTATCACCAGCATTTGTTGGTGGGTTTGTGCTTTCTCATCCTTTTGGCCAAGAGGCACATGGTCACATGAGTACTTTGCTTCCTGGTCACATGATTGTTCCCGAAAAGGGTGAAGTAAACGCTGAAGATGGTGGTCTGAGTTTGCCGGTTCGGGAAGTCGAAGGACTGATTATGTTTGATCCGAGCCGAGACTATCACAATCCCGAGGAAGTTATCCTGTCTTACGAAGAGGTCTATCAGATTGCCGATCAGCTTGGACCTGCTCCTGATAAGAAAGTGATCTTTCTCCTTTATAGTCGAGGCGAACCTTTCGTTTCAATATCTCCTACTGAGGAAGTGCGAACACGTCTAGAGTTTCTCCTCGATTATTTGAGAGAGAGAGGCGAGGGTGCTTCCGATTCTGGTGATTCTTCTGGTACACCAATCGTCGGTTAGCTTTTTTTTCTATACGATGCCCATTGGCGTTCCTCTGCTTTTTTGCGAGCGCGGCAGATGGGACAAAACTTCGGCTGGCTTAAGCCTTTTTGGGTATAGAACTCCTGCTCTCCTTCCGACCAAAGGAATTCGTTTCCGCAATTCTGACAGATAAGCGTGAGGTCGGCCATGATTATCAGTTAACAATTAAAAAATTCAAAGTTGAAAAACTGAATCGCTGACAACTGATTTTGTGGACCGTAGCGGGATCGAACCGCTGACCTTTTGCATGCCATGCAAACGCTCTACCAGCTGAGCTAACGGCCCTTGGTGGACCAAGTCTGACTTGGTGGACCTAGCCGGAATCGAACCGGCGACCTCTGCAATGCGAATGCAGCGCTCTGCCAGCTGAGCTATAGGCCCGCAGAAGGTATTTTATCATAGGTCTGTGTGGATATTTGCGCCCTTCCTCTCTGGTGTGTAGAATGATTGGGAGTAAGGAGTAAGGAGTAAGGAGTAAGGAGTAAGGAGTAAGGAGTATGGACGTATACGATCACAGAAAGATTGAAGTCAAATGGCAGAAGAAGTGGAAAGAAGCGGGTATTTATCAGCCTGATCTTCGCAAAGCCAAGAAGCCTTTCTTCAACCTCATGATGTTCCCATACCCGTCGGCTGAGGGGCTGCATGTCGGGAATATGTACGCGTTCACCGGAGCAGACGTCTACGGGCGATACCAGCGCATGCAGGGATACGATATCTTTGAACCCATCGGTTTGGACGGATTTGGCATTCACTCGGAAAATTACGCCATCAGCATCGGCAAGCATCCGGCGGAGCAGGCGAAGGTTTCTGAACGGCGCTTCTATGAGCAGCTGTCCGCAATCGGAAATGGGTTTGCTTGGGATCAGAAACTTGAGACCTACGATCCTAAATACTACAAGTGGACGCAGTGGTTATTTGTGCAGATGTTCAAGCACGGGTTGGCCGTTCGCAAGAAGGCGATGGTCAACTGGTGTCCATCATGCAAGACTGTCCTTGCGGATGAGCAAGTCGAGGGCGGGAGATGTGAACGCTGTGGAAGTGAGACGACGCGCAGGGAAACCGAGCAGTGGTTCTTTAAGATCACTGAGTACGCGCAGCGACTGCTTGATAATATCGATGGCACAGGAAAGAAGAAACAGGAAACCGGAAACAATGGGGTTATTCGTACACAGTTCAGGCCAATGCCAAAGGGATACGATCCCCGCCTGGTCGGATTGCGCTGGCCGGAGAAGATTAAGATCGCGCAGAGGAATTGGATCGGCAAGAGCGAAGGCACTGAGATTGACTGGAACTACGGAAAGGGGAGGACAATCACCACTTTCACCACCCGTCTTGATACGATATTCGGGGTCACCTTTCTGGTGGTGGCGCCGGAGCACCCAATCGTCGCTTCGCTCCTAAATTCAAAATTTAAAATTCAAAGTTCAAAGTTGAGAGAAGTGAAGAGCTATATCGAGGGGGCGCTCAAGAAGACGGAGCAGAAGCGTCAAGCGGCAGAGAAAGAGAAAACGGGAGTTGACAGCGGACTTCGCGGTGAACATCCGTTGACCGGTGAACCCATACCGATTTGGATTGCGGAGTTTGTGCTCAAGGATTACGGCACCGGGGCGGTAATGGGAGTTCCGGCGCATGATCAGCGGGATTACGAGTTTGCCTCGCAACATCATTTACCGATCCGAAAGGTGATTGAAGTTGCCGGGAAGAGTGTGGCAGACGTCGCGGTTACTGAGTACGGGACACTTGTTGGCTCCGGGCTGTATGACGGATACAGTTCACAAGAGGCGATGAAGGGGATACTCAGGGATTTGGAGGCAAAGAAAGCCGGGAGGAAGGCTGTCAGCTATCACCTGCGGGACTGGCTCATCTCCCGTCAGCGGTATTGGGGACCTCCGATTCCGATGCTATTTTGTCAGCAGTGTGCCAAGCGGGGTAGAACCTTTAAAGGAGGATACCTTAAAGGTATGGCCGGTTGGTGGCCGGCTTCCGAAGAGGAGCTTCCAGTGTTGCTGCCGGAGATGAGCTACGAAAACGTCAGACCCGCCGGAGACGGCAAAGCCCCGCTCGAGAAAGCGCCCGAGAGTTGGTTGTACACCAAATGCCCTCAGTGCGGAGGACGAGCGAAGCGGGAGACGGATGTTTCCGACACTTTTCTGGATAGCTCGTGGTACTTTTTGAGATATCCTTCGGTCAACCTTAAAAATTCGAAGCACGAAACACGAAACGGGGAGATATCAAATCGTTTCGAATTTCGAGATTCGAATTTCGAGATTCCTTGGGATCAAGAGGTCACAAGGTCGTGGTTACCTGTTGACGCCTATATCGGCGGAGCCGAACATGCGGTGCTGCACCTTCTCTACAGCAGGTTTGTAACCATGGCGCTTCATGACTGGGATTACCTCCCGTTTGAGGAACCATTTCCCTTCTTGTTCAGTCATGGTTTGATCATCAAGGACGGGGCGAAGATGAGTAAAAGCCGGGGAAACGTCGTTATCCCTGATGACTATATCAATAAGTTTGGTTCTGATACATTAAGATTGTATTTGATGTTCTTAGGACCCTATGATTTGGGTGGAGATTTTCAAGATACCGGGATCGCAGGGATGTACAGATTCCTGACGCGAGTCTGGAAACTCTATCAAGATAATTCAAAATTACAACTGAAAAATTCAAAATTAGGGAAAAATTCAAATAGGGATTTAGAGCGATCGTTACATCGGACGATTCAAAAAGTAACGGAGGACATCGGCAAGTTTAAATTTAATACCGCCATTGCGTTTTTAATGGAGTTCGTCAATGAATGGGAAGATGGGGGAAGCCTTTCAAGAGAAGATTGCGGAAGCTTCCTCAAGTTGCTTGCCCCTTTTTCCCCACATATCAGCGAAGAATTATGGCAGGTAATCCAACAAAAAGAAGAAGCAAAAGCTAGCTTTTCCAGCATCCATGTGGCCGAATGGCCCAGCTTTGACGAGCAACTGACGCAATTTAAAGAAGTTGAGATTGTCGTGCAAGTCAATGGAAAATTGCGGGGGAAATTTAGCGTTTCCGCGAAAGATTCGGAAAATAAAGAGAAGCTTATCGCGCTTGCAAGAGAAGTGAAGGGTGTTTTGCCGTATGTAACTGCGGAAAACCCCAAAGCAATCATTTGGGTCAAGGGAAAACTGGTCAATTTCGTCTTATCATAAAGCCGGACGCTGCCCATGAATTTCCTGCTCAACCTCGATCGGGTTTTTGAGGAACACCGGGTGACGCTGCTTCTTGCCCTGATAGGCCTCTTTCTGCTGGGCGTGGGTGTGCTTTCCGCTGTTACCATCGCGATAAACCGAAGTAAACCGACGGTTGAGATCATTCCTGTTCAAGAGGCAGAGCCCAGCGGTACTCTAGAAATTGTTGTCGATGTGGCAGGCGCCGTTGAGAAACCAGGACTCTACCGTCTTCCCCGAGAGGCTCGAGTGAATGATGCGTTGGTTGCCGCCGGCGGATTTTCCGCGGATGCCGATCGGAATTGGGTGGAGAAGTATATCAATCTTGCACAATTGTTATCGGATGGCATCAAGCTTTATATTCCAACCGTTTCTGAAGATCTGTCGGCAGAAACTCTTGGTTCAAACAATCCGGCGGATGCCGGTGGGGCGGTGATTGGATATCAAACCCAAACGATAAATGTTAACACGGCAAGCCTCGCGGAGTTGGATTCTCTCTGGGGAATTGGTGAAAAGCGGGCGCAGGCGATCGTCGACAATCGGCCGTACGGAGATCTTTCCGAATTGACATCCAAGGCAGGTATCCCAAAAAATGTTTTTGAACGCATCAAATCTCAAATTTCGCTTTATTAACCAGCTTATCTCATGCTCCGGAATGCGCAGGAATTCTCATAAAAACATCGATTGCTATTCCTGCGAGTCGGTTGCCAAACGACGATAAACTTGATCTATTATGATGCGTATTATTATAATAAGTACGCTATTGATTGCACTATCCGGTCTGTGGGTTCTACGCTACCATGCAGCGCTCTATTCAACCGATGTGATCCCCAACGACAGCATGGTAAGGATTCAAGGATATGTGACTTCACAACCATATCTAAAAGCATCAATACAGATCATGCGTATTGAACGCTTCCAAGTACTCTCTGAACCATTTCCGAGGTTCTCGTATGGTGATCATGTACAACTGATTGGCAATATCCAAGAACGGCTGACAGATTCCGGACAAACGGAACTATGGTTGATCTATCCAGAAATTCGCATACTGCAGGAGACGAATGGAGTTGCAAGTCCGCTGGCGATTCGGATCATCGCTTCGATCTACGGGGTGAGACAAAGTCTCCAAGAGATTTTCTCAGATTTACTGCCCGAACCGCACGCCTCGCTGACAGCAGGAGTGGTTTTAGGGGTGCATCGAAGTTTAGCGCAGGATTTCGAACGAGCGCTGCGGCAAACGGGCACCATCCATGTGATTGTCGCTTCCGGGTATAACGTTTCGGTGGTGGCGGGACTGTTGATGACCATGCTCGGGCAATTCCTCAACAGGCGGTGGGTGTTACCTCTGGCGATTTTGGGAATTATCCTTTATACCATCATGGCCGGAGGTGAACCGCCGATTATTCGCGCCGCGATTATGGGATCACTGGCGTTTATCGCGCAGTTTCTCGGCAAGCAATATCATGGATTATGGGTGCTTTTACTGACATCAATGCTTATGGCGTTGATCTCGCCACTGCTGATCTATGATGTTGGATTTCAACTGTCGGTGGCGGCTACCTTCGGCATTTTGGCGCTCACACCGACACTTACTCCGCTGCTTGCCAGAGGCGTCCGATTACTTGGGAGAAACCTCACAGAGGATCTTGGAGTGACACTTGGCGCACAACTGTCAGTGTTGCCCATCCTTCTGGTCCATTTCGGGAGCGTGAGTTGGATTTCTCCTCTGGTGAATCTGATTGTCGTGAATTTGGTTCCAGTGATCATGGGTTTTGGGGGACTGCTGGCCGGTGCCGGTTTTCTCTGGCTGGATATGGCTCGAGTCGTTGCCCTCTTAGCCTGGGTTCCGTTGGAAGCTTTTATTGTGGTGGTGAATTGGTTTGACGGACTTCCGCTTCGCCCGATCAGCATTTCCTCTCATTCTGCCTGGTGGGTTGCCGCATACTACGCGCTGATGTTTTTCTGGATATGGAAGAGTAACCGACATCCTGCACGGGCGGTTATTCAAGTCAAGAGGAGGGACGAGTGATGAGCGGCGCAAATCCCATACCTCGGATTATTTTCTTGATTTTCGCAATCGGAATAGGATTATTTTTCGGGATTATCCGTTCCTTACCCGATCAGTATGCCCACGTCATTGCCTGTGATGTCGGTCAAGGAGACGCGATCTTACTGTCCTCTCAATCTTCTCAGGTGCTTATCGACGGAGGTCCCGACAGCAAAGTCTTGGATTGCCTGTCGCAGCACATTCCTTTCTGGGATAGGACGCTCGAAGTGGTGGTTTTAACTCACCCTCAGGCTGATCATATGAATGGCTTAGTCGACGTTCTTGATCGCTTTGCCGTTGAACAGGTTATCGTCAATGGGGTTGTCAATGACACCGCCGGTTTTCGGGCATTTCAAGATGCCGTTTTTAAGGAAGGAGCTTCCATTCATCTGCCATCCCGTGGTGATATCATCCGCATAGGAGAGTTTGAGCTTTCAGTTCTTTGGCCCGGTAACCAGGTCGGCTTGGCAGAGGTGTGGCAGCCTGAGACCGGAGGAACTATCTTGGGGGCAGCAACCCATCAGGGGGACATCAATGAAACTTCGATCGTTACGAGACTAACGTATGGGGATTTTGATGCTTTATTTGTCGGCGATATCGGATTTTCTACGGAGGAAGCACTCGTTGCCGATGGAGTGCTTGGAAAGGTTGAGCTTTTAAAAGTCGGGCATCACGGGTCTAAATACGCATCATCAGCGGAATTCTTGGACGCGGTGCATCCCGCATTGGGGATTATCTCCGTCGGCGCACAAAATCGATTCGGGCATCCGACGCAGGAGACTTTGATGCGTTTGGATCAGGTTGGGGCACGGATTCTGCGTACCGACATTTCCGGAGACGTCGAAGTCGATTCTGACGGAAAGAAGTATTGGGTGGTCAATTAGTTTATTCAGAGTAGACGTGCGGCTAGTGAAAATATACTCAGGGTGTTAGAGTAAAATTATGAATGAGATTGAATGGCTGCAATCAAGATCAGGAAATGGGGATGATGTGTTGCGCAGTGCAGACTCTTTTCTCGAAAAGGCCAAAGAATCTGAGAGTTTTTCTCTAGCATCAGAAACCGTCAACGTGTTTGATCCGGACGAGTTAGATACAGATTCATTGGAGGGATTTGCCGCGAGTTTGCGGGAGGAATTCTTTAATTATTATGTCTCTCCTTTTCTTCCGGAGAATGGTTATCATACAAATCAGGATATTGCTCAAGCACTCAAGAAGAAGTCCGTTGAGGTCTACGCTCAAGATGTACGGGGATTGGTTTCCACAATTTTGCATGCCATCCATGGGGAGGAGCACGATTTTTATCCCATTCGGGCTCTTTACCTGCAATGGCAAGAGCTTGAGCTGGGAGTGTTGGTGATGTCGATAGAAGCAAAAGAGCCGTGGTTGTTGAGCATCGCGGTTGCTCCGTATGATGAGTTTTTCGATCCTCATGATGGTCATGAATACTATCTTCCTATCTTTGAGCGGATCTGGGAAGGTATACCCGGGGATGGATCCCTTACCAAGAGCCTGGTTATGGCACTATCCGGAGATTTGGATGGTTTGGCAGAGATAGGTTTTATTGATCGGGTAGCTCCCATGAGCGAATAGCGCGTACTTCTTCTCTTGCTTCGTTTCAGAAACCTCAGGAGCTGGTATACTAGGCACATGTTTGTAGATGAGCTGAAGCTTCAGATAAAAAAAGCGTTGAAGGCCTTAAATCTTCCTCAGGTAGATATAACATTAGAGCATCCGGCGGATGAAGCGCATGGGGACTATGCAACGAATGTCGCACTGAAGTTGCACCAGCAACTTCATAGGCACGAAGCACGAAGCATGAAGCATGAAAAAATCTCACAGGTTGCTCCCTATAAAACTCCTAGGGAAATTGCAAAGGCGATTGCTGACTATTTCGAATTTCGGATTTCGGATTTCGGATTTCTCCACAAAGTGGAGGTAGCGGGTCCGGGATTTATCAATTTTTGGATATCCGAACACTTTTTGTTGGATGAACTCAAACGCATTTTAGATCTGGGAGATAAATATGGAGAGAATGCTTTGGGTAAAGGAAAAAAGATTCTCCTTGAATTCACAGATCCCAACCCATTTAAGGAATTTCATATCGGTCATTTGTACTCAAACATTGTCGGAGAGTCATTGGCGCGGTTACTGGAGGCGACAGGTGCCACAGTTAAGCGGGCAAACTATCAGGGTGATGTCGGGCTGCATGTTGCCAAAGCCATTTTTGGGCTTTTGCAAATTCAAAATTCCAAATTACAAATTCAAAAGTGGGAGAAAAAGGCGCTCGAAGAACGGGTAAAAATATTAGGACGGGCTTATGCGATGGGTGCGAGAGCCTATGAAGAAGATGAGGGGGCCAAAAAGGAGATTAAGGAACTTAATTCAAAGATTTATGCACAGGATCCTGAGATTCAGGAGCTTTACAACAAGGGAAGGGAGTGGAGCCTTGAGTACTTCGAGTCCATTTACAAACGGTTAGGGACCGCATTCGATTTTTACTACTTCGAGCGGGAGGCTGGGAAGATTGGGCTGGAACTCGTCAAACAACATTTGAAGGATGGGATCTTCGAGGAGAGCCAGGGTGCCATTGTTTTCCCCGGAGAAAAGCATGGCCTGCATACCAGAGTGTTCATTAATTCCCAGGGTTTGCCGACCTATGAGGCGAAGGATTTGGGTTTGGCACTCACGAAGTACCAAGATTTTGCCTTTGATGAGTCGGTCATCATCACCGGTAACGAAGTCGATGAATATTTTCGTGTAGTCCTGAAAGCCCTTTCACTCATCAATCCGGCCCTCGGGCAGAAGACGAAACATATTTCGCACGGGATGGTACGGTTGCCGGGAGGAAAGATGTCATCGAGAACAGGAGATGTGATAACCGGTGAGTGGCTCTTGGATGAGGCAAAGGGCGGGGTGACGGAGATTATTCAAAAGGCCGGATCTCTTGATAAGTCAATTCAGGATTCCGTGGCGGAGACGGTCGGGTTGGGGGCTGTTAAGTACGCACTCCTCAAGAGCAGTATCGGTCGGGATATTGTGTTTGACTTCAAGGAGTCGGTCAGTTTTGAGGGCAACAGCGGGCCGTATCTCCAGTATACGTACGCAAGAGCGCGAAGCGTACTTTCTCAAGCAAAAAACTCAACCTTTAAAGTAGGATCCTTTAAAGGTATTCAATTGAATGCTGAGGAACTCAGCATTTTGCGCTGGCTCTATCGATATCCCGAGGCGGTGGATCTGGCGGCTCAAGAATTTTCCCCCAACGTCATCTGCGGATATCTCTTTGAGCTGGCGCAGCGTTTCAACGCGTTCTACAACAAGCATCGGATCCTTCAGGCAAAAGAAAAAGGGGTTCGGGCATTTCGGATGCAGCTGACAACCGCTGTTTCGCAGATACTTTCCAATGGGCTTTTTCTTCTTGGTATCAAAGCTCCCCGGAAGATGTAATTGGTTCCATCATAAATCCAGCTGGAGAATAGAGTGGTTTTTCCTCTTCCACCGGGATTGGCATGTTCCCCGATTCCTTCTTGCGATCACTTTTCTCTAGTGTAGAATACAACCCAAGATGAGTCATGATCTGCTGCAAGCATCTATCCATGAGGGTGAAGACGGATATTCATCCGAACTCCGGATGGTCGGGGAGCGAGCCGTCGAGTACCAAGAACTTCACTTTCATGAACCCGCGGTGAACCATGCGCTTGGTGCGGCTGCGGTCGTCGGCGACTGGGGGATTGCCATGAATCCGGATGAACATCTCAGGGCGGTAGATGAACACGTACGGGTAATGGGGAGAGAAGAGTTGGGCCGAAGTCATGTTGAAAGTGGATTTTCGCAGACGCGTTGGAGCAAGCTGATGCCTTACTCCGAGCTTCTTCCCTTTCAAGCTGAAGTGTCCCGGAGGGCGATTCTTGAAAGTTGTCGGGCTGTGGGAGTCGATCCCTCAAATCTAAAACGGATCAGCGTTGCCTCGACAACGCCGTTCTCTGAGGACATCGCGAACCTTGTTCGGGCTTCCCTTGGTGTCTCCAGCGAGGTTCCCGCCGAATATGTGGCCGCTGCTTGTAATTCATCAGCGCTTGCCTTTGACCTTCATCTGCAAGAGGCTGCTAACTATCCGGACGGTCCGCAGGCGATTGTCGGCCTCGAAACGATGATGTCATTGCGGGAGCCTTTGGTTGATCTTACACATCCCGATGCCTACAACTATGCCAGGGGCGTAACCGATCGGACGTCGTTGTCTTTTTTTTCCGATCGAGCTGCGGCATTGGTTTATGATCCGAAGCGTTTGCGTGTGCTTGCGCGAGCGACGCACGGAGAACCGGATACGCGGGGAGCATTGGGGGGACTAATGACCATTGATTTTACCGGCAAAGAGGTAGAGGGGTACAGCGGATTGTTGCGCAGGAACGGGCGAGGAGTGGTAGCTCATATTCCTGATCCGAAACCTGACCAAGCGGTGTACATGAATGATTTGGGAACGACCCGCTTGTTTCTCACCTTGCTGCGTAGTCTTGCAGATAAATTCAAGGTTCAGTACGGAGAACGGATGGGAGAGCCGTTTGATCCTTCACGGGTTGAGCATGTCATGGCCCATCATCCGAGTTTCCAGATTCATAATCACTTGCGGGAGAAGCTTCTCGGTTTCTCGCAAAGCGTTATGCCGTGGTGTCGGGAGCATGTCAATGCGCCGGCCTGTACCTTTGGAATGGAAATGGCGCGGGTTCTGCCTAACCTGCAGGTGGGAGATCGGATACTTCAGGTCTTTTTCGGAGCGGGAGCAACGGGACAGATTCTTCTCACGGAGATCGTCTGATTTTTCCCAAAGTGAAGACGGGTTCATCATTTCTTCTCCTTGAGATAGATACTTTTCGCAACGTTCTTGGAAGTTCAATATGCTCTGTGTTAAGATTTATTTGGTATCAATCAATAGCAGATTTTGATGCACCAAGAGAAGAAAGATCGAATCATCGCTATCAGTCTGTTTACGCTGTTTACGCTTCTTACCTCGGTGATCGCCATCCGTCAGAAGCAGAGTTCGGGGCTTGCCGCGACCGATGGCTTTTTCGGGGATATTATCGTTGACAACGATCTTGCCTACGGCACATTACCTTTGCAGAAACTGGATCTCTGTGAGCCGAAGAACATCTCGGGGAAAGTTCCCGGTGTGATCCTCATTCACGGCGGAGGAGGGGATAAATCCGGTTATTCCCTCATTTGCCGGCAGTTGGCGAAACAGGGGCTGGTTGCGATAGCCGTGAACTTCCGGGAGAGTCCTCCTCCCGGATACAAAGTAATTTTGCCCGACAATAGAGACGCCCTTTCCTGGTTAAAGCAGCGGCCGGAAGTTGATCCCCAGCGAATCGCGGCGATGGGAGGAAGTTTGGGAGGCTATGTCAGTTCCCTTTTGGGAACCATGGAGTTTCCCAATAAAGTCAACTGCGTTGCCAACAATTATGGTCCGACTGATTTTACCGACCCAACGTTTTATCAGGATTCTCCTGTAAAGCAGCAATTCGTTGACAAATTTTTCGGGGGTGTGACGTATGAGGATGATCCTCAGCTCTATAGGGATTTGTCTCCCATCACCCACGTCTCCGTTCAGGATCCGGCAGCCTGGTTGTTTACCAGAAGCACAAACGATCATCTGGTCCCGAGAAGCCAGATGGAGCGCATGGTTGCGGCACTCAAGAGTGTCGGTATATCGAGCCAGATTTACGAATACGAAGGGACCGGCGGAGGACATGCAAACAACCTTTCGCCAAAAGAAAATCTCAAACTCCTGGACACGCGGATATCATTTCTGGTTCAGTGTTTGTCCAAATAGCTCCACATATTTCTTTAGACCGTAAAAACATCTTTGACTTTCTTTCTTCGACTCCTCCAATGCGTGTTACAATAGCGGCGTGGACGACGCATATCATCGATTGAGCCTTCCTTCAGGAATTACCCTTCTTACTGTGCCGATGGCGGGTGTTGCGAGTTTGACCTTGCTTGTCATGGTGCGCACCGGCAGTCGGGATGAGCCGGAGAAACTGGCGGGTATTTCCCACTTCCTCGAGCACATGGTGTTTAAAGGAACGCAGAAATATCCGACCGCCTATGAGGTTACCTCGGCGATTGATTCCATCGGCGGCGAATTTAACGCCTACACGAGCAAGGAATTCACCGGCTTCTATATCAAATTGGCCGCTTCTCATTTTCAGCGCGGCGCGGATCTCCTCTCGGAGATTCTGGTGCGGCCGCGATTGGCTGCCAATGATGTCAGTAAAGAGAAGGGAGTCATTATTGAGGAGATTAACATGTACGATGATCTCCCGCCGAAAAAAGTCGCTGACGTCTATGAACGGCTGATCTACGGAAATACGAGCCTCGGCAGAGAGACGATCGGGAACCGAAATTCCGTGCAAGTAATTTCCCGCAAGGACCTTCTGGCGTATCTACGGCAACGCTATACATCAGGAAGGCTGGTTATCGGCGTGGTCGGCGGAATAAAGCATGCGGGGCTGGGCCTGTCCGTTATACGAGACAGCATTGGACAAGCCTTTGCCGGTTTACCTCGAGGAAAAGACGGTTGGGGGAAGCCCGCCATTCTCCGGCAGGCAAAACCCGCGGTCTCCTTCTTTGAGAAGCAGACCGGACAGTCGCACTTCATCCTCGGAGTTCGGACTTTTCCGAGAGGGCATAAAGACAGGTACGCGTTAGGTGTGTTGTCCGTTATTCTGGGCGGCAGCGCCAGCTCGAGATTGTTTACGGAAATTCGCGAGAAACGGGGACTGGCGTATTACGTCAAAGCTGATGTTGATACCTATTTTGATTGCGGGGATTTGAGCGTGAGCGCCGGAGTCGATACGAACCAAATTGACACGGCGTTGCGATTGGTACTCGAGCAGTTCAGGAATGTGTCAAGGAAGACAGGAGAAGGGAGCATCACCGAGGAAGAAGTAACCCGGGCTAAAGAATTTCTCAAGGGCCGGTTTATCCTGGAGCTTGAGGACAGTCATGATCTGGCCGATCTTTTTGTCCGGCGCTTCCTTCTAGAGAGAAAAATTCTCACGCCGAGCCAATATCTTTCCAGGATTTCTGCTGTCACCCGGGATGATATTGTACGCGTAGCGCGCACGATTTTTACAGAAAAGAATCTCAATTTGGCGATTGTGGGGCCGTACAGTAAAACCCATAGACAGCGGTTCATGAAATTGCTTACAATAGAGGAAATAATGAATAGGAAATAGGAAATAATGATTTGAAAGATGACGGTATTACTCATTACTCATTACTCATTACTCATTTATCATTGAACCGGAGGTACTATGCAGGCACAACGAAGTGTGGTGATGGTCAAACCGGATGGGTTGCAGCGGGGTTTGGTGGGCGAGATCATTTCCCGGTTCGAGCGCAAGGGACTGAAACTCGTTGGAATCAAGATGCTCCAACTCACGGACGAGGTGCTGGAACACTGGTACGCCCATCATAAGGGAAAACCGTTTTTCCCCAGGTTGGTGAGTTTTATGAAGGTGGCGCCCGTCGTGGCCATGCTCTGGGAAGGCTTGGACTGCGTGCAGACGGTGCGCATGCTCACCGGCATCACCAAGGCCCGGGAGGCGGAGGCCGGTTCGATCCGGGGGGATTTGGCGGTCTCCCAACAGCTTAATTTGATCCACGCTTCCGATTCAATCGAGATGGCGCAGAAGGAAGAGAAGCTCATCTTCTCTCGGGAAGAGATTTTTGAATACAAGAAGGATATTGAGGTCTTCGTCTACTCCGAGGAAGAGAGAGAATAAAGATAGGGATTAGGGGTTAGGTTTTAGCTTATAGCTTATAGTAGAGAAGAAGTAGGTTTTAGGGGTTAGGAGTTAGGGTTTAGGGACAAGTCTTCAGTTTCCAGTGAGTGAATTGACCTTTAAGGTAGGATCCCTGCAAGGTATGTCCTATAGTTGTATTCTAGACTAGTTGTGGTATACTTCCGGGAATTATGAGTCCAAGAGAGACAGAAGCACCATTTGCAGTACAAAGATTGTCCGATGAGGAGCTAGGTCGGGAAACGCACAGGTTGATGGGCGCGTATATAGATACTTTACGCGATCTTCGGACTCAACTTGGTAGACAACCATATATACCCCCGTACCATGAATTTCCGTCTGGCATTGTTTTCGACCCTTTGCGATACGAGCATGAAGGTGGTTATTTTCGTTACCATATTACCCTGAGACCTGAAGGCGGCGATCGCTGGAGTCTTGACATTCTCAGGTTTCTTGCTCATCCTGGGACTGGGAGACCAGTGGGGCGGGAGGGCTTCTTATCCGATCATGTGACGCTGATGGACGATTCAGGGGAAGAACCTTCTCGCTGGCATCGCGTTGGTTATGAAAGAGTCGTTAGTGATGAATATGGAAATAGCTTTTCATCCGAGGATGATCCTACAGCCGTAAAGCAAACGGAAGAATTCTTGGAAGACCTAAGGAATTCAGCTGAAGCTGAGTTTAGCCCCTTTGGGTTAAGAGTGCGAGCAGAATTTGCGATCGATCAGATAAAGAGAGCTCTGCGTGATTTTCCTCAGTTGACGACGGAGTTCGATCGTGCTTTCGCCGACTATAGGGGAGCTCATTTGTTCGAATCTCATGAAGATGTTGCACCGCTTATTGCTGATGTTCAATTTGACAAAGGGAGTTTCCGTTACCAGGTGAGACGTAAACTATCGCTCGATGATACGGAGGAGATTACTATTTCTAAATTCCCCTCTCTTAGATTTGTTCAACAGCAAGAGTTGGAGGGCATTACTCTCAGAAAAATAGATTATCTTTCTCAAGGATATATTCTAGAATATCTAGGATATATTGAGCACAGATCAGCTTTTTCGGAAGCTGGAGAGATGAAATCCTCCAGAGGAAATGCGGTTGCAACGGCAGAAATAGCGAGATTTATTACGGAACTTCAGGATCTTCTGAGAAATTCAGCATAGTTTTATTGCTGTGTCATTCGCTTTCCTCGTCGAGGATTCTTTTTAACTGAGCGGCGATCGCCTGGCGTTTAAAAAGAGTACCGTTATGGCCTATAGTTGATTTTTCAGGAGGATGTGGTATACTTCCGAGAATTATGAATAGGGGTGGAGCAGAAACACCAAGTGAAGAGAGACGACTGAACCTGGCTGAGATCACTTCGGAAGCGAGTCGATTAATCGGGTTGTTTAAAGAGACCCTGAGAGCGGATCCCGAGTTCTCGAAAACCCTGGTGGATGGTTATCTCAGCGAAGAGCCTGACGACAGGAGTAACTTCGGTCACGAACCGATTAAGATCACGAGGGGTAGTTTTCGATATTCGATTGATTACGGTGCAATCAAGGGTCATAACGGCCGTTTGGGCCAAGAGTTAGTGATTATCCGGGAACTATCAGGAGTGAAACTCCAAGGAGATCTGACAGTAATGATGGATTTGCGTGTGGAGCCTGATAATTCAGCCCTCATTAAATTTAAGAGGGGAAAACGAGATAGCCATAAAATTTGGGATGAAGAAGGTCTGGAACTCCACCTTTCGACTCCAACTGCGATTTCTCAAGTCGAAGGATTTTTGGTCGATTTTCAGCAAGTGATTTAGTTATTTTGGTGTCATCTATGACAAATTCTGAAGGATCGATTATCACAGGAGACAGCTCTCCAGATGAGCTGTTGGCTGTCGATGATGTGTTTATGCATGCACTACGATTAATTGGGGAGTTTCGTGATATCCTTGATAAAGACTTGTCTTTTCTTCTATCCGCAGAGAATTTTGGGGAAGTTAAATTATTCAAAGATATCGCTCCCAATGTTCCTTTTCACCTTTTTCGAATGCATAGAACCCAGTACATTCTCAGCTATGAGGAGCTTGATTCTCGGCGAACGTTAGAGATTTCTAAAGATTTTGGTAGGGAAGCAGAGAGAAGGGAAGAGGAACGTATTAAACTTTCGTATGTAGATCCCGCTGATGAGAATTTTCCAGTTGAGATTCTGTGGACACGATTTGATACGGACAAGGGAAGAGAAGAACACAGGAATACGCGGACCGCAGTTGAGGGAGTTAAAGGATTTTTGGAAGGGCTTCGAAAGGCTTCTCAGATTCCTGACCTTTAAGGTAGGATCCCTGCAAGGTATGTCTTATTAGCTTTGGTCGATGGCGGATTGGATGAGGGATTTTAACTCTTCGTAGGTTCCGGGATTCTTGATTCTCGTGCCGTTTAAGAAAAATGTCGGGGTAGAACTGATTCCCAACCTCAAGCCGCTTTGATAGTCGCTTTGCACATTGTCAGCCGCTTCGCTTGAGTCCAAATCCGTCCTGAACTGGTCGGTGTTCAAGTCCATATCTTGCGCATAACCGATGATCATTTCCTTAGCGTTACCGCTTTCCGACCAAGCGCTTTGGAAGTCAAAGAGCTTATCGTGCATCTCCCAGAATTTTCCCTGCTTGCCGGCAGCTTCCGCTGCTTGGGCGGAGAGCTGGGCATTTTGATGGATTTCCCGGATCGGGTAATGCCGATAGACGACCCGCAGGCCGTCTTTGAACTCATCAACCGCTTGGTTTATAAGCGGGAAGTATGAAGCGCAGGCGGGGCACTGGAAATCGCTGTATTCGATGAGCGTTGCCTTGGCATTTTCCGGTCCCTTTACCCAATCGCTTACTTGGATAACCATTTCTGTTTGCAGAGTTTGCGGGTCTATCTTCGTCGTGACAGTTGAAGAATTCGTCAAGACGACGCCGATAACCAGAATGAGGACCGTTATGCCGATGATGCCGATGACGAATTTGCTCATAGGTTTGAAGTGTACAGGAAATAAGCTGTGATCTCAAGAAGTAGCGCTGGCGCTCAACCACTTTGACACCGTTGATCTGGCGTTGTAGTATTCAGCCACTTTATGTCAAAAAAAGAGAGCCTGCGCAGCCGGAGAAGACAGGCGGCACGTCAACGGGACTTTTCGCGTCGAGCCGCGATTGTTGCGGGCTCAGTCGGCACAGCCGGCCTGGGGCTCTATCTTCTTGATCGCCGTTTCGGAATTTTTTCAGGAGAACGGTTGGGTTCTGAATACCCGGAAGTTCTACGATACTATCCGGAAATGGCAGAACAGCCCGTCAGAGAAAACGGAGTTTTTCAAACGACCCAGACTTCTGTTCGCTGGTTCAATTTCGGTGATGCGCGTTTTGATCCCGATGCGGCAGCCAGGATATTTTCTTATTTTGAGGAAATATCCGACAATGGCATTATTTCTTCCATTCATAATCCGAGCGGAGAGGACGTTTATTTTGAAGCAAGACCAAATCCCGTTGTACGTCCGGAGCATGTCTTTATTACCTCAGCGGAAGCTCCAAACCCATCATGGTTAACGGATTGGGGACAAGGCGGCACCTACAGAGGATTTGATGGTTCTGTGAACTTGACTCGCATTCCCCTCGTGTCTCCAGAGCCGGGATTGGAGCGGGAGGTCTATGATACTGTCGAGAAGAACGCAAATAAAATATTCATCATCGAAGCTTGCCAGAACTCGGTCAATGTCATCTCTTCCGATCCGGAAACCCCTCACTACTTTCAAGAGGCATTTTGCGTTGGTTCGGGTACAGCCGTTGCTTTTCGCCAAATGAAGGTTACATATTCGGGCTACACAGAATTTGTTCATGATAAAGCATTCCAGGTTCCTGCAGGTACCATTCCCTTCGTGGAACTTGATGAGGTCCTGTATCACGAGATACCGGTCTTTTCTCCAGCCATACATCTCGAACAATAACCGTTTCTTGGAACACATCCACCGATTCCGTCAACCAGACAGTTCGACCGAATTTGTCATTCTTCCGGCCCGAGGGGGTTTATTTTTACCGGTCTGGCGTAGCGCTCGCTTGAGACGCGCAGGACTTTTTTGCGATTTTGGTTTTTTGATTTGGGGAGAGGCAGGGTTATGGCCGGAAAGGGCGCGGACGTCGCATTGTCAATGGAGAGTTTGGCCACAATCTGGAATTTTCCCAAATTGACGAGATCCTCTTCAGTGTAGATGCCGCCGAATTCTTTCATGAGCCGTGCCGCGTCCTCCGCACCGACCAGGAAGCTCACCAGCGTGCCGATGTTTCCGAAGATCGCTTTCTCAAGCTCTTCAACAAGCTGTGCCATATACTGGTTGGCGAGGATGAGGTTCAATCGGTACTTCCTCGCCTCGGAGAGGATTTTGATGAAGCTCGTCGTCGCGAAGTTCTGAAACTCATCGACGTAGAGGAAGAAGTCACGGCGCTCGCTTTCCGGGATATTAATCCTGTTCATGGCGGCCAGCTGCAAACGGGTGATGAGCATCGCGCCCAAGAGCGCGGCGTTGTCCTCTCCCAGTTTTCCCTGCGCGAGATTGGCGATCAAAATTTTTCCGTTGTTCATCAGATCTTCAAGGTTGACTGAGGAGACCGGCGAGCTGATCACCCCGCGGATCGTGGGGCTGGTGACGAACTGGCCGACTTTGTTGAGGATCGGCGAGATGGCTTCACTGCGCAGTTTTTCGTTCATTTTGGCGTATTCCCGCATCCAGAAATCTTTCAGGACATCATCCGGCAGCTTATCCAAGACCGATTGGCGGAAGGAATCATCGGTGAGCATCCGGGGAACGTCATCCAGCGTCGAGTTTGGCCGCTGCACGAGCGTCAGGAGGGTATTGCGCAGGATATATTCGAGCCTTGGTCCCCAGGAGTAGGAATAGAGCTTGTAGAAGATAGAGACGATACCGGAAGCCACCAGTTCGGCGTGGGCTGGGTCGGTAACTTCCAGGGGGTTCAGGCGGACGACGCGGGCACTGTCGGAAGGATCAAAGTAGATGACGTCGTTGATGCGGCTTGAGGGAATATAGTCGAGAAGGATTTCGGAAAGATCCCCGTGGGGGTCGATCACCGCTACCCCTTCGCCGTTTCGCATATCGGCGATCGCGAGGTTGGCGATGAGGGTTGATTTTCCGGTACCGGTCTTCCCGATGACGTAGACGTGCCGGCGGCGGTCTTCCCGTTTGATCCCGAAAATCTGCGTGCGATTTTTATATTCGGTTCTGGCGATGAAGTTGATTTCGCGCTTTTCCTCGTCGGTCAAATTCATGGCTACCGGGAGATTTTCCGGCGGTTCTCCGAGGAGGCTTGCCCCCCAGGCAACGTTCTTGATTTTTGAGAGCGTCAGGTTGGGAAGATGATATAGTGTGGCTAGTTCTGATATATTCAGATAGTTTCTCGCGGCCGTATGACGAAAGGTACGCCTGATGATGGAAGCCAGAAATTGTTTCTTGGATAACAGGGGGTATTTGAGGCCCAGGCTATTGCCTTCGCCGATGGAAAAGGAGCCGAAGGAACCGGAGAGGTTTTGCAAGAGCTGCTGGGAACGCGATTTGGATTCGGAATCGGTAAGGAGTTTAATGCCCACACGGAAGCCGGTTTCCGAAATTTTCTGGTCGATTAAATCTTTTTGCGGATGGGATTTGGTCTCACCCGGTTCGCCGCCAACGACTGGCACTCCCTTTTCTACAGCGCTTGCTCCTGCTGATTGCCAATTTCTGGGAGCCGGACTCACCAGATACTGAACCAGCATGAAGTCATCGGCTTGGGCTTTAGCCATGGTGCCCAGAATGGTTGCCAAGGGATCGACGTCTTTTAATTCTTTGTAGGTTTTAATGGGAAAATAAGAAGCGGATGTGAGGACCAATTGCGCGGCGGAGGGATGTTTCAGTTGGGCAACTTCCGGAAGATAGTCCTTGATTGTCGAAACGATGATCTTTGGGTAGGAGGCGGAGAGTTGCGACTCGATATATTGTTGGACATCGGCGGGGATGACCATGATGAAATAGGTGATTTGATTGATGGTGGCTATCTCGAGGGAGATGGGAGTCGGCGTGCCGGCAAGATGCTGCCAAATCGTGGATTTGAGGTAGGGGAGGGCGGCGAAGAATTGGGCGGCAGCCTCCGGGGTTTCTTCCGAATCTTTGGGATTTCGCAGCTCGAGAATAACGCGCTGTTCCATGCTGAAGTTATGATATCACATGAGGAAGTGTCAAGCGTATAGGATTTGGGAGTCAGGAGTTGTGATAGAATTCGAGTGAGGAAGTTTGCGATCAGTGAGCACACTGCACATGTACTCATTACGGAGTGTAGTTCATCGGTAGAACGCTCGGTTCGGGACCGAGAGGTACCGGGTTCAATTCCCGGCACTCCGACCCAGAAGTCCCCGTAGCTCAACGGATAGAGCAGAGGTTTCCTAAACCTCCGATGCAGGTTCGATTCCTGCCAGGGACACCGATCTAGGCCTGCCCCGTAGACGATGCGACTGAGAGCAGAGGCTGTTAGCCCTGGATCAGGCAGGAGTTCTTCGGGGTTCGATTCCTGGTGGGGGCACCAGAAAGGAATTTGCAAGAGATTTCGGTTCGCATCGCTTTGCGAGGCAAAAACTGCCAAAGAACCTGAAAAAATATCGGCCCGAACTGCGTTTTAATTTTTGGGGCAAGAAAATTTTAAATTATGAAAATAATTTTTGGAAGTGACGAAAGTACGCCTCTAACTGATTTCATAAACAATTGGTTTCAAGAAGCTGGCCATGATGTAGAAAAAATTGGCCATCTTGCCAGCGAAGAGAAAAAGTGGAAATGGGTAGATATAGGTAAAGAAGTTGGCGAAAGGGTTGCCAAAGGAGAGTTTGAGTTCGGTGTTGCTTGTTGTTGGAGCGGTACAGGAGTCTGTATGGCTGCAAATCGTTTTCGGAGAGCAAGAGCCGCTTTATGCTGGGATGCAGAAACAGCTAAACTAGCTCGAAAGTGGGACAACGCTAATATTCTTTGCCTAAGCCTCCGATTTATTAGTGATATGGTCGCAAAAGAAATTTTAAAAGTGTGGTTTAGTACAAAATTTGATGAAGAAGGACTAAACGAAGTCCATAAATTAGAAAAGCTGTAAAGAAATGGAAACATTTGCACAAATTATGGGTTGGATTGGAGCATTTTTAGTTGTTTTGGCTTATTTCCTTGTTTCATATAAAAAAGTTGAGGGCGATAGTCGAATTTATCAATTCATGAATTTGTTTGGTGCTCTTGGTGTTGGAGTAAATGTTTTTTATCAACAAGCGTGGCCTGCTCTTGCCATACAAGTTGTATGGGGCACCATTGCAATCATTGCGCTTGTTAAAAGTATCAAGAGTTGATTTTGATGATTGCATGCTGTTCATATTTTTTGAATTTGCCGCCAAACCTGCCTGCCGACAGGCAGGGAAAAACTTGAAATTGTCATCGGCGCGGCGAGCCACGATTTGCTGGGCTGACTCCTCGCCACCGCAGGCGGCGAAATGCGTTCGAATTTTTCCAAAAACGAGCACCGACCTGATTATTCGACTTTGCTTTTCAGAGTTCTTCGGGGAGTGCAAGAATCTAAAGCTTCAAACGCTTGACCGCCTCTTTCGGGGTGAGGACGAGTATTCCGTAGACGTCTTTGAGTTTTTGTTGAGCAAAATCCTTGGTGTTGCCGGTCACGAAGATCGTCACTTTAGAGCGAACGGCTGAGGCCATGATACTTTGGTCCTTGCTTTGCACCATGGGCCCCAGTTTCTGGGGTACTCCCTGCGGATCGGCGACAATCAGCGGGGGCGTTGCTTCAAGGAGGTTCTTTAGCGGGATCACTGCATGAGGGATTTTGGCACTGATATTTCGCACGAGTTCATCCAGAACTTGCTTCGAAATAATAGCTTGTATTTTTCCCTCTATGTGTGCCCTGATGATCCGTTCAGCGTAGGGAGAACTATAGAAGGCAGAGAACCAAACGTTTGTGTCGATGAAGATTCGTGAGCGAGCTGCCATGGATTACTTTGTGTGGGTGCGTTTGCTCTCAACGGATCGTCGGAGGGTGGGTTCTGAGATCTTGGAGCGGGAGAACGCGGATTGAATCTCGCGAAACGCATCGAGGGCGATGCGTTTCTTCGCCTTGACGATTGCTTTTTGACCGCTGACTTCAACGTGGAGCGCATCGCCAACATCCGCTCCCAGCTTTTTCAAGAACGGTCTAGGGAGGGTGGCCTGTCTTCGTGGTCTGATGTCAATTGTGTAGGTGGACATGGTTGTTCCTGAATCAAACGTCAGACGTATGATATCAGAGATCAGAACCTGTGTCAATCTTAGGCCGCCAGGGGAAGGGATGAGTAGTCTTGCTGATAGTCAGTCTGTTCCATTGGCTGGGGAAAGATTGTTCCCGTTGATCCGGGGCTGAAATCCTGCTTTTCATCTGTTTCGTCGGTAGATCCATCGCCCGGATCTTTCTTTTCTTCCCGGCTCATTAAACGAGCCTCGTCCGCTTTGGCTGAGTTGTACACGTTCCAGTCCTGATCGCTCATTTCGGAAAAACCCGGACCAGAAGCTATAGAGACCATCGCTTCGGGAGATCGGTCACCGATCGGCCGGTAGAATGCCCCGGCAACGATCTCAATCTCGCGTTCAAATACTTCGATATGATTTTGGGAGAGGGTATACACTTGCTGTATTACGCTTACCAATAGAAGACCGAAGACGCCGAACCCTTCATTGTCCTTTATCTCGTGGTCGCCTTCGTGGCTGACGAGTTCGTCAATCACATGGGAAGGAGTATCCCGCTGCGAAGCGGCTCGGGCGAGATCACCTAGATTGGAACCCACGACTTCCGCTTTCATCTTGCAAGTATTTTCTCACACCCTGTAAAGCAGAGGATTCATGATCTTCTTTGTATCATTACGTTATCTATAGATGTATTAAAGATGTGAGCAGGGTACGCGATCGCGTGGTTCGTTTGTCATTCAATCGCCGGAATTTCTTGGGTGAAGACGAGAACGGCACGCTTTCCTAATAGGGAATTGTCTTGCATATCCGGATGTTCAAGTATCAAAGCGTCGGCATAGAGAGAGGCCAGCTCATCCTCTTCAACCTGTTTGGCAACTTCCGGAAGGTCGGCTTCAAGGACGATATATCTTCTCAGAGGCTCTTTTGCATTCTGTGGATTCGATTTCCAGGTTGGAATAATGCCGATTTCGTGACCTTGCAGTTCAATGAGTGCGGCTACGGCTTGAGTGTCCATAAGTTCGATGAATTCGGATGATGAGGATGGAATTTTGATCATCCAACCCTCTTGGTCGTGATGTTCTTCGATAAATCGAAAGATAAATTTATAGCGTGCTTCATGATCTCTGAATTGTTCGCCTGCTGTCATTGAAACGAATTCAGATCCGAAGAGGAGCGTCAGCGATCCTATTGCACAAATACCGCGCACCTCCTCCGGCGGATGTTGTTGCAGCAATGCCGCTTGAAGCAGACGAAGTTCTTGGACCAAAGACTGCGTTTCGAGTACTCGTTGATAGGCAAGGGAACCATCTCGAGCTTTATGAGCTGCCTGGAGTTGTTCGGCCGTGTAGGACATAGTAGTTGATGCCTATTGAGGGTCTTGCGGGGGAGGGGGTTCCTGAGGAGTTGTTTCCTGCGATTGAGAGGGTCTCCCGGTTGCGTCTCCCGAGATTGCCGGACCACGTCCGGGGGCAGTAAGTAACCCGACCAGGGCATGGCCGAAACCTCTGATGGTCCTTCCGAGTTCCGAGCGGAAATACTCTCTTAGTGACTCTTGTTCCGGCTCCGGTTCAACATCTGGTTGATGGTGTACGGGTGTTCCTTCTTCGGTCATGTTGTTCACTTCCTTCTAGATCTCATCTTACGTTTCTTTTGGCGGTGTTAGTGAATTGTCCGGATTTACTCCGAATACGCGGGCGAACATTGATGCTAAACCGAGTGCTAATTGGCCGACACCACCAACGATCTCTGCGGTCCCTTCCTCTATATCGCTTCCGAGTTTTTCAAGTTTTGCCCCGGTCTGCTGGTCCGGTTGCGGATTTTCTACGTGGTGGCCAGGTTGTGGTTCCATGAATTATTCGCTTTGCGATTGTTGTCCGAGTGTTTCTCTAGTCGAGTCGAACTCTGACATAAAATGCTCGAAAGAGTCGTGTTCGTTATGGGCAAGTACTCCAGCATAGAGATCAACAGTTTGAGTCAACGGTCGTTCCATGTAGTCTGATAACTCTTTCCAACTCGACAACGCCCAACTTGCATCTTCGGTTGAGCGGTGATCCAGTTCCCTGAGAGTACCCAGCAATACAAGGCTCTTGCCTAACTTGCTTGGTGCGATTTCCTCTAAAAATGCTTTCAGAAACTCTTTATCTACTCCCTGCGCCAGCATATCGGAAAAATTCATGATGTTTTGGTATAAGATCTCAAGAGGCGTGGTCTCAAAAAACGCTATGACTTCAGCCCTCTGAGTGGCTACTTTTTCTTGATCCGCTGGTTTCTCTGGTTGTCCGAAAAACCTGTCCAAGAATCGTTTGAATGGTCCTCTTTGCTCTGGTTATTCTATTCCCATTTCTTCTATCTCCTTTTGCTTTCAGTCAAGCGTTAGATTTTGTAATACTTCTTCGATTTCGTCTAGTTGCTCTCGTCTGACTGTAAATCCAGATGCAATCGTGTGAAAGTAGTCTGTTGTTTGGTCAATTTTAGGCAGATTGCCAAGATAGAGGTCCTGAAGGTCTAAAAAATACTTCCTCAAGTTTTCATCAGGGAGATCAGCTGAAAGTATTTCGTTGACTTTTCCAAGACTGAGTTCGGTACCTCTGCGGTAGATCGTTGTGAAGATAAGACCTCTTTCAATTGCACCTGAGGTATGTTCGTCCATCCAGCTCTTCAGTTCCTCCTCGGTTACATTGGGTCTCGCACACATCTGTTCGTATTCGTCGGCTTTTCTGACGATATTATCGGGATTGACGTCCCCAACCAGCATGGTTCCAGTTTCTCTCTGGTCTCGGATCTTCTGCAGGAATCCCTCACGCATCCCGGTAAGTTGCGTTTTGAATTGTTCTAATTCGGCTTGGCTGGTTGACATCTCTTTTACCTCCGCTTAACGTTTACGCTTTAGAGTTCGGGCGAGGCTGATATTCTTCTGTCCAGCCCTACAAGAGCTCAACGCTCGAACGCATGAAGTTGCCTAAAGCCTTGCTTTGAGTATTCAGGTTCTCCAAAAACCCTAATTGATGTTCGTGTTCTCCTACTAGCTCGTCCAATCCTCTCTCTTTTGCAAGTTCGATATTGATTTCAACTTGATGCCGGAGAGCTGCTATCTGTATGAGACGCTGTTCTATTTGACCAGACGTATGAGTATTTAGCCAGTTATCAGTCTCTTCTGGGGAAGGATTTTGCTGTCGGAATTCGATGTATGCAGCTGACTTGGTTTGGATGTTTTCAGGAGTTACATCGCCACCGATCGCTTCAAGCTGTGTTAAGACTTTATCGAATCCCGCATCAACTTCTGCCAATCTTAGTTCAAATTCCGTACGATCTGTCACCATATTTGATTCTCTATTTTCGAAAACTACTCGATTAGATAGTATTGTACTCTAGCGGTCAAGCCTTTGTTTTGGTTTGATATATCAGCCCGATTGTGGTTTTTCTCCGAAGATGCGTATCACGTCTCCCAGGCTTCTTCTCACAAAGTTCGTTACGCCTCTTCACCTGCCATATTCTAGGTTCCTTGTTCGAAATTTACATCCATCTCGTCGAGCCTTGATTGTCGGGCGTCTATCTCTCTAATTATCTGGTCCAGAGCAACATTGAACTCTTGATCAAATCGTTCGAGTTCGCTGGGATCCATCAGGTCGATAATGGTTGGAACTACTTCCTTTAGTTTTAATAGGATTCGTTCCGTTGTTAGAGATTCCTCTGAGATTGTAAGTATTTCGCGAAGCTCGTCGTTTTTTACATTCGTTTTCAACCACCGTTCGCGCTCAGCTGCACCTCTTTCTTCGTCTTGCATCATCTTAGTAAAATCCATGATGAGACGAATCACATCTTGAAATGTGGGTCTTTCTTGTTCTTTTCCCAGCATAGTATGTTCCCGTATTGCGAGAATTCCTGGTTAGACAATATTTTAACCCAGGGGTCAATGATTTGTTTCGTCTTGATACATCCGTCCTATTGCAAGTCCGACCTGCAGTGGGTAGACATAGAAGATGTGAGCTGGGTAAAATGGAGGTATGGAGGATTCGGCGCGGATTTATAAGCTCTTGGGAATCGGTCTGGTCGTAGGGCTGGTGATCATCGGTATTTGGATTTTTATCTCCATCCGGCATTCTCCTGCGCAAACAACACCTTTTGTTCAGGAAGTGTCGCTCAAGCGCGGGGACACGAGCCTTACCCTCAACCGCCAGGGCACATTGACGGTTACGATTCCTGAGGGCGTCTTTCAACAGCAATGGGATGAGGAACGGGTCGCGGCGTTTTTTTCCAGGTTTGAGGGGCAGGATTTTTCAGCTTACCGCGCTTATGATGAACATATCGACGGGTATTTCCTGACTCTTACCGATTCAGAGGGTAAGTCAGTCACCGTGTTGATCCCGATCGGGGATGTGACCATTCCGGATGTGGTTGAGGAACTCGTCCAGACACTTGAGGAAATTATCAGCTCGACACCGACCCCCACTCCGACACCAATCCCCATCCCAACGGTATTTCATCCGTCACCGACCCCAACGCCAACCCCGACGCCAGCTCCCGGTGTTCCCACACCGACTCCGACGCCCTCCGGCGGCACGGGAGGCGAGGCAGAACCGCCGTACAAAATACCATTCGTTTGTGACTTTCTCGGCCCCGATATCCTGCCTGATATCATCTCCGAAACGGTGTGTACACCACAATAAATCAGGGTAAAGGGTTTAGGGTATAGGGAAGAAAAAAAGTTTCTTCCAGAAGCCTCAAAAGCTAAAAGCTATAAGCTATAAGCTATATTTTTATTCTTCGTTCCAGGAGAGGAAATCGTAGCCGCCGACAGTCGGGTAGTAGGGCGGAGGTTCGTAGACCAGATTCGGATCGAAGGTTGTGGTGCGGGTCCTGAACCCGGAACTTGGGGTTGTCCCGAAATTCCAGTAGGATTTGAGGTTTGAGATCAATGATCCGTAAATCGTCAGGCTGTTGCGCACGGCGTTGGGGTGGGATCCGCAAAACGAGAGGTATCCATGCCGGATGATGTGCCCCTGCTGGGCCATGAGCGCCGCGTCTATTTCAAAATTATCGGGGATGTCGCGGGCGTAGTAGATATCGTGCTGGGCGATGATCCCCAACGAGTGGTTGCCGTCTTTGGCAAGATAGGTGAGATTGTTGTTGATCCAGATATCCGTGCTGTAGGTTTCGGTCGGGAAGCGCGCGGCGACCAGCGTGGTTTTCCCGTTGACGACACCGCTCACCCAGGTCCGGTCTTCGAGGAAGATGATCGGAGTCTCGGAAACGGTATAGGTTCCCAAAAGCGTTTGGTTGTTGATGATCTGGCGGCGGAGTTGGCAGCCGTCTTCCACGGCGTAGCCGTCCACTCGGCTTGACGAAGTTACCCGGTAGATGGATACCGTTGCGTTGGCATTGAACACGACATTGTAGCCGTAGTCCCCGGAAACGCCGTAGTAGACCCCGTTGGCTTGGGCCTGATTGCGCATTTGCACAAAGTCAAATGAGAGCGTGTCGAAATCGACGGCCGGGACCGGAAATTCCCAAAGCGATTGATCTTCTCCGATACCCCAGACAGCCGGTTTGGTCTGCGGCGGGTTGCAGCCGGTCTCGGAGCCGCAGGTATAGGTTGACACGGCGCTGGTAACCGTTGAGGCGTTGACGCCGTCCTGACGGATGCCGTTGTTGCCGTGGATTTTGCCGTTGACCGTAATGCCGGTGCCGAACCAGAGGCTGGCGTTATTCAGGAACGCGTAGGACGCATAAGAAGATTGGCCCAGCCTCACGACCACGGTCCGCTTGACCGTCGGGAAGTCGGTGGTCCAGCCGGTTGATTTAATCGTCAAGACTGATGATCCCTGGTCCGGTGGAATGATCTCGAGGCTGTACTTGCCGATCAGCGTTCCCTGCGGGTCGCGGTAGTCGTGAATATAGGGGCCGGAGGTTCCCGTTCCGTCCTGGAAGTCGGCGGGCGCCTGCAGGAGGTGCCAGCGATAGTAGTTGACGCCGGCTTCGGCGATGTTTAACGACTGGTCATGGGCGACCTGGCGGAATGAGAAATCGAATTGGGTGGCGATCACTGCCAAGAGTGAGTAGACGATGATGGAAAAAGTCGCGGCGGTGATGAGGAGGGAAATGAGGACGGAACCGTTCTGATGGCTTATGGCAAATGGCTGATGGCAAATAGAAATTTTTAATATTCTCATAGATTGGTTTTCAGACTTCTAATTTGTACAAACGGCTCAAGCGTGAATTCGCCTTCCTCTCTGGCCGGATCTTCGTTCACCCGAACAGATATCTTGACCAAGGAAATATCGGTGAGCGATGCGGGCGTCGGAAGCGGATTGTTGACCTGGTCCCCGGGCCAATCCTGGTTGTAATAGGAGAATACCGGATTACTGCCGTTTTGGATAAACTCCGCCACGGTCTTCACGACCTCTGTTTCGTCGGGATAGAGGGCCGGAAAACCGGTGGGATTGATCGTGCCTTTTTTAAATTCACTGCCCTGCAGAAAGTAGCGGACGCGCTCGATATCCTCATCGGAGTCGGCGTTCGAGTAGAAGATGATTTGCTGGTCACTGGCTTCGGCAATCGGGAATGAACCGTTTTCCGATTGGCGGGCATTGCGCAGTTCCGACGTCAAGGTCTGCAGGGCGCTGTTGCCGTTTTCGGCCGTGAGGAAAGAGCTGAGGCTAAAGTTTTCACCTTGCGTGAGCAGCGATTGGAGCGCGATCACGGCGGCAACCAAAGCGACGAACATGCCCATGCCCAGGAGCAGTTCAATGAGGGTAAAGCCAGTTTGCCTCCGGCAAAAGTTTAAAGCTGAACGTTTAGAGTGAAAAATTGCAGTTAAAAATTTAAAGTTTTTCATTTTTAGTTATAATTTTTAACTTTTCATTTTAAATTTTTAATTTACTTAAAGTGAATCCAGTTGAATGAGATATTCGGTTTGTCCGGATACATCAACGACTTCATTTGCCGGCTGAAATCCGATTTTTGAGGCTTGAACGGTAAAGGAACCTGACTGCAGCTGCGAAAACAAGGCTTGGCCGAAATCGGGAACATCCGACTCGCCGGTGAAGATGGTTTCGTCATAACTTCCCGGTCCGGTTAATTGCGCGCTGGCGCTGGCGATGGCGGATCCGGATGCATCGGTGACTGCTAGGAGCAGCGAGTTGGCGGCGTGGCTGGCGGAAGCAAAGAGGAGATCAAGCGACGCATCAGGCAGGAGGGCGATCGGACGCAGGGGATTGGTTCCGGCCAAATCCCGTGATCCTCCCGCGAGCGTCAACTGATAGCTGCCCCATTCCATATCTGATAGGAGGAGCGATCCGGAAGCATCGGTGGTGAGGAGCTCGTCGTATTTATAGACCGGCAGGCCCCCGCCGTCGCTGCCGATGACTTTTCCGCCTGTCAATTGGAACGACTGGTTTCCCAAGGTGGCATAGAAACTGTCGCGATCCCGCGTTGAAGAGACGTTGACTTCAGTCGGTTTGTCAATCGAGAAGCTAAGTTCCGTCAAATCTCCTTCGGCGACATTGGCGTGGGGTTTGTCAGGGACGGGAACTTCGGCAGCGGAGTAGGTTTTGTCGCTGGTAAAGCCTTCTTTGGTGACGGATATTTCGTAGCACAGGTTGCACGGCGGAGATCCGGGAAGGACAATGAGGCCGTTGTCGTCGGTTTTTAAGTTGAGATCAATCTGCGGAGCAACCTGGGTATTGATGATATGCACGTCCGCTTGAGGAACGGGGAGAACGAATGCGTCTACCACAAGAATCGAAAGCGTGCCTCCGCCGACCTGCGTCGGGGAGGCGACGTCGGTGATCATGGTCACCGATTCACCGGCCACGAAGCGGCCGGTCCAGGAGACGTCAACACGCACGCGTTTGTAATCGGCCGGGAACGGATCGTTGGGTGCTTGGTTGTCGAACGCATCGTCGATGAACACCACCGCAGTCCTCACCGTGTAGTCGAGACCGTTGCGGTTCGTGGATTGCAGCTGCGGCAGGCTCCCCGGAGGAATACCGCCCGCAACGCCCACGTCAGCGTACGGCAGGTTGCGGATCTCTTCGATCCGCTCATTTCCGAGGTGTCTCGCGGTGATGCGGGTTCTCGAGTTTCCGAGGAGATCGTAGGCGGCGATGATCAACGATGCAAAAGCGTGGAAGAGAATCAAGAGAATCACCAGGCCGAGGATGGCTTCGATTAAGCTTTGCCCACGCTGGGAGCGAAGGCGATGCTCACAAGGTTTGGGCAGCAGGGACCGCATTGGGATCAGTATAACAGGTCGGAAGAGAGTTGCGTCAAGATCGTCTGACAGGCCTGCCTGCGCAGTCAGGGTCGGACTCCTACGGGCAGGAAGCCCTCTGGACTCGAAAGCCTGTCAGTTATTATGGGGTAAAAGGGAGTTCGATTTTGCTCATGTCGGAGACGGTCAGCTTATAGGCGGGATTGGCGGAGCGGGTGCCGTGGACGGTCGCGTCTTTGCCGATCATCGAGGCTTCGATGCGGTTGGGAGTATCGATGATATCGGCGCCTTCCATGACGATCGAATATTCGATGGCGCTGTTACTCAGCTTACAGCGATCGGCAATTGAGGTATACGGACCGATGTAACTTTCATGGATGTGCGCGTTTTCTCCGATCGTTACCGGACCAACGATCTGGCTGTTGGTGACTTCGCTGCCTTTCCCGATTTCCACTCTGCCGATCAATTTGGAATCTTTGTCAACCTTGCCTTTGACTTCATTCGTGCAGTGAAGCTCGAGCATCAGACGGTTGGCTTCCAGGCTGTCGTCGAATTTTCCGGGATCTAGCCATTGTCCCTTGATTTCGACGATCTCGACCCTATACCCGTGCGAGATCATGTAGTTATAGAGATCGCTGATTTCATATTCTCCCCGTGAAGAGGGTTTGATCGGGTCCTTTCCGGAGAATGATTCAAAGACTTTATGACTGAAGAAGTAGAGGCCCGGCACGCCGTATTTGTTGGGGGGTTTTTTGGGTTTCTCAACGACTTTGGCGAGTTTGCCATCCTCGAAGAAGGGGACTCCGAGGCGGAAATTCTCTTCGTGTTCGATGATGGTTAAGAGCGCGTCCGGCTTGTCTTTGATGAAGCGGTCGTAGGCGTCCTTGATGCCTTCGGTAAAGATATTGTCGCCGAGAATATAGACAAAGGGACTTTTCCCTAAAAACTTTTCCGAGACTTTGACCACGTGACCCACCCCCAGCGGTTCCGGCTGGTGAATATAGGTAATCTGCACGCCCCACTGGGATCCATCTCCGAGCAGGTTCTCGATTGCCTCCCGACCATCATTGACGACGACCCCGATTTCCTTGATTCCCAACGAGCGGATGTGTTCAAGGGGATAGAGGAGCAGCGGTCTGTTGGCGATCGGGAGGAGGTGCTTGTTGGCGGTAAACGTCAGGGGACGAAGCCTGGTTCCTTTGCCGCCTGCGGCAATAATTGCCTTGAGTTTCATATGCCTGTAACCCGTATGCTAGCACATTTGTTTTTCTCTTCCAAATCTCCACATATGCTACATTACTGTTATGGAAACGATGTGGACGGAAAGCCTTTGGGGTGATGAGGGGTTTTCCGCCTTGGCCGTCCAGAAGCCGTTTTGGGAAACGATGGGTGTGGTGATGCGCGATACCGCGCCGCCGCTTTTTTATATCCTCGGCTGGGCGTGGGGGAGAGTGTTCGGATTTTCCGAAGTCTCGCTTCGCAGTCTCTCCTTCCTGCTCCTGGTGGGCGCTTCGGGCTTTACCTTTTTGATTTTACGCAAGATCGGGAAGGAAAGCCTGCCGGCTTTGGCAGGAGCACTCCTGGCGTTTTTCAGCCCTTTCCTTTTTCCCTATGCGTTTGAATTCCGGATGTACGCGCTGTTTGCCTTCATGACGTTGGGTTCGGTCTATTTTTTCATCTCACAGCGGTGGAAGGGGTATGTTATCTTCACAACCTTAGCCCTCTACAGCCATCATTACACGCTGTTTACCGTGCTTGGACAATTCCTCTGGTATTTGATCGCTGAATTTGACTGGAAGCATCTCAAGACAGCTCATCGACAGCTCTGGCCGTTTTTCTTGGTCGGCGGTCTCTACCTACCCTGGATTTACCCATTCTCAATACAGCTGGCTCGGGTCAAAGGATCGGGTTTTTGGTTGAGCGTTCCATCACTGGGCGAAATCAGCAACCTTTTGTACCGCTTCGCGACCGGCGGCGTCATGGTGAGTAGAAGGACCCTTGCCGCTGTCTTGGTCGTTATTCTTCTCGTGGCGAAACAGTGGAAGACATTCGGGAAGAAGTGGCTTGCGTTGTGTGTCATTTTCCTGATGCCTATCATACTGTCCATTATTATATCTTACATAATCACACCTATATTTTATGATCGATACTTACTCTCTGTGTTCATCGGTATGTCGGTCCTCATCGTCGTGGGAATGCGAAAGTGGGCTTGGCCGGCACTTTTGCTCCTGTTGGCGCTCTACATTTACTCAAGCGTTGGGCTGTTTACGCATCCCACGAAGCGCAATTTCAGAGACTTGGCTAACTACGTCAAACAGCACGAACAGCCTGGGGATTTCCGCATCAACTACAACGGAAAAGCGCATCATCTCTGGGAATCGAAATATTACGGCATTGATGCCCCGATCTACACACCCAATGGTCCCTTACCCCTCTATGTGGGCACTGCGCAGATGACCGATGAAGATACGATTCAAGCCATCCCTTCCGATATTTCCCGATTAGAGGTGTTTACCAGCGAATCCGTGGAGCAGGTGAAGCTTCCGAAAGAATGGGGACTCGAGGAGTCGAAGGAATTTGATGAATTGAAAGTTCTTTGGTATACACCTTTAAAGTAGGATCCTTTAAAGGTTAGTCTAAAGTTAGTCCTTTGAGAACTTCCTGATTCTTATTATCTTTGAGGTCAACGAATGACTCATATGAGGAAATGTCAAATTTCTTCTCTCTTCTTCTTTTCCTGAAGAATGCCAGAATGTCTTCAGGGTGAATCCAACTGGTATTGCGCAGACCAAGGTATTCTGCATAGCTCGAATATGGGTAATTTTTGAGAAGTCCTTCCCTCAGTTTAAACGGATTCTGATGAATATATCGTGTCAGATGGAGGAAATGGTTGTCATCTTCGACGAGAACGGCTTTATATGACCCCTGGAAGAGTGGGCCGACTCTCCTGTTATTCGTATTAAAATACATTGCATAGCGAGTGGTGATGGATCGCATGAAACTTGGCATGGAGTTTTTTGAGAGTTGTCTGATCAAGAGATGGAAATGATTTGGCATCAAGCAATAGGCGAGTAACATGATCTCTTTGTGGAAATTTTTCGGTTGTCGGGGAATACCTTTAAAGGTGCCTCCCTTTAAGGTGAAGCGTACTTTCAGATCGTTCGGTTTTGGGGGAGGTGAGAGCGCTGTCTTTAGTTCATTGAGGAACACTTTGTAATCGATTTTCTTCTTGAAAATGGTACGTTTATTCACGCCGCGGTTATAAATATGATAGTACCCATTGTCGATATACATTTTGATTGAGTTTTTTGCCGGCATGTTATCACCATACCTTTAAAGGAGGATACCTGCAAGGTTTGGCTATTTGAGGATGATGGCGTAGATGTTCGGGGAGAGCGTCGATTCGGAATTCAAACTGGTGAGGATCAGGAGTTTTGAGCCGTCCGGCCAGGGATAGACGAATCCTTCCTCGAGGGCACCGGAATAGACTGTGTCGGGGTTTGTCCCGTCATATTCGATGATCGTGATTTTTTCTTCATCATTGATGATGAGGTGGTTTGAGTCCGGAAACCACATGACCGGTTGTTTTCGGGGCGAATACTGCGCTTGAAAGGCGTTGATTGTTTCTTCCGTCGTTTCTTTTTGCAATTTTGTAAAAGCGCTGGGTGAGGATTCTTGAGAGAAAAAGGTTCTGGGGGTAATGCGGTCGATAATCATCTCTCGGGTTACCTGTTCTCCCAATTCTGCCGGTTTGGCCGACTCAAGAATTAAGAAGTTCTTGTCCTCTTTGATGTCGTAGACGTACACGTTTCCGGATTTGATCTCACGATGTTCCGGCTGGGTGCTGGATGAAGGGAGCGAAGCAATCAAGTCATCCGGAATGACCGCGTCCTGCGTTGCCGTATAGAGGAGTTTTTCTTCATCAGGAGAAAAATAGAGGTTGGTTGCCGAGGCCGTGGCGATTTCCTGCACCTGCGGAGGCAGGTCCGAGAGCTGGTCATTCAATTTTCGTGCAATCTGTTCCTCCCACTGGGAAAAAATTACCGGCAGTTGGGCGGTAGCATCCCGCAGTGACTCTTGGGAACTGAACTTGGTTGAATCGAGAATGAGGTTTTGTTCGAATAGTGAGGATTGATTTGAATCAGGCGGGAAGTGGGCAAGCACTTGGTTGGAGTCGGGAGACCAGCTCAAAAGCGCCTGCGTGAAGTTCAGTCCACCGGTATTTTGCACAATCTGCCTTGGGTCTTTTGAGAGAGAGAGCGGCCGGCCCACAAGATCGAGAATCCAGAGGCCCTTCTTGGTATCGATGCTTGATTCTTCAACCGCATAAATCACTTTTTGGCCGTCGGGACTCGGGGTCAGGTTCATGGCTCCGGTGAAGGTCAACGGATCCACGTCGGTGACAGCCGGAAAGAGACGGGCGTTGGCCTGCGTTACCAATTCAGCCTCGACGTGTACGGATTTTTGCCAAGAGATATAACCGTCTTTTTTAATTTCTACAGTGTATTCTCCGGGGGGAAGATTGATGGTATCGTCGGTTGCCGTCGTTAATTTTCCGTTGATGAGCACCTGAGCGCCTTCAGGAACGGAATTGACAACCAAGAGTCCGGTACCTTGAATTTCTTTCGCGTCAAAGTTCGGACGGTAGCCTTTCGCAAATTGAATGGCGGTGTAGGTGCCTAAAATCAAGAAGATGACAGTGGCGATGGCAATGAGGAGTTTCCGGTTCATTCGACCCCCATTATAGCAAAGGAGCAGTGTGTTATACTGGCGACGTTTCTCAAGGAGGATTTCCATGTTCGCAAAGCGCTTAGGCATTGACTTAGGCACAGCTAATTCCCTCGTCTGGCTTGCGGGGAAGGGGATTATGCTCAATGAGCCGACGGTGGTGGCGGTTTCCATTGACGACTATCGGGTTGTGGCGGTCGGCAACGAAGCCCGGGAAATGTTGGGCCGCACTCCCGGAAACATCATCGCCAGCCGCCCGATGCGCGATGGGGTGATTGCCGACTATGCCGTCACCGAGGCGATGCTTCGGTATTTCATCCAACGGGTGGTGGGGCGCGCTTTTTTGTTTAAACCTGAAGTGATGATCTGTGTACCTGCAGGTTGTACTCAGGTTGAGCGGCGAGCAGTTTTGGATGCCACACTTTCTGCAGGCGCGAGACATGCATACCTCATCGATGAGCCATTGGCTGCGGCAATTGGTGCTTCAGTACCGATTGCGCAGCCTTCAGGCAACATGATTATTGATATCGGCGGAGGAGCGGCAGAAGCGGCAGTTATCTCTTTGGGTGGAGTGGTCGTTCACAAGAGCGTTCGGGTTGCGGGAAATAAAGTTGATGAGTCGATTGCTTCGCATATTCGAAAGACCCATAATCTCATCATCGGTGATCAGACTGCGGAGATGATCAAAATCAAAATCGGTTCCGCGACACCTCTCAAGAAGGAAGAAACTTTGGCTGTGAAGGGGAGAGACCATGTTGCCGGTTTACCACGCACAGTGACTATCACCAGCAGTGAGGTGACCAAGGCGATTCAGCGGCCGCTGATGGCCATTATTGGAGCCGTCAAAGGCGTACTCGAACAGGTCCCTCCGGAACTTTCCAGCGACATCATTGATAAAGGTATTGTCATGACGGGAGGAACGAGCTTGCTGCGGAATTTTGACCAGTTGATGACGGATGAGACCGGCGTTCCCTGTCATGTCGCGGAGGATCCCATGCTGGCAGTGGTCAAGGGGACGGGAGTCGCGCTCGAAAATCTTCACCTCTATAAAAGAAGCATTACGATGAAATAGGATCTTCTTTCAGGATTTTTCTATCTGCTATCATACACTCATGGTTATTGGTGTTGATGCCTCGAGAGCGTTTGTACCTGAGCGGACCGGAACAGAGAACTATAGCTTTCGGCTGTTCAAGGCCATGCTGGCTGTAGGGGGAGCCAATAAATTTATCCTGTATACGCGCAATTCGATCGTAGATCCCGCTGATTTTCCTCAAAAAAACGTAACAATTACGCGAATCAACTGGCCGCGACTTTGGACGCAGGGCGGATTGGCGCTGCGCACCCATCTTGATCGCTTGGATGTGTTGTTTGTTCCGGCGCATACCCTTCCCATTCTGCGCAAAGCCGGTTTGCCGACGGTGGTTACCATTCACGGTCTTGAGTATGAATATCTTCCGGAGTATTACCGGTTTCCGCAGAAGCTGTATCTCACCTGGTCGACGCGCTACGCAGTACGCTTTGCGGACCGGATTATTGCCGTGTCGCAATTTACTGCCGATGAACTGCAAAAGAGATTGGGGGCGGATCCCAAGAAAATTTCCGTGATCCATGAGGGCGTGGACAGGAAAGCGTACCAGCGATCATTTACCGAGGCCGAGAAACAAGAAGCGTTAAGCAAGTTGGGGATATCCAAACCCTATGTCTTGTTCTTGGGCGTTGTCCAACCCAGAAAAAACCTGGAACGGCTCATCGAAGCTTTCTCAAGAATCCGACTGACAAGGCCCGGCCTTGTCAGTCTCAATTTGGTCATAGCGGGGAAGCTCGGATGGATGTATGAAAAGATATTGCAGGCTCCAAAGAAATACGGGGTTGAAGATCGGGTACAGTTTCCGGGATTTATTCCTCAAGATATCCTTCCGGTCCTTCTTCAGGAAAGTTTGGCTTTCATTCTGCCGAGCCTGACGGAAGGGTTCGGATTGCCGGTTTTGGAGGCAATGGCTGCGGGAGCGCCGGTTATCGCTGCCAAAGCCGGAGCTCTTCCCGAGGTGGTTGGGGAAGCTGGTCTCTATATTGATCCGCTATCAGTCGATGATATGAGTAAATCATTGCAGGCTGTCGTTCTTTCAGAGGAGTTGCGTAAAGAGCTTCGAAAAAAAGGTTTATCCCGAGTCAGACAATTCAGTTGGGAGCGGGCGGCCAATGAGATATTGGCAGTACTCGGGGAAGCTGTCAAAGAGATGTAGGCATCATTGAAGTTGCTTGCTGACTCTTTTACTAACAAGAGTCAAAGCGGTAACAATTGCTCGAAAGAGGAAGGTCATTGCATACGCCTGAATGATTGTGATGACGGCGACCGATGGGAGATAGTATCTTGGCCAATCATTCCGGAGATAGAGGAAGAGGCTTCCGATGACCACGAAAGTCCAGATTATTACTATCAATTCTGGAGATATCTTCCTTGTCTTTGAAAAAACTTCACGGCTTTTCTTCCCAATTAGCCATAGGCCCATCAGGAAAAGTAGGAGATCTATGGGCAAGACTTTGAATCTGAAATTTACATACGGTGATTTGGGCAACAGTGTGACACGTAGGATGCGTTCAGCTGCATCTTCCCTGCTATAGATAGCTGAGTTCGGATAGAGAAGTCGGAAATCGTGGGCTGCAGAGAGGCGGTTCGCAAACAGAGAGACGAAGTGTTTTAGGGTATTCTGATGGAGGTAGGGATGGAAGAAGATGAATACGGATAAAAAGCCTACAGTCATGATCAGGGTGCCGGAGCAAAGAAGGCGGGTAATGGTTCGCCTTTGACGGTGGACGAGAAGGAGGAACAGTGAAAGGATTACCAAAAATACCACGATCAGCATACCGCTTACTTTCACCCCAGCCCCAAGAGCAGCGTTGATTCCCAACGCGAGACTCAATAAAAATACCTTCTTCCTCTGGTTATTTTCGACAGCCTTCACATAGTGCACGGTGAGCAGCAAGTTGGCAAAGAAGAACGCGAGTTGCATCGAATCGGTCATCGCAAATCTTCCGCTGATCATCATAAGGTGGTTGAAACTCAGCAATACGACGGCGACCACAGAATAGAACAGCCCATTCATTTTCATTCCGAAGAGAAAGAGGAAAAGAAAGCTCAAAAGGGAAAAGAAAACTGCTGTTCTTCTTCCCTCCCAGATAAACTGAAGTTTTGGGATGAGCTCAGGCGGAGGGTTGATGAGTGGTTTATTCCACCAGCTGATCCACCATCTCGCTCCTCCTGGTTCGATACGGTAGAAGCCAACGTCGTCTAGAGATTTTTCAATATCGGTAATTCCGGCTAGATGGAGGGTTATCCCGAAGATATATGAGCCAATCTTCGGTTGTTCGGGATCATCCCCATCGTCCATCTTGGAGATGTACCAGCGCGAGTCCTTCCAGTCTCTTTTAACGAAAAAGAGATCATAGTAGAAGCTTTTTCGGATAAAGGCCCACTCGTCGATTTGTAAGCGCTGTGTTTCAAGCCTTTGCAAGTAGAGGAGTGACAATGGAACAAACAGTACGATCATCACCGCGACTGTTGTTCCTGCCCTCTTAAACCGATTCCACGACTTGATTTGATTCTTCATCTTCTCGTCTTCAGGATAGATTATACGGAGTCTTTCGTCTGTCTATCAACCGATGTTATGATTACCCTGTATTTCATGATTTCTATGATGACCGTTTTGTAATGTTGATAGCAGAATAGACCTGGAGAATAATGCTCTATATTATTTTATATTTCGCATGTTCTTTTGGGGTATATGAGATAATTTACAGGCAAGGATTGAGTACAGACACTGTGCAATATATAGAATAATGAAATTGCTCATAAACCATATGTACCTTATAATATTATTCTCTAATACTTTTTAACGGAGAAAATAATACCGATGAACAGAAACGACGATTTTCGAAAGGTATTGATCCTTGGAGTCTCTATTACTGCGGCAACCAAGGCCGAAGTTCTAGCCTGGATTGAAGAATGCGTGGGGATGAAACACAAAATCATGGTTGTAACCCCGAATCCCGAGCAAATCATGTTAGCGCAAAAGGATGGATCCTTCCGAGAAATCTTGAATCAAGCCTCGTTAGCACTCTGCGACGGTGAGGGCTTGCGTTGGGCGGCTCGTTTTCTTGAGGTACAACCGCCGATTCCAGAGAGAGTGACGGGCGAGGATGTCATGAATGCGCTTCTCGAGAGAGCACAGACGAAAGGATGGAGAGTGATGTTAATGGGAGGAAGAGGGGACACTGCTTTTAGGGCAGCAGAAATAATTCAAAATTTAAAGTTAAAAATGAAAAATTACAGTTCAAAATTCAAAATTAAAGGGATTGAGGGTATGAAAGACATACAGCACTCAAATCCAGGAGAAAACAGACGAGTTATTCGAGAGATTAATACTTTTAGACCGGATCTGCTGTTTGTGGCGTTCGGAGCGCCATGGCAGGAAAAGTGGCTGGCGCAGAATTTCGAGAAACTTGATATCCAGGTTGGCATGGTTGTCGGCGGGGCGCTGGACATGATCGTTAACCCCAGCTTACGTCCGCCGGACTTCATGACAAGCTTTGGTCTTGACTGGATGTACCGGCTTCTGAGGCAGCCCTGGAGGCTGTGGAGACAGATCGCTTTGCTTCGCTTTATTCTTTTGGCTGTCAAGACGCGTTTATTGAGGTGTATACCCTCTGTTTAATATGAATTCGGTATGACTTTTTCGGAAACAGATATCTGATATACTTCATTCGCATTTTTATTGAATATTCAATGCTATGAAAAAGACTCCTCACCGATTTCTTCCAGATGATGATCTTTCGGAAAACCAGATCTATATAACCATACAGACATTTGATCGTTTTGCGATAGACTATTCTGAGCGATGGGAATGGAACCCTCATACCATACGAGAGGTGAAAAAATTCAACATTGCTCCGTTTACCAAATATGCCAAGAAGGAGGGGAGTGTACTTATTGCCGGGTGCCAAAGCGGAAGGGATTACTCCTTACTTTCAAAAGAGGGTTATTCATGTTTGGGCGTCGGATTTTCCTTTGGGCTCTTGACTGAAGCGATTAAGCGTGTGCCCGGCGGGCATTTTGTGCAGTTAGATCTTCGTGGACTTCCATTTCTTCCCGAGAGCTATGATGGTATCTATGCAGATGATCTCACGACAATCCCAAAACGCGATATGAAGGACGTACTCAGAGACTTTCAGATATTCTTAAAACCCAACGGAGTCCTCTACTTATCGCTTCATCTGGGAAAGGGGAATGTTTTTGTCATGGAAGATTTGGGTGGAAAACGGTATCTGACACTTTACAAGAAGCAGGAAATTGTACACATGATGCAAGGCATCGGATTCAAAATCGTATGGTCTGAAGAAAGTCCCCATACCGATCCTTCTTTACCTAAGTGGTTCAGTCTCGTAGCAAAGAAGTGATAAGAGTTGGGAGCGAATAATTTATTCTTAATTCCTACCCCACTAAAATAAAGAGTTTTCTCATCGATCAAATCGGTCTATGAAGGTGTACTTTACAGCATCTCTTCGATATAAAAAAAGGTTCGGTGGCATTTATCGGGAAATAGTGGAAGATCTTGAGAAGGATGGTCATGAGGTGTATAGCGAAATACTCTCTGAACATCTCCCGGAATTTTCCGACGTCTCCAGTCAAAAATTACGACAATGGAGCAAAGAATGGGCGTCTTTTATCCGAGAATGTGATTTTGTACTTGTTGAGGGTTCTTATCCGTCAACCATCCATATTGGATTTGAGGTTGGAATGGCTCTTGCGCAAGGAAAGCCAGTTGTTCTTCTCTTTCAACAAGGCCACGATCCGATCTTTCTTAATACCTTTATCGCAAATAAATTAATCAAAACGGAATACGATGAGCGTGATCTTCAAGATATTTTACGTTGGTCGGTTGAAGAAGTTGAGCAATTATCCAGCCGGAGATTTACTTTCTTTATTTCTTCCGAGATTGATGAATATCTCTCTCAAGTTGCCAAAGGAGGCAGCCTATCGCGTTCCGAGTATATTCGAGGTCTCATCGAGCGGGAAATTGAGAAGAAACGTTAGTAACACGTTGTTCGAATTCTGTGGTACGGCTTCATCGTCTTTGTTCTTTCTTGAGAAAAAGTCCAGAGCGCGTTATCAATTGTTGCTGCCGGCATGCGGAGTATTTCGGCGAAACGGTCACATACCCAGATTGTTGCGGCTCTAATTTCGACTTCCTCGCGACTATCTTTTTGGATAAGTTGCATAGCGTCAACTTTTTGGGCCAGGGAATTTTTGTAGCGAAGGATTCCTAACGAGCGTAGGAGTTGAGGAAGTTTATAGTCAGCAAAAGCAGTCAGACTTACGATGTTTGTTATGTTCAAATATTTCAGGAGAGACAGATCGTAGGCGAAGATCTGCGCGCGCTTGAAAAAGTTCACTTTTTTGCCGTTTATCCGTGAAGAATCTCTGAATGAAGGGAAATGTTTGATCGTGGTCAGCGCGATACTCGCGGCATCGTAATCGGCTTGTTTGATGAGGTTTTTGATGTTCCCGTTGAAGTCTTTTTGGAGGATTCGACCTGACTCCCTAAGAATTGCCGTTCGTTGTTTCAGGAGGGGAATTTCAGTCTCGTTGCAACTCCTGAATATCGCGCTGGTGTCGGTTTGGGTGATTTTGGCAATATAATCGGCTTGAAGTAGGGGGACTCCCTCCTTGAGCGCGCGATCGAAACTCGCAACGAGTGCATTCCATCCATCTTTAGTTTCTCCTGAAGGAAATTCTATCGCCCACTTAGATTCTCCTTTTCTGCTCCAGAAACAAAAATTTATGGCGTCTTGGATGAAAACGCGTTGAGGCTCGATGCGGACTTTCCCGAATTGCGTTTCGGTTAACAACCGCCGACTCTTTAGTCTTGCCTTGAGTGTATGAACTACTTTGCCAATTCTGTTGTGATCAATCTTCACAAACTGGAGGTTTCCAACGACTTCCGATGTTGTTCGCCGAACTTCTAGAGGATCTAGGGTTTTGTTGATCCGAGGACGGTATTTTTGACTCATGTCATTTGCCTGGTGTGCTGATTGTATCACTCTGTTCATATCGGATATGAATTGAAGGATTTCGGTATTGATGGTAAAGAAAGATAGATGATGCGATCGATATTAAAATTTTATTCCGCTTCAGATTTCATTCGGCTTTTCCAGCGCGAGATCGGTTTGTCGGTTGATGATCTATACGTTCGAGAATTCAGACGGTGGTTGGAGAAGAGACCCGTTTCCAATAGGAGAAAAATGCTTCCCTATGATTTTTATATCTGGCTGCTGCAGAGGGCGCATGAATACTCCCGTTTGAAACGATAGGCCAAAGTCTACAGGCGATATAGAGAAAACTTCGATTCGATTTGTTTTATGTGAATTCTGCCAGAGAGAGGACGGTTAATTCCTTAACTGTTTTGAATCCAGACGGATCGTTGGTAATGAGAGTTGTCACATCATTATTGAGAAGGGTTGCTGCCAGATAGAGATCAAAATGGTTTTTCGGTTTGTTGCTTTTCTTGCACAAGTCAAGATAGGTCGAGAATGTGTGGGGGAGTGGAGTGATTAGCGTTACGTTGCGATCGGCGGCCTTTTCCGCCTGCGCGACAGCCCGTCTTAGGGAGAGTCTGTACCAGGTGGTTAACACTTGGATCAGTTCAACGAGGTTTTGCTGGGCGATAATGATCTCTTTTTCTTGACTCTCGGCACTTTTGAATGCTTCTACGGCAAGCGAGTGGTGCGGTGATTTACGGTCAAGAAGATAGACAAGGACGTTGGTATCAAACGCCCAATTTATGCTTGAGGTGTTTCTCATAGAGCTTTGCCCTTGGGGGCGGTTGTTTTCCCCCAAGATCGAGTGTTCCAGTGAGGCTCAGGATGGATTCCTGGCTAGCAGGTTCTGGTTGACCCTTTTTCATTCTTTCCGAAAGGCCCTCTCGTACGATTTGACTGAGACTGGTTCGATGATGCACCGCGTAGTAGCGGGCCTTTTGCAGAAGGGTTTCGGGGAGCATGACGGTGGTTTTAGTCAAATTTGCCATATATACATAATACCATACTTATGGATAGCGTCAAGTTCCGGACCGTTATTGAATCATGAGGATTATAGACTCATCCCAATCATCATGCCAGTGATCTTATTAAGGAAAGTATGAGATCCATATTTGGATTCTTCAGCGAGTGCATGAGTACTCCCGTTTGAGTCAGTAGAATTTGATCCCTGATATAATATGGCTATGTAATGGCTCGATCATATTTTTGTCATTAACAAGGCAATATTAACAAAACAAAACCAAAGAGAAGCTGGTTATCTTCAGATCTACCAAGGTCAGCATTGTGGGGCTTTAGAAAATCTATATGAAAACCATTTATCTTATTCGTCATGGAGAAAATGAGGAACAATTCGGTGACCCACCACTTACCAAAAAAGGCGAGCAACAAGCAAATAGAATCGTTCTCGATAATGAAATAGACATCATCTATACAAGTCCGAGCCTGAGAGCGGTACAAACAGCATCAATAATCAATGAAAAACTCGGCGTACCACAAAAGGTAAATGCTCTTTTAAAAGAACGCCTCGATATGACCGATGTTCCAGATCTTGCATATGGTGAGTATCGGCATCTCTGTTACCTCTCGGCCAACGACAGTAACTTCGTGTTACCGAATGGCGAGACAGGATATACCAGTGGACTGCGATTGGAGTATCTCATCGCTGTTACTGCAAATCAAATTGATTCGGCAGGAGTCTTCGTCACTCATCAAGGCATCCTCAGTGATTTCATGAGAAACAAGTTCAGCCCAGAATACTTGGACGAAAAATATTCTCACTACTCCAGAATGAGAGCGGATGCGTTTAAAAACTGCTCCATCACAAAACTTCTGGTTGACGGGAACCAATATGAAATCGATTATCTCGCATCTGCTAAGCATCTCCGGTGACTATGATCAATCCTGAGTTGGTCCACTATCGGAGTGAAACAGGAGATCTGATACCCGTCAGGGTCTATGAGAGATTGCTCTCTCCCTATACTGAAAACGTGGTGTTTTTCGGGTATGGCGAAGATGGAGAACACCTTGCAATTAAGTTTTCCCCAAAAGCTGACAGGGAATGGGAAGCGCTTCAAAAAACAACCCAGTATGGCATTGATTCGCCTCGTCCCTATGCGATCATCAACAACAATGGCTGTTCTCTTTGTAGATCGTTGTATGGCGACAAAGGAATAATCATGAAAAAGGTGGAAGGGATCAATCTCTATCAAGCTGAAGATAATAGCTACAAAATGCTATTAGGAAAGATTATCCGCTCAATGCATGAAAGAATTCCGGTTATCGGTGAAGAATGGGGGGAACAGGGGTACGATATTTCCTACTACATCAGTCTGTTGGACAAACTAGAAATACCGGTAAAAGAAACCGAAGTGGCAAGACTTCTCCTCAAAGGTTTTATCGATACGGTGGAAGGAAGAAACAAACAGATCAATCCGCGTTTTGTCCATCATGATCTTCACGACGATCAGGTTCGACTTACCCCATCAAAAAGATTGGCAATCATCGATTTTGAGGATTGGATTGAAGGAAATCCGCTGGACGATATCGCAATCTATCTTTTCCACAATCTAAGAACTAAGCAACCGGAGGCTAATTTTGTTGATTTTGTGAAAGGCTACACGGGAGGACATCGTTTTGCGGATGATGACAACTCGGTCATTGGTTTCTATCTTCTCTTGACTGGTTTGCAGATGGTCGACCATTTCTCAAGATTTACCCCACAAGATCTCCATTACTCGCTCCGATATCTCGATCGTTGTACCAATTTCATCAGGGAGGAGAGATTGTGGAAAATAAACTGAAGATATTGCCATTCATAAAGGATCTGCGGCGCATCTTTCAATTTAGCGATGAGCCGAAATTTTTCCAATTTCAGGCAGAGATCGTAGTTGATGAAAAAAGGACCGATGGAAATATACGAAATAACTGGACCGCTGGAGGATCGTCACTGTTTAGCGAAGAAGAGGCAATTGAAAAAACTATCGCAGAAGCGTGTGAACGATACGCGTGTACGGCCTACAAACGAGCGGATTTTGTTTTGGGTTCTCACAAAGAAATTAAGAACTCGCTTGATCCTGCCTCGTTTACATCGTACAGCGATGAGCAGAAAAAGCGTAATGATTTTGCTCTCTTTCGTTTTGATGATTCCACAAAAATTCTCTGAACAGAAGCAGAAACGCTGACAAGAGAGGAAGTCGTTTATCTGCCCATCAATCTGGTTTATCACAATTACAAAATATTGGATGGAGAAAAACTCATTATTCTCCCGATCAGTAACGGTGCTGCGGCCGGGATGGATTATGAAAAGGCAATTCAGCGAGGGCTCTTGGAACTAGTTGAACGGGACGCATTTGTCATTTCTTACCTTAATAAACTTCAGTTACCAAAAGTCGATCTCCACTCCATTGATGTTTGGCGTATTGATATTATTCAAGACATATCCAGACGGTATCGCTTGGAAATTCATGTCATGGATATGACGACTGATCTCGGTATTCCAAGCTTCGTCACATTGACCATCAATCGTACCGGAATTGGACCGGCGGTGCTTTCTGGACTCAAAGCAGGTTTAGATCCTATTGAAGCAATAGTCGGTTCATTCACCGAAGCTCTTCATCTACGGTGCAAGATCCGGATGGCATATGAAGATGACAATGGAAGGATACCCGAAACAACAGTTGAGGAGATCAATACTTCGGAAAAACGTGGGCTTTGGTGGTATTCGAAAGACAAGATCAAATTGCTGGATTTTTGGATCAATCAAAAACCTGAACCGCTGCGCCACGATTTCAGTCCAGAAGGAATTGTATCGATCACTCATACATTTGAGAAGCTCGGAGAGAAAGCCTATTATGTCAATCTTACCTTACCGGAATTTTCAGCAGTTGGGATTAGAGTAGTGAAGGTTTTTGTTCCTCATCTTCAGCCACACTATCTGGATGAAAAATACCGAGTTCTGGGTGGAAAACGTTTACATGAAGTGCCGATAAAACTGGGTTATAAAACAGCTGGAATCAATTCCTATCCACATCCATTTCTATGATCAACAAACGCTTGTTGAAACGATTTAAATTTTTTCAGAGAACTTCGTCCCAGATTTATAGGGAAGTGACAAAACTCGACGAATTCCGAAAAGAGATCCCCGTTGAAAAATATCCGCTCCCTTGGACGAAGGTATATTACAAAGGTTATCCAAAATTTGAGAAAATAAGGTTGATTAAACCACGGAAGCTACTAATTAATGAAAAAGTTTTTCGATCCAGAGAATCTTATCGATCATATTCTGGGAAATCATTATCATTAGCTCAACTTGCAACGCTTCTTTATTACACCGCGGGGCTCAAAGATAATACAGCACAAGATATTGGGAACCGTTTCTATCCATCGGCTGGTGGGAGGTATCCGATTGAACTGTATCCGGTGATCTTCAATGTTTCAGGTTTAAAACATGGGATCTATCATTATCATCTCAAAACGAATTCGCTAGAGTATCTCTGGATTCCCCGAAAATTTCCTGACGCTTTCACTGAGTGTTTTCAGCAAAAAGGAATGGTGAAGATGAGTAGCGTATTACTTCTATTTACCGCTTGTTTTGGAAGAACAGAGATAAAGTATGGGCCTAGAGGATACCGACATATCATGATTAATGTGGGAAGCATGCAGCAGAATGTCTATCTTATATGTGCTTACCTTGGAATTGGCTGCTGTTCGATTGGAGGATATCTTGATAAAAAAATGAATGCGCTATTGGACGTCGATGGATTGACAGAATCCACAGTTCTTGCTGTGACAATAGGCACAAAAAGAAGAGCGAAGGGAGGTGAGTAACGTGGAATACGAAGTTTCCGAAGCCCGTCCACTGGTGGAAAACAACTTGGATGGTGGAGCTGAGAGCTCTGATGGAGGTTGTGATGCTTGTTGTTCTGGATCAAGCGGTGGATGTTCCTGTGATAGCTCAACTGCAATGCCAATGCCTACGGGAAAATAACGGTCTGAAGAAATTGCTGTCTCGATTTTTCACTAAGAAATTTCTTGGCAGTAAAATCATATTTACTCGAGTTTATCGCAAAGTGGCAGCCAGGATATTTTTCGTAAGTCATCCACACAACTTCTGAAGCGACACAGATATGAGTAGGCTGAGATACATCGGTCACACTTCTGTGCTAGCCTCCTAAGAGGTTCGGAATGGAGCCTTTGGAGAGGTAACCGATTATATTATGATCTTTTTACCTGGTTGCTGGAGAGGGTACATGAATACTCCCGTTTGAGCCAGTAGAATTTCACTTTTCTCTTCAATTGATCTCTCTATTTTTCACGATTGACAAATCACGATACAATACTGCCAAGTATCTATCGGATGAAGAAATATGCCTCCAACATTTGAACCAAGACGATTTTATGAAGAAGGTAGGGAAGTATATCCGGCTGAGCATGCCAGGCGCCGGGTAAACCAGAGGGGGCCAGTCATACTGGAGGATGATGACGGCCGGCTTACCTCTTTACATCGATTGGTCGGTGAGTTTCTCGATAAATCCGAATTTTTCCTCCATCCTGATCCTGATTATCAGAGCAGCATCCGACTGGCTGGAGCTGTTCCTCAGGTAGTCTCTAATCGCCCTTGGCAATTGAACGAACGGGAAAGCGGCTATCCGTCTCTTATCTCACGGATTTCCTGGGCGAAGACCGGACTGGATCTCCTGCGATATCAAAGCCAGGCCGGATTTGTCTCATTGGGCTTGGATTCAAGACACTATCGGTATGCCCCTCAAGATTTCATCGACGAGTTCGGCATGACTCCTGAGGAGGGGAATGCATTCCTTGATGGTATTTCCAGAAGAGGAGTGGACAGCGGCCTGCTCTTTCCTCGTAGGAGTGTTCGTTCGACTTATCCTCCCAACGGCGAACGTTACTCCTTATTTTCAACGCCAGTCTCTGTTGTCGAACTTGAACAGGAGGAGCGGCGGATTCGACGCGGGAAAGGTGAGGTCGTTTTGGCGGCTTTGGGGGGAATGGGAATCGTGTCTGTTCTGGCTTCGGCCTGTGTCCCGGTTCAGATTGAACCGACGGGACAGCCGACGGTCTTTCCGTCGGCAACGCCGCGCCCGACTGAACGGCCAACACCAAAGCCCTTTTCCCTGATTGAAGCGACACCAACTGTGGAAGTCCGACCGTTTACCCCGCCCATCAACCCTCCGGAGTATGATCCGCAAGCTGCGGGCGGGGCGTTTCCTGAAGGTATCAGAGCGGTTGCAGAGCTCGACTATTATCGGGCTTTGGAGACCCTGTATCGGCAGGAAGTGGGTTCGTTTTTGACCGCTAATCTTGCCGAATACCAGCAGTTTTTGACCACCTATGCCAGGCAGAATAATTTGGATGTTCGTCAAGTGTGGAACAGTCAGTTTGGAAACGATTACCAAATGGTCAGTGCAATCATTAAAAGGTTGTCCGGAGGGAGGGAATCGGTTTACTGGTATGCGACTCCCGGAGGGGCTCTTTCTGCAAGACCGGATGTTCCTTCTGTTGTGAATTCAAATCTCGTATCTGTAGAGCTTCAACAGGGAACACACGCGGACTTTCGTTGGAACAACGAAGATAGGAATATTTATCTTTTCGAGGTAGATAACTCGACCGGAGAAGCGGTGAGTTGGCTGAATACCACCACAGCCAATGCCGCCAGCTCAGAAGGGCTAGTACAAGCTTTTGAGAGTTATGTCAGAGAAGTGATGCCGACAACCGGTTTGGATCCGGTGGTGAATGCGAATGTAGGAGAGCAATTCTTATTGGACAAAGGGTTTCGATCTATGAAGGATGCGTTGGCCGATGTAAACACAACATCTTTTGTAGCAGGATTGAGTATGGTTGGATCAGGAGAGCGACTGTTTTTCCGGCAGATGTGGTATATGTCTCAGAAGATGAAGATAATTGGAGGTTATCAGCTTTCACTAGCGAATCAGCCAGGTTATAGGGAAGGAGACTCTGCGTACTGTCTTCTAGGAGCCAGTCCAGATACGCCTGATATGGTGGTGCCGATTATCCTGGGGGTGGAACAAAATGGCATATGGACTCAAGCTCAGCCTCTGTTTACAGAGGGCCTCAGAAGTGATGTTCCTGGGTCTTTGATTAGACTATCAAATCTTGCTGAGATAGATGACTGGGTACAGAATTCTCGAGGAAAGGTAATTATGCCGTTGATTCTTCTACGCTACGATAAAACCACTTGGGATCGAGACCCTTCTTGGAATATTGGATATGATGTAGTTTTGCCGCTTCTCAAAAATCCAAACGGTTACATCATGAGGTATACCAATGCTCCTTCAGAATTGGGTGCCAAGATATCTCGTCCAGATGGTTCTGAATGGGGCGAACAGGCGAATCTCATCAGAGTTATCTCGGAACTGAATAATAACTTTGGTGGAGATATCGGACTTATTGCTTGGCAAATAACTGTACTCAAATAATCACCAGATTTAGGTCATTGATTTTGTCTCCATACTTTTATTTACCTTCAACTTCAGTGTATAAATTGTTCCTGGAAATGTGACAGTTTATATAAGAATCGTTCTGTGTATTCTGTTAAACTTTCTGTGATATGGTTAGCAGGAAAAAAAAGAAGGCGATGGTGTATTTTGCTCTTACTCTATCGGCTAGTTTAGTCGTGACATTTGCTCTCATTTCTAACTCTCATTTCCAACAATGCGGTTATTCGATTAGTGGCGGCTTTAGAATTCCCTGTTCGTGTGTTGGTTTTGTGCGAACTCAACCCGACCATGAGGGTATAGTTTCCCGGAATGGTTATATTGAATACTGTTACGGTTTGGCTAAAACGCAGGTTTGTTTCAAGCAATTTGATGCACAGAAGCCATCAAAGCCATATGTTTGCAGCGAGTATCCATATGAGGTTTCGTTGCTTGCGCCATCCAGCACGCAATCGCGGACCCTTTATCCGGATTCAAAATATTCTTACGACGCGCAACTCTCTGACGGCAGTCAGGTTGTATTGGAAACTCAGCGTGAAGTGACCTGTCAGAGATTAAAGGTACAAGGATTTGCCGAGAAGATCTCGATCGGGGGAACCTCTCCGACTTATCGAGGATTCCATCTTTACGCTGTTGATTTTGTTTGTCTTGAGTAGCGTTTCTTCCAATCCGCCTTCGCAGAAAACCGAGGCATTTCTGGCCGCGGGTGGATAGCGACTTCCACAGTCTGACGATTTCCGCCTCGGCGGGATTTCAGCTTCATATCTTAATGACTTCCTTCGTACAGATCAGAGAATCAGAGGCTCTTAGACCTCGGAGCTTCAATTTGGCTATTATTCGTGTTGCATTTGCACCACGGTTTGGGTAGTCTTGAAGCAAAGTAGTTATGCTGTCTTCAAGGAAGAAGTTAGTTGCGGCTTTGGTATGGTGGAGTTTGCTCACATTTCTCGTTGTGGTTGTCGTTGTTCTTTATCTTCAAACTCGACAACCAGCCACTCAACCTGCACCAGTTTCCGCTCCTGTTGATAAGCCGTTTAACATCAATCCAGAAGGCTATACCACTTCCCAATACATTGTGCCTCTTGGGAAGGAAGAAACCGGCGGTGACTCTGTTTTCAGCGCCCAAATACGGGGTAGTGTAGCATCATGGAATGTGGAACTCCTCAAAGTAAACGTTGGCGAGGACGCGATAGATATTCAGGTTCCTGCGAGGCTTGCATTCCGATGCATGCCTCTGACAATGACGGATTCTCTCGGGAATACCTACGATCCCAGAAAAGTCTTTGTTGATTTTCACCAATCTCCGGTCAAGGGTGCGATGACCGATCGTTCCGTCATTGCGGAAAAGATGACCGAGGGGAGCGATATCACCGTACAAGTGAAGTATATTGACGCGACGAGGGCAGAAGCGACGTTTATCGTCGGCTATGGATGCAGTATTTAGCGTATGGCAAATGGCAGATAGCGAATAGCAGGTGGCAGAGAGGGAATAGAGAATATAGATTTAAGATTTAAGATTCAAGCATCAAGCATCAATCATTAATCATTACACATCAAATATTAATCATTGGACATTAAACATTAGCGCTTAGGGTGTAGGGATTAGCGTAGAGCGTAATAAGTTATGAGGAAGATAGTTCTCATCGCTTTTGCTTTATTTGTAGCAGTATTTGCGGTGGTTTCTATAAAGCCAAAGACCGTTTACGCTCAGTGCAGTAGCTGTTCCGGTGTTGGAGATGAAGGCAGTTGTGACGCGTGCGGGGGAAGGTTTTTTTGCACCTGCGGTTGTGACGTTCTCTGTTATCCGCCGAACAACTGCGCCTGCGAGGCGACGCTGTGCTGGTATGTTGTTGAGGCAAACTGTTCGGTATGCGGAATAGATCCCCTTTATGGGACTTGTCTTTCTTGTCCAGTTCAATACTGCGGAGGTACACCAGAGAATTGTTCGTTTAACTGTCCAGATTCGTATAACCCGTGCCTGAATGAGTGCGACGGTGGACCGGGACCAGATCCAACACCCACACCGACACCTGAGCCGACTCCGCCGGATAACCCTCCGTCCGTTCCGAACTGTTCAGCTTTAAGTGGACCTTCGGATATATCCCTCGGAAACAGCGGGACGTATTCTGCAAATTTCTCTTCGACGGACGGCAATCTTTCAGGAGAGATTTTCTATAACAGCTTTGCAGGGACGATCAGCGGAATCCAAGGACTGCCTGGAACCAGCGGAAGTATTTCTGCGTCCTGGACGCCGCCTGCTGCCGGGAGCTATGAAGTTTGCTGCCGGGCTTGGAATGACGCGGTTGCCGAGTGCCGGCCGCCAAGTTTGGTTGATGGTCCGCCTCGCTACCCTTGTGTCGGACCGAACTACTGCAAGACTGTCAATGTCCAGTCCCAGTGTTCTGCCCCGACGTTGGCGGGAGGCGGGTCGTGTGATGGGAGCGATGGGCTTATTGATATTACGTGGACGTGGAATTCAGTGTCAGGTGCATCCGGATACATTATTAATATTGATAACAATCCCGATTTCAGCTCGCCGGAGCTGAGCGTGTTTATAAGCGGCACGAGCTATACTTCCACCAACCTTGTACCCGGGACATGGTATGGGCGGGTTCGCGTCAATACCGCTGATTCTGGTACATGCATCGCGCCGTCGGCATGGAGCAGTACGGCTTCGGTGACAAACCTGTGCGCCTCCTGCGCGGCACCGGTCAATAATGCACCGGCGAGCGCCTGCATCAATCAAACCATGTATGACACAACCTGGTATTTCAATGAGTCTGCCGGGGCAAATGAATATCAATTTGTGGTTTCAAACCATAATTCTGCAACCTGTCCAAGCTCGAATTTCTTTGATTGTGTTGTCTATAGCAGCGGTTGGCAGCCTTCCGCGTTCTTCTCCTGCGCCGGCGGTTCGTGCAACCTGCCGATGACCGGTTTTACTTCCGGTACGAGGTACTACAGTTTGGTCCAGGCCAGAGGATTGAGCTGTCCTCTTTCCAGCTGGTCGAATGAGCAGAACGTATTTGAAGATTGCTATCTGGCGTGTCCGGCGCCGATTCTATCCTCTTCCGGAAGTACCTGCGATACCGGGGATACGCTGGTTGATATCACTTGGCAGTGGAATGATCTTGCGGCAAGCGGTGCGACGTCGTATCGCCTGCAGGTTGATCGCGCGCCCGCGGACTGGGTGATCATGCCGTATAACCTGGTGTTGACCCCAGGGGTAAATCTGACCTGCAATGGAGTCACCTGCAGTTACACGACGACCGATCTAAATCCTGGGACCTGGGATGCCAGGGTGATTGTTTTGACTTCCGATGGGATCGGCTGCACGGTGAATCCCGTGGGCTGGAGCGCGACGGCGTCGGCTTCTGACGCATGTCTGACGCAGGTAACCGGGCAGGTCTTCAACGACCCATTCGGGGAGGCGCTGCCCGCAGGATTCGGAGGAATGTGCCAGCTCGTGGGCGCTTCCGGAGTCCAGCCGGGTGCCGGTTCCAGCGTGACGGTAAATCCGGGTGGATACGTTGATCCCAATATCAACCTGGACGGCACGTTCGCCGTTCCCGCGGTTCCGCCAAACATACCTCCGGGAGCCGGGTACACCTCTGCTTTAGACCCAGCGGGGGATTGGGCGTGTACCTGTCCGAGCACGTGTCTTTATTCGGTTGATGTGCCGCAGGATATTCCACCCGATGAGGCGCTCAGGTACTATGTCTCGGAGATTCAGGATACCTGGTTCCAGACCGTCGGGGGCGATGTGCACGCGGAAGGCAATATCTTAAGCTCCATTCCCGCTACCTGCTCCGGTCTCTGCGTGCCGGAATTTTCACTTCCCGGCGGAGATGAGGTGGGAGTGGTGACTTCAAGCACCGGTTCCGTTTCATTCGGAAGCGGGAGTGTTTCCAGCCAATCATGGGAAGCAACCAGCATCTATAACGGACCAAGGTACCTGTTTGACTTCTGGAGAAAAGAGACTGATACGCCGACTCTACTTGCAGACCTCGATGGTCGGCCGAGCCCTCCGCAGGGAATTTATGAGATCACGAGTACGTCAGACCTCACACTTACGGGGAATTGGAATAATCTGCCTCAGGAACTGACCATCTTTGTCAACTTTTCTGATCCTGGGTATTCATTGATTCTCAATCCCGACAATCCCGGAATCACCATCAACCCCGGCGGATTGTTGACCATTATCACCAACGGCAATATCCGGGTTGCCGATACGGTGACGCGCGTTGAGGGAATCTTTTTGACGGATGGGATGTTCCGCAGCTGCGTCATGGATGACTGCGGCTACGATATTGGAACGGGAACAGCCTATCAGCTGCAGGTTCGGGGTTCGGTGATCGCCTGGGGAGGATTTGACCTGCAACGGGACCTGTTTGTCGGCAATCGCACTACACCGGCGGAACTCTTTACCTATGAACCGGATTTTATTCCCAGGCTGCCGGAGTTCATGCTGAGGGCTTTATATACATGGGAAGAGGTAAAACCGTAGGAGTTAGGTATTAGCTTTTTAGCTCGTTAGCTTATTAGGTTTTAGCCAATAGCAAATAGGGAATAGGGACTAGCAGGTTAATGTTTAAGGTATAAGATTTAAGGTTCAAAAAATACGAAGATAAAAGATAGCCAATAGGGTACAGTGAATAGAGCAAAGACTTAGAGGAGGTGGGAGATGAAAAAACAAAAGCTCGTTTGGGCATTCAGCGCAGTACTGTTCTTCGTGCTGGTTGTTGGTATTGCCTACTTTTTGCAGGTCAACAGGCAGAGAACCCAAGAGCTTCAGGAACCTAAGCTGATTCAGGAGGCGCGTCCGACACCGGGTTCGCCAAAGATAAATATTCAAGATCAACAGAAGGCTGTGGAACAGTCCAGAGAAACCATCACGCTTACCGATGTATCAGGGGGAAGCTCTTCGGGAACCGCGACCAGGAGTTTTGACGGAAGCAATTTCTTGCACACGCTGTCAGCCCAACTTCCATCTCTTGGGTCAGATCAATTCTATGAAGGCTGGCTGGTCAGCACCGACGTTAATCCGAAGGTTATATCAACTGGGCGATTAAATGCTACGCAAACCGGACAATACGCTTTGGTTTATACCTCCGGCACAAATCTTTTTTCTCATCCACAAGTCATTGTTACCCTGGAGACAAAAGACGATGGCCGTCCGGAAACTCACATCCTTGAGGGCAGCTTCTAGAGAAAATTGTTGGGACAGGGTATTAGGATTAAGCGTTTAGCATCTTCTTGCAGCATTACGTTTCTTGAGAAACACTGGTTGTGTCTAATGAATAGGTTCGATTTCCCTCAAGACAGAGTTCTTATCGGCGCGCATCGAGGCGCGAGCGGCTATGCACCAGAGAATACCCTTGCCGCCTTTCGGAAGGCCATCGAGTTGAAGGCAGATTTCATAGAACTTGATGTGCGTATGAGCAAAGATAAGCAGTTGGTCGTTATTCATGATGAGGTGTTGGAGCGAACAACCAACGATAAGGGTGTTGTTGGGATGAAGAATCTCAACGATTTGTGCAGCTTAGACGCTGGTTCCTGGTTCGGAGAATCATTTCTTCATGAGCGAATCCCTACTCTGGAGGAGGTTTTTCTTCTTGTTAAAGATGCTGGTATGCCGCTTGCGATTGAAATTAAAATTCCCGGATTGTATAGAAATATCAGCCGCTACCCAGATATTGAGGAGAGGGTGATTCAGCTGATAGAACGATTTTCATACAATGACAAGGTTTTGGTTCTTTCTTACGATCAGCAGACTTTGAAGGAAGTGAAGAAGCTGAATCCCACTCTTAAGATGGGATTTCTTTGTGGAGGAAATTACATGGATCCGGTTTCTCTGCTCACCCAATGTGAAGCGAACGGGATCCACATTTGGTGGGAATATGCATCAAGATCATTGGCTGCGCTTCTCCATGAGCATGGTTACTACCTTGCCGCTTCTGCAGCGCTATTTTGTGATTTAAGTAGGCTCGCCGAGTGTAAGCGGGTTGTCGCTAATGGGATTGACCTTTTCTGTACGTCACATCCGGATAGATTGCGTCGATTTCTTTCTAAAAAACTCTAACTAGAAGCCAGACATGAAGAAGCGGTGCGCGAAGCTTACTAAACTCCTTATTACTGGTTCCCGAGGAAGGATTGGAAAGATTTTAACTCGTTCGTTGGGTGACACATTCAACGTATATGGTTTGGATATTGTTGGGGAGGAAGACAAAAAGTTTTTCTTGGTGGATGTTGCTGATTATACGCATCTGAAAAAGGTTTTTAGGACGCTTGGCACTGTTGACTCTGTTATTCATTTAGCGGCGGAGATCCGATTTGATGCACCATGGGAGTCATATCTCACCAACAACATCATCGGAACACGAAATGTCTATGAATGCGCGCGACTCTATAAGGTGAAAAAAGTAATTTATGCCAGTTCAAATCATGTGACGGGAATGTATGAGGGTTTGCCTCCCACTTTGCACAAAAAGAAGAATCCACAGTTGGTTCGAGTCGGCGATGGGCCTCGACCTGATGGATATTATGGATTGAGTAAAGCCGTTGGAGAGCTTTTTGCAAGATTGTATTTTGATTTGTATGGGATCGAGTCTATTTGTCTTCGGATCGGAACTGTTAGAGGAAATGATGATCCTACTTGTGACAAGCGTTTCATGAAGACATGGCTGAGCCATAGAGACTTGGTTCAGTTAGTCAAGAAATCTCTTTCAGTCGTCAAGCCGTTTGGGATCTACTACGGTGTTTCGAATAACAGAGGTCGGTTCTGGGATATTTCAAATGCTGAAAGGGAACTGCATTACCATCCAAGAGATGATGCATCATTGCTCGATCGGAGAGGCTGAGACTATAAGAGGTATACTCACGTTGGAGACGAGAGACGATGGAATCCCGGGAAGCCACATCCTTGAGGGCAGTTTCTAACTAGGGATTAGGTGATAGCTTTTAGGTTTTCGGGTATTGAGAATAGTGCTTCATTGTTCTTTTTACACACATTGCTTTATTGCTTTTAACAATTTAGCCATGTAGCAATATAACCATGGCAATTAATTGTGCTATACTCGAGTAAGATAAACCTGCCTTCGAACTGGAGTTAGTTTTTTAGATATGGTAGCAAAGAAGCTCAAAATCTTCATGGTGGCGGCCGAAGTAGCCCCGTTTTCCGAGGTTGGTGGTCTTTCCCAAGTCATGTACTTTCTTCCCCGGGCGCTGATGAAGCTGGGTCACGAAGTTCGCATGTTCACTCCGAAGTACGGAACCTTGGATGAAAAGCAGTTTCCCCTCAAGCTGGATATTGAGGGATTGGCCGTACCAACGGGTGAACAGGATGGTCCAAAAAGGCTCATCTGCAATGTGAAGGGGCATGACCACGGAGTTCGTGATCCGCACGTCTGTTTTCTCGAGAATATGGAATATTTTGAACAGCGCAGCAACGTCTATGGATACAGTGATGATCATATCCGCTTCGCTCTGCTCTCCCGGGGAGCTTTGGAGGCCCTACGGCGCGAAAAGTGGATACCGGATGTGATTCATGCCAACGATTGGCACACCGCCTACCTCATCAATGACCTGCGGACCAGATATGTGCGCAATCAAAGACTCTTCAGAGTCGCGACCTTGCTTTCCATTCATAACCTCCATCAGGGAGTTTTTGATTTCGGCAATGCATCAGATCTCGACTTTGATGACGGAAAAGGAGAACTCGCCAGTTTCTTTTCCGAGAGGTTTTTTAAACAGAATGCTTTGAAACGAGGCATTATCTACGCTGACGCGATCAATACGGTTTCGGAGACGTACTCGAGGGAAATTATGACCGAGGAATTCGGCGCCGGAATTGACAACTTAATCAAAGAGGTGCGAACCAAAGTATTCGGCATCCTCAACGGGTTGGATTATACCGAGTTTGACCCGAAAACGGATAGCATCATTAAGAAAAATTTTTCACTGGCGACACTCGAAGACCGAGTAGTAAACAAAGCAGATCTGCAGAAAGAGTTCAATCTTACCGTCAATCCGGATATCCCGGTGCTTGCCATGATCGGACGTCTGGATAACCAGAAAGGACTGGATCTGGTTGTCGATGTCTTACCGTTTGTTCTGCGGGAATACGATATCCAATTCATCGCGATGGGCGGTGGCGATCCGCGTTATCGGGAATTTTTCCTGGATCTGGAAAAACAATATCCGAAGCGGGTCGGAACGCACCTGATGCCGAATTTCACCTTACCCCGGAAAATTTTTGCAGGGACCGACCTTTTGCTATTGCCCAGCCGCTGGGAACCGGGAGGAATTGTAGCGGTTGAGGGGATGCGGTATGGCGCCGTACCTTTGGTGCGGGAAACCGGGGGCTTGGCGGACAGCGTTTCGGAGTTCAACCTCGTTTCACAAGAGGGAACCGGGTTTGTTTTTGAGCAATTCCACAGCCTGGCGTTTATGGGTGCCATTACGCGGGCGCTGATGGTCTACCGGCAGCCGGGAATGTGGAAGAGGCTTATCCGCAATTGCATGCGGCAGGATTTTTCCTGGGAAAAAGTTGCCCAGCATTACGAAGACGTCTACATGCGGGCAATTGATTTCAGGAGAGCGCTCTTGAAGAAGAATCCACATCAGGCTTACAGAGTCGAGTACTAGGTAAGTTAAAAATTTAAAGTGAAAAATTTAAAATTGAAGTTGAGAATTCAAATTTTCTTCTTTCACAACTTATCACTTTTCACTTTGCACTTTTAACTTTTATCCATGCACATCGCACTTGTTCTCCATATCTACCAGCCGCCAACCCAATATCGGAAAATGCTTGATCGGGTTACCCGAGAATCGTATCAGCGCCTTGTAGAAATTTTGGAAGAAACAACATCGGCCAAGCTGACACTCAACCTTAACGCTTCTTTGACGGAGCAGTTGGCAGCGGCGGGATTTGGGGAACTGCTTGGGCGGATAAGAAAGCTCTCCGAAACCGGGCAGATTGAGTTTACCGGTTCGGCCGCCTACCATCCGATTCTTCCGGATTTGCCGAAGAGAGAAATAGCCCGTCAAATCAATCTTAATACTGCGATTAATCAGTCTTACTTTGGGAGTGCTTATCAACCGAGAGGATTTTTTCCTCCCGAACTCGCGTATAACGACATTGTCGGGGATGTGCTGGAACGGTTGGGATTTGGGTGGACATTGATCGACGGAACCGGCATTGCAGATTGGCAGAAATATTTAAATTTCATCTACCGCCGGGAGCAAGGCAACCTTCTTGTTTTTCCGAGAGAAGATGCGGTGAGTTGGAAAATCGCCTTCGGCAGAATCCGGACCGTTTTGGGGCTGCAGCGGGCAGTCGGCGCACAAGAGATCGGTAAACGACAATACCTTGTATTGGCGATGGATGGCGAGACGTTCGGGCACCACCAGCCGAAACAGCTTGATTTTCTTCAGCGCCTATTACGGCAGTCTCAGACAGACCGACGGATCAAGATGGTTACTGTTTCACAACTCGTAGACTTATACCCCGACCGGCGGCCGACCGAAATTCTCCCGTCAACATGGGGATTTACCGAGGAAGTGGGAGGCGAGCGCGTCTGGGTTCGATGGCGAAATCCCCGGAATCCCCTTCACGGTGCGCTAAATCGGTTGCGTTCAATCGCGATTAAAGCTGTTGACTCCCGGGATAGGGAAGCTCGGGGGCTTCTTGATAAGGCACTCGCATCGGACACCTGGTGGTGGGCGTCGGGGAAGCCATTCTGGCACCCGGACATGGTCAAGCGCGGAGCGCAACTGCTTTGCACTGCAGTCGGTAAGAGTCGGTATGCCACGGTTGAGCAGCGAAATCAGGCGCAATATCTGTGCTATCGGGTTATCCCGGAGGAGTTTCGACTCCTGCGAACCAAGAATCAGCGCAATCGTATCTTGAATAGAACCAACCTCGACCGACATCTTGGACAGCGTAATAAGGAGAATCCTAAAACCTAAAACCTAAAACCTAAAACCTAAAACCTAAAACCTAAAACCTAAAACCTATTGTTATGCTTTGGGCGAATTTCTTACATCTTTATCAGCCACCGGACCAGAAGAAATACATCATGGATTCGGTTGTTAACGAATCCTACCGGGCGGTAGTTTCGATCCTTAAAGATAACCCGCATGCCCGCATCACCATGTCGATCATCGGAACCCTGCTTGAGCGTTTGGACTGCGATGCGTATCGGGACGTGATCGATGGCTTACGTGAGGTTTCTTCCCGTGGACAGATTGAGTTTACAGCCGGAACCATGTTTCATCCATTCTTACCGAAAATTCCCGATAGCGAAATATTCCGTCAAATCAATCTAAATAATGATGTTCAGCAATATTACTTTAAGAGTGCTTACCAACCGCATGGTTTTTACAGTCCAGAGGCGGGCTACAGTTATCGGATTGCGGAGATTGCCCATTCCTTGGGTTATGCTTGGACGATCGTGGATGAAATTGCCTATTCCGGGTTTTTGAGTCCAAGGGGTTACGATTTTGGGCATACCCCCGGATTTTACAGCGGGGGATTGGATTTACAGCAGATCGTGGGAACAGTTTCGGGAAAGAGAGGAAAGAGCCATCCCGAGCGGAAATATGTCGATTACACAAAACTCTATTCGATCAAAGGTCTGCATGGGTTTTTGGTGCACTTCCGGGAAAGAGTTATCTCCGACGCCTTGGCATCCGGCCAGATTACCTCTCCTGAGCAGTTTTTAAACGTACTGAAGCCTGAGATGCGGAAAGACCGCTATCTTTTAACAGGAACCGACGGCGAGGCCTACGGACACCATCAGAAGGGCTTGGATCACGTTTTGGGACAGCTATATTGGAGAAAAGCCTTAGAGACAATCACTATCTCTGAACTACCGGAGTATTTTCCGGTTTCCGAGGAGGTTGAGCCGATTCCGTCAACTTGGGGGACGAGTGAGGATGAGGTGCGCGGGAAAAATTATTATGCCCGCTGGCATCATACCGATAATGAAATCCATGATAAACAGTGGGCATTGACGGATTTGGCAATCCACGCTGTTACCGGTAAGGGGGGGGAGCGGAAAAAGACTTCGGATGTGGCGCGCAGGATGCTCGATGAGGCGCTTTACTCCTGTCACTATTGGTGGGCGTCGGCCAGGCCGTGGTGGTCGATTGAACTCATCGAGCGGGGCGCGCGGGCGCTGGCTGATGTCGTGGCCTATGCAGAAGGTTACAAAGGCGGGATCAGGGAAGTTGAGAAGAAGAAAGTGAGCCGGGGGAAAGCGGCGGAAGCGCTTCGTTTGTACCAGGATGTGGTCTTCACCGCTTTTGACTGGCTCCGTACCGAAAAAGTTTGGGATCTCTCCCACCTCCACAAGTGACCTTTCAGGGCGAGTTCTTGCAAGGTGGTGAAAAACTTTAATTCTATCTCAAGAAAATGCCCTGATTTCCTGGAATGCTGCGGGCGAAAAGGGCGTACTCGAGGAGTTGTTTGTCTGAAATCAGAGACTCCAGGGTAAGTGTCTCCTGAGCAAGTTTTCGGTAGCGTGGATGCTGCTTTTTGTCTCTTGCGCCCATGTCAAAGAAACGGCCGAGGAGAGATAGTGGAATGATACGGATGAGACGCTGGGTATGTTGTATACCTTTCTGGTAGCTATGCTCAAGCTCTTCTATGATGGTGCCCATGGTGCTCTGGTGTATGTCTGTCTTTATGCTAGACATAACGCTTTGTACTGTGGAAGAGTGAGGTCTTGATAGCGCTACGGCAACACTTTCTGAAGGAAAAATCAGGTTCATTAAGACCTGCGTGTCAGGATTGATCGTTATCGTTCTCCTTTGGGGGTTGTAGTACCCTGCAGAAAATCCATACTTCTCAACTGTCGATTTATAAAAGGCGTATTGCATTGCATCTTTTATCCCCTCATCGCTTTTGAGACCAATTGTGATTGTATGAATGGAGTCGGGTGCGTTTTCGCTGAGGACTAATCCTCCGCGTATGATGATGCGATCGACTTTATGCAGACGACCTTGGCTCATTTCGGACTTCAGTTCGGCCAGAGCTTGGGGACGGAACTCCAGATCAAGCAGGCAAGGAGCAGGGTTTTGATCGTGAACTATTTCCGGAAGGAGGAATGGGATTGGGGCACTTTCGTGATTCATATTTCCTTGTGACAGGGCCGGGTCCTGTCAGTCCTATAGTTTCATCTTTTAGCCTGGGAGAGGCGATAGCGCTCGCGGGCGATGGTGAGAAGTTCGATAAGATGGTCGTCAGAGACGAGGGGTTTAATTGATAGTGATTGTATTGCACGCCGTTCTACTTCGGGAGTATTTTCCACTTTGCTTGCTTGATGGTGATAGTAATTTTTTAGTTGTCTGAAGAGAATATATGGTATGACAGGCTGGATTGCGTGTATGACACGAACCCCTCTTTGAAAACTATGTGCTATCTCGTGGCCAAGAGCCTGTCCAGAGTGTAACAAAATATCTGCTTGGAGTAGATGCAGGATCTGATGGTTTGGGATGCTGAGATTGTTTTTTTCAATGAATCGTGCATATGAGGCAATGAGCATCAAAGAAGTTGCCTCTGGGTAGATCAAAATACGGCTCGTTTCTGAGTGGTATAGTCCATAAATTGCTTCTCTTTTTTTCCTTCCAAAGATGTCACCAAATATTTCATGACTTCTTTCAATTGTGGGGTAATAAAGCGTAGATTGATCGGATTGCTGTGCATGCTCATTGTTGGAATCAAGTAGCATGCCTCCGACGATCTCAATCCGTTGGAGATAGGGAAACAGGTGTTTATGAAGACCTGAGATATAGACAATGAGTTGAGTCAATTCGGGTGTATGGAATTCCAGATCTATGAGCGTTGGAGGATATTCTGGATTATGAGTAATTTCCGGGAGTGGCAATGAGATTGGGGTTTCGGGGGTCATGGCTTTCCTACGAGGGATTTGACTGAGTTCAAGAGTCTGTCGTTCATCAACGCTTGGGGCCCATAAGGAAGTTCCTGTTTCAAGATCCAGGTATCTTGCTTGGGATCGTAGGTATATCGCCTCACCGTGTCATGATCCACGAGGTTGTAATGTGGGTAGAGGTTCCTTTTGGTTTGTCGTAACTCCGGCTTTTTCAAATATTCCAACATTCCATTGTGGTATGAGCCTTCGAACAAAGGGACCTCGTCTTCCGGGGAAGTTTCATCTGAAAACGATTGAAGCGCATATTCGATGCCTTCGGCTGTGCGGATATCCCTATAATCCCACAGGTTCCAACCGAGAACATCCGCTCGTTCATTCTCTGGTATATCAGAGGTTAAAATACTTGCTTGCTCAAGCGTTGAACGAAGATCTCTGGTGTAGCCTGTCTGCGTGGCAGAGAGAAGAGCAGATATTCCAAGAATCAAGTGTCTGAGAAAGCTTCTTCGGGTGATCTTTTTCCCCTGCAGATTTTTTACAAAGAATTGTAGACTGTTTATGGCTACTGTTGTCGGCAATGCCTGAATAAAAAGTTCAGTTTGCCCTGTCCATTCATTATCTGGGTTTGCTACGATGATATCTTTGCCCTCCTGGGCACAAATTCTTCCTATTCCGCTATAAAACTTCACTCCCTCGCTGTAACCTAATCCGTCGTTCATCTTCTGATCGATATAAACACCGAGCCGTGCACGGTTGCGTATCCCATCAAAGAAGTACTCCACGAAGACAAATGGTGCCTGCTGAACTCTGGCACGTATATCCTCTATGTTGTCAACCAATGTTTCGTTCGTGTGCTTGACTCCGATGATCCGTAGGTTTGTGCCCTGAGTAGGAAGGGGATCGAGTGGTTCATAAAAATTCAGGTAATTTTCTAACCCTCCACGCTCAGATATTTCTTTACTTCTTTCTGTTAGAGCATGCAGAGGTTCGAAAGCCAGTAAACCCATTGCGGCAGTAAAGTCAACAACATCACGGAGGAACTCTCTTCGAGATATGCGAATTCTCCTATTCGACATGGAGGAGGGTATTTGTTCGGTAGCTCCAGGATATTGTTCCAAGTTTCTCATAAAGGTAAGGTTTCCTGATTTATAACTATTGAGTGACAAGGCCGGACCCTGTCAGTAGAAGAATCTTCATTTAACCTCTGGCGCGGGTGATGGCGGCGATGACGAGGATGAGGACGAAGACCACGATAACGGCAATGAGGCCGACGCGTTGGATGCCTCCCAGAAAACCTTTCGATTCAGCCGGAGTCGGAGTCGGCTGCTCGATGATTTGGCCAAAATTTTCGGCAGGCTGCCCGCTTTGCGGAGTTGGCGTGGGTGCAGGAGCCGGACCCTCCAAAAAAGAAATCGGCTGCATGGCTCCACGCAGGATGGTTTCAGATGGACTTCTGGAGCGGGAGCTCTGTTCCTGGGTAATGAAAACCTCGGTAAAGGCAGTGCTGGTACGGAATTCACCCTTACCGACATCCAGATCTCCGAGTTTAAACGGCCTGCCGTTTTCAGCCGAGGTTGCCCAGACCGAATAAACAAACGCGTCGGCAGCGGGCGGGAGCGTCAGATCGCGACAGGAGACCAAGACCCGGAAGTTCAGATCTTTCAAAAGTACGGAACTGACGAAACAACGGGCCGGACTCCCGGTTGTGCTGGTTAACTGAGTCGTGCCTTCGGACGCCTGGGCCGGTTTGGCCAGAACAAGCAGGCATAGGGCTACAAAAAAAGCGCTGGTGAGAATCTTCAGTCGCTTGAGCATATTAGCAGTTATATTTGATGACTGCCAGGATTATAGAGGATTTTTCGTGAATGTCAAGAAAAACAGAGGAAGTTCGTTTTGCCAATAGGTTTTACCTCCCATTTCATGCACGAGAGGCAAATTGTGTTAATTCTTCTAGGCTCTTTTTTCTTGGTTCTCCCAATATGCGTCTATACCCATAAGTATTTCCATATTGATGGTTTCTGGGGGTTTCAGCTTTGCATGACGCTTGTACAACACTGCGATGGTGGTGGAGTGTAGTTCTTCTCTGCTGCGGCGTTTTTTCTTCGCCTTCTCGTGTGATGAGTGCTGTGCAAAGGGAACCTCGCCTTGATTCGTGAGAACGGTATGAGTAATTCCATTTTTCCGATCGGGTTTTCGAGTCCGCTTCCAATCTCTAATTTTCCGTGTTTGTTTCAGATATTCAAGTGACTCTTCGAAATACAGCCGATACCCTTCACTGATCAGTAATGTCTGATCGGGTTGAGATGTATCGTTTTCTTCCGTTGGTGTTGGCGATTGGGCCGAAGGATCTTCCGGTATTTCAGATTGAGCCGGTTGAGGAGGTTCAATCGTGTCCCTGAGCGTTTGAAGCTGGTCGTGCCAACCCGCCTGTTCTTTAGACATAATATGGGGATTGTACCATTGAACTCGAAATTCCATGAGGATTACTTTCCGACGAAGAGGATAACGTTGGGGAGGTCGCGGCCGGGGCCGACTTTGTACCCGCCTTGACTCGCGCCAGGCGAGGCAGGCCCGCCGGACCAGAGAGCGGTCGAGCCGCCGTCGTCCAGATTCAGCGCGTTTTCCATGCCGAGGGCTTGCATGACTTTGGCTGATTCGGCGACTGTCGCGCTATGCACCACGCCGATGTAGATCGTGTTGCCTTTGTTGGCCACGAAACTTCTGCCTCCGCGGGCACCCTCTTTGGCTTCGCCGCCGCCGGTAAAGACAAGATTGCCGCCGGAGACGAGCAGGGGTTTGTTAGCGAGGACCCCGTCGACACCGGTATCCCGTCCCCATTCAAGCGATTGGCCGACGAAGCGTACCCATCCGCTGCCGAAGATGACCGCAGGAATGGTTGAGTAGACGTTGTTATCGGAATTGAAGTAAACCTTATTTTTATTCATCGTCAAGGTGTCGAAGGTATTTGTCTTGCCGCTACAGGATGGGTAGGAAGCGGGGCAGAAGTAGGAACCGTTGATGCCGGCAAAAGCGCCGTTGCGAGCGACGTAGGTCGCTAGAGACAAGACGGGGCAGTCGTTATGGCAGTCTCCATCCGATGCGGTATCGACGATGACCCTGGTGCTTCCCAGATCGGCGGCGACGATGGAAACCAGGAATGAGCCGGTGTCGGTGGGGACGCTTTGCCTTGAGTATCCTGATCCGGGTGGGGTTGAGCTTTCGGGGACATTCTGCGGGGGCGGCGTTGAGGCGGCGATGAGACGGGCTTGCTCGGCGTCAATCTTGGCAGCGATTTCGCCCAACTTTCCCTGGGCGGAGTGATAGTCTTCTTTCGTCAAGTCCAGAAGTACCTGGGTATAGAGTTCATCGAGATCTTGCGTGTCATCTGTTTGTTCCTTGAGTTTCAGTAAATCTTCATAGGTCGCGACCGCTGAGGAGTAGGTATTTTTAATATTTCGCAGGTTTTCATTCAGTTCCAGGTTGACTTTGACTTGATCTTGACTTTGTAATTCCTCGAGTTCGGCGCTTTTGGATGCGAGCTGTTCCTGACTTTCGGTGAGGGACGCGCTTATTTGATCGAACTCCTCCTGCAGCGACATTGATCGCTTGGCAAGCAGAGAGATCTGGCGGGTAAGGAACAGCAAAAGCAGAAAAACAAAGACTACTGGCAAGAGGATCGGTACCTTGGGGAGAACGGGTAGACTCAGTCGGCGTGGCAGCTTGGGCAGGTTGAGCTTCACAGGGTAAGGTTATCACAGACAGAAGAGAAAACAAAAATGGGGAAGCGCTCGATCCTGCTTCGCTGAAGCTCCGGACGAAGATCGGCGGATCTTAAGAGTCTCAAAAGAACCAGTCGAGGTAAATTTCAAGAAGCCGAACGAAATTCTTGAGATACATCCAGCTTCCATTTTGAGGTGGTTGAGCAATCGAAATGTTTCCGGTCGGCGTCGCTGATTCGGGTTGAAGCGTGGGGGAAACGCTTTGGCTGGTTTGCGAACCATTTTGTTGACCACTTTGTTCTTCTTTGTCTGTCTCATCGGTATCCGGAGGGCTTTCTTCTCCTATTTTTCCCGTTTTTAAATCTTTAGATCCCTCGTTTGCCTCGCCTGTTCCATCACCAGAGGAAACGATCGGTCGGCACTCACAGGTTTGGCTAAGGCTGGTTCCTAGGGGACAGAGCATATCTTTGCAGGATGCAGGAGTCGGCTCCGGAGGCAGAGAAGAACAATCGGATGGACAAGTTCCGGGTTTGAAATAGCAGGGGGCTATGGGACAGACACGCTGTCCTTCCGGACATGGCGGACACCAAGAATCGTCAGCTTCTCCTGCTTCGCAGATACTATTTCTGCAGTACGGCTCGTTTCCTGGTGTCGGCGTTGGTTGGGGTGTTTTGGAACCGCCAATACATGCGTTGTATGCATCGGTGTAGGTCCAGCCGCAGGTACCGCCGGATTGGAGTTCGCAGACCGCGTGTTTGAGGCAGGCATATTCGTCTTTCCAGAGGCAGATGCTGTAGTGGGGGCCTTTTTCCGCGTCCACACACAGCTCGCCGGAACAGCCTCCAACGATACACGTCGGGAAGGATTTCGGTTGAGTTGCAGGGATGATAACCGGCTCAGGGAGAAGTTCCTGGGCAATTCCGGGAGAGGTACGCCCCGCGACAAAGGAGGTGAGAAGCAGTAAACACAAGAGTAGGACGCGCTTCATATTATCCGGTAGAAGCGGCAGAAGAGTGAGTAGTTATTTTGAGTTGATAGTGATTTGTACTGCCTTTGAGGTTAGAAGTCAAGCGAGAAATTTTTAACGGTATTCAAGTATTTTCGCTTTAACATAAGAGATAAACTTTGGTGAATATCGTATTTACTTGACTTCTCGAGGGGATTTTGTAGAATTATTCCTCAAGTTTAACTATCAATAACAAATTTATGGTTGAGCAATTGGAAGGAGGGGTTTCGGAACCGGAAAGAGATGCGCTTGAACGGGAGTATCAAGATTATCTTCGCAGAAATCCTGAATTTACTATTTCTCTTGATACCTTTCGTCAATATCGGAATGAACTTAATGAGCAACCGAAAGATGTTGCTCATATAGGGGAAGTCGAGAGGACAGATCTTCCTCGGACACCTTTAAGCGACACTCCCCAAAACGCAATTTCGCCTCATGATGCATTGCCAGAGAAAGTTGAGCTGAATTCTGAAGAAAGTCTTCAGGAACTACTCGGTGAGCTGGTTCCTGATCTCGAGGAGCAATTATGGAATTATCTGATTCCAACGGACACAATGGACTTGTTTGTGATGGCAGCGGATTTGATAGAACAAGCTCTAAATGTGGAGCTTACAGCTCAATACGAATCGTTGACCGCACTCACCAGACATTATGCAGAGAAGAACCCCCAAGAAGTCATTGATCTGCTCAGAAAGGTTGACCTTCCAGACTTCGATGGTGGCCATGTGTTAGAAGTTGGCCGATCCATTAGTTATAGAGCAAAAAATAGAGAAGAACTTCCCAATGATTTTCAATTCAGCATGAGTGCCCACCATAGCAGCTCGACCCACCGCAGATGGATATCTCTGCCTTATGGGAATGAAGATATGTCTTCATTTTATAGTATACATATGCAGAAGATTAATTCGGAAAGTTTGGCACAGAAAGTAGTCGGTCTGGTGCAACGATCTAGAAAGAGCTTCGAGTATAAATCCCTTGAGATTGATCAGCAGGAGCGGCCGGAGTTGCATCATCTTGGAACCGATGTCAGAGAACTGACAGACGCAGATAGGAGTCGTATCATAGAAGATGCCTTCAAGCGTTTTAGTCAAAAGTATCCTCATCATACGATATCGAGGCGCGTTTATGATGACTTTCTTCAGAGGTTAATCGATGGGTTTCAAGCTTCTGCAGAAGATGAAGCGAGTAGAAGAGCACAATCAGAAACCTCTTCGTCCGCTCCGACTGAATTCAGACACCTTACCGATAGCGAGATCTATGGTTTCGTCCAGGAAAATGGACAATTTCAGCGCATGATGGAAGACAGAAGAATTCAAGCTGAGATGCATCGGAGGATGCGGGAGGATGAAGAGATGCGGGATCGAATCCGCTACGAACTCGAACGTCGAGCAGCTGAGGATCCAAACTTTCGATGGCCTAGTGGTATACCACGAGGGGATGCGTATGGTGAAATCATTTCTCGGCGCAGATTGGATGAACGAAGTTGGGGAGTCCCATCTCGGTCGGAACACGATGATTACTACCGAGATGATGAACGTCTCAGAGGTGATATTGGCTTCTACTACGGAGGCGACCATGCTTCGGGGGCGGATAAGGGATGAGAGTCAGTACGTTTGGCGATAAATGCTACTTAGTCCCATAGTATTGAAAACGATGGGCTTTTGTGATTAAATATCGGGAATGATGACTAACGGGGAGTCCCCACAATTTCAACTACAAGAACCTCCGCTTGAATGGGTTCAACTTGATGATCGGGCGCACGCACTTCTGGACCGATCGTTTCTTGCGCTTCGCGATTCACGGGCCTACGGGCAAGCTCTCGATCAGCAGGGCAGATCACCAGATATTTTTGAGCTTGGCGGCGGTTCTCTCGATTTTGCCGTTGATGGTCAGCCATATAACGTTGAATTAACCAGGGAAAATGCTCACAACATCTTTACGTTTTCCAAACATGTTCATTTTTCTTCGAGTGATGCGAACATTGAGTCTATGCTTTTAATACCGGATAGCGTTCACCCGATGATTGAGTACCGGAAAGATTTCGGGTCGGACCGACTCACCGGTGTTCATCGGAATACCCGAACAGCGATGGCAGCGGCGGAAGTCTTTGTTGATGGGTTCAATGCGGTTGTCCAAAAAGCTAAACTCCCGAATCGATACCCTCCCGAAGTCGTTGTCGTTACCCGCAAAGCAATTGATCGGCATGTTCAACTCCGGCAGGAGTATTTATCAGAGCGAGGGGGTTGGGAGATCGAAGGCAGGCGGATATTGGCTGTGAAGAAGGTGCTCATGAAAGAAGTGTATGACGACTATGGTTTTCCGAGAGAAGATACGGAAACGACTCGACTGATCGCGCAAGCCATCGCATCCAGTTTCTGGAAGATTTCTAAACAAGGATTTCAGGAATGGATGCGGCAAGCCCGAGAGACCATGGAATGGGAGCTTCTTGATGATCCGCGTGACTGCCTGCTTCTTGAGGCTGGTGAAGTTTTATCCCAGGCAAATTCGCAATCTTGATAAGATTTGTATCATGAACCATCATTCTATGGAAACCGACCCGACTTCGCCAGATATAGAGGACCAATTACTTGAAGCACAACTTCCTCATGATGTATCCGGAATCTCCGTTTTCTGTTACGCCGATGGAAATTTTGCACTACGTCATTTAAACGAACATCATGCTGGATATATCGTGGAGACTCAATACTTTATTTCTCAAAACGTTGCCGAAAAGCTCTTGAGCATGGGGGTTCCGATTGCGAATCTGCAATGCAGCAGACTACCTCCCAGATAGGCACGACTTGAATGCTCAATCAGGCAACCGGTTAGAAAATGCAATCAGACTTTTTAGTGAGGAAATATTAGGGAGGGCCATTTCATGATAGGAGTCGAATGAATGAGACCATCATTGCCCGCAAGCAAGAGCCAACTGGGGATCAGCATGAGCCGGATCAAGAAGATCTGATGGACAGGGTTACGGTACTTTTAAATGACGTTCATCCTGTCCCTTACAGTCGATTGGAAACCCGGAAAAATCTGGAATATTATATTCTACTACCATTTACCTTATGCGGAAGGAATATCACAGCCATTGGCGGAAGTCCTCAGGTGGGAAGAGTATCAATCGTTCGTAGATTTCTCCGGAATGAGCGGGAACAATTACGTCCAGCAGTAGTGCAGGGAAATGGAGAGTTTGATTTTGAAACACGGATCTCCGTTTATATTCCGCTTGATGATATTGAGGCTGCAACGCAACGGCTCAGTATGCGCTATGATCAACCGCCGCAGACCTCCTTTGTCTTTACCTTTGAGCCAGAACCGGAAGAAAGATTTCCCTATAACTCTTCACATGATTCAACGCGTGAGGAAATATTAGAGTATCTTGCTCTTCTTAAGCGACCGCGTTTACCGACACTCCCCAAGAAATGAGCGATTTGCTTGCTGACAAGGTCCGGCCCTGTCGGGAGGGCATTGTAATCCTCGAGCCGTTCTCATATAGTTATAGGTATGAAGGTTCTTTTCGTTGCCGCGGAAGCGGCGCCGATCGTCAAGGTCGGAGGATTGGGTGATGTTGCCGGCAGCCTGCCGCCGTCGCTCATGCGGTTGGGTGTCGATATCCGGGTGGCGATCCCGTGGTATCCGGATATTGATGCTGTGACGTGGAAGATCAGCGAGAACAAAGGAGTCGGGGAGACGAGATTGGGGGATACCGATGTGCCTGTTTACCTTCTGTCTCGGGATGTTTTCGCGAATACCGGAAAACACGAGGCAATCGTCGGGACAGATGAGGAAGAAAAATGGTTTGCCGGATTTTGCGCTGCCATCATCGAGTTCATCCGAGGTTCGGATTGGAAGCCGGATGTCTTTCACGGAAATGATTGGCATGTTGCCCAGGCCCTCGAGCATTTTGAGAAGGCCACTACGGAGGAACTGCGTTCTTGGGGATATGCGAGTGCCAACCTGGCAAGCCTGGTTACCATCCATAACCTGAGTTACCACACGGAAGTCCTGCGCAAGGCTATTTTATCCGCGGATCTTATCAACGCCGTTTCTCCAAGCTACGCCCGAGAAATTTTGACCGAAGAATTCTGCGAGGGTCTGTGCGCTGAACTCAATGAGCGAAAAGTTGATTTAAGCGGAGTCATCAACGGGATCGATTATGGGTTTTGGGACCCCAAGAAGGATGCGTTCATCTCCTCTCAGTATGGGGGTGAGAATTGGATGGAGGGGAAAAAGCGCAACAAGGAGGCGCTGGTGGCGAAATTGGGGTTTTCTGCGAACGACCGTCTGCTCTTGGGCTTTGTGGGAAGACTTGATCCTCACCAGAAAGGTGTGCTGGTGCTTGCAGGGGCAATTGAGCGTCTCGTCAACATGGGGTGCCAAGTCGTGATTTTAGGAAGCGGGAACGCGAGGGCCGAGAAGGCGTTGCAACAGGTCTGTGAGCGGCATCCTGAAAGCTGCAAAGCGCTGTTGAAGTATGATGAGGCTTTGGCGCACCAGATTTACGCGGGGGCGGATGCGCTGGTTATTCCCAGCCGGTTTGAACCCTGCGGTCTCATCCAGATGATTGCCATGAAGTACGGAACACTTCCCATTGCCCACGCCGTCGGCGGACTCAAAGATACCATTCAAGACGGGAAAAACGGAATTCTCTATGAGAACTATGATTCGTCGGCTTTCGTACAGGCTGTCGAGCGGGCGTATCGGATGTTCACAGATCAAGGATCCCAGTGGGGGAATATGGTCCAAAGCGCGATGAAAGCAGATTTTTCCTGGGACCGGTCGGCGCAGGAGTATGTGAAGCTTTATGAACGGGCTCTGGAGAAAAGCAAAAATACACATTCAATGAGTCTCCGCCACATTTAATGTGCTGTAGACGAGGTGATCGGCTTCGGTTATAGTAAAACTGTATGGCAAAATTCGTTCCGGACGTTAAAACCCGACGCTGGGTGGTGATCGCGCCTTCACGAATCGCCCGCCCCAAAGATGCGGGACGGGATACTGTCAAAGAAAAAGTATCCGCTGATGAACAATTTCCGAAGAAGAACGGCTATCATTATCATCAACCATGCCCCTTCTGTTTGGGAAATGAACAGCTCACTCCACCCGAGATTTATCGTTGGGGACGTAAAGATCCTCATGATCCGGATTGGGTCGTTCGGGTGGTTCCGAATAAGTTTCCGATTACCGATCTTCATGAAGTGGTCATCCACTCGCCGGACCATGTGACGGATCTGGACGGATTCTCACAGGAACATTTGGAAATTCTCATCAAAGTTTACCGGGAACGATACAACGATTTGAAGGAAAGTGGACAGGTGATCATTTTCGTCAATGTCGGTGAAGGAAGCGGCGCGAGCCTCAAGCACCCTCACTCTCAAGTGGTGGTCGTTCCGCATCAGATTAATTTGGACGTTCTTTCCATCGAGCCGGTCGGAAATATCATTGTTGAGGGGCAGGAAATTCTTGCCTGGTCTCCCGATTTTTCCCAATGGCCATGGGAAGTGTGGATCGCTCCTAAAGTATGCTGCCAGCGGGAGCATGATAAGGGAGAAGCTTGTTACTTCGGGGGAATTGAAGATCGGCAGATCCCTGAATTTGCCAGTATCCTCCAGTCTATGATCAAAAGGCTGATCAAGCGATTTCCCGAAATGAGCTATAACTACTACATTTACCCCGGAGAATGTTGGTATTTACGGCTCATTCCTCGAATTGTCCATCGTGCCGGATTTGAGCTGGGGACGGGATTATCCGTCAACATCGCGGATCCGACGATGGTTGCGGAAGAGCTCAAAAAGAACGGCGAGAACGCGTAATACACTGGAACTTGATTATTCTTCGATGGATTTGGGGGTCATTCCCAAAAGCCAGAGCACGGATTCTTTTCTGTAGCGGCGATCACCGCGTGAATTAATGCGGATCGCCGGGAGCTTGCCGCGCTTTCCCCAGCGCTTGATGGTGAGCGGCGAGACCCGTAGGAGATGGGCAACTTCACGGACGGTGAGGAGATCCGGAAGATTCTCAAGCGACAGGTGTTTTTTAGATGTTGCTGTATCACTCACTTCCATAGTACTACAGACTATATCAGAACATTTCGCTTCATGTCAAGGTTGCAAAACCTATATTACTATAGGTTGAAATGAGTTTGGGAAAGTGGTATAGTGCACAATCAATTAACAACTCAGTGTGCGGTTCTCTCAGCATAGCGATCGTATGGGAGAAAGGAGAACATTCGCTGTGACGGAAAAACATCTGGATAGGAGGCAGTTCCTACGGTTTGGAGCAGTTTGTGGTGTTGCACTAGTCAGTAATTCCTGCGAACCGGTGGCTTCTTTCGTCAAATGGATGGACAGTGATCAATCGCGAGAGCAACATGCACAGATGCAGGACGCGTCGATTTTTGCCAGAAAACATCGTGGAAAAGGGGAAGAAGACGCTGCGCTGACAGATGATGATCAAGATGGATTACAGGAAGAGCCGGGAAGCGTGGGCTCTGGAACCGAATCGTCTGATATGCCTCGAGTGGTTCCGGCGCGGTTTGTTTTGGAGGCGAGACCTCCGGAAAGCCTGCGAGGGTACGCGGATCGCGCAACCGTGACTTCCGATGGTCGCCATCGTTGGAAGCATCAAGAGTGGTTACCGCTTCATCCTCAAGATATGCCCCTCTTTCTCGGGGATCATGAGTCACAGACCTATCGCACAATCATTGATCATTTCAATGTTGTCGATCCCCTCAATCTCAGATTCCAGTCGTCGGGGGATACGACATATTGCAACATCTTTGTTTGGGATGTGACGAGAGCGATGAATGTTGAGATTCCCAGATGGATTGACGGAGTGAAGACTTGGACGAACAGCATTTATGATTGGCTGATTGATCCTGAACAAGGTCAATATCTCGGATGGGAATCTGTTCCGGCGTATGCCGCTCAAGAGGTGGCGAACGAAGGGTATCCCTCTCTGGCAATCACGGAACCGAGACTGGGGAGACTCGGTCATGTGGCGATGGTGATTCCCGGAGAAGGAGAAATTATCGGTTCAACATTCTACCCGATGTGCGCGCAAGCGGGAAAGACTAATTTTGTCGGGAAGACCGTCTATGATAGTTTGTCTTTCCGTTACCGGAAAGTTGATTACTTCATCAACAGCCATGCTGGCTATCAATTTATTTCTCCTGAAGATTCGAGTCGATAGATCACAGATCGGTCATTTTACCGTCACGCTCTTGGCCAGATTGCGTGGCATGTCGGGATCCAAGCCGCGAAGCACCGCCAGTTCGTAGGCGAGGCGTTGGCCGACGACGATATTGGGGATGATGGTGGCCTTTCCGACATCTTCAACCGGAAGGAAATCAGCAAAAATCTCGTGATTGCGGTGCGAAATTCCGATGATTCTGCCGCCGCGGGCTTTCATTTCCATGGCACCCGCGAGGTTTGCGCCGTACGTCTCATCGTCGGGGAGGAAGACAAGACAGGGAGTCCCTCTTTCTATGAGGGCGATGACGCCGTGTTTCAACTCTCCTGCGGCAAAGCCTTCGGCATGGATGTAGGAGATTTCTTTGATTTTGAGGGCAGTTTCCAGCGAGGTAGGATAGGAGAGGCCGCGGCCGATGACGTAGATATGCTCTGCGTTTTTGAGCTTTCCCGCAATCAAGCGTATTTTGGCTGTATAGCGGTCAGTGAGGATGTGTTGACTCACCCGGGCGGCTTTCAAGAGAAGAGATTGGCCAATCTTCGCTTTACCGGCGAGCGAGTAGGCAAGGAGCAACAAATAGGCGAGCTTTCCCGTAAAGGCTTTGGTTGTGGCAACCGCTTTCTCGGGTCCGGCGTCGATGAGGATCTTGAAATCCGCTTCGCGATAGAGCGTCGATCCCAGGACATTGACGACGGCGAGGATTTTGGCCCCCTTGGCTTTTGCCGCTTTAACGGCTTCCAGCGTATCCATGGTTTCTCCTGACTGGGAGAGTGCGATTACCAAACTGCCTGAAGTCAGAAAGTCCGTGAGGTAGGCGAACTCGCTGCCAAAAGTGGGATTGATCTGACGTCCGGCGATGGTTGAGAAGAAGTAGGCTCCGGCGATCCCGGCGTAGGCCGCGCTGCCGCAGCCGAGAAGGTAGGTATCGAGGGCGCGGTCGATCCGACGAGCGTTGATCTTTGCCTGGGAGAGGCCGCTACGGGCGATGTCGACGAGCAATGCCGGCTGCTGGGTAATCTCTTTGAGCATGAAGTGCGGGTATTTTCCTTTCTCGGCTTGTTTGACATCCCAAGTTAATCTCCTGGTTTTGATGTTTTTCGGCTTTCCGGATGAGGCAGAGAAGACCTCGATGCGGTCCTTCCCGATTTCAACCAGATCGTTGTCTTCTAAAAAGTAGACAGACTTGGTATGGGGGAGGAGGGCGGGAGCGTCGGAGGCGACCAGATTTTCGTTTTTGCCGAAGCCGGCGACCAGAGGCGAACCGTTGCGGGCTGCCACAAAGGTTTGGGATTGCGGGTGCATGACAATCAAGGCATTTAATCCCGTGAACCTCAAAAATGCTTGGCGGACGGCCTCCCGAAAGGGAAGCGTTTCATTAAGCTCTTCGATGAGGTGGACGGCGACCTCGGTATCTGTTTGCGAGCGAAACCGATGGCCTGGGCGCAGTCGGCGACGCAACTGTTCGTAGTTTTCAATGATGCCGTTATGGACGAGGATGATCTTGCCGGAGCAGTCCAGATGGGGATGAGCATTCTTTTGAGTTACGCCTCCGTGGGTTGCCCAGCGGGTATGACCAAGGCCGAAGCTTGAAGCAGGGAGGTCATCGACGGTGGCGTTGCCGATTTTCCCGGTCCTTTTTTTTACGACGACTTGAGCCCCTGATTTTGGCTTTACAGCGATACCCCAGGAGTCATAGCCCCGATATTCAAGGGTTTTCAGTCCGTCGAAAATGAGACTGGCTGCGTTGGTACGATTTCCTGTATAGCCGATAATGCCGCACATACCGTAATAGCTGATAGCTAATGGCAACAACTTTGGGAAATAAGGAGAGAAGCGAGACGCGGCGCCGGTCGGACTTTGTTCCGCCGTTGCTGGACGGGTTTAATCCTTCCGTTTCGGTTGGCCGAACAACCAGGGGGTCTCCGCAGATCCTTCGACTTCGCTCAGGACAAGTACTCCCAAACGAAATGAGTCCGAACCCCCGAACCAGAGTTAACACAGTTCAGGGATCCCCCTTCCTCGTATTCCCCAGTGAGATAGAGCTCGCAGGCTCGCCATCTCACGGGGACCACGCGCTTTTTTAAAGAAATGCTTCAACCCTTATTTCACCAGGATTATGCTATCGGTTACGTTATCTCTTGTCAATCCAGGATGGCTCAGGTGGGTTTTTATGTTCTTTCAATTTCACCTGCGCTGACCGTCGAACGCCCCGGCTCAGGTGGAATCTCGTCTTACTTCAATTCCACTTGGGCGCCAGCGGCTTCGAGTTTTTTCTTGGCTTCCTCGGCGTCTTCTTTTTTTGCGCCTTCAAGGAGTTTTTGAGGGGTCTTTTCGACCAAGTCTTTGGCCTCTTTCAGTCCGAGATCCGGTTTGATTTCCCGAACCGCTTTAATCACACCGATCTTGTTGGCTCCGGGTGCAGCAAGAACGACATCAAATTCACTCTTTTCGGGAGCTGCTGGTAATCCTTGGCTTGGTTGGCCGACTTCGCCTACGGCTGGCGCCGCGGCTACGACGGCCGAAGCGCTTACGCCGAATTTTTCCTCGAGTGCTTTGACCAGATCAGCGACTTCGACGAGAGAAAGTTTCTCGATCTCATCAATGAGCTTGGTGAGTTTGGCCGGTGTTTTGGAAGAACTCTTTTTCACTTTTGCCGTGGACTGGGAGGGTTTCTCTTTATTTGGTTTTCCTTCTTTTGGTTCATCTGCCATGTTATTCACCTCCGTTCGTAGAAATGAGTAATAAGTAGGAAATAGAAAATAATGAAATGATAGTAATCATTTTTTTCTCCTCATTATTCCCTGAATTTATTAATTCGATTCTTTTTTCTCAAGCAAGGCTGTTAATATCAGAGATAGTTTCCGAATGTTTCCTGAAAGGACATGTACCAGATTATATCCTGGAGCGTTGAGTGTACCGATCAACTGGGCGATCAATTGATTTTTCGTCGGCAGTTTTGCCAGGGTAACAACCTCTTCGGCGGTGAGTACTTTATCCTCCGGATCGAGAAGAATTCCGAGTTTTACATGAGGGCGTTCATGACTTTGGGAAAAAGTTACGATGGCTTTCAGCGGAGCGATTTCATCCTCGAATGCGAACAGCAGTGAGGTCGGACCTTGCAGAACATCTTCAATATCTTGGGGAAGGTGGTTATTCCTCGATCTTGAGAAAGCCAATTTAAACAGCCTATTTTTTGCAACCAGGAATTGTCCGCCGGCTTCGATCACCGATTCACGAAGTTGGCGCTGTTCGGCAACAGACAGGCCTGTATGGTCCGTAATGAGGACCGCTTTGGCTCTGGCAAGTTTTTCCGAAAGATCGTTGACTTGGTCGATGTTTTTTTGGCTAGGCACGTTCGCTCCTTTCAGTCACTCAAGTTTAAAATTACAGTGAAAAGTCAGCTCTTGACTTACACTTTAACACTTATTCTTTATTCCCAAAAAATATCCCCGCCGAAGTCGCGAGGAAATAATTCAATTAAATACTTCTCCTCGGTGGGACTTATTTGTGCGCCCACTATCTTCGGACAGGGAGCATTGTAAAAGATTCCTATCCTCCTGTCAAGTCTGTGTAATGAATTTCTCCCAGACATCCCTCAAATCAAACAAGCAATCTGTAAAAGCTACGATACCTTTTGGACTCACGAACGAGTCCAATGAGCCACGACACTGATCGGATACGATCCACGCTCCCTCGCATTCC
>Ga0155075_118_pt1 | contig 66584 bp, 79 predicted proteins | sample RifCSPhighO2_01_FD_106043 | JGI IMG/M metagenome (GOLD analysis project Ga0155075, IMG submission 106043) | Candidatus Chisholmbacteria bacterium RIFCSPHIGHO2_01_FULL_49_18
CTCAGAGTCTCAAATGTATCGTGACCTAGTCAGCAATACCCATCATCAGATATTCATGTATTTTTGCTAACAAGTATGGAGATGATTTCGAGACTCATAGTCATAATCTATCTCAATTCCATTTCCCAATGTGAAAAAATGAAAGAGCTGAAACAATCACTCTAAACCCCGTACATCAAAACGTACATCCTCTGGTATTTCTAGAAATCGTTGCAGACCCTCCCCTAATTTTTCATCTTCCACATTCCCTTGATGGACTAGTGAAGCCAGCTCACTGATGCCACGCCAGTCGTAAATCCCCGATTCTGTTTCCTGTGCGCTCTTTGCCCCTTCCAAAAGAAGTTTTCTGGCAGTCAAACGAACCTGCTTGATTCTGTCTGGATGTGCAACCATCTCTTTTTTGGCAATCATGAGAAATTCATCGACAGTTTGAAAAACCCTTTGCCGTATGAGCAAGGCCTTACCGGCATCATTGACTGGCGCATATTGCCTGATGAGTTCAAACCCCTCTTGCGATTCTTGTAGAAAATGGTCATGTGCTTCTCCGTATTGTGTCCTGAGTTCTTGATCAGCAAGTCCTATTTCAGACCTCCTCAATGAGTTGTGGTAAGTCCGAGCCAATACTCGATGACTGCTTTCCATGATTTGTCCATAAAGTCTCCAAAATGGAGTGTCAAAGGAACGATTCACGTTACCGATGGCTTTTTTGTGCCGCTCCAAACCATCTGAATTCTCAACGTGATCAGTTTCTGCATTCATAGGGATAAAGAATGATCTCAAAGGCAAACTGCCCAATATTACCAAATGAGTCAAGTGCTTTAAAACTGGATTTAATTTGTCATATCCTCAGAAATCAGAGACAATGGAATTCGTGCAGAAATTCTTAAAATATTGGAAGTTTTTCTATAGTTGGTTGGCGATTGGAGTTGCCTTCCTCTTGGCAGCCGGCGCATCATGGCTCCTGGGCAGAAGCTTTCCGGATGATTCCCCCCTCTACTTCTACGGTTGGCTCGCCTTCGGATTCTTCCTCCCCCTTTGGCTCCTCCTCTCGGCTATCCTGACTCCTCTATTGGTATTTAAGCGCCGCAAGCATGACACAAGGAAGGAAAAATTTAATCTGTTGTTCGTCAACCTCTTGACCGGCCTCGCCCTCCTCGCCGCCCTCTACCTGGCCTTCACAATCTTCGCCAACAGCCAATACTAGGGGCGGCCCCCGACATTAAAAGTCGCGAAAACTTCTCCTATTCTTTCTTCACATACTGTGATACAAAAAATGATGTCGGAGATAACAAAGGAATAGACAATACACGTTGGGTGTTCCCCCATTCTCCAGCATGAAGAATAAAATAGTCAAATCATCAGAATGGGAAGAAACCCCTCCGAATTTCGTCGCCCTCACCCCGCTGGACGGCAGAAACTACCATAAAGTTCAAACGCTCTCAAACTATTTTTCCGAATTCGCCCTCAATCGCACCCGCCTCTTGGTTGAAATCCGCTACCTCATCTTTCTAGCCCAAAATCGCATTGCCCCGCCGTTCTCCCGGCCGCAGATAACTGCTTTGGAGAATCTGCATACGGGCTTTGATCTGCGGGCGATGCGCGAGATCCGCGAGTTTGAGAAGCAAACCAACCACGACACCAAAGCCGTCGAATACTTCCTCAAAACCAGACTCAAAGCAGTGAAGCTCCCCAACCATGTGGAGTTCGTGCACTGGGCTTTGACCTCGGAAGATGTCAATAACCTAAGCTACAGTCTATTGCTCAAAAACTACACGCAAACCCTCGCAATCCCGATGATCAAGAAGATGCTCAATCGCCTGAAGAGGCTCATCAGCCGCTCAAACATCCCCATCATCGGCCGCACCCACGGTCAGCCGGCAAACGTGACCACGCTTGCCAAAGAACTGGCAGTATTTTACTCGCGCTTGGTCGATGAGTTGAACCTCATGAGTGGAATGCAGTTGCAGGGCAAGCTCAACGGCGCGGTCGGTTCGTTCGCGGACCAGACATTCTCCTATCCGGAAAAAGACTGGCTCGCGATTGAGGAAGACTTTGTTCAAAGCCTTGGTCTTGAACCCGCTTTAGCCACAACCCAAATCCTCCCCTACGATTCGCTGATCCGCCTGTTTGACGCCTACGGCAGGCTCCAACAAATCGCCCTCGACTTGACGCAGAACCTCTGGCTGTACTTGAGCTTTGACTTCCTCTATACCCGGATTCGTAACACCGCCGAAGTCGGCTCTTCCGTGATGCCCCAGAAGGTCAATCCCATCTATCTTGAAGGGGCCGAGGGTGCATTTGAACTCTCCAATGCCCTGCTTGCCATGTACAAGACCAAACTCTCCCATTCGCGCCTCCAGCACGATCTTTCCGACTCGACAATAAGGAGAAGCTTCGGGATTGCCTTCGCCTACTCCTATCTTTCCTGGCAGAGTGTTGTCGAGGCGCTCGAGCGACTGGAGCCCAACCGCCCGGCGATCGGGTCAGACCGGGAAAAACATTGGGAGGTGCTGACCGGCGCCGTGCAGACCTACCTGCGCTCACGGGGATATGACCGACCGTATGAAGTTATCGCCCGGCACGTCAAAGGGAAAACATTCACTCATGATGAATTCATAAACCTCATTGACGCGCTCTCCGTCAAATCCGCGGATAAACGTGCGCTCAAACAATTATCCTTTGAGAAACTCGCCCAACCCTGCCGCAGTATTGTCAAGCGAGTCTTGAAAAAGAAAATCGCATGAAACGCTCAACCGTCATCGTCGGCCTGCAGTGGGGCGACGAAGGCAAAGGGAAAATCACCGACATTCTCGCCAAAACCCACGACGTGACGGTCCGCTTCAACGGCGGCAACAACGCCGGACATACCGTAGTTGCCGACGGCAAGACTATCCATTTCTCGCTCATCCCTTCCTCCGTGTTGCGCGGAAAGAAAGTGCTCATCGCTCAAGCGGTAGTCATCAATCCCAAGGTTCTCCTCGATGAGATCGCCCTGGTCAAAAAGCATGTCCGAACGCTTGATCTGGGAATCGACCCCCGCTGCCATCTGGTCATGCCCTATCACCGGCTTCTCGACGCCGCCTCCGAAGCCTTCAAAGGCAAGAAACAAACCGGATCGTTGAGGCTCGGCATCGGTTTCACCTATGAAGACCGCACCAACCGTGCCGGCATCCGCATGCAGGACCTTCTCAATCCAAAATCTTTAAAGGATAAACTGGAGGCAGTTTGGAAACTCAAGAAAAACCGCGTCTCCAAAGTCTACGGCCAGCCATATCCCCTCAAACTCAGGCAGGTTGTTAAAGAATATGAGAGATATGCGAAACGGCTGCGTCCCTACATCTTTCCGGTCGCCGAATACGTCAGGGAAAATCTTTCAAAACAATCTTTTCTCTTTGAGGCCGCCCAAGGCACCTACCTTGATTTTGTCTTCGGCACCTATCCGTATACCGTTGCCTACCACACCATCGCCTCCTCCGTCTTACCCGATGTCGGATTGCCGCCCGTCGCTCTATCGGTGGTGGGAGTGATGAAAGCCTACACTACCCGTGTCGGCAACGGTCCCTTTCCCACCGATCAGCACAATCCGGTCGGCGACCGACTGCGCTCCCGCGGCAACGAATTCGGCACGGTCTCCGGCAGGCCGCGCCGTTGCGGCTGGCTCGACCTGGTACTGGTCAAACATGCCGTGAACCTCAACGGCGCCGGATCTGTTGTCCTCAACAAGCTCGACGTCTTAACCGGCCTCCCTCACCTGAAAATCGCGACCGGCTACACCTTGAGAGGCAAACAACTCCGAACACCTCCCCTAAGCGATGCCGATTTTTCTCAAGTCAAGCCGAACTATATCACCCTCCCCGGCTGGCAGAAGGACATTACCGGCGTCCAAAAATTCAAAGAACTGCCGAAACCAACGAAAGACTATATCCGCTCTATTGAAAAGTACCTCGAAGTCCCAATACAATATTTCTCGATTGGCCCTGATCGCCGTCAAACAGTACAATTGTTCTAACATGGCAAAACCCATCCCGCTGGCTTTGACCTATGATGACGTGCTGTTGATTCCGCGTCGTTCCCGGATTCAGCACCGCGCGGACGTCAATACCGCGACGCTCCTTACCGATTCCATCAAACTGCAAATCCCTTTCGTGAGCGCCAACATGGATACCGTCACCGAGGGAAAGCTGGCCATCGCCATGGCGCGTGCCGGCGGCATCGGCATCATCCACCGCTTCATGAGCATCGAGGACGAGGTGCACGAGGTCGATGCCGTCAAACGCTACGAAGGCTTTGTCATCGACAATCCGTTCACCGTCAGACCCGATAAACCCCTGCGGCATGTCTTGGAAAAAATCACCACCAACGCGGTCTCGAGCTACTTGGTTGTCGAAGCGGACGGCAAACTTTTGGGCCTCATCACCCGCCGCGACATCATCCTCGAACAGGACCAGTCAAAGCCGGTGCGCAAGGTCATGACTCCTTTTTCCAAACTCATCACCGCGAAACCGGGGGTCACTCCCGCACAGGCAAAAAAAATCTTCATCACGCATAAAATAGAAAAACTGCCGCTCATCGACCATAATGGCAAACTCAAGGGGTTGATTACCGCACGCTCGATTGTCAACTTCGAACAAAACCCCTTGGCGACCAAAGACGGGAAAGGCAGATTGCGAACCGGTGCCGCCGTTGGAGTTGTCGGCGATTTCCTGGAGAGGGCCGAAGCGTTGCTTGCTGCCGGCTGCGACGTCATCGTCGTCGATGCCGCGCACGGACAAAATCTGGTCACGCTCTCAGCAATCGGTAAATTGCGTAAAAAATTTCCCGATGCCCAGATAATCGGCGGCAACGTTGCCACGGCCGCCGGCGCCCGTGATCTGGTCAAAGCCGGCGTTGATGCCCTCAAAGTCGGCATTGGCCCCGGCGGCATCTGCTCGACAAGAATCGTCACCGGAGTCGGAGTCCCCCAGCTGACCGCGATCATGGATTGTACGAAGGCTGTTAAAGGCCGTAAGGTCAAAGTCATCGCTGACGGCGGAACCAACTACCCTGGTGATGTCAGCAAAGCCCTGGCTGCCGGTGCCTCATCGATCATGCTGGCCGGTTGGTTCGCCGGCACCGAAGAAAGTCCGGGGGAAATCATCATCCGCAACAACCGCCGCTACAAAATCCACCGCGGCTCCGCTTCCTTTCTCTCCCAAGCCGACCGGGCAGCCCGGACAGGATCCAATACCTTGCTCAACACCATCGTCCCCGAGGGCGTGGAATCCTTGATCGAATACAAGGGATCGGTCGCGGAGATCATCCACCAACTGCTCGGCAGTCTGCGTTCCGGGATGAGCTACTGCGATGCCGCCTCGATTAAAGAACTGCAAAAAAACGCCAAATTCGTCAGAATGACATCCGCGGGCTTTCGCGAATCGCAAACCCACAACGTGAACGAGATATAAAACTCCCGGTTTCAGCCTCTCAGCCTTGAAAGTTCACCTCATGAATTCCAAGCTGAAACCTCAGAAGACTGCCTCGTTATCTCTTACCCAACAGGTTGAGAAGAGCGAGTTCTAGAAGTCGCTGGTGAGTGCAGACATCGGCATGATGACTGAAGAAAGAGTAGTAGCCGTCGAAAAGATCCAATACGACAGAAAACTGGCAGCGATGAGTATGATCGCGAAAGTAAAATACGAATCTCTACCTGCAGATTTCGAAAAAAGTTTGATGCCGAGAAATACGTTCACGATACCGAGAATGAAAACCAGGGTCAAAATGAGATAGGAAACAACCGGACTCGGGACTTCCGCATGAAACTGAGCATAAAGCTCATACATTTTAGGCATGGTGAAAAAAATTAGAATGAGAGGATAAATGATCTCAAGAAATCCAAGAAGGAAATTGACGACGCCGACGATTCTGTACTTCGTCATAGAACTATTCTCCTTAGCGTCATATTCATCTTCAAACCGAAAGCAAATCAAGAAGCCGGGTAAAAATGCTTTGGTTCACCCTGATGAGTTCCCCTGTCTCTGCCGAAACGATCGCTTTCCGCCGCAAGCCGACAGGGAAAAATCCGAATAGCCGTTCAAATTTCGTCCCGCTGATCACATACACCAGTTCCCCGTCAGCATCAGCCGCCAGCACCACCGCGGCTTCCTCTTCCTCGTCTGGTTCACTCGAAGGCGTAGCGGTCGGCTCTGCCGAATCCGTCGCCGGCGTCGGCGAAGGTGTCGCCTCCTGTTGTTCCAGCCATTTGATACCGCCTTTACCGCCTATCTGATCAAGGACACCGGCAGCGAGCATATGGTTCACCGCCTGATCAGGTAACACGGCGACTGTTTTTTGACCATTCGGGGTTGTAACGATAAGCTCGTTTGTCTCCAAATTCACCGTCAGGGGGAAATGTGTCTGCGCCGCCAGTTTGTTGCGGATCACCAAAGCGGCGTTATCGAGTGATTTCACTTCGACTTCGCTCTCATCGTCTTCAAGGACAAAAGAATCGACCTCATCTCCTTCGGAAAACGTCAAGTCCTCTCCCTCGTCATCCAGAGGCTGTACTTGCAGGCTATTCCCCCGGCCTTCAATCCGCACGCTCTTAGCCTGGGACGGCAAATCCTGCTTTCCCATTGAGCTCTGGTTCCCTTCCGGACGATTGGTTGAACCCATCAATGGCTTGGCCATTGCCTGCCCGCCAAAAGCGAATAAAATCAGGAAGATGCTCAAACCCAAAATCAGGAGTGATCGTTTCATAGCTTTACGAACACAAGGGTACCCATTGCCGGCGTATTTGTCAACTCGAGTTGAAACCCGGAAAAATCAAACTAGAAGCCGGCGCCGGAATACATTGGCCTCATGCTGAGAGAGCAAACGAGGCTAAAACAAGTCAGCCCAAAAAACAACCCACCGGGAAAATCCTAAATAACCCTGGGTAAGCCAATCCTCCCGCCTGCAGTCGCCTGAGCGCCCGCCTGCAATCGACTGGAAGCGAAGCTTTTGCGGGCAGGCAACGATGGCGGGCAGGGGTGTGGAAATTCCTTTTGCCGCAATATCGCACAGTCAGTATGATATAGTATCGACGTTATGAAAAAAGTCGTTAAAGACCTCCAATTCAAAATACTTATTGAGCAAGATGAGGACGGTTGGTATGTCGCCTCAGTGCCCGAGCTTCCTGGATGCTACACCCAAGGAAAAACAGTAGAGCAGGTCCGAAAAAGGATCAGAGAAGCCATCCAGCTCATTCTGGAGAGCGAGCCACAACTGAAAAAAGAAAAACTCCGACACCCAAAAGCAACTCCACAATTCTTTGGCGTCGAAGACATCTCCATTCGCCATGCCTAAACTTGTCCCCATTCGAGGCAAAGAATTGATTCGTCTCCTCGAAAGAAAGGGCTTTGAGCAGATTCGCAAGCGAGGAAGCCACGCAAGACTTGTTCATCCCGATGGCAGAAAAACTACGGTACCGCTTCATCGTGGAGAGCTCATCCGGAAGGGCCTCCTTAGAAAAATTCTTCGAGACATCAACCTCACCCCCGAAGAATTCGATCACTTGAGAAGATCAAAGAGAAAGTGAGGTTCCCCCTGCCTAATCCCTCGACTACTCTCGGGATGGTTCGAGGGAATGGTGAGCATAGTCGAATCAGATGCCAGTAGATAGTCGCTTAATAGATTAAACTACAGGGCGGAACCCTAGACCCAACCCCAGCTAACGATCCTCCCGCCTGCAGTCGCCTGAGCGCCCGCCTGCAATCGACTGGAAGCGAAGCTTATTGCGGGCAGGCAGCGATGGCGGGCAGGGGTGTGGAAATACCTTTAAATATTAGATGCCTTCGAAAATCCTAGTTGAATTGGACAATCGAGAGAAAGGTGGAAAGAGATCAAAAGTTACAGCCAAAGTTTAACTGCAACAATTTAGTGCCTTGTTTGGGTAGATCTCTATACCTTTAGTGTGGAATTTCAAGCCAAACCGCTGGTTTGTTTCCGACAGTAAAACCATCATGTCCGGGAGGCACCACTCCCAACTCACCTGGGCCGAATTCCTCTTCTTTCCCATCATTCATGCGTGCGCCTAACGTACCCGAAATTACATAAACAAGGTGGTGCTTCTCACAGCTCTCGGTCTTAACAACTGACTTTAAGTGTTTTGACCATGTCCATCCAGGTTCTGCCGTGACTTTCTGAATTTTTATATCTCCAACTGTAACAAGCTCAACTTTAAGTTTTTCTCCAAGTTTGGTAGTTTCATCTGGTGAATTAAAACTTTTTTTCTGAATATCTGCCATATTTTTCACCCCCTCTCAAAACTTACTCATCAATGATACAGAGACTTTCAATCCTTTGCCTTGGAAAAATCAATCCTTCGATAAACTCGAGAAAAATACTCCCACTAATACCACTAGGGCTCCGGCCAAAAGCGGGAAAGTAATGAGTTCTCCTAGAAATACGGATCCCAATAACGTAGAAACGACGGGCATAATGTAATTCGGTAACGCACTTGCTGTTGCCCCGTATTTTTTGATTAAAGTAAATGTGAGCCAAAAAGCAATAAAAGAACCGACTATCCCATTGTAAAAAACAGCAAACCAACCCATCGGGCTTACTTGCCCAACTTGATATTTTTTGAAAATAAAAACAATAGCGGTAACAAAGATAAATGCGGCGAATGTTTGTGCAGCGCTCACCACAAAAACATCCTCTTTGTTTAAATGAGATTTAGCATAAACAGAACCAACCGCGGCAGAAAGCACTCCTATAAATGCAAATACAGGACCCTTGATACTAAAAACTCCACCGGCAAGTCCACTGCTTCTGGTAACGATCAATAGTGCTACTCCCACCAATGCTATGGTAAGTCCAATCAGAAGATTTTTATGTAGTCTCTCTCCCTTTAAAAACAGGTGGGCAAGGACCGCCGTAAAAATAGGCAGTGTCGCCAGAAACACGGTAAACATTCCGCTGGACATATACGACAAAGAAAAATAAAACAAAAGTAAGGGGAGGCCAGTGCTGACCACTCCAACTGCGACCATATCCCTGAGTATCCTACCTCCGGTAGGAAATCTCTTTTTAAGTACAAAAAAAGTAATCAGAAAAGCTATCGATGCAATGCCAAACCGTAAAACTGTGATAGGAAAAGGAGCGATTTCTTTGAGAGCAAAACGGGCAAAAACAATCGAGCTACCATACGCGATTCCGGTAAGAATAACTAACAGCAGTTTTTATTACTTTCCGTCATATATTTCGTTCATTATGAGTTTTTTCACTACTAATCACCCCCCCTAATTAAATAACGCTACGCGTATTTAATGGGGTCCCGTTGGATGCGTAGCTATCCAACTGGGATTTTTAAGCGGAAAAAACAAGCATTGCACTTTTACAAAATAAAGTCAAAGGCAAAAAAACAACCCACCAAATTTTCATCGATGGGTTGTATGAACAAAAAGAATTCGCCTTAATGAACCTGCAAGTTGCCACTAGTTATAACGAATTCCCCGTTAGGTTGAACCTTGTTGGCAACGTTATATTTTGCAGTGTTGGAATCGGTGAATATTCCCCAGATAGAATCAACCAGATATGCCGGTTCACCTCCATCATATACGGCTACTTGAACCCAATTTCCGATCCAACTCGGCTGGCTCGCTGACGTCACCAAACCTGCAAAGTAAGCATCTGTTCCATCGACGTTGACGTATTGGACATTAGCGTAATACCAATCTCCATTGATATCAGAATAGTGGAAAGTACCCTTGCCCGTACACCCCGCTAGTACGGTAGCATTACCTGATGTTGACGCCCATGTTCCAGTTCTTGTGCCACCAAAATTATCAGTCCATGTTCCAGATAAAGATCCATCTGGTGCAATCGTGCCCACCATAGTCATTGTTGTCCCCACCGCACCAACTGTATAGTGCATGGATAGGTTAATCGTGTTGCCTGTAACCGTACCTGTGTCTATTAGCCATTCAAATGAATAAGTTAATGCACCGGCAAGATAACCTCCATTTCCGCCAACTGAACTTCCGGTTTGAGTTAAAAACGCATCATGGGGAAACGTGGTAACCGTATCGGGATCAAGCTTAAATGCAATAACATATGTCCCCGTAACATCAGCATATGAACAAGTGTTTGACGTTTCTATGGCGTTAAATTCAGCATAACGCTGTAAACCGCCTGCGGTGTACCCAACTCCACCAGTTGTTTTAGGTGCTGCTTTTCCTGCTGCAAAAGCTGGTACTATCATTACATTGAGCATAACTGCACTTACTGCTGCTCCTACAATAATTTTTTGAATATTCATTTTTTTCTCACCTCCTTTCCCAGTTAGATAACGCTGAGCGTATCTAACGGGATCCCGTGAGATGACGAAGGCTATCTCACTGGGACCAAAAAAATGCCAGCCGTTAGGCTGGCTTCTCTAGTGCTTCAATTCGATAAACCGGTGTGCTGTCCGTCACATAGACAACATACACACACATTTTCACGCTGTCAATACCGATTTGACCGCCGATCACGGTTCGAGGCGTTTGATCCCCGGCAGGCGATTAAAGTCTCGATCAAACGACAGAACACGTCTGTCATCTCGAAGAATCGAATACGCCGCATTATAGGCATCAATGAGGCTGACATTATGTTTCCGAAGAATAACAAGTGTAGATTGAAGAAGCTCCAGATCACAGACAATTGAACGGATTTCAATAAGGCGTTCCAGAGCGTGAATAATCTTTGTCTTGGGAAACTTGTAGAAGGAACGTAAGGTCCAGTAGATCTCTGAAAACGTAACGTCAGTCAACGAGGCTTTCTTGCCGGAGGTTAGGAAAGATTCAAACCGTTCGGCTTTTTGAGGATCATCATTCGTCAGATATCGAAGAATGACATCTGCATCAACGACCATAGCTACACTTCCCCGGAAATCACGTCTTTGATGATCGCTTTCCTTGCAGCATTTTTACTGTAGCGCTTTTCCGATTTGAAGGCACCTCGAAGCTCTCGAAAATCTTTTTCAGGCCGCAAAATAAGCTCCTGGTTATTCTCCTCTCTGGCATAGAAGTGGATCCTCTTCCCTCGCGTGATACCAAGCTTTTTGCGAAGCCTTACAGGTATCGTAACCTGTCCTTTTTGTGTGACTGTGGTCGAATACTGCATCGTAATACCTTTATACAAAAGTATTACATAATTGTCAAGTATTACACCTGAAGTCGTTTGGCGCTGTTGAAACCAGGGAAAACTGATTAGGGGGTCGGGCAAGAGCTGTTTGAGGGCGTAGTGTTATCCCAACCTGGCGCGGAAACGCTCGTCACCTCAGTTGAGTAGCAAGCCGAAGGAGCGTTTTTCAAAGAGAACGTGACCGACCCTTCACTGCCCGTCGTTCCCGTTCCGTTCCATGATCCCCCAATGTCATTGGTCAGCGTAATCGAAACCGTGGCGCCCGCAACCGGATTGCCGTTCTCGTCATTGAGAAGCAGAGTATCATTGAGATGCTTGTTGTTGCTTTTCCCTCCGTACCAGGCATAAGTGATGCTCGCAACCGTGACCGTACTCCCAGGTACCGGCGTCGGTGTGGGTGTCGGCGTCGGTTCCCCACCTGCCGGATAAAGGGCGGTAATACCGTTGACGTCGTCATCCGCCAAATCACGCTGCAGATCACTGTAATACGCGTACATCACGGCATTCGGGTCACTGGAGTGTCCAAGCCCCAGTCCATGGCCGAGCTCATGGAGCCAGACAGTTTGGGCATCGTAGGCACTCGTCGAGATCGAACCGGAAGGCCCAACGTACCAAGTGAAATCCGCGTTATCCAACACCATGTCGAACTCATCAGTCTGGGTTCCGTACCAAGTTACGCCAAGCACACCCGACTCGTTGATCGGGAGCCATCCAGTATCATTGTTTCCGTCAAAGGTTTGAGGACCCTTGCACTCGCGCACCAGCGAGGGACACTTCCCCGTCGTACCGGCATCATGGAAAACGAAGTTGGAGGTCGCAACATCGGTCCAGGTCGCTTGTGCGTTGAGGAAAGAATTTAAATACTCAGAAGCCGAGTAATTTCCGGGTACACCATTAGAATTGTATCGGACGTCTACCTGATCGTTGGTTGAATTCCCGTCGAAAAAGACGTCCCAAACCAATCCGCTGGTAGTGTAGTCGGCGGAGCTGAATGGCCTGGCATCAGGATACATCCGGTGCAGCGCCGCCTGCCCCTTCTCGGAAGCATTCTCTCCGGGCAAAACTTCAACCAGGATCTCGACAACCGCGTCCTGCCCTTCAACTTTGGCAACACCAAGAACGGAAACCACTCTCGCCTGGCTACTGGCAGCCTGTGAGTGGGCGGCTCCCAGAGCCAACCCCCCTGCCAGAAGCGTCAAACCGAGAATACCTGCAAATAATTTCCTTAACGTCATAATATCGAATTGTTTTATATTACCCTATATTGTTAACCCTTGCAACGTTACGAGCCGCATCGTACTTTTTTTGTAGAATTTTTTATTCAGACTTTCACTCCAGAGGCGTAAAACGCGTGGGCGAGCTGCTGCTTGATGATTTCCACAAAAGATGATATAGTAACTTATTATAAGCCCTATCAAAGGGGCTTTTTATATGGCCCCTCCCCTCTTCTATGAAGAGACGGCGGGTTTTTTAGGAGCGTAGCTGTCCTGTTCATGCGAAACTATGGGAGACAAGAAACCAAATCACATCATCAAACGTCAACTGGCAACAAAAAGAGACTTAAGAATCATCAACGGGCTCATCGTTATCGGTCTAGTGTTGACCGGGATATTTGCTTGGTGGTGGTTCTCTCCTGCGCACATCCCAACCAATTTCGCCGGCATCCTCAATGTATTTGATTTCATCCTCTTCGCACTGGTCACTTACGTCGTTTGGCATCAGATCGCCAATGAGCTATTCTATTGGTATATCTGCCGCCACATGACGGTCGTCGAACCCATGAAGTCGAAGGAAGGCATGAAAGTTGCTTTCCTGACTGCTTTTGTTCCCGGAAAGGAACCCTACGACGTCTTGGAAAAAACGCTTAAAGCCATGATCGGGGCTGACTATCCGCACGAGAACTGGCTTCTGGATGAAGGAAACGATGCTACGGCAATTGAGCTTTGCCGCCGATACGGCGTCTTCCATTTCACAAGAAACGGAAGTGAAAAATACAACCAAAAGGAAGGCCCATTCAAAACCAGGACCAAGGCCGGAAACTACAATGCCTGGTTCCACCGGCATTCCCATCGCTACGATATCGTCGCGCAGTTGGACGTCGACTTCGTTCCGAAGAAAGATTTCCTGACCAAAACGCTTGGCTACTTTCAGGACCCGGCAGTCGGTTTCGTGGGAGCACCGCAAATTTACGGGAACCAAGCGTCTTCCTGGATCGCGCGCGGCGCCGCAGAACAGGCCTTCTGTTTCTACGGAGTCACCCAGCGGGGACTATTCGGAAAAGACATGCTCCTCTTGATCGGCTCAAACCACGTCATGAGAGTCCGGGCCCACACAGCCATCGATGGATATTCCGGGCATATCGTCGAAGACCACCTCACCGGCATGAGGCTCTATGCGGGCAAGTGGAAAAGCGTCTACGTTCCGGAAGTACTCGCTGTCGGCGAGGGCCCGTCGACATGGGGTTCCTATTTCAATCAGCAAATGCGCTGGGCCTACGGGTTGATCGATATTCTGTTTCGAGAAAGCCCCCACATCTTCCCCAAGATGCGGGCTCGGCATGCCATGCAATATCTCTTCCTCCAGCAGTATTATTTCCATGGTTTAGCACAAGGAATCGGCGTGATCCTCTTAATGCTCTATTTCTTTTTCGGTATCCAAGCCACTCCTATGCAGCTTCTGCCGCTACTTATGACGTATACACCAGTCATCGCCATCCAACTGGCCATCTTCTTCTACCTGCAGAAGTACTACATCAATCCCAAAGATGAATCCGGATGGGCCTGGAAGGGCAAGTACTTGAGCCTGGCTGCTTGGCCTGTCTATCTCATCGCCTTCGTCTGCGTCCTCTTCGGCAAGCGACTGACGTATACGGTCACTCCCAAAGGCAGCGCGCAGGAAAAAGATGTCCAACTGTCGCTATTTATCCCCCATGCCGTTTTGGGGACATTGACAACACTTGCTATCGTCGCCGCATTCATGACGGGTAAACAGTCCCCACAGCTCCTGTTCTTGGCCGCATTAAACTCCGTGATCATGTACTCATTTGTCCTGAAAGTTGTCTGGGAAAAGATAAAAAGTTTGAGGACCAATAAGAAACCGGTCTCGAGTACTCAGTTGGCGCCCATCTTCCGGCGTTAATATCCGTGCGATACCTGCGGGTATCCAATCCTTTTCACAAGGTCACCTTGCTGCGAAGACTCCCTGTGTATTGTCCTGCGGCTATTTGAGCAAGTGCTGATATTCTTGCTTGAGTTTGGCAAGCTTGGGAGAAATCACCACTTGGCAGTAAGCCCGCTCGGGATGCTGTTCGTAGTATTGTTGATGGTATGCTTCCGCTTTGTAAAACTCCTTAAGGGCCTCGACGATGGTCACTATCGGCTGGGAAAAGGTTTCCTCTTTCTTGAGGTTATTGATGAACGCCTCTACCTGTTTCTTTTGCTCTTCGTCCGCGTAAAACACCACCGAGCGGTACTGTTCCCCGACGTCTCCCCCCTGCCGGTCCATCGTGGTCGGATCATGCACGGAGAAAAACACTGAGAGAAGCTGGTCGTAAGTAACTATCGAAGGATCAAAAGTCACCTCGACCGTCTCGACATGCCCGGTGCCTCCCCCACTGACTTGTTCATAGGAAGGGTTGGCGACCTTCCCTCCGCTATATCCCGAGATTGCCGAAGAGACGCCCTTGATCTTTGTGAAAACGGCCTCGATGCACCAAAAGCACCCCCCGCCGAAATAGGCTTTAGTAGTCATGCTCTTCGCCTTTGGGAATAAATTTGAGGGATATGGAATTCACGCAGTGCCGCGTATCCTTGGGAGTAAAGGCTTCCCCTTCAAACACATGCCCGAGGTGGGCCCCGCACTTGACGCAGCTGATCTCGGTGCGCATGCCATCCGAATCTGGCGTGCGCTTCACCGCCCCCTCGATCTCGTCATCGAAACTGGGCCAGCCGCAATGGGCATCAAACTTATCCTTTGAAGAGTAAAGCGGGACCCCGCAGCGGCGGCAGACATACGTTCCCGCCTTAAAATAATCGTCGTATTCTCCGGAAAAGGGCGGCTCGGTACCCTTCTCAACGATCACCCGGTACTCTTCCGGTGTAAGCTCAGCATCTTTCTTAGCTTTTACGACAGTACCACTCATCACCGATATCCTCACACAATCGAATGGTTAAAAATAGCGATTAAGAATCCCGGAGGATCCGGCACCCAAATACGAGAACAGCGTGAATTTGATGACCTGCCCGATCCAAGTTGCCAAGAGGAACCGCGAAACGGGTAAACGCATCATTCCGGCCGCAATCCCTGCCATGTCAAAAAAAGGGTTTGGGATCGCCGCCAGAACGACGAGGCCGAAAAGCCCGTATTTTTGCAGCTGGGCCTGCATGCGCACAAACTCCTTCCTGTTACTGATCATCGCGTTGCCGCCGACACCGGCGAGGTAGCCGGTCAATTCCCCGATCGCTGCTCCGGCAGCCGCGACGAGCCCGATGAGAATGGGGTTAAACACCCCGCCCCCGATAAACGCGGAGAGGAGTGCCGGCATGGGAAGAAGGATGGTCGCGTGTCCGAGCATTGTCAGCAAAAACACGCCGGTGTATCCGTAACGGGATACATCAAAAAAAGATTCTCGAAAGAAAAAAATCACGCCGCTGATGAGCGCCGCGGCGATAATACTGAGAATGCTAAGTAGCCGCGGGTGCCGTTTCATGATTACCTTCAACCGCGCAAAAACCATATCTGCCATTGTCCCAAAAACAAATGCTTGCGTATAGTTGGAAATCACTTGAGGTTGGTGTGAGAGGTACTACTTCATGCGCTTCCCGGCAAGTAGAAACACCAGAATCATCAGGAACGCGGTGAGCGACATCATCGGGATGGTGATATACCCGAAACTGGTGACGAAGCGCTCGGCGCAGCTCACTGAATACCCGACGGCCGAACAGGGAGCCGGCAGGTTGGGATTGACTTGCAATGCGTAATGATAGCCGGCAAATCCGGCGCCGATGACGGAAAGCGGCAGAACGTAATCGATAATCCGGCGATCGTTCTTCCAGGAAGCGATCCCTAAAAGTAAAACCAAAGGATACATGAATATCCGCTGGATCCAGCAGAGCTTGCAGGGCTCATACTTGGCGATCTCTGAGAAGAATAGGCTTCCGGTCGTCGCGATCGTCGCGACGATCAGAGAAAACTGCAGGGCGTTTTTACCGATAAAATCCAAAATCTTCCCCGGAATCCCCTTCTTCTTTTTCAAAAATACTGACAACGCCAAAAGAAGGACCATCCCCACCACCATCACGTCACCAACCATGGTGAGCACCGCAAGAATGGTCGTCACTGTTTGCGCCAAATTCGGCATAGAGTGGATATTGTACCCTATCCCATAAAGAACAGGGAAAATCGTCTATGGAATACGTTACGTTTTCAGCGCCCGTTGATCGAGATCCACAACCAGCACCGTGATGTCGTCCCTGCTTCCCCGCCGCTGAGCCTCCCGCATGAGTATCTCGCTCGCCAGTTTGGGATGCTTCAGCCTGGCGGTTAAGCGGACGGCCTCTGGATCGCCCACGTGGTCCCAAAGTCCGTCGCAGGCGATAATGAGCCTGCGGTCTCCCCGCCCCAACTGGAACTCCCGCAATTCCGGTTCGTGGGAAACCCCTTCCCCGGCATCTTTGTCGCCGAGTGATCTGATGAGTTCGCTCTTTTCATTCCGGTGATCCGTCGTCAGCCGCTCCACGCTTCCGCCTCGGTCTATGATGATCCGGCTGTCGCCGACGTTTCCGACAATCAAGCGGTTCCCCTCAAGATATGCGACGACCGCCGTCGTCCCTCCTCCATCAGGGACTGCCGCATCTATCCGCCGATTCGTCTCCGCAAACGCACGCGTTAACGCATGTTGCGCAGTAAGACCGTGCTCGAGCCCATCGAGAAAGACGGTATGGAAGGTTTCCGCCGCGATCTGCGAAGGTTCACTACGATCATGCCCATCGTACACGGCAAAGAAACTTCGATCTTTCCGGCCGCCGAACGGATGCAGGACTTTGTGGGTATCCTGCATTTCCTTCATTGGGCCTCGGGTTTCCATCCCCCCCACACGGGAGACGACACTCTCTCCGCCTCCTGCAGACGATTCCCTCGGTTTTCCTGAAGAATCAAACCTACCTTCACTCATAGTTCATACACAAACTTCTTACTCTACCACAATTTTTATTCTGGCGTTATCCATCTGCGCGACAACGTGGAGCGATGTCCGCATCTGAACCCGGTACGTCTTATTCCCCGACGGAAGGACCACATTGCCGGAGCGGTAGAATTTCGGGTCCTGGGTCGTGCCGAGGATTGTGCTGTCAAGCAGGGCATTGCTGTCGGAAACGTTATAAAGCCGAGCCTCGACATGTCCGGCCGGTGCATACAGCGTCGCGTCAAAGTTCACTTCCTTAACACCGGGATAATTTCCCAAATCAAGCGTTGTCTCAACGCCGGTATCTCCCCAGGAAAAATTTTCGGTTGCCAACGCCGCGTGACCCAAAGGTACATAGTATTCTTTTGCTATCTGTTGAAGGGCGGGATTAACGACTTTTTTTTCGATGGTCGGAGTCTGCGCTTTGGACGGTATAGCGGTCGGGGTTGGCGATGGTACCAACGCTTCCCCCACCTCAACCACATCCTCCTGATCATCTTTTGTGCCGGATGTTAAGTCCGCAAATTCGCTACCCAGCCGCTTCACGCGCTCCTCAACCGCATCCAGGCGTTCGGAGAATTCTCGTTTTTCCTGCGGAGCACTGACGATCACATCCAAAACCAACAGGTTAACCAACGCAAGTGAAACTAAAACCCAGAAAATAACTTTGGCCAATTTCATTCCGTTATACCCATATGTTCCGATTGACAGGGCCGGGCCCTGTCACTGATCGACAGACTTTTTAACGACCGTTCTCCCAGGGGTATCTTCGACAATGAATCCTTTCTCCTCCAACCGCTTGCGCACAATATCCGCTTCGGCAAATTTCCCTTGTTTGCGCAGATCCTCCCTTGACTGAATTTCCTTACCAATATCCTCCGGCAATGAGGATAGGTCAATTTCCTGCAAACCATAAGCTTCACTTACCTCATTGAGCTTCAACCCGAGAACTTGATCAAAAGCAAGCAAGAGATCGTATTTATCATAATCAGGGATGTTGGACTTCACCACTTCCCAGACAACACTCAATGCTTCGGGAACCGAAAGGTCATTCTCCAGAGCTGCCTTGAATCGCTGGCGGTACTCCTCAAGTTTGCCCAACTTTTCCCTGGAGAGAGAACTGCGTTCTTTTGCTTTCCGGAATGAGGAAACGGACATCCGCAGGCGGTTGAGCGCATTCGCGGCCGCGCCCAACCCTTCCCAGGTAAAATTCTGCGGGCTTCGGTAGTGCCCGGTGAAATAGAAATACCGTAGCGCCATGGGATCAAATCCCCGCTCTGTGACATCAAGCAGGGTATAAGCATTCCCCTTGCTCTTCCCCATCCGCCCTCCGTCTACCAGAAGAAATGCCCCGTGTACCCAGTACTTAACGAACGGCTTTTTGCCGGTCGCCGCCTCGCTCTGGGCAATCTCGTTGGGATGATGAGTGCTTTTAAGGTCCTCTCCCCCGACGTGGACATCAAATTGATCTCCCAAATATTTCATGCTCATCGCGGAACACTCGATGTGCCACCCGGGGAATCCTTTTCCCCAAGGAGACGGCCATTCCATATCCCTTCGACTACGCTCAGGACTGAATTTCCAGAGTGCAAAATCCCGCGGATTTTTCTTCCGGGGATTCGGCTGTACCCTTGCCCCTTCCTTAATCGCGTCCAAGGTAGAGAGCTCGCCGTAGCGATTCCCGACCGCTTCATAGGCGGCCGTGTCAAAGTAAACGCCGTCATCGATGCGGTAGACAAAACCCCGCTTCTCAATTGCCTGAACCAGATCGATTTGTTCCTGGATATGATCGGTCGCTTTGGAAAATCGTTCCGGCTGGGTTAGATTGAGCTTCGAAAAACTTTCCAGAAAATCGTTCGTGTAAAAGGCCGCCACCTCCCAAGCGGTCTTGCCTTCCCGTTTGGCACTATTCTCCATGCGGTCATCTCCCATATCGGCATCGCCGAGGTTATCTCCGGTCAAATGTCCGACATCGGTGATGTTCATGACGTACGTAACCTGGTAACCAAAGAAGGTCAGCGTGCGTACCAGGAGGTCTCCCAACGTGTAGGTTCTCCAGTTCCCGATCGTCAGGTAGTCGTAAACCGTCGGCCCGCAGGTATAGACGCCTACTTTAGTCGGCACAATCGGCTGAAATTCTTCAATTTTCCGTGAGAGTGAATTATATATTTTCATCGCTGTGCCATCGACTTTCCGCAACTTTCTATCCACTGTCTATCTATGTCTATCAACTGTTTATCTACTGTCTCTCTGCTATCCGCCATGAAACAGAAAATAATGAGTAATGTTCAATTTTTAAGGTTTAATATTTAAATCTTAAATCTTGAATCTTAAATCTTCTCTTTATCCATACTCCTTACTTCCTGCTCCTTACTCCTTACTCCCTACTCCTCATTGCGGCTGTTTCGGCCCGAACTCTCCGGCTCCCCTGGAGCGTTTGGCAACTTTGACCGCCAAGGCTTCTTCTTTTTCCTTCTGCTCAATATCGTCCATGGTCTTCTTCTGCTTCTTGCGCTTCTCCTCCTCTTCCTGCATGGCTTTGAGTCTGCGTTCTTCCTCTCTCCTCTGGCGGATCCTCTCCGTCTCCCGGAAGATGCGATTATGCAGAATCTTCTGCATTTTCTTGCGTTTTATCTGCCTCTCCGTCTCTATCTCCCGTCGTCGAACATCCGTCTGGTTTAGAGGCTGCTGCGTCTGACCTCCCCCGGCCGATGGAATCGGCTCAATGCCGCTTTCCTCATGCTGTTTCTGGGCTTTCTTCTCCTCCGCCGTCTTCTCACCCACGGCTCGTTGAAAAATCGACACCGGAGTTTGTTTCATTTGCTGGCCGGTCTGTTTCGCCTGCTCAGCGAGTTTCTCCCCGACCTCACCAATAATCTGTCTCACCATGAAACCAAGTATACCAGAGAGAGAAAGAGATCGAAACGCCTCTTCAAAGAGACCTAAACGAAGTCTAAACGGGAATATTCATGGATCTTACACAATATCCAGATATGAACTTCATGAGGTAATCGGAGATTGGACACTTTCTGATACTGCCCATAAAGCCAATCACGGAACTTCAGCAGTTGTCCCTCGGATGGTGACTCTCTCGTTTCCATCCGAAACAGGCGCTCAAAATCCCTAAGCGTATAGAGGTGCAAAAGGATGTCATTCATTACCCACTTCATACCATCGCTATCCCCATCCCGCAATTCATATCCGATATGATTCGGAATGGAATGGAAAAAAATGAGAGAGGTGAACAAGAGATCTGGACTCTCGGAGCTTTGGCAAAACCCTAACCCGCCCGTTCAATGACCAACTCTGAAGGAGTGATAGATGGTTCAGTTTCTAAAATGTTCACGATCTGCTGGGCAACCAGCTTGGGATCCATGTAACCAGAAGTATCTTTAGCTGGAGAACGAGCGTAGAAATTGGTCTTCATCCCTCCTGGAAACACGGTGCTCACTCGTATTTTCTTATCTTTTGCCTCAATCCGTAAGCTCTCGTTAAACCCTGCAAGACCCCATTTACTCGCGCAATACACAGACTCATTCGCTTTCGCTTTTTTCCCTGAAGTTGATGAAACGTTGATGATATGTCCAAAACCTTGCTTAAGCATCCTCATATAGACTTCTTTGGTAATTCTAATTGCTCCGGTCAAATTGGTCTCAATAATTTCCTCTATTTCTTTGTCAGAACTTTTTTCCAAAGTCTTCTCAAGACCCTTCCCGACACAGTTAATCAAAACATGAATTGTTCCGGTTCTATTATCGATGCTCTTGAACGCTGTTTGTATGCTCTTTGGGTTCCTAACATCGCAAGGGATCTTCACTGCAACCCCTTTTGGAAAGTCCACTCCTCGGATGCTTCTTGAGAGCAAAAACAGCCGGTGCCTTTTCTTAACCAGCAATTGTGATATTGCTTTCCCTAAACCATAAGAGGCACCAACAATGACAATAATCATAACCACCACTCTAGCAAAAAAGAGGCTACTTCTTCCCAACCTCCAGAAGATACTGTTTGTTTTTTTTCATATCTTCCTCGATCAGTTGGCGCAGAAATACAGCCCGCGGAACTTTGCGTTTCTTCGAAATCCAGTTGAGAAACGAGTCAATTTCACTGGAAACGAAGAAGTTAAACCTCGTGTCTGCATAATCCTTGGCGTAGTCGATGTATTCGGAGAGGACTTTCTTAAGGTTTTCGGGCGTATACTCTGTGCTGTGGAGATACTCTCCTCCGGCGGCGATGAGAAAGTGCGGTTTTCGTCCGAGGATATGGAGAGCGATAACGGGTTTCTCTCGAGATAATGCGTATTCCATTTCCTGGCCGACGCCAAAACTCGGATAGGACACCTCAACGATTATCAAGTCCGCTTTATTTTTCCAGGTCAAGAGTTTGCGTTCAATATCAAGCCTCTCTTCCTCAGTTTGCTTCTGCAGGATCCCTTCCGTCTTTCCCAAGATATGTTCCGCAAACACCTGATGGCCTAAAGATCGCAAGGTCTTCACGATCAATCGATAATGATCCTGATGGCGTGCCGGTATTTCTGTCAGCGCGGCGGTAAAATAGATCTTCATAAGGAATAATTAGCTCTCCGCAAGTGTCCAGCGGGTATTCTTCATCTCTCTGCGAATAAGCTGGCGTAAATACACCGCTCGTGGAATCCGCTTCTTTTGAGAAATCCAATCGAGATACAGTGTCAGTTTTCTTGAAATGAAAAAATTAAAACGCGAATCCGCCCGTTCCCCGGCATCGTACAACGCCTGCTTCAATGTCTCTCGGACTGAGCTAAGATCGTACTTGACTATTTGGACATTTTTCTCTTCCACTCCGGAAAGAAAAAACGGTGCATTTTTCCCAGTATAGAGTGCGATAACCGGCTTCCCATTATCCAACGCTTTCCCAATGAGATGCCCAATGGCCAGACTGTGTACCGAGGTTTCAAAAACACAGATATCTGCTTTCTTCAGCTCCTGAAGAGTTTTTTTGTAGAACGGTCTGATGTCGGCAAGGTAAAACTCATCGACATCGACATCAAGAATAAAATCTGTGACATGCTCGTAGCCAAGACCGGTAATTTCTGAATAGATTTCACGATAATTCTTAGATAGGTCATCCTTTCCTCTGGGTGTAGCCATAAAATACACTTTCATGTCGTCCTCCCAGTTAACTAATTGGAGATGCAAGTAACGAGCCTATACTTATGGTCCATATCAACGAACATTTCTATATTATTAAACGCCGGACGGAGCATCGCCTCAAGCTCATGTTCATCTGGATAGTAGTGCGGAATTCCCCTCTCTCTTCCCGCTTTCGGAATGAATGTATTTGGATAACCCTCTGCCTCATCATAGATGTATTTTCTTGCCCCCATCATTGCACGTTCCCGATCCATCGATACGGTGAATGCAAAGACACCTCCAGGTCGTAAGACCCGATAAATTTCTCCAATGGCCGCCTGCATATGAGGAGGATACCCATGGTAAATCGCTTGAATCGCGATCACTGAGTCAAAAATATTCTCCGCATAAGGATAGGTACCGAACATATCCGCTTGAGTGAGAGAACAACTGAGATTACGTCTGCTCAACTGTTCACAAGCAAGATCAAGAGCTTTTCGTGATAGATCAAATCCGTGAACTTTCAAACCTCGTTCTGCCAAGGGAAGAGCATGTCTGCCTGGTCCCATAGCAACATCGAGTACGTTCTCTGATCCACCTCTCTGGAATTTCGAAGTGATGTAATCAAAACCGTAAAAAGGATGCTGCAGATCCGTAGGTATACCTTCCCTTGAATAAACTTCATCCCAACGATTTGGCCATCTATCCGGTCCCTCAAGAATTCTATCCAAACCTGTTTCTATCCACCTGGTTACCTTTGAAAGAGGATCATTCCTTCCAAACGATTCCTCTCCTGTACGTGTTCGGGACTCAGTGCTCATTTAAAACTCCCTCCTTCCCTCAAGCGAACGGGCCAAAGTCACGTCATCGGCGTATTCCAAATCTCCTCCGACGGGCAGACCCCTCCCAATCCTGGTTATTTTTATTTTTCTGATCCCTGAATTCTGGATTCTGGATTCTTTGATTATTTTCGCGATGTACATCGCCGTCGCCTCCCCCTCCATCGTCGGGTTGGTCGCTAAAATGATTTCCGAGATAGTACCATTTTCTAGGCGTGGAAGCAAATCATGGATGTGCAATTCCTCCGGACCGATGTTACGCAGAGGCTCCAGCCTCCCGTGCAGCACATGGTACAACCCCCGGTAGCCGTCACTGCGTTCCAAGGCAGCCACATCCAACGGCTCCTCGACAACACAGATCATATTCCGTTCCCGTTCCCGATCGGTACAGATCTGGCAGGGATCCTGCTCCCCCACGTTAAAGCAGATGGAGCAAATTTTGGTGTTCGACTTGAGCTGCTTCACCGCTTCGGAAAAAGTATCCAGTTCGGCTTGCGGAACATGGAGAAGATAAAACGTCAGACGTTGGGCAGTCTTCGGACCAATTCCCGGAAGCTTCTCAAACGAGGACACCAAGCGCTCAACGGCCTTGGGAATTCTCATCTCCTTATTATATCACGCAGCTGAAGCAGTATTACACATGCTCCCAGAGGTAAAAAGGCTCTCTACGATCCTTGCCCCCCTCCTCCTAAAAGCCCCCCCAATCCTCCTGACATCTCCTGTAATTTTTTGGCCGCCAATTCCTGCGACTGTTTAATGGCTTTATTCAACACATCAATGGCTACGTCGCTTGAGTGTCCCTTGACGGAAAACTCAAGTAATCTCTGATCACCGCTGATGACGACGCGGATGTCCCCTTCCTCCACGATAATTTGCTCTTGGGCGAGTTGCTTCTGGATCTGCAGCGCTTGGTCGCGCATTTTCTTGAGATCCCCGAGCTGTTTGAGTTTATCAAACATCTGCCTCCTTGGTTAAATGTAAAATGTTAAATGATAAATTGCAAATTGAAGTTTAAAATTTAAAGTTCTGATACTCTCAATCCATTTTTGCATTTGTAATTTAAATTATACCTATTTTCTCCCCTTAAGTTTTAACAAGCTCGCACCAAGTATCCTCGAAAGCTCATCTGCCTCTTGTAACAGTGTATTGACTGCGTTCGATTTTCTTCCCAAACTGTCTCGTATGAGTAAAAGCCAGTACTTCGTTTCATTCGCGCTCTTCAAAGCATGATTCAAGAAATTTTGAAAATCCCTCTTACTAGATGCGGCTTGAGCTTCAATAATATTTGCACCAATTGAGGTCGCACTCCTTAAAAGTTGTTTCCCCAACGGTCTGATAGATATAGGTCTTGGGTAACACCTGTAGGAATGATATGACATTTAACGAGAAACTATAGGTTCTCTTCTTAATGTCATAATTTTCATTTTGAAATTTCATTTTTTCATTTGTAATTTGAAATTTGCAATTGGATCAGTCTGTTTCTACACCAAAAATCTCATGAGCGGCACGCACGACATCTTCATCCTCAACGGCGCCGCTCACATTATCGTGTTCTGTGAGCTTTTTTGGATTTTCCGCTTTTGGGTAGTCGCGAAGAATATACTGAAGTTTGAGCCGGGTTGCGAGCACTTCACGGACGGCCGTCTCGACAATCGCCTTATAGCGTGAGAGTTCAAGCTGTTGTTTATGAAAAGTGTAGGCCACCTCCACAATCAGCGACCCATTATTGTCGATCCGCAGCGGCATCGCCGCCTTGAGGAGCGCCTCCAAACTGTGATTTTGAGGCCGTACACGCTGCAAAACCTCTGGCCAATGTTCCTTCACCTCGTCAAGGGAAACCCGTTTTCCGCTCTTTTTCACAGTTGCGTGCTCCTGTACGGTTTTAACCTCCTCTGGGACCGTCCCCGAGTCCCCGCTCTTCAACGGTTGTCGGCTACGATGATCAATCCACTCCATCACGGCCAATTCCAAAGGAAGTTCGGGAATGACGGCTGTGCGCAGTCTGCCCGCAGCGGTCATAAAAATCGAAATGAGCGTACGGACGTCCGTCAGGGAAAGGTTCGCAACGGGTATCTCCTCCATGACACCCGCTTCCGTTAAGAGCAATCTCCTCAAAAGCTCAAGAATCTCACGCAGGAATTGTTCGACCGAGACTTGGTTTTTGACGATCTCGGAAACCAGAAGCAGTGCCGGCTCCGTTTCTCCTTTCGCAAGGAGGTTCAAGAGTTTACGAACGGCATCTCCCTCACCCAATCCCATGACCTGGGATACATCGCCAACCGTGATCTTTCTTGATTTCGATGTGTGCGGGGTTGTCCGCAATGAAAGCTGTTCCAAAACCTTCATGCCGTCCCTGAAACTGCCGTCCACCGCCTGCGCGATCATTTCCAGCGCCGTAGGATCAATGCGAAGCTTCTCGCCCTTCACCGCTTTGCTTAAACTCAAGACCAGTTCTTTGACGGAGGCTTTCGGAAATGCAAATTGTGTGCAGCGTGAAATGACCGTTCCCGGCAATTTTTCAGGAGCTGTTGTTGCCAGGATGAACAGCGCGTGCTCCGGAGGCTCCTCCAAGGTTTTTAAGAGGGCGTTGAACGCTTCAGTAGTCAACATATGTACTTCATCGATGATATATACCTTATAGCGCGACTGCGTCGGAGCCAGCCTGATTCGTTCCCGCAGTTCACGGATATCATCGATGCCCCTATTGCTGGCCGCGTCAATCTCAATCAAATCCAGCGCATTTCCTTGAGTGATTGCTCGGCAGGAGATGCAGGTATTGCATGGCTCCGAAAGGCCGGTCCGTTTTGTTTTGCCGGTTTTTTCGTTCCGTTTGCAGTTGACAACCTTAGCAAGAATGCGCGCCGCGGATGTCTTCCCCGTTCCCCGCGGGCCGGAGAAGAGGTACGCATGCGCAAATCTTCCGGAAGTCAGTATTGCTCCCAGCTCCTTGCGGACGGACGCAAGGTCAAGAGACGCGATTGTCTGCGGTCTGTACTTAAGATAATAAGTCATATAATGAATGTCTAATTGCTCTAATGTCTAATGTCTAATTTCTAATCAATCTCCAAGCACCAAACACCACTGTTATATATTGTTTAGGTCATTGGGATCAATTGGTCATTAGGTCAATTTTCCTCATCCCCCATGAGATGCTTCATGCCGTGCAGTGCGCGCTCAACGATGCGTTCATCCACGAGAACATTAAGCGTGACTGCCTGATCGATAATAAGCGGATAACACATAACAATATCCCCCAGTTCCAGAGGGGATCCGGGCGGAACGACAAATCCAAATCCCTCACGCTCTGTCCCTTGCTGAGCAAAGGAGAGAACATCCGTCGGACCTTTCTTGTTAAGATACCGTTGATTGAGCTCCGCCATTTTTCGCGAACCGACCACTGCAACTGAAACGTGCGTCTCCTCTGAAATCCCATATGCTTCCCAGGCCGTTCGCAGTGCACCACGTAAACGCTCGCGATCAATCGGAAATTTCGAATCTGCTCGAATATCCACGATAAGGCTCATTTAAAATCCTTCTCTTCGGCGGCGGCGCAATCGTTCCAACTCTTTGCGCCGCTCCTTTCGTTCAACGCTCGGTTTTCGATAGTATTCCCGCCGTTTGAGTTCAGTCAGCACCTCGTTCTCTATTACTTTCTTTTTAAACCGGCGAATCACACTATCAGGCGATTCATCTTGTTTCGCCTTGACTACTGTTGCCATATGTTTTCTTTAGACACCTCCCCCCGAATTGAGCTTGTCTCGATCCGAGAAGTCCAGCAATATTTCCTGCATTCGAGTCCGCCAGCCCTGTTACCGTCTGGTACAGAGCCAGCTGGCGGAGAGCAAGTCAAGAATTTGTGACTAGACCCCATCCAAGGTGGTTAGACTCGGGTCGAACACCTCTGCTATGTACAATTATTGTAATACGCTCAACCGATCCTTTTTATTTCCTTTTGTATGCTTCCGGCAATCTCCTCCATCTCTGACCGAGACAAATTTTCGATTTTAGTTAGATCCGGTACAGCCCCCTGTAAATCATCCCGGAACCGGGGAATCACCCGGATATGCGCATGCGGAACCTCGTGTCCGATGGTCAGATACTGCGTCCATGTTGATCCCAGCGCCCGCTGCGCAGCTTTGCCGACCATCTTTGCCGTTTCAAAGTAAGCACCGAAATCGGGGACGTCATCCGGCCACTGAATATGATCCTTCGGAATAACCAGACAATTCCCTCGGGTCAGCGGACGGATATCCAACAGAGCCAAGTATCGATCATCACTGTAGACGATATCCGCCGGCCTCTTTCCCGATACAATCTCGCAAAACACGCAATCTTTCATAGCAATTTCAAATGACAAATGACAAATGAAATCTATTCTTTTCTTAAAGAATTTTTAAATTTGTCATTCTATATTTAAATTAGTCATTTTAAATATTTAATTTGTTAGAGCTTGTATCCGATCTTTCTCAAAAATCTTACCCGTTCTTTTTTCTCTCTTGCATCTTCAACCCCAAGAGGAGGCGCTCCGTCAACAACGCCCAAAATCGCGCGGCCGCTCCTTGTCTGCGCGACAACGATTGACACGTCATTGGCGGTGGCACAGAAAATGGAAACCACCTCCGGTACCTGTTTAAGCCTCGGCAGAATATTGATCGGATAGGATCCTTTGAGTACCAGGTAGAACGCGTGCCCGGCTCCGACCGCTGATGCGTTTTTTTGGGCAATGCCAATGAGCTGCTCGTCCGTTCCGCTCGTACGGACGAGCCTCGCGCCCGAAGCTTCGCAAAATGCCAGCCCGAAAGTAACATCGGGAATTGAAGTCACCATCAATTCATGGATATCCTCAACGGTTTTGATGAAGTGCGCCTGTCCGATAATGATATTCACATCTTCCGGTTTCTTGATTGGTACAAGTTTCAATTCCATATTAGTTATTGGTTGTCTATCCTCTGATCTCTATTCCCTACTCCTTTCTCATATCTTCCTACTCATTACTTATTGCTATCTGCTATCCGCTCTCAGCTATTTTCTTGCTACTGTCTATCCACTGTCTATCTGTGTCTATCAATTGTTTATCTATTGTCTATCAGCTCTTCGCTCTCTGCTATTTTCTTGCTGCTGTCTATCCACTGTCTATCGATGTCTATCAACTGTTTATCTATTGTCTCTCTGCTATCTGCTATACGCTATTTCGCCTGTTTCAAAATCTCAATCACTTCCGACAAAGACAATTTACTTGCCCTCATTGTCGGGTTTCTTAACGAACCATTGAGGACCATATGACCGCTCGGATGAAAATACCAAGTTGCTTGGGAATCAACTTTTTTGAGCTTTTCGTAGACACGTGTCAGGTTAACCTCAGGCAGCGGCGCCGATTTGATGCGCACCATCCCGGTTTCCGGATTACGGCGGGCGACGAGCTTGTAGCCGGACTTGAGCGCAAGCTTCATAACCCCGTTGGTTGTCGTTTCTATGGCAATCGTCTTCCCCCAGTGCGTCTGAAACTGTATACCCGTATTCAGCGCCTCCTCGGCTGCAATTCGGATCTTAAACGAAACAAGGATGCCGTCCAAACAACGCATGCCGAATTGTACAAGTTGGTCATCATCGGAGACATATTTTCCAAGCTTCATTCCGTTAATGAGATTACCGAGGAAAAACTCATAACGGTACTCAAGGGGATCCGGCCAAAAGTATTCTCCGAAGTGATCAAATTGGTTGACCAGCTCGACTATCCTGCGCAGAGGTTCGCTTTTTGTTATTTTGCCTTCATCGATAAGCCATTCGTAGACAAGCTTTGAGGCGCTGGTGTCTTCCCGGCCGCGATCCTTCTGATGATGGTCAAACATTCCCAAACCGGTATCAACGTGAACTATCTGCTCATCATCTTTCCCCAATCGTTCGCCGGCCGGGACAAACGAGAAATGTGCATCACGAAAATCTGTTCCTCCGAAACGAATCAGGAGCCAAACCGAAGTTATCGCATCCAAATCCGGATTAATGTGGGTAACAATCGTCTTTGCCATGCAATCATAACCCCTCCTTCCCAAAAATGCTTATTTGTTACTCTAAAACAGAGTTCCCAGCAAAGCTGGGAACTCGGGTAGTCCTTCCGGTTTCTTCTCAATCTATCGAGTTTATCCCCCAGGTATTGCTTTGATAGTATCCTGATGTTTCATGAAAGATGGAGGAAACCGACTTGTGCTTACCAAAAACTTATTCATTCGATTTCCTGCGCCGCCATAGTATAGTGAATAAGGGCTTAATCGACAAGTAGGAAATCATAAAGGCCTGAGAGCCTCCAAAAGCGCTCTGCCCAACGTGTCGGCATCATGCCGGATGACGCTGCGTTTAAGCACATCTCCCCTCGGTTTTTGATAAAGTAGTTTTGAAAGCAGATTCCGACGGATGATACGGTATCCGTCACCCCGCAGATCATCCTCAATAGGTTTGGCGTGCTCCTTCTCATACGCAGATAGAATTGCTTTGGGGAAGTCGAAATTATTATTCACCACAACCGCATCGAGCCCCCGTTTCGTTCCGATATACGTCTCAATCTCGCGCACATGATCGGAAGCGCTGAAATCATAGGTCTGGCCCCAGCGTGTCATGAGGTTGACGACGTAGGCTATCTTTCCCCGACAGGCTTGAATCGCTTCGGGTACTCCGCTGATAACCACGTCCGCCAAAATGCTGGTATATAAATCACCGGGTCCCAAGACGACCAAGTCAGCTTCGCGTATCGCGGCAGCGGCGTGTTGATCAACGCGGCCTGACGGCTTGGTGGAAAGCTTGACAATTCTCATTCGCCCATCATGACTGGGTTCATCAATTTCATGTTCTCCGACAACGCGCGAGCCGTCTGCGTATTCGGCAACCAAATCAACGCTGTCGGAAGTGACCGGTAAAATAGTGCCTGAAATCCTCAGGATTTTCCCGGTTTCTTCGATGGCGACTTCTTGAGATCCCATAATGTCGGAGAGCGCCGCGATGAAGAGATTTCCGAACGTCATGCCGGCAATGCCTTTTCCCTGATGAAACCGGTACATAAAAAGCTTGCGGAGGAGTTCGCTCTCTCCGTTGGTTTCAGCCAACGCTACCATGCACTGTCGGATATCGGAGGTCGGGAGCAAACCGAATTCATCGCGGATGATGCGGTTGCTGCCTCCGCTGTCCGCCATCGAAACCACGGCAGTGAGTTGAACGGGGTGCTTTTTCAAACCGCTCAAAGCGACGAAGGTTCCCGTCCCGCCCCCAATCACCACGATCTTTGGCCTTTTCTTAACCATAAACTAAACCACATTTATATACGCTTTTATTCGAGAAAGATCTGATATCCCGTCATGAAACCCATACCGCAGTTTATCAAATGAAATACCCTTGGCGGAGTCGGTGCGGCTGGATCCGCTTTTCTTGAGAGGAAAGCCGAAACTGACCGGAGGGAATTTCGGAAGGCTTCCCGAAAAGAAAAGCGCAGACCCTACTGCAAGTGGGGTCGATGGTCCAGCCACCGACGCAGCATGGGGCATCTTTTCTTTCGACCATTTCTTTGGATGAGCAAAGAAATGGTCAATGACTGCTTGGCACAAGCAAATCAAATAATGATAAATCAAATATCTCTTCTACGTTAATTTCTTCAGTCTGTCAATGACATCCGCGTAAGAAAGAAGCTCAGCCTTCTCTGAATCTCTTCGCTTCCACTCAACACGATCTCCTGTTTTTTGCGAAACAACCAGGCGGACCGGAATCCCGATGAGGTCCGCGTCCGCAAACTTCTCCCCGGCCGAGACATCCCGGTCATCCAACAACACATCAATCCCGTCATCTTGAAGTCGCCCGTAAATTTCTTCCGTCTTTAGTCCTGCGTCTTTCGTCTTCAGTTCCACCAAGTGGACCTCAAACGGCGCAACTTGCGGGTACCAAATAATGCCTCGATCATCGTGGGAAACCTCAACCAACGCCCCCAATACTCGTGTCGGACCGATGCCGTAGCTTCCGAACCACACCGGATGCTTTATCCCTCTCGAATCCGTGAAGTTGACGCCCATCTTCTCCGCGTAACGGGTTCCCAGCGGAAAGATATTCCCCACTTCAATCGCCTTTGCGGAAATGACGCTTCCCGTTTTGCATTGTGGACAGCGGTCCCCCGCTTTTCCGGAATAAATCTCTTTATTTTGACCCCATGTGCATCGATCGCAATAATAGATGGTATCCTCTCCGCCCGGCGTAATCACTTGAAACTCATGGGTATGTTGCTGGGTAAACACACCGCCTGCGGCTTCAATGATCTTAGTGGTGAATCCCAATCGCGTGAAGATTTTCCCGTATGCCTCCTTCACCATTTCATAGTAGTGCTGCAAATCTTTCTCGTCGGTATGGGCGCTGTATAAATCTTTCATGAGAAACTCTCTGCCACGCAGAATGCCTGAACGCGCTCGCAGTTCATTGCGGAATTTGGTGGAAAAGTGGTAGACAGCGATCGGGAGATCCTGATAGCTCGAGATGTGCTTGCGCAGAAGATCCATCACGATCTCCTCATGAGTGAAGGAAAGTACGAATTCCCGCTCCCGAACATCCTTGAGCTTATACATAATCTCATGCGCCACATCCCAACGACCGGTTTCATTCCAAATCGCTTTGGGATGCAAAAGCGGCATAAGCAGTTCCTGCGCCCCGATTGCGTTCATTTCTTCCCGTATAATCTGATTGATCTTGGAGACAACCCTCCATCCGAGCGGCAAGAGCGTCCAGCTACCTGCCATCAATTGATCAATTAACCCTCCCCTCACCAACAGCCGATGATTGATGCTCTGAGCATCCTTGGGCGCTTCCTTCTTCGTTTTTGGGAAAAGTGTCGATTGCAACATCTCAGAAATCATAACAAAGCTTTCTTAAAAATGCTATCATGGCCAACAAAGGTAATCATGAGTAATACGGAAGCGGGTGCAGAAATCTCCCACTATTTGGAAATACGGAAACTGGGAAGAGGAAGATCAAACGAGCAAGGAAAAAGGCAGGAATTGGATGACGTATCTGAACAAGGAATTGCGGTCGACGAAGACGTCGTTCTCTTTGCTGAAACGGAGACTCCGATCAGAGCCCATCTCACCGAAAGCGATAAAGAGCCCATCGTAATCCTCAACGCTCAGGAAAAACCGGTAGTAGTACTGCCACGCGTGATCTTCCTCAAGAACGGCCTCATGATAAAAAATGCCGTCGATCTCAAAGTCGGTGAATCCTCCATCGTTCGACCATTTACCCGAGGCGCGAGGGGAAAATTACCCGTCCCGAGATTGTCAACTTCACGAATCACCCACCATCGGGGACGGATGAAAGGCACGCAAAATCTCACATCCGGACAACACGCTCAACCAACGCGCCCAAACTCTCCGCGCCGGAGCGGCGCAGAATATCCTGAACGGTAATGGCAAACATCAGTGCCAACAGAAGCGCCATACCGACCGCATGGGTCAAACGCTCGGCTCTTGGCGAAATCGTTCTCCCAATCACTGCCTCCATCATGATAAAGAGGAGCCTCCCTCCGTCTAAGGCAGGAATTGGCAGGAGATTGACGATCGCGAGGTTGATGGAAAGCACCGCCACCAGGTTGATCAGCGGAGCAAACCCGGTTTTGGAAACTTCGGAAATGAGGAATGCAATCTCAACCGGACCGCCGATGTCCTGCGGGACGGACCCACAGACAAGCTGAGTCAAAAGACCCCCAAGACCACGGATGATGTTGGATCCCCACCCGTAGGCAACTTTCAGACCAAAACCTGCGGCACGAAACGGCATCTGCCAGATGGGATAATGCATCATTTCCGTTTTTGACGAGATGACGACTCCCAGCGCCCCTTCCTGATTTGCCGGCCGTACGCAAGCGATTCCCCTCTTATCATCCGACAACTGTAAGGTTGGTGCTCCGTAGTGCACCGGTGGCTCGCTGCGCGCCAATGCCGTGATAATGGTAAGCGCCCCGCCTCGAAGCACCTCAAATCCAACCTCCTGTCCCGATTTTCCTTGAACTAAATCCTGGAATTCCTGCGGTGTTTGCACCGCGGTCCCTTCAACGGAGACAACCTCATCTCCGAGCTCAAATGCCGAAGCGGCCGGCGAATCTTTAAAAAGCTCAACAATTTGCACGCCATCCGCCGCGGTCGGGATCCCAATCGCGGTATACAATCCGCTGAATAAGACCACACCTAAGAGGAAGTTCATGATCACACCGGAAACGACCACGGCTATCCGGATCCGTTTTGGTTGCGTGAAAAAGGCCCGTTTCTTCAACTCTTCTCGCGTCAAACCCAGCCTGTCACTCTCACTGACCTCTTCCCGGTCTTCACCGAGAAGCCGGACAAATCCTCCGATGGGCAGGAGGTTCAAAGAGTAGATCGTCTCTCCGATTTTTTTCCCGATGATCCGGGGTGGAATGCCGAAACCGAATTCCTCAACACGGATGCCAGCCTTTTTTGCCACTAAAAAATGTCCGGCTTCATGCACAAAAACCAGCAGCGACAAAACCCCAAGAAAAATCAAAAAAGTCATTTCTGGTCTCCGCTTGTCTGCCTCATTCCCGAAGCTTCTATCTTAAATCGTTGCTCTCTGTTCTCTATTTTCTTGTCTTAAATCTTAAATCTTAAATCATTGGACATTAAACCTCAAATATTAAACATTGATATGCCATCTTCTAAATCGTCCTCAATTCCGCTTCTTTGTCCTGCCCTTGAGCTTCCAATTTTTCTGTATGCTCATCAGTAACCTTCTCAAGCTCCGTTAACAGACGAAAAATATCATCCTCGGAAACTCCCGGCTCTCCCTTCAACCCCTCAATCCGCTTTTTCGAGTCCTGTCTCGCCTGCCGCAGCATGACCCTCCCGCTCTCGATCTTTTGGCGCACGAGCGTAACATACTCTTCCCTGCGCTCTTCGGTTAAGGGAGGAATCTGCAGACGGATGATCGAGCCGTCAACCACCGGATTTAAGCCGATTTGACTCTGCGAGATGCCCTTCGCGATATCCTGAATAACCGACTCATCCCAAGGCTGAACGACTAGTAGTTGAGGATCGGGTGCGGAAATAGTTGCCAGTTCAATAAGCGGCATTCTCATGTTATAGACCTCTATCATCACCCGCTCAATGAGTGAAGGTTTCGCCCTTCCGGTTTTAACGGTCGCCAGATCCTCAACGACCACGCTCAGGACCGCCTCCATGTCAGTTCTGGTTTGAATTAAAATTTCATGTTCCATAACGTAAGGACATTATAAACGAAACCCGTCGCCGTGCAAAAACAAATACCTACACACCTCCACATAAAGATCATCAACAGTTCAAAATACTCTATAAATGCCATCCGCCCGGACCGCAGTTATAAAGTATTTCTCAAGAGTAAACTCACTAGAACTCGCTGAAAGAAATCGAATGAGCAAGCGAACCTGTACTCAATACTGAAGTTAGAAAAAAGCATCAGAAACTGTGTTCAGCCGAGAGAAGAAAAGGCAAGATTGCAGATACCGCAAATCAATCTCCGTTACTACGACTGTACTTCCGCCAAATAGGTTTTTGCAACCAACTGTTCAATGGTCTGAGTACTCCAATCCCTCTCAGGAAGCTGATCTACTTCCGGAAAAGTATTACCACGACCTGCCCTTGCCGACAGGGCAAACCCATGATCAACCTTGTCAAAGAGAAACAAGATTTCATTCCAGTCACTGTCTTCATCATTCCATGTATAAGGTGAGTAATATGTGTAATAACCCCATTTTAGACCTACCCGAGGAGGGTACTCTAGCCACATTCTCTTACAAGCACGAAGTTTGCTTAGGCGCTTGACAACCTCATCTTCTTCACCATTTTCGGCATATTGGCGAATATATTGCCCAAACCCTCCATCAAGCTCAAGACCGACGAATTTCACATTATCTACTCTCTTATCCGTCCCCGGCTTAGCCCAATGTGTGACAAAAAATATGACCTGAGGCGAAGCTGACTCCGGCTCTCTAACCTCTTTAGTAAGTTTTTTTGTCTTTACCAATTCCTCCAGAATCTGCACAATACCGGTTCGCTGGATTGTTTGCACCATCGGACGCAAAAGACTCCTTGCCTCATCATTCAACTGCTCGGCTTTCCGCTTCTGCATTTGAACAGATGCTTCAATTGCAGCCTCTTTTGCAGCCTCTTTTTTTACTTTCTCTTCCCTTTCCTGCTGCGCCATTTGTTCTTCGGCTTTCCGCAATGCATCCTCAAGGGACATATATCGAGAATTATATCACAGGCTATAGGCTACTACGCGAAATGCCCCCTTTGAACGCAGTCAATCAAGAACACTCAGAGAGCTCCTGAAGCTGTTAATCAAATCTCCCTTTTGAAAGCCTCGTCGCTGAACTGCAAGATGAGGCTGAGCGGGAAACGGAAACTGACCGGAGGGAATTTTCGAGGGAACCGCCAACCGAATCGCAGCAGTTCCGACAGGATTTCAGAGGGTGTCCTTTTCTTGGTTCATTCTTTTGGACAAGCAAAAGAATGAACAACCCGTGCTTGGAGTCAAGCAAGAAAGTATCCTCCGTTTGCATAAACATTTGCATAAACAAAGGACTTTATGTCTTTTGAAACGGAAAAATTGAAAGCTTACGGAGAAACCCTATTCCTCTCCCAAACTGAAGCGCGCGAAGCGTTTGACTTCAATCTTCTCCCCGGTCTTTCCCACAGTCTCCCCGATCAACTGCTCAACGGTCTTGCCCGGATCGCGAATGTACTCCTCCTTGAGTAGGTCTGCAACCTTTTTGGGTTCCATCGAGGCAACCTGCATTGCAAGTTCATTGGCGAGCTTCTGGAATTCCTCCGTACGCGCCACAAAATCAGTCTCACAGGCGAGTTCGACTAAAACCGCAACCCTTCCTCCTTGGTGGACATAGGAAGCGATGACTCCCTGAGTGGCCTCCCTGTCGGCCCGCTTCTGGGCTTTTACAAGTCCACGCTTCTGGATGAGTTTCGTAGCCTTGGATTCATCTCCCGCGCTTTCCTCAAGAGCCTTCTTTACTTCCATCACTCCGGCTCCCGTTTTTTCCCGAAGTTTCTTTATCGCCGCTGTCGTTATTTTTCCCATATTTCTCTACTTTTCTCTATTCTCTTTATTCTCTGATTTTTGTCTGTTAATTTTTAACTTTAAACTGTAACTTTACACTTTTCATTTTGAACTTTTAACTTATTATAAATCCATCTGCTATTTGCTATTCTCCCTCTCTTTCCCTTTCTTCTTCTCAAAGAGCATCTTTCCTTCTGCATACGCCTCGGCAATTTTTGAAGTAATGAGTTTGATGGACCGTACAGCATCATCATTTGCCGGAATCAAGTGATCAACCAGTCTCGGATCAGCATTGGTGTCAACGATTCCGACAACCCGGACATCTCGGTTATTCGCCTCGGCAACAGCCACCGCCTCCCGATGAGTATCGACAACAAATATCGCATCGGGTGCTTTTTTAAGCTGCGCCAATCCGCCGAAAAAACGTTCCAATCGTTCAATCTCTCTGTCGATGAGAACGTTTTCCTTCTTAGTGTATTTTTTATACTCACCTTTCTCTTTTTTATCACGCATATCAAGAAGTAAATCAATACTCTTTTTTATCTGATCCCAATTGGTTATGGTGCCTCCGAGCCAACGCTCGCTCACAAACGGAGCTCCCGCTTTTTGAGCCTCTTCCCGAACGATGGCCTTCGCCTGGCGTTTGGTGCCCACAATCAGGAGAATCTTCCCCTCCATCGCGATGCTTTTGACATATTCGCAAGCCTCCTGAAGCATTTGTGCAGTTTTTGCCAGATCAAAAATATGCACGCTGTCTTTGGACGAATAGATGTACGGCTTCATCCTCGGGTTCCAGCGGCGTACCTGATGTCCGAAATGACATCCGGCTTCCAGCAAATCAGTCAACGAGACTTCGTAGGTACTCATAAAACAAACTCCTTTTCGCCCTCCGTAGCTTTACGCGAAGGAGGGCTTCCTCGCTCCCGACTCACCAAGTTCGACTCGGTTGAAGTTCAAACTCAGGAGTTTTTAAGTCGAAAGCTGTGTGATGCTGGGATTGTAACTATTTATCGCAATAAAATCAACTGCTACCTAATACGAGCCCATTGCTTTGACGCCGAAAAAGTGCGAGCGTTGCAGCGGCTGCTTCTCGAGGTTCTCCTGATGGATCAGAAGGATTGAGCACCAGACAGTCGACAATTTGAGCCGCGCTGTGGATTTCCAGAAGACCTTTCGGGAATCTCCAGGCAGTCGCCTGCTCAACTCCACGCTTCCTTGTCATCCGTTGCCATAATTCCGCGATCGGCATCTTTGGTAAGACAAAAACCGAGAGAAAATCAATTTCCGAATGATAGTTTTGCATCCAAGAACGGAAATACGGTAATCCCAATATATCCCCCCTCCAGATAACAAGATGCAGATCTCGGTTAAGCGCTCGCTCTACAGCTTGAATCGATGTCCCATACCGGTACTTTCCTTGCATATCCGGTGAGAGAACTTCTGAAAATCCTCCGCCCCTTTCAAGTTCAACAAACTCCTCTGCTGTTACAAATTCATATCTGGCTTCCAAAATCTCATCCTGCGATGCGTCTCTTCTGGGAGGTCTGGTCGTCGTTGTCCGGATCCGAACATACGGATGATTTTCCTTGACAATATCAAGAATGCTGTCTTTTCCTCCCGCAGACGGACCAAGAAAAGCATCGACTGTATGTGCTGTTTGAGTATGTGGAAAATCTATGCCCTCTTTGATATAGATGAGAGGGTGTATATCCGATCTCGGGAAAAACCGCCCGTACTCCGGCTGGATAAACGCCAATCGTTCGGGGGTGAGGACACTTCCCTCCACGAATAAATCCCCATACATCCGAAGTTCTCGTTCTCCGAATACCCCGGGATACAGTTCCCCCGCTCTCGCGATGATTGTCTCAGCAGAGTTTCGGGAGAGTTCTCCGGGATGTGCCTCAATTTTTCCTCTCATAGTACTTTCATTCAGCAGGAGAGGATTCTATCACATCTTCTTGAAGTCAAAATGGCTGATGTCCTCTTTGAAGCAGAGCTTTGGGGAATGTAATCAGGAATCGGCAAAATAGGAATACTGTATCAGATCGAAGATGTGCCCCTTCTCAACTCTTTGCGATGGAGCTTTGTTGAGCCCTATCCCTAAATCCCCAATGAGAATCTTCCGTCGATAAGGCCACCAGTCTTGATGCGTCCGTAAAATTTGCAGGAAAAAGCTGCTTCCCATAGCGCCCCATCCCTTTGTTTCCATGTCCGAAAAGAGAGCCTCTGCTTCTGCCTCGATATATGGATCCCACCTAGGCATGCTGTCCTTCCCTCCTTTAACCACAGTGCGATCATAGTGTCGTCTGAGCGCTTCTCGAAGGGAAGAATTCGCGATTTGCTCGATATTGTGCTCAAGATCTCCGTCATGAAGTTTGCTCATGAAACCCTTCAGCCACCTGGCCGCCTCATCCACAATCTCAGGTCGCTCTCCGGTTCTGTAGCTAATTAAGTCAAGAATATCGGAATGAGGAGATACAAGATCCTCCGTCAGTAATCCGAAACGATCAGCACCCTGCTCATCCCGAGCGATAACCGGTAAACAGAGTTGAAAAGTGTGTTCGGAAAAGCCGTCATTTTTAAGAAGCTGCCACTTCAAATACCTCTTTTTTATCTCCGAACCGTCTCCTGAATCCAGATGGATAAAGCCTTGTTGGTGGCCAAGCTGAAAAGACGAGATGTCAAGATCGCCATACTTTGACGTTCTTTCTAATCCTCTTAAGAATCTCCGTCCCCCAAGACGAACAATATCCACGGTGATGGGATGCTCGATTCCCAACTCTTGAAAGAAAAGCGGGTTAACGGCTGTGGGTAATTCTCCAGTCTCCATATCAAAGGTAAATGGATAAGATATGCTCAATTATAGTAGCAGTAGCAAATTCTCAAGAAGTGAGACTACCGTCACCGGTCCCACCCCGCCGGGGACGGGAGTGATGAAGCTTGCCTTCCGCTTTACTGTATCAAAGTCGATGTCCCCTTCCGGCGATCCGACGTCGACAACCACAACCCCCTGCTTGAGCCTTTCTCCGGTAATAAGTCTCGGTTTGCCGCTGGCGCTCACCACCACCTCGGCGTCAGTGAGCGCCGAAGCAAGCGACTGATGGCTGCGCACGGCAAAAAGCTGCTTCCCTCGGCTCTTGGCAACCACGCCGGTCGAGGCGCATAGCGACACGAGAGCCCCTCGTTGTGCCAAAACATGGGCCAGGGGTTTACCGACAATCTCGCTTCTCCCGACGACCACAACCTTCTTTCCGGAAAGGTTGACATCGGCGTACTCAATGATCGAGAGAATCGCACGCACCGTCGCCGGCAGGATCCTCCATTTGCCGCGATAGATGCGCCCAAGATTCACCGGGTGAAGACAATCAACGTCTTTATGAGGAGCGATCTCCATGACCAATCGCTTCCACCACTCAGCGCTCCCCTTTTCCGCCCCTTCTCTTGAGAAAAAATATGTCAAATTCTTTGCCAGAGTCCGTAAAGTACCTGCGCTCGCCCATTCCTGAGATGTGAGCTGTTCAAACACCGCCTGCGAAGGTTTCTGGATCATGAGTCCATGCACATGTCTGTTCTGCGAGAAGTTTCGAATATTTTTGAGAAGCACATCGATATCATCCCTCACGGATACATTCTCGGCCCGGAAATCTATCCCGACACGACCAGCCGCCTTCTGCTTGAGGTTGGTGTAAACAACGCTTGCCGGGTCCTCACGGAAATAGATGCTGACAAGCACCGGGGGCTTATCAAACTGCGAAATCTTGGCTCTCAGTTCTTCTTCCCGCTGTTGGGCGAATTTCTTTCCGTCAAATACGACCGTCTTCATAAAGATATTGTAAACTCCCTATTCTCTGGTTTGCAATAAAAGTAGTGTGCAATACCCCATTCACTCCAGATACGCAATATGGCTGAACAAGCCTATGAAGTGCGCATTCTTGAGGACAAGGGGTATATCAACCTTTGCCTTCTCCGATCTTTGGGGTGAGCAGTTTGAACAGCTTGACCGGATCGAACTCGCCTGATGCATCGGCCGCAGCGACAATCATGCTGTCATATTGAGCTTCCGATTCAGGGTTCAACTCCCCTTCCCTCAGTCCGCTCATGATTCCGAGAATTGTCATGAAGTGCTCTGGATAGTGTGAGCGGTGGGTCCTCGCCTGCGGTTCAATACCAAAGTGCTCGTTGACGGCGGTAAGATAGGCTTGAAATTTCTCCAACGCTTCTCTTTTTTGAAGATCGATCAGTAGACCGAGCTCGTGCTCAAATGCCATATGCTCTTGAAAAACTCACTCAGGAAATGTCGGGAACCGTTTGGCAAAGGAACGCACTTGTTTGTAAACATCGGCGACAGACTTATCTTCACTGACCTCTGAAAGAAACTTCCTCATGAACCGCTCTCGCTTTTCCTTTCCGTCGGGAATCTTCCACCGTGCAGAGTATCTTAACATCTCGATCATCCACGCGGCAATTCGTCGCATGTCATGTTCTTTCATACCCCGCGTGGTCAACGCCGGACTCCCGAGCCGAATGCCCGATGGATAAAACGGCGAAGCTGTTTCTGCGGGAACGGTGTTTTTGTTCACGATGATTCCGGCGTTCTCGAGTACCCAGGCTGCCACCCACCCGGAGATGCCTGACGAACGAAGATCAACGAGTACGAGATGTTTGTCGGTCCCGCCGGTCACGACATCAAAGCCCGCTTTCTCAAGTTCACCGGCAAGCGTTTTTGCATTTGCAACGACCTGCTTGGCGTAGCGAAGGAATGAGGATGTTGAGGCTTCCTTGAGACTAACGGCAATTCCGGCGATTGTATGTTCATGCGGCCCTCCCTGAATCCCGGGAAAAACCGCCTGATCGATCGCATCAGCGAGCGTGATTCTCTTGTTACTTGTTACTTGTATCTTGTTTCTTCTTGAAAAGATCATTGCCCCTCGCGGTCCGCGCAACGTCTTGTGAGTCGTCATCGTCACAACATCGGCATGGGAAAACGGGCTATGATTAACGCCGGCCGCCACCAATCCCGCCTCATGGGCGATATCGGCAAGGTAGTAAGCCCCGACCGAGCGCGCGATCTCCCCCATCCGTTTGTGATCAATCTCCCTTGGATACGCCGTCCCGCCGGAAATGATGAGTTTGGGTGAAAACCGCTTTGCTTGCCGTCCAATCTCGTCATAATCGAACACCCGCGTGGTTGGCTCAACGTGGTAAAACTCCACTTCCCATATTTTGGAGACGAAGCTCACCGATTTCCCGGGGAGGTGCCACCCGTGCGAGAGATGTCCGCCGTCAGGAAGGAACATGCTCATGATTCGATCCTTGGGCTCAAGGAGTGCAACATAAACTGCCAAATTTGCCGGGGATCCGGATAGCGCTTGGACATTCACTCCCCATATTTTCGAATCAAGCCCGAACAATCGCAATGCCCGCTTCTTGCAGAGGTCTTCAACAGCATCGATATTTTTGTTCCCCTGATAATAGCGTTTCCCGACTTGGCCCTCGGCATATTTGTTCATGAGTACCGACCCAACCGCCTGCCGAACGTCCGCCGAAGCATAGTTTTCAGAAGGAATCATCTGCAGCTCTTCCGTCTGCCTACTTTCCTCTTTCGTAATCAGATCAAAAACGGCATCACGTTTCATGATCATACTCCCTCTTGGTGCCTAGATTGCTGTATGTTCGTTAGTATAGCATTACTCTTTTTGATCCTTGAATATTCCGATACAGTCAGTACAATCCCACAGTATGGCAACAGGGAAAAAACGCGGTTTCAGGCAAAAAATCCGCCGCAGAGCCGATTTCGAAATCACTCACACACCCGGCCAGGAAATGATTTTGAAACAAGAGTTTATCGATGACCAATTGTCCTGGGATAGGCAGCAATCTGAGCCAGCCGATCCGGAAACCCTTCTGATCGTCCAATGCATGTTGGCGCTCTCCCGGGAAGACCCAACCATCTGGGCTGAATCTGACTACGGACACGCTGTGCGAAAAGAAACTGAAGTGGTGCTTCGGGAATATCTCCGGGAAAAAGGCTCATTTCCGCAGACTGAAGAGCCGTAACCACCTACCGAGTTTCCCTTCTTCCCCCGAACGATCCGCTCTCTTGAGCGACCATGAACTGAAGCCTCTCTTGAAATCTCGGAAAAATCTCCAAATCAACCATGGATTCAATTCCCTCTTTTGTGTGGCCATTCTGCAGAGACTCATTGATAACGATGGGGATATCCTCCGGCAACCTTCTCAAGTCTTGCGTGGAATAAACCAGAGGAAATCCTTCTGCGGAAAGATATCGCTTCTCCACACCCGGGGGTGTGGCGGTGGGATCTTCCTCAAATCTGGTCGCCATCCTTCGGGCAATATCGTTCGCGTCAGCAAGTACCTCATAATTGACGAGTCGTGCCGTGCGGTTCTCCCTGCTCAAATTCCGGTAGATATCGGTGACAAAATCGGCATAGGTGACCAAAGGATCTCCGACTCCCCTCGCTGTCTCAAACATCACCATTTCAAATCCGATCTTAAATGTGTTCTCAATTGATTGTGCCAGACGCTCGGCAACATGGGTGGACATCGGTCGGTATCCGTAAAGCTCAAGGACAAACGACGGCGGCGGTACTTGCAAAAACCTTCTGTTTTCAGGTAAACCTGCCCATTCCTGTACAAATCCGTATTCACCGATGACAGCCGGACGAATGTGATGGGAGAGCCGTTTGTCCATCACGTCTAAAACGGTAGTCTTACCCGATCCGGGAACGCCGGTAAACATGACAATGGTCTTCTCCAACGATCTCCTTTACATTCCGTTAGATCGATTGTTTCCCCTTTGCGTAATGCTGAAACTGCGCCAGAGTAAAACGCCGGTCATCCGAAATATCCTCTATCACAACCGGACAGATTGTGGGAACGCCGAATTCCTCAACAACTCTTTGCAGCCCTCTTTCGAACGCCTTCGCGAACATGACACCCACGCCCGCCACTTCAACGTTCTGTTTCCGAAAAGCTTCAATGGTGTCGACGATGGTCTCCCCCGTCGCGATCACATCATCAAGAAGGAAGACGCGCATTCCAGGATTCACGAAACCGAAATGAAGATGAACCCGCTCCTCATGAGTGGTATATGAATGGGTCGTCAGTGACATGACGTCTGTCCAGGAACCGGGTACGCCTTTCCCTTTGCGCGCCGCACTTGACCGTAACCAAAGCCGCAAGCCGACTGGCGTTGAGACCCGATCGCCGGCTACCGGTATTCCATACACCACTTCGTTTCCCTGCACGAACGGCCGCAAGCCCTCCGCGATATCCTGCGCAGCCACCGTCAGGACGTCCGGTGGGATGGTCAGATTGAACTCCGGTGCGATGACGTAGTACTTGTTCTCAGGTTTTGTATACGCGCCCTCTAAAAAGACGGTATGTAACCAGACCCGCCGTTCTTCCGGAGATGAGAGGACGGAATCTAAGGCTTCCTGCGAGAGGATCGAACGTGATGATTCGCCAACCATTACAAGTCCCTCTGAACGGTGCATTTGCGTAATAGGAATCAATATCTATTCGAAAAAATAAAAAAAGGGCTTTGCCCTCCGCAGCGTTATGCAAAAGAGGGCTTTTTTTAAGCCCTTACTATAGAAGAAAATATAGAAAATGGGATGAAGCAATGTCAAGCCTCAATTTGCTGCGAGCTGAGGATTGGTTCCTCTATACGCTCAACGTGAGGAACATGAACCGTTGTTGGATCAACAATCTGGCCATGTTCCAAATAGTCATCGGGATTATAGTTGACTATCTTTCCTTGTGTGCTATTTGCCTGTTCACCAACTCCATCACCGCCGATTCGATGAATTACATGATGTATCCTTTCGATAATTTCCTTAAAGAAAGGAAGAACCAGATTTCCGTTATTTCCAGCCTCTGGATAATCGCTGGATGGTAGAACCTCAATTTCTTGCATCATTTGCGATATCTCCGATAAAAAAGCACCTCCGCTATTATAAAAAGGCGCTTGTCAATTCAATGTCCGATTATTCTACACAAATGGGAAAAATAATGCAAATGGTTGATCGAAGTTAAAAACAAATCTGTTTAAACGTCGGCGAGATTCTTAGACAAGCATCCACCCTCTCTGGCATTTGGCTGAAGGTTTCACCGATAAAAGATTGTCAAGTCTTCCATTGACCGGCAGGCCTCCAATAACCTGAGTCAACACTTCCTGCATATAGTCTCGCTTCATTTCCTCCGGGACTGGCCTGGCCTTAACCCACTCCTGTTGAGTTAAGAACTCTCCCTCTCGATCAGCGATGCAGTTGAAAGGAATTGTCCCGATGTCAATAACATAGTCTTGAAAATCATCAAGAAGTTGAATGCGCGAATTTCTCTTTTTGAATCCGTCTTTGTCCTTTTCCCACGCCCAGTAGATCGCATCCGCGGGAATCGGACGAAAATGTGCCACGTGCCGGTCGGCGACTGTCGCCCTGACTTCGCAAGTTGATACGGAAGTCGCGACATCCCACATCACCTCCACCTCCCCGGAAAAAACATCCTGCAGGTGATTCACTTCCTTCCACAAAATATTGCTGGTCAGAGTCTCGAGCCGAGAGAGGTTTTGATACGGCTTCCCGTCAAACCAAACAACGATATCACTGCCCATCACAAGCGTCTTTGGACCGGGCCTTCCCTCAAGCTGTGCAACAACATTCTCCACTTTACTCCTAGATATCTGAATTGCTTCCTTGTCGTCTGGTTCTGTTCCCGTGAGCTCATGAGGTTGAGGAACGAGAAACTCGGTGCCGAATAATACTGGATATCGCTGAAAAAGACCTCTGGCTGCGTCAAGTTTCCGTTCATTCTTTGTCGCAACCCATACACTCTTTTTGTCCTGCAAAAGAGGAGGTGGAAGTTCAAGATAGGATTCGCGACTTTCGATTCCTAGTCCGGTTTTGTCGATGTCTGGCGACATGGTACAAAAAGCGCGCCGTGACGCGCGCTCCCTCAAGTTCTTCGGTATTTCTTGATATCGTTAATCGTGTTCCTCATAGTGATCAAGATTGCAAAAAACCCACCTTCTGAATCTTGGTTTCCTCCCGAGTGCTGTTCGAGATATCGTTTCTTCGTTCAAAAAGTGGGCTCTTTCAATCAAAATCTCGATCCACTTTTCAGAGAATTATACACATAAGATACACATTAGTCAAGGATAAAAGAATTCTATCAATAACTTTCTCGACTATCATCTATCGGCTATAAACCATCTCGAACTGATGTCTCTTGATTTACTTCCCATTGATCCCGAAATCTCTGTTTGTTCTCCTCTGGCAAACTCTCATAGAACTCTCCCCACACCCGAATCACACGTTCGCCGGCTTCCATATTTGGATGCGGATTGGCTTTTTTGCTTGTGGGGGTCCATACCTCCCCATTGTTCTCTATCTCTTGAGAAATAGTCATAGATGATCATCCCCCATTATAAATAATATTGCGTTTTCTAAAACCGAGAGAATTTCCTGATGATTCTCGGGTTTTTGGTACTTCTTTTTGTATTCCTACAACTAGACTTCAGAGAAAAAGTCATATTGTCTAAAATCGTCGAACCAGCCGTTTCCGGGATTTCCTCAAATGCTTCAACCTGAGCGTCCGCTCCTCGACGTCACGGTAATACTCCAGCCTTGCTTCAGCCCCCAACGGATCTTCGGATAACAGCAGTTTCTGTTTCTGTAATTCCGTTAACCCTTCTTCTGTGGGTTTTGGTGGAGGCAACAGTGAGCAGAATTTATGTTGTCCGTTACCTGCCTGGAAACTTTCCGTCAACGGATGTGCTGTCAGATAGTCAAAGACGATGTTTGAGGCACACCCGATCTCTTGCGCCAGTATAACGGGATCGATCACCCCTCCCCGCTCCACCGCCCCGTCAATGAACATCCAGACGGCATCGTGTCTTGAACTCTGCTTATACGGGTCGGAAAATCCGATTTCACTAAGGTCTCGTCGTAGTGTTTCGTGATTCAGCATAGCCAGAAAAAAACCAGAGTTTCGGCTTGCATTGAGCCTGTCGAAATGCTCTGGGATTTTACGCTACATCCCAATCCCGGTTGTGTCAACCGCCGGTTCAAGCCTTGCTCAGGGAACAATCTTGCGTTCCCGCAAGACTGCAAGAATTTTTTTCTGGATCGCCTCTCTTGAAAAAAGTTTGCCTTTCGCGTCGACGCAGGAAATCATCACCCAGTGCTTGTATTTGCGCACGAGTTTTTTATACATCGCGATCGTCCGCTTTTGATGCTCGATATCAACATCCGCCTCATCCCGCCTTCTCATCTCTTTGATCAAGAGTTTCTGAGCGATCGCAGCCGGCACATGAAGATAAATCACCACGTCTTCTTTCGGCAAGCGATGCTCCTTGTACTCCATGTTATAGAGCCACTCAACAAAGGCTTTGCGTTTTACGAGGGGGAGTTTTGATGATTGATGGGCCAAACTCGCTGAAACGTAGCGGTCGGCAACCACGATTTTCCCCTCTTTGAGCCAATCGACGATCTCATCACGTGCCGTCAGTCGGTCCAGCGCGAACGCCAAAGATGACAGGTATGGGCTCACCTCGTTGTTTCCGCCGAACTCACCCATCAGGAATCTCCCGGCATGCCTGCCGTGGAAGGAGGTGTAGTAACGGGGAAAAGAAATATAGGTGTGATCGATTCCCTTCTTCTTCAGGTAGTCTAAAAGGAGGCTTGTCTGTGTTGATTTTCCCGAGCCATCCGCCCCGTCCAAGACAATGAGCTTTCCCCGTCTGCCGTTTGACTGGGAAAAATGTTCAAAATGGTGTTTGAGAACCGTCTTCACATCGTCTTTGCTGTAGTGCGCCACATACAATTCCGGGTGGCCTTGAATCATCAGCGGTAAAGGCGTTTCACTCTCCTCAAAATAGAGCGCCAGAACTGGCTTCCCCTGTTCGAGCGCTTCTTCCATGAGAAATGCGGTCCCCCACGACGGTTCGGTCACTTCGGCGACCATCGCGTTTGAGCGCCGGATTTTCTCAACTTCCTCTGCAAAAATCTTGCGGGCATTAAGCTTCCCCGTCGTCTTGAGGTTGGGATCGACGACGTGCTCGGAGAGCACGGTATGTCCCTGCCGTTTTATTTCGGAGACAACCAGTTGATAGAGTGGGAGCATGTTCCGCGAGGGGGTAATGGAGGCGCCGAAGTAAACCTTCATCGTCATTTATCCTAAACTTTCCAGCGTGATCCGTGCAAGTGTCAATTGCTGTTACCGGTCGGAAAATATCAAGAGTATATCGTAGACAGACGGAATACAGATATCCGCGCTTGGCGTCGTCTCCCCAATCCGGCAGGTGCGCATCCCAACTGCACTTGCCCCCATCACATCCGTCGATACCCGATCACCGATAAACAGCGTCTGCTCGGGCGGGAGCCGGAGTTTCTCAAGCGCGAAGAGGAACGGGGCGGGGTCCGGTTTGACTTCACCCAGTTCTTCAGTCGGTACGATCACCTCAAAGATCTCCGCTTGAAGACCGATAAGAAGAAGTTTCTTCTGAATTTGATCAAGCCGATTGCTGTTGGAAATAAGAAAATGCCTTCTTGAAGCCAGCGAATCAAACATGTGTACCATCCGCTCATCTCTGTGGATGAATACCGACAGGTCAATCGTATCCCAAGCCGAGGTGAAGAATGAAATCCCGTCGATACCAAATGAAGATATCGTTTTCGTATTGCTCCCGAGATTCAGATATCGTTTTTCGTACTCGCTTCGCGTCCTCTGAAGGCTCCAACGCATTTTTTCTGAGACAGCCTGATATTGGCGTTTCTGGATCAGTTTAGTTAGCGTCTGTGAAGGCGGGTACAAGGTCCCGTCCAAATCCCAACCCAAGGCACGAATACTGGGTAACCAAGAAGGAATATGCATGATTAAACTCCCGGACTGAAAACTATCCTCGGCTTTCCGCAAGGGCGGATCATATCAGGCAACCAATCCGAAAAGATATTCCTTGAGCTCCGCAAGATCATTGACAACCCGTCCGTTTGGGTGCTCCCGGACGCATGTTTCACACCACTCCGGCGTGAAGCCTGTCTTCTTGAGGACAAAAGTAAGTCCCATGACGAGCGGCAACGCTCCGGCCAGCGACAACCCGTCGGCAACCACGACGACTTCATCAAATCCCTCCTCAAGGATTTGCTTCAATACCGCGTGGTAGACCGGACGCCGCAGGTCGATGGAGAATTGCTCGTTGACCGGCAGGATCTGCGTCGAACCGTAACGATGGTGCTCAAAATGCTGTTCCCAATCCGGGTCCATGTGATATTGACGGGTATCTCCCAAAATCTCAATCTCGTATGCGAAACGGTTGCGCGTTCCCTTCCTGCCGATTTTCAGTGCTTTCAGATTCTTCTCGATCTTTTTGGTTTCAGAATTGGTGAGGATCACAGGATCGATCGTCGGATGTTTGATAATCTCGACAAGAAGTTCTTCCGCACCCTTCAAGAAATGGGGATCAACCTGAATGGTCCCGCGATGGAACAAATGGTTGGAAGCCAAGGTGACGGAATCAAGCGCATTTGGCGGAAATTTTCGCATAACAGCACGAAGATAGTTGAGGTCTGATCGCATGACCTCCTGCAAAATCGAGGTATTAAGGAGGTACGCTCCTTCGTGGGCGTAGGTCGCCTTCAAACCATTGACAGACCAATGATACTTGTGAGGAGAGGAAAGAATCGCCTTGCGGACCCGATTATAGCGGCGTTTGACATCTTTGAGGGGAACCTTCAGGATCTTCTCGGCAAGCATGCGTTGGGCGATTCCTTTGAGTTCCCGGGCCTGACGAGCCTCATCGGTCAGCGTCCCGTCAAAATCTAAAACCACTTTCACCCGTTTCATTGAGAGTCAGAATACCAAGTGGTTGAGAACGTAGCAAGAGCCGTTTGTGGGTATTTGTTTATCCATCCCGTCGCTCGGGATTCGGCCGATTTCCTTCAATCAGACTGGAAAGTTCTCTGCCGCACAGATGATTCATTTCTCGAAAAAAACGCCTCTCGTTGTCGTAATTGTTGCTGTATTCCTTAAAAACAAACCTTTCCGAAAATTGTTGCAGGTGTGCAGCTCGCAGTTCTCCTCCGTCGCGGAAGATCCTGGCAAAGTCACTAGGTTCCATCGGGTCCGGGCGCCTGAGATTCCGTGCCACCCGAAACTCAAGATCCGCATTCACGGCAATCACCAAGACGCGCCGGTCTTCGTCGAGGCTACGCTCGGAAAACAACCGAAGGAAGCTTTCCGCATCTTGGTAGAGCCCTTCCCCACCGGTCGGTAATACAGGGAATACCTCGACATTCGGTCCGGTCGTCCACTCGATCACGAGTCCCTGCTCATTCGGATTGTCGCAGATTATGTCGCGCATCCTCCGGTGGACGTCGTTCAGGAGCACCCCATCCCGAACCGTAAACACCCGCAAACCGGGCTCATCGTGATCCCGATAAAGGATCGCATGCTCACTGACTCGTGCCTGCTTCCCAGGTGAAACTTCGACCTCGGAAAACCCGCGCATCATGTCCTCGGCAACGGCTTGGGAGAGAAGATTTCTGTCCGTTATCGTTTCAGGAAACAACCCGTAGTTCTGATACGCCTCCCTCGCCACACTGAGAAGAGTGGACTTGCCGCTCCCTGAATGGCCGGTTGCGATAAAAATCGGAATCAGAGCTCCTCCTTCCATCCGAGAAAATTGCTCTCTGAAAGCCATCGATCAATCCGCCAGTAGTCATCGATAACCGGTCCCGCTCCCTCATCGTTTACATAGCCACGCACGACGATTTCAACCTGCGGCCCGTACGCGAGTCCGATCCCAAAAAGCTTTTCTCGCATTTGATCTCCTAGGATGTTGGAGCTGGAGGCACGCGACATTCGCTCATACGCCTCGAATCCATATCGAAAGAGGTCCCGATGCTTGGGATCAGTGAACGGCCGCGCTAAAAGACATCCTAGCTGTAAAAGATCATGACAAAGATGAAAGTTCGACCAATCCTGCCGGTCCCGCAAGAAAAGCCGGACCGGATCTCGAATGATCGTTACAGGCGAACCGTTCGATCGTCGCACGATACTCGCGTTGTCAAACAACCTCGGATCCCCGTGTTGATCACCAAACGCCCCTCTCTCATTCTCGAGTTGGAGAAATTGCCGAGTATCAGAATCTTCAATCCACTCGCTAAACGCCACTTTGAAGATACGGTGTGCTTCTTTCGCTTCCTGCGATGGATCAACGCCCCACTGCTCCCGACGCCAGTTAAAGGCACGATCAAGAGTCTCACCTATGAGTGCCCGCGTGCCAACGACCGGATCAAACGATCTCGCATCTTCTGCAGACATCGGGACCTTCAGCGCCAGCATCCGCTTCACCGATTGCTCCATGATCTCTCGTCTTTCAGCGGAAGAAAGTGGAGCCTCCACAACCGCCCCGAACGCTGTCTCATCAACGTAATTACACATAACCATCGCCGCCTCTCGGCCGTCAGCGGGCTGAGGAAAGAGCGCCATCCGACCACCCTCCTCACGCTTAACCCATCCCAGACCCAAGACGATGGGAACTCTCTGATCTCTCAGTGCCACCGACGTCTCTCTCCGAATACTCTCCTGCCCGATTTCACCACCATTGATGAAGAACTCATTTGCTAGTGTTCCGCAAATCTTGAGAACCAATGAGTCAGGAAATACTCCTTCAAACTCCGGGTAAAACTGGGAAACGCTCTGCGACACTCCGGGAACATCCTCTATGATATGGACTTCAAACTCGGTAGATGGTGATGTCAGAGTCCTATTCTTCTCGGGAAGTTCCATTCCTTCGGAGGGTACGATACGAGGAACGATATATGCCAGGGGGCCATATTCTGAATTAGATGGAAGCTCGTTACCTCGTGTAGCCATAAAAAACCTCCTAATGGAGAAGCCTGCTTTCTAGACCGAGCAATTTGATATGCGAGCCTATTCGCTAGTATCTTCCCGAACATGGGTGACCTGTGGCCATTTCCCGACATCGCTCTGCCAGACGCGAATGAGTTTCGGAGGCGAAAAACCCTCCGGCGGTTCCGCATACGCAGTGAGCTTGTCTTCAACATGCGTGAGATAAATGTCATGGCCTTGCGGACAGACGACATGATCGTCACAGGAACTGTCCGGGACAAGTGCGACATGGCGTTCTCCCTCCTCGGAATGCGGACAGTAGACCACCACCCCTGCATCGATAATACCGTCCGCCCATTGAATGCGAACCGGTCCCAATTCTCGGTGTTCAAGCCGTTGTTGAATTTCCAGTTCAATCGTTTTCATGAGACCAAGTGTTCAAATTATCAGAAGCAGATGAGTTCTGTAAATCCCCAAAAAACACGAAACGGGAAAAACAGTTTGTTGGATGTAGCGATTGGGGTTGAGGGTTGAGCTGTTTAGGAATTAGGGAGTTTCAGAATCTGAAGAATCAGAATCATGGTCAAATGTTTCTGGAAGATCCGGTTGCTGCAGATCGATTCTCTGCTCCCGTGTTACTTTTCCTGTCGCGTAGAAGACGCCAGGCTCCATGTGAAGCGGAACGCCTGGCCGATAATATCCGATGAGGGCTCCGGTACGATTAAGAAGGTCTTCACCACCAATTTCTTCTTGAGGAGTTTCTACTTTTGAGAAGAAATGGAGTATCCCATGAGCCAGACCCTGAACGAGGTTCTTGAGCTCAATTGATAACCGTTTACTATCCTCCCTTATATAATCACTGGCATATATGCCTGCAGGTGGAATCATCTCCGATTGACCGCCGAGGTTTCGGATGATACCTGATCCCCTCAGATCTGACATTTTTTCCCAAGTCTGAGGCTGCTGGTGTGTTGGTTGATCTCCTTCAGAAAATGTCATAGATTACTCTCCCCAAGGAACATCCTCCTTTCCGATAAATCCCGTCAGATATTGAGGACGCGTATGTTCCATAAAATATACTGGAATAATAAAACGCGGTTGCATCTTTTCTTGTTGACGTCGAATGAGCCTCTTACCCTTCGCATCTCTAAGTGAATCCAACAAAGCTTCTGTGAATGCAAGCGCCGTGAGTTGCGCTTGGTTAAGTCTCTGATTCTCCCCCTTCTGTATATACACAGCTTTCTTAAAATCCATTGATAAATCGGCGACGAGTCCATGGGTTGAAAGCGCCACTATTCCGCCAAGCGATTCTTCGCCCTGTCGATGGATAGCCACGGATACATCAGGAAAGTCTGCGTAATTTTCCACCCGAGCATAAACGACAACGGATTCGAGAGGGGCTCCGATAAGGTAAACCCCTTTCTCTGCTAACAGTCCAGAAAAGCGCTCGACATTGACTTCGTACGCATCGTATCCAGGCTCGTTCTGCGTAACAAGTCCGCGAACTCGTTCATAAAGATAGCGAACAGGACCAGGAAGCTGTTCAAGATTGCCTTGAAGTTTTTCTCGAGATGCTTCAGTCTGATCAAACTGACTCGGAACCTCTCCAGTCATAAATCCTCTTCTAAAAATCCCGGATTAAAAGTCCAGGAATTGCGATATTGTATCCTATAACATCCCATCTGTCAAATAGTATTCACCTCATCCATCTGCCATCTGCTATTCACTATTTGATCTTACTTCTGTCTATCCACTTTCTATCTATGTCTCTATCAACTGTCTTTCTTATTTCTATCTGCTATCTTACGCCGGATCCTGATGGTACCCTCCTCCGTGAATCAGAGCTTCCTCGACCCTCTGCAGTTCCTGGCCGACATACATCGCGTGCGCGGGATCCGTGAGATATCCCCAATCGGCAATTTGATAGGCAACCTCCTGCGCCGTCCTGCCCTCAAACACTTTAAGGGGCGCTCCCCCGTCGGGAGCAAACAGCGTCGCTCGGATGAGCCTGCCGGAATTTCTCCCCCGCTTGGGCAGCCGCTTCAGCGTTTGTGAGACGGCAAAAGGAACTGCTCCCTTTTCATAACGTTTGGAGTATTCATGAAATTGCAGTGCATCCTTCTCACGGATAATTTCAATCACCACATTGCCGCGCGGATCAAAGGTAAAATGAACGGCAGGCGAGAATCCCAATTCTTGCTCGTAATGATCCATGAGAAGATTTTCAACCAGCAAAAAATCATCTCCATAGATGTGCGCGCTGTGAGTAATAATCGTGAGCGGACCCATGGAATAACCGGTACTATCGGCAATATCTTTTTGAAGTTTTCGTAGCGCAAAGGCGTTCCGAGGCCAACCGTGCACCATGTCCTGACTGCGGAAATGTGCCGTCATGTAGAAGCGGTTATCGTAGATGCTTCCCAAAACCTGCATCAGGCACGGAGTGTCTCCGCGATTGACTTCCCCCCAGTCTTTCCTGACATTGACCGTAAACGCCGCCATTTTCTTGGAAGCCGGCCGTTTTTTTATGAGTTCTTTCATCTTGGCAATCTGATCCACACCGAGCTCCTTGCGCAGGCGCCTGCCGTAATTGTAGGCAACTCCCGGGATCTTGCGGTCGGTCATGAGTTCCGCGTAATATGCCTCAAGCTCGGTCCTTCCGAACGGCAGATACTCGGGAAAATAAATATCCTTGGGATCCTCATCGGTCACCACGGCCGTGAGATTGAGGATCTCGCGGATCTCATTGTCTTTGCTGTAGCGCGTGTGCTTGGGTAATCCGTATTTGTAAATCTCATTGAGAAGCTTGACCCAGGTTTTGGCGACTTTGGGAGAAGAGACGCGAAATCCCACTTTCTGGCTGGGAAATACGGAAATCGTCGGCTCTGCCTTCGCAAAGACCCTCGGTTTCTTCGTGAACGGTTTCGGTTTTTTCTGCCCCAATTCCTTCAACACTCTGACCAAAGCCTCCCGATCCCTTCCGCGCAGATCCACGACGTCAACATTTTTTCTGAAAAGTTCAATTGCCCGATTGCCGATCTCTTTCTCCACCTCTCCCCGTCCGTTGATGATTTTGCGGTCCTTATCAATCCCCTCCTTCATGAACATGAGGAACGAGTGACCGGAAAGGCTCATCTCCGCGCCCCAGAGCACGATAGTCCTGATGACGGGATTGGCAAAGATATTGCGCATCATGGCATTGATGCCCTGCGCGCTGTAGAGGTTGCCGATGAGGTTGTAGTTGCTGCCCTCGATAAGCTTGGCGACGACTTGCCGTTCCGTCCACAAACAACAGACGCCGACGTGATGCTGAGGATCCTTCACCAGAAGGATATCTTTGTAGAAAAGCGGCCAACCGCGAGCCCGTATGTTCATCGCACTGAAGGTAGCATAGGACAGTGAAAAAAAACAAGAGGAAAATCCAAATGAAGCGTAACCCAAGAGCAACGCTTCTTCAATAAAGATCAGGTCTGCTCATTCGCAGCCAAGCTTCCAAATCAATACGTTTAGCAATTGATGCTGTTTGAGAATCAAGAGAAGCATCTACCGGCAAATCCGTTTCTTCGACTGAATCCCCTTGCTGACTGGGATCCGCTGCGTCGGTTGGTTGAATCTCAGCCTCTTCTCCATGATTCGCAGGAGGTTCCCCTTCAATACCCCTTCGTTGACCAGCTCCACTCAATCTTCCACCTCTCATTCCTCCATCTGTTGGCATACTCCCCCTTTCATCTTTCATACCTGTTCATATTATCTGAAACCACTCGCATTATACTCTAGGATGAAATCGTTTCAACTGACGCAAGCATTGTGCGGATGACGGTGCTGCGCAAATCTGCATCCCGGCTCAATGCCTCTCTGGATTTTTGCAGTGACGGAAGATAGGTGTAATTTCCAGGAAGGAAGCGTACTTCGGCTTTGCCGTCAGACAAAAGAGTCAGAGTCAACTTTCGGTCGAGATACTCAACAAAGTTTCCAATTGGACGTTCGCCGGTCGAGATGGCACCGCCATTCCTGTAAGCGACAGTTTCAGAAGGAGCCTTGTCGAGTTCACCCTCCAAAGGGTAAACGTCTAAATGGAAAAGAATTTTAGGCGTCGGATTAACCGTAGATGTACCCTCGATGGCAATCGAAGCCGAACGGATCTGGGATTCTATTCCCAGCTTGAACCCCTGTTCAGCCAGCTGATCGAACATCCGGGGAACATCGACCGCGATTGGTTTACGGATCATATGCTCATCAAATAGATACGGTAGGTTGAGCGCTTCCGCGTAGATCGGATTCGTTGTTGCCTCATCCGTTTCTCGATAATCTCTGGGGTCTGCTTCTGTCATAAATTCCTCAGTTCTTGCTGAATCTGTATGTAACTCTTACACACAAAGGGTCAATATATCGCTTCAATCGTGCCCTGTCAAGATAGTTGATATTCTTTGAAGAGTATTCCTTAAGCCGTTAACACACGCAGGAGGCCGCAAGTCTCTCCCAAGACGGGAGAGACTTGACAATTCTTACAGCTTTACGGTAATATGGTTTTATGGCTAAACAGACCGTTAAAACTACCATCGAGTTAGACGCAAATCTTCTCTACCAGGCGAAACTGACGGCCTTGCGGGAGGGAAAAACCCTCAAGCACATCATCCATGCAAGCCTGAAGAAGCATTTGAAGAGCTCCACTCCACTCCCGAAAACCCGTCAGGAAAGAATCGGCGGGCACAAGCTCGGCGGAGTCAAAGGAACTCTGAGCCGCTCCGAGATCTATGAAGACGTCTGAGCCGATCCTCTTTGACACCAACGTCCTCGTCTATAACCAGGATCAGGACAGCAAATTCTTTGCGCAGGCCGCCGTGTATCACGACAAGGCACTTTCTGGGAAGATCAACGCCATGGTCTCCAGCCAAAATCTTCTCGAGCTCGTCGCAGTGATCACGAATCCGGGGAGAATCACGCGTCCCCTCACCCAAAAACAGGTGTCTCTGGAGGTAGAAAAATATCTCTCCTCTTCCTCCTTCACGGTAATCTACCCCAACGACCAAACCATGACATTCTTCACAAAACTCTTAAAACGCTACCGCCTAAAAAATTCCAGACAAACGTTTGATCTCTTATTGGTCGCAACCATGCTCTCCAACGGTATACGGAAGATCCTGACCGCAAACATTCAAGATTTTAAACTCTTCAAAGAAATCAACGTGGTAAATCTCTACTTGGAGTAGAACTTTGAGTAGAAATTTGATTTCTATTATTAGATAAGCAATATTTGAAATGTTCTATCCGGAAGAAGGAATTCTACCTCTCTGAGGTTCGATATACTTGAAATTTAAGAGGCCAAAATAAGGACCGGCTCCTTGAGACCAGTAAATCTCTTCCGAACATTTAAGTTCCTGGAGAACATCCATTGGTTCCCTTCCCCCTTTTCTCACATGAAACTCCGTAAGCGAAACCGGCTCACCTGACTTATCATCGACAAACTTTTGTACAGTCACACCAGTAAAAAACGGCTCGTGAACTGAAAGCCGAAACGGCTCAATACCCTTGTAGTCGGAAATCCCAAACCTTCCGCAGAATTGAAGTTCCACTTCTTCCTGCTTACGATCAATTTCCAGTACTCGCCAGTAATTGCCACGAAAAGCTCTCAAAACGGTATCAAATAACACCCAAATATTCCAACCCTCACCCAGTTGCTGGCTGATATCTGAAAAACTCAGAGGATCTATGCCTCGTTCCCGAGCAACTCTCAAGTTCATCTCATGATCCTGGATAATCGATAGATCGAAACTTGGTTCTGATATTACCCATCCATATCGATCCTTCGTAATAGGAAGGACTACTTTGCCTTCTTTAAAATCTCTCATAACAGAATAGTAACACGTCGGTCAATTTTCCAAACTACCCCAACATCAGATCAAAAACACAGCCAAGTGATAAGTTTTTATTCCAATCAAAAAAAATCTATCCTTCAAAAAGAACTTCTTGAGGAAGCTATAAACTACAAATGGAGAATGCGCAGGAAGGGCAGGCCCGCCTGCCAACGTCTGCTACCCACTTCAGCTCGAGCTGTCAATAATCCGTAACCTACAGAGCTTACAGCGAACAGACTGAAAAAGCGCATGACGGGCAGGTCGCGCAGCCTTCCACAAACTGCATGGTCGCCCCGCACTGCGGACACTCCGAAAAAGAGCTTGTTAGCTTATTAGCTTGTAGGGAAATCTTATTATCTCTCTTATTTGTAGCTTGTGACTTGTGACTTGTGGCTGTTGAATGTTTCCCGACATTGAGTACTTGCACTTTTCTGCTGAGGTCCCGGTAGGCGGTGATCCCCTTGCATCCCGTTTTCCAGGCCAGCATGAACGCATCCTGGATATCTTCGACCCGCGCGTCATGCGCCATATTGATGGTCTTGGAAACCGCGTTATCGGTGTATTTCTGGAATGCCGCTTGGGTGAGGACATGATCTTGAGGGGTAAGATCGTGCGCCGTGACGAAGACCTTGCGGATCCGCTCCGGGATTTGGCTCATCTGCTGGATCGTTCCGGTTTGCGCAATCTCATCAAGAAGACCATTCTCCTCAATCCCGGCGTCCCGCAGTGCCTCAAGAAGATCGGCATTGACTTCCGGCAACTGAATGCCCCCCATCGCTTCCTTATAAAACGCCAGGGCAAAATGCGGCTCAATGCCGTAGGAGACGCCGGCCGCCATGGAAATCGAACCCGTCGGGGCGATGGTCAGTAAAGTCGCGTTGCGGAACTGCTTGTAGCCTCGTTTCTCCCAGAGAGAACCTTTGAAGTTGGGGAAACTCCCCTTCTCCTTCCCGAGCCTGGAACTTTCATCCTCCGCTTTCTCCCGGATGAACCTCATCATCCGCCGCGCCAGCTTCAGCGCTTCCTCACTGTTGTAAGGAATCCCAAGTCTAACCAGCATATCCGCCCAGCCCATGATCCCCAACCCGATCTTGCGGTTGGCGTTGACCGTCTCCTCGACTTTCTTGACAGGATAACGGCAGCCGGTGATCACGTCATCAAGCATCCGTATTCCTAAGCGAACCGAGTCTTCGAGCTTCTCCCAGTTGATGCTGCGCTTCCCGTTGCTGACCAGGTGGGCCGCCAAATTGAGAGATCCCAAATTGCACGCTTCCCATGGCAAAAGCGGTTGTTCTCCGCAGAGGTTCACGGCCTCGAGCGCCCCGACATGGGGCGTCGGATTGTCCCTGTTGATGCGGTCCAGAAAGATCATTCCGGGATCGCCATTCCGCCAGGCCATGGAGCAGGCAAGCTCGAAGATGGAGCGGGCCGACACCGTGCTCACAACCTCTCCGTTTCGCGGATTAATAAGATCCCACGGAAGATCTCTCTCAACCGCGTTCATAAACTTCGAGGTCACTCCCAGTGAATAATTGATATGGGGTAAAAGCGACTCATCCTCCTTGCAGGTGATGAATTCAAACACATCCGGGTGGGATACGGGTAGGACAACCATGTTCCCGCTTCGCCTTCCCCCCGCTTGCAATAGAATATCGGAGGCGTCATTGACGATCTTCATGATCGCGACGGGTCCGCAGGCTTCGCCAGTGGTACCGGCAACCGCGTCGCCTTTGGGACGGATTTTGCCGAAGTTGAAGCCGACCGCCCCCCCGTTCTTCTTGAGAATCGAGCTTTCTTTAACGACCTCAAAAATACCCTCGACCGAGTCCGGCATCGGCAGCACGAAGCAGTTGGCCATCTGGTTATTGGTCGTCCCCGCGTTGGCAAGCGTCCGTCCGGCGGGAAGGAGGCGAAGCGAGGTCATCACCTCAAAAAATCTGCTCTCCCAACCTTTGGGCTTTTTCTCCGTAGAAGAGAGCGTCTTTGCCACCCGCGCAAACATTTGCTTGGGCGTTTCAATGGGATTCCCCTGATCGTCTTTTTTGAGATACTTGTTGCGGATGACCACGATCGAGTTGTAGGGAAGACCAATGTCATCGGTAACTCCCAATTGCTTCTCCGCCCTGGTTTTCTGGCGCTGGCGTTCTCTGGCAATGATGTAGGCGCGGGCAATGTCATAGAGCGCCTCGTCAATGAGAATCCGCTCCACGGCATCTCCGATCTGGTCCGTACCGATCAGGCGCTCCGACGCCAAACGTTTCTGCAGGTCGGAGAAAACCAACGATCCAACGTGCTTAGCCTGATCTGCATCGGTAACGCCGACATTCGACTGCGCCCTGACAATCGATTGCGTGATTTTCTGGGGAATAAAATCTTCAGTCTCTCCCGAGCGTTTTCGAACCTGCCACATCGCCATCGTGCAGTTATGCTAGCAACACAACAGGGTTGATGCAATCGGCAAAGACATCGCAATTCGTACCGAAGAAAACGAAATATTTCTCGAGTTAGACGGAGATTGGTGGTGCAGATTTCTCGACTGACTTTTTTCCGGATGCTCGCGGATCTCTCCAAGACGCCCATTTGCAGTTGGGGTAATTGGAACAACCGAAAAAAGTCTTCCCTTTGCGGGTTTTTTTAATAACGATATCACCGCCATCCTCCGGGCATTTGATCCCCTGGAGTTTCTCGACATAGTTGGCGGTATATTTACATTCGGGAAACCTTGAACAGGAGAGGAACTTTCCGAATCTGCCCACCCGAATGACTTCATCGCCTTCTTTGCAGACGGGGCATTTGTTCCCTGTCGACTCGGTCGGCACTTTCACCCGCTTCGCGTTTTTCTCGACAAACTCCGCTTTACGTAAAAACGGCTCCCAAAAATCTCGAATAACCGGTACCCATTTTCTTTTGCCGAGCGCGATTCTATCCAGATCCTCCTCCATGCCTGCCGTGAAGTCGTAGTCGACCGTCTGGTCAAAGTTACCGACCAAAAAGTCATTGGTCGCGATGCCGACGGTGGTCGGTTTGAACTTTCTCTCATCATATTCAACATACTGTCTGGCAAGAATGGTGGAGATGGTCGGCGCGTAGGTTGACGGCCTGCCGATTCCCCGCTCTTCCATCGCTTTGACCAGCGTTGCGTCGGTATATCTGGCCGAAGGTTCGGTAAATTTTTGTTCAGCCAGGACATTCTTGAGATCCAGCCCCTCACCTTCTTCAAGTATCGGGAGCTCCCGATCTTCACTGTCGCGTTTGTACAATGTTCGCCATCCGTCAAACTTCAGGATCGTTCCGTTCGCCCGCAAAAGATAAACTTTCGAATTTCGTGCTTCGGATTTCGGATTTTTATCTTTCGCCTCCACATCAACGGTCGTGGAATCATAAACCGCATCGCTCATCTGAGAAGCAAGGAATCGTTTTCGGATTACCGTATACAGGCGCCGCAGATCAGAAACCACCTTCCCCTTGATCTTGAGCGAATCGGCATCGACGGAAACGCGGGTCGGGCGAATCGCCTCATGCGCCTCCTGGGCTAACTTGCTGCGTACCTTATAAAACCTCGGATTCTCGGGGAGGTACTGCTTCCCATATGCTTTTTCGATGTAAGATCGGGCTGACGCTCTGGCCTCAGCGGCCAGGTGAACGCTATCGGTTCGGTGATAGGTGATGTGGCCCATCTCATACAGGTTTTGCGCCGCCCGCATGGTCCGCTTGGCAGTAAAACCCAAGACGTTTGAAGCGCTCTGCTGTAGGGTGGAGGTAGTAAACGGAGGATATGGTCCTTTCTTGACTTCCTTCCTCACAACCCGGACGACGAGATACCCAGCGCCCTTGAGATCGGAGACAATGGCATCGGCTGTTTTTTTATCTGCCACCTTTGCTGTCTCGCCGTCAATTTTCACTAAGCCTATGCTGAATACCTCAGGCGAACCGGCTTTCGTGACCTCGGCGCCGATCACCCAATACTCTTCAGGCTTAAAGGCCTCGATTTCCCGTTCGCGCTCAACGATCAAACGCACGGCAACCGACTGGACGCGGCCCGCTGACAATCCCCGGCGCACCTTTTTCCAGAGAAGCGGGGACAGCGTATATCCGACCAGTCTGTCCAAAACTCGGCGGGCTTGCTGTGCGTCAACCAGATTATCATCGATCGCGCGCGGATGCGTGAACGCGTCCAAAATTGCCGATTTGGTGATCTGGTGGAAAACGACCCGTTTGAACTTCCCGTTTCTCCCGATCAGGTGTTTGACATGAAAGGCAATTGCCTCCCCTTCCCTATCAGGGTCCATGGAGAGGTAAATCTCATCCGCTTTTTTTGCCAAAGACCGAAGCTTATCGACAATTTTTTCTTTCTCGGAAACGACCTCATAGAGCGGAGCAAAATCATGCTCGACATCAACGCCCAACTTGCTGGGGGGCAAATCCCTGACATGGCCCATGCTGGCTTCGATTTCATATCCCTTTCCCAAGTATCTCGAGAGGGTTCTGGCTTTGGTCGGGCTTTCGACGATGACAAGTTTCATAGGATTCTAGCGTATTAGCTGACTAGATTATTAGGTTATTAGCTTTTTTAGCGTTTAAGGATAGATGGCTTAGGGTTTAGGATTTTAAATTACTCATTATTTTCTTCTCATTATTTCTTGCTTCTTATTCTCACCCATTGACTTTTTCAAAGTATAACGGCCGTGTCAAGCGGAAGAATGAGAATCCAGGGTTTAGGAATTTGGAATTAGGGATTAGAAATCAAGATTTAATATTTAAACATTAAACCTTGAACATTAAACATTAGTTATTAGTCAGTAGTCATTAGTCATCCGATATTTCATATTTACCCCCGATCTCTGTTTTTTTAGCTCTTTCCCCGTTGTGAAGCCTGTGCCGATGTGCATCGAGATGAGCTCGAGTGGGAAACGGAAACTGAACCTTAGCGAGAGTACGAGTCGAAGGTGAATTTCCGAGGGTTCCCGCCGAGCGAAGCGAAGATACACTGGCAGGGTTTCACAGGGCTCCCTTTCTTGGTTACTTCTTTAGGTGAGTAAAGAAGTAACAACATGTACTTGGCATAAATAAAAAAAGCATCTTCTTATCTTCAATGTATTCATTAAACACCGAACATCAAATCTTGAATCTTATATATGAACCTGCAATCTGTTATTCACTAATCTATTCATCCCTGACTTCCCAGTTCTGCTATAATCGGCCCGCTTCAGGAAACTGGAGTGTTTTTTAAAGACTTTTGTGCCCCGGTCTCTCGGCACGCCCAACCCTTTCGCAAGGGCGTCTCGGAAGTTCGAGGCGCACCTTGATAACTGAATAGCGGAATACACTTATTCTGCAAGGCGTGGCCTTGCAGACCCTAGCGTGTGATGGAAAGGAGACAAAGCCATGATCCCAATCGGAAAGTTTCTCATGGTCTGGTACGCAAGCCAGCTCCTCAAGGTCTACAACTCGCTGGATGAGGCAATCAGGGCAGCGGTTGAAAGCGGCTTCACGGGCATCATGCCCAAGATCGCCAACGGCAACTATGCCTGGCTTCCAGGGAAACCGGAAGCACAAGGCCTCCCCGAGCTTATCGCGCTGGCGCGCGAGAACAATCTGAAGGTCCATACCTGGATGTACAGTTATGGACAGGATCTCGTAGGAGAGCTCGCCGCCATCAAAGCCGCCTACGGGATCTATGGAGGTGACAGCTTCACCATCAACGCCGAGGCGGAATACAAGCGCAAGGGGGCGGGTGTTGTCGCTACGAATCTCACAACGCGCCTTCGCGCTGAGCTCTCGGGGGTAACACTGGGATACACCTCGTACCGCTTCCCGACGAAGCACGGCGAATGGCCGCCGGGTGCCGGCAACGGTTTCCCGTTCAGGGAGTTCCAGGCAGGCTGTGACTTCGCCATGCCGCAGCTCTATTTCGTGGGAGCGCACAATCCCGCAGAGCAGCTGGAGACCAGCAAACGGGAGTACGATGCGCTTCCAGCAAGCCGACCCTATGTGCCGATCGGTTCTGGCTATAACACGGCCGTTTGGACGCCGACTCCGGCCGATCTGGACGAGCTCGATGCGAAAGCGCACGAACTCGGGCTCAAGGCCATCTCGTGGTGGCGCTGGGACACCGCAGTGTTCCTCGGACTCTGGCCGACCATCGCCGCCCATTACTGGCCGGTCACTCAACCGCCACAGAAAATCCACTGGAGCCAGGCATCGGCATCGCTCAAGGACTATGTGCTCTATCGCGCAGCCCAACAACTGGGCCTGGTGGACGGCTACGGCTACATTCTCATTGAGCCACCGGAAGTCTTCGTCCCAATCTCAATCAGACTAAGGAGGACCATTCAATCTTTTCAGGTCATGCTGTCAGGAAAGTCCGAGTAGCCGAACTGTCAAATCTGACGGAGGAAACCATGAACAGCTTCTTGAAGTTCGCTGCGCTACCCCTAGTCGGCCTCTATCGGGCTATCATCTTTGCTCCAGATGGATTCCGAGCTATGAGCGAGGAAGGAGAGCTCTTGAAGACAAACATCGTCGTGTTTTTCGGCAATGTTTGCCGCTGGGGCTACATCTGGGCGATAGCCAAGCTCGACGAGGTAACGCTATCTGTTTCAGCGGCTGGGATGATGGGAAACGCCCCCATGTCAGTTCTCTTCAATGCAATCGTTCCGAGGGCGATCATCTCGCTCATCCTCTCGGTCTTGGTCACCGCTGCCTCGTGGAAGTGGTTGCGTGAGCACTTCTCGCCAGCGCACGCCAAGTGGGTTGCCTTCTTCTTGGGATTTTGGGCAGAGCCCACTGTCGGCGTCCTTGGGACCCTCTTCCGGCTAATCACCACCGGCGCCTGGACGTGAAACCGTAACCATCGAGGCTGGCAGCTATATCGCCAGCCTCCGCACTCTTCGTCTCGAGCCGGATCACATAGCCTCGCCACTTGGCAACATATGGCGAGAGGAGGAAACGAACATGCTAATCCAGTACTCATGGCTCTTGCGTGTCGGCTCAGCTCTGGTAGCCTTCTTGTTCGTCTACCTGAGCTACAGGTTGAAGTCCGTAACTATACGGAAGCGAGTCGAAGTGGGCCTCTGGACGATATTGGCATTGTCATTCATGCTTGCGATTGCCGAAGCTACAATGGACATTGCCTATCGACCTCAAACCCCACTAATCGGACAAGTGTGTCGAGCCCTGGCCTACCCAGTAACCCTAGTAGCAGCTGGGTATCTTTACGTAAGGAAAAGCAATCACAAATTTGGTAGGCCAGCCATCGCTGTGGGGCTGATTTGGGCAATTGCTTCACTGCTGCTCATGCTCTAACAGTCCCAACAACCTCAAGTCCCAGAAAGAGGCGATATTCCGCTATTCAAGCATCGATCCGGGTGTTCCTGGACGTCGCGACAGATGTGTCGCTCAGCGTCTCTGGTCCCTCCTGGATCAGAATGCGTGTAGGAAATCACAAGTACTTTTGAGTCGACGAGGCATCAGCCTGGGCCCTCAAAGCCCTCCTCGTCTCCCCTCAAATACCGTGATTTCCTGCATTCTAGAGGAAATCTTTTCCCCTAACGAAACCCTGAATCTATCGAAGGGCGAAGTGGGGTCCGAAGGTTCCCTGTAGAATGCAGAACAAATTTAAAATTCAATATGCACAATGAAAAATTACAGTTGAATGTTTAAAGTCACGGTATAAACTTCAAAGTCTTGGAAGTCATTTTCAATTTTAAACTGTAATTTTAAACTTTTCATTTTAAACTTTTAATTATCACTTTCTCCCATACACCATTCCCCCCAATTGCTTCACCACGCCTTTAATTTCAAGCATCGTGAGCGTTGCCGAGACAACCGGCGCTTTCATCTCGACTTGCCGCACGATCTCATCAATGTGCAGATTTCCTTCGGAAAGCAGTTCAACAACTTTCCGCTCTTCCGAAGTCAACGCGTCCAAATTAACCTCCAAGACAGACTTCGTCCTGCCAGTATGACTGTCTTTCAAATCCGGCAATTCATCAAGAATATCCGAGACATCGGTAACCAGTTTTGCGCCGAGTTTCAAAAGGTCGGCCGGCGCCTGCGACTGTCTGCTGGTAATGGGTCCCGGAACCGCAAACACCTCCCTGCCCTGTTGAGCAGCGAGGCTCGCCGTGATCTTCGTTCCCGACTGGGATGCCCCTTCTATGACCAATACCCCCAATGAAAGCCCTGAAATTATCCTGTTGCGGGCCGGAAAATTCCCGGGCACCGGCAATTTTCCCGGGGCAAATTCGCTCACCACCGCTCCATGCTTGGCAATCTCCTGCGCCAGCCCGACGTGTTCCGGAGGATACACCCGATCCACTCCGCCGCCCATAACGGCAATCGTTCGGGCTCCTGATTCCAGCGCCGCCCGGTGCGCGGTCCCATCAATACCCCTAGCCAAACCGGAGACAATGGTGAAGTGCTGCGCCGCCAGCTGCTCGACGAGCCGTTCTGTAACATCTCTCCCATACGGCGTCGCCTTCCGCGTTCCGACCACTGCCAAAGACCGCTCATCTTGCGGGAGAAATCGTCCTCTGATAAATAACACTTGCGGCGAATTATCGATCTCTTTTAAGAGTTTCGGGTACTCTTCATCATCAGGAACGATGGCCCGGATTCCGATTTTTGCCAACGCCGAGAGATGCTGTTTGGGGTCTATACGGCTCTTCCTCTTTCCTAATTCGAAAACGGCATCTTTAGGTAGTCCGATCTCTTTGAGTGTTGATTCAGAAGCCCCCCATACTGACTTTGCCGTACCGAAATAATTGAGAAGTACCTGAATCCTCGCCGGTCCGATACCGTCAACTTCATACAGTGCCGCTCGATAGGCTCGTTCCTCCTGTGAAATATCTGTCATATATGTAGAAAATCCGAAATTCGAATTTCGAAATCCCTGCCCGCCTTCGCTGCGCTCAGGCGCTAGCAGGAGGGCGAAACAATATCTAAATTCTAAATTCTAAATTCTAAATTCAAAACAATGTATCATTTAGATTTCCTCATAATAGAACTAAAAATCATCATCAACTCTGAAGATTCTTGAACAAGTTCCACTCGCTCTCGCTCTAACTCTGGTCTTACACCCATCTCTACTAACCGTAACCAATAACAACTTTCCTTTGCCTCTTTACGGCAGATCTTTATTCTCATTAAAAAATCCTTTTTGCCTAACGACTCATTTGCTTCAATGTAATTTGCACCTATTGAGGCTGATGACCGGATAAGCTGTCTGGAATATTCTTGGTTGGTCATTATCTTAGGAAGATTTCTCACAAAATCTCTCACCCTTTTACTAAAGCGGAAGGTTCTCTCTTCTAGATCGTATCGTTTTGAAAGTTGAACTTTTTTCATTTGAGTTTGTTTCGAATTTCGGATTTCGTGCTTCGAATTTGTTTCGAATTTCGTGCTTCGAATTTCGTGCTTCGAATTTCGTGCTTTATCGAGAGCTATTTGCAAAATATTCCTCCAAAAATCCCTTTGCCACCGGCGCCGCTTCATACGACCCCTC
>Ga0155075_117_pt1 | contig 61039 bp, 67 predicted proteins | sample RifCSPhighO2_01_FD_106043 | JGI IMG/M metagenome (GOLD analysis project Ga0155075, IMG submission 106043) | Candidatus Chisholmbacteria bacterium RIFCSPHIGHO2_01_FULL_49_18
ATCGAACTCTACTCGAAACTCTAGAAAAGATCATCGAAGAGTACGAGAACAATATCATTAATTCCTCGAAGGTCATTGAGCGATTAGTTGAACTGGCAAAGGACATCAGAGCAGCGGAAAAGGCTGGTAAGAGTCTTGGTTTAACTTCTGAGGAAATGGCGTTTTATGATGCATTGTCCAAAGGGAAGCAAGCGCTGAAGGATGGTAAATTAAAGGAGCTGGTGAAGGAACTGGTGAAGGCTGTCAAGAGGGATCTGGCTATAGATTGGACAAATCATGAGGTGATTAAAGCGAGGATTCGTACAAATGTCCGTTTGCTCTTACTACAACACAACGTTGCTTTTGACGAAGTGGATGATATCACTGATCGGATTTATGAGCAGGCATTTTATTTGTATAAAGAGTACTCTCCTACTTACGCGACTCCTTCACATGATATATCCACTTTTCCAGACCTTGTATAATAGGGTAATTGTCAATATCTGGCACCAATTTTGGTACCAAGCAATATGAGCAACCGATCCCGCTGCTGTTTCAACGATTCCTTTCTGTGATTGTATCTCCAGACATATTCTCCTAAGAAAAGTTGTAAGTAATGCTTTCGAACACCACCTTTACTTGCCAGTTTCCAGTACTTTTTGCTCCCACAATTCTTACAACAAAATCTCATTATCAGATTTCATTGTAACAGCGCGCTAATCGATTGTTTCAAAGTGCCAGTTCTTAGATATTACCCTAGATAATAAACCCACCCAAGATATAGAATAATTATCAAGACAGCGAAAACTGATAAAGTGAGGAGTATTCGTGGAATGCTTGAGATTTTAACAGCCATATAACAACTGGGTGAATTGATTGGTATGTTATCACACCAATTCCAAATTGAATTGAACCGCCGTGCTTCATGATGGCGTCCGCCTGCGCGGCAAGGGGGTACCTCATCTCAACGGCCGCGGCCGCGGAGATCAGTACGTCCGCCTGGTTGTCAAAATCCCGGAACGCTTAACCTCGCAGCAGAGAAGAATCCTGCAAGAACTTCAATCCGTAATCGAGGAATAAAAAAGACATTCGACGCCTTCCCTTGAATCTCCTGAACATTCATGCTAAACTACCTCCTGGTTCTTGAATCTGTGGAGGTGGCGTTGTCCACCTTTTTTATTAACAGTCCATCAGTCATTAACCATTAGTCATGAGTATTTAATTATTAAACATCAAACATTAACTATTAGACATTAAGGTATGGCTCCTCAAACAACCGCCCGGACCGAGTTCGCCGCCGCATTGAACCAGATTTGTGCCGAGCGCGGCATCGAGCCCGAAGTGGTGCTGGACACCATCAAAGCCGCCATCATCGCTGCCTACCGGAAGGATTATGGCATCGATGAGGAAATCGAATATGAAGTGGAAATCGATGCCACAACCGGAGCGGCCCGCATCTTTAAAAACGTGGGCAAGAAAAAAGAAGACATCACTCCTCCCGGCTTTGGCAGGATTGCCGCGCAAACGGCAAAACAGGTGATCCTCCAGCGCGTTCGTGAAGCGGAAAAAGACGCCATCATTTCAGAATATACGGAAAAGGTTGGCTCGATCATCAACGGGATGGTGCTTCGCTTTGACGGTCCCAATATCATCATCGACATCGGCCGAGGCCAGGGGACCATGCCTCCGCAGGAGCAGATTCAATCGGAACGCTATAAACTCAATCAACGCTTGGTGTTCTTCATCGCCGACATTCGGGAAACTATGAAGGGAAAAACCATTATCGTCTCGCGAACCCATCCGGGACTGGTCGAACAGCTCTTTGCCAGAGAAGTTCCGGAAGTCGCTTCCAAAGCGGTCGAGATCAAAGCCGTGGCGCGCGAAGGCGGCATGCGAACCAAAATAGCTGTCGATTCAACACAGGAGGGTGTTGATCCGGTGGGTTCATGCGTCGGCCAGCGCGGTATTCGCGTCCAGGCGGTCATCAATGAACTAGCGGGAGAAAAAATTGACATCATCCAGTATTCACAGAAACCGGAAGCCTTTATTGCTTCTGCGCTCGCTCCGGCAGAAGGGATCAAGGTCGAATTGGATGAAGAGAGGAAGAAAGCGGTGGTCACCGTGCCGGATGATCAACTTTCCCTGGCGATCGGCAGGGGTGGACAGAATGTCCGACTGGCGGCCAAGCTCACAGAATATAAAATCGATATTCAGGGAGAATCCGGGGAGAAGGCAATTTCGGTGACCGGTAAAGAAGAATATGAAATTGATTCCCTGGGTCTCTCTTCCCGCGTACGCAACGCCCTGGTAGCCGCGAATATTCTCAATACCGAGCAACTGAAAGGGAAGTCCAAGAAAGATCTCAAAGCAATAAAAGGCCTCGGTCCCAAGGCTATTGCCGAGATTCTTGAAAAACTCAAATGACGTTTCCCAACCGCACAGCAAAAGGTTGTGGTACAGACAAGGAAGAGAACGATCCGATATTACTTCTGCAAAATCTCGGCGCCGACATCAGCAAGGCAAATCTAAATACCAGATGCAGGAAATCAATCTTTCTAGAAAAACATGATAAAAAAATCAAAAACCACCAGCAAAACGCAAAACAAAAAAGCGCCCAAGAAAAGGCCCGCCTCTCCGAAACCTGGAATCAAACCCTCTTGGCGTAGACCGCCGGTGGTCACGTTCATGGGACACGTTGACCATGGAAAGACCACACTCCTTGATGCCATCCGCAAATCGAATCTCACAACCAAAGAGCATGGTGGCATTACCCAGCATATCGGTGCCTACCAGGTGGAATATCAGGGAAAACAAGTAACCTTCATCGATACGCCGGGTCATGCAGCCTTTGCCAGAATGCGCGCCCGGGGAGCTCAGGTCACCGACGTTGTCGTTTTGGTAGTTGCGGCAAACGACGGGGTGAAGCCGCAGACCAGTGAAGCGCTCTCCCATATCCGGGCGTCAAAAGTTCCTTTTCTGATTGCAATCAATAAAATCGATCTTCCGGAAGCCAACATTGACCGGGTAAAAGGTCAATTGGCCGAGGAAAAAGTGGTTGTTGAAAGCTACGGCGGGGATGTGACGTCGGTGGAGGTCTCCGCAAAAACCGGCAAGAACATCAACGAGCTTCTGGAAATGATCATCCTGATCGCGGAAATGCAGGATCTTTCAGCCGATCCCAAAGGGAAATTGGAGGCGGTGGTCATCGAGACACGCTCCGATAAAAGTCGGGGTCCCTTGGTGAGTCTGATTGTCAAGAACGGAACCCTCACAAAAGGCGCCGAAATTGAAGTCGATGGCCAGAAAGTAAAAGTCAAAGCCCTCACGGATGCCAATGGATCACCCATTGAGGCGGTGAAACCGGGAATGCCGGTTGAAGTATTGGGATTCAAACAACTGCCGCCGGTTGGATCAGTCATCGGCGGTGAGCAAAATAAGGCACCGCTGCCTCAGGAAGAAGTGCGCCCCGCCAAGTTGCAGCTCACGAAAAAAGAAGCCGCAGAAGAGGAAACGCAGGCAGTAACGGAAGAGGAAGAAGAGAAACAGACGATCAAAATCGTTCTGAAAGCGGATGTCTCCGGCACGCTTGAAGCCATCACATCGAATTTAAGCGAAGAGGTCGAGATCGTCGGAAGCGGCATTGGAGAGGTGAACGAATCCGATATTCTCTTGGCGCTTGCGACAGGGGCGATGGTGTATGCGTTCAACACCGAAATATCAAATTCTGCCAAAAAACTGGCAGAACTTGAAAATATTCAAATAAAGGCCTATAATATCATTTACAAGCTCTTTGAAGATCTGGAGAAGCGGGTATTGAAGATCCTCGAACCGACCATTGATGAGGAAGTCGTGGGCAGCGCACAGATTATTGCCGAATTCACAATACAGGGAAAGCGCATCGCCGGATGTCAGGTAAAAACGGGAGAAATCCAAAAGAGTTTGCCGGTACATATTAAAAGAGGTGAGGAAATCGTTGCCGATGCGGTAGTCAAATCGCTGAAAAGAGGCAAGGAAGATATCACCTCGGCAAAAGCAAAAAGCGAATGCGGAATCGTCTTAAAACCGGATAGAGATTTTAAGATTGGCGACACCATCGTATCCTATAAAAAGATTCAAGAAGAAGAAATGGTATCCAAATAGAAAAAAAATGAACGACCAATTGCATACGGAAGAACTGCGAAAAGTATTGGACACGACTAAGAGCGTGTTTGTTCTGCTTCCTCAAAACCCGAGCCTGGACGCGACAGCCAGCGCCTTGGCGCTCTTTTTAAGCCTGAAAGAAGCGGGAAAAACGGTGTTTGTCGGTTGCCCGACGCAAATGCGCGTTGAATATAAGAATCTGGTTGGCGTCGATCGGATCTCCGATAAAATAGGCAACCGCAACCTGATCATCTCTTTTGATTATCAGGAAGATGCCATAGAAAAAGTCAGCTATAACGTTGAGGAAGGAAAATTTAACCTCGTCATCGAACCGAAATCAGGCAACCTCCCGCTCGATAGCAAAGGGGTGAATTTTGCCTATGAAGGGATGGAGGCAAAGCTCATTTTTGTCATCGGAGCCAAGAAACTTGAGGATTTGACGAAGCTCTATGAAAAAGACAGACAGGCGTTTACTGAAACGACCATCGTCAATATCGACAGCAGACCGGGCAATACCAACTTCGGTCAAATCAACATCACCGAGCCAGGTGCTGCCTCCATCAGTGAAGTCATGTTTCAGCTGATGAAGAAATTAAACCTTCCCATTAATGTGGATATCGCGGGAAATCTCTTAAAAGGGATCGAGACGCAAACGCAATACCTGCAAGCGCCGTTTGCCGGCCCTGATACATTCGAAGCCGTGGCCCAGCTCTTACGGGCTGGTGCCAAGCGTGCTCCGTCCCAACAGGCGCCGATGCGTCCTTGGATGGGTAGACCGCAGGTCCCGCCGATGCCGGGTTATCAGGTTCAATCGCAAAGACTTCCTCCCCTTGAGCAAACCGCTCCGCCCATACCGGCCCCGACAATATTGTCCGAACCGAAACTTGATATTGAGGAATCCTCTGTTGTTGCCGAACAGGGAGATCTGACACGCCAAACACAGGGAGCAACCCAGTTTAAACAACCAGCGCCATTGGGTGAGACTCAGGTGACACAATCTCCGTCAAGGCAAATCCGACAAAATCAATCGGATAAGGGAGAGCCAGGAAACAATCGGGAAGATACAAACGTACAAAATGACTGGCTGAAACCAAAAATCTACAAAGGCTCGACAAGATCGTAATCGGCTCTATTGGTCAATCGAAAAGTTTGATACAATAGCGCCTGTCAAAAAAGCAAGAATGGCACTCACCGCAGAACAAAAAAAGAAAATCATCAAACTATTCGCAACCGGAAAAGGGGATACAGGTTCTCCGGAAATTCAAGTTGCACTGCTGTCTGAAAATATCTCACAACTGACCAAGCACCTCCAGGATCACCCGAAGGACAACCATTCCAGGAGAGGACTCTTAAAAATGGTGTCCAAGCGGCGCAGACTATTGCATTACCTATTAAAAAAAGACGATAATCGGTACAAAGTAATAATCGGAAAACTGAAACTTTCCAAGTGAAGCTCCCGTAATCAATTCGGTCGTCGGTAGGTGGTAGAGAAAAAACAACCTTCGCCAGAGCTTCTCCAGAGAATTATGAAGGATCAATCAAGCATGTTCAAGCAAAGTATTGAAATTGGGGGCAAGACCCTTGAATTCGAGGTGGGCAGATTTGCGGAGCAAGCAAACGCCGCAGTATTGGGCCGTTTTGGAGACACGATGATTTTGGCAACCGTGGTTTGCGGCCAATCGCGCGCGGATCTGGGGTATTTTCCACTCTTCGTTGAATATCAGGAAAAGCTGTACGCCGGCGGAAGAATCAAAGGTTCAAGATGGGTGAAGCGGGAAGGAAGACCAAGCGACGATGCGATACTGAACGCCCGGTTGGTTGACAGAAGCATCAGGCCGCTCTTTCCGAAAGACTTCATGCAGGAAACGCAGGTGATCATCACCGTTCTTTCCGTTGATGCCGAAAACGACCCTGATATGCTCGCCATCAACACGGTGGCCGCGGCGCTGGCGATCTCGGATATTCCTTGGGATGGGCCGATCGCGGCCGTCCGCTTGGGTTTTATCCCCGGAGAAAAAAGCAGTCAAGAGAACAACAATGCCGATTCTCAGGCAAAACAAGAACCAAATGGTCAGGAGAAGGCACAAGAAAGCCAGTCCAAGGCAACGGATAGAGAAGTCAAACATGTGACAAAAGAGGGATACTTCATCGTCAATCCCACCTATGTGGAGCGCGAGTATTCTGATATCGACTTGATGGTATCAGCGACGCGTGACGCTGTCGCGATGGTCGAAGCGGGCGCAAATGAAATCTCGGAAAAAACCTTTGTGAATGCCTTAGGTATTGCTCAAGAGGAAATAAAGGCGATCATCACAGCGATCGACCAATTGGTAAAAAAAGCCGGAAAGAAGAAGCAAACACCAGTGGAAGTGCACAAAGATCCCGAGTTGCAAAAGATCGTCAAGAAAGAAAGTCAAGAAATACTGAAAATCTTTGATGCCCCCAAAACCGGAGAGAAAAATGACCTGGATATTGCCGGCATTGCTCAAGCGATTCTTGAAAAAAATCCCCAACTCAACAAACTCCAGATTCAGGAAACGCTTTTTGAACTCATGAAGGAAAGAATCAGACAGACAATTCTGAAAAAACACATTCGGCCCGACGGAAGGAAACCGGACGAAATAAGGAAGATATCCATTGACGTCGGTGTCTTGCCCAGAACCCATGGATCGGCCATGTTCAAACGGGGAGCAACACAAGCACTCACCATCACAACCTTGGCAGCCCCCTCTCTTGAGCAGTGGTTTGAAACAATGGAAGGGGAAGGGACGAAGCGGTTTATGCATCATTACTACATGCCCCCCTTCAGCGTCGGCGAAGTTGGCAGATTGGGCTGGCCATCAAGAAGAGAGATCGGTCATGGGGCGCTCGCGGAGCGGGCTTTAGAGCCGATGATACCTTCAGTGGATGAATTTCCCTATACCATAAGGGTTGTGTCGGAAATTTTATCAAGCAATGGTTCAACCAGCATGGCGTCCGTCTGTGGGTCGACGCTCTCACTCATGGATTCCGGAGTGCCCTTGAAAAAACCCGTGGCCGGAATTGCCATGGGATTGGTCGTGAAACAAGACAAGGAGAAGGAAGGCAGCGAATATGCAATTCTCTCTGATATTCAGGGTTTGGAAGATCACGTGGGCGATATGGACTTTAAAGTTGCCGGCACGCAAGATGGAATAACGGCCATACAAATGGACGTCAAGATCAAAGGGGTAGTCAAGGACGTTCTTGAGGAAGCTCTCGAGCAGGCTCGCCAAGGGAGAATTTACATTCTCGAAAAGATGCTCACAACCCTCCCCACACCCCGCGCCCAACTCTCAAAGTTTGCCCCGAAGGTCGAAGTCATCAAAATTGCCAAGGAACAGATCGGAGAGGTCATCGGTCCGGGAGGAAAAATCATCCGCCAAATTATCGCGGAAACAGGTGCCGAGGTCGACGTCGATGACGAAGGCAGGGTGACAATATCAGGGACCGATCAGGAAGGCATCAGAAAGGCGGCGGAATGGATTAAGGGGATTACCCACAAAGTCCAGGTAGGAGAGGAATACGAGGGAACGGTCAAGCGCATAGAGCCCTATGGGGTATTCGTCGAAATTCTTCCTGGAAAAGACGGCCTTATCCACGTATCAAGACTGTCAAATCAATATGTTGAGGATCCGAATCAAATCGTTTCCCTTGGAAACAAGCTGAAAGTTGTCGTCTTTGAAATAGATAATATGGGGCGAATAAACTTAAGCATACCCGGGGTGCAGAGAACTGCGCAGCCGCGCTGGGAGAAAGACTCAAAAGACGGTAAAGGTTTTCGTCCCCGCAGGAACCCTCACAAACGCTGATAGACCTCTGTTATAATGTCCGTGTATTCCAGCTTAGTCTCCAAAACAACGCATTCATGGCCGATGAACCTCTAGTACAGGAAATTCAAAATTTACGGGGAAGAATCGAACAAGCCAAGCTGCCGCAAGAGCTTTTCCAGGAAATCGAAAAGCAGTTCGATCGCTTGACCCGAATGGCCAAATCGGAAGGGTACTCCATTGAATATGACCGGCTGGCACACTATATCGACTGGGTCGCCAATCTTCCCTGGAATCAGAGAAGTACGGAAAATCTTGATCTCACCAGAGCCAGGGAAGTCTTTGATAAGAACCACTACGGCCTGGATGAGGTCAAAGAGCGGATCCTGGAGTATCTCGCGGTATTGCGATTAAAAACCCAGCAACATAAAGAACTGGAAAGAGTACATGCACCGATCTTATGCCTTGTGGGTTTGGTGGGAACAGGGAAAACGACCTTTGCCTACTCAATCGCCGAAGCCATCGGGAGGCCGTTTGCCCGCATTCCCTTTGGTGGCATGGGATCGGCGAGGGATTTACGCGGACAATCTCGTCAGCACCCCGAATCCGAACCGGGATACATCATCAAAGCGATCAGGCGGGCAAGAGTGAAAAACGCGGTAATCCTTCTTGATGAGATCGATCGGGTCGCCGAAGAAGCCCGCTCCGACATCATGGGTGTCTTGGTCGAGCTCTTGGATCCGGAGCAGAACAATGCATTTATCGATCATTATATCGATTATCCGTTTGACCTCTCGCAAGTTATTTTTATCACAACGGCAAATAACACAACGAATATCGCTGTCGCTGTCATGGATAGGCTCGAGCCCATATCGATGCCCTCCTATACCGATGAGGAAAAAATTCATATCGGGAGAGATTACTTGCTGCCTGATGCAATGGCGGAAGCGGGTATTGGTCAAGAGAATCTTGAGATCGATGATTCACTCTGGCCGCAGATCGTTCGCCCGCTCGGATTTGATGCAGGAATCCGAACCCTGCAGCGCACGATCCAAGGGATAAGCAGAAAGGTAGCCAAAAAAGTCGTCGAAGGCGAAAAGCAGACTATTCATGTAACATCAGAAAATATAGACGAATATCTCCCGCAGTAGTAAACCAAAAAAGTGCAGAAAATGACAAAAGAAGAAGAACTCGAAAAGCTAATCAATAAACTTGAACAGGATGCAAAGAAACTGCCGCTTGCAAGCAAAAAAACAGACATTGTGCCGCCGGAAGGCAATCCCGAAGCCCAGCTGATGTTTATCGGCGAAGCCGCCGGATTTCATGAACATCGTCTGCGCCGGCCTTTCGTCGGGCTAGCAGGAAAACTCCTGACAAAAAGTTTGGAAGAGGTAGGCCTCAAAAGAGAAAAAGTATGGATTTCCAATATCCTCAAAGTCCGACCGCCGCAAAACAGAGATCCGCTGCCGGAAGAAATTCAAGCCTATCAACCATACCTTGATGAGGAAATTCGAATTATTGAACCAAAGGTAATTGTCACGCTCGGCCGATTCAGCATGGCAAAGTTTATTGAGAACGCCTACATCAGCCAAATTCACGGCCAAGCACGATGGGTGAATTGGAAAGAAAAAAGACTGTTGATTTTTCCGATGTACCACCCGGCGGCCGCTCTGAGGAACGGACAAGTCATGACGCAATTCAAAAACGATTTCACGAAATTGGCAAAAATCTTGGAAACCCTCAGTGGACAACAACAAGAAGCACACATCCTGCAAGGGGAAGAAGAAGCAGGTGAGGAGCCATCAGGAGATGAAAAAAATCAACAACTCTCTCTGATATGATCAACCTGGGATACAGATGAATTATCAGTCATTCACAACCAACCTATGCTAAGAATTATTCCGCTCGGAGGAATGTCGGTCACCAAGAATATGTTCGTCTATGAAACGGAGAGCGAACTCCTCTTGGTTGATTGCGGCATCGGATTCCCCGACGAAAGCATGTATGGCGTCGACCTTCTAATTCCCGATGTGACGTATGTACAAAATAGCGGCAAGAACATTGTCGGCATGCTCTTGACGCATGGACACGATGATCATATCGCCGGCCTGCCGTATATCTTGCCGAAACTTCCTGATTTCCCGATTTTTGCCTCCCGACTAACCGCCGGCTTTGCCGCGGAACGGATGAAAGAATACGCGCTGAATCGCAAAATAAACATTTTCGACGATGAACGAGGAATACGCTTGGGGGGTTTTGAAATAGAATCGATCAAAGTGCCGCATTCAGTGCCGGATGACAGGCACTTTGTCATTCGCAGCCGGGGGACAAACGTCTATCATGGCGCAGATTTTAAATTCGATTTTACTCCACTGGATGGGGTACGACCGGATGTACAAAAAATAGCGCGTCTCGGAGCTCGGGGAATATCCGTACTCCTGTCCGACTGTCTGCGCAGCGAAAAATCCGGATTTTCACAATCCGAATCAAGTCTTGGAGAAAGCTTTGAAAAAGAAATCAGGAGTGCCAAGGGAAAGGTCATCGTGACCACCATGTCGAGTAATGTCCACCGGATCCAACAGGCGATAACCATCGCGGCATCTGCCCAGCGGCGGATTGCGCTCTTCGGCAGATCGGTCGAAGTCAACGCCCAAGTTGCCCAGGAGCTGGGGTTCTTGAAACTTCCCTCCCAAGCAATGATCAACAAGAAAAAAATAAAGAATTTTCCTGACAATAAACTCTGTCTCATCGTGGCCGGAAGCCAAGGACAGGAAGGATCAGCACTCGTCCGCATTGCCCAAGATGAACATAAAGAAATACAAATCAAACCGGATGATAAGGTGATCTTTTCCGCCGATCCGATTCCCGGAAATGAGCGGGCGGTCTACGAAACCATTGATGCACTCGCCCATCTTGGAGCCGAAGTGATATATCATGACATAAATGACGAATTGCACGTTTCCGGACACGCGTCGTCGGGAGATTTAATGCTGCTCATGGAACTTGTCAAACCCAAATATCTTGTGCCGATTGGAGGTACCTACCGCCACATGGTGCAGTATCGCAAACTCGCGGTGCAGATGGGGTATAGGCAGGAAAATGTCTTTCTCCTCGAAGACGGGCAGAGTATCGAATTGGACGCCGGAGGTCAAGCGAGGATCGGAAGTTCAATTCCGTTAAAAAATATTTTGGTGGATGGTCTCGGTATCGGAGATGTCGGAAAGATCGTTCTTCGGGATAGGCAGGTTATGGCAGAGGAGGGGATGCTGGTTGTGATTGTTCCAATCGATGAACAGAATGGCCAAATAGCGGGCGAGGTAGAGATCATCTCAAGAGGTGTGGTCTTCATGAAGGAATCACAGGCATTAATCGACAAAATGAAAAAAGAAGTCTTGATATCGCTGAAAGGAATGAAAACCCCGGTTAAGGAGTGGAGAACAGCAAAGGAACGGATCAAAACGAATCTCGAAAAACTCGTGAACAAAGAGCTCGAACGCTTCCCGCTGATCATTCCCATCATCATTCGGATGTAACGAGGAAAATATAAACAAAGTCTACCTCGAAAGGTTCCATCACTTGAATCTCCTAACACGGGAACGACCTCAATTGCTATAATAATTTCCGCCCGAGTAAAGAGGAATTGATCCATAACAAGACAAGGGAGTTTCTATGGGAAGAAAAAAAGGACGCAGAAGAGCTCCATTTAAGTTAAAACTCAAGAAGGATACTATCTACTCCGTCGCCAGCGTCATGCTGATTTCTATAGGAGCTTTGGCAATCATTTCATTTTCTCGGCAGGGATCCATCCTGTTTCAAGTAAACAGCTTCATTACCAGGCAATTCGGTTGGACTGCACTCTTGGCTCCTTTTCTTTTTATCAGCGCCGGATTGATGTTAACTCAACTGAAATGGCCAATCACAAGACCGAATGTCTTTTTAGGAGCATTGTTATTCTTCATCTCAACCATGGCGTTGACCAGCGCCGGTACTATCGGTGAGGGAGTATGGGTAAACATTGCAGCGCTCATCTCAAAACCGGGAGCCGCCGTGGTCCTTTTAGGAAATGCGTTCATCGGATTCATGATCTTCACCGAAACCCCCTTTGACGAAATCCTTTTGACCCTAACCAAGGTGTATAGAAAAGTACCGAAACTTGCAAAAGGAAAGAAAAGACAGACATATATTGCACAGACGGAATTAAAGATCAAGGGAATGGAAGAAGAAGGAAGGGCAAGGAGAGAAGAAACGAAGAAAGAACCGAAACAACGGGAAGTTTCGACAGATCTCGGTACCCAAGTAGTGACCAACGTTCCTGGTCCACAAGAACAAGTTTGGGAGTATCCACCCCTTGACCTTCTTGTTGAATCTTTGGGGGAAAAAGCGGATCGGGGAGACCTCAAAGCAAACGCCGGAATCATTGAGCAGACGCTTGATTCGTTTGGAATTCAAGCCCATGTTGTTGAGGTAAATACCGGTCCGGCAGTAACCCAGTATGCGCTGGAAATTACGCTCGGCACCAAATTATCCAAAATCACAGCCCTCCAAAATGACCTGGCGCTTGCCCTCGCTGCTCCCACAGGCCAAATCCGCATTGAAGCGCCAATTCCCGGCAGATCGTTGGTGGGGATAGAAATCCCCAATAAAACACCGGAATTTGTTCCCTTGAGAAAAATACTCGTTTCAGAACAGATGAAAAAAGCAAAATCGATTCTCACGGTCGGACTTGGACTTGACGTTTCTGGGAATCCCGTCGTTGCCGATATCGGCCGTATGCCGCACGTTTTGATTGCGGGTGCTACAGGAAGTGGAAAATCGGTCTGTATCAACTCGTTCTTGGCAACCATACTCTATCGGGCGACGCCCAACGAGGTTAAATTTATACTGATTGATCCCAAAAGAGTTGAGCTCACACAATACAATGCCATTCCTCACCTCTTAACTCCGGTGATAGTTGATCCGGAAAAAGTACTGGCTGCGCTCAATTGGGCAATTGCGCAGATGGAAAAACGCTATAAAATGTTTTCCGAAGTTGGAGTTCGCAATATCGAGGGGTATAACGAACTCTCGGGGTTTCAAGCACTTCCCTATATCGTGATCATCATTGACGAGTTAGCGGATATCATTCTCTTTGCCCCGTCGCAGGTCGAGGACGCAATCACGAGACTCGCTCAGATGGCAAGAGCCACGGGGATTCACCTGATCGTAGCAACACAGAGGCCATCGGTGGATGTCATTACGGGACTCATCAAAGCAAACATCACTTGCAGAATTGCCTTCAACGTCACCAGCATGGTGGATTCCAGGGTCATTATTGATTCTCCCGGTGCTGAGAAGCTCTTGGGAAGAGGGGACATGCTCTACATCCCGCCCAATCAAGCAAAACCATCGCGAATCCAGGGAACCTATGTATCGGAACCGGAAATTCAGAAACTCATGGACTTCTTGAAAAAGAGCGGATTAAAGCCTCAATACACTGAGGAAGTAACGACAAAGTACAAAGCAAAGACGGTCGGCACTGCCGGCGGAAGCACCCAAGAAGTCGATGAATTATTTGACGAGGCAGTGCGGGTAGTTTGTGATTATGATCGTGCTTCTGCCTCGCTCTTACAGCGCCGGCTTTCTATAGGGTATGCCCGCGCTGCGCGGGTATTGGATCAACTTGAACAGGCAGGTGTGGTCAGTCCTCAGGAAGGATCAAAACCAAGAGAAATATTAATACAAAATGCAAGTACCTTCATTGCCCAGCGTCAAGCCGCCTCCGAACATCAGACATAAGAGAATCGAAATCGCCAGACCCACAATTCGTCACATCAGTGTTTAACTGGAAAGCTTATGAAAACCGTTGGTGAGATACTGAAGAATGCCCGTCATAAAAAAAAGCTGACACGAAGGCAAATCGCCAAACAGACACGAATCAGTTTGAGATATCTGAAAGCATTGGAAAAAAACGACTTTACCAGTCTACCGGAAGCCGCGTTCGTGAAGGGATTTATTCGCAACTATGCCAATGCCGTGGAACTCAATCCGCAGCAAGCGCTGGCAGTGTTTCGACGAGATTATGACCAAAACTTAAAAGGCCAGGTCATTCCGAGAAGCTTTACACAATCGGATATCAAGAATCGGTCTCTATGGAATCCTAAAACGACAGTGATCGTCGCGGCCGCATTGCTCACGCTCACCTTTATCTCGTATTTTATATACCAATATCGATTGTTAGAATCAGCGCCACCCCTGGTCATCGAGAGCCCAATGGAGGAAGAAGAAGTAACATCGGCGCTGACGGTTGTCGGAAATACGGATCCGCAGGCAACCGTAACCATTAATAATCAGCAGGTTTCCGTTGAATCTGACGGAACATTTCGTCAATCGATCTTACTCCCGCAGGGAACCAGAACAATAACCATCCAAACAACCAGCAGGGCTGGAAAATCTCGAACCGTTCAACGGACGATTCATGTTGTACGTTGAATGAGAGAGCAAAAAGGCAACAGAATCAAAGAGGAGTAATATGATATATAATTGTACTTTGATACTCTTCCCAACAGAGAATGACAATTGACATACTTCGTTATTTTCCAGATCATATGACTAGAAGTAATATCGTAAAGTATTCATAACGAGGATTAATAGTCTATATATGGTTGACTTAAGCCAAGTACTGCTCGTCCTTGTCATCACAACCTTAACGATCCTGCTCACGTTCATAGGAGTTCAGGTTGTCTACATTCTCCGCGAGGTGAGGAGAGCAATGGAGAAAGTAAACAAGATGCTCGATGATGCCGGGATGGTGACGGAATCCATCTCCCGCCCGATTGCCGGTTTAGGCGGAATGCTCGATGGCCTTAAATCTGGCTTGAAAGTCGTCGAAACAATAGGAGCCTTCTTTACTAGAAAGAAAAAAGATTTGCAAGAAGAATCTGTTGATCTGGGAGAGGAATCCTAGACTTCAATTCACATCCATTGTTGCCATGGCAAAAGATGCATCCAATCAAGACCACAGGAAAGAGTCCGGTTTTGCCTCAGGACTCTTTTGGGGAGCAGCGCTGGGTGCGATAGGCATGTTTCTGTTTGGGACAAAAAAAGGGAAAAATATTCGAGAGTATATGTCCCAACACGGTGGTAAAATTCTTGAAGAATTTGAGGAACTCTATGAGGAAGCCGGAGAACGAGGAATCATCACTGTAGATGATTCAAAGCCAAAAAAGAAGAAGATCACAAGGAAGCTGGGTGTCGGGAAAAAACAGGATCTCAATCATATAAAATCGCTTCAAGAACGCGGAAGAAAAGCAGCAAAACAATTCTTCACCCGCAGCGGAAAGTCATTAAAAGCCTGAAGCAATACTCTTCTGTGCGCTATAATTCAGATCGACTGTTGAATGTTCATTGTGGATATGAAATTACTCATCGTTGCCTCCAAAAATCCGATAAAAATCAAAGCCGCGCTCAACGGATTCAAGAAGATTTTTCCCAATGAAAGGTTTTCGGTCAAAAGCGTCGATGTCAAATCTGGAGTCAGCGATCAACCGATGTCGGATGAGGAAACCGTAAAAGGCGCACAGAACAGAGCCCGCAGTGCCAGACAGCTATTCCCGAAAGCCGACTTTTCAGTCGGCATAGAGGGAGGAGCGGAAATTAGAGGCACGGAAACGTTTACCTTCGCCTGGGTGGTCGTGGTATCAAAGACCGAAGAAGGAAAGGGAAGGACCGCCTCCTTCCAATTACCAATAAAAGTCGCTATGCAATTAAAAGAAGGGAAGGAACTTGGAGATGTAATGGATGAAATTTTCGGGAAGAAAAACTCTAAACAGCAGGAAGGCGCAATCGGCATTCTCACCGATGGCGTCATCGACAGAACAAAGTTGTATACCCCAGCCGTGATTGCTGCGCTTATTCCATTCAAAAAGAAAAATCTGTACTGAGAATGCTGAACCAGGCAAGAATTTGGTAGAATTGAGTGTGTTTATGACTGCAGACGAAATACGGTCAAGCTACATCGAATTTTTCATAACACAAGGTCATAAGGAAATTCCCCCGGCACCGATCGTACCTCCCGATGACCCGACAACCCTCTTCACAAGCTCCGGCATGCAGCAGCTCGTGCCGTTTTTAAAAGGGCAAGAGCATCCGATGGGAATAAGATTGGTAAATTCCCAGCCCTGCTTCCGAGCAGAAGACATAGAAGAGATTGGCGACAACCGCCACACCACGTTTTTTGAAATGCTCGGGAATTGGAGCCTCGGGGATTATTTTAAAAATGAACAACTTCCCTGGTTTTTTGAGTTTTTGACCGATAAAATCAATCTTGATCCAAGTCGTTTATACGTGTCGGTTTTCGATGGTGACGCTAATGTGCCAAAGGATGAAGAGTCCATAAACATCTGGCAAGAGATTTTTAAGACGAATGTACCCGTACGTCAAGGATCCGATGGTTTCGATCCAAAAGTAAAAATCTATAGCTACAGTGCAGAAAAAAACTGGTGGTCACGTGCCGGTATGCCGCAAAATATGCCTCCGGGAGAAATCGGCGGCCCAGATTCAGAGGTTTTCTTCGACTTCGGCGCCGAGTGCAAGATGCATGAAAACAGTTCATACAAAGACGAATCATGTCATCTCAATTGCGAATGTGGAAGATTTTTGGAAATTGGCAACTCAGTCTTTATGCAATACGAGAAACAGAAAGATGGATCATTTAAACCACTACCCAACAAAAACGTTGACTTCGGGGGTGGGCTCGAGCGCATCACGGCTGCTTCGCAAAACACCCCAGACGTTTTTCAAACAGATCTGTTCCTTCCTATTATTGAGAAAATTATTCAAGCCACGAATAAAGAGTTTAAAGGAGAATTCAAACAACCAATGCGCGTCATTGCCGACCACATTCGTGGTGCCACGATCATGATTTCCCAAGGAACAGTGCCATCAAACAAGATGCAAGGGTATTTTGTCAGACGCCTGCTGAGGAGGACAGTCGTAAAAATGCGCACCATTAAAGCTCAAAATGCAGAGGAGACTCTCGTCAAAAGCGCAGAGGCGGTATTGGAGATGTTCGACGGGTTGTACTTTAAAAAAGCTGAGGTTGCAAAGTCCGTTAAAAATAGCATTAGCGAAGAAACAAAGAAGTTCTCAACATCCCTGAATAAGGGTTTATTGGAGATAGAAAAAAAGAATCCCAGCGAAATCAACGCAAAATTCGTATTCGATCTATATCAGACCCACGGCTTCCCACTTGAATTAACCCAAGAGCTGCTAGCAGAAAAGGGAATTAAGATTGAGAAGAAACAATTCGAAAAAGAGTTTAATAGGCACAAAGAAAAATCCCGTACCGGCGCAGCCGGAATGTTTAAGGGTGGTCTTGCCGATAAATCAGAGGAAACAATCAGACTCCACACTGCCACACACCTCCTCCAAAAAGCGTTAAGGGTAGTTTTGGGCAATCATATTCGTCAGGAAGGAAGTCATATTACCGCCGAGCGCCTGCGTTTCGATTTCTCTCACCAGAAAGCCTTATCTGCGGAAGAAGTGAAGAAAGTGGAACATCTCATCAACCAGAAAATCAAAGAGAACCTCCCCGTCCACAAAACATTCGAGGAGAAAGAAAAAGCTCTAAAGTCAGGAGCTATGGCGTTCTTTAAAGAAACCTATCCTGATAAAGTATCGGTTTTCACGATTGGGAAGGATCCGGAGAAGGATTGGTTCTCAAAGGAATTGTGCGGTGGGCCTCATGTTAAATCAACAGGGGAAATCGGTAGAGTGAGAATTGTAAAACAGCAGTCGGTTGGTTCGGGAATTCGCCGCGTCTACGCCTCTCTTCAGTAAAATATTCTTCACGCAAATGAGATCGGCAGCAGGCCAGACTCGAAAACTTCACACCTTGATGTTAGAATGAACCTGAGAGCCGCTTCATGAGTGGAAATATGGCAATTGCAAATATCCTGTCAAAATTGGGCACCAGAGAAAAAGACCAGGAACAATTCTTGGCAATCGAGGTTGGCGCGGAAACCGTCAGCACAGCTGTTTGGAAGATTGCTCAAGACCAAACACAAATTGTCTCTGTAGGCACGATACAAGAATGGGAAGTCGAAAAAGATACTCAGGAAAAGCTATTAACGGCCATTGATATTTCGCTTGAAAAGGCGCTTACCGGAATAGAGAGTGAACCCAATAAAGTGATTTACGGTTTACAGGAAAGCTGGGTTGATGGCAGCGCAATTTCGAAAAAATACGCGAATATACTCAAACAAATTACAGAAAAATTCGAGTTTGATCCGATAGGCTTTGTCGTCACCACAGAGGCCATAGTCCAACTTCTGAAACTCAAAGAAGGTACGCCGCCGACGGCAATTCTTATTCGTGTGAGTGAATCGGAGGTTCAAATTTCACTGATAAATCTTGGAAAGGTCAGCGAAAACCAGATTGTTTCTCGCAGTGAAGACATTGGTGCTGATCTCGAAGAAGGATTGGCCCGCTCCCAAACACTAGAGAAATATCCATCAAGAATGTTACTTTTGGATGGAAGCTTCGATCTCGATGCGCTCAAGCAAGATATACTCTCATATAATTGGCTTGAGAAACTCCCTTTTCTCCATTTTCCCAAAGTCGAGATTTTGGATCCGCAAATAACCATACATGCAGTTGCAATAGCCGGAGGAGCCGAGGCAGCCAAAGCCCTTGGATTCAAGATCACGAAAGAGGAAGAAGAGGAGGAAATGATTCCGCAAGAAATTGTGAACCATAATCAAGAAGAGGAATCAGTCACAAAAGGAGAGAAGGATAATATACGAATAGTAAAACAAGAAAAATCCGATCAAGAGACAATACTAGGGGCAGAAGAGATAGGATTTAGTGCCGTGGATGTTTCCAAAGTTCAGAAACAAGAAACGGCACAGCCGAAGTCACAGACGGAAAGTACACAGGAGTTGAGCGGGCAGCAAGAGTCTCAACTGTCTGAAGCCGGAAAATCTGAAGAAATGACAGAACCTGGGACAGAAACCGGGGTCATGACACGGATAAAATTAATGATCCCTCGAATCCCTCATCTCCCAAAGTTCAGAATACCTCATTTGACAGAAATCCTTGGATCAAAAACAAAAGTGATATTCTCAATCATCGTGGTGCTTTGTGTTCTCATTGGCGGAGCCGCTGTCTATGGGTATTGGACGATTCCGAAGGCAAAAGTAGTACTGTACGTGAAACCCAAGAGTTTTGATAAAGAAGTCGAACTGATCATTGACCCGACGGCAGATCAAATCAACCCCAACCAAAAGCGTATTCCTGGAAAAGTTGTTGAAGTTGAAGTAGAAAGCGGAAAGGAAAAAGACACCACAGGAACAAGGGTAGTTGGAGAAAAAGCGCAGGGAGAAGTAACGATTTACAATAAAACATCCGCAAAAAAAACTTTTCCCGTAGGAACCAAACTCATTGGTCCGAATAATCTAACTTTTACACTTGACGCGGAAGTTACAGCAGCCTCTGCAAGCTCTGAGGAAAGCGATGAAGCTGTGACCACTACATTTGGGAAAACGAAAACCGGAGTAACTGCAATCGCAATTGGAGCAGAATTTAACGTTTCTGCTAATACGCAATTCCAGTTTGACGATTATTCCTCGGCATCATATGAAGCGAAAAACGATTCCGATCTCACTGGAGGAACCAGTCGTGAAGTCCAGGCAATTTCCCAAGACGATATCGACGGATTACTGCGTGAAATAGAGGCTGATTTAAAGCAACAAGCAGAAGAAAAACTTCAAGCACAAGAAGGACCGGGTAGGAAAGTGCTAATCGATGGAGCAGAAATGGAAATTGTAACCAAGGATATAAGCGGAGATGTGGGAGTTGAAGCCCAGAAAGTCTCCGCAAAACTGCGAGTAAAAATGCAGACCGTGGCCTATGAGGAACAAGACCTCATGGATATCATTCAGGAAGCGGTCAGCGAATCGATACCAGATGGCTTTCAACTGAACCAGGAAGAAAGTAAGATTGAGATCAAAGATATCGATTTTCAAGACCCAGCCGTAAAAATGACGATCGTATATAAAGTGATTCTGACGCCAAAAATTGATGAGCAAGAAATAAGACAAAATCTCAAAGGCAAATATCCCAATCTAGTTGAATCGTATTTTTCTACATTGCCGAATTTTTCTAAGGCCCAAATAGAGATAACACCTGAATCCCTTCCGGTAAGATTAAAACGATTTCCCAGAAAAACAGAGAACATTGCCATAGAAGTAAAAGTTGAACAAAACGAATGACAGGCTATCGTTACGTTAAAGCACCAGTGATAATACACAAATCCCTCATAAACAGAACCGTCTCTTTCGGAAGAAAGAATAGACGTATTGCAAAAGGCCTCTTCTTTTCTGGATTACTGTTAATGCTATCAGTAGCTTGGCCCATTCTTTCCTATGAGATATTTACCGCTCCTGATATGACGGGAGAGGAATTTCTTCTGCCGGTTCCGGTATCGGGCCAAGAACAGGATTTCATAGAAAAAAGTAGTTCAGAAGAAAATGATGATCTCACCTATCCTCAGAATTGGTTTCCCACAGCAGTACCCAAAACAAAGAGAGAGACCAAAATCACGCATTATACCCTATCAATTCCAAAGTTTAAGATTGAAAATGCGACGGTAGAGATCGATGGGAAAAGTCTCGGAAAGAGCCTTATTCAGTACCCTGGAACCGCACTTCCTGGAGAAATAGGAGCGTCGGTGATATTTGGCCATTCCATCCTCCCGCAATTCTTTAACCCTAAAAACTACATGTCAATATTTTCATTAATTCCAACCATGCAATTAGGAGACGAAATCATTATCAAATTCGACGGAATCACCTACACGTATCGAGTGATCGATAAGATCGAGGTCAAACCGGATAATATTTCGGTACTGGAACAACCATATGACAATGAATATTTACGACTTATTACGTGTACACCACCCGGAACCTATCTTCGTCGCGGTGTTGTCACTGCCACTCTCGTCGATTAAAAAATATGGTAATTCTGGGTGTAGATTATGGATTGAAAAATATTGGACTGGCAATAGCCACCTCTCCTCTTGCAGAACCATTGGCGAACTTGCGAGTTTCTTCGGGAATACATAAAAAGTTACAAAAGATTTGTCTGAATCTCCAAGTCGAAAAAATTGTCATAGGGATGTCAGAAGGAAAGATTGCCAATGAAATTCATAGATTCGCAACACAACTAGAAAAAGGGCTCAATATTCCGATCGTTTTTCAGGATGAAGCACTCACGACCAGACATGCTACCCAAAATTTGTCTGAGAGTCAGACAAAAAAGAAAAAACGCCAAGGACCGAAACATAGTTTCGCTGCAAGTTTGATTCTTCAAGAATACTTAGATACTCTGAAAGATGGCAGTGTAATATAGGCTGATGGTATAATGAAGACAGGAAAATATCGATTGTATGTTAAAAAACATCATCGCTCCAGTACAAGCTTGGCTTCTATCAAAAGGGCAGTGTGCAGGATGTGGTACACCTCTGGTAAAAGGAAAGAAACAGAAGCACAAAGACGGTATGCAAAAAGTAATCTGCAAATGCGGAAGGATTTATATTCATGAACCGAAATCGGATAAATATCGTAGAGCCCTCTTTGAGGAAGTCTAGGAAAACACCTCACAAATAAAAAAAATGACCAAGCTTTGCTTGGTCACATCGTTTATGAAGGAAAATAAGAAAAAGAAAGTCATTTCTCTCCGCGTGTTGCTCATGCTCATCTTCATTACACTGACTGGCGGTGCATTGTGGTGGAAATGGGCTTCATCTCCTCCAGATCTAATTTCTACAACAACTGCATTTTCTGTGAACAGGGGTGAATCGGTTGAGAGCATCGCGAACAATCTTCAGAAAAATAACCTAATTCGGTCAAAAGCAGCATTTAAATTATGGGTCATGATACACAACTTATCAAAAAGTATGCAAGCAGGAGAATATCAAATTTCTCCAGCTTCGAATCTAAGTCAAATCGCATGGTCTTTAACTCACGGAATCGATGATATTCAGGTGACGCTTCTAGAAGGATGGAGGCGGGAGGAAATGGCAGATGAGCTGCAAAAAAAAATTGAGGAGAAAGGTGAAAACTTCTCAAGGGAAGAATTTCTTCAAGAGACAGAAGGACTGGAAGGATTCTTGTTTCCAGATACATACCATATTCCGAGGCTAGTACAGACTGGAGAGATTTCACAGCTTCTCCGAAAAACTTTTGACATAAAAGTAGATGAAGCAATGAGAGCCAGCATAGAGAATCAAGGCCTGACAGTAGACCAAGCAATAGTGATTGCCTCGATCGTAGAACGAGAAACTCGTGGCCAGATCGATCGTCCGATTGTTGCTGGAATTCTTATAAAACGTTGGCGAAGTGGCTGGCCGCTGCAAGCCGATGCAACCATACAATATATTCTTGGCTATCAAGTAAAGGAACATAGCTGGTGGAAAAAATCCCTAACACGTCAAGATCTTGAGATTGATTCCGCGTACAATACGTACACAAATGAAGGATTACCGCCGGCGCCGATTTGCAATCCATCGCTGGCTTCCATTAAAGCGGTTGCAAATCAAGAAGTCTCTGCCTATTGGTATTACATTTCAGATTTACAAGGAAATATGCACTATGCAAAAAATCTTCAGGAGCACAACGCCAATATTGCATCCTATCTTGGAAAATAGAGTATAAAAAAAAGCACAGATAGAATAGAATTGACAGGAAGAACCAATTGTGTTATAAATTAGGAAGCCTTTTAAAGAAGGCGTACTTTTGTACGTCTATTTTGTGATTTTTTTAACAAAATCATTTTATAATAAGAAGTGCTTTCTACGTTTTATATATCCACCATTTTTAAATAAGACGAAGGTCCAAAAAACCTGGGACAAACCCGGGTTTTTTCTGTTATATGTACGGATCGTCGTTACGAATATAAGGGACAGATTCTCTTATGAAGAAAAAAGACACTCAAACCCGACAATATTGGGGAATTGAAGAACGACAACTCCCGCAACTTGATCTCTTGGCTGTACAAAGAGAGTCATACGAATGGTTTACCACGGAAGGTATTAGAGATTCCTTACGAGTCATTTCGCCGATAGAGGATTTCACTGGTAAGAACTGGAAACTTGAGTTTGGAAACCACAACTTCGGAGAACCGAAACATACTCCCGAACAAGCAAAGGCAAAAGGTATTACCTACGAAATGCCATTAAAGGTTGAAGCGAAATTGACAAACTTGCAGACAGGGCAGACATCGGAACAGGAAGTATTCTTTGGAGATATTCCGAAAATGACTCAAACCGGAACATTTATTATTAATGGAATAGAACGGGCTGTTGTAAGTCAGCTTGTCCGATCTCCAGGAGTATTTTTCTCAGGTGAAGTGGATCCGTCAACAGGAAGAATGTTGTATAAAGCTGAGCTGCGACCCCTTCGAGGATCATGGTTAGAATTCCAAGTTACAAGAAATGACATCATTACCGTTAAAATCGATCGCCATAGAAAATTTCCTGTGACCGTGCTTTTACGAGGTATAGAAACGCTCACAGATGAAAATATCATGGAATATTTCGGAGATATCGATAAAGATCCAGTTCATCTGTATGTACAATCGACGCTTGATAAAGATTCCACCAAAACAAGAGAAGAAGCAATCATAGAAATCTACGAAAAAATGCGTCCGGGAGAACCTGCAGTTTTTGAAAATGCCCAACAATATCTTCATCAACTCTTTTTTGATTCAAGACGTTACGATTTGGCAAAAGTAGGACGATACAAATTGAATAAGCGACTGGGAATTAAAGTCCCGAATGATAATACTAACTTCGTACTGAAGAAAGAGGACATTATTGCAACTATTCGGTATCTGATTGGTCTACAGAATAGTCAGGGAAAGGTTGATGACATCGATCATCTTGCAAATCGTCGGGTACGCTGCGTTGGTGAATTAGTCGCAACAACGGCGTTCAGAATAGGATTACTGCGACTTGAACGCTCTATTCGTGAAAAAATGAGTTTAACAAAAGCTGAAGAAAAAATTACATCAGCGTCTCTAGTGAACGCACGCCCGATTATTGCGACAATATCTGAATTCTTTCGTAGAAATAGACTCTCTACAATTCTGGACCAGACGAATCCTTTGAGTGAAATTGACAACCTCAGGCGTCTTTCAGTCATGGGACCTGGCGGAGTCACCAGAGAAAGAGCCTCCTTCTCGATGCGGGACATCAACGCAAGTCAATACGCAAGAATATGTCCCATCAGATCTCCGGAAGGACCAAACATCGGATTAGTAAACTATATGGCCTTATATGCCAAAGTGAACGACTATGGATTTCTTGAAGCCCCATATAAAAAAGTTGAGAAGGTCGAGAAGAATGGAAAAATCAGAATGCGGATGAGTAACGAAGTGATCTATATCTCAGCTGATGATGAAGAAGACTTCTATATCACCCACGCCGAAGTTGAAACAGATTCGCAAGGATTCATTACTGAAGAATGGGTACCAGTTCGTTACAGAGGAGAATTTTTAGAAGCGCCTGTGGAACAAGTACAATTGGTTGATGTAGTATCCCGTCAAGTTGTGGGAACTTCGGCTTCTTTGATTCCATTCATTGCACACGACGAAGCAAACAGAGCATTAATGGGAACTCATATGCAATGTCAAGCGGTTCCGCTTCTACGACCAAGTTCTCCTGTTGTCGGGACTGGTATGGAAAAGGATGTCATTGAAGCGATGGAACGCTCCATAAGAGCTTTTCATGGGGGGATAGTTCAGAATGTAGATGCAAATCAGGTTGAAATAAGGGTAAACTCGAATGAACTCAGAGACATGAGACGTTCCGCAAAAGAGAACACAAGAGAATATTTATCAATAGACTCAAATAAAGAAATTTACCACATTCAAAAATTCACTCGTTCTGCTCAATCAACGTGTTACTCACAACGGCCATTGGTGAAAACAGGCCAGAGAATTCAGAAAGGGGATTTAATCATCGACGGCCCATGTTCCGATCAAGGTGAGCTAGCACTTGGGCAGAATTTGCTTATTGCCTACATGTCATTTGATGGACTTGGATACGAAGATGCCATCATAATCTCCGAACGTTTGGTAAGAGAAGATGTACTTACTTCAATTCATATAAATGAGTATGAAGCTCAGGTGATGGACACGAAGCTCGGTCCTGAAGAATTGACAAGAGATATCCCAAATGTCGGCGACACAGATCTCAGAAACTTGGGAGAAGATGGGATTGTCATCGTAGGATCAGAAGTTGGACCGAATGACATTTTAGTTGGGAAAATCGCACCAAAAGGTGAAACAGAACTGACAGCAGAAGAAAGACTTTTACGAGCAATTTTCGGAGAGAAAGCACGCGAAGTTCGCGATACTTCCCTTCGTATGCCACATGGAGAAGCTGGCACAATTATTGAAGTGAAGATTTTAGATCGAGATAAAGGAGATGAACTTGATCCTGGAGTCAATAAAAAAGTTATTGTACGAATAGCGCAGATTAGAAAAGTAACAGTGGGAGATAAGCTAGCCGGAAGGCATGGAAACAAAGGAGTGATTTCAAAGATCGTGCCTGAGGAAGACATGCCTTATCTGAAAGACGGAACACCAGTTGATATTATTATTTCCCCGCTCTCAGTTCTTGCACGTATGAATCTTGGACAGCTCCTGGAAGCACACTTGGGATGGGCAGGTATACGCCTTGGCTACAAAGTAGCGATACCGGTTTTTGAAAAAATCCCGGAAACGACGATCAATAAAGAACTAGAAAAAGCAAAGTTACCAATCTCCGGGAAAGTTCAGCTTCATGATGGAAGAACAGGAGAACCTTTTGAGGAAGAGACGGTTGTTGGCATTGGCTATATCCTCAAATTGATTCATATGATAGAAGATAAAACTCACGCCCGTTCAACCGGTCCATACTCGCTTGTCACTCAGCAGCCTCTAGGAGGAAAGGCTCAAATGGGAGGCCAGAGATTAGGAGAGATGGAAGTGTGGGCGCTTGAAGCTCATCGAGCAGCAACCACGTTACAAGAAATGTTAACTATTAAATCTGATGATGTCATCGGTAGAGCTAAAGCATTTGAAGCAATTGTCAAGGGAACGGAAATCCCCGAAGCCACAGTACCTGAATCATTTAAAGTGTTGGTTAAAGAGCTTCAAAGCCTCTGTCTTGAAGTAATCCCAACCGAAGCAGTCGAAGAAGATGTGTTAGAAATTCCCGAAGAGAATGGACAAATAATCAAAGACGAAGGAATTACAACTGCTGAACAAGCTCCGAAGGAGCCTGGAAAAGAACTGGTATCCGTTCCGGATACTCAAGTTGATTCACTACAACCAGCGGGTGAAGGTAAACAAGAAATAAATAAGAATCAAACCAGCAAACAAGAGGATCAAGAACAAAAAGACACGAAGAATAATCAGGCGAAGTAATACAAATGAAAAATATCGTTGACTTTAAAGGCCTGCAAATTAAACTTGCCTCTCCGGAGACCATTTCGTCATGGTCTCATGGAGAGATCACGAAACCGGAAACGATCAATTATAGAACCCTCAAACCCGAAAAAGACGGTTTGTTTTGTGAACGTATTTTTGGCCCGACAAAAGACTGGGAATGCTACTGCGGAAAATATAAACGCATTCGGTACAGAGGTATCATCTGTGATAAATGTGGCGTTGAAGTCACACAAAGTAGAGTCAGAAGAGAGCGAATGGGACATGTCAATCTCGCAGCTCCCGTCGCCCATGTCTGGTTCTTCAAGGGTACACCATCAAAACTCTCCTTGCTTCTTGACATATCTCCGAGAAACCTTGCTTCGGTGATCTATTTTGCTCAATATATCGTGCTCAATACTGACGAACAGAAACGGGAAGAAATTTTAAAAACCTTGGACGAAAAACTCAAAACCAAGAAGGAAGAATTAGAGGAAGACGCGAATGAAAACATCAAAAAGTCAAAGGAGAAAGCGGATAAAGATTTAGAGGACATCAAAAAGAAAGTGAAATCAACGGAACAGAAGGAACTGACTGTCCAAGAGAGGAAACTCAAAACCAAACAGGAAGTCGCCAGCATGAAAGAGGCGTTGCTCGGTGAACAACAGAATGCGGAAGAGGTATTTAAAACCGTTAAGGATATGGTCAGAAGAACAAAAGTAGGTGGCCTCTTGAGCGAAGATGAATACCTGAAACTTTCAGATTATGATGCCATCGGACATCTGGAAGTAGGGATGGGGGCCGAAGCGATCCTGAAACTTATAGGCTCAATCGAACTTGATAAATTAACCGCCCGATTGAGAGAACAGAGTCGCAAATTTACGGGACAACGCCAAGTAAAGGCGACGAAGCGCCTGCGAGTCATCACGGGACTCAAGAAAGCGGGAATCAGTCCGTTATGGATGATTCTTCGCATATTGCCCGTCATTCCACCGGACTTGCGACCGATGGTCCAATTGTCTGGAGGAAGATTTGCAACCAGCGATTTGAATGATCTCTACCGGAGGGTTATCAACAGAAACAATCGGTTAAAACACCTGATTGATCTTGGAGCGCCGGAAATTATTTTACGAAATGAAAAACGCATGTTGCAGGAGGCGGTTGATGCGCTCATCGACGCATCACAATCTCGAACAACCAGACGTCGCCGGGCAACCAGACAGCTTCGATCGCTTTCGGACATGCTCAGAGGAAAACAAGGCCGCTTCAGGCAGAATCTCTTAGGAAAACGTGCAGATTATTCCGGACGATCGGTGATCATCGTCGGGCCGGAACTCAATCTCAATCAATGTGGTCTTCCCAAAGAAATGGCGCTCGAGATGTTCAAACCCTACGTGCTCCGCGAGCTCATCATGAAAGGAATAGCCCCGAACGTAAAATCAGCCAAACATATCCTGGAGCGTCGCGCTCCGGAAGTCTATGACATACTGGAAAACATCACGAGCAATCACCCGGTGCTCCTGAATCGCGCCCCGACGCTCCATAAATTGGGAATTCAGGCATTCTTTCCCATCCTTGTCGAGGGGAATGCCATTCAAATCCATCCCTGCATCTGCGCCGGATTTAACGCCGATTTTGATGGTGACCAAATGGCGGTTCATATTCCTCTCGGAAAAGTTGCCAGGGAGGAAGCGGAGGCTCTCATGATGCCCAAGAAAAATCTTCTCAAACCGGCAGATGGTTCACCGATCACCATTCCGAACAAGGAAATGGCATTGGGGTGTTATTACTTAACGTCAATCGATAAACGGCTGGAAATTCCTCCGACGATTTTCGGCTCGGAGGAAGAAGCGATCTTAGCCCTCCAAACTGGTAAGTTAAAACTACGTCAGCGAGCCTATATCAGAATAGACGCGCAAGGGAAGAGCGATATCATAGAAACGACGGTCGGCAGAGTCATGTTTAATGCCCGGCTTCCCCAAGAATTCCGATTCATCAATACACCAATCACCCTGGGAGAAATCAAAGAATTGGTTCGAAGAGCAATTGCATCACTCAAGGAAAATGAAACAACCGAACTCATTGATAATCTTAAAAACATTGGTTTCAATGCGGCAACCCGTTCCGGACTCTCGATTGCTGTGTCGGATAATAAAATCATCCCTCAAAAGAATGAACTGATCGAAGCCGCAAACCAAAAGGCGGAAGAGGTTCAGGAAAATTACAAACAAGGGCTCATCACAGACGAAGAAAAGAAAAGACTTTCCAATGAGATCTGGATGGAAACCACAGAAGAAATTGCCGAGCGCACTTGGCAAAGCTTCGAGGACTCCAATGCGGTCAAGCTGAGCATCGATTCCGGAGGCACGCGTGCCAGCAAAGATCAAGTCAAACAGCTCGCGGCAATGCGCGGACTGGTCGTCGATCCGCTTGGCAAAATCGTCGAACTACCCACCAAATCCAACTTTCGTGAAGGTCTTTCGGTGTTTGAGTACGTGACCTCGGCCAGAGGATCAAGAAAGGGCTTGACCGACTCGGCGTTGAAAACCGCTGACGCAGGTTACCTCACACGCCGCCTTGTCGACGTCGCGCACGATGTCATCATTCGTGAACCGGATTGTCAAACAGATGAAAGCTTAACGCTCAAAGATGAAGGATCCCGATCCAGGGCTTTCTGGGTAAGAGTGCTGGGAAGGATTGCGGCCAAGAAAATTCTGAATCCCAAGACGAGAAAAACTTTGGTCAATAAAAATGAAATCATCGACGAAGAGAAGCTTGAAGAATTGAAGAATGCGAAAATTAATATCATCCAGGTGCGTTCTCCGCTCACGTGTGAGGCAAAGTTTGGGCTCTGTCAGCAATGTTATGGCTGGGATTTCTCAAGCAGAAAAATGGTTGAAATCGGAACTCCGGTCGGAGTCATCGCAGCGCAATCCATTGGAGAACCCGGTACCCAATTGACAATGCGGGTCAAACACACCGGTGGTATTGTCGGTCTTGACGTGACACAAGGTTTACCGAGGGTTGAAGAGTTATTCGAAGCTCGTACGGCAAAGATCGTCGCACCGATTAGTGAAATCGCGGGCCGGGTCTCAATCGAGGAAACAGCACAAGGCCATGAAGTGACGATCACAGCGACGGAAAAACCGGTCGAAGAGAAAAAACACCTCATTCCGATCACCAGCACAGTGAGAGTCAAAGATAAGGATTTAGTGGGTATCGGTGATCAACTGGCATCAGGAAGTCTGGATATTAAAGAAGTCCTGCGGATCAGGGGTTTGCGTGCCGCCCAGGAATATTTGGTCAGCGAAATCCAGTCGGTATACGAAAGCCAAGGAATTCCCATCAATGACCGTCATTTTGAAGTGATCATCCGCAAAATGAGCGGGAAAGGAAAGATAGAATCGGCAGGAGACACAAGCCTGTTGCCCGGTGAGCTCATCGACGTCGAACGCTATAAGGAAGAAAATGAGGCCGTTCTTGCCGAGGGCGGGGAACCGGCGACAGCGCAGATCGTCATCCTCGGCATTACCAGAGCCTCGCTCTATACAGAATCCTGGCTTTCCGCCGCCTCATTCCAAGAAACAACCAGTGTCTTGACCGAAGCGGCAATCCTCGGGAAAGTGGACCATCTCCTCGGACTCAAGGAAAACGTCATTATCGGAAGGCTCATCCCTGTTGAAACACAACGCGCCGAACCCATAGAACCACCAAAAGAATAGAGAAATTGCCGAAACTTGAGGAGTGTTAGAGGGGTGTGTTAAAATACGGTATCAAAATGGATACAGAACTTGTGTTAGACAAGTTCGTCTCGCGGCAGATGGGAGTAAAACGCATGCATCCATTGCACAAAGGAGGATAACTACCCGGGTAGTGAACCGTCTTGTGTGCAACGGCATCGCCGTTGTTTTTGTTTAGAAAGAGGAAAATCCTGCAAAGAAGCATATTCTGTAAGAAAGGGAAACTATGCCGACCATCAATCAACTCGTTCGCAAAGGTCGAAAAAAGCTTAAGAAAAAGATCAAAGCTACCGCCATGCGCCGATCATATAATGCCCGCGAGCGCAAGATGGTGGAGACCATAAATCCACAGAAGCGGGGCGTCTGTGTGGTGGTAAAAACCATGACGCCCAAAAAGCCGAACTCGGCGCTGAGAAAAGTTGCTCGGGTCAGATTAAGCAATAAACAGGAAATCACCGCCTATATTTCAGGCGAAGGCCACGAACTCGCAGAGCACTCCATCGTTCTGGTTCGCGGGGGAAGGGTCAAAGATCTTCCCGGTGTCAAATATCATGTAATCAGGGGAGTCTACGATTCCACGGGAGTTGAAAATCGCAAAAAAGGTCGCAGTAAATACGGAACCCGCAGTGGCGGAAAAGTCAGTCTACCGGGATCCGAGAAGCCGAAAGCGGCTGCGCCGGAAAGCAAAGAAACGCCAAGTAAAGTAGCCTAAGGAAGGTGGACCATGCCGAGAACCGGAAGGATAAGCCAAAGAGAAACCGAACCGGACCCGATATTTGCCAACCAATCGGTCACGAAACTCATCAATACCGTGATGCGCCAGGGGAAGAAAACAATTGCCCAGCGCCATGTCTACACGGCGCTGAAGCTGGTGAAGGATAAAACGGGAAAAGATCCATTGGAAGTATTTGAAGTTGCAGTTCGCAACGTCACTCCCCAAATGGAAGTTCGTTCCCGTCGGGTCGGCGGCGCAGCCTATCAAGTACCGGCGCCGATCAGAGGCAAAAGAAGTCTTTCACTCGCCATGCGCTGGCTGGTCAGGGGCGCGAAGGAGCGTTCAAACAAGGAATACCACACCTTTTCAGAGAAGCTCGCCGCCGAGTTGATTGACGCCGCGAATGGTGAAGGAGCGGCATTCCAAAGAAAAATAACCGCACACAAGATGGCAGATGCCAATAAGGCATTCGCCCATTTCCGCTGGTAGGTCAGTCCGCAGGTGACAGGCTTCACAGGGAAGATCGAAGTCTGTTTTTTTCCTGGGCAAGAAAGGCAGGGATCCAAACATGGCAGAGAAAAAAGAAACGCAACGGAAAGTCAGCATGGATAAGATCCGCAACATCGGGATCATTGCCCATATTGATGCCGGCAAAACCACCACCACGGAACGCATTCTCTACTACACCGGTAAAACCTACAAACTCGGGGACATTGATGAAGGCACCACCCAGATGGACTGGATGGAACAGGAAAAGGAGCGGGGCATCACCATTGTCTCGGCGGCCACCACCACTTTCTGGATACCGCAGTTTGAGCAGTCTTTGCTCTCCGGTCCGCATCGGATAAATATCATCGACACGCCCGGACACGTGGACTTCACCGCGGAAGTCGAGCGTTCGCTGCGCGTGCTTGACGGCGGGATCACGGTTCTTGATGCCGAAGAAGGAGTGCAATCCCAATCGGAGACGGTCTGGCACCAGGCGGACAAATACAAAGTACCGAGAATCTGTTTTGCCAACAAGATGGATAAACTCGGGGCGAATTTCGCAGGGACGGTCAAAGATATCGAAGAAAAGCTGGGTGCCCGCACCGCGGTCATGGTATACCCGATTGGCGTGGAATCAAACTTTAAGGGAGTGGTCTTACTGCTCGAGCGCCAAGCCATCGTCTGGGAGGGGGATGAAACGGGAGCCAAATACAAGATCCAGAATGTCCCTGACGACCTTAAAGATAAAACAGAGGCAGCACGCAACCTCTTGGTTGAAAGGATTGCGGAAACTGACGAGGGGCTTTTGGGGAAATACCTCAATGATGAAGAACCCTCAATTGAAGAATTAAAAAAAGCCTTGAGAGCCGCAACCATCCACAATAAGCTGGTGCCGGTCTACTGTGGTTCTTCGCTCCGCAACAAAGGGGTTCAACCGCTTCTCGATGCGGTGGTGGACTTTCTGCCGAGTCCCTTGGACGTGGCGGCCGTGACGGGAATCAATCCGAAAACGGGTGAAGAGGAGGTAAGAAAGCCGGATCCCAACCAGCCGTTCTCGGCGCTTGCCTTCAAAGTCCAAACGGATCCCCACGTCGGACGCTTGACGTACATTCGGGTGTATTCCGGGACCATCAACTCCGGCTCCTACGCGAACAATGTCACAAAAGATATCAAGGAACGGTTCGGCAGATTATTGCTCATGCACGCGAATCAGCGGGAAGAAGTTTCCGACGCTGTAGCGGGGGAAATCATCGCGGTGGTCGGTGCGGGCAAAACGACGACCGGCGACACCATCACGGATGAGAGCCCCCCCATCATCTTCGAGGGAATCGAGTTCACGGAACCGGTCATTTCCCTTGCCATAGAACCGAAAACCCGCCAGGATCAGGAACGCATGGGAATGGCACTCGCGCGTCTGTCAGAAGAAGATCCGACCTTCAAAATTAAGGTGAATCACGAAACCGGCCAGACGATCATCTCCGGCATGGGCGAACTGCATCTCGAGATCATCGTGGACAGAATGAAAAGGGAGTTTAAAGTGGAAGCCAATACGGGGAATCCCCAGGTTGCCTACAAAGAAACCATCAAAAAGATCGCGGAAGCGGAAGGCAAATACATCCGGCAGACCGGCGGCCGGGGACAATACGGTCACTGTTTCTTGCGCGTTGAGCCCAAAAATCGGGGCGAAGGCTTCGAATTCAAAAACGAAGTCGTCGGCGGTTCCATTCCCAGAGAATTCGTACCGGCGGTGGAAAAAGGCGTCAAAGAGGCGATGGAGAACGGCGTCATCGCCGGCTATCCCCTGGTGGATATGACTGTTGCGGTTTTCGACGGAACCTACCATGAAGTCGACTCCTCGGAGATCGCCTTTAAAATTGCCGGTTCTATGGCGCTCCAGGCTGCGGTCAAACTGGCTGATCCGGTGCTCTTGGAACCGATCATGAAGGTGGAAGTCACAACCCCTGAAGAGTTCATGGGAGAGGTCATCGGAGATCTCTCAAGCAAAAGAGCCCAAATCCTGGGAACGGTCCAGCGGGCAAAGGTACGCATCATCACCGCCCTTGTTCCCTTGGCAGAGCTCTCAAGATATGCTACAATACTCAGAAGCAAGACCCAGGGACGGGCGATTCCCTATATCGAACCCAGTCATTACGAAGAAGTCCCTGCGGGGATTGCGTTGACCGTGATCAGCGGGAGCAAGAAAGGCAAACCAGTTCCGGAGAAGAACGAAAGAAAATAAACAGGAAAAAAAGTATCATGGTTCTATTACTATTAATTAAGTAAATACGGAGGCTTCATGGCAGAAGAGAAGAAAAAATTTGAACGAACCAAGCCGCATGTGAACATCGGCACCATCGGTCACGTCGACCATGGCAAGACCACCTTGACTGCGGCCATTACCAAAACGCTTGCCAATGTGGCGGGAAATCCGACCAAGGGGATGGATTTCTACGACATCGATAATGCTCCGGAAGAAAAAGAGCGCGGCGTGACCATCAACATCACGCACGTCGAGTATGAAACGGAGAAGCGTCACTATGCCCACATCGACGCTCCGGGCCACGCCGATTATGTGAAAAACATGATCACCGGTGCCGCCCAGATGGACGGGGCGATCCTCGTGGTCGCCGCGACCGACGGTCCCATGCCCCAAACCAGGGAGCATATTCTGCTCGCCCGCCAGGTCAACGTTCCGGCTCTTGTGGTCTTCCTGAACAAGGTGGACGCCGTTGATGATCCGGAGTTGCTGGACCTGGTCGAGCTGGAAATCAGGGAGCTCCTGACCAAGTACGAGTATCCCGGCGACAAGATCCCCATCATCAGGGGGTCGGCGCTCAAGGCATATGAAGGAGACAAGGAAGCCCAAGCAAAAATCCTGGAACTGATGAAGGCGGTGGATGAACACATCCCCACGCCCAAACGGGACATCGAAAAACCGTTCCTCATGCCGATTGAGGATGTCTTCTCCATAAAAGGGAGGGGAACCGTCGTCACCGGCAGAATCGAACGCGGGAAAGTAAACGTCAACGAGGAAATCGAAATCGTCGGTCTCCGCGACACCAAGAAAACGGTAGTGACAGGAGTCGAGATGTTCAGAAAAACACTCGACGAAGGCCAGGCAGGAGACAACGTGGGCATCCTGGTGAGGGGAGTCGAGAAGGATGACGTCGAGCGAGGTCAGGTGCTCGCCAAGCCGGGGAGCGCCACTCCACATACGGAGTTCGACTCCGAGGTCTATATCCTGTCCAAAGAAGAAGGCGGACGGAAAAAGCCGTTCTTCTCTGGATATAAGCCCCAGTTCTACGTCCGCACCACCGACGTGACCGGTGAAATTAAATTGCCGGAAGGGGTGGAGATGGTCATGCCGGGCGACAACGCCAAGATGAACGTCAAACTCATCTCGCCGGTCGCCATGGAGCAGAACCTTCGTTTTGCCATCAGGGAAGGCGGCCAGACCATCGGGGCAGGAGTTATTACTAAAATTCTGGCTTAACAATTGAAACAAAGACCACGGGAAACCGTGGTTTGTTTATAGTATGCCGAAGGGCAGAATTCGCGTACGTTTAAAAAGCTACGATCATCGAGTCATTGATGAGGCGGCGGCCAAGATCCTGGAAACCGCACTCGCAACCGGAGCTCAGGTTGTGGGGCCGGTTCCGCTTCCCACAGACCGCAAGTTAATTACGGTCACCACAAGTCCGCATACGGATAAGGACGCCAGGGAACATTTTCAGATCTTGACGCACAAGCGCCTCATCGACATCGAAGAACCGACGAATAAGACGATTGACTCGCTCATGCATCTTGAGCTGCCTGCAGGTGTTGGGATTGAAATAAAAATGTAGGTGCGTCCGTCAAAACCAATCCGGATGAAGGAGGAAGTTTTGGACACTGGAACATAAATCTAAAGAGTAGAAAGAAAATTTCGGAATGGAAAGCCGATACAAGCGATCCCTCCGGATCGTTTTTTGTTGCTGAAGAAGAAAGAACCAAACAAACATGATTGACACGATTCTGGGAACCAAAATCGATATGGAGCAGACCTTTCTCAAGGACGGCAGCCGGGTCCCGCTGACCAGAATCCAAGCGGGTCCTTGCCTGGTAACGCAGGTCAAAACCATGGAAAAAGACGGCTACCAAGCCATCCAGCTGGGACTGGGGTACAAAAAGAGAAAGCGCCTGACGAAACCGCTCAGCGGGCATCTCAAAAAAGTATCCTGGCCGGAGATGAAAGACAACGATGCGCCGCGATCCTTGCGGGAAGTCAGGATGAACGAGGGGGAAGCCGAAGGGCTTGAGGTCGGAGAGGTGTTGACCGCCCAACGAGTCATCGCGCAGGGTGACATGGTCAATGTCACGGGAACCTCCAAAGGACGGGGCTTTACCGGAGTCATGAAGCGGTGGGGATTTAAGGGCGGACCCAAAACCCACGGACAATCGGATAGACCACGCTCCCCCGGATCGATAGGACAGACAACCACGCCTGGGCGCGTCTATAAAGGCAAAAAAATGGCCGGTCGCAGTGGTTCGAGTCGGGTCACTGTCCGTAATCTGATGGTTTTGAAAGTCACGGACAACGGAGAAGTGTGGATTAAAGGCCTGGTGCCTGGCGCCAGGAATGGTCTGGTTCGGATCACGAAAGTGGGTACGGGAAAGTTTGTAGGCTTATTTGAACCGGGGAAAAAGGAAGAAGAAAAACCAAAGAAGGAATCGGAGCTTGTCCAGGAGGCTCAAACGGAAAAGGGCAAAGCAGTGAAGCAACAGATCAAGAAAGAAGAGAAGGAGTAGTTCGATGCAGGTACAAGTCGTAGATACCAAAGGCAAATCGATCGGGAAGCTCAACCTACCCGATGAGATCTATGCGCACAACGCCGACCGGATGCTCCTGGCTCAAGCGGCACGCGTCTATCTTGCCAACCGCCGTCAGGGAAACGCCAAAGTCAAATCCCGCGGCGAAGTTCGGGGATCAGGGAAAAAAATCTGGAGGCAGAAAGGGACAGGCCGGGCCCGTCACGGCGATCGCTACGCGCCGATCTTTGTTGGAGGAGGAGTCGCCCATGGTCCCAGGGGAAACCAACACGTCAAACGCAAAATGTCCAGAGCCATGAAGCGGAAAGCCCTGTTTGCTTCCTTGAGTTTGAAGGTAAAAACAGGGAAGCTTTTGGTCGTCGACGGACTGGAGAAACTCTCGCCCAAAACAAAAGTTATGAGCCAGGCAATCGAAGCCATCACCAAAGGGGAGAGGGAAAACCTGGCAATCATTTTGAGTCAAAACGCCGACTTGGTGAAGCGCAGCGCCCGCAATCTGTCGGGTGTGAGCTTGCTTTCTGCGACCAAACTCAACGCCTACGAAATATTGGATACCCAGACCATCCTGATGATGAAAGACGCGGCCAAGACCATCGAGGAAACCTTTCTCACCAAAAGGAGCATCAAGCAGGAAGCTTCTCCCCCGAAGCCGAAGCGGGAGATTAAGAAGAAAAAAGCCAAAACCAAACCGAAAATAGTAACCGGGAAAACCAAGGAGAAAAACAAATAATGTGGGGAGCCATATTAAAGCGGCCGCTCATAACGGAAAAATCCATGGCGCAAACCGCCGCCAATCGCTACAGCTTTGAAGTGGAGCGGTCCGCCTCGAAAGGGCAGATCAGGGAAGCGGTCGAGAAAACCTTTGCGGTCGATGTGCTCTCGGTACAAACGATCAAGATTGCCGGAAAAAAACGCCGTACCGGAAGAATGCGCCGCCTCGTCGAAAAACCCGCCGGGAAAAAAGCATTTGTGACCATCAAAGAGGGTCAGAAAATAGATATCGTTGAGAAACAAACCTAAACTATGACAATGCGCACCAGAGTTCCAACCAGTCCGGGAGTCAGGCACCGCCGGGACGTCGATACGAGGGGCATCATCACCAAGGGGAAACCGGAAAAATACTTATTGAGAGGCGTCGTCAAAAAAACCGGAGGCAGAAATGCACAGGGCAGGATTTCCGTGCGCCACCAGGGCGGCGGGGAAAAGCAGATGCTGCGGGAAATCGATTTTAAGCGCAGCAAACACGGCATTCCCGCGAAAGTGATGGCCATCGAATACGATCCCATTCGCCGTGCCAACATCGCCCTTCTCTATTATGCCGACGGAGAAAAGCGCTACATCATCGCGCCGCTTGGAGTCAACGTCGGAGAATCGCTTATTTCCGGCAAGGAAGCGGATGTGAAATCGGGGAATGCCTTGCCGCTCGCGGATATACCGGTTGGCACCCCGATACACAACGTCGAGTTGAGACCGGGAAAGGGAGGCCAGCTGGCCCGCGGTGCAGGAACGGCGGCAACCATCCAATCAAAAGAGGGTCAATACGCCGCGGTGCAGTTGCCGAGCAAGGAAATCAGGCTCATCGATATGCGCTGTCTCGCAACCGTGGGGCAAGTCGGGAATCCGGAGTGGAAGGCTGTGAGCCTCGGAAAGGCCGGGCGCAAACGCCATATGGGCATTCGTCCGTCGGTTCGGGGAGTCGCGATGCATCCGGGAGCCCATCCGCACGGCGGAGGCGAGGGGCGCTCGGGAATCGGCATGCCCTCTCCCAAGACGCCATGGGGCAAACCGACGCTGGGGAAGAAAACGCGCCACAAGCGGAAGTATTCGAATCGGTTCATTATCAAAGATCGAAGGATTCACTAACGAAGGAGGAGCATGTCAAGAAGCAGTAAAAAAGGACCATACGTTGACGAAAAACTCTTAAAAAAGATTGAGAAACAAAAAGCTATGGGCAGGAAGGAGCCGATCAAAACCTGGGCGCGCGGCAGCCAAATTCCTCCGGAATTTGTCGGGAATACCTTTCTCATCCATAACGGAAAAATCTTTAAAGAAGTCTACATCACGGAAGCCATGGTCGGCCATCGTCTTGGGGAGTTATCACCCACTCGCACGTTTCATGGACACGGAAAGATGGTCAAGAGACTGATGACAAAGACATGACAAGGAGAAATAAAGAGTAAAGAATAAATGAAAAGTCTGAAGAAACTCACCACGTAGTCCTTATTTCTTATTTTTATGCTCATAAAAGCGGAACAAAAATACATCAGGATGAGCCCGAGGAAAGTGCGCTTGGTCGTCGATGCCATCCGCGGTCTGAAGCCGAAAGAAGCCTTGGATCAGCTCATGTTCATGCACAAGCGTGCGGCAGTGCCGGTCGGGAAGACCATCAAACAGGCAATGGCCAACGCGGTGAAGAACTTGAATATTGAAGAAGAGAGTTTGGTTTTCAAGAGCATCGAAGTCGGAGAAGGCCCGACGTTCAAACGCTGGAATGCGGTGAGCCGGGGCCGTGCCCACCAGATCCTCAAGCGCACATCGCATATCAAAGTAATTCTCAATTCTGAAGCACCAAAAGAGATACAAGAGGTGGATAAGCCAAGAAAAGTAACAAAGCCGGAGAGGAAAAGAGCCTCGGTGGAAAGCACAAAGCGTCATTCTGCACGGAAACGGACAACGAAATGATCGATAGTAAAAATAACGCTTGTTCTTCGAGCACGCGTAGCGCGCAGAAGAACACATTTGAAAGGAAAGGGGAATACTTAGGGGAAAACCTTGGTTGTCCCCTTAGCTAAAGACTATGGGCCAAAAAGTAAATCCATTCGGATTCCGGCTGGGAACCATCTATACATGGCGTTCGCGCTGGTTTGCGGATAAAGCGAGCTACGCGAAGCAGGTGCTGGAAGATGTCAAACTGCGACGGTTTCTGATGGAAAAATTAAAGCTCGCCGGCATTACCAAAGTCGAAATCGAACGTTCGATCAATTCCATACGGATTATCTTAAACGTTTCCCGTCCGGGAGTGGTCATCGGCAGGGGAGGGTCAGCCCTGGATCAGCTCAAGAAAGAAATCATGCGGCTTCTCTCGATTAACCCCAATGATCCGAAGAGCCCGAAATTGATCATCGACGACATCGTAGAAGTGAAAAATCCGGAATTGCAGGCAAGGTTGGTCGCTCAACGGATCGCCGAACAACTCGAAAAACGGTATCCGCACCGGCGCGCCGTGTCACAAGCGCAGGATCGGGTGATGAGCTCCGGAGCCAAGGGAGTAAAGATTCTTCTTTCAGGGAGGATAGGCGGAGCGGAAATCGGTCGCAGGGAAAAATACGCCAGAGGCTCGATCCCATCCCAAACGCTGCGGGCCGACATTGACTATGCCCAAGTTCCTGCACTCACCAAATCAGGATACGTCGGGATCAAAGTCTGGATTTATCGGGGAGAAATGCAGACCATCGAATAACCGCAAGAGGGGGAAAAAAGAGGAAATATGTTACAGCCAAAAAAAAGAAAATATCGCAAGGATTTCCGGGGGACCCGCAGGGGCAAGTCCTCAAACGCCACCAATGTCGATTTCGGAGATTTCGGAATTAAAAGTTTGGGGGTCGGCTGGGTAACCGCGCGTCAGATCGAAGCCGCCCGTCGTGTCCTCAGCCACCATACAAAAAGAACGGGAAAAGTCTGGATCCGCATCTTTCCGGATAAGCCGATTACCCATAAAGCGGCGGGTTCCAAAATGGGCTCGGGAAAGGGAGATATCGAACAATATGTTGCCGTGGTCCGGCCGGGGAGGATCCTCTTTGAATTGGGAGGGGTCAGTGAAACCCTTGCCAAGGATGCCTTTCGTGTAGTCGGACATAAACTACCGGTGAGAACCAAATTTGTGAAACGCGACTAACCAAAGAGGATAAGAAATGAAAAAAAATGACAGACAGAAACTTGCCGTGTTGAAGATCGAAGAACTGGAAAAGAAGCTCATGGAAGAGCGTCAAGGATTACTCAAGCTCAAAATGGAGAAGGAAACCGGGAAACTCAAAGATCTGCATGCCTACGCAAAAAAGAGAAAAGATATCGCCCGAATCCGGACGCTGATCGGAGAAAAACAATACGCGCAGAAGAAAGGAGTGCAATGAAAACCTTAACCGGCATCGTCGTCAGTAAAAAATTGAAAAGTACGGTAACCGTGAAAGTCGAGCGCCAGTGGCGCCATCCGATGTACGGGAAAATTGTGAGAAAAAGCAAGAAATATTTGGTGCACGATGAAATGGGAGTGGGCCTTGAGGATCGTGTACGCATCATGGAAACTCGCCCGACAAGCAAGCGCAAGCGCTTTAAAGTGGTGGAAAAGCTGGAAAAAGGAAAGAGAGTAGAGGACAAAGGAGAAGGAGTGAAATGATTCAGACGCGTTCGGTGCTCAAACCGGCCGATAACACGGGAGCCAAGCTGTTGCGAGTGCTCCTGGTCCATGGCGGGTCCAAAAGAAAATACGGCTATGTGAGCGACATCGTCTCGGCATCAGTCATCGACGCTGATCCGCAGGGCCAAGTGAGAAAAGGCGAAAAAGTGAAAGCGGTCATCGTGCGCACCAAGAAAGAGTTCCATCGCAAAGACGGTTCCTATATTCGGTTCGACGAGAACGCCGCCGTCATCATCGACGCGATTGCGACCAAAAACCCCCGCGGAACCAGAATTTTCGGTCCGATTGCCAGGGAGGTCAAAGAAGCCGGATTTGCCAAAATCGCCTCGCTTGCCGAGGAAGTTCTCTGAGAAACGCTGAAAAGGGCCGGCCGCTCGTCGGTAGCCTAGGGAAAAAAATATGAAACTGAAATCGGGAGATACGGTCAAAGTCACAGCCGGAAAGGACAAAGGTCATACCGGAAAAGTGAAAAAGGTGTTCCCTAAAAAGCAAAAAGTGCTCGTGGACGGTGCCAATAAATACAAAAAGCATATGAAGCCGCAGGGCGAAAGAAAGCCGGGAGGGATCGTCGAGATGGAAAGGCCGCTGCCGGTAGGAAACGTCGCGATCATTTGCCCGACCTGCAAGCAGGTCACTCGTGTGGGATGGCGGAGGAACCAATCCGGGACCAAAGAAAGATTTTGCAAAAAGTGCAAAGCCAAGCTTTAAAACGGTAAAGGAAAGAGGGAAAAAACATGAATACCATTCAGAAAAAATATAACGAAGAGGTGCGGGAAGTTCTCAAAAAGGAATTAAAGCTCACCAATGATCTGGCCGTACCCAAGTTGGTGAAAATCATTCTCAATACCAGCATCAGTCAGGAACAGGGGAGGCAGGAAGCCTTACAAAACATGGCGGATCAAATGGCGGCGGTGACCGGTCAACGGCCGGTGATTACCCAAGCCAAGAAATCAATCGCGGCATTCAAGTTGAGGGCTGGCGATCCCATCGGAGTCATGGTCACCCTGCGGTCCGGAAAGATGTACGATTTTTATGAAAGGCTGGTCTCGCTGACCCTTCCCCGGGTCAAGGACTTTCAAGGGACCAAAAGGAATGCGTTCGACGGCAGGGGAAATTATTCGCTCGGTTTGACGGAGCAGCTCATATTTCCAGAGGTAAATTATGATAAAATCGACAAAGTCCGCGGACTGCAGGTCACTTTTGTTACCACGGCCGGGGAAGACAAGAAAGCCTTAAGGCTGCTCGAATTATTGGGCATGCCGTTTGAAAAGGAGCAGGAGCAGAATGGCTAAGCTTTCAAAAATCATCAAGGACCGCAACAAACCAAAATATACGTCGAGAAAACACAACCGCTGCCAGCTCTGTGGCAGGCCCAGGGCGTTCATCCGCCAGTTTGGTCTCTGCCGCTTGTGTTTCCGGGAGCTCGCGCATAAGGGAGAACTACCCGGTGTAACCAAAGCCAGCTGGTAATGAAATGAAAAATGCAAAATTTAAAATGCAAAATGATTGAATAAACAATTCTTATTTTAACTTTGAATTCTGAATATTAAATTTACAACTTTTATATTTAACTTTGAATTTTTAATTTTTAACTTTAAATTTGTATGACCGATCCGATCGCAGACTTAGCAACCAGAATCAGAAACGCCTACTTGACGAGCGGCAGCGAGGTTGAAATCCCCCATTCCAAAATCAAAGAAGCGTTGGCAGGAATCCTCGTCAAACAGGGCTTTGTCAAAGACATGCGGGTTGAAAAAACCAAGCCCCAGGCAAAGCTGATTATCACGCTCAAGTATCTTGGAAAGATTCCGGCTGTCGAGGGTATTGAGCGCATCTCAACGCCGGGAAGACGGGTCTATACGACTTCCAAAAAAACACCCCGCACTCTCGAAGGGTTAGGCAGCACGATCATCTCAACCAACCAAGGGATCATGACGGATAAAGAAGCAAGAAAAAAGAATCTCGGAGGAGAAATACTCTTAAAAGTCTGGTAGCAAAGACTTGTCAGGAAAAAATAGACAAGTCGCGGGACGTAAAGAAAGAGGGAGATATGTCAAGAATCGGCAGGCAACCAATCGCAATTCCGGAAGGGGTAACAGTCTCTCAGGCTGAGGGGAAGATCGTGGTCAAAGGACCGAAAGGGGAATTATCGTTTGCTCTTTTCCCGGAACTCAAAGTGAACCTGGAAGGCAGTGAGATTCGTTTGCAAAGGCGCGTTGACAAAGCGAGCGCCCTGCATGGCCTGATGCGGGCCTTGCTCATGAACGCCGTCATCGGTGTCACGCAGGGTTTCGAGAAACACCTGGAACTTGTCGGGACCGGCTATCGGGTCAAAAAAGAAGGCGAAAAACTATCCTTGAGTCTTGGATTTTCGCATCCGGTGATTGTCACGCCCGAAATAGGCATCTCCTTGGATGTCGAAGAGCAGAAAGAAATCATCGTCAAAGGAATCGATAAGTACCAAGTCGGGCAAATGGCGGCCAACATCCGTAAGCTCCGTAAGCCCGAACCCTACAAAGGGAAAGGAATTCGCTACAAAGACGAGATAGTCAAATTGAAGCCGGGCAAGGCCGCCAAAGTCGGCGCTGCTCAATCGGAGTCATAATGAAATACCAAAGTTTGGCAAAAACAAGAAGGGCGATGCGTGTTCGCGCAAAAATCCGTGAAACGGCCAACCGGCCCCGTCTGTCGGTTTTTCGTTCCGGGAAATTTACCTATGCCCAGATCATCAGCGATGAAAAAGGGATCACCTTGGTCTCGGTCAGCGAAAAAGAACTCAAAGCGTCCAAGGTCAGCAACTCTGTGAACAAGCCGGCCGGCAAAGCAAAACTGACCACCGAGAAGAGCCCGGCGGCCGCGGTGCAAGCGGGAAAAACCCAGCGCGCGCTGGCTCTCGGCGCCTTGCTCGCCAAAAAGGCGGCGGAGAAGGGAATCAAGGAAGTTTCCTTTGATCGCGGCCACTATCGGTATCACGGCAGGATTAAAGCCCTCGCCGATTCGGCAAGGCAGGGAGGACTTATTTTCTAGAGAGAAAGGAAAAATGATGCAAAGCAGCGGATTTCAGATGAATCAGTTCGGACGTCGGCACCACCAGCAAAGGCAGGAAACCGATGAATTTGAAGAGAAAGTCGTCCAAGTCAACCGGGTGTCAAAAAAGACCAAAGGCGGGAATCGGATGAGCTTCTCCGCGCTCTTGGTGGTGGGTGACAGAAAAGGACGGGTGGGCGTCGGACTCGGAAAAGCGCCGGATACCTTGTCCGCCATCAAAAAAGGCGCACGTCGCGCCCGCAAGCATTTGATCAAGGTTCCCATGCGTAACAACACCATTCCCTTTCCGATTGTGATCAAACGCGGAGCCGCGCAAGTGCTCTTAAAGCCGGCGCCTCCCGGAACAGGGGTCATCGCCGGCGGTGCGGTGCGCGCCGTCGTCGAAGCCGCGGGAATTCGCGACATTGTCGCGAAAATCTTGGGATCGTCCAATAAGGCATCCAATGTGTACGCGACCTTCGCCGGCCTGCAGCGGATCAAACGCATCGCAACGAAAATCTTCGGGCCTGACGGATCCGCCCGCAGAGAGTCTGGATCGGGTGAGGTCCAAAAGCCGAGTCAGCCAGTCCGCCCTGAGAAACAGGAACCCCCGGGAAAAGCCGTCTCAAAGCAAACGCTCGGGAAAAAGGCAAAAAAATAACAGGGTAATCATTAAACTAGAGGAAAGGAGAAAGCAATGGAACTCAAGAGCAGACCAAAAACCACGACAACGAAAAATAAGCGTGTCGGCCGCGGCTACGGATCGGGAAAAGGCGGGCACACGTCCGGCCGGGGCACCAAAGGCCAGAATGCGCGTACCAAAGTAGCCATATGGTTTGAAGGCGGCCAGCTTGCCCTCATCCGCAGGCTCCCCAAGACGCGCGGCAAAGGCAGATTTAAGCCGCTCAAGCCCTCTCCCGTGATCATTAATCTCAAAGACCTCAAAGCCTTTCCCAAAGGCGCGCTTGTGGACCTGGAGAGCCTGGTAAAAGCCGGGGTTGTTCGTAGGGAAGAAGCCCAGCTTTTCGGCGTCAAGCTGTTGGGAGACGGGGACGTCAAACAGGCGCTGACCGTCAAAGTTCCGGTGTCCAAGCATGCCAAGGAAAAAATAACCAAAGCAGGAGGAAAACTTGAATAGGATTATCGAACCTCTCGTTCGCGCCTGGAAAACGCCGGAATTGCGGCGGCGCATCCTCTTCACGATTCTCATGTTGGCGGTGTTTCGCTTGTTTGCCCATATTCCGGTACCGGCGGTGGATATTCGCAAACTGCGCGACCTCTTTGCCCAGAACGAACTCCTGAGTCTCTTGGATATTTTCTCCGGAGGAACGCTCGCCAATTTTTCGGTGATGGCGTTGGGATTGAACCCCTATATCAACGCCTCCATTATCTTCCAACTCTTAACCATGATCATTCCCCGCCTGGAAGAACTTTCAAAAGAAGGAGAATCGGGCAGGGAGCTCATCAATCAATACACGCGCATCCTCACCGTTCCCCTCTCGATTCTCCAGGCATTCGGCATGTATATGCTCCTGCGAAATCAAAGCATCATTGAATCGTTGGGTCCCCTGCCGCTCATCGGGCTGGTCATTACCATGGCAACCGGGACCATGGTGCTTATGTGGTTCGGAGAGTTGATTACAGAATACGGCATCGGCAACGGCATCTCCATGCTCATTTTCGCCGGCATCATCGGCAGGCTTCCCATATCGCTCGTGCAGACAGCCGCCATTTCCCAGAACACCAACGTCTTTAACCTCTCGACCTTTGCAGCCATCGCGATCATTGTCATCGCCGGCATCGTCTTCATCAACGAGGCGGTGCGCAAAGTCACGGTTCAATACGCGAAACGCATCCGCGGCAGCCGGATGTACGGCGGCCAGACGACCCATTTGCCGTTGCGGGTAAACCAAGCGGGCGTCATCCCGATCATCTTCGCGGTATCCCTGGTCCTTCTCCCGTCCATGCTGGGCAGGTTTTTGGCTGTCGTCCCCAACCCGACGGTATCAAGGATCGCCGGCTTTGCCTCAACCGTGTTCACGCCCGGCAGTGCTCTCTATAACCTGGTTTATTTCTTCCTGGTCATTGGCTTTACCTACTTCTACACGGCTGTGGTCTTTAATCCCGTAAAAATTTCCGATGACATCAAACAGTACGGCGGATTTGTCCCCGGGATCCGGCCCGGAAAGCCGACGGCCGATTACTTAAACTATATTTTGACCAGGATCACCACCGCGGGCGCCCTGTTTTTGGGATTGATCGCCGTGCTTCCCTCAGTGGTGCAGGGATTGACCAACGTCATCACCCTGACGATCGGCGGCACCGGGATCTTGATCGTGGTTTCGGTGGTTCTCGAGACGACCAAACAGCTTGAAGCCATGTTGGTCATGCGCAGTTATGAAGGATTTCTGGAGCGTTAGCAAAGGAGTGCAATGAATATTGTTTTTTACGGACCGGAAGGCTCGGGAAAAGGCACCCAGGCAAGCCTGCTCGCCAAGGAGTTGAAGATTCCCCATCTGGTTTCCGGGGATCTGGTTCGCAAATATGCCGGGGAGGATAAAGGCATCATGGGGGAGGTCTGTCGGGAGGCGCTCTTCAAAGGGCATTACGTGGCCGATTCCGAGATGTACGTGCTCTGGAAACAGCGCTTCAAAGAGCAGGATGCCTCCGAAGGCTGGGTGTTGGATGGCTTTCCCAGAAACCTCACCCAAGCGCAATTTTTAGCCCGCAAGGTGGAAAAGTATAGTCACCCGCTGGATGCCGTGTTTTTCCTCGATGTGACGCAGGAAGAATCCATGCGCCGCCTCCTCAAGAGAGGCAGGAAAAGTCCGGACGGCAGCCTGCATGATTCGCCGCAACGGATCAAAGAGCGCCTGCGCCGCTACAACGCCGGGCAGAAGGCAGTGCTCCGCTACTATGAAAAACGCGGACTTCTGGTCCATATCGACGGGCAGCGCCCGGTTGCGGCTGTTCACCTCGATATCATGCGCAAACTGGAGGCGAGGGGTAAACAAAAAAAGTGACCAAGAACGTTAACAAAGATTCACAAAAGCAGCCGCTGATGCTTGAGGGCGGAAGGATTCTCAGTGGAATACGGCAGGCACTTGCCGATGCCGTGCGTCCCGGAACGGCGCTCATCGAACTTGAGGATCTCGCGCGCGCTCTGATCGCAAAGGCCGGCGCAAAACCCTCTTTCACCATGGTACCGGGATACGAGTACGCGACCTGCCTGTCGGTCAATGACGGCGTGGTGCACGGCATTCCTACCGGCAGAAAGCTCATGACAGGTGATCTGGTAAGTATCGACATCGGGGTGTATTTCAAAGGCTACCATACCGACACGGCGACCACGGTGATCGCCGGCAAAGGAAGAAGCATTGACCGTCTATTCGTACAAACCGGACAACGGGCGCTCTCCAAAGCGATCAACCAAGCCCGTGCCGGAAAACGCGTCGGAGATATTTCCTTTGCCATTCAACAAGAAGTGGAAACGGCGGGGTATAGCTGTGTCCGATCGCTCTCCGGCCACGGGATCGGCAGGGAGTTGCATGAGGAACCGGCCGTTCCCTGTCTGCTCTTTGAGGAAGTGGAAAAAACACCGCTCTTGCAAACCGGACAGGCCTTGGCGATTGAAGTTATCTATACCATGGGAGGCCACGAATTGACATTGCAGGATGACGGTTGGACGCTGACCACGTCCGACGCAAGTCAGGCCGGGCTGTTTGAAAAAACAGTCATGATTACTGAAGGAAGCCCATTGATCATTACCAAGTAAACTTATCTTACTCTAATTTGCAACTAGAAATAGCGTGCAATGCTCCAAAACACCAGATGTGCGCCTGCCCGCCTTTGGAGGGGTATGGCTGAGTAAGCCTATGAAGCGCACATTCTGGTGTGAAAGGGGTATAAGTCAAATGAACAAAGAAAGGAGAACGACACAAACATCTGGGGTAAAAGCCGCGTTTGTGATAAAATAACTCGTCTTGATAGTATGCCCACGAGCAGGGAAAAGATTGAAGTAGAAGGTACCGTTACGCAGGCGCTGCCGAACACGATGTTTCGTGTCAAGGTTGATGAGAATGCGCCGGAAGACTGGCAGGGAAAAGAACTTCTCTGCACCCTTTCCGGAAAAATGAGGCTGTATCGGATCCGCGTCATGCCGGGCGATCGGGCCAAAGTTGAGGTCACGCCCTACGATCTGAAGCGCGGCAGGATCATTTTTCGCTATAAGTAAAAGGAATTTGAATAATGAAAGTAAAGGCCAGTATAAAAAAAAGATGCAATAAGTGTAAAATCGTGCGCCGGCACGGAAAGCTCTATGTGGTTTGCGATAATCCGCGCCACAAACAGCGCCAAGGATAAGCCAAATTAAAAATGAAAAATGAAAAATTTAAAATGATGAATAACTTTGAACTTTTGACTCTTGAATTTTATAACGTTAAATTTTTAACTTCAAAATTTTAATTTGACCGAAGGAAATATGCCACGCATCGCAGGAATAGACATACCGGAACAAAAACGCATCGAAGCGGCGTTGACCTACATCTATGGCGTCGGGAAGCATAACGTCAGAGATATTCTCACAGAATCCGGCGTCGACGCGAACCGGCGCGCCAAGGATCTTACTGCCGATGAGACGTCTCGCCTGCAGAGATGTATCGATAAGATCAATACCGAAGGCAATTTGCGCAAGCAGGTCCGCGAGAATATCGAACGCTTAAAACGGATCGGCGCCTATCGCGGCATGCGCCACGCAAACGGCTTGCCGACGCGCGGACAGCGGACGCGCACCAACGCCAGGACCAATCGGGGTAAAAGAAAAACCGTCGGTGCGCTCAAGAAGGATCTTCGTACACGGATGGAGCCGGATCAGAAAGTCGCGGAAAAAGAGAAAGAGGAGAGTAGCAAGTAGCGGAGGAGAAATGGCAGAGAAAGTAAAAACAGAAACCAAGAGTGTCAAAAAGTCGGTGCAGAATGTGACGAAGGGGAAAATGTTCATAACGGCGACCTTCAACAATACCATCGCCACCTTCACCGATCTCGAAGGGAATGCCATCTGTTGGAGTTCAACCGGCAGGGTCGGATTTTCAGGTTCAAAAAAATCAACGCCCTACGCGGCGACGCAGGCAATCTCGAAAGTGATCGAAGAATCAAAAATGAGGGGAGCCCGTGAATTGGAAGTCTATATCAAAGGACCCGGCCCGGGCAGGGATGCCGCGTTGCGGGTCTTGCGCGCATCGGGGATGAAAATAAGCCTGATCGCCGATGTCACACCGATTCCGCATAACGGTGCGCGGCCGCGCAAAAAGAAACACAACCGATGAAAAATATTGAGAATGTAAAATGAAAAATTCAAAAATCTCAGATCATAGCCATTATAATTTTAAATTTGTCATTTGTAATTTTAAATTTATCATTTGTCATTTGTAATTTATAATTTGTCATTTGTAATCTATGTCACGCTACACGGGACCGAAAAATAAAAAAGCTCGACGCATCGGAAAAGATCTGGAGTTGACGACCAGTTCTCAGAAGCTCTTGCGCCGATTGGGCATTCCCCCCGGTCAGCACGGCCGTCGCGGAAGAAGAAGAATTTCGGATTACGGAAAGCAGCTTTTGGAAAAACAGCGTGTCAAGTGGACCTACGGAGTGCAGGAACGTCAATTTCGCAGGTATTTTCAAAACGCGCTCAAAAAGAAAGGTCAGACGGGCGAAGAGCTTCTGCGCACGCTCGAACGCCGCTTGGACAATGTCGTCTATCGCTTGGCGCTGACACCCACCCGGAACATGGCTCGCCAACTTGTGAGCCATGGCCACGTTCGGGTTGACGGGAAGAAAGTCTCGATTCCGTCATATGCGACCAAACCCGGCAACGTCATTTCCCTCTCCGATAAGGCATTGAAGATCCCGCAGACCGAAGCGCTTGCCAAAGAAAAAAAACCGGATATTCCTGCCTGGTTATCCCGGAAAGCCGCGGTCGGAAAAATTGAGCGTCTTCCGGTACGGGAAGACATGGACGCCGACATCAACGAACAGTACATCGTCGAAGTCTATTCAAGATAACAACAATGATCTTTGTTCTTTGATCTTTGACCATTAAACATTGAATCTTAAACATTACTCATTAATTGTTAAAGGAGTCACATGTTTTCACCCACATTTGCCGTAACGCCGAGTAAGGAAGAAGCGGACAGCGCCACGTATGTCATCGAACCGCTGGAGAAAGGATACGGGCACACCTTGGGGAATGCCCTGCGCCGGATCATGCTCAATAGCCTTCCCGGAGCCGCCATCACCCAGGTCAAGATAAAGGGAATACGGCATCAGTTCACGACCTTGAAGGGCATGAGCGAAGACATCGTCGAGTTCATTCTCAATCTCAAGCGCATCCGTATTCGCTATGAGGGAGACGAACCGCAGACGCTGCACCTCACGGCCCAGGGTCCGGGAGAAGTCAAAGCCTCGCAAATTAAAGCTCCGCCGGTCGTGACCATTATCAACAAACAGCTCGTCTTGGGGACCCTTTCCGAAAAAAAAACGAGCCTGGAAGCGGAAATGACGGTCGAGCGCGGAGTTGGCTACTCATCGGTAGAAGGACGGAAAAGCGATCAGCTCGGGGTGATCCCCATCGATGCGCTCTTCACGCCAATGCGGATGGTTGCCTATCGGGTGGAAACCACGCGTGTCGGCAGAAAGACGGATCTTGATCGTCTCATTATGGAAGTAAAAACCGACGGCACGATCAAACCCAAGGAAGCGCTCACGCAGACGGCAAAACTCTTGAGTGCCTATTTCAAACAGGTCTATGAGCCGAAAGTCGCGAAGGTTGAAAAGCATGAAGAGGAAAGCTTCATGTCCGGTGAGACGTACAAGCTGACGGTAGAAGAGCTTGATCTTCCGACTCGCATCGCCAACGCCCTGCGTAAAGGCGGATATAAAACCGTTCTGGATTTGACCAAAGCGGCGGAATCTGAGGTAGCCAAGGTCAAAAACCTCGGTGAAAAGTCCGTTGGCCTGGTGAAAAAGGCGCTCAAGAAAAAAGAAGTAGGATTCAAAGAGTAAAAGAAAAAACCAAAGAACAAAGACCAGAGACCAAGGATCAAAGATTACTGTTCATTGATTATTGATTATTGTTCACTATTGTCGATTTCTTAAATCCTATAACCTATAAGCTATAACCTATTCCTATGCGTCACAAAATCAAAGGCAAGAAGCTCAATCGGGACTCCAAGCACAGAAAAGCGTTATTTAAAAATTTAATCAACGCTCTGGTCATGCATGAAGAAATTCAGACGACCGAGAGCAAAGCCAAAGCCATTAAGGGGTTGACGGATAAGATCATCAGCCGCGGCAAGAAGGGGACATTGCACGCCCGTCGCACGATCGCTGCGTTCCTGCAGGACAAAAACGCGGTCAACAAAATCGTCGACGTACTGGGGCCGCGGTTTAAAGACCGCGTCAGCGGTTTTACGAGAATCATCCGACTTGGGGAGCGCCGCGGCGACGACGCGATGCTGGTGAAAATGGAGCTGGTTGAAAAAGCACAAATAGTCGAACAGCCGGTCAAGAAAGGTGAGGGGAAAAAGGAAAAACAATCAAAAGACCGGAAAGAAACCGATAACAAGGACAAAAAAGACGAAAAGTCTGGGAGTTAATATTGCTGACTATTATTTATTAATTCTTGATCATTGTTCTTTGATCTCTGATCTTTAAACATTGAATATTAACCATCAGCCATTAATCATTAATCATTAAACCTTAAACCTTAAACATCAAACATTAATCATCAGCCATCAATACATGTTTCAACTCACCTACAGTCCCAAAGCCAAAGAGATAAAGCGCACCTGGCACCTCGTTGATTACACGGACCAGCTGCTTGGGCGCACGGCCACCAAAATTGCGTCCTTTCTCATCGGCAAGGGTAAACCATATTTCACGCCGCACTTGGATTGCGGGGATTATGTGGTGGTGGTCAACGCCGAAAAAGTAAAAGTCAGCGGGAAAAAGAGCACGCAAAAAATCTATTACCGCCATTCCGGATATCCGGGAGGATTCAAACAAATTCCGTACGCACGCCAGATGGAAAAAGATCCCAGGAAGGTGATTGAACTTGCGGTCAAAGGCATGCTGCCCAAGAACAAACTGCGCGCGGTTCGCCTGCGTCGCCTCAAGGTTTTTGTGGGGGATAAACATCCCTATCAGGAAAAAATGAACAAGGAAGGAAAGTAGCCATGCCGGAAAAAAAGGTAAAAACCAAACCAGTGCAGAAGAAAAAGAAAGATCCGGGATATGTTCATGCGGTCGGCCGGCGCAAAACCGCCAACGCCAGAATCAGGCTCTATGCGAAAAAAGGGCCCATCATCGTCAACGACAAACCGATTGAAGCATACTTCCCGCTGGAGTCGCACAAAGCGCTCTATCTTGAGCCCTTTCGCGTCACCGAAACGCTTGATCGGTACTCGGCGTCGATTAGGGTCTTGGGGTCCGGTCAGTCCGGACAGTTGGGGGCCGTTGTCCACGGCCTGGCCAGGGCTTTGGCCAAGGCGGACCCGAAGTATCGCACGCCCCTTAAAAAACGCGGCCTGTTGACGCGCGATCAGCGGATGAAGGAGCGCAGAAAACCGGGCTTAGCCCAAGCCGCCCGCGCCAGAAAGCAAAGTCCGAAAAGATAGAATAGTCTGCAGTCCCGCATGAGATGATTCTTCCCGCTTGCTCCATGGATTGACAGCCTGTGAAAATTGTATACGATACTCATGAGGTTTAATAAAGTCTGAGAGCATCTCACCGGGAGGAGGTGGTGAACGTGTTGGGAAAATTTAAAGACAATTGGTATATCGTGCTGGTTGTGCTCATTTTCATCTTCATGTTTGGCTACGGCGTCTACAACAACATCAGAGAGCGTCCTTCAGCCCCGGTAAGCGAAGAAATGACAGCGGAAGAAGTTCCCGCGCAGGAATCAAGTCCGGCTGGAGTGGTGGAAGAAATGGAAGAAGCCACCCCGTCTGCCGAATCGAGTCCCTCGGGGGAAGAAGCACTGGAAGCCTCTCCGGCCGCGCGCGAAGAATTGACGCCTCCGGAGCTCATGGAACAGTAATTCGAGAAGAAATAGGAAAGCACTCTACCTCCGGGAGCCAAGATCAGGGAAGCCGTGCGTAAATATCCCCTCGCAAATAGCCGTTGAGGATCTTCCCTCGATGGGCAAGCTCCCGAAACAGCTGCTCGCTGGTGTACCAGGGCGATTTTTGCAGGGAATAATTGAAGAATAACGAGTAGTTGAAAAGGGCTGCTCCCAATTCCTGAAGGTATTCGACACATCGCCGCGCTTCGTCCAGGAACTCCCGGTGGAATTCAAACGACAGAGCGGGCAGCCGGAAATCGAGCGCCTGAAATGCCTGCTCTTCAAACCCCTCGATATCGATCTTGCAAAAATCTGGTGTCCCGTATTCCTGAATGAGGGCATTGAGCGTGGTCACGGGCACCTCGACGGACGAGTCCCAATTACGATTATTGAGGAGACTCTGGCGAATGACCTTTTTGGAGAAGGTGGAGGTGGTATGCGCGCCGCTGGAGATAAAGAGGGGCAGCCGGCCTTCTTCGTGGGCGACGCCCTTGGGGACGATGGTCACCCTGGAGTTGCCGTCGAACCGCTTGTGAAGCTTGGTAAGACAATATGGCTGGGGTTCGATGCAGACGACTCGGGCCCCCAAATCCAGATACACTTGCGTTAAAGCGCCGACATTGGCGCCCACGTCAAACACCAAGTCCCCCGGGGAAACGAATTCCCGAAAATGTGACCGCATCTGGGGCCGCAGCATCCGCATCACCATCTCGGAATCGGCGACGTTCTTGAAGGCAGTGGGGAGAAACTGGTACATTTGGTCAATAACCATACGCCATATGATACCCAATTCAACCCCTCCCTGAAAAGGGGGGATTCATGGGAAGCCGTTTCACCCAAGCGTTCGCTTGGAAACGAGTGGCTTGTCAACGGGTTGAGTTCGGGTTAGGATGATGCTCATGAACACCATCAAACGTTCCTTTTTCATCCGCGCCGCCCGTCATGATGTCTGGAACGCGCTCGTCGACCCCAAGATTCTGGCAGCTTGGGGAGCGGGACCGGCCCGCATGAGTGCCAGGAAAGGCGCCAAATTCTCCCTCTGGGGAGGGGATATTTTCGGAAAGAATGTAGAGGTTGTCAAAGAGAAAAAGCTCGTCCAGGAATGGTCGGCCAAAGCTTGGGAAAAGCCGTCCAAGGCAACCTTTGTCTTCAAGCTTGAAAAATTGGGTACCAAGATCGAACTCACCCAGACCGGCGTGCCGAAGCAGGAATACGTCTCCTACCGCGACGGCTGGCAGGATTCGTATTTTGAGCCCCTCAAAAGCTACCTTGAGGAAAGAGGAGGCGACCCCGGTTTTGAGCATCACCAGGGTGGTTGAAGTACCCCTCTATTCTCCCTTAAGATAGCGGTCAAAGAAGGAAACCGAGCGGGACATGGCCGTGCCGAAGGCGCTTCCCGAAAGATTATGGTCCGCTCCGGGGTAGGTATAGGACTCCGCGGTCTTGCCCGCTTCATCGAGCGTGGTCTTGAGGCTCTGCGAAAACTCCCAAGGTACGGTGGTGTCGGCCAAACCATGATGCAGTTGCACGGGTCCCGAAATATCTGAAACGAAAAAGATTGGGCTGATCGATCTCCAGAACTCGGGATGCTCGTCAAAGGTTCCGTATCGCTCAGTCAGCTGTTGCCTTCCCGGTCGGGAAGGGCTAAACGTCGGCGTCGGCCTCGGAGGCCGGTCGCCGCGCCGCCATTTCTCCGCCATGTCCCGGTAGGAAACCACCACCCCACCCCAGATCACGCCGGCCTTGATATCGGGGGTCGCGACCATCGTCCGCAGCGTGATGTGCCCGCCCATGGAGTGCCCCCACATCCCGATCTTGTCGGGGTTGACATTCGGGTAGCGTTCCACGCTGCGCATGGCATTGATGACGTCGGTGGTGTAGGCGGTCGAATAATACGCTCCTTCCGCCCTTCCTTCCGAATTTCCGTGTCCGCGGTAATCCGGCTTGAACACAACATAGCCGTTGCGGGCAAATCCGTCAACATACGCGACGTAGCGTTCGGTGGTCGAGTAGACCGAGGGAGAAATATACCCGTGGTTGAAGATGATTGCCGGCCATCCGCCTTCGGGAACATGGCCGTTGGGGACGGTCAACAGGCCGAACATCTTCAAACCTTCCGATTTGTAGGAGGCGATGGAGCGTGTGTAGTTTGATCCTGCCGAAAGAGTCTGCTCGATCGTGAGGTCGCTTCCCGGATACTCCTGTTTTCTCATCTCGGTAATTTGCAGGGGATGCGTCAAGGGTTCGTCGGGCCCTCCGAGATTTTCCGTCATGGAAGTTAGTCGGCCCTCCCCCGTGCCATTGCGTGACAGGAAGGTAGAAACCCCGAACGCCGCGGCGCAGAGGATGAAGATGGAGAACAAGATCAGGGAGATTTTTCGCATGAGAAGGTATAGTATAACCCATTGCGCAATGGCGCAAGTCCGGGACTGGCAAGAGAGTGCGCCGCTGGAATTCTCAACCGGAGTACGCTACGATACGTAAACCTGTATAGACGTAAAGGAGGTGAGAACAATGAATAAAACGCTCATATTCGTGGTTATTGCAGTGCTGGTGTTGGGAGGGGGGTATCTCCTCATGAGCCAGCAAAACGCCGCACCGGGGACCGCTCCCTCCACAGGAGAAGGATCGTTGGAAGACCAAAGCCAGGGTAGCGAAGCCGACGTCGTGCCGGAAGACGAAGAAAGCACGACGAGTGTTGGAGAGGCCCTGCCGGAGGAAGGTTCGCTCGCAGAGGATGTCATGATATCCGGATACGCCTACAGACCCGCTACTGTTCGCGTCAAAGTCGGCGGCACAGTCACCTGGACCAACCAGGATCAGGTTGCCCACACCGCGACCGCGGACGGAGGAAGCTTTGATACCAAACTCATAAGCCAGGGAAAATCGGCATCCGTCACCTTTGACAAAGCGGGAACCTATCCCTATCATTGCACGCCCCATCCCAACATGAAGGGCACGGTCATTGTCGAGTAACTGAGTCTCTCATCAGAGAATTGTGTGATGACTTCTTCAAGTGGTTAAGGAAGGGAGATGTGATGGTTGTTCTTATTGTATTCGCGTTTCTCGCGGGGATTGTCACCATTCTCTCTCCCTGCATTTTGCCGGTGCTTCCGATTGTTCTTTCAAGTTCTATCGGGGGAGGCAAGCGCCGTCCCTTCGGGGTGGTCGCCGGGTTTGTGGCAAGCTTCACCTTCTTTACGCTGTTTTTAACCTTGATTGTCAAAGCCTTTGGCGTCCGGGCAGACGGCTTGCGCACCCTCTCGATTGTGATTATCTTTCTCTTCGGCGTAAGCTTGCTCGTTCCTCAATTTCAAGCCTTGTCGGAGCGTCTTTTCTCCAGGTTGTCGGGCTTCATGCCTCGCAGTCAGGAAAGGCAAGGATTCATGGGTGGTTTGCTGGTCGGCATCTCGATCGGTCTTCTCTGGACGCCCTGCGTCGGCCCCATCCTTGCCTCCGTCATTGCTCTGGCATTGACTGGTGAGGTGACGGGCACGAGTGTTGCGATCACCTTTGCGTACGCGCTGGGGACGGCCATACCGATGCTTGCCATCCTCTTCGGCGGCCGTCGCCTCTTGACCAAAGTTCCTTTCCTTTCCAAAAACGGCGCCCGCATCCAAAAAGCATTCGGTGTTCTGATGATCGCCACGGCAGTCGCCATCTACTTCAACGCGGACCGCACGTTCCAAACCTATATTCTTGAAAAACTTCCCGGCTACGGCACCGGCCTCACCAAAATCGAGGAGATCCCTGCCGTCACGCGGGCGCTCCGGGTTTTACAGGCACAACCGAATTCGGAGGATCTGGGGAAACCGATGTTTGAGATGCTTGACGTGGAAGGCACGGCGCCGGATTTCATCGCCGGCGGTCAATGGCTCAATAGCCCGCCATTGACGCTTGCCGAACTCAAAGGCAAGGTTGTGCTCGTCGATTTTTGGACTTATACCTGCATCAACTGCATCCGCACCTTGCCCTACGTGCAAAGCTGGCACGAAAAATACGCCGGTCAAGGTTTGGTGGTCGTCGGCGTTCATACGCCCGAATTTGAATTTGAAAAAAACGCCGACAACGTTAAAAAGGCGATCGCGGATTTCGGACTAACCTATCCCGTCATGCAGGACAACGAGTTCGCGACTTGGCGCGCGTACAACAATCGATATTGGCCGGCAAAGTACCTCATTGATGCCAAGGGTAACCTCCGCTACCACCACTTTGGTGAAGGGCGGTATGACGAAACGGAGGAAGTCATCCAAAAACTTCTTACCGAAGCCGGTTTCAAGGTCGCCGACCAGCCAGTCGCCAACCCCTCCTACGAGATCCAAGCCCGAACCCCCGAGCTCTATTTGGGATATGGGCGCATTCAGTATCTTGCCTCACCGGAGCCGCTCGTCAAAGACAGCCCGGCCGCCTACTCGGCTCCCGGCAATCTCCCGCAAAACTTTTTTTCCTACCAGGGAATTTGGGAGCTCGGTGAAGAGCGGGCCAATCCGTCCGAGGGCTCCGGCCTCAGGCTCAATTTCGAGGCCAAAAACGTTTTTCTTGTCATCTCTCCCAAACAGGGTAGCGGCAGGTTTGAAGTGCTGCTCGATGGCGAACGGGTCAACTCATCAGACGCGGGGGAGGACGTAGTTGACGGCACGGTCGTGGTTGAAAGCGACAGGCTCTACGATCTTATTCATCTTCAGACTCCCGGTAGGCATCTCCTGGAATTGAGATTTTTGGACGGGAACCTCGCACTCTTCGCCTTCACCTTCGGCTAGTCATGATATCCTTCGACACATGAAATGTGGGGAAGTCGCAACTGTTAGACAGTGGGTTCGAAGGTCCCCTCACCTCGCAATCTCGCCCACGCTTCAAGTCTGTGGTAAAACCGCCCGACTTCGTCAACGGCTGCCGGGTCGCCGTCCTGATGCAGGAAGATTGTCCGGGTTTGGGGGTTCTCGGCAAGTTTGCACTCCGTCCCTTCACACGTCGGTTCATAGGGGCACTCAATTCCGCTCCCGGGTTCCAGTAAACCCTGGTCTCGGGCGAGTTGTTCGGTTCGTACGCGCAAAATACAGTCGATTTCGGAAGATCTCATATTTCAATGTAACTTCTCACGTTTACTCTATTCGGTCAGCGTGAAAAATGCAAGGACGGGGGCTTGTTACCACGGCGGTCCTGCCCAAAACTCCGGCCGTGCTAATGCGAAGACTGTCTGTTGTTCACCGAAGCGTCCCTTTCGGACTAATCTGGTTTCGACCTCTCCCAGCTCCGTGAGCGTTTGCAGATCTCTCTCAAGTTCAGTTTGGTTGGGATCAATGCAGGCAAGGTCCTTCATCTCTCCACGCCCGGAATAAAAGAGGAGTGCCATGATGGGGAACGCGTGTTCAAGTTGCCAGCGCTGTGTCTGTCCGGAGAAAAGCGTGGATTCATACGCATCGTTGGCTTCCTCAGCGCAGGCCCATTTGATCGGCTTGAGGATCCGCCTGCGCGCAAATTCTTCTTCGGTTGCGTCATCGCGCCGCATCTGTACTTCTCTCATGTTGATCACTACCGGCGTCGGCCTGAGCATTCCGGTGGATTCGAGAAACACAATCCCAGCCTCCCTGAACCGCCGCGACGGATGTCTGGGGACCGTTTCAACGATGAGGTTTCCTGCTTTGGGACTGAGGGAAATATGCGGCAATCTCATAGTGATGCCCGCTAAAAGAAGCGTCGAGATCCGGTCGTCGCTGTCATGGAGCATCTCGCCCAACCGCTCTTCCGGCTGCCCGTCTCGGGTAATCTGCCTGGCCGCTTCGCCGACAATCATTTGAGTCGTGTCCCAGTGCCGGGCTAAATTCGCTGGGCTTGAAAAAGACGGCGTATCCACCCCAAATTCAAGCGCCACGCCCAATTTTCCCCGCGCGTCAAGGGAATTCATCCGCTCCGACGCAAAGACGATCTCATCGCTGGGAAATGGCTTTTCGGACATAAATCTGGACAGGGGAACAGCTCTGAAGTGTACTGGATTTGCTCCTGCGAGTCAACCCAAGTATCATTTTACACATTAAATGTGGAGTCGTAAATTCCCTCAAGACACATAAATATGAGTCTTCTACACATTAAATGTGGGGAAAGCGGGAAACTGGAGCAATACGATTGAGAAGTAAAGTACATAGGGTAACCATATCTTCCCGTAATTTCCTCTACTATCCTCTAAGAACCTTTAACTTCTCTTAGACTCTTCTAATATCTCTAACCTCTTAACGGCTGCTATCTCATCCTGATGACACGGCACGAGCCGAAAAACAACCCGTAACCTCCCATACCTTCTCTCTGAACCCGTGGGATGCTTTGCTATCCCACTGGGACCCTTAATTTCCCGTACTTTCCATTATTTCTTTTACCTCCCTGAGTTACCCTTATTTACCCTTAATCACCCTTAAATTCTTCCTGAGAATATTATTCCCTGAGACAAGCAACGGTCGTCTTTCTTTGTAGTATGATATCTGCTCAATACAAAAAAGGGTGCAAAGGGGGTGAATGGATATGCCGTCAAAGAAACGGAGAGAATCATCAAAAATGAAAGAAGAATTCAAAGTCAACGGTGAAGATCTTTTGAAAAAGGTGAAGGAGATCATCCGTGAGGGAAATGTGAGGAGGATCACGATTGTCGATCGGAAAGGAAAAGCGCTGATCGTCCTTCCCCTGACCATTGGGGTGGTCGGCGCGCTCCTTGCTCCGGCGCTTGCCGCGGTCGGCGCCATCGCCGCCTTGGTCACCGAATGCACCATCAAGGTTGAAAGGAAATAAGGGGATAGAAATTCGTATATTTCTCCACTTGGAAAGCACTCTATAGGTCAGTCGCTTTTGTGGATGAGCGATGGCTCATCGATGCTGGCTTTATTCACCGCTTTACCCACGGGATAGGCTTCAAGCATCTGCGCTTCATACGGCGAAAGCATGGGGAGAAGGACCTGAGGATCCTGAATGTCAGGATCAAGCCATCTGTCTTCCTGGTCCTCCCGTAAAATCGCGGGCATCCGGTCATGGATCGGCGCGACCACGGCATTGGGCGTGGTGGTGATGATGGTGAAGGAGCGGATCGGGTGTCCCTCCGCGTCTTTCCAAACGTCATAGAGTCCGGCAAACCCCACCAGCGCCCCGTCCTTGCGGTGGATGAAGAAAGGCTCGCTCCCGTCCGCTCCTTTGCGCCATTCATAGAAGCCGTTCGTCGGGACAATGCAGCGCTGCGTCCGCAGGGGTTTACTGAAGGCCGGCTTTTGGGCAACCGTCTCCGCCCGCGCGTTGATGAGCGCGTAGCCGATGCGCGGGTCCTTCGCCCAAAATGGAATCAAGCCCCAGCGCATGAGTATAGCTTGGTTAGGGCTCTGCCTGGTGACGACGGGGACCATCGCGCCGGGAGCGATGTTGTAGCGTTCTTCGACGGTAACGTCGTTTTCAATATCGAATCTCGTCGTGAATTTTGCTTTTCCGCCTGGGGTAAAAACGAACCGTCCGCACATAGAGCGCTCTAAATTATTGCCATTGTACCAAATGAAAAAAGGGTCGGGAAGAACGCTGAATTGAAGAACTATGAGGAAAAATCATGCTCTTGAGGAACAAAGGGTTTGAGAACTGTCTTTCCCCGGACGTTTCCCTTATAATCGATGAATTTATACATATGGCAATCGTGTACATAGGTGACAAGTCCCGGATTCTCGTTGATATAACTCTGAACGCTTGCAGAAAGTTGGCTGAAAACACGTGCGGATCGTACAACCTCCCCGTAAAAATTCGATGAAATTTTAGACATCAAACTCACCGCTTGATCAAAGGTCACATCCCTCTGGGATAGGTGTTTGCTCACCCGCACCAACATTTCAATGTGGAAAGGATCGGAAAGAAGGAATGAAGAGGTTACGGGCTCGGGAAGAGAACCGGAGATATTTCTGTCTGGATCTATCGTTCTTACTTCAGGACCTGGCATACAATGTGCGTAAATGAAGGTGTCTCCGTACTCTACACCGATGACTTTAATAAATCAAATACCTAAAGTCTTGGAAGAGATGGTAAAAAACCGTTATTCGGAAGTCTGTTCTTTGTCGGCTTGTTGCTTACGGCGCTTACGTAAAAATGCGGGATGATCAAGCGAATCGCCATGTTCTTCCTCAAAATCCTTTTCGATTTCTTCAGCGGTCCGGCTCCATTTACTGGTCGGTTCACCCTGATGGATGCGTGCCCCTCCGCGCGTATCGATCTCCGAGGGAGGTGGTTTATGAAATTCTCCGCCTCTGTCTTGCATAACAAGTGAATTGTATCAGATTTGGGCTCAACCCTTTACAGGACCACATTCGACTTTGAATCCGACCACTTAGCGATCTAGATAAGCACGAAACACCTCAT
>Ga0155075_103_pt1 | contig 42677 bp, 49 predicted proteins | sample RifCSPhighO2_01_FD_106043 | JGI IMG/M metagenome (GOLD analysis project Ga0155075, IMG submission 106043) | Candidatus Chisholmbacteria bacterium RIFCSPHIGHO2_01_FULL_49_18
CAATGAGACGAGGCCTCACGCCGCACTCAAATACCTGAGTCCGCTCAAGTACGCTGAGCAATATATGTGAGAGTGCAATATGTATGCGTCGCGTACATGACTTTGATCTTTCTCGAGAATTCGGATAGTATTAGGGCATGAAAGACATTGATCTATAGAGCGAAGGCCCCGAACCTAATCGAATAATAAAAGATCCCCAATATTTACCACAGAAAGTGACTACTCCGTCTGTGAAGACACAATCTTTTTTCTGGCAGGGGGTTTCATTTGCTTTAGGATTAGAGAATTGTTAGAGTTTTGAGGGAGAATATTGAATGACACCATACAACACCATATTGACAACTATCTATGTTGTTATCCTTATCTATAGTTTATGCTTCATTATTAGAACCATCAAACGAAAATATACAAAACAAAGGTTGTATGTCAAGCTAATCAATTGGCTTATTGTAATCCTTACACTTCTCTATACTATTCCGATTATTGGAGCAATGGCGATGTCAAAACATAGAGGTTTTCCATCAATTCACCATTACAAACCTGGAGCGAATAATCCAACAAAACTCGCATGTGGCTACGAGGTGTTTATCTGTAACGGTTTATCAATCGGTAATTTCTGTCTTGGATATGTAGAAACGGTTATAGCAGAATGCCTCTAGTGCTATTTAAGATTCCTCTGTAACAAATCAAATCACGATTTAAATCCAACATCTCGAGCCACTCTTGGAAGGAAACGTCAACCAGACCTCCCTAGCATATTAACGGTAATAAAAAACGCTCGTATTGTATCTTAGGAAAAGAAATTACGGAGTAGAAAACGAAATCAAAATGACTTGCGCGAGTGTATAACCCCCACCCGCTTGCAGGAAGCAAAAATCGGACATTTGGAACAAAACGGTGATTGTGGCGTGCAAATGGTCTGTCCGTGGCGTACGAATACCCGGTTGACAATCCGCCGGTAGCGTTTAGGAATCAACTTCATCAGAGCCTCTTCCGTCTCTTCCAGACGCTTGGTCTTCACCCAACCCAGGCGGTTGCTGATCCGGTGAACGTGCGTATCGACGGCAATCGTCGGTTGCCCAAACGCATGCTCCAAAACAATGTTGGCCGTTTTCCTCCCGACTCCGGGTAGAGCCAGCAGTGCTTCCAGCGTATCGGGCACCTTGCCGTCATACTCCTGAAGCAATCGTTTCGAGATCATCCGGATCCGCTTTGCATTTTGCCGGTATTTCCCCAAAGGCCGGATCAGTCTCTGCAGACGCGAACCGGAAAGCGTCAGCATCTCCTGCGGAGTATCGGCGATGGCAAAGAGCCTTTTGGCAACCGGGAGCGTTTGATCATCCCGGGAGCGCTGGCTTAAGAGCGTGGCAATCAGGGTACGAAACGGAGTGGTCGCAACCCGATGCAGCGGCAGCTCCGGATATCTGCGATCGAGAATTGTTAAGACTTTGAGAAGATTCATCTTTTAATAATTTCCAAGTCTTTTTCTTCATGAATTATATTCTAATAACCCCTTTGAACGCAGCCAAGTACAATGCTGTACCTGGCTCGCCAGGCACCGACTGGTGCTTGGCAGCAGTCGAGATCTAATGGAACATATTGTAGCAAGCGAAGCCAAATGCTATGCTGAATAGGCCATGACAGACGGACAAATAAAAGTTTCAGGGCAGGATCCGGCCAGTGAGAATCCTGTCAAAGCGGAAAATCCGAATCCCTCAGATCCGCCCGCTCCGGCTGTAACTCCACAGCAGACCTTTCAGCCGAGCCTGATGGAAACCAAAAAGGATGAGAAGAAAAAAAAGGCACTCCCCAAGTCGTTCATGATCGCGGCGGCGACCGTCATTCTCACCATCACGGCTGGCGTCGTCATTGCGCTCTATTTGGGAAAGATGACGCAGCGCGGACCCAAACAAGAAGAGACCAATGAAACAACTCCGACGCCAACACAGCCGGTAAATACAACTCCTTTCAGAGAGGAATCGATGCAGGAGAGCTCGCAGTCAGGAAAAGAATCAACCGGATCCGGAAGTTTCGAAAGCTTCTTAAATCTGCAAAAATCTCAGGAAGCCTCAGCGTCGGGTCCTCAAGTGTCAACGGAATCGGCGCTGCCTTCGCCATAAACAGGCTTCATGAGTAAACCCAAGCTTCTCATCGCATCCAATAATCAGGGGAAAATCAGGGAAATAAAAGCGCTTCTGCGTGATGTTCCGCTTGATGTTGTTTCCCCGCAAGAATTCGGGAAGGCCGAAAAACAGGTTTCGCTGAGAGAAACCGGAGAGACGTTTGCCCAAAATGCCGTTCTTAAGGCCGAAGCCTACGGGAAAGAAGCCGGACTCTTGAGTCTCGCCGACGACTCGGGATTGATGATAGACGCCTTGGACGGGAAACCCGGAGTGAGAAGCGCCAGATTTGTCAAAGGAGCAGACGAAGATCGTTGGAAAAAGGTGCTCCGGCTCATGCAGGGTATTCCGTCTGCTCGTCGTACTGCCCGTTTTGTCACCGCCGTGGCCGTGTATGATCCCAAAACTAAGATAACGGTTGTCTTCACGGGAGAAACGCGGGGCGACATCACGCTGTCTGCCAGAGGCAGCGGCGGTTTTGGCTACGACCCCATCTTCTATTCAAAAGAGTTACAAAAGACGTTTGGCGAGGCTCAGTTGGAGGAGAAAAACCGCGTCTCCCATAGGGCGCGGGCTTTGCGCAAGGCAATCAAGTATCTGAAGAAATTCACCACTTCGCAGTAAGCATTCTGCGTGCGTGCAATCAGGCTGGATTTCAACTGACTGACGGATTTTTCCAGTCTGGGTAGCACGGCACGGGAAAGATCCCTCATCGCAAGCAGCATAAACACCGTCAGGAAATATCCAAGTGAAAGCACCGCCATCGGCAGCGCGAGGCCCGGAACAAGCGGTGCAATCAAGAGCATCGCGCCCGCAGCATAGGGCAAACCCGAAAAGATGCTCCTGCTGTTCGCGCAGTTACCAACACGATAGACAGCAATCAGTGCCTGATGGTCATCCATAGTCGCAAAGGGCTTGCTAAATGAGGGCGGGCAGGAAGCGTGCGGGCAAAAAAAACTGCCCCCATGCTGCCCGGGCAGTTTGATGTCATCCTAAATTCTTGGGTGGTGGCTGTCAACAATCGCTTACCGGGACGAAGTACGATGCAGTGGTACAAACCGCATCTCAGTAGAGGGAAACTTCAAATGATAAAAGTCAAAGAATAAGTGATTATTTCTACAGGTTGAAACGAAAACGGACAGAGTGGATCAAAAGGAGTCAAAGCTTTTCCATTCTGACACATTGAATGTCTCTACGCTTCCACATTTAATGTGTAGGAGGTGTCTTCGGTGTGGAAGTTTCATTAATCGCAAGAAAATTCACGTCTTTCACTGCAACCCAGGGGGCATGGGTAATCTCGTCCGAAGCCCAGAGAATGGTCGGCACGCGTGTATCTCCGATTCCGGTGATCCTACTCATCATCTGCCCCAAATGATCCTCCAGCCGCAGGCTGTTCGGGACGATGGGCTCGGCGAGTTTTCCATTTCGGATCCGGTAACAGTCGGCAATCGCCGTTCCGGAAATAATGCCTGAGGCATATCCGCCGACCGGGTAGGTATACCAAAGCCTGCCGATATAGATGCCGTTTTTCACCCCGTTAAGGAGCCGCTTTTCGCTCAATGGCTTGGGTGTATCGACAATGAGATTGGTCGCGTGGATACCGACCCCGGCGCCGGCTACTCTTCCGCCTCCCCTTGAAAATCGGAATCCGTTCCCCGGACTGATTGCCCGCCGGATGCGGTACGGATCGATACCTAACTTCCCGGTTGATTCTTTCCGACGTACCAGAACTTTATTCGTTGTCCGGGAATCGGATAAAAATCCGGTCAGTTTTCCCTTATCGATAAGTAGCGTCCTTTTGGTTGGAAAACCCTCGCAGGTGATGCGTTTGCTTCCCGGACCATCCGGGAGTGTAGCGTCGTCGCAGAGGGTTAAAAGGGGAGATGCAATGCGTTTCCCGTATCGGCCTTGGTACATGCTTGCGCCGAATTCAACCATACCCAAAGTCAGGTGCGGCAAGAGCAAACTCCCGAAAAGTTCTGCAACGGCTTGGGGGCCGAAGATGACGGGATAGACCCCGCCGGGTACTCGAACTCCACCCACTCCGTCAATCGCGGAGGAAGCCGCCTGTCGACCGATATCGTATGCCGAAAAACCAACAAGGCTATTTCGCGCAGCCCACGCCGATCCTTTCGCATTTGCCTTCTCAAGCATGGCAGTCAGGGAGGAAAGACAGACGGTAGTCTCCTCGCTGTCGGAAATACCGTTGGTGGTTGCCATGGCCATACGCTCCCGGATGATGAAATGATCCCCGTTGAGGATAAAAGCGATCTGTTTTGCGGACTGCCGCGTTTCCCGCGCATAGTCGCCGATCCTCTCTACCGCTCCGGCAATCGTCTCCCAACTCAATCGGGCCAGGAGCTCCGCCTCTCCCTTCTCATCAAGGGAAAGCAACCGGGGATCGCCGCTCGCAGCCTGTCTCCGGTTCTTGCGGGGGAATTGCTTGGGCTTTAAAAAACCGACGAAATCTTTATCTTCCACGGCGTCGCGTCTTGCCTTGGCGATTGCCCGCCGGATGGCTGCAACGGACAGCTCATTCGGTTCCTGGCCGTAACCGATTAGCTTGGTGCGGCCTTTGCGAAACCACAATTCCACGCAGATGCCGACATCCTCATCGGACTTGGGCTCTTCCAACCCGTTACAGGGGATGTGCGACGTGTACACGAGCCTTCCCACGCTCCTGCGATTGGAGGAAGAATACACCACGCCTTCGATGAGCCCTTGCTCTTTCCGCAGTACTCTTAATCCTTGCGCAACAGTGCGTTCCAATTCCCGCAGTTGATTCATCGGTACTCTCCTTGAGCGATTCTGGCCATTCCCCGTACGGAAGGACCGCCGTTGCCGACTGGTTTCGCCTGCATCGGCTGGCCTTTTCCGCAGTTGGGAATAGGGAAAACGGTAAAGTCATTGCCGACGGCATCAATGGAAAGAAAGAAATCTTTTGAGTCAGCCGTAACCCGTCCGTCGCGGTAAATCCGGCCCAGCTCGCCGTTGCGGATCTCATAGATGAGGCGTGGGGCTATCTGGAAATTTTCCCTCGATTCGGAAATCGACGGAATGCGATGGCCGACGCAGTAGTATCCCCGCTTCACCTCGGAAATCATTTTTATCGGATCGCTCTTACCGGGAGCGATTGCCGAAACGGACATTCGGATGAGCGGAACCACCGAAGCATCGTTGGCTTTGAAGTGGCCGTTCGGTTTTACTCGAGCGACATGTGCCGTCTGCCGGCTGTTCATGAAATCCCGATAGATCCCGTTTTGAATATGGGTGACCCGGCGCGCCGGCGTTCCTTCGTCATCATAAAGATAGTAGCCGTATCCGCCTCGCAACGTCGGATCCGAAAAAGCCGTCAAGAGCGGTGAGCCGACCCGTTTCCCGACCATGGTATGAGTGAGGTCTTGAAAAAACCAGGACCTTCCGGCGTAACCGGCTTCCATTTTGATTGCCCGATCCAGTTCGGATGGGTGTCCGATGATTTCATGAGCAAACAGCGCGACCAAATCCGGATCGATAACCACTGTTACTGGGCGGTTTTCTTTGGGGGCAGGCTGCGCGTTTGCGAGTTTGACGGCTTCATCGGCAATCTGGACAGAGAAGGCTTGCAGGTCTTTGTTGTGCGCGTTTTTTCCCTCCGAAACCGCCTCAAAACCCAACTGGTTTCCGGTGTGATGGTAGAGATCGGCCGGGCTTCCCCCTTTACCGTTTTGCGCCACCACAAACACGGTTCCTCCGCTGGAACAGGTGCTTTGGTCGATGTAGGCTCCTTCGCTGGAAGCAAAGATTTGGCGCGAAACATCGCTGTTGACCACCAGCTCAACTCGCTTGACGTCCGGGTGGAAAGCCTTCGCCGCTTGGGCAGCCGAGCAGGTGAAGTCGGTGATCCGTTTGGCATCGATGCTTCTGGGATCAATCGAAAATTCGGCTTCGACGACAGCTTTCATGACGGGGATGGGTGCAAGCTCAGTGGACTGCACGGAATTTCCGATGATTCCTGAACGTTTCACGAAACGGGTTTTCCCAAGTGCGTTGGCCCGCGCCCGCTCTGAGGCCGTGGACAAGGCCTTGTTGAGAACCCGATCAAGACGTTTGAAATCCATAAGACCCAGTTGGGTTCCGTAATATCCGGCGGCAGTAAACTCAGTTCCGGCAATCACCCGTACCCCCAAGGACGCGCTCCAATCCATGCTGGTCATTTTTGGAGTGCCGTCTTCTGAGTACGACCCGATTCCTTCGCTCACTTGCAGACGAATATCGGCATAGCGCACTGATTGGGGATGTGTTGCTTTCGCTAATGCCCGGGAAAGGGTCTCCGACACCGAAGACAGGTCATTCACGCTGATCGTTTGTTTCATGGTTTGATCAATACACAAGGCAGAGGAAAACGGGTATCTGGGTTGTTAATCGGTGAAGAAACGAACATTTGCCGATGGGTTGCCCGTGCTTTAGGACTGTGCATTATTTTTTTCTGCTTCACCCATGGTTGCATCAAGACTGCGAAAAAGTTCAAGTCCGCAGACGGGACAATTTCCCTTCGCCATCCGCCGGTTGTGTTTGGTACGAAACTCGCTGACGTTTTCGATCTCACGGTCAGCGCGACACTGGATGCAAAAGAATTTCATGTTCCCAAAAATTGTATCGTTACCTCAAGAAAAAGTAAAGGCCGATTTCGAGCATGAAGGCTAAACATGCCCAGCGTAAGGTTTTGAGAAGGTCTTTACGGATGAGCAGGGGATCGTAGGAAAAGAGGGAAAGAAATCCTTGCAGAGATGGCGACGGTTTCGGCTCAGACGCCTTTTGAGGTTCCGACATGCCGACGGATATCGATTCAATCTCCGCCGTATCGCTCAAAGCCGGAACATTGCGGACTTTCCTGCGCAATTGGGCAATGATTTTATCCTTGCGTGTTCGTCGTTGACCCATGGCGTTGGTATTGTAACATGATTAGTTGCGATGTGAAGCGGGGGAGTTGGAAGTAGAGCCTCGGCAAGCGTGAGCCTGCAATAGGCTATAATACTGTTGTTTATCTCGCAGATTCCGGCAATCTGCAGCCGGGATGTTCGAATTGCTGAAAGGCGAAGGAAAATCATGGCCAGCACAGGCACAATCACGGTGATGCTTATCGTCTTGACTGCATGGCTCATTGCGGTCAGCATTTTCTTGGCAAGGATGATGGGTCGTTACCGCCGGCTCACCAGCGGGATTAAAAAGAGAGATCTTCGGGAACTCCTTGAGCATGCGTCCGAAAAGCTTAATGAGCAGAATGCGTCAATTGAGAATCTGCAGGAGACACTAAATCTTCTCAAAAAGGATGAAGAGGATCATTTGCAAAAGATTGGTTTCCTGCGTTTCAATCCCTTCGTCGACACGGGAGGGGATCAGAGCTTTTGTCTGGCCATTCTTGATAGACACAACAACGGCATTGTGATAAGCTCTCTACATAGCCGAGACCAGACGAGACTGTACGCCAAGAAAGTACTCACGGGAAAATCGGAAGGTCAGGAACTTTCTAAAGAAGAAAAAGAAGCAGTCGTTCGAGCCCAAAAATCCTGATTGTATTCATTACTCATCACTTAGTATTTTTTGATACCAATTCGTATATCATTGCTCATTGTTTCTTAATTTTTCACTTTTCATTTTAAATTTTACACTAGCATGCTTCCTGCCAACCTTCGACCAAAACTTCTGCCAATGCTTGCTGGCTTCGGACTCTACCTCCTGACAACCGGAGTTTCATACGCGGCGTTCAATTATTTGCGCACCCCTCCGGATATCCAATATTCAACCCCGGTTCCCGAAGGCGGTGGGCTGGCGATTGATCCCAATGAACCAAAAACCGAAGCCTGCCCCTTAAACGGTGAACTGTTCACCAAAACCGAAAGCAGGGTTTGGGAGACCCGTCGTCCGCTGGCTGTCATGATCGAAAATCATACGGAAGCAAGGCCTCAGTCCGGAGTGAGCTCCGCCGACGTGGTCTATGAAGCGGTGGCAGAGGGTGGGATTACGCGTTTTCTTGCGCTCTTCTACTGTGATGCAATTGACCGCGACACCACCGTCGGCCCCGTCCGCAGCGCCAGAACCTACTATCTTGATTGGGCTTCCGAATACGGAGAAAATCCGCTCTACGTGCATGTGGGAGGAGCCAATGTCCCGGGGCCGGCCAACGCGCTCGGGCAAATTCAGGAGTACGGTTGGGGCGGCCGCAACGGCAACGATTTGAACCAGTTTTCCATCGGATTTCCGACGTTTTGGCGTGACTATGAACGGTTGGGTCGGACCGTTGCCACGGAACACACGATGTATTCAACCACCGAGAAGCTCTGGGCGGAAGGTAAAAAGAGAGGCTGGACCAACGAAGAACCGGAAACCAAAATTGATTGGCAGGAACACTTTGTTCCTTGGTCTTTTACGGAGGACCCGACGGAGGGTGTGCAGGCAGACTCCGTCAGCTTCGGATTCTGGGAAGGGTTCGATGAGTACAAGGTGGTCTGGCAGTACGATCAATCAAGCGGCGTCTACCAGCGGCAAAACGGCGGCAGTCCGGCAAAAGATCTCAATAACGACCGCCAAATCACGTCAAAAGTCGTCATCATCGAGTTTGCCAATGAAAAAGGGCCGATAGATGAATTAAAACATCTCCTCTATACAACCTCGGGAACCGGGAAAGCGCTGGTCTTTCAAAACGGCCAAGTGATCGAAGCCACGTGGAGCAAAAAAAATCGAATGGCCCGCACGGTCTTTTCCGCAAAAGCCGGTAAAGAGATAAGCTTTTCTCCGGGAAAGGTTTGGGTTGAAGTCATCCCCACTGGAAATAGTGTAGACTATTAGTGTACAATACGATTGCTCCAAGCGAATATATGAGCTCGCAGCCGTTGAATTGAGGAACTTTAGTAATCAGACTGTCGTTGCTCGGCTCATATTCTCCTGCCACCAGAGCAAAAAGCATGGCACAGCTAACCGACTTCATGGTCTCGAGGGTGAGGAGTAAGCTTCTAAAAGTGTTCCTCCAGGATCCCCAGGAAATGTTCTATGTTCGTGAGCTCACTCGCAAAGTTGGGGAGGAGATCAATGCGGTGAGGAGGGAGCTGGAGCGGCTGCAGAAAAAAGGCATCGTCAAAAGCGAACCGCGCGGCAATCGCCTCTATTATTACCTCCGTAAGAACTATCCGTACTATCAGGAACTGCTTCAGTTGGTCGCCAAAACCACGGGTTTGGGAGGCGCGATCCGCAAAAACCGAAACAAATTAGGAAAAATCAAATTCGTCATGCTTTCCGGAAAATTCCTCCGCCGCAGGGAGCGCCAGCCGAACGAAGTTGATCTCTTGGTGGTGGGTAACATCATCCTTCCTCAACTTGCGGTGATCGTGCGTGAGGAAGAAGCCCGTCGGGAGCAGGAGATCAACTACACAGTGATGACGCAGGATGAATTCGAATTCCGCCGCCGCCGCCGCGATCCGTTCCTGACCGGTATCCTGGCTGGATCTCGGGTGATGATCATGGGCGACGAAGAAGAACTCGTGGGACAGGATTGAGAGGTGACCAATGGGGCAGAAGATTATTAAAGCGGGAAACTCGGCTGCCGTCACTGTACCCTCCGAATTTATCAGGACGGTAGGAGCCAAAATCGGAGACACGGTGGAAGTCAGGACAGTGCCGGAAAAAGGCCAGGTCATCTATACGTTTTCCGGAGTCCGGCAACTTGCAATCCAAAGTACCTTGCTTCGCCGGCAACAAACCACCGAAAAAACCTGATCCGTGAAGTTGAGTCAAGCTTGGTCAATCGCCTACCGCTGGTTCACGCGCAAATGGGTAGCTATAATACGCATCATGGGAAAATCCAAAAAGCTTTTTCTTGCAATCTTGGTTTTAACACTCCTTGCGTTGCTCATTGACCTGCCGCGTCAGATTCCCATCAACCTCTCCTTGGGTTCCCGCAACATCTCAACCTCGATCCGCCGACCGACATTCGAGCTGAATCTTGGCCCGATCCACTGGCGCAGGGACCTGGACATTCGCCAAGGTCTCGATCTCAAAGGCGGTGCCCACCTTGTCTTTGAAGCGGACATGGGTGCCATCATCGAGTCTGATCGCGAGGACTCGATCAAAGGGGTCCGGGAGATCATTGCCCGTCGAATTGATCTGTACGGCGTATCGGAACCGCTGATCCAAACTTCGAGTGACGGGGACCGCTATCGGATCATTGCCGAACTTCCGGGGGTCAAAAACACCAAGGAGGCAATCGATCTTATCGGTCAAACGGCACAGCTTGATTTCCGGGAAGAACCGAACGAGCCTCAGGCGGCCAGCGAATCGGGAGGGTCTCAGCCGTCGATTTTGGATTTTCAAAAAACCGATCTCACCGGAAAAGATCTCGCCAAAGCCCAAGTCGAGTTCAATCAATCAGGAACCGGAGCACCGGTCGTGGCTCTGGGATTTACCGATGAAGGGAAGGATAAGTTCGGGGAATTGACCAAAAGAAATGTCGGCAAGCGATTGGCCATCTATTTGGATGAGATGCTCCTGACGGCGCCGGTTGTTCAGCAGCCGATCACCACCGGCGACGCCGTCATCTCCGGGGATTTTACCGTCAACGAGGCAAAAAATCTTGCCATTCAGTTGAATGCCGGGGCCCTGCCGGTTCCGGTCACTGTGGTCGAGGAGAGGACGGTCGGAGCCACGCTTGGACAGGATTCGGTTTTCAGAAGCTTGCGGGCTGGGATCATCGGTTTGGGGTTGGTCATTCTCTTTATGGCGGCCTATTATGGCCGTTTGGGAGCAATCGCCGATTTGGCCCTGATCGTCTACGGCTTACTCACCTTGGCGATGTATAAACTCATTCCGATTACCCTCACGCTCCCCGGACTCGCGGGATTCATTCTTTCGGTGGGCATGGCCGTCGACGCCAATATCCTCATCTTTGAACGCATGAAAGAGGAAGAAAGAAGCGGTAAACCCTGGCGCACGGCGATGGAATTGGGCTTCGGCCGGGCTTGGGACAGCATTAAAGACGCCAATGTCGCGACCTTGATGACGGCTTTCGTTCTCTTAAATCCATTTGAATGGTCATTCCTCCCGACCAGCGGATTGGCGCGCGGTTTCGCCCTTACCCTGGCAATCGGGGTCTTGACAGGCTTGTTTACCGGCATCGTCGTCACCAGGACCTTCCTGCGCGTTCTCTACACGAGAAAAGAAACATTGAGTAGGAAACAATGAACAGAGAGAAAGAAGTAATGAATAGAAAGTAATGAGTAATGGTAAACATTGATCCTATCAACCTAATAAGCTAACAAGCTATAAAGCTAATAAGCTAAAAAGCTATTTCTATGCAATTCATGCGCTATAAAATCCTCTATTTTTCGATCTCCTTGATCGTGCTCGTGCCGAGTCTGATATCGCTTATCCTCTTTGGAGTCAAGCCGGCAATCGATTTCACCGGCGGAGCGCTTCTCGAAGTCTCGATGAAACCCATGGAAGGGAAGGAAATAAACGAGACCTCGATTCGGGAGGCCGCCGGGGAAGAATTTGACCTGTTTTCCATCCAAAAGACAGGAGAAGGCACGGTCCTTATCCGTAGCAAACCCCTATCCCAGGAAAAGAAATCCATGCTGATCGACCGTTTCCGCGACGCATTGGGAGAGGTTGAGGAGGTTCGCTTCGAAACGGTCGGCCCGACCATCGGGGCTGAGCTTCTGCGAAAAACCATCACAGCCATCATTATTGCAGCCATTCTGATCTTATTGTACGTCGCCTATCGCTTCAGGGAGTTTCGGTACGGCGTGTGTGCGATCCTGGCCATGTTCCACGATACGTTCATAGTTTTGGGTGTGTTCAGTCTGCTCGGCCATTTCGCAAACATTGAAGTCGATACTCTGTTTGTCACCGCGCTCCTGACCACGCTCTCTTTCTCCGTTCATGACACGATCGTGGTCTACGACCGCATCCGCGAATCATTGAAGCGTCATCCCAAAGCCGCGTTTGAAGACATCGTCAACCTCTCCGTAGCCGAAACCTTGGGGAGGAGTGTCAACAATTCATTGACGATCATCTTCATGCTGGTCGCCCTCTTCCTTTTGGGAGGCGTCACCACCCGCTGGTTCGTCTTGGCTTTGCTGATCGGCACCATCTCCGGTACCTATTCTTCGACGTTTACCGCGGCGCCCCTGCTGGTTGTCTGGGAAAATTGGTTGCAGCGCAGGAAGAAGAAGTAAAAGTTACAGATCCTTCATCCGCTTAAGGAGATATTCCCGCTCGTTTATTTCAGGATCCTCCATAATCTCTTCAAAGAGCCTATTAAGGTTCTCTTCGCCGGGATATCAAGTGGACACTTGTTTTGCCAAGAAAAAGGTAATGAGAATCTAAGGAATTACTTTTTCGCGTATCCAATCCACGATCGTTTGTTGCATTTCGTCCCTTTTGCCATGGTACCAGTGATCAACTCCATCTATGAATTGAAAGGTTTTGTCTTTTGACCCGACATGTCTAGAAAGGAAAAGACTCTGTTCAGGCAATACCGTAGTATCAGCCGTTCCATGCATGATGAGAATCGGAACCTGAACCCTCGATAGAGTGTTCTTAATGTTTAAATCTGCTATTTCATGAATAAGTTGATAGTTGAGCTTAGCGTATCTTGAATCTTGATTACTTTCACCCGTTTTTATCCAACCTTGCTTCTTCCATTTGCCTAAATCATAGAGTCCCTGATACCTAAGAAGAGGATCGATGACCCCAGATCGACAAATGAGATATTTAACCCTTTGATCTTCTGCAGTTATCCATACAACTGGTAAACCGCTAAAACTGCCTCCATATAACACCAACTTTGCCTGATCAATGCTCTCATGATAATGAGTGAGTAATAAGTCAAGCGCAGCTTTGATATCAGATTTCACTCCGCCTAAAGTGAGATTCTGCCATGATCCTTCGCTTTCACCATGCGATCGGTAATCAAATCTGAAGGTCGCGACTCCTAAAGGAAGCAAGAGCTTCTCGAGCGTCGTATACGATTCTGAATCTTTACTACTACCGTAACCGTGACAAATGACAATCGTGGAAAAAGGTGGTTTGCCATCAGGAATACCAAGTATTCCAATGAGACGTATTCCGTCAGAACTATAGAAGGTCACTTTCTGTGAAGTCATTATTGAGAATTACCTAGGTCTTTGATTCTTTTCAATAAATATTCCCTCTCATTTTTCTTGGAATCCTGCATCACTTCTTCAAACAACGCGTTGAGGATCTCGCCCACCTTGCGGCCGGGTTTAATCTTGAGCGTCTCCATCACGTCTGTGCCATTGACCTTGAGATCTTTGACACTCAACGGCTCAAAGAGCTGCTGTCCGATGCGCTCTTGAAGTTCCCGAAGTCTCCAGGAAGTGGCTTTGCTCCCGCCCCCTTTGCGGTCGCCGACCCGCAGAAGCATCATATCGTTGATGTTGTCAACGCCGACTCTGCGGATAAAACGCCGGATTGCTGCGTCGGTCATCTTCGGATCGTAGGCAAACATATGCCAGCGGACAAAAGTCACCAGCCGTTTCGCCTGTTCCTTTGAAAGCCGCAAACGCTGCGCAATTGAGTACGCCAGATTGGCGCCGACCACCTCGTGGTTATAAAACGTGATGGTACCTTTTTGTTCTGTGTAGGTTGCCGGTTTGCCGATATCATGCAGGAGGGTTGCCAAGCGGACGATGGGATCGGAAGAAGGGCAATGCCGGAGGCTTTCGATGGAATGCGTCCAAACATCATAAATATGGTGTCCCGCCTGAGGGATATCGCGCGCTTCAGTAAGTTCCGGCAGGATGTAGGGGAGGAGCCCGGATGAATGCAGGAGAAGGACCCCATCGGCCGGGTAGGCCGAGGCCAGAATTTTTACAAGCTCATCCCGTATCCGCTCCCAGCTTATGTGTTGGAGAAGCTCGGCGTTTTTCTGGATTGAAGTCATTGTTGCGCTCTCGATGGAAAATGCCAGTTGCGCGCCGATGCGTATGGCTCGCATCATTCTCAGCGCGTCCTCATTAAACCGTCTGTCTGGTTCGCCGACTGCCTTGATCTTTTTTCCCGAAAGGTCGTTCTGTCCGTGGAAGGGATCAATGATCTCGTAGTGAATAGGCAGATTTGCTTTCAGGGCTTCCAGCCTGCCCTGGGCGGGTACGGCGAGGCGCAAGGCCATCGCGTTGATCGTAAAGTCGCGGCGGGAAAGGTCTTCCTCGATGCTCTCTCCCCAACGGACCGTATCCGGCCGTCTGCGGTCGCTGTAGCCGAACTCGGTCCGGTAGGTCGTAATGTCAAAAACGGTGTCCTCAAGATCGCGCGCCGGAACTCTGAACTGCGCGGCCAGGTGCTTGGCGGAAACCCGTACCGTTCCGAATGCGTTGTCGTAGAAGCTGTTGCGAAACAAGGTAAGGATCTTCTGTGGGACGGCGTTGGTCGCCACGTCCCAATCATGTGCCGGTTTCTTTTGCAGAAGATCTCTGACCGCCCCGCCGACGATATACGCTTGAAAGCGCTCCTTGGTGAGTGTAGAAATGATACGAACGACAAGCGGAGGAATGGAAAATTCGGCCATGCCTGTTGAAAGGGAACACTCCCCTTCAGAAACGAATGAATTACTAACGAGTTTATTATATCTTCAAAATTGGTACGATGCAGTGGGTAATAACCAAGGCGATTGAAGCAAAATCTCCGCTTGCCCGTCGGGACGAGATCACCCGTATCTTGCTTACCAATCGTGGCATCGTCGGCGAAGCGGAAACCCGGGAATACTTAACCCCCCAAAAACCGGACCATCTCACAGCCGGCACAGTCAACATTTCGCTCCGGGAGCTAAAAAAAGCCGTCAAGAGGATAGAAACAGCAATCAGAAAAAAAGAGCATATCGTCGTCTATGGAGACTACGACGCCGACGGGATCTGTTCCACGGCGATCCTTTGGGAGGCGCTCCACTCCTTAGGCGCCGACACCTTGCCGTTTATTCCGTTGAGGGAAAAACACGGCTACGGTCTCTCCATCAAGGGCATTGATGATCTTCTGAATAGCGGAAAGGTCCGACCTTCTGGCAAAATCCCGACGATCAGTCGAGATGTTCAGTCGAGCAAGGTAAGACAAGGTCGGACCTTGTCAAAACCCCCCTCTCTTATCATTACCGTTGATAACGGCATCGTCGCCTTTGATGCGGTTGAGTACGCGTTCCGCAAAGGCATTGACGTTATTATCTGCGACCATCACGAGAAGGCAAAAAAACTTCCCAAGGCCATGGCCATCATCCATACCACGCTGCTCTCGGGATCGGGGGTGGCCTGGGTATTTGCCAAAGAAATTATCAGGAGCAGCCGGAAAAAAGCTGCCGCCCAAAAGACGCTGGATTTGGCGACCATCGGCACGGTTGCCGACATGGTACCGCTTCTCGGTCCGAACCGTTCGCTTGTCAAGTATGGCCTATCGGTTCTTCAGAAGCATTCGCGCATCGGATTGAAGTTGCTCTTGCAAGAAGCGGCCGTGGAACCGGAGGCTCTAGCAATCTATCACATCAACTACGTCATCGCACCCCGTTTGAATGCCATGGGCAGGCTCGAACACGCGCTCGACGCTCTTCGGCTCATCTGCACCAAAAGTCCTGAACGCGCCAGAGAACTTGCCCAAAAATTAGGCACGACAAACCGGCGTCGTCAGGAATTAACCGAAGAGATGCTCAACCACGCGAAAAAACTGTCCGGGCGGATATCTGCATCAATCGGGTCAAAAAAAATCCTGATCATCGACCATCAGGACTTTCATGAGGGGGTCATCGGCCTGATTGCCGGGAAACTGGTTGAAGAGTATTACCGGCCGGTGATTGTGGTCGCCAAAGGCGGGGAAATCTCCAAAGCCTCGGCGCGCTCGATTGCGGGTTTTAATATCATCAAAGCCATCCGTAAAACAGAGCATCTGTTGATCGACGCCGGCGGACATCCGATGGCTGCCGGTTTCACCATCAGGACCGAAAATATTCAGGCGTTTAAGAAGCTGATGCTGCGGATTGCTTCCGTTGAGCTTTCCCCTGACCTGTTGCAGCCGAAGCTTTCATTGGACGCGCAGATTCTCCTCAATGATGTCACTTGGGAACTGTATGAAAAACTTGAAGGCATGGAGCCGTTCGGCATCGCCAATCCGAAGCCTGCGTTTGCAATCAGGGAAATGCGTGTTGTGAATACCCGTGCCGTGGGCAGGGAAAAGCAGCACCTCAAACTGACGCTCGCGCAGGGAAACGAGACAATCGATGGGATTGCATTTAGCTTAGGAAACTTGGCAGCGAAATTGAGAGGTGGCAGTCAGGTTGACGTGGCGGCTACCCTTGAACAGAATATCTGGAACGGCAGAAAAGAACTTCAACTCCGGGTGAAAGATATAAAAAGTCTTTCGCTGAAAGATTAACCTGTTCGATTTCCGGCTCGAGCATCAAATACGATCACGGGTCCTCTCCGGGTATCTATCTGAATCAGTTTCGGGTCGTCAAAAACAACCTCCACCTGCTGGCCATCTTGCTGATCAACGCGAGCGGTGATGGTTTGACTGACTTCAGGAATTTGATCTCTGTTCGCAGAAACAACGGCGGCTGCATCTAAATAACAGCTATCGTTCAATCCGATAAACTGATTTCCTAGAGTTTTGAGTGCTTGCTTGATTTCAGTACTTTTAGGCATAAAAAACCCTCCGCTTGGGGAGGTTTGGTTCATTGCCTGCTGCGCCACCAAACCTCCGTCCTCAAATGAGGATGCGAAGGATAAAGCAATTGATCACGTGTATTCGATACATACCGGATATGTATTCTAGAGGAAAAACCCAAAGCTTGTCAAGTACCAGGGTAAAAGATACAATAAAGCTCATTAAAGCTGAAATCCCTCCGTATCCGCCAGCCGGCGGAGCAGGAGGATACCCACAAGGCATGAAAAGAACTTTAGCCAAGGAAACAATCAATGAAATCGGCAACACCGTGTTGCTTCAGGGATGGGTAAACGCGAAACGCGACCACGGGAAAGTAACGTTTATTGATCTGCGGGATAGAAGCGGCATTATCCAGCTTGTCGGCGGCGAAGCCTTGAGCAAACTCGGCAGCGAAGATGTCGTCGAAATCGAGGGCGTCGTCAAAGAGCGTCCGCAGTCGATGGTCAATCCCAACATCGAAACGGGGAAGGTAGAGCTGGAAGCGAAGCAGGTAACGATACTGAACAAAGCAAAAGAACTGCCGTTTCCCATCGACACCGATGGCCATGAAATCGATGAATCCATTCGTCTGAAATACCGGTATCTTGATCTCAGACGGTCCCGCATGAATGGCAACCTCCGTTTGAGAGCAAAGTCTGTGGCATTCATTCGCAACTGGCTCTTTGAGCGGGATTTCGTGGAAATAGAAACTCCGATTCTCACCAAAACCACACCCGAAGGCGCTCGCGACTTTATCGTTCCGTCGCGTCTTCAACCGGGTAAATTTTATGCCCTTCCCCAAAGCCCGCAGCAGTACAAGCAGCTTCTGATGGTTGCCGGTATGGAACGCTATTTCCAGATCGCACGTTGTTTCCGCGACGAGGACCCGCGGGCGGATCGTGCCTATGGCGAATTTACGCAACTCGATATGGAGATGTCTTTCGTGACTCAAGAGGACATTCTCGAAATCACTGAAAATCTTTTTTCCGACCTCGTGAAATCATTGTTTCCTGAAAAAACAATCACGCAATCTCCTTGGCCGAGAATATCGCATGCTGATTCCAAGAAAAATTTTGGCAATGACAAGCCGGATTTGCGCAAAGACAAAGGCGATGCGAATGAGCTTGCGTTTGCCTGGATCATCGACTTTCCTTTATTTGCCGAACAAACGTCGGAGGATTATTTTTTTGGATCCGGTTCGGCAAAATTTGCGCCGTCGCACCATATGTTCACCGCGCCCCATCCGGAGGATCTTCAACTGTTGCATTCAGATCCGATTAAAGTCCGGGGGCTTCAACATGATTTGGTGCTCAACGGCTTCGAAGTCGGCGGAGGAAGCATCCGCATCCATCAATGGGAGGTTCAGGAAAAGGTGTTTGAACTCATCGGCTTTACCAAAGAGCAGAAAAAACAATTTGAACACATGCTGACCGCATTTACCTACGGGGTTCCTCCTCACGGCGGAATTGCACCGGGGATAGACCGGTTCTTGATGGCAATGTTGGGAGAAACAAGCGTGCGGGAAACCATCGCTTTTCCCACATCATCTTCCGGTCAAACCTCTGTGATGGACGCTCCCTCTCAAGTCGGACCTGATGAGCTCCGGGAACTGCACATCAACGTTGTGCAGGGAAAATCAGCAAAATAATGGTAAAGCCCAGTGATGATTGCTCGTAAGTCTTTTAGACCAAAGCTTCGCAGTGTCATGGCCAATCTCAAAAAAGCCAAGCAGAGCCAGCTCGCCGTCTTCCTGCGCTATGCATATGAATTGAAAAAGAGATCGGCGTTTTTTTCACTAAGCCTCGTGATCCTTCTCATGCCGGGAGGCAATTTCTACCTTGAAGCCTCGCTCGTCCCCCAGCAGCCGCAAGTTCGGGAAGTTTCCATCAGTTTGCCAACGCCGTCAAGCTACCCGGTGGCGGATAAGGCTATCGCGCCTCCGGCTATTACCGCACGCTCGGCCGTCGTGATCGATGCCAAATCAGCAAGCGTGCTCTTCGAAAAAAATCCCGACGAAACGCTCATGCCGGCATCAACAACCAAAATCATGACGGCGCTGGTTTCTTTGCAGCACTATAGTTTGGACGATGTCATCGTGGTCAAACGGGCAGATGAAGCCATCGGCCAGACCATGAAGCTCATTCCGGGAGAGAAAATGAAAGTCCGCGACCTGTTATATGGACTCTTGTTGGAATCGGGGAATGACGCCGCCTTTGCCTTGGCAGAAAATTTTCCGGGAGGGTACGCCGCGTTCGTCGATGAAATGAACAGGTTGGCGCGCACCTATCATTTGAGGCATACCCAATATCGGAATGTATCCGGAGTCGAACAGGCAGGTCATTACACGTCGGTCAAAGACTTGGCCCGCCTGGCAGCAGTCGCCATGATGAACTCGGTCTTTGCGCAAATAGTTTCCACCAGAAGTTATGTCGTGACCGATGTTGACGGAAAAGTGGTGCACGCGCTCACGAATAAAAACGAGCTTTTAGGAAAAGTCCCCGGCATGCGGGGAGTGAAAACCGGTTGGACCGAGAACGCCGGAGAATGCTTGGTGACCGATACGCTGCGGGAGGGAAATGAATTGATTGTCGCTATTTTAAAAAGCGGTGACCGCTTCGGCGATACCAGCGCCCTCATTGAGTGGGCCTATCGGGCGCACACCTGGATCAATCCCGGGAATTGACGTTACTTCGCGCCCAGAAGAGCTTCATCCGCTACGGCCGGCAAATACGCGCGGAACCCTTGGTCACCTTCGAAGACGAAGATGGGCTGTAGGTAATTTCCCGCCTCAATGGGATCAAGATAAGCCAGAGAAATACGCCGGATGGCAATTGATTTGAGTCCTTGAGGAACTGATGCGTAGTAGGCGGCTCCGCTTTGCAGCCTTTCCCAAGCATCCTGCGAGCTAATAAGCGGATAGGTTGCGCTTTGATCATAGGCAATCGGAATATATCGGTAGACGCCATGAACGATGATGGTTCGCGTGCGTGATGGTTTGAGGAGTATCACTGATGCAAGGCCTTGATCAGGATTGAGGGGCATGACGCTGAATTCCTCCCTCCCTTCCTCTTCCTCACCCCCCACGACGACATTGGAACGGAAGAGGTCCACTTGAACAAACTGCGCTTCTGATTGGGAGAGCGCCGGAACGATCTCGGTTCCGGAAACTTTGAGGTAGGTAAGCTTCGCCTCGCCGACTCCTAAATCTTCGGTCAAAAGCTGCAGATGGGCAAGCCAGTTGCGCGCTTCAGCTATCGCGTCGGTCTCCGCAAGCGCCTGCGTATCACTTGTCAGTTGGGGTTGAACGCGCCAGTTGACATCATAGGTAAGATGCTCGGTTAAAAGGTCAACCACGAGCGAAGCCGGCAGCGGCTGGGTTATCGACCACCGATATACGGTATCACTGACCCGCTCGGGTTCTGAAGAAAAATCCAACCTCCTTGCAAGTTCGCTGGTGCGCTCCAATGCCAGTAAACTCCCGCGCTCTTCCGGAACGACATAGACATTGGCGGTTGGCCCGAAATTTCCCGTCGTTCCGTCAACCGTTTCCAAACTGAATGTGAATTCCGGTTTCTCTTGTTGCGGGAAGACCAGCGGCGGGAGGTTGCCGAAAGCAACGGTTGCGGGTGGCGGAGGCGGGGGATGTGCTGCCCTCCACCAAGATGAAAGGACAGCAAAAACGATCCGCAGAATGATATAGGCAACGATCGCGATCGCGCCGTATCTGATGGCTCTTCTGGAAAAAAATGCTGCTTCCGTTAATGTCGCCATGTGAAGACCAATGACTAAAGACTAAAGACCAGAGATTACTGTTTACTGTTCATTGTTCTCTGTTTCCTCTCTTTGAGTATATCCGTTTCCTCTGCTAGAATTCAAGATAGTTCCGGTAGAACGCCGGAACTATCGCAGTCCCACACCAAAACATGAATTCTAATATGGCTGAATAAGCAGAAAGTAGATAGTCAAGTTTTTGGTGTGGGACAAGAATCTAACGATGACAGTCCGTACCCGTATCGCTCCCAGTCCGACGGGAATCGCGCATGTCGGCACGCTGTATACCGCGCTTTTAAACTTCGCGTATGCGAAAAAGAACGGCGGGAAATTTATTCTTCGCATCGAAGACACCGATCGCGAACGCTACGTGCCCGGTTCCGAGCAGGTGATTTTTTCCGCTCTGCGCTGGGCTGGTATTCCCCACGATGAAGGGTCCGACATCGGCGGCCCCTTTGAGCCCTACACTCAGTCACAAAGACTGGAAAAGTACACGCAGTACGCAAACCAACTCATCGAGAATGGCAAAGCCTATCACTGTTTCTGTTCAAGCGAGCGTCTGGCTGCCATGCGTAAAACCCAACAGGAAAAAGGCGAACTGCCCATGTACGACGGTCTCTGCAGGAAAATGAGCCAAAGCCAATCGGAGTCTCGGGCCAAAACGGAGAAATTTGTCATCCGCCTCATCGCACCCGACTCCGGAAACACAAGTTGGATCGATGCGGTTCGGGGAACGATCACCATTGAAAATAAGACCATCGACGACCAGGTACTTGTCAAGTCCGATGGCTTTCCCACCTATCATCTTGCCGTCGTGGTGGATGACCATCTCATGAAAATCTCACATGTGATTCGCGCCGAAGAATGGATATCCTCCACCCCCAAACACATCCTGCTCTATAAGGCATTTGGCTTCAAGCTTCCGGTCTTCGCGCACACGCCCCTCCTGCGCAATCCCGATAAAAGCAAACTGTCAAAGAGGCGAAACCCGGTCTCCGTTCTCTGGTATCAGGAACAGGGATTTCTTCCCGAAGCGCTCGTGAACTACCTTTGTTTGATGGGATGGTCCCATCCCGATGGGAAAGATATCTTTTCGCTTGAGGAGTTCATCAAACTCTTCTCGTTGGATCGAGTCCAAACGTCCCAGCCGATCTTTGACCTTGAGAAGCTGCGCTGGCTCAACGGCAGTTATATCAGGCAGAAGAGTGACGCCGATTTGCTCAATCTCCTCAAGCCGTTTGTCCCCAAATCTGCCAAGAAGCAGGAGCTCATTGGGATCATTGCGCTCATCCGCGATCGCATCAAAACGCTCAACGAATTTTCCGAGTACGCCGATTTTTTCTTTCAGGCCCCGAAAGTCGATTCCCAGATCCTGCTCAAACAAAGTAAACTGGAAGCTGAAAAAACCGGTATGAAACTACTGGAATACGCCCGGGTCTTGGAAGGATTGTCTGACACGGACTGGAAAATGCCGAATTTGGAGCGTGCAGGAAGGCAGCTTCTCGATGATCGCTGGAGCCCCAAGCAGTTATTTATGTCGGTGCGCGTCGCCCTGACGGGAAAAACGGTAAGCCCGCCGCTGTTTGATTCAATGGAGATTCTCGGTAAGGCACAGTCAATAAAAAGGCTCACTCGCGCCGCAGAAATACTTACACATAACCACATCTAATGTGACCGGAGGGCTCATTAGATGTGTAATATAGAAATAGATGAAAACAGAATTCACTCACCTTGCACTCGGCGGAACCTTTGACCGTTTTCATCGGGGCCATAGGGAGTTTTTAGAGGAAGCCTTTCGTCTCTCCGAAACAGTCACCATCGGTATAACCGGCGATGCCTTTGCCCGCAAGCTCCACGCAGGGGAAAAAATCCAACCCTTTTTGAAACGCAGCCGGCGGGTGGGTAAATTTCTTGAGAGGCGGGGATTGGGCAAACGCGGCAGGATGGCTGAAATCAACACGATCCATGGACCGACACTCAAGGACGAAAGCGTTGAAGCGCTGCTGGTTACCCAATCAACGCTTCCGGGGGCTGTCGATATCAATACCCAACGCCGCGCACTGGGAAAAAAACATCTTGAGGTTGTTCGTCTCCCTTTGGTAAAGTCGGCCGACGGTAATCTACTCTCATCGAAACGTATCAGAGACGGCGAGGTGAATCGTGAAGGGGTGGTTTTCCTTGACCAACTCCTGAATGATGCTCCCGTCATACTCCCGCAGGAGTTTCGCGCAAACTTCCGGGAGCCGTTCGGTAAAGTTTTCCCCCATCACGGAACCAATATCTATGCCTCAATGGAGCCGGTGGCGAAAGAAATTCGCAGGCGTTCTTTGCGTCCGATTGTCAGCGTCGGGGATTTGGTCACGCATGCCCTTTTGAAGATCGGGGTAGAACCGAAGATCGTCATTATTGATTTTATGGTCCAGCGTCAAAAGCGCTTCTCCTCCCTCTCCGACATCGGCAGCCTTTCTCACTACGCCAAGCAAGAGGTGAGAAACCAATCGGGGACGATCGCCAAAAAACTGGTGCAACTCATTCACAAAGCACTCAAACAAAATCGTTCAGCAATCGTGGTCAAAGGTGAAGAGGATTTGGCCGTCCTTCCCAGTATCCTGCTCGCTCCCTTAGGAACAGTTGTTGTGTATGGCCATTTCCAGGAAGGCATCATCGCCGTCGAAGTGACGGAGAAAAAAAAGCAGGAATCACTCAAACTCCTCCAGCAGCTGACGCGCATTTCCCGGGAAGAATAAAGTCAGTTACTCATTCCACCTGGGAGGTGGTTTTCTCAAGCCTGCCCGCCTTTGGAGGGACACCTAGGGAAAACTGCAATATTCTGCTACACACTTTGGAGCTTGTCTATTTTCGCGGCCAGGATGAAGTCATTTTCCGAAAGCCCGCCGATTGCGTGGGTCATCAATGTTACCCGTAATTTCTTGTAGCTGTGGATCAGGAGGTCAGGATGGTGATCTTCGGCTTCGGCGATCTCCGCGATCTTACTGACAAAGGAGATCGCTTCCATGAAGTTTTTGAAGATAAAATCTTTCTGGATTTTTTTGCCTCCGATGATGAGCCGCCAGCCTTTGACGTTGCGAAGCCACATGTTGGCATTGGCGGGATCAAAAGGGGAAACTCCGCCTTCGCAGGGGACGCAGTGTTTTTGTGTAAGGTCCATAAAGTTAATTATACAGGATGAAGGTTGGTTCTTGACAAATGCAGGAAAGGGCAGTAAACTCCACATATTCAAACATTCTAATATAAATATATGTACCAGGACGTCTTTCAACTCCACGAGAAGCTGTACAAGGCGCTCGCCAACCAAAAGCGGGTGGAGATTATTCACTTACTGCGGGACAAAGAGTTAAGCGTCTCCGACATGCAAAAGATGCTCGGCCTGCCACAGGCAAATCTCTCTCAGCATTTAGGGGTATTGCGAGAACACGGACTTGTAAACTCACGCCGCAGTGGCAAAGCGATCCACTACAAACTGGCCCACACGAACCTCATGCGGGCGTCTGACCTCATCCGCGAGATGCTCATCGATCAAAATCAGGGTGACGCGACCCTCAGTGAAGAATTGAACATCAAGATGAAAGATTTTGTACCTGTCGCAATCGACCCGGTCTGCGGGATGCGGGTGAGCCCTAAAACCGCTGCCGCGGTTGTGAAGACGGAAAAAGGAACCTTCTACTTTTGCGCCCTTGGCTGTAAGCGGATTTTTCTTTCGCGACACAAACCTACCAACAAATCTTAATCATTATTCATTATTTCCTACTCATTACTCATTCACTACCATGAAAAACAACACCATCATCATCTCCATCATCGCAGCCTCAGTTCTCATACTTGTCGGTGGGGTAGCGCTCGTCAGCCGCGCCCCGCGCCCGCCGGAAATTGTGGCTTCACAGTCTGCAAAAGCCGAAGCCACAGAAATGTCATACGATTGGGGAACAATAGATCTGAATGGGGGAAAGGTTGAGAAAACGTTTTCCATCAGGAATTCCGGTACGGGACCGCTGGAGATCGCCAACGTCAAATCCTCCTGCATGTGTACCGAAGCGCAGATAACGATCAATGGAGAAAAGAGCCCATTTTTCGGAATGCACGCCTCCTCTTCCTGGTTAGGGAGCGTGCAGCCGGGAGGCACGGCAGAACTATTCGTCGTCTTTGATCCCGCCTTTCACGGCCCGTCGGGCGTCGGCCAGATTACCCGGGTTATTTCGCTGGAAACCAACGATACGGAAAGAAAAAATCTTGAATTCACGCTGACGGCAAATGTTACCAACGAGTAATAAAAAGGAAAGGACGGGAAAATTGAAGAAAAGCAGAAAAATTGCACAGATTATAAAAATCCCGGTTTGGGCATTGCTGCTTGTAATTGTAAACGCTGTTGCGGTCGCCGGCCTTGTATCATACCTGTACTTCAATCGTCAGATTGCCTCCTCCGCATCCAAAACCGCACCAAGCGAGGAGAGCCGAAATCCGGACGCGCTTGTGAGAGAGGTTTCTTTGAGTGTGATTCCGCCCTCAGGATATAAGACCCGACTGACCTGGGGAGATATCGGCAGAAAACTGGTCGCAGTCGGCGCCATCGATCCGAAGAAGTACGCGCAAATGTTTCAATCAAACAGCACGGGTGCGCAGGAAATGGTGATTTTTGAAGAAGGGAAAGATAAGCCGATCGAGATGAACGAGAATAATTCACACTTCCTCGTCAACACCCTGTGGGCGCTGGGGCTGACCAACAAGAGCCAAGTCCTGGATGAAGGACCAATGAAGACCGGCGGCAATCCAGCGGACCGTTTTGCTTCAACTGCCGGCTGGACGCTGGGAACAAAACCGGCGATGGAACTCTACAGCAGTGAGGAACTCGTTCCTCTGACCGATGAGCAACAGGAACAGGTGAAGCAAATCGCCGAGAACGTCTTCCGTCCCTGCTGCGGCAACTCAACCGCTTTCCCCGATTGCAACCACGGCATGGCGGCCTTGGGATACATCGAGCTCGCGGTGGCAAACGGACTTTCGGAGGAGCAGATCTACAAGGATCTCCTGGCCTTCAACTCGTTCTGGTTCCCGACGAACTACATTGAGCTGGGCGTCTATTTTGCCCAACAAGGGAAGCAATGGGAGAGCCTCGATGCCAAGCTCGCTCTGTCCGCAGAGTACTCATCGGCGCAAGGAGCGCAAAAGATCCACCAAGCCGTCGCCAATGTGCCCGGCTTGAAGAGCCAAGGAGGTAGCTGCGGTGCATAACAAAAGCGGGAAATTCATGCTTGCCTGCTGTCTTGTTCTGGGCGCGGTCGCTGTCGCGGGACTGCTCTACGGAGGCGTTCCGTCGTTCCATGCGGGAAAGAATACCCAAGGGCAATACCAGGATATATCGGTTGCCCAGTTTGATGCGGCGCTCAAAGAGCGGGATCCCTTCCTGGTCGACGTCCACATCCCCCGGGAGGATCCGCTTCCGGGCACCGACGCCTTCATTCCGTATAACGAAGTCGGAGAGCGTCTCGGAGAATTTCCCCAGGATCGCAGTGCCGAGATACTCGTCTACTGTCGTTCGGGCTCGATGAGCACCCAGGCAAGCCAGGTCCTTGCTGCTGCTGGCTACACGAATGTCAAGAATCTCATCGGCGGGGTTCAAGCCTGGAGGGAATCCCATCAGGGAATTGAATTGACGCCGGAAACGGTTGATCTCGGGACGGTCGTCTACGGGGAAGTTGCCCGGACCCAATTCATCCTCACCAATACCACGCCGAATCCCCTGACGATAACCCGCGTTTCCACGTCATGTACCTGCACCAAAGCACAGGTACAAAAAACGCTTCTGAAGCCCTACGAGACCACGGTTGTTGATGTCTCGTTTGATCCGGCGGTACACAAGGATGACACCGATCTCGGAGACATCACGCGCACGATCTACATCGAAACGGACAATATCAATGCCAAAAAAATCGACTCGTCGATCACCGCGCACGTCATTAAAGACAACTCATAAAGGAGGAAGATGGTTAAGCTGATCGTTCTCATTTTTCTTGCGATGCTATTTCAAGCCCGGCCGGCAAACGCCCAGATGGGCATGACCCCACTTCGCCAAGGCTTCGAGGGGCAAGTGGGAACGGCGGAAGCGACAAATCAGGAAAAGTCGGAAAACCATGAGGCAAGTTTGGATGATGTGCTGGCCGAAATCCTGTCTTCTCAACAGGTGGAATCGACTGATCAAATGGATTGCGGCAACGTCTTGGACGATCAATTCGAGCGTCTCGGTGATGCCTGGATGGAGACGATGCACCCGGGAAAATCTCATGAATACATGGAACGCATGATGGCCCGCCTGTCAGCGCTTGATTCGCTAGCTGGCGAAGATAGCGGGCAGGCCCGCCTGCCAGCGCTTGAGCGCAGCGATAGCGGGCAGGGCGGCGAAGATTCGGCAAGTCTGCGCTCGTCGCACATCACGATGGGGCAGCGCTACTTGGGCTGCCGCAATGACTTACGAGGAAGGGGGTGGCATACGTCGATGATGGGTATGATGGGAGGCTGGGGCGGTTATGGAGGCTCAATGACGGGTCTCTGGTCTTTCTGGCTGGTGAGCTGGGTGCTCGTCAACATTCTCCTGATCGCTCTTATCCGCTACTTTTGGAAAAAAGGCAGTAGCACAAAATAACGAAGAAACGGAAAGGATGTGAAAGTATGTCGCACTGTTGTGACGGAAAACATCATAGTAATCACGCATCAAAAAAAACCAACGAATTGGAACTCATTCGAAAGAAAAGAGATGAAACAAGCCTGTTTCGCAAACTCGCAAGCGTACTTCATTCGAAACAGGAAAACAACCTAGGTCAAATCAATTCCAACGAGTAAGAAGAGAGGAAGGATGGAAAAGGACACAATATATGCTTGCCCGATGCACGCAGATGTGACGTCCGACAAACCGGGCAAATGCCCCAAATGCGGAATGGACCTGGTCCCATCGGATAAGATGGGAACAGACGCCCATGAGGGGCATGAAAACCATGATCACCAAATGATGATGGCCGGGCCCAATGTTGCACAGGAATTTTTGGGACGCTTCTTTGCCGTCACGGTGCTCTTGATTCCCTTGGCGCTGGTCAGCGAGCCCGCGGTTAAATTTCTCGGCGTACCGGATTTTAGCTTCCGCCCGGTCTTCATGTTTGCGATCGCCACGGCGATCTTCTACTTCTCCCTCATCTTTTTTGAACATGCCAGCCACGAGATTAAAGCCAGAAACTACGGGATGATGACGCTGGTTTCCATGGGCGTCGGCGCCGGCTATTTGTTTTCCGCCATCGCTACGTTCTTGCCGGCTATCAAAACCGAATTCTATTTGGAAATTTCAACCTTAATTTGGGTGCTCCTCTTCGGACATTACTTAGAAGCCAAGTCCTCTTCGGCCGCCGGCGATGCACTGCAGGAGGTTGCCAAACTCTTGCCCAAAGAGGCGCACCGTAAACAGGACGGGCAGGTTGTCGACGTCCCTCTTGAACAGTTGAAGGCAGGCGATATCGTCCTGGTCAAACCCGGTGAAAAGGTTCCCGCCGACGGAGAAATTACCAGCGGCAGTGCCAGCTTCAACGAATCTCATATTTCCGGTGAATCAAAGCCGGTTGAGAAAGGGAAAGGCGCGCAGGTGGTTGCCGGAGCCATCAGCATCGATGGATCGGTGGAAGTAAAGCTCTCGCGCGTCGGAGATCACTCGACGATCGGACAGATCAAGAATCTCATCGCCCAGGCCCAGAAGACAAAGCCGTCGGTACAGCGTTTGGCGGATCGGGCATCAAAATGGCTCACCTTCTCAGCGCTCGCGGTGTCCATCATGACGGTATTGATCTGGTCGCTGGTGGTCGGCGAACCCTTCGTTTTTGCGGTCACCCTTGCCATCACGGTGCTGGTCATCGCCTGCCCCCATGCGCTGGGACTGGCGATCCCCACGGTCTCAACCATCGCTACGCGTCTGGCGGTCAAAAACGGCGTCTTTCTCAAAGACATGGGGAAGATCGAGGTGATCAAAAATGCCGACTACGTGGTCTTTGACAAAACCGGAACGCTCACTCGCGGCAATTTCGGCGTCACCGACGTCAAGCTCATGGAAGGAAAGGAAAGTGAGCTTCTGAAAATTGCCGCAGCCATCGAAAAGCACTCATCGCATGTCATCGGTATGTCGATTGTCGACTTCGTCAAAGAAAAAAGGCTGGCAATTCCCGAAGCCAAAGATGTGAAAAATCTTTCCGGAAGGGGAATGCAAGCCGTGATATCAGGAAAGCCCTATGTCATCGGCAATCAGCGGTTGATGGAAGAAAAGGGTGTTTGGACAAAAAAGTCGCAATCGGTGCTGATCCCACTCTCCCAAGCGGGAAAAACGCCGGTGTTTGTCGCCGGCACAAAGAGCATCTTAGGCATCATCGCCTTGAGCGATGAAGTCAAACCGGAATCCAAGACGGCGGTTGATGAGCTTCACGAGCTGGGTGTCAAAGTCGCCATGCTCACCGGGGATACGAAAGAGGCAGCCGACCCGGTGGCGCGTGAGTTGGGGATTGATATGGTATTTGCCAGGGTTCTGCCCGAAGACAAATATAAACACATTATGAGTCTTCAGGAGAGCGGCAGCATTGTCGTCATGGCGTGCGACGGCGTCAACGACGCTCCTGCCCTGAAGCAAGCCGATGCCGGCGTTGCCATCGGAGCCGGCACCGACGTCGCGGTGGAAGCCGGCGACATCGTCCTTACACAAAGCAATCCGCAGCATCTGGTTCGATTGATCATCCTCTCCCGTAAAGTCTATGCAAAGATGGTCCAAAACCTCTGGTGGGCGCTTGGATACAACATCCTTGCCATACCGGCAGCCGCAGGACTATTTATTCCCCTGGGTTTCAGACTCACCCCTGCATTCGGGGCTTTGCTCATGAGCCTTTCCTCGGTCATTGTCGTCGTTAACGCCATGACCCTTCGCAAAGCCGATCTGAAAGTGAAGGATTCCTAGATGACTGAGAATAAGGGTATTGCTCCACTAACCGTTTTTATCAAAACAAGCCTCACCGGCATGTTGGGTTTGAGTACCGTGTACGCAATACTTCTCACCTTGGTTACGAAAGACCTGCGTCACCCTATCGATCAATTCCTCGCTCTTCAACCATGGATGACACTGTTAATCCTCGGATTCGGAGTCCAAATAGGCCTGTTTTGGTTGATGAAAAGGGGAGTGCACTTCAACATTCATCAAAAGCAGGATGCGAAACTGGCTGTCGGGACCGGTTCAGCGATGTCCGGTATGGCCATGGTTGCCTGCTGCGCGCATCACCTCGTCGAGGCCCTACCTATACTCGGGTTTTCCGCAGCCGCGCTATTCTTCAGTGAATATCAGAGGGAACTGCTCGCTATAGGGATATTCGCCAATCTCACCGGAATCGGTTTCATGGGATGGATGATTATGGGGAAACCGCAGCTCGAAATGGTAGCGAACTGGGCGTTGTCAAAAACGATAAAAAGGAGAGTATGAAGAACCAACTGGTTTTTATCATTGTGATCTTGATCGGCATGCTCATCATCATGGGTTTCTCCATAAATAGGAGGGAAAATCCCTCAAACAAAGTCGTTTCCGTCCAAAAGCAAGCACCAGCTCCCGCCTCCGAGACAGACTCGGCACCCGCCCCGCAGCAAAAAACCATGGGAGCCGTCGAAGTCCAAGTCACGCCGGTACGGCTGGAAGCGAATGCCCAACCCCTATTGAAGATTGAAATGAATACCCACTCGGTTGAATTAGACTACGACTTGATAAAGATCGTGCAGCTTACCGATGACCTCGGGAACAGCTACAAACCGCTTGTGTGGAACGGAGGTTCCGGGGGTCATCATTTGACAGGAGAAATCACCTTCAGTGAGTTGAAGGGTGATCCTGATACCCTGACGCTTACGCTATCAGGTATAGACGGGAATACTGAAACGTTTACATGGAGTCTCAAAGAAGTGAACCAAACATGATCAGTAGTAAGCAGGGGAGATCCCCAGACAAGAAATCCCTGATCGTTGGATCAGTACTCGTAGTACTGATCATTGTTGGAATGGTACTACGACAACGATCGACCTCTCTGAGAAACCGACAGGCAGGCAGTCGCAGTGGTGAGGTCTACTCGTCGGATACGAGAAATCTTCCCGAAGCGCAGGACATGGAAACAGTTATTCTCAAAAACGGCGACAACTTCACAATGGAGGCCAAGCCGGTAAGAAAAATAATCAAGGGGGAGAATGTGAGGTTGCTCTCCTATAACGGATCGATCCCGGGGCCGCTCATCAAAGTGCCGCAGGGAGCAGAAATCATCCTCACACTCAAGAACGAAACTGACGCTGACACGACGCTCCACTCGCATGGGATAAGACTCGAGAACAGATTCGATGGCGTCCCGGAAGTAACGCAGGAGCCGGTAAAACCGGGAAAGTCTTTCACCTACAAACTCAAATTTCCGGATGCCGGAGTCTATTGGTACCACCCGCACTTCAGAGAAGATTATGCCCAAGAATTGGGTCTCTATGGGAACTTTCTGGTGATACCCGAAGCCTCGGATTACTGGGCTGAAGTCGATCGGGAGGAAGCAATCTTTATAGACGATATGCTTCTGGAGAACGGTCAAATTGCGGCTTTTAATCGTTCAACCGTTGATCACACATTGATGGGAAGATTTGGCAACACGATGCTGGTGAACGGAAGTGATGCGTACCGGCTCTCCGTGAATCAAGGTGAACGGGTGCGCTTTTATATCACCAACGCCGCGAATACCAGGGTATTCAACCTCTCTCTGCCGGGTGCGCGCCTGAAGCTCGTCGGCGGTGATAATGGAAAGGTCGAACAGGAAGAATGGGTGGAATCAGTCGTCATCGGACCATCGGAGCGGGCAGTGCTGGAAGTTTGGTTTGATGAGGAGGGAGAATACCTTCTCACCCATAAAACTCCCGAGCGAACCGTCGCTTTAGGTACCGTTGTCGTACAACCAGGCCAAGTCACTACATCATATTTTCTCGTTCCTCGCAGGAATGATGATTTGATAAACAGTCTTTCCCGATTGCGTCCGCTGTTTGAAAAAGTGCCTGATAAAAATATTGTGCTGACAATACAAATGGGTACGGCTGGCGTGCAAAGCGGACAGGCAGGCGGCGATCATGGTGTCCACATGATGGAGGACGGCCAAATGATGCAAAACAGCCAGATGAGCATGGGGGCTGTCCAAAAGATCGAGTGGGAAGACGATATGGGAATGATGAATGCCCAGTCAACGACCGATACGCTCGAATGGAAAATCATTGACGCATTGACCAAAAAGGAAAACATGGACATCGTTTGGCAATTCAACAGGGGTGACGTTGTCAAAATCAAAATCGTGAACGATGACACATCCATGCATCCGATGCAGCACCCGATGCACATCCATGGTCAGCGGTTTCTCGTCATTTCAACGAATGGCCAAGCCAACCCGAATCTGGGATGGAAAGATACGGCGCTCATTCAGACGGGAGATACGGTCGAACTTTTGGTCCAAATGGACAATCCGGGTCGCTGGCTCATCCACTGCCACATCCCGGAGCATATGGAAGCAGGGATGCAGGCAGTATTTCAGGTAAATTGATCGCACTCGTCATCGTTGAAAACAGGAAGGGAGGTGAGGAAAAATGAAACTGAATGAGAAAGCTTTTGCAAATGCTTCCGCGATTTTGATTGGCGTGGTGTATCTGTTTTGTAGGTTTGCGGTTGCGTTTATTCCCGGATTGAGCATGGCGGTCACCAGAAGTTGGTTCCATGGCTTTGATGTCGGAAGAATGTGGACGCCCAGAGCCTTTTCAGAGAGTTTCCTGTTAGGGTTGGTGACGGCCGTGGTACTCTCTTGGGGAGCAGGCTGGTTTTTTGCCTGGTTGCACAACGCGTTTACGAAGAAGTAAAAGACTGCTCAAATACTTGAGGATACGTAAGGAGATTCTATGGGAGGAGAAACGCTCTATCAAATCTCGTTGATTGCCGCTTTTGCCGCCGGCATGGTGGCGTTGTTTGCTCCCTGTTGTATCTCCTATCTCCTGCCTGCCTATTTCGGCAATGTCTTTAAAGAGAAAAAGCGGATACTCTTCATGACGCTGGTGTATTCGCTCGGGATATTTATCGTGATGCTGCCTGTCGTTCTGGGTGCCAAAACGCTTGCTACACTCTTCTTTCGCCTCCACGATCAAACATACTTTGTAGGCGGATTCTTCATGCTCTTGGTTGCACTCTTCTCACTCGTCGGCATCAAACTCCCGATGCCTCATCTCTCCATGCGGGGGGAAGGGAAGACCGATGTGGTTTCGACCTTCACCCTGGGTATTTTTTCCGGCATTACTTCGGCCTGTTGTGCGCCCGTGCTTATCGGGGTTGTGGCTCTGAGTGCCTTAACCCCATCATCGCTTGAGGCGGTCGGGGTCGGACTGGCGTATGTGTTCGGCATGGTGGCGCCGCTCTATGCTGCTTCGGCGCTGATTGAGAAAAAGAATATTCTGGAGAAACCGCTCCTCAAGCGGAAAATCGGGATCATTCGTTTGGGAAGCAGGGAATATCCGGTGTTTGTCAGTAACCTCATCGGCGCTGCGATCTTCTCGGTAACCGGAGCGCTTATTATCATACTGACCGGTTCCGGGATGTTGGGCATGCCCACCGCCGATTCCCCGATCACCCAACTGATTCAGACGACGGCTGTGCGGGTGACTGCAATAACCGGAGTCGTTCCGGGAATCAACCTAGTTTTTGCGATAACCGTGGGATTTTTGCTCTATCGATTGGTCAAATCTGCACTGAAAAAGTAAAGAGACTTTAGCTGCGGAGTTTCATCGTCCGCGCTCCGACCAAGAACTCATACATCGGACCCCAGACAAATTCAATCTCCTCAACGTTTACCCGAGGATCATTCATGAAGGTGAGATGTTCCCCCGCAGCCGTCAAGACCATCCCAGAGTTCCGCAATTTGCTCAGCGCCAAAGTCGTGTTCAACGATCAGATATTTCCCCAAGCCCTCGAAGGCAAACCACCTCCAGCAACGGCAGCAGCATGGGCCGCCTTCCTCCGAGATACCAACCGCCTCGTCGTAGACCGCTTGTTGCTCAGTGGTGAGTGTGATCGACGTGCCATACGCGATGAGTTTTTTGGCAAGCGGGACAGGAATATCGTACGGATCTTCCGGGATCTGCGGAATGCTTGAGTAGCGGCGCAAGAACTCGACTTGCTCTTGATAGCGGTGGAGGTCCATCGCCGAGCAGCAGGAGCCCTGCAAACGTCCTTCATCTGCATACGAATCAACCATCGTCGGCTGCAAGCCGCAGAAACTGCTCTGTTGACCTGAGAGGTAGGTGAACTTTTCGATCGAGCCGGCCGCGAACGCCCAAGGAGGTTTCTGGGTCGGGATCGCGGAGAGCAAAGGGGTTTGAATGCTTGCTGTAAGCCTTCCCGTAAGGTAGGCGACGCCGATGAGTGCGACCAGAAGGATCCTCCGTTCAAGCCTGACACGCAAGAGGCGCTTCATGATGGTGCTTGAAAATACACGCTTGATCATGGAAGAAAATATTACTACAATCCGTAGTATGAAATCCAGAACGCAGTTGGGACCGTTGCAGCGTGAGGTGATGCAGTGCCTCTGGAATGAGCGGGAGACGACGGTCCGCCGTGTCAATGATTGTATACGGAAAAAACGACCGATCGCCTACACGACGGTGCTTACCGTCATGACCCGGCTCTATCGCCAGGGACTGCTGAGTCGGGAAAAACAGGGACGCGTCTTCCTCTATTCCCCGTTGGTGAGTAAAGGGGAGCTGGCCCGCTCGATCCTTCGTGAGACGCTCCGATCGTTGACCCAAAGATTCGGAATCGATGCGGTCGCGGCTTTCGTTCAAGAGATCGAGGACCTTCCTGAAACGAAGCTCCGGAAACTACTGAAAAAGTTGAGCCGAAAACAATGAATACCGTTCAACGCCTTAAGCTCGCTATAATGATCATTTCCGCTCTGGCATTCTCAGGCCTAGGGTTTCTCGCGTGGACGAACCTTCCTGAGCTCATACAGCACCTGAACCAAGTCTGCCAAGTGAATTTGACACCCGTTCTGAAAGATCCGACCCATCGGATTGGACTCGGCGCAGCGTTCGTTCTCATCCTTTTGGGAGGTGCCGCCACCTCGAGTGCGATGGCCAGCCTCCTCAAAGCTCATAGGAAAATGAAGATACTGAAAACATCAGTCCAAACCAATCTTCCCGACGATGTAAAATCGCTGGCCCGCTCGTGCGGGATACGCGCTGCCGACATCCGTCTGATCAAATCATCTGACCCGTTCGTCTACTGTCACGGCATCAGCCGAACTCGAATTTTCATCTCTACAGGAATGCTCGGACGATTAAACGCCAAGGAGCTCGAAGCGGTCTTGATCCACGAGACGCACCACTATCGGCATCATCACCCCAGCTCAGTATTTATGGGGAAACTCCTCGCCCGTACCTTCTTTTTCCTCCCTATTATCAAAGAACTCTCCCGACTCATGGAAGTCCAAATCGAGATCAACGCAGATCGGGCTGTCATCCTTGCCCAGCGGACAACCAAGTATCTGAGACAAGCGCTGGGAAAGTCGCTTCTTGCAGACGCGTTTCCTTCAGCGGTGGCGTTTCATACCACACCGCTTGAGACCAGAGTCGCGCTTATCGTGTCTCCGCGTACGGCTCCGCTCCCGGGGGTCTCGAAATCGAGTCTTGTCTACTCGCTAATCTCCGTTGTCATGATCCTTGTACCTCTCGTTTCGGCATCGCCGGCGAGCGCTCATCCGCCAAACGGCAATGGTATCTGCGTGAAAGACGCGTGCCAGGTTCGCTGCGACTCCCCGGAGCCGGAGACAGAGCCTGTCTCCTTCACGCCTGCATTCCGGTAACTTTCGGGATTGACAGACCACCACTCTTGTTACTACACTCTGTAGTAGAAGGAGATCATCTGAAAAAACCAGTAACCGCCATCTCAATCCCAACCAAAGGCAAAACACCGCTTCTCCTGGTGATCCTCTTATTCGTTGCGGTGTTTTTCTTGGGAAGACTCTCCGCTCAGGTGGAGCTTTTAAAAAAAGGTAGCCAAACGGGCGGGAGCACAACCGCTGAGACGACACAGGGACAGACGCCCGTCCGGGGTTCTGCTAACAATCCCGGCACGGAGCAAGGAGCCGTCGTCTCGGTCTCGGTGGACGACGATCCGTTCATGGGTGAGGAAAACGCTCCGGTTGTGATGATCGAGTTTTCCGATTTTGAATGCCCGTTCTGCCAGCGCTTTTGGGAACAGTCGCTGCCGCAGATCAAGACGAACTATATCGACACCGGAAAGGTCAAGTTTGTCTATCGCGATCTGCCGCTTCCCATCCATGATCCGCTCGCAACGCAGGAAGCCTTGGCTGCCAATTGTGCCCGCGATCAACAAGGAGACCAAATGTTCTTCCGCTATCACGACGAGATTTTTACCAGGACGACATCCGGGGGTACCGGTATACCGAAGGATGGTCTCTACGCGATCGCTGCCGATTTGGGATTGGATGCGGGGCGTTTCCGTGACTGCCTGGACAGCGAGCGCTTCAAAGACGAAGTCTTAAAGGACATCGCCGACGCGCAACAAGTGGGAGCCGGCGGAACGCCGACACTGCTCATCGGCAAATCCTCGGCGGACGGAAATATCCAGGCAGAAAGAATCATCGGCGCCCAACCTTACGTCGTATTCCAACAGACGATCGAAAAATATCTCAATTGAACCAATGCCAATTTCACTCATAGCTGCCTTTTTTGGCGGGCTGGTTTCACTGCTTTCGCCTTGTAGTGCCATGATGTTGCCGGCCTATTTCGCAGCATCGTTTCATCAGAAAGAAAAAATTCTGGCTGCGACCGTGGTATTTGCCGCCGGTCTCTTATTGGTGCTTATCCCGTTGGGATTTGGCGCGTTTTGGCTCGCTTCTCTGCTCGTGTATGATCGCCGGGCAATCTCGATGGTAGTTGGTATCCTCCTTGCAGTTGCCGGTCTGTTGGTCCTGACGGGTTACCATCTCCCCTTCCCCAAGCTCAGTATCGCCCCGTTCCCGAAGCAAGGATCGGGAGGATATATTTCCGCGTTATCGCTGGGTATGGTCTCGGGGCTTGGCTCATCGGCATGCATCGGTCCGATTTTTGGCGCGATTATCACCCTTGCGGCTGCGGAAACCAACTCCGTCGGAGTGCTGCTCCTCTTGCTTGCCTATACGGCTGGGCTCACGGTCCCGCTCTTTTTCTTTTCATACGCCGTAGAAAAAAACGCCGTTTCAGTCAGAAAAATACTGCGGGGAAAAGTCTTGAAGATCGGCTCGCAACAAATCCACTCGAGCAATCTCCTTGCAGGTCTGCTTCTGCTGCTCATAGCCTATATCTTCCTGCGTTATCAAGGGAGTTTGGGTCGGATGCCGATATTCACCCAAACCGGGTTGCTCGACTGGTATTTCGACGTTCAGGACAAGCTGTTCACCTTATAAAAAGATATGGAATTTGATAAATCGGAAAGTCTCTCTCCGAAGCAACAAAAGAGAAGCAGAAAACATCTGGCTCGCGAAGCTGACAGTCGCCGCTTACGGCTACGAAGGTCGCGACAACGGATCGCATGGGGAATACTTCTTATTCTTGCAATTGGCGGCGTATTCATCTGGTTGAAAAATCGCCAGGTCCTCCCGCCGACCGATATCGCCGGTCATATTGAGAAGAATCCGCCCGCGCACATTCTGGATGAGCCCATGCCTCTTGAGATCCAAAAACACATGCTCGAACACGCGGATGGAGACGGCCCTCCCGGAGTGATCATCAACTACAACTGCAGAGATTTTGCCTGCGAAAGTGATCTTCAAGAAAATCTCAAACAAATTGCAGAAGAGTATCCTGAATATGTCTACATCACGCCATATCCCGGAATGACGAAAAAGATTGCGGTCACGAGAGTCGGAAAGATCGAATCATTCAATTCCTTCGATCGAGATGCCCTGCATCGCTTTATCAGAGGACAATAGCGATCGATGGATCGACCAGTTTCCGCTTCGCTCCCAAGTAGGCTATACTAAACCCATGTCAAAGGGCCTTTCCGTCGTTAAAGCAAGCGGCATTCGTGAACCATTCAGCGAATCCAAGGTCCGCCGTTCCATTCGCAGGGTAAGGATCCCCGCGAGTCTGGAAAACCAAGTAGTCAGGCACGTAAGGGAAAAGCTCTACGATGGTATTCCGACTCAGGAGATTTACAAACACATCAGGGAGTTTTTAGGAAGTTCCTCCGCCCCGTACTCCAAAAGCATGTATGGGTTAAAACAAGCAATCATGCAGCTTGGACCCAGCGGCTTTCCCTTTGAAAAGTACATCGCTCGGGTGCTTGAGCATCACGGATTTCTGACCCGGACAAACGTCATCGCGGCCGGCAAATGCGTCCAGCATGAAGTTGACGTGGTTGCCGAAAAAGACGGTGGCCGATTCATGATCGAGTGTAAATTCCATAACCGCCCGGGATCAAGGTCCGATGTCAAAGTTGCGCTCTACGTACAGGCCAGATTCGAGGATCTTGAGCGGGGAATGCAAGGGAAGACCGATGAGCAGAAGTTCAGTCAGCCTTGGCTGGTCACCAACACGAAATTCACGACGGAAGCCATCGCCTACGGTGAGTGCGTAGGCATGTGGGTTGTGGGTTGGAGTCATCCGGAATCCGGCGATTTGCAGAGTCTTATCGAGAGCGGGCGGCTGCACCCGGTCACTTGTCTGACGACACTGACTGAGGGAGAGGCAAAGGAGCTTTTGCGAAACAATATCGTCATGTGCAAGCAAATACTCAGCGAAAAAGATGCGCTTCAGGCGATGGGATTTCCCAAAGAACGCAGGGATATGGTCGAAGCTGAAGTCAATGCCATCTGTTCACAGGAAAGGTAAGACATGCAGGAGCCTGCCCCCCAGCCCAAGAAAAGACGGATAAAATTCCATTCGATTCGGATTAAATTGACGCTGGCGATCATGTTTCTCCTGATCCCGGTCGTCTCGCTCATCTCCATCTTGAGTTTTCGCAATGCTCAGACGCTCCTGCGGGAACGGATATCTGAACAGGTGGAAACCGTTATCTCCGCCAGACAGGATCGGATCAACGACTGGGTCAACCGTTCATTGCGACTGGGAACGCTCCTTTCGCAGGACCCGGAATTGCAGGCACTTTTGATCAGACAGAATAAGCAGGGGACAAATCCCATCTCCGCAGAGCTATCTGTCTTTCTTGAAAAAAGAAGAGAGCAGTATCCGGAGATTCAGGCTGTATCAGTGGTAAGCCCCTCGGCGACTGCCTCCGCTTCAACCGAAACGGACTTGCCAAGTATGCCTAAGTTCGGGGACGGGGATTTGGCACAATCGGCAATTCCGATGCTCTATGAATCAAGCGGCGGATATTTCGTCTCCTCCCGCGTATTTTCGCAAGGGACGTTGATCGGTACAGCCGTCATCAATCTGAATGCGGATGCCATCAACGGCATACTCAAAGACTACAGCGGTTTGGGCGGCAGCGGCGAGATCATTCTTTCCCGAAAGGACGCAGGGGAAGTCGTTTTTCTCAATCACCCGCGCAGCCTCCTGAATCTGGACGGACAGTACCGACTATCAATCACAGACAATCCCGGGATTCCGGAGGTTTTAGCCGCGCAACATCTTACCGGACCGGAAATCAGCACCGATTACCGGCAAGTGGAAGTGGTCACCGCCTATCGCTACTTTCCCGTAATGGGTTGGGGATTGATTGCCAAAATAGATACTTCCGAAGCCTTTGCCCCGATCGAGCGGCTCAAATTGGAACTCATCCAGGTTTCGCTGTTAACCCTCATCCTTTTCTTTCTTGTCGCCTTCATGGTCAGCCGCTCGATCACCACCCCTCTGCACAAACTGCACCTGGGCACCGAAAAAGTCGGGAAGGGTGAATGGGACTACGACCTGGATATCCACACCGGTGACGAGGTCGAACAGCTCGCGGACGAGTTCGCCACGATGGCCAAGGAATTAAAGGGGTTATATACGGGTCTCGAGCAAAAAGTGGAAGAGCGCACTGTGGAATTGCAAAAAGAGAAGGATACTTCCGAAAAACTTGCCCAGGACTTGCAAAAGTTCCAGCTCGCGGTAGAGAACGTTCACGATCAAATCATCATCACCGATCCGGAAGGCCACATCATCTACGCCAACCGGGTCATCGAAAACAATACTGGTTTTACAAGGAAAGAAATACTCGGAAAAAAACCTGGAGAGCTGTGGGGCGGACACATGGATAAGAAATTCTACGCCAGGATGTGGAAGACAATCAAAGAAAAGAAAAAAGTTTGGGAGGGAGAACTCACCAATACACGGAAGAACGGCGAAACCTACATCGCCGCCTTGTCAATCGCCCCCATCAATGACAAAGAGGGAATCGTCCGCTTCTTTGTCGGCATTGAGAGGGATGTCACCGTCGAAAAGGAGATCGACCGCATGAAGACGGAATTCATCTCTGTGGCGTCCCACCAACTGCGAACCCCGCTCTCCGCGATCAAATGGTTTACCGAAATGCTGCTCTCGGAAGACGCGGGCAAGCTCACGGCTGAACAGCAGAAATTCCTCCAGCAAGTGTACAGGTCCAACGAACGGATGATCGAACTGGTCAACGCCCTCTTGAACGTTTCACGTATCGAGCAAGGCAGAATCGCCATCGATCCGAAACCCACCAATCTCACAGCGCTCGTCAATGAAGTGTTGACAGAGCTCGAACCCAAAATTCAGGAGAAGAAGCTCAATATCGTTATGAGCAAACACGAGAGATTGCCGAAAATCTCCGTCGACCAGAAGCTCATCCGGCAGGTATACGCAAACCTTCTTTCCAATGCGGTCAAATACACTCCCGAAAAAGGGGAAATTTCCATCCTCATCTCCAAGAAAGGCGATGAAGTGATTTCCCAGATCCGGGACACCGGTTACGGTATTCCGATTGACCAGCAGAGCCGGGTATTTACGAAATTTTTCCGCGCCGATAATATCCTCAAGGTCTCGGCGGAAGGGACCGGATTGGGGCTCTATATCGTCAAATCAGTCGTCGAGTCATCGGGCGGTAAAATTTTGTTCCAAAGCGAAGAAGGCAAAGGGTCGACCTTTTGGTTCACGCTCCCTGTATCAGGAATGAAACCGCGCAAGGGCGAACGGTCGCTTGAAGAGGCGAAGCTGTAAGGCTACACTGACAATAGGGAGCGCAAACGGCTGGTCCGCAAAGGTTATGAAAAGTATTCTCATCGTTGAAGACGAAGAACCGCTGCTCTTGGCCATTCAGCACAAACTCGAAGATGCGGGATTTGAAACGATTCCGACAAGAGATGGCAAGGAGGCGCTGGCGCGCCTGACGGGAACCGAGCCGCTCCCCGATCTTATCTGGCTCGATTACTATCTGCCGTTCATGAACGGGTTGGAGTTCTTGACAAGGATCAAAAGTGAGGAGAGGTTGAAGCAAATTCCTGTAGTCGTGGTGAGTAACACCGCTGGGCCCGAAAAAGTGAACGCGATGCTGGATCTCGGCGTCGACGCCTATTTCGTGAAAGCGGAGAGGCGCTTGAATGATATCATCAAAAAGGTACAATCCATAGTCAACGGAGGAGCGAAACATGAGTAAAGTATTGGTGATCGAAGACGAACCGGATCTGTCCCAAGCGATTACGATCAAGTTGGAAAAAGAGGGATACGATATCGTGACGGCCGAGAACGGAAAAGGCGGTTGGGACGTCGTTGAAAAAACCGATGTCGATTGCATCATTCTCGATATCGTCATGCCGCAGACGGACGGAGTCTGGTTTTTAAAGAACCTGCGCGCCCATCCCACCAAGACAAAAATCCCCGTGATCGTTTTTACCAATCTTTCCGAAGGCGAAAAAGTCTCAAGTATCGTCGCACTCGGTGAATACAGGCTGCTGGTAAAAGCCCAAACCTCGCTGGAGACACTGGTCAATACGGTGAAAGAAGTTTTGAGACTGTATCAATAACAAATCATGAAGAAAGTTCTCATCGTTGAAGACGACCAATCGCTGTCGCTTGCCTATCAAAAAAAATTTTCCCAAAGCGGGTATGAAGTCGTGCGCGCCGATGACGGCCAAACGGGGTTGACGAAAGCGGTAGAGTCCAACCCCGACATGATCATTTTGGATATTATGCTTCCGGGCAAACTCAATGGTTTCGATGTTCTGCGTCAGCTCAAGCTCTCGGCCTCGACAAAAGGTATCCCGGTCATCGTCATGACCAATCTCATGGAAGAGGGAAAATCAGCATTGGAATTGGGAGCCATCGAATACCTGTTGAAAGTCAACGTTTCTTTGCAGGAACTCCTTGAAAAAGTCGAGAAGTATCTGAAGAAAAGCCCGGTAGCCTGATGAAATCCAAATTTTATAAGGGGTTGATCGCTACGAGTTCAACATCGAAAATAAGCGTCGAATTCGCGGGAATGACATCCCCGACAGCGCGGTTCCCGTAGGCGAATTGCGGCGGTATGGTGAGCTTTCTTATTCCGCCGACCTTCATCCCCTTAATGCCGATATCCCACCCCTTAATGACCTGGCCTTTTCCCAGTGTAAATTCAAAGGTCGTATTGCGGGCGCGGGAGCTGTCAAATTCGGTTCCGTCAGTGAGCGTCCCGACGTAATGCACTAAAATGACATCCCCGTCCTTGACTTCGGCTCCGGTTCCGACTGTTGTGTCTTCGATGACCAGCTGGTCCATATTGTCCTCCTGTGGTTGGCTTTGAGTTGATTCCTGGGTCTCTTTGACCGGTTCTCCCGGCGCCACGGCCTGTTTGACGCATCCGGCCAGTATGAACGATGAAACAATGATAAGAATAGTATGCCTGAATTTCATAGCGGCTGGTATACCATGTTATACCATAGTCGCATCTGAATTGTACGGTAGTTTCACCGCAGTCGTGGTGGTCATCAATCGCAAAGAAGCTGGATTGGGTATAGTCACATGGGCTGACTAGGTCACGATACATTTGAGACTCTGAGCGAGTCATGCCGGCTGATTTCCACCGCATCCGCTATCGGGTTCCCA
>Ga0155075_109_pt2 | contig 39517 bp, 45 predicted proteins | sample RifCSPhighO2_01_FD_106043 | JGI IMG/M metagenome (GOLD analysis project Ga0155075, IMG submission 106043) | Candidatus Chisholmbacteria bacterium RIFCSPHIGHO2_01_FULL_49_18
AGCTGGGTACAACGGAAGTTACCGTCGGAGTCGTGTCCGATCAGAACCTGGCGGTCTTTTCTTTAGGGGACGGGGAGGTGACAACCAGGCTTATTGAGGGATCTTTCCCCAATTACTCTCAAGTTATTCCGAAAGAAGAAAAATCGGTGTCGGAGATTGAGCTTGAATCACTCGAGAAAGCGGTGCGGACGGCATCGGTCTTTGCGCGCGACAGCGCCAACATCATCCGCTGGAAGCTCGCGAAAGGGGGTCTCACCATTTCCGCAAACGCGCCGGCCTATGGAGACAGCGAGAGCGAAGTCGAGGCATCCTTACACGGACCAGGAGGAGAAATCGCATTCAACAGCCGATACCTCCTGGAGCTTTTCTCCATTTTTCCGTCAGAAAAGCTGACTTTTGTGATGAATGAGAGCCTTGATCCGGGCATCTTCAAGCCCGTCGGTAAGGCGGATGACTTTTTGCACCTCATCATGCCGGTGAGAGTGCAGAAATAACCCATTCGGAGAATCAGACAACTCAGAAAACTCAGAAGGCCGGAGTGTCAGAGAATCGGAAAATCAGATTATCAGCACCCTGGAGTGTGGCTTTTTTCTATCTGGATTTCTAAATTTCTGACTCTCTGAATTTCAGAGTATTCCGAGTCTTTCTGGCTATCTGGGAGGTATTATTCTGTGGGAGTTTTCGCCTATTCCCTCGGCATCGGGCGTTCTCCGGGGCGCGGGACGGCGGCGGTCGGCGGGGGTGTTTCCTTTTCCTGTTCCTCTTCAAGCTCAATTAATTCCTGAGGCTTGGTGGTGATGAGGTGATGTTCTTCGGATGAGGCAACCACGCGCATTGCGACGTGATTTTGTCCGGCAAAGAAGAGCCCTTCGCCCACATCAGCCGCCAGCAAGAGGTGCTTTTCCCCTTCCGAGAGATAAAAGGCTTCGGCGAGGCGTTCGATGCCGGCGCTCGACTGCTTGAAGAGGATTTGGATGGAGGAGTTGGTGACGATGGCGTGGCCATAGTCGGTATTGAGAAAGTCTTCCACATCCTGGGTGATGGTTGTCAGTCCCAAGAAATATTTTCTTGCACGCTTGGCAATTGAATAGAGGAAAGTTGCGGAGTCCTCGTTTTTCATCAGGTACCACGCCTCATCGACGACGACGAGGCGCTTTTTCATGTCGCGTTTGACTTTGGTCCAGATGTAATCGAGGATCATGTACATGATGGTGGGGCGCGTCTCGTCTTCGACCTCCTTGAGGGAGAAGACGGTCAAGGGATTTTTCAGGTCGACGTTTGACTGCTGGTCGAAGAAGCTTCTCAGCGATCCTTTGACATATTTTTCAAGCCTGGCCGCTAAACCTACGGCGGTTTCTTCCTCCATGCCGATCAGGGTTTTATAGAGATCTTCCATCAGCGGCGGCTCATTTCTCTGGGTTGCGGGGTCCGGGGTGATGCCTCTGGCTTTATAGGTGGTGATGATGGCTCGGTCGAGGATTGCCTCTTCGTTGGGATTGACATCGCCGAGCATGACCTTCAGGAGCCCATGGAGTGAGAGAATCTTTAAGCCGAGCTCGTTTTCTCCTTCTTCGTAAATCGCCGAGAGGTCGAATGGGTTAATTTTTGCCGGCGCGTTGAAATGGAAGTCGATATAGGTTCCCGAGAGCGCCTCGCACATCCGGCGATACTCCTCTTCGGGGTCGATGACGATGACCTCAACGCCGAACATCAGCGAGCGCAGGATTTCAAGTTTTTCGAAGAAACTTTTTCCCGAACCGGACTTTCCGAAGATAACCATGTTGGCGTTTTCCAGCGTAAAGCGATCAAAGATAATCAATGAATCGTTGTGTTCGTTGATGCCGTACATGATGCCTTCGTTGGCTGAGAGCTCCGATGAGGCAAAAGGAAACGTCGTTGCCAGAGACGTGGTGTCCATGTTTCTGGTGATGACCAGATGGTCTTGACCGAGCGGAAGCGTGGTTTTGAGGCCATCCTCCATCTGTAAGGCCGCTGCTTTGGAGATGATGAGGAGCGATCCCAAGAGCGACTGTACTTTTTTGGTTGTTGAGTTCAACTCGTCGAGTGTCGGGGATGAGACGGTGATGTAGAGGCCGAATTGAAAGAAGCGCTCTGCCCCTTTTGCCAATTCCTGCTGAAGAGATTTGGCGTCCTCAAGCTTAATTTCCGTTTCGACGCTGGCGATATGGCCTCTTTGAATATCGGTTTCGATTTCCGCTTCCATTTCGCCGATTTTGCGGCGCAGCTCGTCGAGAACCTCCCTGCCTTCGACCGGATAGATGAACATCGAGACGTCCAGCGAGTGTTCGAAGTTGATGAGCGGAGCGAGCCAGTTGGCGCTGACATAGCGGGGATAGCCGGCGACAAACAGCGTGCGAAAATAGGTATTGCCGATCTTTAATTGATTAAAGTCGACGTCGATCGACTCCGGCGCGATGACGTCCTGGATCGAAACCATTCCGGTCCCCAGTTTTTGAGCCGCAGATTGCGTGGCTTTGGTTGTCTGACTCGCCGATTGACCCTGTGCTTGGGGTGTCGGTTGTTGCGTCTGCATTGGGGCGGCACCCTGCGCGGATTGCGGCTTGGCTCCCGGGAGCTTGTTTTTAATTGCGTCAAAAAGCGGCATGATAGTAATGAGTAATGAGCTATTGCTGTTTGTTCCCCACCGCCTGATCGATTAAGGCTTGCGCATCCAGGTCGCTTGACGGTTTGGGCTGCGCGTCGACGGGCTTACCTTCCTGCGCTCCTTGAATGGGGGCTTCGGGAGCCATCGTCGTTTCGGATTCCGGAGCCGGGCTTTTTTGCGGTTGGACCGGAGTCTGCGGAATCGGTTGGGTTGCGGGTTTGACCTCCATTCGAGGAGACGGCTGAATACCGGAAGTTTTTAAGGCGGGCGCTTGGGCTGTCTGAGCTTGGAATGAGGGAAGAGCCGGTCTTGGAGGCGGCGGCATTTCGGTATGGCCGGCAATCTTCTTATCTTCAGGGCCGACGATTTGAGGGTTTTCCTGGAAGGCAACCGCGGGTTTTACGAGGGGAGTTTCGTATTCTTCAGGCGAGGCGAGGATCTGTCCATGAGCGCTGTCGTGATTATACAACTCAAACATCAGCTGAATTAACTCTTTGGTTGTCAGCTGTCTTGCCCGTAGGCCCAAGCGGCCGAGTTGATGGGCAAGGTGATCGAATTTCGGCTCGAGCGTCATTTTGGCTCTTTTGATGATGTAGTCTTTGGGGAAGGGGAGGCTGCGACTGGCGCCTTTAGCAAGGGCGGTTGCCGATTTGGCGACCCCGAGTTCCATAACAGAAAAGGGAATGACAATATAGAATTTTTTGTCCAACACGTTTCTTTGGCGTACGGTTTCAAGAATAAATTCTCTGTACTTTCTGATTCTGTCCCTATTTTCGGGGCTCACTGTGCGCGTCTCCTGTTCCGTTAGGAGCTTTTCATAGCCCGAGATATCCTTTCTGCTGCTTCTGATAAGGATTTGAATAGCGAAGGTTAATGAATTCAGGAGCGCGGCATAGGCGTAGATGGTGGCGTCCTGCTCAGATTCGGAGAGGAGTCCGAAGTTGACGGCAGTCGTGGTAATGACCATGGCTACCGAACCATCTTTCAGGAGGACGACATTTTCGATGATATCTTCTATGTCGAGATGTTCTTGGGTAGTGGCTCGGATGGGAGTAGGGGCAGCCATAAAATAAGTTAAAAAATAAAAGTTAAAAGTTCAAAATTGCAGATATTTAGTTCAACCATTATTACTTGGATCGGATTTCTATGGGTTGGACGAGTTTGCCCTCGAGCTTGATTTTGATTATATCAAAGGCCAATCCCTCGCGCTCGACCTCAATCTCATATTCTCCATTCAAAAGCGGCGTGACGATAAAGAATTGCCCTATCTTATTCGTTTTTTGCGCCCTGGCAACGTTTCCGTCGGCATCTTTGATGGTTACGATTGCATTATCAACAATGTTCCCTTGGCTATCAACCACCATGCCGGCAATGACATTGGGATCCTGCGGGGGAGTGGGCATGGGGAGGTTCGGAGAGAGCGTGGCTTCCCTGGTTTGCTTCATGGACGGGATCTTGACGGCGCCGATGGGCACCACGTCGGCATAGGTGGGAGTTTTGGCGGGCTCTGGTATGACTTCAGCTTGCGGGGGAGGGGTTGGAGAAAGTTTTTCAACTTCCACGGGCTTGATCTGGGGTATTTGAACTTCCCTGATGCGTCTTTTGGGAAGAATGATTTCTCCACGCATGATCGCGCGGGGGTCAAGGGGAGGGGATTTGAGTTTCCTGACCGCGACCCTCACATTCGGAGCATACTCTTCTTCCAGGAGTGCGGGCTTGGGCCTGACAGGAGCCACGGTCTTTGTTTGAACTTCTCCGTACAGCCGCATGATGTTGGAGACGAAGCCCCCCTCTTTTTTATCGACAGCCGTTTCCGGTCCTTGAGAGGGCAGAGTTTCCAGATATTCCTCGAGCTTTCGGCGATCGGATGTCACGCGTGCTTCTTCAGACGGTTTTTTCGTCAGTTTTACTTCCTCAAAGTAGGAGGGCATGACCGGTGTTTTGCGCCAGATAAATTGGGTGGGGGCGTAGATGGCTTTGACGAAGGCAATCAGCCAGCGATCCAGAGGCCGTTCTTCCAGCGGGAGAAAAGCGAAGGCAACTCCGGAGAATACCGAGAAAATGACCAGCGGCCAGCGGAAGATGGCTGGAAACGGCAGCGAGTAGATGATCCAGCCGATGACGATGCCGGCGGTCAGCTCGAGGAATTGCTTGATTGTCATGTCGCCGACCAAACGGAAGTGGTAGGCGGAGATTTGCTGGGGGACGGGGTGCTGTTCCATGTTCCAAATTAAAAGTTAAAAATGAAAAATGAAAAGTTATGAATCGAGTACATCGGATAAATTTCCTTTCGGCTCTCAATTTGCACTTGGTGCTGTACCTTTGCGCTTCGTTTCTGGGGTCATTATAGCAAGGGATGCCGTGGGGGTGTAGGGGATGAAATAGTATCTAGGGGGTTTTGAGGTATTGCGGATCAATGCCCGGGAGGATGGCTTTGACGGTTGCCGAGCTTCCGTCTTCCAGGAATGTCGGTCCGGTGAGCAGATACATCGGCTGCATTAGTGCGTTCGGATTTGGATCGTAGTAATAGACCAATTTGATATCCGTATATTCAACTGAGCCGGGTTGGAGAATTTCTCCGTACCCGATATCTTTTGCGGTTCTTCCTTCCGGAATGACTGATGTTATTACTGCTTGGTTTTGGGAGAGTTGCTGGCTGATTTTATCGAGGGAATTCAGCGGGTAGGTTCCGGATTCAGCAAAGTTCACCGAGATGGCGGAGGTTCTCAAAGTTACGACTTGTTCCTGTTTCATATACTTCACATTCACCGGGGCATTGTCGCCAAGCGGTTTGAGATTTTTACCAACAATTCTTATCCCGTCTATGGTTGGGAAGATGTTCACTTCCGCGATGGTGGCATTTTCCGGCGTGCCAGGAAGGGCGTCGTGAGCTCCTTCACCTTTGAAGTATACCGTGGTTACTTGAGGATTTTCCCAGATTTGTTCTTCAAGAAGCGTCGGTTTGACAAGGGAAAGTGCATAGTTTTCCAAGGCCTCTTGATTTAAGTTCAACAGATAATCAGGAAGCGGTTGAGTCAGGAAGATGATTCCATTATCCGGATTAACGGCAAAATATTTATTTTCTTCTTGTGCGATGAACAGTTTTCCTTGGAATGAGCCTTGGGTGAGTCCGAATTCCTGTGCGATGGCGCTCATTTGTTCCTGCGATATGGAATAGGGGTTCTGGCGGTATATCTTGGCGTTTTTTGGCAGAGAAGTTGTTGTGAAGCTGGCCGCTTGACTTGATGGTTGTTTTACCTCATTAATGGGTTGGATGATGGGAGATTCCAGGGCGCCGAAGCTCGGACCTTCTCCCGGCTTTGATTTGGGCCGAAGCAAAAGGAGAAGCATCACAATAATTGTGGCTAGTAGCCCTGCGAAGAGAAGGGTTTTACTGTTTACAAGCTTTTTTATTTCCATACCAATTACTCTACCATGACTTCAGGCTATTAGAGCGCGCACGTCTCGGCTCCTCCAACCCCCCAGTCTCCGAAGCCGCATGGGTTGACTGAAACCGCCGGTTCGCAGTGGTCTGCCGGATTCACGCCCCCCAGCGTTGAGTCGCGAATTTCGTAGTGCAAATGCGTTCCATCGCAGTTTCCCGTACAGTCTTTGATCCCGATGGGCTGGCGTCCGGTGATGACGTCTCCCGCTTGCCATGCATACGAACCTTCGACAAGGTGGGCATAAAACGCGTACCACGGACCACTGCGCAGGACCATGTAGGTGCCGAGGCCGAAGGTGGCGTCATCAACGAACTCGACGACCGCCGGACATGCAAACGAGGAATAGACGGTGCTGCTTGAAGAATTGATGTCGATACCGCGATGTTCGACGGGCGGATTGAGGCAGGAATTCGTCGGGGCGGAGCCAAAGTGATAGCCGCTGATGACGGGGGAGTCAAGCGGAGAGAGCGTTGGTGGACAGACTGGGCAATCGCCAAAACAGATAAGGACAGACTCGCTGTTTTGAACAGGCTCAACTTCTCCAACCACCACGGCGGTGACACTCACGACATTGGTAAGTGCGGCGTCGTCCCACTCCGAAGAACGAGGAATCGTCAGCGTGATCGTTTGTTCCCAAGCAGATCCATCCGGGATGGTTATCCCTCCATCCCAACTTTCAGGGGGTGGGGTGGGGGGGTTGTTCTCTCCATATGCGGCATACGTATCGGTGATCTGTACATTTGAGAGAGTTCCATCCAAAGCTTCAACTGAAATTGTGTACTGGATTGAATAGGGACCTCCCGACGAAGCGTTGGCCAGAGAGAGTATGTCTTCACTGCAGGTTGTTCCGACGCAGGCCTCTTTTGTGATACCGATAAATCTTGATCCGGTATTGCTGGCTTCTACATAGGGGATGACTTCGGTCGGAGTTGAATGGAAGATGGTGATAAGCGCCGTATAGGTGATAAAGGAGAAGAGCAGGATTGCCGCGAGCGTGCCGATCACGCTGACAATCGGCAGGCTTTCTGACGGTCCGGCGGTTAAGATTTCCGTGGAGACGGCATCGATGGTGCTTGTCGCATTCACGACAGAGCCGGAAGCCCATCCGGTTATGGTATTGAATGCCCTGGCGATACCGGATGGGATTCTTGAAAAGAGATTGCCTAGGTTGCGAAGCGTTTGGGATACAATCCCTTGGCCGGTTCCCAGCTGTTGCACAAGGAAATTCGGTCCATAGCGAGCAATTCCCACTAGGCTTTTGGCTCCCAGGACAGCACGGCTGAATACCGCCTGAATAAGCGGGGCAACTTTGCCGATGGCCCAGATAGCCGAGGTCTTGAGCAGCGCCAAAGCGATCTTAAAGGGATTTAAGCCGAGGGATTTTAGAGCTAAAAAAATGAGGATCTTCTTCTGCAGTTTCCGGCGAAACTCGTAGCCCTTTTTGGCTCCGTAGCCGGCGCCGAAAATACCGCCGCCAACGCCTCCGACGATGCCTCCGATGAGGGTTCCGATGCCCGGGAGAATCGAGCCGATGGCTGCTCCCAGCAGCGCTCCGCCGGCCGCGCCAATGCCGCCACCAGCCACGCCACCGATCCCGGCTCCCAAGGTATCAACTCCGGTACCGATGAAACGGATGGAGCCGCGGATGGGATCTTGTAGGCCTTCCTGGAAGACCTGTTTCCAATCCCGCAGGAGTTTCTTCGCAGTCATTCCGAGTTTTCCCAGACCCCTGGTGACGAGTTCCTGGGCGATGAGCACGGGGATACCGACCACGCTGCCGGCAAGGGCCAGCTGCTCGATCTTCTTGACAACTCCTCCTAGGCCGATCTTGATGAGGAGTTTCGCGCCGAGTTGGACGCCTTTCATTGCCAACTTCCCGGCAGCTTTTTTGATGGGGGAAGTCACGAAACCCACCGCTTTTCCTACAGCCTGGCGCACCGGGGTCGTTACCTTTCCTACAGCGGTTTTGACGGCCGTCGTCGTCCGTTGGACGGCGCCGCGCAGGGGGGCGGTTGCTTTTCCAACGAGGTCCCTTAACGGTTTGGTGAGAGCACTGACGCCGCTTCTTACCCTGGTTGTCACCGGCCTGGTGACGGACCTGAGCGCTTCACCTACGGGGTTTTTCAGCCAACGGTAGGTGTTTTCGAAACCCTTGAGGTTTTTCTCGTCGAAGAGGAAAGAGAGCTTTTCAAAGGCACGCCGATCGATTTTTTGCAGCGCCTTTAAGTCGAGTTTATCTTTGGTGATGGTGATGCGTTTGTGGGTTTCCGGGTCGAAGACGGTGAAGGATTCCACCGCATCCAGCGTTGCGGTCTTGGGTTTGGCAATCCGTGCTCCGTAGCGGAAGAGCGGCATGGCGGAGTTCTGGGGAAGGTTAGGGTCTGCTTCCCGGGTACGGTTGTGAAGCTCCAGTTTACGGACCTCGATGTCATGGTTTTTCCCCAGACGCAGTGGCGCCTTGAGATGAACGACAGAAGGTTTTCGGTCTTGCGATTCGTCGGCGATGGAGAGGACGACGTCTTTTTCAACCTCTTTTCTCACAACGCGTGAAAAGGTTTTATGTTTGTCAAAAATAGCCTTGATGTCGTCGCTTGCTTCTCCGACCGCCCCATATCTTGACTGCAGCTTTTTGCCGCCCTCTCCCTGCAGTACAGTGCTGGCTACTGCTGCGTGTTCTTCCGGTGAAAGGTCGGGAGCGTGACGCTCGATGGCGAGATCGACGGCTGCCGCTACTGCCGGTGTCGGGCTGGCGCCCAAGTGGAGCGCCTTTCGGTCGAGGTTCTCCGTGACCTCTTGAGCTACTTTGCCCGCCGTTTGTTTGTCGATTTTTTGCTCAAGGTCCGCTTGGACGGCTGCGGAGACCACTTCCTGATCCTCAAGCGTAGCTTGCGCGGCCTTGCGATATTCCTCGCGTTGCGCGAGGGCGTCTTGGAGAGAGGCTTGGGGAATCTCGGCGGCGATGGTTGCGGCGACGCCAGCCACCAGCTCTTCACGTCTTTTTCTGGGAAGCGTTTCATCGAGCCAGTCCTGTTTTCTTGCGAGTTCTTCGAAGGCAGTTGTAAGCGCTCCTTGGATGTCTTCCCTGGTGAGTGCGGTTTTTTTCGGCAGGAATTTTATCGACCGCTGACTGACGGTTTGGGAGGCGGTTTCGAGAAGGTCGGGGAGGTTCTCTATCGAGATGAAGGGTTTGGCTAACAGGGCCGCTTGTCTTCCAATCTCGCTTGCTAATGTTTGGCGGAGGTTGACGTAGTTCTGGAGGCGGGCTTCTACAGGTTGTTCAGCTGGTGGTTTCGTAACTGGTGCTTGTCGGTCGGCGGCCATTATTCAATGTTTAATGACTAATATCTAATGTTTGATGACTTATGGATGATGGTTCACTATCTTTCTTTATAGCACTCATCATGGCCAAGGGTCTAGCCTGCCTGCCGGGAGGCAGGGAGTCTAAGGGGGTGTTCGTTTGGTATACTCCACTGTATGTAAGAGTAAGAGATAGGTCCCAGTGAGATAGACTTCGCCATCTCACGGGATCCCGTGAAGTACGCGTAGCGTTACTTCACCGGGAGAAGATAGAGATAGAGCAAGCGCAAGAGAGGGGAGATCTATGTCAGAGCAGGAAGGAATACCACTACCGGAGGAAGTTCGGATTGAACAGGAGAAGGTGCGTAGGAAGCCTTATGAGATTATCGCTCAGGTAGTCGGGATGTCTGCCGACCGGTTGCGCAGGCTCCTGAATACCGGGAGAGTTCAGGGGGAGAAACTGCGCAAGAAGGGAAAGGGATATCCGTGGCGGTGGGTGACGAGCCGCCAGGCGGTAGAGCGATATAAGGCTTCGGTAAAGACGCCAAGAGAGTACGGAAAGCGGGGGGGGAGGCCGCGCCAGCGGGATACCCACCAGGCAGCGTAGCGCCAGAACTAGGGAGAATAATGTTTCAGGCCACCGATTCTTGTGTATATTTTGTCGTGGGAAACAAGGATGAGGTTTTTTTCTAGAGCCGTGGTGGCAATGATTGCGTCTATGGTGGTTATTGTTATCCCTCTTTTTGCATAAGTGAAGGAAAGCACTCCTGATGATCTTGCCAGACCGGTGGTAACGGGAATATTTTCAATTCTTGTTAACGCTTCCTCTGTCTTATCTCGTTTTTCTTGTGGTATGCCTCTCCAGACTTCAGCAGCTGTTAGAGTAGAAACAAAAAGGTTGCCTTGTGCGAAGAGATTTTCTAGAGAGAAGCCTTTTTTTGACCGATCTTTTAAGTGATTGATGATGATGTCTGTGTCGAGGAGAAAGTCATTCATTCCATTGTCTTTCGGACTCTTTGAGATCGGCTTCTCGCATTTTTCTTATCCAAGTCCTAGTCGATTTTTCCGTTTTCCATTCTTCCGGGCCTGTTTCTTTGAGCACCCCCTTGGTTTTCCTGATCGTTTCGAGCAATTCTTTTCTTTTTAACTCCTCCTCAAGTTTTCTGGCCACGAATTTGCTGCGCTTCCGTTTCGGGACATTTCTTTTGAAGAGGCGCATTGTTTCTTCGGGGAGCGTGAAGCTGACTTTGACGGTACTCATAAGAATACTAGATAGCATGATAATAGTTCAGTATATATAGTCTATACAACTAATAGGTCATTGTCAAGGAAGTGAGTGGAAGACTGACTTGGCTCGTAGTCGAGGGAGACGAGGAAAGCTGTAAGTGCGGCATAGCGCTTTTGCGACATTGCTACAATGCTGAATTGTTTTATTCCCGCTGCGGGAAACCGAGGGTTGTTAACCCTCGGAGCTTCAATATCACAATTTAGTAATATCACTATTTAACAATGAACCAACTAGCCATAAGACTAGTTGGTTTCTGGTTGACCCTTAATGAAAAATGTGATAGAATCCCATCCAAATCTGGAGATTAGGCACATAGCACATCGCACATAGCAAATGGCAGATGGAGAATGGCAATACAAAAACCTGATGCGCAAACGCGAGTTTTGATGTAGCATGGAGATAGTAAGAGCAAGAGACGGAGAACAGAGCGAGACGACAGAGAGACAGTAGATAAACAGTAGATAGACTGTAGAGAAGCGAGAGAAAGAGCGACCAGAAACCAGAGACTAGTGACAGAATTGCTAAGTGGCTAGATTGTTGGATTGTTCAACTGTTCATTAACCATTAGCAATTAATCATTACATATAGACTCTATGCCTGAACACGAGAACGGACCAAAGAGAAATACGGAATCTGAAAGGGAGAGAAAGCCTTCCGGTAAGGAGCGGCCGAAGCGTCGTGGTAAAGATCGTGAACAGGCGAGGAAAGAGACAGTCTATGAAGCGGGCAAGGGGGCGAAGATTGTTGACCCGAAGCTTGAAACGCGTGAGGCGCTGCTGCGCAAGGCCCTGGAGAACTCCCCGCTGAAACCGGGAGAAAAGCGGGATACGGGGAACAGTCTCAAGAAGCTTTTGGAGTTTTTGCGCATGAAAGAAAAGGGAGAGAAGGTCAACGAGAAAGAGGAGGCTTCGTTACTTGAACTTCTCCTGGTGCTTCTTAAGTTTCTTTGGAAGCAGATTAAAGAGGTTTTTCAGGATGAAGAGGGAGAATTCAACGAATTGTTTGCGGCAGCCCAGAAAGCCGGCTGTCGTACCCCACAAGAGATGATGAAGTGGATGCTTGCGGCGTTTGAGTTTTCTCCTGATGAGGAAAAGCAGATCGATACTGCCTTCAAAGAAGCGGAGGAGGGGAAGGCGCTTGGGCCCGAGGAGCAGATGAAGATGCGCGGAAATCCAGAAATCAAGGGCGGGTCTGGGGAATTTTCAGCGGAAGAGGAGGCAGAGATCATTAGGCTGGATTATGAGGATGTTGCTAAACGCTTGATGTCCTTAGAATCGGAGTTTGAGCGTCTAACAAAATCAGAAGAAGACTTGCGTAAGGGAGCCCGCCCGGATGCGATTGCCCTGGCTCATCTGATGGGAGGGCCTTTGAATGCTGTGAGTCAGAGGCGCGCTGAGCTTCTAGCGGCCCTTGAAAAAGCAGGAACATACGGCAAACCGGAAGATGTGCCGCAGGATCTTCTGAACCAACTTCGGTTTGGGTATCGAGATCTTGAGGCGACCCGGCGCACTCTCCACGGAATTCTTTTTGAAAGGGAATCGGGTAGAGGATTTTTGAGCATTTATGGAGAGCGGGCCGTAAACATGATGGCAGAAATTGATGGGTATAAGGAGGATGGGGTGTATGAGCTCATAGCGGCAGAACCAGAAAGCATTACACCCATGATGGTTGAGGGGGTGTTTGAAAGGCTTTCTAAGCGGGCTGAGTCTAAAGTCGGATCGAGAAAGGACGAGGACAAGATCATGGCCGATACGCTTGCTTCGCAGGCGAAGCACTTAACGGGATGGATTGAGGGATACAAACAAATCAAGTTCGGGACAATGGCAGTTGAGGAAGCGAAACTTGTACGGAAGGAGCAAGTAGTTGAGCTTCGGGAGCTTGTCCGACGCGAATTCCTTAAGCCTATGTTTGAGAAGATTATCGGGGATGCCGAGGATGATCCGCGCGAGGGATTCCGGATGGAATCTTGGGGATTTATCCTGATGTCCGAGCTTACCGACGCGATCCGTCGGGCCGGCCCCTTGGGGCGATATGAGAAGCTGATGTTTGAGAATGAACTTTTCGCGCGCAGGGTGGTGCACACGATCCACGGAGAGGCGATCAAGCGGGGAGATCCGGAGACGCTGCTCAAGATCGGCGGGAGCCTTTTCTCCGAAGATTTGGATACCCTTATGAGACTTGAGCCGGGACTCGGTCCGGCGCGCAGACTTGTCGAGCGGGTTCTGGCACAAGCGCGGCTCAATCCCAAGCACGACGGGCGTATCCCTTTTGATTACCTGAGCCCAGAATTGGGTGGGGAGTATAAACTGCCAGAAGTTGAGAGTTTGGTTGCCAGTGAGCTTATGGAGATGTCGAAGAGGAAGTCTCTTGAGGATCGTGATGGCAAGCCGATTACGATGGTTCGAGAAGAAGCGGAGCGGATTGCTTCTTTAGCGCTGAAGGTTTCAAACCTTGAGGGGAGGACGGCGGAGCACATATCCATGACACCATTACCGCCGAAGTCCGGGGAACACCTCATCTCTTCAGCACAGGATAAACTGCGTTTTGACTATCTTCGCTTCACAGGGGAGCGCTTTGAGCAATACGGCCGGGGAAGGGAGGCAATTCTGCCGATGATCCGGCGGATGAATCAGATGGTCCAGCCCGGGGTGTTTGAGAAAATTCCCGGGGAGGCGTTTGATCAATGGGGAATTAATCCCGAAAACTTTTTAAAGATTGCGGGGACGAATAGTGCGTCAACATGGAGAATCGAAGAAGCTACAAAGATGATGGTGGAGATGTATGATCTGGCGTTGGGAGTACAGCTTTTTGATAGGGAGAAGGATAAGTCTCAGATATTCACAAAAGTGGGAGATCGACTCCCGACGGTGGTTTCACGCTACTTCACAACTTTAGCCCTCAAAGGGGTTGTTGATAAAGAAGCATTTCAAAAACTTCCGGAGGAGGTTAGGGTTGCGTTTGTTGTGGGTAATAAAGTCGATTATTTCAATCTTGAAGGCCGGTTGAGGGACGGGCTGCTGCAAGATAAGAAAGGGTTTGTGAGATACACTGAGCAGAAGGTTGAGGAGAAGATAAAGGCAGGGGTGTTTGGGGAGATTAGAAGTGAGCTTCTTGCGGATATCGAGTCCAAACTTGTTTCTTATAAAGGGGGGAAGGCGGCCGCGGATACAGCACTCAAGGCAGTTAACAACCTAGATGATATTCAGAACGCTCCTCCAGCTCTCCGCGCAGAATTGGAGAAGCGGTTAGCGGATCGAAGGAAAGTACTCAAACTTCAGATTGGTGCCCAGACCGCATTTTTAGGAGTTGTGGCGGAAGAGAATGGGATTTCTTTTAAGGATCCGGATTGGGAGGCGGCAGCCTGGGATAAGTGGGATGCTTTGCAGAAAAAATTGGTTGTGCTTGAGGAAAGAGCATTGCGTGAGCATGTGACTAAAGTTGATCAAGGAGAGGAGAAGAGGGATGAATATACAAAAAGCGTTTTGGATTTAGCACGGGAAGAAGGATATACAGAGCAAGAGTTGCGGGTTGTTGAGCGGTTGACAAATCTTGGCGGGAAAAATAAGGAAGAGCGAGGCGAGGGAGTAGCTCGGTTGGCTGATGTGGAATTTAGCTTTACACCCTTCACTGAAGACATTCTGCATGAGAAAGCTGAATGGAAAAAAATTGGTCCGCCGGGAATCACACGGCGATATAACGACATTCTCATGGCGACCAAAGGCGCGGAGATCATGTGGCAAATCTCCAACGGGCTTGCCGGACAACAGGATAAGACCATCGCGACCCGGAAGGACCTTACCAAGGCCCTGGTTGAGTTTCAAAATACGTTGGGATACTTAAGTGAGTCGGATCGACAAAAGGTTACGGCAGCCTTTACCCACCAGATTATTGAGAATCTCTTTAAAGCCGATGCGTGGTGGCTGAATATTCCTCTCATTGGCCCGATGCTTGATATGGAGTGGCCGTGGGGATCGATGCTGGCTTCTTCAAGGGCGCAGCGCAAGTATGGTCTTCAGGCTTTGAGCATGACAGCCCTTGAGCGGTGGAGATTCATCCAGGATATGCGGCCGTTCGTCGGGAACCAGTGGGCGGATCAATTGGAGAAGCTGCTTAAGGCGAGAAGGAGAGATGCTCTTTTTCAAGTGACTATGCAGTGGGGTTTGCCCGCGACTGCTTATCTTGGATGGCAGTGGGTTTTGGGGCCGGCAATCAAGCAACTCGGCAGTTACGTTTTCGAAGGACTTGGCCAGCAGTAACTTTCCTCTTGATTTCGCAGCGATCGCTCTACCTTCCCTTGGCTGCTTCTCCGGCGAAGGATTCTACTTTCTGACCAAAGTAGGTTCGGACGCCAGTAGAAACTGCTCCGCCGATTCCTCTGATCGGGGAAGAGATGACACCGGCGCTGGCGGCGATCGGGGCGAAGACGCCGGAGACCGGAAGCGGCTTGGCTTTCAGCGTTTGCTTCATAACCGTGACCAATTGCGGCGCGAATAAAATGATGCCGAATCCGATGAGGGCGAGGACGGAATCGCGGTCGGTCCCCTGCAGGCCGACGAAGGGAGGCAGCCAGATTGTTTCATTGGGCGGGAACAGCGAATCTGACACTTGCCATGATGGTTCACCAGGTGGACAGCTATCGCACGGGCCGAGGAGAATTGCCCCAATCAGAAAGAGCATGGCAATAGCGGGAAAGATTAAGACATTGGCAAGGAAATTTCTTAACCAGTTCCCGAAGCTTTGTGAACCGGGCAACGCGTTGAGGAGTATCAAGAGCGGGGAGAAAATTGTGGTTAAAATGATCTCAATGTATGTCAGGAGCAGCTGGAAGAAGAGCTTAAACGCGGCAAAGAGCAAGGCCCCTTTGAGGATGAGGCCGGCCAGTCCCCCAAGAATCGAGCCCAGAAGCGTATCGTCGCTGGAGGCGGCTCCGAAGGCGGCGTCGATGAGCTGCTGCACGGCGGCTCCGGCAGTCGAGGTCAACCGCCAGATACCGGAAGTAAAAATGACTTGGAAGATATTTTGGCCGATGAGTTGGTTGCGGACTTCTACCGAATTCTCAATCAGACCTTGTGAAGCAAGGATGGAGACGACAAGGAAGATTCCGAGGTAGATGAGGTCGATCATGAACCCGGCAATGGCGAATGAGAAGGTGATGAGGATGAGCGTCATCACCAACTTGGGCAGAGAGTTTTGGATATTGACGACAGTTTGCGGATCCAAGCGGGCACGAAACATGATCATAAAGCCGATGATGATGAAGATGATCACGAAGGCCAGATAGGCCGTGTTCCGTATGGCCGCCCAGATTGGAATCAGGGGGGAGAGAGCCTGAAAACCAGCCCCTTGGGCGTATACAGGCTCAACGAGGTTGGCGCGTTGAGCCACATAGCGAACGAAATCCTGAGAAGAAACGGGAGGATTGGCGATCATGCCACCAATTAAGTGACCGGCAATGAATATCGCGCCCGGCTGATAGGTTAACCGATTGCCCGAGGGTGTGTTTGCCATCCCGAAACCGCCGGCATGAATGATGCTGTTGACAATGGCGGTCACCGTACACTCAAGGCCCACTTGGCCTTCAACGCATTCCCGAAGAGCGGCTTCGTATTCAGCGCTGCTGGGAGCGAACCATGGAGCCTGTGCCTGAGCTTTATTGGGGTGGAAGAAAAGAACAAACGCCAAGGCAACAACGACAATACCTTGAAATACCCTTTTTATTTTTTGTGGCATTGTTTTCATTCTAGACCAGAATATGATTAAAAGTCAAAACTCAAATCGCAAATCTCAAAACCACAACTTCAAGTCAAAAAACTATCTTTTTCCCTTCATTGTTAACAAACTTGAACCCAACATATTGCCGATTTCAACCGCTTCTTGCAAGGTGTTCTTCACTGCTCTTTGATCCATGCCTTCGATATCGGAGTCCCGAAGGAGGCAGAGCCAATACTTCGTTTCATTCGCGCTCTTTAGGGATATTTCGTAATATTTGATAAATTCTCTTTTCGAGCTTGAGGATTTTGCTTCTACGATATTTGCGCCAATACTAGTGCTACTTCTTAAAAGTTGATCCCCTATTACCCAAAAAACTCTTTTATTTGGAAGCTCATTAATGAGCTTAATAGTTCTTAATGAGAACAGGTAAGCTCTAAGTTTAAGGTCAGTTTTTCCTTTTGAGATGTGGCTTTGAGTTTTGCGTTTTGACATTTGAGATCTCTTACCACAGCTCGGTATCGCAACGGGAATCGTAGTAGATATAGGGCGGGTCATGAAATACCGATGAGAGTTTTTGGAGAAGATTCTCTTTGGCGCAGTGAATGTAGCCCAGATAACGGAAATAAATCTTGGCATCCCACCCGGCGTGGATCATCGGAGGGAAGCCGGCAGTTGCAAACCCGGTTCCTTCGTAGGGCGTGAAGGTGTAGGCGATGGTTGATTCACCCGGCCAGTCATAGACGGGTTTGTCAAGCTGCGTTCGGAAGATCGAGAAGATCGCCTGAGCGCTGGCAACCGTGTTATTCCAGATTTGATTGAGGTAGGGTGTGTAGGTTTTTATGTATCCGGGCGTCATGCCGGCGGTCAACTCGACAAGCATATCCTCACAGCGACCTTGTTCGAATTCGAATGGACTTCTTTGCCAGCGTCCGGATCCGGGAACTCCGAGCGAACCACCGACGCAATAATACCAGGGGATCAGTGGTTCCAATCTGCATTCTCCGGATTCTCCGCCGCCTCCGCTTGACCAGCCACTACCCGTGCAGGTGTAGTATCCTGCCGCTCCATAGATGTCGCTGTCACAAAACCTGACCGCGCCTTCGTCGCAGTACGGCGGTTCGGAGGTGCTGCCTTGGCAGTCATAGAGGTTGCACCACACGGCGAAGTTGGGGCACTGTTGGATTCGATTGACGTTTGTGCCGCCGATGATTGCTGACGTGCAGTACCAGGTATCGCCGTAGTCGCTGTCGCACTCGTCTGCCTTGCAGACGAAGTCCTTGTATTCTTCATAATAGGGTTGGGGGATGAGTTTTCTTTCGGCAACCGGGAAGGTTAGCTCTTGGTTATAGACATAATCTCCCGGTGAGTAGAACTGCTCGCCCAAATCGCAAATAGTACCGACAGAGCAGGCGTTGTAGAAGCAATCTTGGGCGGCTTGGGCATGCGCCGAAGGTGCGGGAGAAAGCAAGAGCACGGCCGAAACAACTCCGAGAACAAGTAATGGTCTTGTCACTTTTTTATCCAAATTGTCTGTCTTTTTCTCAACGGCACTGGTCATACGTGTAAAAGACATTCCTTTGATATCCCACGACGCAGGATCCGACGTACTGACGGACGGCGGTGGCGATATCCTGGTTATCCCATCCCCCGCAGCTTGTATTTCTGGGCGCCAGGGTGTTGTAGGTGATGCCGTCGCATGAAGGCGGGGAATAGCTGGCGGCCCCCCCGTGCTCCAGAGACAGCTTCTTGGCGGCGGCGAAAACGGCATCCATGAAGTTGCAGGGATCGCCTTCTCTGGAGGAGTCGACGACCTTTACAGCATCGCTGAAGGCGCCAAACCAGCTGGGAATCCATTGGAAAGGACCGCGGGCACCGGAAGGACTGACGTTGCAGCTGCAGCAGTTCGGCACTTGGCCGCCGCAGGCGCTTGATTCTTCAACAAGCGCATCGGTCCAGTTGTCTCCATAGCAGGATTGGCGCTCGAATCCGCCTTCGGCATACATGATAGCGACAATGAGCGCTCCCGGGACGTCGTATTCCTGAGCTGCGGTTTCAATGATGTCCTTCATGAGCGGAGGGATGTCGTTGCCGGCAAGACTATCGCAGCTGATTGCGCAAGCTCCGGAACCGCCGGAGAGAGAGGGAAGTGAGCCGGGATCGGAACAGGCGCCGGGCGTGCAGGCATCCGTGCCCGTACAGGCCGCGCCTTGCAGATACCAAGGACCCGCAGGGCAAGCGATTCCCTCATATGGCGGCGTTTCCGGCGTTTCAGAATTGGCCAGTAGACGGGAAGTGAGCATATCTTTCAGGATATCAGATACTTCCTTCAGGCGGGGGAGGTGGGGAATACTCACCTGGGCGCTTTGGGTCAAAAACGGTTGTCCGGGCTCCGGGAAGACGTTGACGTAGCCGATCGCATCCTCGCGGGTGAACATCGGCACGTACGGCCAGAGTTTTCCGTACACTGTTTCCTTCCATGCATCGAAATTCGAAACCCAGTTTTGGATACAGACCTGTTGGGCAAACGGGTCTGCGATGGCGTCGCACGCATACTCCGGCGGATAGTGTCCGTTGAAATTGCTCAAACGCATGGGTGTTCCCGATCCCCAAGGTGCGGGGTTTCCTCCCTGAACATAGCCGACGATGTAGTCATGGTTGCTTTGGGGGACGGCTCCCGCTCCCCGAATCATGGAAATTTTTTTGGAATCTTGTATCATTTGGCCCTGTCTTCTGGGAAGAGTCGACGCGAGTTTTCTGAAGATTCCGAGCCTGTTCCAAGTAGAAATCCAACCAAGCGTGTCGTCGGGATTGGATTCCACGATGCCTTCGTAGTAAGAGCGGCCTTCGAGGTAGTCGGCCAGATGCTCCTGGTTACGGTTAAAATAAGTGAGAAAGTCAAATCCCGATCGGTTGACGGAGACAAGGGGAAGTTCGTATGCCCGCAAGTCAATGCCATAGGTTCCTGCAATGCAGGGAAGGTTCCACGGATTCGGGCTGCATCCGATTTGCAGTTGTCTGGCTTTAACACAGGGAAAGTTAGGGTCGTCTTCTGGGCAAGCCTGCTCATTTTTCAGGTATTCAAAGGTTTCGACCGCCCAGGGCCGCATGGCGCAGTAGGGCGCATCCGTCTCATCGATGGTGCGCTGTGATTCCGGGCCGCAAATTCTGCATGGGTAGGGACGGAGCGGGTGTGGCTCATCGCTAAGTGCAGAGCAGTCGACGATCGGACAGGTTTCAATGGGCGGTACCGGCCCCTGGGCTTGTATCGGAGGGGAACTAATCACCAGCGTATACAGCCCAGCCACCAGGATGCCAGCACCTACCAGAATAGATGCCTTTGACACTGCTAACAGTGTTCTCATGTCAAAAATAGTGTAACACAGATTTCTGTTCTTGATGACCTCGTTATCTACCAGTTGATTCGGATTTGAGTGAAGAAGGCTTAAGAGGGAACGGTGAATATCGTCACCTTTACTCCGGTAAATGTTTGGATGAAGAGGAGGGCAAACCAAGCTAAGACAAATAAGGCGATACCTATGACCGCATAGGTGAGCGTTCTTTTCGCTTTTTGAACACTTTCCGGATTTCCGCCGCTGGTTAAATACATCAGCCCTCCGGCAACCAACATGACAAAGACCGCTATCCCGCCGAGCGCAACAACGCTCCCGATGATATTGGCAACAATGATTTCGAGATCGGAGAGCGGATTTGGTTTATCGGCATCAACAAGCTCTGCATAGGCTGTGGTGGAATGCCACAAGAAAGGTGTTATGAGAATAAGCAAGGAAGCAAGTAGCTGAAGACCATATTTTTTCCGATTTTCCCGTTTCATATTCGGAACAGTCTGTATTGCTTCCATACCTTTCACCCTCGGCTGGTTTGACAACGACCGAGATCAGATCCTCTTTTCGCGCTTAGCCTTAATAGAATGTTGGGAGCGTGACTCCTCCGAGAATGGTAAATCCAAAGACGTATTGGAGTAGCAACACGACTGCATAGGCGGCGGCGATAATTGCTAGACCAACAAGGGCGTTTGAGATTCTGCCTCTTGCCGATTCGATGTTGGCTTTGTCTCCTCCAGCGGTGATCCATTGGATACCACCCCAAACGAGGTAGCCGAATACCAGGAGTCCCGCGATGATGAAGGCGGCACCGATTGCACCGGCAATGAGCGTACCCACGTCAGTAATCATGAATCCCGCGGGCTGGCTTACCGTAATGGCTCCTTGCGCGTAGGCGACGCCAAATAGTGTCAGCATATCTTCACCCCCTCTCATTTCCTTTATGATTCGTTGATTAGCCAAGAGAAGCTTGAATTTCTTCTCTAGTCTATGGTCTATTATTGACCAGTAGGTTCGGGCTGTCAACCCACCTGCGCATTTGCTGTTTCGCACTGACTGCTTATTTAGCCGTATTGCGAACCGAATGCTTCGGCGGGCCAAGTCTGACTTGGCGGGCAGGCCACCCTTCTCCCGACATCACGTCAGGAACAGTACAGCCCAATTCTAGGCACACACAAGATTTGCCTTATGGACAGGTTGAGCAGGATATTGCACTGCAGGAACCTGAATCCGAAACCCAACCGGTAGACGTGCAGGAATAACACGACCCTCCCGGTCCGATTGCGAGGGTTCCGGTTGTCGCGCATCCACCCCCAAGAGCGGCGCTGCAAGGACAATTGGCATTTCCTAAAACGGGCCCACCGACCACGCTGTTGGTGGTACCGACAGCCCCTCCCAGTCCTAAGACATAGATGACGAGCAGGTAAATTGCCCAAGCGGCGGCGACCAGGGTCAAGCCGATCAGGGCGTTGCTGATACGCTGGCGAGCGGTTTCAACTTGGGCTTTATCGCCGCCCGCCGTGAGCCAGCTCAAGGCTCCCCAGGCGAAGTAAATAATGAAGGCCAAACTGGAAAAGATGAGAGCGGCTGCAAGAAAGCCGCTCACCAAGGAACCGATGTCGGTAATGCGGAAGAAGGTTCCGATTCCGAGACGGTCATAGATATTGACGGTGACGGGAAACATAAGATAATGGCTAATGGCTAATGGCTAATGGCTAATGGTTGCTATGGCGCCTCCGGGAATTCAAAGGTCAGGTTAGTCAAGAAATCGATGTCGAAGAGGAGGCCGATGGTGGTGGTAATCGCAACCGAGGCCGCGACCAAGATTAAGCCGATTGTGGCATTGGAGATTTTTTCCCTTGCCTCTTCCACTTTTGCCTTGTCCCCTCCGGAAGTGAGCCAACTCAGCGCCCCCCAAGCAAAATAAATGATAAAGGCAATCCCGGCGATGACCACGATTGCCTTCCAGATATTGGCAAAAAGGGTGGCGGCCGCTGTTCCCGCATCACCGGATCCTATAGAACCGATGGCAGGGTTTTCGATGGCGGCAAAGACGGGAGAAACGAAGCGCAGCGATACTGCCGCGAGGATTGCCGTCAGCTTTCTGAAATGCAGAGGACTGTATGGTTTATTCCAGAGCTGGCTCTCTTTGTGGATCATATTTCTTCGCAAGGGCCGATATTATTTGCTAAATCGAGGATATTGAATCCTAAGGCGGCCCCGACGATTCCGGTGAAAGCCCATGCCAGCACGACAACGATCAAACCGATGAGCGCATTTGACATGTAGCGCTGGGCTTTGGCAACCATCTCCTTCTCGCCTCTTGAGGAAATCCAGCTTAATCCTCCAAGAACGAAATAGACGAGGAACATGAGGCCGCCGATAACGGTGAGAAACCCCAGGAGGATTGTAACGAATGATTCCAAGGCACTTCCCGGGCAGTAGTTGACCTGGAAACCTCCGAATTGGGAAATAGCTTCAAACTGCGAGGCAAAGGCTTGTTTGATCATGGCTTATCCTCCGGGACCGGTAATCTCCGGCTGCAGAATCGCGGATGGGTCTCCGTATAACAACAATCCTAAGAGGGCGGCGAAGGCAAAGGAGAGCATGACCACGGATAACCCGATAACGGATTGGTAGATTTTTGCCCAGGATTTTTGTATTCCCTCCGGATTTCCGGCGGAATTGATAAAGCCGATGCCGGCAATGACGAAGTTTACCAACGCGTAGAGGCCGGCACCGACAATCAAGAGGCGGATAATATTGGAAAGCAATTTGGTTGCCGAGAGGTACGATCCGTATGACGGAAGAGGATTGCCGATGGTTCCGATGAGTTGAAATAGCGACATCATCTGCGCCTTTTTACCTCACTTTTTTAAGATACGTTCATTTGAGCATGTTAGAGACTCGGATTCAAGAGGTTTATGCCAGTCAGCACTTGTACGATCTGGACGATCCAGTATGCCGAGACGACGAGTGCGAGCCCGATCACTCCGGCAGTCAGCGCAGCCTTTCCCTTTTCCTGTTGCTGCGGATTTCCGGCGCCAGCGATCATGGCGATGCCGCCTCCCAGGAAGAGGAGAAAGGCGATCACCCCGGCACCGACAACCGCGAAGCTTACCAGCGGCGTGATGTAGTCTCCAAGGGTTCGGTCAGTGGCAAGGGGGTAGGTCGATCCGATATCAAGGGCAGCATAGGCGGGGGAGGCGGAAAGCGCGTAGCCGATGGCGAATAGCAGATAGCGTAGGGCAGACCCACCATGCGCTTCGCTATTTTGCGCAGACTGCCTATTCGGCCGTTTCGCAAATCGGAAACTTCGGCGGGCTAGTGGCTGATGGCGAATAGCAGAGAGGGGAAATTTTTGGATTTGTTGGAGGAAGGATTGAGGTTTTGACATGCTTGGCACAAGTGTAGCACAAGTTCGGAGGGTCGGAAAACTCATCTGATGAATCTGCTTGCTCTTTTGCAGTACAATGTAATCATTCATCCTCTATGAGATTTGAAGCATCAGATGAGCGAGAATTGGTAAAGCGACTGCTGCGCGGATCCCACCGGTCGCTTCGAATGTATTACACCCGTTACAGTCCGAGGCTTATGGCATTCATCGGCAGCCGGGTACAATCAGGCGAGGATGCCGAAGAAATTCTTCACGATACACTCTTATCCGCTTTGGATTCCTTGGCCATCTTTACCGGGCGCTCGAGCCTGTTTACCTGGTTGTGCGGAATCGCGCGGCATGAGATAGCGGACTATTATCGCCGGCAGAAGATACGGTCGGTCGTTTTTTCACGCCTGCCGTTTATCGAAGGTTTCGTGAGCCGGGCACTCGAACCCAGCGCTGCGATGATGCGCAAGGAATACGAGCGCGGAGTGAAAGTTGCGCTGGGGAGGCTCATGCCGCATTATCGGGAAATCCTGGTTCTTAAGTATATGGACGGGATGTCGGTGAAGGAGATTGCCAAAAGATTGGGCATGAGTGTTAAAGCCTGCGAGTCGGCTCTTACCCGAGCCCGACGCGCGTTTGTTGTCGCCTATGAGGAACGTTAGAAAGTTTTCGGATATCCGAGGAAGCGATTTCTATTCAGATTTACGGCGGCGTTTAGAAGAGAACAGAAAGCTTTATCGGGACGGCTCTCCGTTTGTCGTCTTTAATACTCCCTTTGGAAAGTTCGTTGCCTCGTATTTAGGTGTGAATCCGTGGAAAGTACTGGTTCCACTTTCCTTTCTGGTTGTGATCGGTCTGCGATTGATCATTGGAGCAGGTTTTTCCGAAATTGTCCTGCGGATATTAGGAGGAGAGTAGCAGAATTTTCTAATTTCTAATTAACCTAAACAAATTTAAATGATCAAAATACCACACCTTTCGGATTTTACAGTTGAAGTATAGGATGTGTTTGGTATCTGGTGATTGGTATTTGGGATTTCTTTAGATCAATTAGAGTACTTAGGTCAATTTTGCTTGTCTATGTTCTCCCGCTTCGATTTCTCAGCTTTGGTTGCTTTCCTCGTTTGGGTGATCTATCACTTTTTGCGATTAAGCTTGGGAATTGTTATTCATCCCTATCGAACAACCAGGGAGATCATGCGGGGTCGGTGGTTTACGCCTCTGGTTTTCTTGCCGACAGCATTATTGGCTTGGATTTTTCTTTCCGGTCGGGTGGGTGCATGGATTGTTGATGTTCCCACTTATTCTCGGGACATTCTCGGGTTGTGCTTTGCCTCCGCACTTGTGAGCATTGGTTTGTGGCAGATGCTCCTCTTCTATTTATCTTTGCGCTTCTTTGTCGGATTGAGAAAGTAAGAAGAGGCTTACCCGTAAGGATTTTCTTCGTGTCGCGCTGAGGTCGTGTAACCGAAATTTGTTTGACTGCAAAAGGTTTGTTCTGATAGTTTTTTTCTGATGAAAGACATACCAGGCTTTTGGCCTGGCCTAGTAGTCTGCACAAATTTGTTGCCCTCCCCGCGCAAACAATGAAGTACGCCTGCGTGGTCCGTTGGAGCGCGTTTCTTTCGATAGGGGAGCGAAGGATTTTGATCGATTTTCCCGACTCTATTTTGTTATGAGTGAACGGTTCTCTTATGGGGCATTGGGAGTTGAGCAGACGGCTGTTGTCATCGACGCTTACGAGCAGACACGGAGTTGTCTGCGTACCAGCCTCATTGATGGTGTGTATGTTTCTCCGGCGACGGTGAGCCGGGTTGTGCAGGAGGCTGTTACGGAAGGGATTCTTGAACCGACGGTTAAGCGGAGGAGCGGACGGCCAACTGCAGATCGAAAGCGCATCACAAATCTCCTTGTACAGTATCCCGCCGCATCGGATAAGGAATTAGCCCCCCTGGCCGGCGTTTCTCAGTTTACCGTGGCGCGAGTGCGCCGAGGGATGGAGCAATAGAGAAGGATTTTTCCCGATTCTAACGACTCACTCTATGTACAGAAACAACTTTCTCAGGGAGATTGACTGATGGAAAGGCTAGGACCGGCTGCCGTATGGAGAGAGAATTCATTCCGTTTAAACCCGGGTCCTGCCTTGGAGCGGATGAGCCGGTTTAATCCTACCCTTCCGTTGAGCGCGGCGACGTTGCCGGATGAGCTTCAAGAAGTTGTGCACGATAATTTACTCGAAGGACAACGGGCGGAACAAGCAAGAGATCAGGGTCATACGGCGGAACAAACCGATATAGCGGAAGGATAAGGAACGATCAGCGATGTTTTATTCACAACTGGCCGAGATGCCAGAATTTTGTTTTGTCTTGTATATACTATGGAGCGCCTGATTCCCGGCCATCTTCGGGGAGAGATTTTCGCATTTACGACGATACGCAGAGACGGGATTTTCCCTTACGGGATGGCTTGGGTGGATGTGGAGCTTCTGGGAGGGAGTACGCGGCGGATTACGGTGAAGCTCACGGATTTGGATCCGAACCGGATGGACCCGGCGGGCATGGAAGAGCAGGTGCATATCGGAGATAGGGTGGAGATCATCACTCGAGAATGGACACGGGTGACTCAAGACCCTGCGGATGGTAAGGATCATGACAGGGGACTGTTGGTTTACGGCTACGCGGCGCGACTCATCTGCGAGGAAGGAAATTAGTCATGGAACGGGTTGTGTTGGTCGATGCCAAGGATAATCAGATTGGGCTCATGGATAAATTGGATGCCCACAAGAACGGCGGCACCTTACACCGGGCGATCTCGGTGTTTCTCTCTCGCAGAAGGAGTGGACAGGTCGAAGTGCTGGTTCAACGGCGAAGCAAGGAAAAACCCCTCTGGCCGCTGTTTTGGAGCAATAGCGTTTGTACACATCCCAGAGACCGGGAGGGATATCTTGAGTGCGCGGTGAGGCGGTTGCACGAGGAACTGGGCATCGACATGAATCCCAAAGACTTGAAGGTACTCTACAGGCTTGAGTATCAGGCTGCCTACAATCAATTACTGAGCGAGCATGAGTTGGATACCGTGATGGTGGGGGAGTATGAAGGAGACGTTACGCCTCAAGCCTCTGAAGTTGCCGCTCTCAAATGGATGCCTTGGGATGGTCTTCAGTCCGATATCCAGAGGAACCCTTCAAGCTATACTCCCTGGTTTCGCATGATCGTTGCAAACGAAAAAACACAACATTTCATGGAGTAAACAATGACGTATCTTGAACAAGAACCTCCGCTTCCCGTATCCCGCCCCAATCTATATGGGCAAACACGGGAGTTCGGAGAGCGGGCGGAGGAGCGGATTTGGGGAGTGCAGGTTGTGATTCTTGATCAAGATAACCGCGTGTTTTTGCGCCGGGATCCGGATGGACATAAGCTTGAAGGCCACTTTGGCGATGGAGGGGTTTTCTTTCCCAACTCGAGGCCGTTGCGCTTCAACAGCGTGAGTGGCGGTGCTGCTATGAATGAAGCGCCATCGGATGCGGCACGGCGGGAGATGCAGGAAGAATTGGGGCAGGTATTTGTCGGGAACGGTCGGTTTTATTATCACTCTGATGTACCGGTTTTTGCCTGTTATCAGGAAGGGAAAGACGCGGGCCGTTTGCTGGGCGGACTTCTCGTGACCTACAACGCATCATTGCAGGAGACTTCGGCATTTCAGGAACAGGGGCGTTTTTGGGATCTGGATACTCTCTACCGGAGAGTCAAACCCGGATCCGGGAGAGACATGTTCCGTCCGGCGTTTCGCACCGCAATCTGGGTTCTTCATGGGAAGGTTAACAACCATGATCTTGAAAGCCTGATTGAATCCGAGAACCGCTTACTGATTGAGGCGGCGATTGCGCGTACTTCACAAAAGGACCTGAAGCTTGATCTTGGGTACTTTGGGGCAAATACGCGTGCTGTACAATCACCGCTGTTATGAAGGAATCAACGACGCCCATCGTTCTGGTTAAAGTCGGCGGATCGCTGATTACCGATAAGAACAAACCATTCTCAATCCGGAAGACAGCTCTTGCGACAATTTGCACGGAAATCAAGGAGTCTTTAAAAACCGGGAAGCAGCTCATCGTCGGACACGGTGCGGGATCGTTCGGACATATTCCCGCGAAGAAATATCAGACACACAGAGGGATCATCAATGAGGCTAGCTATCGGGGGATTGCCGAAGTGGCGGATGTGGCGGCGCAACTCAATCGGATTGTGGTTGCCGAGCTTTTGGCGCAAGGCATCAATGCCGTTTCCGTGAGTCCTTTAAGCATCATGGTTTCGCGTGACCATCGATTGCAGTCGATCTGCACTGACAGCATTGAGGAGATTTTACGGCTCGGACTTCTGCCGGTCGTCTACGGAGATCAAATTCTTGATACAAAAGTGGGTTGCACGGTTTTCTCAACTGAGAAAGTGTTGGGGTATTTGGCGCTTCATTTACAGAAAAAAGGCTATCGCATCGAGCGCGTCATCCATTGCGGGCAGACGACGGGTGTGTATGATGAGAACGGTCAGACGATCAGACTTATTAACAGTAAGAATTATTCGAGTTATCAAAAAGCATTGGGTGGTTCGGGCGGGGTGGATGTTACCGGAGGAATGGCGCATAAGGTCGAAGAGACGTTGTCTTTGGCGAAGCAAGGAATCCCGGGACTGATTATTGATGGCATTGAGAATGGGAGCCTGTCGGAAGCGGTAGCGGGAACGAGAGTGATGGGAACCGTTGTGGAGAAATAACCATGGCGAAAGCGAAGCGGATAACACCTCAGCATATTCTTGTACATGTGGCTCTTATCATGGATGGCCCCACACACAAAACTTGATTTTTCGCTGACCTTACTGCGCCGTATCGAAATTCAGGTTTTGTAGAGGGGCTATGTTGTTGGTATCTTCTAATGATAGTTGTTTTGTATAGTAGAGAGTATGGGGTTACAGAAGGATAATTTACCAGTTCATGTTGCTTTGATTATGGATGGGAACCGGAGATGGGCGCGCAAGCACGGATTCTCGCCGTTGCGGGGGCATTTTATCGGCGAGGAGCGGATTGAGCCGATTGTGGACCGGGCGATTGAATTGGGAATTCAATATCTGACGTTCTGGGCGTTTTCCACCGAGAATTGGAAGCGGACCAAGCGAGAAGTCCAGTTTCTTTTAAGGCTCTATCGGAAGAATCTTTCCAAGACGGTCAGCCGCTTTCACCAGAAAAACGTGCGGGTACGGGTGATCGGGAATCTTTCGATGTTTCCCAAGGACATTCAGGAGGAGACGCTCAGATGGATTGAGAAGACGAAAGACAACTCTAAAATTACCGTGAACCTCGCGTTGAGTTATGGAGGAAGGGACGAACTTTTACGAGCCATCACCCGGCTCGTAAAAGAAATTCGAAATTCGAAATTCGAAATTCGAAATTTAACTGAGCAGAACTTTGCTCAGTTTTTGGATACTGCGGGGCAGCCGGACCCTGACTTGATGATCAGAACCGGGGGAGTGTCCCGGCTCTCCGGGTTCATGCTTTGGCAGATGGAATACGCAGAGTTTTATTTTACCGATACGTTCTGGCCGGACTTCACAGCGGAGGAATTCGATAAGGCACTCGCAGAATATCAGCGCCGTCAGAGACGATTCGGGAAGTAGGATTTCGGATAATCAGAAAACTCGGAAAACTCGGAGCCAAGTAAAACTTGGTCGGACCACTCAGAAAACCGGGGCTTGAGAGTGTTGTAAAACCAGATTTTCTGACGCCATGATCCTCCAAAATGAGGTAGTAACATAATTTACAGCGAGGCGATTTGGGGGACTGTTGTGCTGATGGGAGTGAAGACTTAGGTAAATCCGAACGGTGTTCCCTGTACACCCAGGAAGACTTCGATAATCTGGAGGATCCAAAAGGCGGCAAAGACCAGGAGGAATCCCACCAAGGCGGCAGTGAGGTGACTTTTGCCTTTGGAAATCGCCTCCGGATTTCCGGCTGAGGTCATCAGCGTATAGCCGGAAGCGATAATCATGAAGAGGAGCAGGATCCCGGCGATGACGAAGACATAATCCATGAGGCTCGTGAGGATGGTACCAAGACTTGAGAGTTTACCTCCTGAGCCGCTACCGAATTCATCCGGGGATCCGACGCAATACGATGTTTTAGTTAATGGGTCTCTCCAGGGAACGCAGAAAGCGGCGCTTGATAGATGGAGCGCTCTCTCGATGTGTGGGAAGATGTTGATTAAATAAAACATGCTTCTTGAATTATTTAAACAGATCAAGAATATCCGTGAAGGTGAGTTGGAGTATAAACACCGAGAAGATCATGATTAAGAGTCCGACAAGCGCCCCGACGAATATTTCTTTTCCTCTTTTTACGCGTTCGGGATCACCCTGAGAAGTTAAGACGAAGAAGGCGCCGATGATCAGCAGCAGGAAGGCGATGCCCCCTCCGACCCCAATAAGAATATCTCGGAACTGAGCGACGAACAATAGGGGGTGGGTGGGGATGCAGCCGACCGCTGTTCTAAGGGGAGGATAATCTACGCAGAATTCTGGCCTCCAGTCAGGATCACAGTCGCATTCTTCGGGTTTGAAATAGTCACCGGTTCCGCCGGGAGGAGCAGACTCGCACTGACAGGAGACGCCCGCGCAGGCGCCTGGACCAAGAGCCGCACAGCCGGTGACTACCGTCATTGCGGGATCAGGACATGTGCACAAACATTGACCGGATGGATTTGAGGGGTTTGGCCCGCATGTGCCGTTAACGGCACTTGTTTGTTGCGGATTTATACTTCCTATTGCAAATAGTGCCAGAAGGATAGCCAGGGTTGTGATGGCTTTTTTCATTGCAACTTCAGTGTAGCAGAGGGGGGGAGTAAATGGCAAATGGCGAGTGGCGTATGGCTTATGGCGAATAACGAAGAGCGTAGAGCAGACGTCACATAGCATATAGCTAATGTCGGAGAATATTTTAGTAAGAGTAAGAGAAAAGCGAGATGAGAATACAGAATCCAGGATTCAGAATCTGGAATCCGGAGGCTGGGAGCTACGCTATAGCGCTAGGGGCAGAGCAAGGGCAAGAGCAACAGGAGGGCGGCTATTGTCGGGCTTGGTTCCAGGCGAGAAGCTTGAGATTCTTGATGAAGGAGAAATGTTTGATGTTGCCGGTCGTAAGCGTGAGATTTTCTTCCATCGCGGTTGCTGCGATGAGGGCATCCGGTATCTGTAACCCATGCGAAAGATGATACGTTGCCATCAATGATAACATCTGGTCCCCTATCGTAGGTTTGAGAGGGATCACTTCGATTCTTTCGACGAATCGTTTGGTCGTCTGCAGTTCCTTCTTGTTCCTGGCGCCTTGGATGAGCTCTGCTGCACTGATTACCGAACAGTGGACTGTGCCTAGGCTCTGCAAATACTCTTCTGCTTTTCGTTTGCCTCGGAAGAATTCGATAAAGATGTTGGTATCTACGAGTTGAGTCATCTGCTCCTGAGACGGGAAGACCATTGCTTTCTCTTTTGAGCGACCCACTGCGCAGAATCTTTCATGTCTTGGCGATGCTTCCAGATCCCGAAGCCTGCGAGTTTCGTGTTCCCCTTCTTTGTCACCAGTTGCTTGTCTACTGGGATCATCATGGCTTTGGGTTTGCCGAATTTGGTGATCAAATACCTTTTCTTGGCAATAGCGACTTCCTCGACGAGTTGCGACAGTTGTTCACGCGTTTCTTTGATGGAGCGTGTTTGATACGAATGCATGAGATTACTATACTCCATATTGTAAACTTTGTAAAACATTAAACTTTGTACCTTTTCCGATTTTTATGGTTCTCTGAAAAGAGAGGGTATAATGAAAACAGTTTAAAGTTTAGAATGAAAAATTTAAAATTACAGTTTAAAATTCAAAGTTTTATGAAAAGGTTTGGTATTTTATTCGTTTGGATACTGGTGTTTGGTTTTTTAAGTTTCGTGCAGACGGGAGCGGAAGCGGAGGAGGATTGCAACCTTCTCTGTTTGGAGGGACGGATTGGAGAGTTACAGAATGAGCTGCAGTTGTCGCAAGCCGCAACCGAACCGTTGGAGGCGGAGGTTGATCGGCTTGAGGGACAGATCACCTCAATCACCAGGCAGTTGGCGGCCGCGGCGGCAAAGGTCGATGCGCTTGAGGAAAGCATCGAACAGCGCGAAGAGGATCTGTCATTCCAGTATGCGCTGCTGGCTGCCCGGGTCCGCAGTTACTATAAACGAAGCAAACACTTTTCGCCGCTTCTGGTCTTCTTCACCTCATCGAGCGCTTCCGACTTGGCGCGGGGCATTACTTACCAAGGGGCCGCGGCGGATGAGGATAAACGGATCATTCTTTCCGTTACTTCGGAACTCATTTCACTCGAAGAGGATAAACAGAGTGTTGAGAAGGATCGAGTTCGCCTCGCCTCGCTTCAGTCGCAACTTGATAAGCAGGCGGCATTTTTTGAAAAAGAAATTTCGGGGGCTAAAAAATATCAAGCGTCGCTCTCAAGCCAAATTGCGGAACTGACCGCGAAGCAGCAGGCCATCCTGCAGGGAAAATCAGGCACATTCACTTCGAGCGTCGGGGAGGTTCCGGTTTCCAGCATTCCCTGCTCCGGGCCCCCGGGAAGCCCGGCGTTCTGCAATCCCGGAGGAGGGCATTTCGCGGCTTTTTCATTCGGAGCCTGGACGCACCGCAAGGGAATGAGCCAGTATGGCGCAAAGGGGAGGGCGGAGTCAGGGAAGAGCGCCAATGACATCATCAACGCCTATTACGGAAAGAGCCCGGAAGGGAAAGATACCGGAGGATCGATCTCAATCGCCGGATACGGAGACCGCGATTTTGAGGGCTACTATCTCATGGGAATTGCGGAGATGCCTTCCAGTTGGCCGTTTGATGCACTCAAGGCTCAGGCGATTGCCGCGAGAAGCTTTGCCTATCGGTATAAGGTGGAAGGGCGGACGATCTGCACCACTGAATCCTGCCAGGTTTTTTCCCAGAGCAAGGCGGATAATCCGCCGGGAGAGTGGAAACGGGCGGTGGAGGAGACCCGCGGACAAGTGGTCGACGGGGTGACAACGTATTACTCTTCGACGGCAGGCGCCTATCTCACCTATCCGCGCGGGCTGTGGGATACCACGGACGGAGCCGGCGGCTCCGGCTTTCCCAGTCGAGCTTGGGAGAGCAAAGCCGGATCGCCGTGGTTTTACAGCTCTTGGTACACGCAGACGTACAACTCCGGTTCAGCAACCTGCGGGCAGAGCAACCCTTGGCTCTCTGAGGAGGAGATGGCAGATATTTTGAACGCCTGGCTGGTGCTGTCCAAGGGAGGCGATGACCGGGTGATGCCGGTGACGATCAACGACTGCCCGATCGGAGGTGTCAATGGGAATCCGTACAGCATTTCCGAACTTCGGGATCGGGCCAATGGTCTTGGCGGAGCTTACACCAGCGTTTTCGGGGTTTCCGTTTCCTATTCGGACGGCGGGGAGACAGCCAACGTTACTTTGTCCACCAACCGTGGATCAGCGGCGATCGGCGGCAGCGAGTTTAAGAAGGCGTTTAACCTGCGGGCACCGGGATACATCTCAATTCTTTCGCCGCTCTTCAATATTGAGAAGACGTAGCAGGATGAAGTTTAGGGTTCAAAATTAAATATTCAAAGTTACAATTAAAAATTTCAAGTTTTTCGACTGTTCACTTTGGACTGTATCTTTTCACTATTCACTTTACATTTTGCACTTCATTCTAACCCTGGGGTTCGATAGAATAGATAGAGAAGACTCATGGATCAGAATCAGAAAGAACAACAGAACGGAAAGGCCGAGCCTCGTCAACCGTCGATGCCCGATACCATCGCTAATGAACGGCCGACCAGAAACCCCTTGGCGGCCTACATGGTAAAACCCAAGGTGCGGTTTGAAACGCAGGAGCGGGAGGAGAAGGTGGTTCTCCTTCTGCGCCGGCATTTCGTCACCAATCTTGGTTGGCTATTGACGACGATTTTTCTTTTGGTTATACCGTTGTTTTGGGGCTACGTTCCATTTTTTCATCTTTTCCCAGATCGCTTCCAGATTGTGTTGATCATCCTTTGGTACCTTGTCGCGGTTGCTTTCTTCCTTGAGCATTTTCTCTCCTGGTACTTCAACGTTCAGCTGATCACGGATGAACGCATTGTCGACGTTGACTTTTACTCCCTCCTTTATAAAGAGGTATCCGACACGAAGATTGAGAATGTGCAGGATGTTACTTTCGTGATGGGAGGAGCACTGCGGGCGCTATTGAATTACGGAACCGTCTACATCCAAACGGCGGGTGAACGGCGGGAGTTTGATTTTGAAGATGTGCCGCATCCCAACCGCGTTGCAAAAATCATCAACGAGCTTCTCCTCGAAGAGGAGAAGGAGAAGATTGAGGGGAGAGTGAGGTAGACAAAATTAAAAGTTTAAAAATAAAAGTGAAAAATTTAACGTTAAGAAATTTTATAGTTCAAAGTTAACAATGAAAAGTGAAAAGTTCATTTATGAATGAGGTTCAAGCGCTGTTTCCGATTCCCGCGGGCCTTGATGCTCCGATTTGGTGGGTTGTAAAGCTCATTATTCTTGTCGGCCTTCTTTTTTATTTGGTCTTTGCAGTTGTGGTCATCCGGCAGGTTCAGCTGATGACGAAAACCGTAGCAGGAGAACTTGACCGCACCATTCGTATTGTCTCGTGGATCCATTTTGCACTTGTCGTGGGAGTATTCTTAGGAGTTTTGCAGTTCCTTTAAATACCATAAAAGGTTTTTTCTATTGAATTGGTGGGATCATGTTATCGCTGTCCGTTTCCAAAATTGTCGGCGCTGTCAGTAAGGAACGCTGGTCTCAAGTTCACAGCTTTGAACCTTCTCAAGAAAAGCTTGCATCGCATGGAGCGCTTCTGTTGGCAATCACGCTTGAGGATTTAGAGCGCTCCGCGGAGAGCGAACTTGATCTTCCTTCATTCGGCAAGGAAGTTCTGCAGCGCTTTCACGAGTTGTATTACGGCGCCGAGATCGGTGAGTCCCTTTTCGAACATCTTCGGGGAACACTGCGGGCGATTGTTGATGAGTTTGCCGAAGTTCGCATCGAAGGTATCGCCGTAGTCATTTTGCCGACAGAACTTCCCGGAAAGCTGGGCATTTGTTATCTTGCAGGCGTCGGATCGGGGTCTGCGTTGACGTTGCGCCAAGATCAGCCCTACCGCGTACTTGAAGTTACGGCTTCCGAGGAAGGGAAGGATGCGCACGAGATCGTCACATCCAGCGGCTTTGTTCTTGACGGAGATGTTTTCTTTCTCGGTACCGGTGACTTTTTCCGATTGGTTCCGCTTGCGACGCTGAAGAACGCGCTGTCTTTCCATGATCCGCAGGAGGTGAGTTCCTTCCTGGCTCCGCAGGTCCATGGCAGTGAAGACAACAGCGGAGTGGCGGCTGTAGTGGCTTTAATTAGAAAGCAGGCTCGAGGTGTTCAGATGACTCAAACGTCGCCGGAGGAAGTGATGGGTCGGGAATCCGCACCGGATCCCTCCCGGTCGGTTCCGGTGATGCAGCGGATCCGCGGATTTGCTTCACGCATTGCCGCTTTTCGGGAAAGAAGCAGCGTGAAGACAGAGGCTCAAATTCTTGTCAAAAGCACGGAAGATCGGAGACGCAGGCTCATGTTTTCCGTGGCATTTGCACTTCTTCTCCTCCTCCTCCTTAGCGTGATTTTCGGATGGAGACAGCGCGTGCAGGAGGAGCGGGAGCAGGTATTTGGAGAGGTTTGGGAGGTGATCGACCATCAGTATCGTGAAGCCATCGAGCTTGTTACCCTCAATCCTTTGCGCTCACGTTCACTTTTAACTGAGGCGAAGGGAACAATAGAAGATGCACTTGCGGCGCAGGACAGTCGGTTGTCAAAACCGCAGAAACAACAACTAACCGATCGTCTTGAAGAAATGAAGGATTTTCTTGAAGAAGTATCCGGAGAACATCGCGTGACGGAAGCGCCTCTGTTTATGGACCTTTCCATTGTGCGCCCGGATACGAGCGGGAATGCCCTCGCACTTTATGAAAAGACGATGGTGATTCTGGATCGAAGTTCCGGCGTGCTTCTTGGGATGGATATCTCACGCATCTCTGCCGAGGCTGTCGGCGGCGGGTCGCTGCTTTCAGGTTCACAACTTACATCCGTCTATGCCGGAAGAGGTTTTGTCCTGGCTTCGGGGGGCGTCGTTGAAGTTTCTTTAAGCGGGAAGACCAGCGTGCTGGTTGTTGAGCGGGATCCCGAATGGGCAGACATTAATGGTCTTGAAAGTTTCGGCGGAAATCTTTACCTTCTTGACCGCGGGAACGGTGAGATCTTCCGCTACCAGGGGACTGAAGGAGGGTTCGGGGCGAGGGACAGCTGGTTTGGAGAGGGTGTTGTTCCCAATCTCTCGGATGCGGTTGACATGACGATTGATGGGGATATTTGGGTACTTTCCCGGCAGGACATCCTGCATTTTCGAAGCGGTGTACCGCAAGCCTTCACCATTGCCGGACTTGACACTCCATTTTCGGATCCCATTGCCATTGATACCGACCCCGAAAGCGAGCGGCTGTATGTGCTTGATCGGGGAAATCGGCGGGTGGTGGTTTTTGATAAAAGCGGAGAGTATCGGGAACAATATCTTTGGGACGGGATTGCCTCCGTTTCGGATATGGCGGTGAGCGAGACTGAGAAAAAGATTTTTCTCCTTTCAGGCAAGAATATTAACTCGATTGCTTTGAGTGAGTAGATCGTCAGATCATTTTGTATTCGTGCGTGCAAGAAAAAGTTCACGGCGTTTCTTGTTATGAAAATTGTTAATCGGAAGGCGAGATATCGCTACCAGATTTTGGATGAGATCGAGGCAGGTATCGCACTCACCGGGTCTGAAGCCAAGAGCCTGCGGGAGGGGAGGGGGTCGCTTCTTGAAGCCTTTTCGCGGATCAAAGACGGCGAGGTGTGGCTGCATAATTTTGTGATTCCCCTTTATTCGCACGCATCCCCTTCGGGGTACGACCCGGCACGGCCGAGGAAACTCCTGCTGCATAAAAATGAAATCCTTGCTCTGTCTCAGAAGATGAGCAGCGGGGGTTTGGGGCTCGTACCGCTCGCCTGTTATTTTTCCCAAGGTTTTGTGAAGGTCAGATTGGGGCTGGCGCGAGGGAAGAAGCAGTACGAGAAACGGGAGACGATCAAACGGCGCGAGCAGGAACGCGAAGCCGCTCGGGCGATCAAACTTCGGTCGTAACGATCTAAGTTTTTGCACTATTCCGTCTGGTGGGGTATAATACTCGGTGTTTTGGGGATGTATTGAATCGACCCCACAAAGTTTTTCGAAGCGCGGCAGACTGCTTATTCAGCCGTTTCCGCTTTCGGAAAACTCGCGGGGCGGGAAGAAGCCTTTGAGGTTGAAATCGATCTAATATCGCTTACAATCTTGATAGTTTGGGGATGTATTGAATCGACGTGACTTGTTCTTTGACATCTGCAAGCCTCCGTTGATCCATCGGAGTTAAACAGGATCAAAACAAAACTGTCAACAAACTAGTTGCCAGAGCAAGCGCTTTCCTTCGGGAAGCATTTGCCCCAGTCGCTCCTGCTTACGCAGTAGCCTAAGATTGGGCATTCATCCGCTGTTTTTCTCGGTGGGCGTGGATGGGTGAAAACAAAGCCGAGATGCGATTGCGGCCTTGAAGCAGCCGCAGTTTAAGCACAACGCTTCGCCCCTTGCCTCACTGATTTGGTGATTAGTCAGGGCAAGGCACTTATTAATCACCTACGCTTGTAGATGGTGTTGAAGATTGAGTTGCGGACGCCGGGTCATACTCGGCCATCTCCACCCTTCGTTCCGATATTCAGCGGGGCTCCAAAATTCAGCGGAACCGTCTGATACACTTGGTTCATGTTGTTGGAATTCCTTTTTCCCAAAACATGCGTCGGGTGCGGGAAGCTTGGGGTGTATTTTTGCCCCTCGTGTTCACAACGGTTTTCCCTCGCATCTCCCATCTGTCCGATGTGCGGGAGCGGCTCTATCGGAGGTATTACGCATGTTCGCTGTCGCCGCCCGTTGGGCATTGACGGTTTGGTTGCGCTGTTTGCCTATCGGGAGGGGATTCAAGTTGCGGTGAAGCGGTTGAAATACCGATTTGTCCGGGAGATGGGGGAAGCGTTTGTTGATCTTGCGCACAAGCGCATTGAATCGTCGGTCGTTTCCTATTTTCAGCGGGACTCCTTTCGAGTCGTTCCCGTGCCTCTGTTTCGAACTCGGGAGCGCCGTCGCGGATACAACCAAGCGGCAGTGTTGGGAGAATTCTTCGCTTTACGGCTTGGTTTAGATTTTGCTCCGGTGCTTGCACGCGTGAAAAATACGCAGGCGTTGGCAGAGCTGCAGGTCCGACTTTCTTCCAACGAAGAGAAAGCGATTGAAGAGAAGTATCTTTCGCTCGCGCAGCGCCGGGTCGCCCAATGGAAACTTCTGGCAGAGAAAAAATCACGCCTGCGGGCCGATGAGATACGAGGAGCCTTCAAAGTAAGTGAAAAGTTTAAAGTGCAAAATGCAAAGTTATTGCTTGTGGATGATGTATGGACCAGTGGGGGAACAATGCTTGAATGCGCCAAAACCCTGAAGCGTACCGGAGCCTCTCGGGTGTGGGGATTGGCTTTTTCCAGAGGAGGAAGATAGCCTTGGATGGTATAATTCTAATGGCTCATGGGAGGGTTGGCAGAATGGCAATGTGCCGGTCTTGAAAACCGGTGGGCGAAAGCCCTTAGAGGTTCGAATCCTCTACCCTCCGCCAGTTAGGATATGAAGCAGTTGGCTCGCAAAGCCGAGCTTAAATACTCCACTCTCGCCAAGATTGAGGGCGATTTTGTAACAAAGCCGGGCGTTCAGATGATTGCCAAAATCGCCAAGGCACTCGGTGTTTCTATGGAAGATTTATTGAAATAAATACTATGAAGATTGGAAAAACATTATACGTTACTGACAGGAAATCATGGCGCGCGTGGCTTGCTAAGAATCATGACAAAGAGAAAGAAATTTGGCTTATTTACTATCGCAAGAAAACAAGCAAACCACGCATCTCCTATGACGACGCTGTTTTAGAAGCTCTTGCTTTTGGCTGGATCGATTCCACTGCCAAAAAGATTGACAATGAAAGATTTGCCCAGCGTTTCTCTCCCAGAAGGAAAACAAGCGGCTTTTCGCAAATGAACAAAGAACGCATCCGAGAACTTATTAAGCAAAAGAGAATGACGAAAGCGGGCCTTGCTGCCATCGCCCATGTTTATGACCCAAAAACTGACAAGAAAGAAAAATTTACAATACCCGCTGGAATATTGAAAGCGCTAATGGCCGACAAAGATACTTGGAAAAACTTTCTGAAAATGCCAGGACCATATAAAAGAATTCGCGTGGCTTACATTGAAAGCAGGAAGAGGCACGGTGTGGCAATGTATCAAAGAGCCCTCAAGCATTTTGTTAAAATGACTGCTCAAAACAAGCGCATTGGTTTTGTGAAAGAAAGGCATTAATTGTTTGCCGCCAAAACACTAGGCGTTCCAATGGAAGATTTGGTAAAATAATCTTATGATTAAACAGAAAATCGCGGCTGGTGTAATACATACAGTGCCGGCGGACATGGAAAAAGCGTTGACTTCTGACGCGCAAATACTTGCTAAGTGGAACGGCATTACGCCGATCCAACGAAACGAGTGGATTTGCTGGACTACCATCGTCAAAAAGCCGGAAACGAGAGCCGAACATCTCGAGCGCATGGTTGCAGAGTTGAAAGAAGGTGAACGGCAACCATGCTGTTGGCCTGGGTGTCCTCACCGTCGACCAAAGGCGAAAAAATGGTTTAAATAATTAACAGAAATTATAATAAATTTATGCAAAAAGCAAAAACATTTCTAATGTTCTTGGGTGATAAATGTGGTAAAGCGGAGGAAGCAATAAAATTCTACACTTCACTTATACCAAACTCCGAAATTGTAAAAATTGAAAGATGGAGTGAGGGCGAACCAATGAGTGTCGCTGGTCAAGTAAAAACCGCACTCTTTACTTTAGCCGGAAATGAATATATGGCATCAGAAAATACTGCTCCTCATCAGTTCACTTTTACTCCTGCTATCTCTATTTTTATTGAGTGTGAAGATGAAGACGAAATCACTCGTCTTCACAAAGAACTCTCCAGAGACGGTAAGGAATTTATGCCACTGGATAACTACGGCTTCAGTAAAAAGTTTACTTGGGTTGAAGACCGATTTGGAGTTTCGTGGCAACTCAACCTCGCTTAAAAAATTTCCCGCCAAAGAAAAACTTGAAATCGTCCTTTCCGCTCCGGTTCCCGCCTTCACTCACGAGTTTCGGTCG
>Ga0155075_105_pt1 | contig 22888 bp, 27 predicted proteins | sample RifCSPhighO2_01_FD_106043 | JGI IMG/M metagenome (GOLD analysis project Ga0155075, IMG submission 106043) | Candidatus Chisholmbacteria bacterium RIFCSPHIGHO2_01_FULL_49_18
CCCGTCCCAGAAAGGTGTTAAACTACAACACACCGAATGAGGTGTTTCGTGCTTATCTAGATCGCTAAGTGGTCGGATTCAAAGTCGAATGTGGTCTTCCCGGCCGGGGACTAGCGACCGGGCTGTTGCGGTTGAAGATTTCCGATGATGGAATAGATGGGGGCAATAATGGAGATGACCATGGCACCGACCGCGACGCCGATGACCAGCATGAGTACCGGCTCAAGGATCGAGGTTAAGCCTTTGAGCGTATGTTCGACTTCCTGCTCGTAGAATTGCGCCAGTTCTTCAAGCACAACCTCCAGACTTCCGGTCTTTTCTCCGGCGCGTATGGATTGAGTCATCAGCCCGGGAAATATTCCCTCACCTTGGGCAATCGCGTCAGAGAGAGACTGGCCTTTTTGGATGGACTCCTCAAACGTTTTTCCCAATTTGACGAATTTTGTCTGGGTTAACAATTCGACCGATACCCTGATGGATTCGACGATCGGGACCCCGCTTTTCAAGAGCGTGCTTAGGGTACGGCTGAAGCGGGCCAGATCCAACTGGTCGAAGAGCCGGGAAAGTACCGGGAATTTGCTGCTGAACCTCGCCAGCGCTTTTCTGGTACGCGAAAAACGAATGATCACCACCAGCGCCGACAGGAGAAGCAAGGCGCTGCCGATAATCCAGGGAAAGTTGTTCCCCATAAACTGGCTCACAGTCAGCAGCAACCGGGTGGCCAACGGAAGCTTGATGTTCAAGCGCAGAAAGACCGAACTGATGCGCGGCAAGACGAAGGTGATCATGATCACTCCCACGCCCATCATGGCGGAAAGGATGACCGCCGGATACAAGAGCGCTCCTTTTACTTTTTGCGAGAGTTCGTAGCTTGACATTAACTGCTTTGCCAGGTAATCAAAGGATTGCTCAAGCGTTCCCGATTCTTCACCGGCCCTGGTTAAGGTGAGGAAAACAGAATCATAAATTTCCGGGTAACGGGAGAACACCGTTGACAGCTTTTGACCTCTCTGCAGAGAAAATTGCAGATCGCGCAGTATTCTCCCCATCTTCCGGTTGGTTGACTCTTTCGCCATGATCTCGATTGATTCGGCAAGCGGCAGGCCGGCTTTCATCATGGTTGAGAGATAGCGGCAGAATATCGCCTGTTCAACCGTCGAGATCCTTCTGGTTTTATCCAGAAAGCTCTGGGTGGGCATGGTTTTTCTGACCGTGAGGACCTGATACCCTTGATCCCGCAGGGAGATTGCCGCATCTTTGCGCGAAGTCGATTCGATAATATCCTGAACGATTTTCCCTTGTTTGTCTTTGACCTTATATTCAAATATTTCCATCCTGCCTCCTGAATCCTACTTTTTTCAACGGCCCTCTCAGACGCGAACGGTCCTGGTTACCTCTTCCATCGTGGTAATCCCGGCTGTTACTTTGCTCAAGCTGTCATCAAGCATGGGAGTCATGCCGGATTTTTCAACCGCAGCTTTGATCTCATCGGCTGATGCGTGTTTGACCGTCAATTCCCGAATGCTGTCATCGACTTCCAGAACTTCGAAAATCCCCACCCTGCCTTTATAGCCGGAATCGCCGCATTCCTTGCAGCCTTTGCCTTTATAGAATTTCAGCTTGTCGATCCCGGTTCCGAATTGTGCCTTGAAAAGCTTCTTTTCCGTCTCTTTCGGTTCGTACTCTTGGACACACGATTGGCAAATGCGGCGAACCAGCCGCTGGGCGATAACCATAATAAGCGTTGAGGCGACCAAATAGTCTTCCGTTCCCATATCCAACAGCCGGGGGATGGCTCCGGGAGCATCATTGGTATGCAGCGTCGAGAGGACCAAGTGACCTGTTAAGGCTGCGTGGATGGCAATGTTGGCGGTTTCTTCATCCCTGATTTCACCGACCATGATGATATCGGGGTCATGCCTCAACATTGAACGCAGGCCTCTGGCAAAGGTCAGTCCGGCCTTCGGGTTGATCTGCGTCTGGTTGACCCGGCGGATGCCGTATTCAACCGGATCTTCGACGGTAATGATTTTTACCGCCGTGGTGTTGAGGATGGTTAAGACGCTGTAGAGCGTTGTGGTTTTCCCCGATCCCGTCGGACCGGTGACCAGAATCATGCCGTGCGGTTTTTTGATGTTGCGCTGGACGATTTCAAGGCCCGCTTTGGTCAAGCCCAATTCCTCAAGGCTTAACGGCCGCGCCGTTTCGGGGAGCAGGCGCATTACCGCATTTTCCCCGTAATTACCCGGAAGGATGGAGACCCGCAGAGCAATCGTTTCCTCCGGCGCTTGGTATTTGAAGCGGCCGTCCTGGGGAATCCGGTGTTCATCGAGTTTGAGGGAGGAAAGAATCTTGATTCGGGCGATGATCGCCGGCTGGATCTCTTTAGGAAGGGAGATGATGTCGCGCAAGATCCCATCAATGCGGAAACGCGTCAAGAGCGTATCCTGCATGGTTTCGATATGGATGTCGGAGGCGCGTTCCGCGGTGGCGTACTCCAACAAGGTGTCAAGGATTTTGATAACCGGCAGTTCTTCCGCGGCTTTGGCCACGTCCTTTCCGAGTTTGGCCGCTTTCTTGATGTTTTCCTGGATGATTTCTTCGAATTCGACCTTGATGTTGCGCTTGTACTGACCCAACGCCCTGGTTAAATCTTCGCTTGAAATATAATGGGGGATGATTTTTAACCCCGTCTTGCGTTTGGCAATCTCGACCGCCTCAAAGTTTTTGGGATCCTCCATCGCCACGAAAAGCTCTTTTTCTTTTTTCTCGAAGGGAATTAATTTATAGGTATGGGCGATTTTTTCGGGGATAATCTCGAGGATTTCCGGCGCTATGATCTTGTTGCGGAGGGAGGCGTAGGGAAAACCCAATTGTTTGGCGACCAGTTTTCCGAGGAGCTCTTCGGTGATGAGCCCTTTAAAAATCAGGACATCGACGATGCTCTTATCAAACCCTTTGGCCTCTTTGGCGACTTTCTCAAAATCTTCGTCAGAGACATATCCTGATTCCAGGAGAATTGTTTTGAGGATATCAGGGGCAAGGTCCATTTGAGCAGGGTTGACTACACTTTGACGTATTTTTTACTCTGTCAAGCTTCCGGTCCGGGATTTCCCGGTGAATCGAGAAATCCCCTGACGAACTGAATGAATACTTTCGGAGTAACGTCGCTTTTAATGATTTCTCCAACGGCTCCAAGCTCATGACATCGGCGCAGTATTTCCGGTTGACTCTGGTTGGTGAGCATGACGACCGGGCCGTTGGCTTTCATTGGCGGCTGGGTGCGCAATCCCTCAAGAATCTCCGGACCTTGCAAGCCCGGCAGGAGAATGTCCAAAAGTATGAGGTTATAACCTCCGTTTCTTGCTTTCAATAGTCCTTCCTTCCCCTCAACCGCCTGATCGACCTCAAATCCATCCGCTTGCAGAGCATCGGTATAGAGCGTGCGCAACGTTCCGTCGTCCTCAACAAGGAGGATTCTTTTTCTTCCCTCTTTCATGACAAATTCATTGTATATCAAACTCGGAGTTTTTTAAACGATTGCGAGCAGCAGGGCAAGCGCTCCTGTGTAAAGCGCAAACCAATGCAGTTCTTTTCCCTTGACGATAGCCATGAGCCAACGCAGGGACAAGAATCCCGCGATGAACGCCGTGAAAAAACCGATGGCCGCAGTCGAGGGCGCAACATGATTATTCGTGAGCAGGCTCGGTATTACCAACAGCTGTGCACCGAGGATTGCGGGCATCGAGAGGAGGAATGAAAATCGCGCTGCTTCCTCCCGATCAACGCCCAACCAAAGGGCGGTGACGATTGTCGCAGCTGACCTGGACAGGCTGGGAATGATCGAAATTCCCTGGGCGATGCCGATCAAGACCGCAGTCCTTATATTAATGGTGATCTTGGTCCTGACCCGCACCCGATTCAGCAGGAGTGTGGACAGGAGAAGGAGGGTGGTTAAGAAGAACCCGATACTTAAGAGCGACACACTGGAGAACAACCAGTCCGCTTGCTTTTCAAGTATGATGCCGATGATCCCTGTAGGAATTGTGCCCGCCAGCAGAGCGACAATCATTGCCCGGTTGATTCTCCTGATGTCATTGAAGAAGTATGCCCCGACCGCTCCCAAGGTCGCAACATGAAGAAGCACATCAAAAGCAATCGGCGGTTCAGAAAACCGAAACAAATTCTGCAATATTGCCAGGTGGCCGGAACTCGATATCGGTAAGAATTCCGTCAATCCCTGGACAAGACCCAGTATCGTCGCCTGAATGGGCGTCATGTTCTTCTATTCTATCTCTTTGCGAAAGCGCTCATACCACTCGGTGAGCACCCGAGATACCAGGTCTTTGGCTCCGAGACCGATGGCTAAGCCGAGACCGATCGCCAGCATGGCAACGAATCCCGTGAACAACGTATTGATGAAAGCTTGGGCGATCTTCAATTCCGCGATGGCGGCCAGGCTCGCAAATATCACAATCGTGTAGCTGGCTGCTTTGCCGAATAATCTTCCTGTCTTCACGTCAACGCTGCCGACGGCTCCTTTGACCATGCTTTCGACGAATCCTGAAATCAGCACTCCGACCGTGAGTATCAAGGCGGCTGAAATGACGTTCGGGATATAGCCCAAGATGCTTTCCAACACCAGCGAGACTGTCGTTAATCCCAGGATGTTTACCGAAGCGATAAAGAACACGAGGACAATCAACCACTTCATCACCGACCCCAACGCTTCTTCGACTTTGGTCGTTATCTCCGCTTGCTTGAGAAACTTCTGGACACCGGTCCCCTTCAGGAGATTTGAGAGCCTGACCGTTTCAAGAATGCGAATGGTCAAAGAGCGGATCCACCCGGCAACAATCCATCCTATAAGAAATACGGCGACGGCTGCAATGAGATTCGGGAGAAATGCTGAGAGACTGGCCGTCACTTCACGCCAAGCATTGACCAGCGCAGTGCTGTAATTTGTTCCTGTACTGGTAGGCATAATTCTTCACCTCCTTGCATCGACGAAAATAGCGTACATTTTTTCTTCTCTTCCTTTTGCTGCCTCACGATCATATTATGGGTTTAATCACAAATTGTCAATCAACTTGAGAAAATATTCGCTTTTTGGTATAGTTCAGGGTGCCGAGGAAAGGAAGATGACGGGGTCCGGCTCAGCCGGGCTCAGGAAAGTCCAGACAGCGGAAAGCAGAGTGCCCCGTGTAAGCGGGGGCGGGTAACCGCCAGTTAGAGCAACAGAGACGAGACCCAGTGAAGCTTAAAACTTCCCGGGTGTGAAACGGGCAATCCTCCTTGCTGCAACCTCCGACTGTTTCGCCCCCGCCGTCAGGCGGGATAAGACGCTTTCTCTAAACTCCGACTTGGTCGGAGGGCGGGACGAAGTACGAGGGCATAGATAGATGTCATCAATCCCGACGTAAAGTCGGGGTACAGAATCTGGCTTACCAATTCCTCGGCAAGTCTTTTTTGTTCTCCTGAGTTTATTTGGCGGTATTTCTCTGGAAACGCACGGAGTTGGATAGTTGCCCGATGATAATCTTGATGATCAGATATCCCGGGATCGCCAGGATGGCACCCAGAACGCCTGCGAGCTTCAATCCGATCATCAGACAAACGATGGTGACCAGTGGCTTGACCCCCGTCGCCTTCTGCATGACTTTCGGAACGATGACCGTGTTTTCGAACTGCTGGATAAGAAAATAGAGGGCGGCTGTCGCTAAAGCCGTGACCGGGGAGACCGTTAAGGCGATCAGAACTGCCGGAACCGCGGAAACCACCGGACCGATGTTGGGGATTATTTCTAAAAGACCGGCAAAGATTGCCAACGGTAATGCAAAACTAATCCCCAAGATTCTTAAACCCACGTAGGTCATGGTCCCGATGATGATCATCAAGGTCAATTGCCCCCGCACCCATCCGCCGATTTCCACTTCCAACTGATTGATGAAATCCTCAGCTTTGCTTTCGGTTTTGGAACTGTCAAAAAAGACGGAAAGATAGCGATGAAGATTCCCCCGTTCGGATAAGAGATAGAACGTGAGCACGAACAGAGTGACGAGGGCGACTAAGTTCGAAAAAGTCCCGATCACAAAACGAGTTATGTTCCCCGGTACCGATCCGAATTGGTTTCCGATCACTTGCTGATCGATCGGTAAGCCTTGCAGACGGTCCATGATTGCGGGGATTTGATTCACCAGACTCCTCGTCTGATCGATGAATGGAGGAACGACGGAGGCGACAATTCCCGTGACGGTGAGGATGATGATCACGAAGGTGAGGATGATTGCTAATCCGCGGGGGATTTTACTCCGCTCCATCCTTCTGATCAACGGGTTGAGCGCCGACATCAAAATAAGGGCAATAAACAGCGCAACGATGACCGATCGGATTTGATAGACGAGCCACAAGGATAGAAGAAAGATGACGGTAAAGACGATGGTTTTATACGAAACTTCTATTCTGTGTGTCTGCATATCTTTAACGCATAAAGTGGGCTAAAGCCAGTGATCTTCCCCATTTTTACCTTAGGCATCACTATACCATTGCTCCGCCTCCTGTACAACTGCTTTTTTGAAGTCCTTGCGGGTGATATCGTACCAATGAATACCAGGTTGTTTTTTAAACCAGGTCAACTGACGCCGAGCATAGGCATGTTCATCCAACAGCCAACGGTTGATCGCTTGGCGTTTCGTCGCAACCCCAGCGAAATAGAGTTTCCATTGCCGGTAGCCTAAGGCTGAAAAGGCGGGAAGATCGAACCCGTACCCATTGTTCAATAGTGACCGGATTTCTTTCTCGGCACCCTGTTCCAGTCTTCGGTTCACGCGTTCGTCAATGCGCTTGTAGAGCAGGTGTTTGGGTGCTTGGAGGCCGATCCGGAGTGTCGAAAATTTTCTTCCCAATACCTTTCTCCTGACTTTCTTCATCATTGCGGGGTGAGCGAGAAGATACTGCGCGATTTCAATTGCCCTCACAAGACGACGGGGATTCTTCCTGTCCGAATCGTTCATTTCGGCGTAATGGATGGGATCGGTATGTTTCAGATTTTGCTGAAGTTTCCTGACTGAAGCCATTTCCAATTGTTCTCTAAGCCTTGTATTCGGCGGTATCGATATCGTCGTCATCGGCTTTTCTAAGGCGCTTATATACAGGCCGGTGCCTCCGACAACAATCGGAAGTTTTCCTCTTTTCCAAATATCCTGACATACTATCCGTGCTACGCGTAAAAAATGAGCGACGCTGAACTCTTCGTCCGGCTCTACCAAGTCGTAGCCCCATATCTTTGTACCGTTTCCATAAAAAGGAATTTTCTTTCCTCCAAATTCGAAATTCGAAATTCGAAATTCGAAACTTTTCGGAATATCCTTTCCCGTGCCGATATTCATGCCTCTATAAACCTGGCGGGAATCGGCGGATATCAGTTCACCATTGAACTTTTTTGCTATTTTTAAAGCGAGTGAAGTTTTTCCGGTACCTGTCGCACCGACAACGAAAAGAAGCTGGTGCATAGGAATTTGGGAATAGGTTTAGTGTTTAGCTTACAATCTTTGGTCTCTTGTAAAGTTTTCGCTTGTTTATCAGTTCATCCAGGACTTCCCAGCGGCGCTTTTTCTCCTGAGGAGAAATGTCGTCTTGATAAACTCTCCAGGCTGCGGTTCCTGGACGAGGCGAATATTGCGCCACAAAAGCAACTTCCCAGTCGATGAGCTTTGCAAGCCTGACCGTTTCTTTGAATTCTTCTTCCGTTTCTCCCGGGAAACCGACGATCAAGTCGGTTCCGATCGTGACCTCTGGTGCTTTATTGCGCAATTTTGTTACCAGATTGATGTAATCTTCTTTGGTGTACCCGCGATTCATCCTCTTGAGTACTTTATTACTTCCTGATTGAATAGGTATATGGATGAACCGGTCTATTTTCTTATTAATTGCGATTTCTTCGATCAGCTCATCATGGAAATCCCAAGGATTACTGGTTAAGAAGCGGATTTTTTCAATCCCTTTGATTTTTGAAATGCTGCGGATGAGCCTCACAAAAGGTGGAGTTCCTTTGGGTTTTAAGTACTGGCTTTGATTGGTCGGAAGATCACTTCTTTTAAATTTCTTATCTTTATCCATGAGCAGTTTGCGGAAGCCGATCCCCACCTTTTCCAGTCCCCAGGAATTGACATTCATCCCCAAGAGCGTGACTTCTTTGTATCCACGAGCCGCTAAGCTTTTGATCTCAGCTGAAATGTCTTTCATTTCACGAGTCTTTTCACGTCCGCGTGCGTAGGGAACGATGCAAAAGGTACAGAAGGAATTACACCCGGTTGAGATCGGCACCCAGGCGTGCAGCTTTTCCCGCCTGACTGCTTTTGAGTTAAATCCCACTTCGCCGACCGGCAGAATTTCGTCAACCATGGGAAGAAATTCGTAAAGCTTACGATTTCCGTGATGCGTCATGCAGCCGGTGAGAATGATCTTGGGTTTCTCAAGATTTAATTCATTAAAGTACTTGACGACGTTGACGAGAAATCCTCTGGCACGGTCCTCAGCACGCTGTCGGACCGCGCAGGTATTGACGATAATCTCGTCCGCCGTTTTCCAGGAAGGTGAGGACTTATACCCCCTGGCCTGATAATCCCCTTCGATTCTCTCGGAATCGGATTTATTTTGTTGACAACCGAAAGTTTTTATAAAATATCTCATGTTTAATGTTTGTTGTTAGATGGATAATGGCTCGGATTATGGATAAACCACTGTTTCAGTTTTTTTGCCACTTGGGCGGCTTGTTTCGGGTCCGGAATTTCCCCTGATTGTACCATCTTAGCCTGCAATAGCGGTCCGTGGGCTTGGTATTTCTTTTTTGTTTCCTGTGTAATCGGTTGAATCAAAAAATGTACATGCGGCGTAACTTCTCCCCACTTTGAAACATAGATATGTTCGGGTTGTAATACTTCTTCCATGGCGAGATGAACAGATTTGAGAAGTTTGACAAATTCTCTCGTCTGCAGAGCAGAGCATTCGGAAAATTTCTCGATGTGTTTTTTGGTTTTGATAACGACCGCGCCGACGCCGAACGATCCGACACAATGTTCGACAATCCAATGACGAGTTTGTGTAATCCTGCCACCCGGAACCATCTCAGGATTATCATTTAACCGACAGGCAAGACAAGAATCCATTTGAGGCTTCATTTTATCAGACTTCCCGCTGTTCAGCTCGAAGCAGAGGAGTATTGCGTGAGGGCGTAATGCCAGAGGCGAAGGCTCAAGGTGAGCGCCAAAGCGGAAATGACCAACGCCAAGAGAACGGTGGGAAGAGTGACGAGGCCCAATAGAGATTTCGCGGGTAAGGTATAGGCGACGGCGATGGGAATGACGAAGGTCAGGAGCGCCCGTACCGAATCCGTGTAGACGTCAACCGGGACGCGCGCCATCATCGAGAGATCACGGTAAATCATGATCGTGTGATCGACTTCGGTCGTCATTACTCCCAAGGCGGCTACGGCGATGTGGATGGCGGTGACGATCACCATACCGCTTACGAGGGTGATGAGAAATACCAGAGCCTGTGAGGTTGTTAGCGTTATCCCTTGGCGGAAGAGAAAGATGATGGTTGCCACCAAGAGCGGCAGGTCGAGGATGTCGGTGTGGCGGGTTAGTGCCTGAAACAGCGGGCTTACCGGCTTGGTCAATTTAAAATCAAACTCTCCGGTGACCACCTGATCCCTGAACCAATAGATGCCGCGAAAAAATAATTGTCCGAACAGGTCAAGGAGGTTAAACATCAGGAAAAACGTGATCATTTGATTGAGTGAATAGCCGGCAATTTGCTGGACTTGCCTGTTGATAATCACCAAGAAAAAGATAAAAAAGATAAAGCGCACGATTTTGCCGCTTAAAAGAAAGGCAACCCCCAGACGGTTTTCCAATACCGACTCTACCGAGAGGATGGACGATGTCCACCAGATCTTCCAGTAAATTCGTAGTCTTTTCAATTTATCTGCCATAAGCTCCGTAAATTTTTAAGCCTTTGCGAAATGTTCGATTGGCCAGCAGTCTCAGTACGACGATCCAAAACGCCATCATAAAAAGCGAGGTCACAATCTGGCTCAAATCGAGCCTCCCCAGATAGATTTGCAGAGGAGTATTGAGAAAATACGCCGAAGGGAGTTTGCCTAGTACCGCATAGACCGCCGGCGGGAGGATATCTAAGGGGAAGAGGCCACCCGAGAAGAATTCCAGAATGACGAAAATGAAGAAGCGCTGCGGCCAGCCATTCTCCTCCGGAATCCAAAAGGTTGTCATGGAGATAAGGAAGCTAAAGTAAAAGTACATCACCATTGCCAATAAAGAGGCCAAGAGGAAACTCACAAGCATCAAGGGATTGGTTTGCAGATAAATCTCCGGGCGAAGCCAGAAAAGGAGGATGGTAATTTCGCCAATGGAGAAGAGGATATTCAGGAGCTTGTCGGCGATATCCCTTGAAAACCAGTAGCGAAAGTAGCTTATTGGTTTCACTAAATAGTTATTGAGATCTCCCGAACTAATTTCTCCTTGGGCGTCGATGCTTCTTTGGCCGAACACCAAAGCCCGGATGATGGATGTGCCGAGGATGTAGGTGAGCATTTGCGACGTTGAATAGTTAAACGCCGTGGGATTACGGCTCATAACTGCAAACCAAAGGAAATAGATCGCGATGAGCTGCACGACGTTTCGCACCCGCCACATGACGAAGTTCAGGCGGTAGACGAAACCGCCGGACCAGCTGGTTTTGGCAACCTGGAAATACTTTTTGAAGCTACTTATCCTCATGCATTTGTTTGCTTCATTTTTCCGGTGAAGACTTCACGAATGATGGCTTCGATGGGAGCTTCCTCGATGACCAAATCCGCGACCGGAAAATCACTGAGAAGTTTTGCCGAAAGTTTGGCTACATCTTTCCGGGGAACGTTTATCTTCGCTCTCGGGAACTGATATTCTCTGATGTTCCCAAATTCAGCCAGTTTCCTTTGATCGATGTCGCGAGAGAAGACAACGGTAATTATTTTATTGCGGGCAAAACGGTCAATCACGTTCTGCAATTTTCCGTCAAAGAGGATTTTGCCTTTGTCGATAATAATCACCCGCTCGCAGAGCTCTTTGACGTCACCCATGTAATGACTGGTAAGAATGATTGTGGATTTGAACTGCCGATTGTACTGTTTGACAAAATCGCGCATGACTTTCTGCATGACGACATCCAACCCGATGGTCGGTTCATCGAGGAAAAGCACTTTCGGGTTATGCAAGAGGGCAGCGATCAACTCGCATTTCATACGTTGGCCTAAAGAAAGTTTACGAACCTGGATTTTTAAAATGTCTTTGACGTCTAAAAGTTCGATGAGTTTGTCAAGCGTTTTTTTAAATTGATCTTCAGGAACTTCGTAGATCTCTTTGTTCAGGATAAAGGTCTCCATCGGCGGTAGATCCCACCAGAGTTGGTTTTTTTGTCCCATGACCAGAGCGAATTGCTTCTGGAACTGGGCTTTGCGATCCCAGGGATTGAAGCCTAAAACGCTGACCTCTCCGCTCGTCGGATACAAGAGGCCGGAAAGAACTTTGAGGGTCGTGGTTTTTCCGGCGCCGTTGGGACCGATGAAGCCCACGAGTTCGCCCTCCTCAATGGTGAAGTCAATGTTATCCACGGCTTTCACCTGGGTGTATTTGCGGGTAAAAAGCGAACGAATCGAGCCCTTCAATCCGGGTTCTTTTTCATGAACGCGGTAATATTTTTTTAGATGTCTTACGCTGATGACTGACATATCCTTCATTTTAACAGTTTTTTCCCGCTAAGAGCTGGCCCCTGAATAATGGCGCAGCGCGACTTTGAGCACCCAAGTACTCAGCTTCAATGAAACAACAGCAAATATGATCAGGGTGATGAATAACGGCAGCGACGGCTTGCGCAATAAAAATTGCGCAGGCACGGTTGTTACCAAGGTCGCCGGAATCACGAAGGTCAATATTTTTTGCAAGATCCCTTTGTAAAACGGCTGCGGCACCCGCCATATTTGTCTTAAACTCGGAAACAGCAAATGTAGATTTTCGATCCGATCGAACCAAAACGCGGCGCACACGGTGATAAACCATGCCGCATAAATATAAACCAGAGCCACACCGAGAGCGGCTGTACTCAGCAGGATATCGGCAACGGAGGGTTTGATGTTGCCGATTGAGAGCGCATAGACAATCGTCACGAGCCCGATCAGCAATCCGTGAATGTCATCAAACCCAATGCCTTTAAATGAAAGTAAAAATTGAGTATTCACCGGTTTCGTCAGTACGAGATCCAACTGGCCGCGGTTTATGATCTCCGGGATTTTGCGCATATTTTGCCAGAGCACTCCCCAGAGGAAAAAGTCGATGACGAAATAAAACCCCAGAAGGACCAACAATTGGGGTTTGGTCCAACCCGCAATCTCGGTGACGTTCAAATAGAGAAATTGGTAGAACAGAAGATTCAAGAATATCCAGCCCACTGTTACCAACGACCAGATCATGAAGTCGGCTTTATACATCATCGCCTGCATGAATGAATACTTGATAAATATGATGTACAGTCGTATGTATTTTTTCATCTTAACTCCCCACAGCAGTAAAACGCTTGAGGTTCCGATTCCAAATCAGAACCAACGCAGATGAGAGCACCGCGACCCAAATCATCTGCATCGCCAGCGCCCGGACAATCGCGAACCCTTCGATTTTCCCCAGGTAAATCTCAACCGGAATATAATATCTGAATTGAAAGGGTAAAACGGAAGAGAGCTTCGCAAGCCAACCCGGCATCATTTCAAACGGCAGCATGCTGCCGCTGAACAACCAACCCAACATCCATTTCAAATGCGAGAGGCTTTCCGCTTCTTCAATTACAAAACCCATCGCGACGATGAAAAGGCTATAGAGACAATCCAACAGATAGGCGAAAACCAAGATATAGAGGAGTATGAGCAACTGGCCCGGAGTCGGCAACTTCAATACGTTGGGCGCAAACATCACCAACAGCAGCATAAACGGAATTCCTGTCACGAGAAAGGTCATCAATCGCCAGCCAAGTTCCCGAACAACGAGACCAATCTGCAAGGAAAACGGTTTGAGTAAGTACTTCGCAATCGACCCATCCCGAATTTCCCGAATGCTCGTCTCCTCAAAATGGGCACCTGTCATGTCCTGAAAGATGTAGCCCACCAGATAGTAGGAGACGATCGTCGCTCTCGTAAATCCGCCGATGTCGGGAGCGCTTTCAAAGGCACGCAACCAGAGCGCAAGAATGGCCACGAGCGGCATGGCATCAATGACCGTCCAGAGGAGCAATTCGGCTCTGAAGTTGATCGCATCCTTGATGCTAATGACCAATATCGCTGAGTATTTTCGCAATCTTTGCTTCATAGTTGATACCTGCGTTCAAGAATACAGGACTACAAGATTATAGAGAATAGGGAGGAGAAGATTTAAGATTTAAGATGTAAGAATAAAACATCAGACATAAAATCTTTCCCACATTGAATGTGGGTTTTTCTGGAGGTTGAGGAAGTTTACCAGACTGCTTTTCTCAACGGCTTGTCCCACACAAATTCTCGAATTTGCGCAGAGGACGTCAAACGTCCCAGGCTGCAATTCGGGCGTTTCACAAATCGGGAATTTAAGAGGGACTGCGCCAGTCGGAGGTCATTGTTATTCCGCATCCATCGTGAGACGTTTCTGGTTTACCAGACTGCTTTTCTCAACGGCTTGCCTGCGTGGAAGTTGACCACCCGATGCGATTTGATTGTCGTGCGCTTTTCTTCCTGACCGAAAGGAACAATCTGTTTGTCGGCTACTTTGGATATGTAAAAAGTTCCGAATCCTGAGAGCACGACGCGTTCTCCTTTTTTCAGAGACCGGGTCACCTCGTCGAGAAACACATCGATGGCTTCGGCGGCAGCTTTTTTTGTCAAATGTCCCTTTTTGGAAACAATATCAAAATATTCCCTTTTTGTCATTGACATTTCCTTTCTGTTTAATTATTCAAATTATTGCTGTATTTAACCTATACATCAATCCAATTATTTAGTCAATGGGAGAATGAGGGGTAAGGAGTATGAAGTATGGAGTATGGAGTAAGAAATCCAGTTATTTTGCGACGTCGGAAGCGCGGACTTCCCGGATGACCGTGACTTTGACCGTTCCGGGATAGGTCATTTCCTTTTCAATCTTCAACTTCAGGTCGTGGGCCAATTTTTCGGTTGCGGTATCGGATAGATCCTGGGGATTCACCAGGACGCGGATTTCCCGTCCCGCCTGGATTGCATACGCCTCTTTCACGCCCGGGAACGAGGTTGCAATTTCTTCCAGTTTCGTCAGCCGCTTCACATACTCTTCATAGTCTTCATAACGGGCTCCCGGACGGCTGCCGGAAATGGCATCGGCGATGTAGACAATCGCGGCTTCCACGGTGGAAATCGGTACATCTTCGTGATGCTGCTCTACGGTATCGATGACCATTTGGGGAATTTGATATTTTTTCAGGAGTTTTACCCCGAGCTCCACGTGACTCCCCTCTTCATCGGTGACCACCTTTCCGATGTCATGCAAGAGACACCCCAGACGCACGGTGTTGACATTGACACCGACTTCCTGCGCCAACGAGACGCCAATTTTCGTTTCTTCAAGCGTATGGGCGATCATGTTCTGGCCGTAGGAGAAACGATACTTAAATCGGCCCAGCATCTGAACCAATTCTCTGGGGAGATTATAGACTTTGACTTCATGACAGAGTCTTTTTCCTTCTTCGAACATGGTCCGTTCCAATTCTCTTTGAGTTTTTTCTACGAATTCCTCTATCCGTGACGGCTGAATTCTCCCGTCGGCGATGAGCCGCGTTAATGTCACTCTTGCCACTTCCCTGCGTATCGAATCAAAACTCGAAAGCCGTACTTCCCCGGGTGTTTCATCAAGATCGACATCCACCCCTGTCGCGCGTTCGAAGGATCTGATATTTCTGCCTTCTTTACCGATGATTCTGCCTTTCATCTCCTCGTCCGGGAGTTTGACCGTCGAGACCGTGTACTCGGCTACATAGTCGGTTGCTCCATGGCGCATCCCTTCAACCAGAATTTCGCGGGATTTTTCTTCGACTTCTTCTTTGGCTTTTTCTTCCGCATCCCGTATCCTCTTGGCCATTTCCTCGGATAGTTCCTTGTCCAATCGATCAAACAATTCTTCTTTCGCTTGATCTTTACTCAATTTGGCAATCTCTTCCAGTTTGGCGATTGCCTTCTTCCGTACCTCTTCAATTTCCTGATGTTCGGCGTCTATCCGAGCTTTTATCTGATTGTTCTCATCCTGTTGTCTGTTGATGAGGGTTTGGCGCTCTTCGAGGTGAGCCTCCGCACGTAAGAGTTGCTGTTCGCGAGCCGAAGATTCCTCACGCATTTTCCGTACTTCGTCTTCTGCCGCACGACGAATTCTCAAGGCTTCGTCTTTGGCATCGATGATGATTTCACGGGCCCTGGCCTCGATTTCTCCGATTTGGGGGGCAATTTGCTGGGGTGCTTCTTTTTTCGGTCTCGGGAAACGCTCAACTTTTTTCTTTCGTTTTCCGGCTTGGTTGTCCTTCGGGCTGAATACCTTAGAAAAGGTTGTGAATAAATCCATACACACTCCTTTTAGAATATCTATCTTTTAATGGGTGAGAATCATGCCAGCACAAGCCGGCCTCAGGTTATGAGGGGTTATTTGTCGGAGAAAGCAATAGATGTTTTTTCGTATCTTCAGCGATCTGCTTTATCTGACGCATATTGATTCTTGTTTTGACAATCTTCTCTAACAGCGTATTTTACTCCCCTCATAGGCTTTCGTCAACGATTTGTCGGATGGTGTCCCAGGAAAATCCCCTTCTCTGCAGGAAAGCGATGAGCTTCCTGCGCGCCTGCATTGAAGACTGACCCTTGAATATCCTTGACTTTTTTTCCACGACACGTTTTGCAGCCTCAACTTCATCGAGCGAGGCGAGCACCTCGCTGATAATGTCGTTCCCGATTCCTTTCTGTTGAAGTTCCTTGTGCAGGGCAATTTTCCCTTTCGGACGGAAGGTGAGCCTTTGTTCCACCCACCAGTTGGCGAACTCGCTGTCATTGAGCAGGTTTTCTTTTTTTAATTTTTCAACCACCCCACGGACCCGTGTACGATAATCCTCTTTTGATAGCTTTGGCGTCCACTTCTTTTGCAGATAGGATGTGACTTCCTTCTCAGATCTGGGGCGCAAAGAGAGAAAGTTCATTGCCCGAAAAAGAAGTTTTTCAGCATCGTGCTTCCTGAGGAGCTGATTGAATTCTGATTGGGAAATATCCATTCCGACCTTCAAGCCCTGTTTGGCGACCGTTATCAGTTCCAAGCTCGTGAAATATGTTCCATCCAGGAAAATATTTACCCATTTACGGTTCTTTTGGGCTTTGAGTTGGGTGATTCGGGACATTGAACGGGATTTAACTATTTTCTTTGGGGGGACGACCCCTTTTGGGGGTTTTCTCTTTTTTTTCGTGGACAGATCTGTGAATCTCCGCTTCAATTTCTTTGGCGAGTTTGTGATTTTCTCCCAGGATTTCCTTCGCGGATTCCCGGCCTTGAGCCAAAACCTCTCCTTTATATTTGAGGAAGCTGCCTGACTTTTCGATAATCCCCAAGTCGGTTGCCGTATCAACCAGGCTGCCCGTTGAAGAAATTCCGGCGTCATTCATGATGTCAAGTTCGGTAATGCGGAAGGGAGGGGCAACCTTATTTTTGACGACTTTGATCCGGTGACGGGAGCCGACTATCTGTTCGCCGTCCTGAATATTGCCGATTTTGCGCATGTCGATGCGGATTGAGGAGTAAAACTTCAACGCTTGGCCGCCGGTGGTGGTTTCCGGATTGCCGAACATCACGCCGATTTTCATACGCAGCTGGTTGGTAAAGATGATGACCGTTTTGGAGCGGGCAATGGCACCGGCGAGCTTGCGCATCGCCTGACTCATAAGCCTCGCCTGAACGCCGATCATCGAATCACCCATTTCCCCTTCGATCTCCGCCCTGGGAACCAAGGCCGCCACGGAATCGACGCAGATGACATCCAATCCGCCGGATCTAATCAAGGTTTCCGCTATCTCGAGGGCTTGTTCACCGGTGTCGGGTTGGGATACCAAAAGATCGTCCAAGTTGACGCCGATCGCGGCTGCGCGCTGGGGATCCAGGGCGTGTTCCGCGTCAATGAACGCCGCCGTGCCGCCCAACTTTTGGGCGTTGGCGATGACGTGGAGACACAATGTGGTTTTCCCGCTGGCTTCCGGCCCGAAAACTTCCGTGATGCGTCCGCGCGGAAGGCCGCCGATGCCGAGCGCGAGATCCAGTCCAATTGCACCTGTGGAGATTGATGAGACGCGGTGGTCGTTGCCGGGAGCGGTGCCGAGCTTCATGATCGACCCCTTGCCATATTGTTTTTCAATCTGATCCATCGCGATTTTTACCGCTTGGAGCCGATTCGCTGCGTCGCTGTTTTTCGACATGACCGCTACTTCATTTAAATGATAAGATCGTTCTCTTGCGGCTCTATTGTAACAGGGGTTTCTCCGTTTTCAAGTAGAGAACTCTTTACCTCTTCGACAAGATCACGAATCTGCGACTGAAGTTCCCCATTCTCTTTTATTGATTGAATTAATGAGTAGATGATGCCGCTTGTCAGAATAAGCAGGCAAAGCATCACCGTTGTTCCTACGACCCAGCGTTTTTCGTCGTTGCGAGTGACGCGCGTATCGCTTACGAGGTCATGCCAGGCCCGGCGCTCTTTGTCCTTCAAGATCCAAAGGTATCCCAAACCATAGAAGATACCTGAAACAAAATAGCCAACCAGGAAGCGGAACAGCGCTTGCGGATACTTCAGCAACTGACCGTCGGGCGCTACCACTTTGATTCCGGAAACCAGCTTTCCGACTCCTCCGCCGAATTTGACGGTCATCACCACTCTATATAATAGTATGGCGACCGGCAGGAGGAAGGCAAGGACGTAGAGCAGCAGACCCAGCGGAGGCAGTAATTTTTCAATTGAAGTGATCACGACGATCAAACGGAGTGAGGAGGCGATAAGCAACAGCAATAACAGGGAATCAATGACGTGCGCTTGAAGCCTCAACCAAAATCCGGCCGGTTTAGCTTGCATTCTTTCCTCCTTTTTCCAATTTCTCGATTTCCCGGAAGAGAAGCGTCCAGGTTGAAAGATTAAAGACCGTGTAGATCCCCCGCAGGAGAATGAAGAGGAGAATACATATCATGATCACTGCTGCCGCTATTGCCCCAATGACAAGCCCGAGTTGCTTATTGATCGAAAACACAATGAAGCTCAAAGCTGCCAGAAACAGGAAGATGAAAACCGTGGCACAGCCGACGGCGCAGCCAACCCCGAGATTGATCGCGCCCATCGCGAACAGCTGCCCCAAGTATTTTTTCGCAAGCCTAAAACCTTTTTTCAACGCCTCTTTGGATGAACAATTTTCTCTTACCACGATTTGCTCGGCAAGAATCAGTGTCATGACCAGCGCAATTCCGCCGATGACACCGATGGTGAGGAAGAGAAGCGACATGATGATGACCACCACAATTCGAATCGTCTCCAGGTTGACCATTGTGAGCAGGACGACAGAGACACCAGCAATGACGGCGATTGCCAGCATCAACACAAGCCAAGGCACCACGTTCACATAGATCAAGCGCCTGACCACTTCCCGGCCTCGCCGAGATCCCAGCTCAAGGCTTGCAGATCGCCCTTCCTCAACGTCATGGATGGAGGCAATGAGCGCACCCCTTGCCCAATAGCGGAGGTAAAGGGAAATGGCAATGGCTGCAAGGATTGCCAGAAATATACTGACCGCGAGAACCAGCCAAACCCAGGGGGAGATATTGCGTACCATTTCCGAGAGCGTATCCGTATACGTGCCGAGCACGTTACTGGTTTCCTGCGGAATTTCTTTCATTTGGGATTTCTGAAAAAGATCTGAGAAGGCGCTCTGATCGCCGCTAAAATTGAAATTCGCGCTGCCTCCCGAAAGAGCGGCAACCACCATGCCAAAGACCCAGAGGACTTTGTGGGTTTTGGCTATTTCCCAAGATCGAGCGAGGATCTGTTTGTAGTTCACACTTGGTGATCCGGCGGGACCGAATCCTTCATCATGACATAGGTTCCGGCGATCTTATCGTGCCACCCCTGTTTTTTTGAATCCCAAAGAATAGAGAGGTATCCCAGGCCGAGAACGAGAACGGATACGAATTTCCCGATGATCTCCCGCTTCACCGCCGTAGCCAAGTTTGGTTTTTTCATTTGGGTGGTGACTACCATCAGCCCCATGGCCATTTTCCCCGGAGTGGCTCCGCGATAGACCAGAAAACCGACATAATACACGATATTGATGAGGCCGTTTATTGCCATTTGAATGGTATAAAGCACGAGTCGAGAGTCTGATGACGCGGCACCCGCCTGAATATCCTCAAATGTCATCCCGGACAAGCCATTGACCAAAAAAAAGACGAGGCCGACCAAGCCAGTGGCTATGGAAACCAGAACACCGTCGATGGTCGCGGCCACGGATCGCTTTGACACCCCGCCGTACTGCGGTTTCGGTGTTTCGGCTACTTCCTTGGTTTGGGGTTGCGAGGCTACCTCAGTCGGCGGTTTGGACTCGGAAGGAGGTTGAGAGATTGTTCCGTTTTGGCTTACTGAAATGTTTTCTACGGGAGGTTTCGGCTCGTCCATTTTCCTCTAGAACAATTTAAGCATAGTTGCGTGTTACAATACAATTTAGCTTTTGGTCATTAGTCGTTGGTCTTTAGCCTGGGGGAGATACACCGATTGGCTCTCGGTCGTTAGTCGTTGGTCTTTAGCCTTTGAAAGAGATGTACAGATTTGAGAAGTTAAGGGTATATCATAGTGCAATGGATTTGGTGGAAGATGTATATCGAATAGCAAAACTTCTGCCAAAAGACGAGAAATTTGCCTTAATCGATCAATTAAAAAGGTCTGCTACGTCTGTCGTTTTGAACATCGCAGAAGGTACAGGAGCACTAGGGGATAAAGAATTCAAAAGCTTCCTACGAAATGCTTTAAAGTCTCTCTACGAAACGGTTGCAGGCTTAAAAACAGCAGAGAGGTTGTTTAGGTTAAACATCACAGAGACTGTAGAGAAGTGTAATATTGTTGGTAAAGAATTAAACGCCCTTATTAAATCTCTCAAGACCAAAGTCTAGAGACTAATAGCCAATGGCCGAGAACGGGGAGTCGTATACCGGTAGTACGCGCGCATGGGGTGCGCGTAGAGGGAGTTCAATTCTCCCCTCCCCGACTGATTCATGCTCAGAACACTATGACGGCAATGACTTCTTTTCGAACGCTGGTTCGCGATCTTTCCCGCCTCGATATCCGAAATTTCGGAACGGATTTTATTTCGACCTGGGATAAAACCCGGGACCAGCTGGAGGCGACCATGCTGGCCGCGCAAATACTTCAGAAACTGCAGCGCGACAAGATTCCGGCGAAACTATTTGACTCGGGACTCGCGGTTTCCTGGTTCCGGGACCAGTCCACGCGGACGCGCTACAGCTTCCGCGCAGCCGCGGATCTTTTGGGCCTTGGTGTTGAGGATTTTGACGAGCGGGAGTCGCAGATCGCGCACGGCGAGACGGCGCGGGAGACGGCGACCATGCTCTCGTACCTCACGCAAGTCATCGGAATCCGGGACGACAAGTATTTGGGAGAGGGCGAGCGTTTCCAGGAAGAAGTGGCTGATGCCGTCCAAGCGGGATATGAGGAAGGGGTTCTGCCGCAACGGCCGAGCATCATCAATCTGCAGAACGACCAGGACCACCCGACGCAAAGCCTGTCCGATCTCCTGCATCTTGCAACCGAATTCGACGGACTCAAACGATTGAAGGGGATGAAAATCGTCATGTCCTGGGCGCATTCCCCCAGTTACGGAAAACCCTTGTCCGTCGCGCAAGGCGTGGTTGGCCTCATGACCCGCTTCGGCATGCAGGTGGTGCTTGCCCACCCCAAGGGGTATGAGCTGTCACCCGCGGTTACCCGGCTTGCCGCAAAACAAGCACGCCGATCAGGCGGTTCTTTCAAGATCGTTCATGATATGAAAGAGGCTTTCGAAGGGGCTCAAATCATTTACTCCAAGTCCTGGGGGCCGTATGCCCTGATGAAGCGGCGCACAAGCCTGAATCGCAGCGGAGACAGCGCGGGGCTCAAACGAGTCGAGCGGATGATGCTTTCCCAAAATTCCAAATACAAAAATTGGGAATGCAGCGAAGCAATGCTGAAGCGGACGAAAAACGGCCGGGCGCTTTACCTTCATTGCCTGCCGGCCGACATTTCCGGATTGAACTGTCGGACGGGCGAGGTCTCCCGCTCCGTTTTTGAACGCTACCGCAGGCAGCTTTACCTGCAAGCGGGATATAAACCATTCATCATCGCCGCGATGATCCTCATGACGAAGTATGAGAAGCCGGATCAAACAATTCGGGCTGTTTTGCGGAAAAACAAAAGGGGAAATATTTAAGATTCAAGGTTTAAGATTTAAGATTTAAAGAATAAAGCATCAGACATTACACAACGCACATTACACATTACTTCCTACTCATTATTCATTATTTCTGTTCTCTGTTCATTGAAATCTTCCCCACATTAAATGTGGGAACTTCTTGAGCCCTATGTGTTTCGCCGGATGATATAATCGGATATAAATATTGCATAATTATGATAAGAGAAACTCCTCAGGGTGAAGGTAGCACCCATCGATCAAGTCTCCCACCAGAAGTACGAGAGGCACTCATTGAAGGACAGCGGGGAATCGTTGAGGCAAGGGAATGGTTACAGACTCTTACGCCTCCGTGTCCACAGTGTCCACAAGAAGATGGTACCAAGGGAGTATTTGCACGCTTCGAAGGCTCATACACTCGAGGTTACGTAATCTATTCATGCCCAAAGGGTCACGAGTTTCACAGGGGAGCTACGGCCGCACTTCCTCAACGGTGAGATACTCGAATAACTCTTCGTTAATCAAACCATCTATTGAGTTCCAATCTTCCGATCGAATCGTGCTTAAGGAAGTTTCTTGTCGAAGAGCAATGAGATTGCCTTTTGTGAACTTGAGAACGTTTGCGACAGCTGGAACGAGACGAAGCATGTCTTCTTCACTGCCTGTAAATACTTGTTTTAGTTCATCCGTTGCGGTTGTCCGCACGTCCGGGGTGTCGTATGTTCCTTCTATTTTTCGAGCTGGTCCGAGTAAAAAAGAAACGATTCGTGCTGCTTGAAGCAATCTTTCTCCTGTCTTCAAACCCGAAGTTAAACGAAATATCATAACTGCTTCGACCGATTCTCTTGTGTACTTTTCGCTTTTATCATCCTCCATGATTATTTTTCCAGGTTTACACTCTTTATTCGCCCAGCTTCCAAATAATTTTGTCGCTCTAATCCCGAGACTCACGTTCCGCTCATCGATGATCTTCTGTTCTTCCATACTTCTTAGTAACTCTGTCAGGTGCGCCTTCCGTTGTGAGTACATCCCGTAGAAGATTATCGACTCTTCGCTATTCAAAGGAAATTGTTCAAAGGTGGCAAAGTTGTATCCCCCAGATTGTCTTTTTGCAAGCAACTGATCACCAAGATTCACAACCGTTTCATTTCCTATTAATTCTGAAAAGTCTACAGTAAATTTTGATAAATATTGATCTAAGAATTCTCTATAGTATTCTTGTCTGGCTTGGGTGCTAGGATTTTCTTTTCCCTTGTTCATACTGAATTATGAGATTATATCATGTAAGTTTTACATCTTACTGTGTATTGCGTTTTGTGGCGG
>Ga0155075_104_pt1 | contig 12164 bp, 16 predicted proteins | sample RifCSPhighO2_01_FD_106043 | JGI IMG/M metagenome (GOLD analysis project Ga0155075, IMG submission 106043) | Candidatus Chisholmbacteria bacterium RIFCSPHIGHO2_01_FULL_49_18
CCATGAGTACTTGGGAACCCGATAGCGGATGCGGTGGAAATCAGCCGGCATGACTCGCTCAGAGTCTCAACCATGAGTACTTGGGAACCCGATAGCGGATGCGGTGGAAATCAGCCGGCATGACTCGCTCAGAGTCTCAAATGTATCGTGACCTAGTCAACAGGAAGTCGAGGACTCGCTCTGGACAGTATCTCACCGGCTTGAGTATAATCCTGACTATGAGCCGGACAGTACATACTCAATCGCTTGCGCTTTTGCATAGGCGGGTCCAAAAGGTTCTGCCCTCACAAGAAGGCTTAAGTAAGCTCATGTCCGAGCGCAAAATTCGCCTCTATCAAGGGTTCGATCCCACCGGCTATCGCCTCCACCTGGGACATACGGTAGGATTGCGCAAACTCATGGAATTTGCCAATCTGGGACATGAGGTGATTTTTCTCTTCGGAACCGGTACGGTGCTGGTAGGGGATCCTTCACAGCGGCAAAAAGCCCGCAATCTCATCACACAGAAAGAAATAGAAAACAATATTAAGGACTGGAAAAGGCAAGTAAAGCCGATCGTCGATCTCTCAAAAGTCATCATCAGAGAGAACGGCGATTGGTTAACCAATCTCAAGCTGAAGGATATCATCGAGATTGCCTCAAAGATATCCGCCATCCAGCTCTTCAAGCGGGAGATGTTTCAGAGACGGATCGAGGCAGGCGACACGGTCTGGTATCACGAAACCCTATATCCGCTCCTGCAGGCGTACGACTCGGTCGTCATGGACGTCGATCTGGAAATCGGCGGTACGGACCAGGAGTTCAACATGCTCATCGGCAGAGAGTTAATGCGCAAGATGAAAGGCAAACAAAAGTATATTCTGACCACGCCGATGATTTTAGGGACGGATGGAAAACAGATGAGCAAAACTTCGGGAAACTGCATTTGGCTCAATGACCCTCCCGATGAAATGTTCGGAAAGCTCATGCGCATTCCAGACAATGAGCTATCATCATATCTGACAAATATTACTGATATTCCAGTCGATGAGATCACATCGCTGTTGAAAGACCCACTCGCGGCAAAGAAACGCTTGGCACTCGAAGTGACCGGCCAATTCCACGGCGCAAACACTGCTTCCCAGGCGCAACAAAGCTTTGAGGCGGTCGTGCAAAAAGGAGAAATTCCCGAGAACATCACGCAAGTGAGTCTGAAACCAGGTTCGTTATCGCTCTTGGCCCTCTGTAGACAAGCGGATCTCGGCGTCAGCCACGCACAGATCAAACGAATCATCATGCAGGGTGGGGTGGAGTGGAACGGAGAACGCCTGACCGATCCGCAGCAAACACTCGACATTCAGGGCGGCGGTATCTTGAAATTCGGGAAACGCTCGTATAGAAAGATCGTCCTCAAGCAGAAGCCGGTAAACGGAAAAGAATGAGTTGGAAGTAATGAGTAATGAGTAGAAAGTAATGAATGATGTTAAACAGTAATCCTAATAACCTAATAAGCTAAAAAGCTATAAGCTAATAGGCTATTAGCTATCAGCTATTTCTATGTTTCTCTCAAAACACAAAAAAAATATCTGGAAATTTCTGGTGATTATTTCCAGTGTAGCGCTGATCGCGACCTCATTGCTACCGCTGTTTTATTCGATAAGATAAAGTCAGCATCATATGCCCCATGAAACTTTCGCTTAAAACCCCGGTCTCTGAATTGCGAATGGTCGGTCCCTCCTACGTGAGAAAGCTCGAGAAGCTTGAAATTCTGACAGTTTCGGATTTGCTCTATCACAGACCGCACCGCTATCTTGATTATTCCAACAGAGCAAAAATTGCCGGCCTCCGTCCAGGTGAAATAACAACGGTCTCGGGTACAATCGTGGAGAGTAAAAACGTCTATACCCGAACCAGGAAAGCCATCCAAAAACTCAAGCTTGAAGATGACACCGGAGTGCTCGAAGCAACTTGGTTCAATCAGCCGTATCTCACAGGTTCATTAGTGGTCGGCGCTCGGGTTAATCTCTCGGGAGAAGTAAATAAGACGGGATTGCGCCTGGAAATGTTGAGTCCCGAGTACGAACTCGCCAGGAAAGATGGTGCCAAGCCCATTCATACGGGTAGGCTGGTTCCGGTCTACCCGGAAACTCAGGGAGTCTCGTCAAAATGGCTTCGTTCAAGGATTGCGCCGCTCATAGAACTGATCCTGCCTGATCTTCCGGATTGGCTGCCTGATTCAATCCGGGAAAAAGAGCTCTTAATCAGGCTCAATACGGCAATCAGAGATGTACACTTTCCCGAAAGCCTGCGGGAAGTTGAGCAGTCGGTAAAAAGGCTGTCTTTTGACGAAATGTTCCTCTTACAGCTCACCACGCTTATTCGCAAAGCTTCCTGGAATAAACAGAAAGTCACGCGTCCGCTGCTCCTCAGTATTCAGGAGAATCATCGCTTCAGAAAGAGCTTGCCGTTTGCATTGACTGCAGCGCAAATCCGTACTATGCATGAAATTCTCGAGGATCTGCGACGGACCAAACCGATGAACAGGATCCTCATTGGTGATGTGGGGTCAGGGAAGACGGTTGTCGCCGCACTGGCGATGTACGCGGCATTTAGGTCTCATGCCAAATCTGTGATCATGGCACCGACAGAAATCCTGGCAACCCAGCATGAAAAAACCCTGCGTTCCCTGCTGCAGCCTCTCGGAATATCTTTGGCATTCTGCACCGCTTCCCGCAAAGAGAATCTCAATAGCTTCGACGTGCTCATTGGTACGCATGCCGTGCTTTTTAAACGGGTAAAACCAGAAAAATATGGCCTGGTTGTCGTCGACGAACAACACCGGTTCGGCGTCGCACAAAGAGCTCTGCTCATCAAGAAAGGCATCGCTCCCCATACCTTGACCATGACGGCAACGCCCATCCCGCGAACGGTCGCCCTTACGCTGTACGGCGACCTAGACCTTTCAATCATCGATGAAATGCCTCCCGGGAGAATCAGGGTCAAAACCTGGGTTATTTCGCCCCAAAAAAGACAAGCCGCTTACGAATGGATCAAAAAACGCATCGCGGCAGGCGAACAGGCATTCATTGTTTGTCCGCTGATCGAAGAGAGCGTCCACGAATCTATGACGCAAGTGAAAGCCGCTTCTGAAGAATATGAGAAGCTCAAAAAGACAATCTTTCCGGATTTTTCATTGGCCCTTCTGCATGGAAAAATGAAAGCCAGCCAAAAAAATGAAACGCTGGAACGATTCCGCAAGGGAAAAACGGACATCCTCGTCACCACGCCTGTGGTGGAAGTTGGAATTGATATACCCAATGCCACGGTCATGGTGGTTGAAGGGGCGGAGCGTTTCGGCCTTTCCCAACTTCATCAGCTCAGAGGCCGGGTCGGCAGGGGTGAAAAACAAAGCTTCTGCCTCCTCTTCGCTACCAAGCCTCGAGCCGGACGGACGCGCCTCAAAGCCATGGAATCCGCAAAAAACGGTGGAGAGCTCGCCGAATTGGACCTCAAACTGCGTGGACCGGGAGAAATCTTTGGCCTTCGACAACACGGATTCTCTCAAATGAAATTCGCCCAATTAACCGATACCCGGTTAATCGCAAAAACCAGGGACCAGGCTCGAAAACTGCTTACAGAGGATCCGAATTTGTTACGCCATCCGTTGTTGGCAGATATGGTATCATCGCTTGAAAAACCGGTCGAACCCAACTAAAATCAAGGCTATCTGCAATTGACAGAGATTGATGAGAGAAGATATCATGATGATCCATTCGTCTTTAATCTTTATTCTTTAGTCTTTAGTTTTAAGTCTTTAGTCATAAACCTATGGGTGCACTACCAAAACGAAAAATCTCATCCCGCAGGCAAGGAAAACGCAGAGGTGCAAGCTCGCTTGCACTGACAAACCTCATCAACTGCAGGCATTGTGGAGCAAAAAAGCGCTCCCACGAAGTCTGCAGAACCTGTGGAAAAAGGTAAAGAGGAAGCCGGTGAAAACCAGAGACGACCCGAGACACAGAAGAAGAGTGAAAGCCTTAGCTGAATTATTCTCTTGGGGCTTCGAAAAACACAAGCGACTTGGAAAACTTGCAAAAGCCACTATTAAACGCCTTGTTGCGATAGATCAAATTATCCGTACCTGTGCAACCGAGTGGCCGATAGAAAAAATAAACAGAGTAGACCTGGCTATCCTACGTTTGGCCTTGGCGGAACTCACCATGAAAACAGCGCCAAAAAAGGTAATCATCGATGAAGCCATTGAACTTGCCAAAGAGTACGGAAGTGATGCAAGTGCCGGTTTTGTCAATGGAGTCTTGGGAACCGCGGTGCAAAAGATGTAAGGAGAATACCATATCATGAATCCTGCCGACAACCAAGGAAATCAACTCAATCAAGAACTAAAAATTAAATCCATACTCTCTGACCATCTCGGTATCGCTGTCCAAGATCTCACGCCCAATGCGGACCTCCGGGAAGACTTGAATGCAGAGGAACTCGAGATTGCCGATCTCCTGATGAAACTTGAAAAGGAATTGGCGATCCGCATCTCCCGGGAGGATGCCAAACGGATTAAGACAGTCGGCGATATTCTCGAATATTTCCAGGATTGACATGTTTTTCCTGCGATGAGCAAGAGTACAACACAAAAGTCGGCCAAGCAAAGTAAAAAAAAACCGTCGCTCTCCGCTCGAATCCCCGTCACTGATCCCGATCTGTTTGAGGAATGCATGACCCATCGATCCTGGTTAAACGAACACCCCGATCATGAGTCCCAGTCCAATGAACGTCTGGAATTCTTAGGGGACGCGGTTCTTGAATTGGTGGTGACGAAATATTTATACAATACCTTAGCCGACGAACCTGAGGGAACCTTGACCAGTTTGCGCGCTTCGCTGGTGCGAACGGAAACGCTTGCCAAAATTGCCAGGTCCCTAAAGTTCGGAAAATTTCTCAAACTCTCCCACGGCGAGGAACTCTCCGGCGGTCGTGACAACGAGAGCCTGCTAGCCAACACGTTCGAGGCAGTCGTCGGCGCCATCTATTTGTCGCAAGGGGTGAGTAAAGTTGAGCGCTTCGTGGCCAAGCACCTCCTTCCCGAGTTGCAGACAATTCTCAAAGACCGTTCCGACAAAGACGCCAAAAGCGTGCTTCAGGAGGTTGTCCAAGCCAAGGGCTATCCGGCACCGATCTATCGAGTCGAAAGCGAACGCGGACCGGACCATGATAAAACCTTCGATGTGGCCGTTTATATCAATGGGAAGCGAAATGCCGTCGGTACGGGGAAGAGTAAACAGCTGGCACAACAGCAAGCCGCCTCGCAAGCTCTTGAGAATATTCGTGCCAAATGATACAATCTCTCACATGCTCAAGATCAAATTATTCCCGACAGGAAAAAGAAATCAACGCAAATTCAGGATTGTGATCGCCGAAGCGCGCAGCAAAAGAGAAGGAAAATACCTTGAAGTACTTGGTTTCTATGATCCGCTGACCGATCCGGCTACCCTTTCACTTGATAAAGAACGCTACCAGCAATGGATTAAGAAGGGTGCGCAACCGACACAAACCGTACGCCTCTTGGCAAACAAAGCATGAAAAAGCTTCTTAAAGAACTCGCCCAATCCTTAGTGGAGCATCCGGATGACGCCGCTGTCGAAGAAGAAGTTGATGAGTCCGGCATGCTCATGCTCAAACTCAAAGTCCACCCGGAAGATATGGGAAGGATTATCGGAAAAGAAGGCAAGATCATTCAAGCACTACGAACGCTTTTGCGTGTATCAGCCTTAAAACAGGGTAAAAGGGTGCATGTCGAACTCATCGAATCTCAGCTCCAGACTGGTGAAACGCCTCCGCCATTGTCAGAAACGAATTGACAAACAAAAAAATCATCTGTTCTTAAAATGGCGCGAACGGGTCCTCCCGACCAATTTGCAAACTGGTGGGCACGGTAATCTCATAAGCAGAGTAAGTGGAGAGCTCATCATAGAGAGTGAGTTCCGAATCAGCGAGCGGGATGATTGGACTGCCGACTGCCCCGAGCTGCTCAGGAAGCGGAGCGTAAAAAAGAGACAAACCGACTTTAGCCGATACTCGATCGGCTGTAGATGTATCGCTGCGAGCCTTTGCAGGAACAATGGAGAGTGTATTAAGCTTCATGAGCGGCTTCAGTCGTTCCAGATTTAAAATAAAATTACTGATGCCCTCGAACGTTCCGACCAAATCGAAGGACACATCAAGAGTATCCAGATCAGCCTGTTTTCTTGCCGATTCTTGGCGTTGCGCAACAACCGGTTCCCCCTCCTCCGGCCGCGCCGAAGCAGTGGCTGATTCCGTCGCTATGCTGCCGGGAACGGTTTTAAAATTACCCACTGCCACTCCATGGTCAACTGCAAGACCGTTTAACGATACCAATAAGCTGAAAACATCTTTATTTGCCGGGAGTATTCTCTCGAGATTTGTCAGCTGATCTTGCAGGTTCGGCTCATCAATGCTTGCCAGGAAATTTGATTTCTCCTCAAGCCCAACCAGTTGCTCCTTTGCGAGTTTCACTTCCTTTCGCAGTTGAGAGATTTTTCTGATATTGGGAGTGATCACGGCTATTAGAAGCACAACCACCACCATCACCGTCAGTACGGGGAGGTAGAGGTACTTGCGAATTGCAAGTACTGATTTGATATTCACGTCCTGCGGTAGTTCAAGATTCATTGTTCTCCCGAGATCTCAAATGCGATTTCAAATCGGTATTCACCGGTACCACCGCTGCGTGAGAATCCCTTCCCGATGACGCGTACTGCCTGATGTTCTCTGGCAAAAGCATCAAGCGAGTCAAGAAACTGTACCAGTGAAAAAACATCCTCGGCTTGTCCGGAAAGTCCAACGAACGTTTGTCCTCGTTCACTCTTTGCCTCACCCACGGTGACTTGAGTTTGGGTAAGTTCATACAGAGGAATAAGAAGATCATAGGGTATGCTTGGCTCGCTCACGGCTTTTCTGGAAAGGGAAAGCTTTTGTTTCACCAGAAGATATTTACTCTCAGCAGAACGAAATCCTTCGACGATTTGCTTCTGTTCATCAATTGCCTCACCAATAGAATTCTGCTGACGATTGAGGATGAGAGTATAGCTCAAGAGGAGAAAGACGAACCCTCCGAAAATGGCCAGCGTCACGATGCTCGCTGTTTGCAGGAGTAAACCGAACTTCCGAAGACGAGCCTGAATCTGTTGAGCTTCCTGGAGAAGATTGATTGACGATTTCATACCTCCTTCATAGCCAACCCTACCGCCGTTGCAAACGACACCGTATCTCCGGGAATAGAAGCATGTTCAGAAGGTTCGACGCGGACAAAGGCGTTTCCCAGAACGACTTCGAGCGCTAAGCTTTCAGCCATCGCGGAAACCAATTCCGGAAGCAGCGCCGCCCCGCCCGAAAGGACTACTCGTTTGATCGGTTCTTCCTGATGCGCGGAATTGTAATACGAGAGTGCCTTTTTCATATCGGAAAAATTGCGTTCTACGAGAGGAAACAGACTCTCGCGTACTTTGCCTTCAAGCTGACTAGGATCAAGACCATAACTTCTCTTGTATTCTTCTGCCTGAGGAAATTCCAAACCGAGTTCATTGGCAAGAACCCTGGTTAACGCCGAACCGCCGGATTCCAGCGAATGGGTAAAAACCAGCATCCCTGATTTGACCACCGCAATATCCGTGCTTGAAGATCCCAAATGGACGAGCATGATTGGGGCGGGTTCATTGGTATCGGGAATCATTGAACGGGAAACAGCAATCAATTCGGTTTCCAAACTCACCAGTTCGACGCCGCATTTTTCAGAAAATTGCGCCATTTGTTTTACCGCAGTTTTGGGAGCCCCGACTAAAAGAACTTCCATTTTCTGATCAGCGGAACCTTTCTCCGGACGCGAGATGACTTCATAGTCAATGTTGACCTGATCCAGCGGGACGGGAACATACTGTTCGGCTTCCCAATGAATTGCCGATGCAAGTTCGCTGTCACTTAACACCGGCATAACGATCACTTTGGTATACACTTGGGACTCGGCAAGCGCCATCGCTGCTTTCGCTCCGGCGATTTTAAGATCTGAAAGGAGTTTTTTTACTGCCTCGGCAACACGGGTTTGGCTCGCGTCATCAGCGCCGGGACGGGCACCGTAGGGATTGAGGGCAATTCCGATCGTTTCGAGTCGGAATCCTTGTCCTTTTTTGGAGAGGGCAACAACCTTGATGCTGAAACTGCCGATATCAAGTCCGATAAATCGTGCCATGGGCAGCCAATTGTCTGTGAATGCTAATTTTTCTCAAGTCCCGAATCAGAAAAAATCACAAAATCAAAGATCGATGGGGGAGCGGGATCGGTTTGTGTTACCTCGACTGCTCGCGTTTCTCCTCCTGTCGTTTGCGCTTGAGAGTGGATGCGGAAGTATTGCCCCGGTAAAGGAAAGCTGCCGGGGTTGGAACTGTCAATACGAATCTTGGTACCGCTGTATAAGGCACGGACGCGCATAAACGTATCGTTTGCCGTGACGTTTTCAGTGACGCGCAAAAGATAGGGCGCCGAAGCGGACACGGCGGTTTGGGAAAAGCTGTCTCCGCGGTCACATCCGGAGGCCGAGTACGGTTGTCTGCGCACAGTACCGGAGTTATCGAAGACGGCAACCACGATCGATGCATAAAGATCTCCTCCGGAACAGAGTTCAGGAATATTGGCGTCACCCCATTCGATGACAACACCGGTTCCGCCGAAGCCATCGAGGTCAACCTCTACCGTTTCTCCTTCCTCAATTTCAGTTTCAAGAACCAAAAGCTCATCAACATCATACTGGGCGGTGATGCAATCAGGTCCGGGGCAGGTACCGACGTCGACGGAACCTCCGCCCCCGACCAACGCTCCCAAATCCTGACGAAGTGCATCCTCAATGCCCGCTTCAGCGGCGTCAAAAGCCCTGGTTGTTTGCTGTTCTTGCCGGGATAATCGGACATCAGTGGCACTTCTTGAAGCAACCGACAACCCGATGGTCAGCAGCACGATGGTCAGGAGAAGAATGACAATACCTGCCTGTCCAGACTGCCCAGTCTGAACACTTCCACATTTTTGAATATCCTCATCGCAACAGAAAAGTTTCATATGCTTGACAAACCCTCCCAAAATTACTTCTATATAATCTTTAATTTTGTTCTTTGATCTTTGATCCCTTCATTGTAGCTTCCGGTTGACAACACTGTCAACCAATCGGGAGAATTCCATCTCGTCAATAGTTGCGTAAAGAAACTCTGGTTTCAAACACTTGGGACGCGACCTCAGAGGCTCGGTTCACACCCGCCTCACCGAAACGCAGCAAAAAAGATAAAGAAACAACCTCCGGTTCGCCATTCGAACCCAAGAGGATCGAACAGGATAAATTCTCCGCGACCAAACGATCGCTCGTAAGATAAAGATCGGTAGCCGCCGTCTGCGTGATCTGATCGGTGGTGATGTTATAAACGACAACTTCGCCATCGGCATCGGTAATGGTGATGCTGTCCCCCGCACCGCAATCGACGGAAGCTGCGTTACGGATGTTCCTCTCGATGACGCCGATCGCGTGGTCTCCGTTTTGCTTGACTACAGCCAAGGAGGATGCCTTTCCGGATCCTGATAAACTTGAGAACAACAGTTGCGTTGCCGTCACCGCAATCACAGCCACCAGCGAAATGACCACCAAAACCTCCAAGAGGGAAAAACCGTTACCCAACTGCCGCAAATGTTGTGTGTCCATTACTTTATCCATTGGCTCAATCGTGTTCCCAAGTTCGATGTATGATCTCCGATCCGATCGGTCCAGCTGACCGTCACAGTCACATCAACGAAGTCCCCATTGGGATTTGGTTCATCCTGATAGCTCAATGACACCTCACGCGTGAATACTGTCCCGGAAATTGTTCCCGTGCATGCTCCGGAACCGAGAACTTCAATCTGTTGGGAAAGATCCAATACACAATAGGTCACGGGGTTACTGTCTAAAGCCGCGACAAACGCGTTCCATCCGAGGCGGTCCCGTTGAGACCGGCCCCATTCGATGCCTTCTTGGGCGAATCTGGTTGCCAAGATTTCGTTTCGCGAAAAAATGGAATTGCGTACCGAGTCAACGGACCGTCCGACGACGGCAACCAGCACGAGGACCACCATTGCGATGGCCACCAAAATCTCAACCAGAGTTTGTCCGCTTTCACCTCGGGCCTTTTTGGTCAATATCATCACCATTCAGTTATAACAAACATTGCCCATGAGTCTCAAGAAGGAGAAAGACGCGATAAGAGGACTTAAGATCAGAGGCAACGGCAATATGTTCCATAGATCGGTATTCCCGAACAGTTCGATCCTACCTGGTCAATCATCGTTGTCCCACAAGTGCCCACTGGAGTTTGACATGCTCCGAAGAATCCTCTTCTTCTGTAGCGCCCGTTCGCCCCGAGAGGATTCGTACTGATACCTGAGCAGGATTTTCCGATGTCTGCACAGGCTGTATTGCAGGTTTTGCCCGATGCGCTATTCAAGACAACCTCCAACCCAGGATCACAGGCTCCGGTCTCACCCAAGAAGTCCACCGCTCCGCCTTGATCAACCGAAATGTTATAAATGAGATCTCCGGCATCATCCTCAACGCAAACCAATTGACCAAAATCCAATGTCTCTCCCAATACTTTAAAAAACACAAACCGCTCCAGGCTGAAACGCGTCCCTTCCGGAAGGGTATTGGTCTGGGTGACCGCTGAACTGGTATCCGAACAATGGGCGCGAATTTCCCAGGTATCATCAGTTCCTCCCGAACCGAATCTCACCGAATAAGAATCAAGGGTATTCGGGCTCGGACAAAAACCAGAAGGGATAACACCCGCAGACGCTTGCTTTTGCGTATCACGCAGAGCCGTCTCGACCTTGCGCGACGCGCCTTCCACCAATTTGCGCTGATTCAATTTATAGTAATTCGCCACCCCGGCCCCGGTCAAGAGTCCGAAGAGAATGATCGCCAGAAGAATCTCAATCAACGAAAAACCCTTTTGCGTCGTGGGTGTGCCAACTGCGAAAGCAGAAGATTCCATGGCAATAACGATTAGGGGTTAATGACTCTATAGTTGCAGTTTCCGGGAGCGCTGCAATTGGCTCCGCAGTCAACCGATCCTCCCGATTCAAGATAAGCACAGAGTGAATACGTTGTTCCGTCGGAACTATAATAGTAGCTGTAGCTTCGAGGGTCAACAGGTATGGTTGAGAGGTACGTTGGCTGCAGCGCAGCCACCAAAGCTGCCCAATTCGTCGAAGGATAGACGGCATTGTCCGCTCGGTAGATCTCAAGCGCCGATCTGACCTGCTCCAAATCGGCCTGTCTGCGGCCGTCTCTGGCCCTGCGGTTGGCCGTCTGATAACTCACCATGGCGACTGCGGTGATCATGATAAAGATCGCCACGGCAACCAATATTTCTATCAATGTGAATCCTCGCTGTTTGAATGATCTCATGATCTTGATTTTCCCCTCATAATCAGCAAATTTCTTCTCTGTTCTCTGGTTATTGTTCGCTGCTCCCTATTCTTAAATCTTAAATCTTGAATCTTAAATCTTCTTCCTTCCGCTGTCTGCTATTCGCTATCAGCTATACGCTATTTTACTGTTGATTTTGGACGCAAAAATACGTATCTCCCAATCCGAAACCGGTACAGTTGCTGGTGCTGGAATTCCCCCCGCCGTCCTCGAGCAGAGCGCACATACAGTACGTAGTCGCTGAACAAATCTGATAATAACTTTGCGACGGTTTGGGATCCGTCGGAAAGGTGCCTTGGATATACCCGACAATCATCGTGCTGCACGGGGTGGCATAGGTGCTGTTGGCGATGAAATACTGCTCATACGCTTGCTGCAGCGCAATCATGTCTGCCCTGCGCTTGGCATTGCGCCCGTTGCGCTGCGACGCCGAATAATTGGCAATGGCAAAACCGGCCAAGAGGGAAATCAACGTAATGGCAACCAACAATTCTATTAAAGTAAATCCCAAATTCTTTCGCATCGGTAAAAGTATGACAGCGGAAGGATTGACTGTCAACCGATTGTACGCGACGCATACATATTGCACTCTCACATATATTGCTCAGCGTACTTGAGCGGACTCAGGTATTTGAGTGCGGCGTGAGGCCTCGTC
>Ga0155075_111_pt1 | contig 7105 bp, 3 predicted proteins | sample RifCSPhighO2_01_FD_106043 | JGI IMG/M metagenome (GOLD analysis project Ga0155075, IMG submission 106043) | Candidatus Chisholmbacteria bacterium RIFCSPHIGHO2_01_FULL_49_18
ACGCAACCAGGTACCGACTGGTACCTGGAAAAATGGCGAAACTCCTGGCGGGGGTGCCGGTGCCAGTCCGGGTATAAACTCTTCAAGAACTTGTTTGGGCCGCTCTTCCCATCCGGCTTGCGGACGAACTGCAGGCTCAATCTGAATTGCAGCCCAGGTTTTCCTCTGCTGAGCAGTCGCAAGGTCATTGCGCTTGAGCACATTGGATACCCCGTGAATGCCGAGCGAAATGAATCCGTACTGCTCCCGAAGCTTCTGAGACAGTCGATACTTTCCCCAAGCAGGCGCTGTTCTGACAATCTCCAATACTTGGCGCTCTTGCTCCCCGGTTGCTTGATTTCCCCAACGCTCTACTCGACGTTCCCGATCCTCCAACGCCCCCAAGACGTCTTTATCATCCCTGAGTGCCCTGTTATATCTCCCCAACCATTTATAAAGTGTCAAACGGCTCACTCCGCAGTCTCGGCTGACGATCGAAAGCGGAATTCGTCCCCGCAGCACTCGCTCAACCAGCCTCGCGCGGTCCTGCGCGGTTAACAATTTACCCAATGGAGTGTTTGAAGCAAGAGCCTCATGATAGCGTTGACGCAGTTGGGGAGTATTCAATTGGAGCCGAGTGAGCGCATTTCCTACTCCATGAATTCCGACTGAAATGATCCTGCGCCGGAGCTCTGTATGTATCCGACGCTTCCCCCATCCGGGATGAAGAGCAACAATCCCCCGTATGATCTGCTCAGTCTCGATGGGTATGCGTTGCTGAGAAGCCCGACGTCTTCTGGGATTTTGATTTTGAAGAGACTGCAGTTCATCTTGACCGCTCTTAATTCTCTGACTATTTCTTCTTGCCCATTTATAAAAGGTATTTCTCGAGATGTTGAAGGCGCGGCAAGCATCGGAAACCGACACTCCGTCTTTAAAAACCCGCTCTAAAAGCCTCAAACGGTCTCTTGCGGAGAGTGAGTTCGTAGGGTTATTCTGCGCTTGATTGCTCTGCATGGGCAGTTATCCAGGCTAATCTTATGCAAATAATGAGTACAGCAATAATGTTAATAGCAACCGGGTCCGCTTGTCAAGTATCTATGGGATAAGGATAAATTGTCTCTTAAATCTAATTGGAAATTCCCCAATGACATCTTTTTTTTAATTACCAGAGTAATATGTATTACCGGAAATCTTATAAGGTATTATCATAATAATGAGTAATCCCTATATGATTAGTTATATATCCTCTAATGAAAATGTATCCAGGCAAGACAAGTATTATTTAATGTCCGCTCAATCTAAAATAATTTTTCTTAACAGAGAATATAATGGTTCTCTCTTGATAAAATTGAATCTGTACTGAGACGAGTTACAGTTTCAGACCGGATATTTTTCGTAGGATAGAGATAAGACAAATAAGTGCATAGATATGCATAGATATACTGAATAATAATGGCTTAAAATAATGATCTTTTATTGAAAGTGAGGCTTTGATAGACAAAAAAAGATGAAACGAAAAGAAAGAATACCTATCGTTTCCCGCCAATGCATGCTAAAAACCGCTCAAATTGCTTTGAACGGCTTTACTCTGCAAAAGAAAGTGTTATTTGCACTACTACGGGTTATAAGGATCTAACCTATATACAATTTCTTTTTCTTCAATTCTTTTGTAAAAACCTCTGGAAAGAACACTTTTCTCCCCGTTAACAATCATCATCGGCAAGTGCTACATTCTTCTGCCAATGAGATTTGCGCGATACAAAGGGATGATTCGTGGACAAAATAATTGACATCTCCCATGCTGCGTATTGAGGACTGTTCGTAATCAGAATCGATCCTGCTAAACCTACGTAAGCTGTACAACCACCATATAATCAAATGAAGGACACATATAGGACGCTATAGATATTTAGGAAATATAGACATTTGCCTGGAATGAAGGCAGTGAAGACTGATACATCCATCCGAAATGACCATGCAAAACAAGAGCAGACATAGACGTAGACTGCCAAACTCTTGAGGAAATATGATAAGCCCAAGCCTCATCAATAAACTTGTATCGTGGGTTTTGCATACTTCTCTTCCAGCACATAGGCATAGACAAACCCCTGCCCGCCAAAGCAACCCGAACAGAGCCTCGACAAACGATCGAGGCACAGTATCGAGAGCGACGGAGGGACCAAAAAACTCAACCGCAGGTTGAGAAAAGCACCCCAAAAAAGCTCTAATGAGTAATACTTTCCTCCAGCACATAGGCGTAAGCAAACCACCAAAAGAAAAACAGCCAGCCAAGGGTCAGAAGGTTTGAAAAATAATCATGAAAGATAATTCCAAACGGTCTACCCACCCAGAAATAGACCGTCACCACCAGGGCCAGCCGAAACATATTGATAAGATAAGTTCCCAAAATCCCGATCGCCAGCGTTTCAAGCTTGGAAAGCCGCGTGTAGGCCCCTGCAAGGCCGGTGAGAAGCGTGATGCCAAACAAAACCACTGTTTGCCATCCGATACAATTCCAAGCCAGGTAGATGACCTCACTTCCTCCGGAGGATTTCGTCCATTCAATATAGGCTGTTCCGACTCGGATAGGAAAACCGAAAAGAGTCAGGACAGTTCCGATCACCCGCAGCTCGTACGGGACGATCACATCCTGCAGCGCCCGGTACCACCCCACCCGCATCACCAGCCGAGTCAGGAGATCCTGAAAGCTGGTCCAAAACGGTAAGATGACCAGGACCAACACCACCAGGATGAGCACTGTCGAGAGCGTCTTTTTCGACTGCCTGACAATTCTGAAACGAAGTTGTTTACGCTCCAATGACCCAAGCATGTTCATTCACCCTCTATGTTCGCAGGCTCAAACCCGCAAGGTCAAGCTTCACATTTCCATCCGTACGCCAATTTGATCGATTAGCCAGCCTTTTGCGCCGCTTCATAAGATACGGCAGCAACAATACAAGCGGAACGGCAAACAGAAGGCGCTCGGGAATCTGCAGGCTCGTCACTGTAATAATGAGCCAGGAATTGGAAACCGAAGTCGTATTTCCGCTTGCCGCGCTGTTGCGCAACCGCGCATCGATGTTGGTCGCCGAAACCGGCATCCCTGTGAGGTTGCTGCCTCCCCGAATCCTGTCATAGTCATTATCGTCGGTGCCGTCGGTTGTGATTTCGGAGTTGGTAATCTGAGCACTCCCGTTATACATGTCACAGTACCCGGTCCCGGCACTGCTCTTCAGGGTGCATTCGTGACGGAAGGTATACGTCCCTCCGGCGAAATGGGAGTCGTCATATTGGTTGTCAAAATCCTGTTCGGTATAGGTGGAGTCCGTATCGGTTGTTAAAGTATTGACATAGGTATGGATAATTTCCATGGAAGTTAATCCTCCCACGTCTGATTGTGTCAAAACTAGTTTTGCGTTTGCCGACTGGGTCTCAACTCCCGACTCATAGGATAACTGAGCAATATACTCATCGCCGCTTTTCAAGTTTCCGGCAGACGCGCCGATCGTCAGGCTGCTTGAAACCTGCCTGTCCCAAGTTGTTCCGGATACCGTAACAGTTGAGCTTGTCACCGTTTCGCTGTCGGTGATGTTATAAAGACGAAGGGACGCCGATGCGGTGGACTCACTCGAACGCAATGTCCCTTCAAAATTCGCGGCTAACGTCCCGGAGAACTTTGTCGAGTCGAAGGTATAGATCTTCGGATCAGTCACATCCCGCCAGTCAGGCAGTTGCACCACATATCCGCGAAACTGATCATTGTTGGTTGCAACAACACAGTCCAAAGAAACGGTATCTTCATCGGTAAGATAATAATCAACATACGCCCGCTGGTAATCCTGGCCGCCCCCATCGTCGGAAGTTAAACCCCAGACGAAAGAGCGGTTGAGGTCCACCGGCTCACCCAATGTAATCGTCGTACCGCACGCGCTCCAGTTTGTCGCCGATATTGGCTGCACGTTCGTGCCATTTTCCGGCAGCTCAATAACCCAAGCCCCGATGGGCAGATCTCCCGCCGCCGTTGTTCCTATTCTGGTTGCCCGAACATCGTCGTAATCGCCGTCGCTTCCGTCGTCGATGAGTTCCAAGACATGCGTATTAGAATCCATTCCCAGATCTCCCGTCGACGAGCCTCCCCCATGACCTACAACAAACGACCTGTCGACAGCCACTTGCCGGGCTAATGCGTTTGAATCATCCGTTGTCGCTGTATTCGCTATCGTCAACCCGGCCACCTGCTCCACATAGGTATCGTCCAAAAACTCCACAACCGAAAATGCTGCGGTAACTGCAGTTCCGGTTTGACTTCTGGTAAAGCTTACATTAGTTGAACTTGTTAATTGGGCGTAAAGATGCACATCCGCGTTGTCATTCTGGCTGGTACCGCCGCCATAGGCAGAATAGAAAACAAATGTTTTTTCCAGATCTACAGCCTCCAAACCGTCACCTGTTCCATAATTGATCGTTGTATCGGTTGTCCCAAAACTTACGCTATCGGTCTGCACCTTGATGTTGTCATACTCAATCACTTCGTAGTGAAACGTCGGGGTGCCGGTTGTACTTGTACGCGTAAAGGTCACCGTATCGCCGTCAGTAAGCTGACACATGGCCGTCATGTCGTCAGGAGCATCATTTGCATCAGAAGTCTTTGAGCAAAGAATAAAGCTTCTTGTTGTATCGACGGTCTGGCCCAAAGTCGCTGTGGCCGTGCTACTGGCCCCAAAGGTCACGGGTCCTCTTTGCACTCTTGCCCCGAACATCTGGTCCTCATTGCCGATTTCGACATGATGTGCGGTGTTCGTGAGCATAGTGGCGTCGGACTGTACGATGATGAGCCTGGCGGCTTTGACATAAGCCGTTCCGCCGGTTGTGGCATCTCGGGCCAGCCGTACCGTGTAGTCCGTACCGTCGACCAAATTTGCGGTGATCGCGGAGCTGCGAACTCGGGCGTATGAAGTGCTCGTCGTGGAAACCGTTCCTCCGGTGACTGCCGACCCTGCCTCGGTGTAAAGCGTCGCGTCAGCCTCAAGGTTGCCTCCCCCCGTACATGAGACACAACGGATGACCGCCTCAAAATAAACCGCTTCGCCGTTGTAATCATCCGCATCCCAGTTGACCAAGCCCAAACTGTTATCCGTGGGTTGCGCGGTGGTATTTGCGGTTGAATACTCCTGGTCAATGATATTGATCTGCTGTTCAATCCCCGGATTCCCGCTGTCTTCACTTCCCACGCTGTAGAAAGTCGACGGAGCATCTTGATTATTAAACTGGGTTGATATCCAATTCGCATCGCGATCTATACTGCTTATTCGCACCTCATCAATTTTGCCTTGCCAAGGGAGATCGCTGTTGTTATTTGCATTGCCAATTTTTACAACTTCCGTGCCGTATGTGGGAGTAACGGTTTGAGAAGCGCTATTTTCGGAAGCCCCATCGAGATAAATAATGACAGTACTGCCGTTAATAGTAGCTACAATATGATACCAGGTATCGACCGACAATATTGTTGTACCGACGAGTGTCTGCAGGCTATCTCTGAGGCTAATTGATCCTTTATAGGAGTCATCCCCATGTACACGAAATGCAAAGCCAGTATTACCGCTCTGTCCCTTACTGATGATATTGCAATTAATAAATGTTCCACACGATCCAGTTCGATAAACCCACGCCTCCAATGTAAACGTGGTCAACTCAAGACCCGCTTGATCGCCAACGTTAACAAGATCGTCAGTACCGTCATAACTGCGAGCATTGCCGAAATTACCTGCAGTAACAGGAGGAGGCGTATCTCCATCGCCGTTGCCGGAATTTGCATCTTGGGCTGTACCGTCAAACCCGCTTGATGTCGAATCCTCTGCATTGGTGCCCGAGCTCTCACCAAAATGCCAAACTCCCTTGAAATAGTTGCTGCCCCCATCATCCCAAGTGCCGGTGATGTTCCACTGGTCGGCAACCGAGGCATTGCCGTAGTAGATGTAAAGGATAGTATCGTCGTTGTAATCAAGAGTGGGAACCTCCACCCAAGCCACGAGCTCCCCACTTGAGGCAGTATATTCTTCAATCTCATGATCAAGCTTGCTCGTCCCGTTTGAAGAGGTAAAAAGGATATCCCCACCATCAGATTGTCCGACGTGCCCTCCGTTTCCCGTATCTTTCCAATCTGTATCAGTCCGATTGATGAGCACCGGGAAGTAGCTTAGATCAGCGGTACCGATAACCTGCGCATCATCGATAATGATGGGTTTCCGATACCCCCAGTCCTGGTTATACCAGGCAGCAGTGTAGGCATAAACAGGATTTGGAGCAAAGTAGCTCAGATAATTTAGGAGGACAGTGCTGATAAGAAGTCCTACTAGGAAGCTGCGGCCAATCCGCCTTCTCTGATGCAGACCGAAAACGCTGATTGTCCTGGGGGGGAATTGTATAGTTAATGGCTGAATACCGAATGGCCACCCGCTTCGGCTCAGCGAGGCGATCCCGCCCAGACTCGCCGGCGAGGCTGGTACCCGGGCGGCTATGCCTCTCGCAGCTTCTGATGCATGTCCGGCCTGCCCGCCAATTGCTGCCCGACGCATGTCGGGCTGCAGGCGGGGGAATATCCCCCGGATGAACCGGTAAAATCGTCCTCTGGTGAGGACATCCGTGATCCTTCCGGTCTTCGGCGTCCGGAACCAGGGACCCTCCTCTCTTTCGATAAAACCTTTCACAGAAGCATAGGCTTGGAAGGGAATGAGAATGTATGTAAGAAGGACAAACGAAAGGATGCCAGCAAAATCCTTTTCCTCCGCTTCTTCAAGAAACAGGCCAACCATGTTCATCAAAGGAAGCGAGATGAGGTTGGTCAATACCAAGCTCCAACCCCAGACATTGGTCCAGAATGGCAATCTCGCCCTATAGACAGTCTCGGAGAGGAGCCAACAGATTGTTCCCAGAAGGAAGAATGCGGCTTGCAGGTAGTAGGGACTAAGATATAAGAACTCCAACTTCTCGGACAATGATAATGGGGAGGATCTCCAAACCCTTCCCTGCTTCTGGGAGTCCTTTGAATCATGAATCATGAATGATGAATCATGGGAATTCAATCCATTATTCATACGTCGTACTTCATTATTCACTTGATCGG